>BNJS01002808.1_pt1 | contig 248011 bp, 359 predicted proteins | sample 8540461 | NCBI WGS metagenome assembly BNJS01 (sample SAMD00202454, study PRJDB9452) | human saliva metagenome | isolation source: human saliva | place: Japan | reverse complement strand
AGAAAGTAAAAATTTTGAAATAATTATTAGAACAATAGCTGAATTATGGCTATTGTTTTTGCTAAGGAATATGCAGGATTTGAGTAAAAAGCTCTTTTTATATTTTTAAATCAATATTGTTTTTACATAATTTTTATTATCATTAATATTATTTTTATAATTACTTAAAATGAACTTAAAATTGATACAACTCACTTGGACAAAAAGTATAGAAAGGCTTTAAAAATTAGTGTTGTATTATTTTAATATATATAATATAAGATTATTTTTTGATAAAGAAAAATAAATTTTTCATTTATTTCAAGAAGTTTATTGAAATTATATTGTAAACCAGGAGGGAAGAAAAATGTTTAGTAAGAATAATAAAAATGATTATTCAGAAGAAACAAGAGAAAATTAATTATTATGGTATTAAAAAAATTTAATGTAGGAACAGCGTCGGTATTAATCACTGCTGGATTCGCATTTTTAGGTGGAGGTAGTGCGTTAGCAAGTAATGATACAGCTGTAAATGCAACTTCGGAGACAGCAAACAATAATTTAGTAACAGCTAATAAAGAAGAAGTCTCAACTACGACACCAGTAAAGGTTAATAAGGCTAATTTGAGTGCGGCGATAGCGCGTCTTCAGACGGCAATTGCTAATGCAGGAGTAACAGAAAAAACAGCGTCAGCAATAGAAAATGCTAAAGCAGAATTAGCAACAGCACAAGCTCTGGAAGTAAGCGAAGTAGCGACTCAAGCTGAAGTCGATAAAGTAACAGTTGAGCTTAAAAATAAGGCTTTTGTGTTAGAAAGCATGAAAAAAGCAACTGCTAAAGAAGCAGATAAACCTACAGAAGAAAAAGTAAACAAAAATCAAGATTCAAGAAATGGACAAGCGATTCCTGGAAATGGGGAAAGTGGGTTTAGAACTGTAGATACTACAGCTGCAAATGCTGCGTCGGAAGCAGAAAAATATAAAGGTATTCGAGATGCAGCTATTCCACAATTGCAAGCAAATATTGATAAAAATTCAAGCTGAAATAGCAAAAGAAGAAGCGCCACCTACGAATAAAAAGATCAATTTAAAATTGATGTTTTAAAAACATATTAAACAAAAAGCAGAAAATGTTATTACAACTGCAAATGCAGCGGATGTAAGTTCAGCTCAAAAAATGAGCCAACAAGCAGAAGCTGTTAAATCTGAGCGTGATTTATTAGCTTTATATTTGGCTGGTAAAGCAGACTTAGGAGCACCTGTTAGTGAAAACCACGCAGCGTACGGTAATAACCCAACAAACGGTGTCTTTGAGAGTCTGAAAGAAGGTTTTGGGGATAAAGTAACCTTTACGGATGCTGTTACTAAATCAGAAACGATTGCTAAGCAAACAAAGAGGCCAAGGAGAAATTAATGCTCGTACTGCAGGAATTGGTAGCGCAACTTATAACTGGAAAGAAAAAACTATTACAAAAGCTGATGCAGAAGCTGGTGTACTAAATGGTTGGAAAATAGAAGTTGGTGAGCAAGTAAATGCTGTTCAACCTCTTGATGTAACGAATGTTACAGATAAAGACGGTGCACCAAGTACTCGAACAGTACCAAAAATCAAAAAAATATATACAAATAATGGAGAATTAAAAACGATTCTATACTGAAGGACAACAACTATCATATAATAACGGTAGTGGTATTATTCCAACTTTAACGCCTACTATCGATGCGATAAAGAGTAATGCATTTGGAGAAGTGAAAAATCGTGATTATTATCTTGAATTAGGTAGTAAAGGTACGACTATTTCAAAGGAATATGATGTAAATGGAAATTCAAGAATTAATGTTAACTTGATTCACGGTGGTGCTTATGGTCATGTTTCTACTACAGGAACTGGAGAAAAAGTTAAACTTAAAATTGTTGATGCTTTCACAGGAGAAGTTATTAACCCAGTTGAAGGGAAAAATGGTCCTTTATCTACGGAACAAGGTCCTGGGGGAAGTAACGGATGGAATTATATGGCTCGTCTATATGATATTCCTGCGACTACTACAAAAATTAAGGTTTTAATCGAAGCTGGAGATCAAGCGGGATCACAAAATGGAGGTACTGAAAACCAAACACGATGGGGGAATACGGTTACGCTTAGAGATGGATACCTTATTGGTGGTATCGGTATTGCTACAGCTCCAGCTGCAGAAGTGGTAACAAATGTCAGCTCTGGAAGACAAAATAATGAGTATGGATATACACCAGACACTATCTACAAAAAAGATCAAAAAGGTAGTTTTAACTTTACGCTTAAAGATACAGCTGGAATGAATATTAATTACTATGCCGCATCAAATGTTCAAGTTACGATAAAAGTACCAAAGGGTGTGGTATTGGAAGATAGAGTTATTAATAAAAATGGTGGTGCTGACTTTTTAGGAAATGTCTATGCAAATACTATTAAATGGGTTCCAAATGATCCAACTGATAATTCTAAAGGAGGAACTTTAACTTATAACGTACCTGCTGGAGATCGTATGGCTGCAGCAGAAAAAACTACTCGTTCATCAAGTATTGTGTTTACTACTGCAAATAACTTCATAGGACCAGCGGATTTTAAAGTAACTGCACAAGTGGGTTTGGAGATACGGATGCAGAGGGAAATAAATTATATTCATATACAACTAATGGTTTGAAACCAGCATATGAAAATCAGTTCAATCGAGGAGGATTGGCAAATTCTGATAAACCAGATTTTGAATATGGAAAAATAATCTATATTAATAGCTTACAAGCAACAGGTACCGTGACTGTTCCAATTAATACTAACAATGATCAGTTAAAAGAAGTTGCTTATGCAAAAAGCACAAGAAGAAGTTAATTCAGCTAATTTCCAACAATTGCTTAGAGATATGAATGCAACAGCTGGAATAGGTCAAATTACGAATGTTACCCTTAATTCTAAAGATAAAGTTGAAATCACAAAAATAGCTGCTGATGGACGTGGTGTTGTAAAAAGTTCCTGTTACTTATACTGCTGATGGAAGAACTTATGATACAACAGTAGATATTGAAGTAAATGTTGTTAAATCAACTACAGATAAGTTAGTAGTATTTGAAGGTGATAATATTACAAATGATCAAGTTAAATCTTCAGTCACTCCTGCTACAATCAAGACTAAAGCGGGAGTTGTAAACAATCCTAACGAAGCAGATGTCTTTAGTACGACAGGAAAAGCAGGAGAAGCAGGATTGAAAATTCCAACAACGGTTACTCATGATTCAAATGGTACAAATATTAATGAAACAGTAGAAGTTCCTGTGTTGGTATTACCAAAAGCAACTGGTGAAGTAGAAGTACACAAAGGAGCTTCAGTAGATAAAGTTAAAGAAGTAGCGAGAGCAAAAGCAGCAACATTAGTAGAAGAAGCAGGCTTCAAAGGAAAATTACCAACAGGAGCAACAGTAACAGTAGGGGATATTACAGAAGAAGTACTAGCGACAATAACTGCAGAAAAAGGGACAAATAAAGGTGTTGTAAATGTTCCAGCAACATATACAGTAGATGGAAAAACATATAATACAACAGTTCCAGTAACTATCAACGTAGCAGGTTCTGAAACAAAAACGATATATACATTAGAAGGAACAAAACCAAGTGTTGAGAAAGTTAAGAATGCAGTAACACCAGGAAATGAAGGAACAGTAAACGATCCGAAAGAAACAGATTTACCTGCTACAACAGTAAAAGCAGGAACACCTGATATAACCGTACCAACAACAGTAACATATCCAACAGGAGATGAGACTGTAAATGTACCAGTTGAAGTATTACCAAAAGCAACACCAGAAAAAGTAACAATATTAAAAGATACAACTGGTGAAAACCTAACAACAGCTGTAAAAGAAAAAGCACAAGCTGCACTAGGTAAATTAACATTACCATCAGGAGTTACAGCGGAATTAGTTCCAAATCAAAAATATGCTGTTCCAGCAACAACTTCAAATGGTGATAAAGGTAATGTACCAGTAAAAGTACAATATAAAGATGCAACAGGTACAGTAGTAGCAGAAGATACAATTAATGTACCAGTAACAGTAGTAAGTTCAACACCAAGTAAAATCGTTGTTTTCGAAGGTGATGAAGTAACAGCTGATGCAGCTAAAGGTGCTGTAACACCAGGAACAGATGGAACAAAAGGTGAACCAACAACATTACCTGAAACAGCAGGTAAAGCAGGGGCAACAGACGTTAAAGTAGACGTACCAGTAACATATGATAATGGTAAGTTAACAGAAACAGTAAGTGTACCAGTAACAGTATTACCAAAACCAGAAGCTGAAGAAATTCTAGTTGCTAAAAATAGTGACAAAGAAAAAGCTAAAGAAAAAGTTCTAGCTAAAGCTAAAAAAGCAATCGAAGATACAACATTCAAAGGTAAATTACCTCAAGGAGCAACAGTTGAGATTGACAATACAGTACCAGTAACAATCCCTGAATTAACGGATGATACTGAAGTAGAAGTAACGGTTAAATACACAGTATCTGGAGAAGATAAACCATTAACTACAACAGTTAAAGTACCAGTAACAATTGTATAAGGTGTACCACAAATTGTACCTGTAAAAGAAAATAATGAAGTTCTACCAGATCCAGAGAAAAGTATCAATAAAGAAGATTATCCAGAAGGAGCTACATTTAGATATAAAAACTCCAGAAGGACAAACAACTCCAATCGATGTAACAACACCTGGAGATAAAGATGTTATTGTTGAAGTACTAGATAAAAATGGTAATCCAATTGCAGAAGTACCAGCAACAGTGCGTGTTGTAGAAAGCTATCCACAATTTGTGCCAGTAGACAAGGATAAAAAACAACCATCTGCTGAAGGAAGTATTGATCCTAAAGCATTCCCTAAAGATACAGAGTTTACATATAAAACTCCTGTAGACACAACAACACCAGGTGAAAAGGATGTTATTGTAGTAGCAAAAATTGGTGATAAGGTCATTACAAAAGTCCCTGCAAAAGTAATGGTTGTAGAACCTAAGACTCAATATGTTCCTGTTGACAAAACGAACAAACAACCAGATGCTTCTAAGAGCATTAATCCAGAAGAGTATCCAGATAAAATTACATTTGGATATAAGACTCCAGTAGATACAACAACACCAGGTGAAAAAGATGTAGTTGTTGTTGCCAAAGACGGAGAAGATAAACTTGTTGAAGTACCAGCTAAAGTAAAAGTAGTGGAAGGTAAAGAACAGTTAATTCCTATTAATGCTACAGGTGAAAATCAACCGAAACCGAAAGATAGTATCACACCAAGTGATTATCCAGAAGGTTCAACATTTGAATACAAAGTTCCAGAAGGACAAACAACTCCATATGATGGAACAACACCAGGATAAACCAGTAACAGTAGTAGTAAAAAGATAAAAATGGTAATGTATTAGTAGAAGTACCAGCAACAATCAAAGTGGTAGAATCAAAACCAACACCGATTGAAACACCAGTAACGAAAACACCATTAATACCAGAGGATTACACTAAAGGTATTAAGATTCCAGAAGGTGGAAAAGTAACGAATGTAGAAAACATTCCAGACTTAACAACACCAGGTAAGAAAGATCCAGTGAAAGTAACAGTAGAATTACCAAATGGAAAAAGTAATCACTGTAGAAGTGCCAGTGAATGTAACACCTATTACACCAATTGATACACCAGTTACAAAAAGACAAACTGACTCCAGAAGATATCTTAAAACAAATTAAAGTACCAGAAGGAGCGACAGTTACAGTAGGCGGCCGTCCAGATTTAACAACACCAGGTAAGAAAGATCCAGTAAAAGTAACGATTACATTACCAAATGGAAAAGTTGTTACAGTAGAAGTACCAGTGAATGTAACACTTATAAAAGATATTGTTAAAAAACAAGGTGATCCAATTACTGCGGAGGATGTTGAAAATCATATTCCAAAAGGAGCAAAAGTTATCTCAATTGGAGATAAACCAACGACAGATGTACCAGGTGAAAGACCAAGTATTCCGGTTGTGATTGAATTGCCAAATGGAATTCGAGTAACTATGGATATACCAGTAATCGTAACACCGAAAGTAACACCTGTAGTAGTTCCTGTAGGAACACCAGTTACACCAGAAGATGTTAAGAAACATATCGAGTTACCTAAAGGATGGACTGTAACAAAAAGTAGGAGAAATTCCAACAACTACAACGCCAGGAACAAAACCAGTTGTTTCAGTGGAAATTCAATTACCAGATGGACGTAAGATTACAGTAGATGTGCCGGTAATCGTAACACCAACAGTAAGACAAATAGTTGTACCACAAGGAACACCAATTACACCAGATGATGTAAAAGGTCATATCGATTTACCAAAAGAACCAGGATGGGAAATTGTAGAAGTAGGAGAAATCCCAACAACAATTCCAGCAGGACAAAAACCAAGTGTTAAAGTTAAGATTAAGGTACCAAGTGGTGAAATTATTGAAGTAGATGTACCAGTATTAGTTACACCTAAAGCTAGACCGATAGTAGTCGAAGTAGGTACACCAGTAACAAAAGAGGATGTTAAGAAACATATCGATTTACCAAAAGAACCAGGATGGGAAATCGTAGAAGTAGGAGAAATTCCAACAACTGAAACACCAGGACAAAAACCAAGTGTTAAAGTTAAGGTTAAATTACCAACTGGAGAAATTATTGAAATGGAAGTACCAGTAACGGTAACACCAAAAGGAGTGCCAACAACGCCTTCAACGCCAACTAGTCCGACAAGAACTGAAAAACAAAAAGAACCTGTAGTAAAAGATGGTGCAAAAGTATTACCTAACACGGGTATTAATAATAGTAGTTCACCATTAGCAGGATTAGGATTAGCAATTCTAGGATTAGCAACTGTAGTAAGAAGACGTAAAGAAAAAATAATTTTTCTAAAATTAAAAGAGAAGCGGAAAAAATCGCTTCTCTTTTTAAATTAAAGGCTTTTAGCCAGTTGAGGAGGCGAAGTCTCCGAAATAAAAACCACCCGCTATGCGGGTGCGAGATACGAGTTAAACATTGAAAAATCATCCTTTCTTGATAAAATAAGAGTAGTTCAAGCTCTAAAATAAAGAAAGGATGATTTTTAATTATGGCAAATAAAACATAATAGTTTATCGCATACAAAGTGGTTGTGTAAATACCATATTGTATTTACACCCTAAGTATAGACGAAAAAAATAGAATTTAATCAATACAAACGAGATATAGTAGATATAATAAAAAAAGGTTATGTAAGTATAAAGGAGTGGAAATAATAGAAGGACATATAATGCCAGATCATATACATTTGCTACTATCAATACCGCCAAAAATATAGTGTATCAAGTTTTATGGGATATCTGAAAGGAAAAAGTTCATTAATGATATTTGATATGCATTCAAACTTGAAATACAGATACGGAAATAGAAAGTTTTGGGGCAGAATGATACTATGTAAGTACTGTAGGATTAAATGAAAGTATAATAAGAAAATATATCAGAGAACAAGAATCGCATGACATTGCAATAGACAAACTGACAACAAAAAGAATATACAAACCATTTGGAAATAAGAAAAAAATAGATACCCCCGTTTAACGGGTAGCGGGCGTCAAAATACAATAGGGATTGAACGAATGTGAAAGCTAGCGCCTTGAGGTGCGTGTTAGTAACAAAGGGTTATACCCGAAGAGAAAACCACCCCTTTTCAGGGGTGGTCATTATTATTAGTGTATAGTACAAAAAGATTCTAACAATATAGGAGGTTAGAATCTTTTAAAAAAATGATATTTATTTAGGTTTCTTTGATATTAATGCCGAAAAATCCAAATCATCATATTTGCTTTTATTAAGACCAGTTAATGAATCGAAGTCAGTGTCAGGGAATAATGGATCAAAAATCATCTATACTAGTATTTGAGTGTTGTCTCGAAGAATCTTTGTTAAATTCATTTCCATTAGTATTCAATAATTGACTAGTTTCACTGTAATAATTAGGCTCCTGTGATTGAGTACTTTCTTCGTAATTATATTCTATTGAAACTTCTCCAAAATTTTCGTTAGCTGATTCTTGAGGATTGTAAAATAACACACCATATTCTTCTAAAAGTTCTTCTTTTGAATAATTCTTTTAGTGGATCTTCTATAGGTGATATTGTACTTTCATAAATTTTTCTTAACAAGATTTTTCATCTGTTTGAATTTTATTGTCCTTAATATTCCAAGAAGAAATAAGTCTATGAATAATATCTAATTGTTCACTTGAAAGAAAGATGAAGTTTTGTTTTTAATTTCATTTAGTTTATCCATAACTTTACACAGCTTTTTCTAGTTTTCTTTTAAAGTAATCGATGTAATCATTCCCCAAATTTCTAATTCATTTAGTACAGCTTGGAATTTTTTTACCAATATCCGTTAGGCTGTATTCAACTTTTTGGTGGTATTTGGGCATAAACTTTACGATTTATTAATCCATCTTGTTCTAATTGTTTTAATTGTTTTTGTCAATGTTGCTTGGGTAATTGTCCCTAGTAGATCTTTTGTAACTCATTAAATCTAACACTTTTATCTTCTAGAAGATGAAGAATAAGAATTGTCCATTTTCCAGATAATATTTTTTTGAGTTGTAAAAAAAGGGGCATTTTCCAAAAAGGTTCTTGTTGTTCCATAAAAAATCTCCTTAAAAATTTCATTGATATTATACAATTCTATCTAAAAAGATACTTACTATTGTAAAAACGTACTTGTTATTTTTTTGGTAAATATTATAATAATATATATAACAATTATAAAACAAATAATAAAAGTTTAGCAATAGCTAAAAATCGGAGGACATAATAATGACAGAAGCAAAAAGTTTATATCAAAATAGAAGAAGTGTGTATGCGTTAGGTAAAAACTTACCAATTTCAGAACAAGAAGCATTAGAAATTATTGATAATGCGGTTAAGCATTCACCAAGTGCTTTTAACTCACAAACTGCACACGCTGTAGTATTATTAGGAGAAAATCATCAAAAACTTTGGGATATTACTTTTGAAGAATTAGAAAAATTCTTACCAAATGAAGAAGCTAAAGCAGCTACTAAAGGAAAAATCGATAGTTTTTGCTGCAGCTTATGGAACAATTTTATTCTTCGAAGATCACGATGTAGTGAAAGGTCTTCAAGAACAATTTCCATCATATGCTGATAATTTCCCAATATGGTCAGAACAATCAACAGGGATTGCATCATTTGCAGTTTGGAATGCATTAGCAGAAGCTGGGAGTTGGAGCTAACATTCAACACTATAACCCAGTAATTGATGAAAAAGTTGCTGCAGAATGGGATATTCCAGCTAACTTAGTACTACGTGCTCAAATGCCATTTGGTGAAAAATTACAAGAAGCTGCACCAATTGAAAGAACTTCAAGAGTAAGAGTAGTAAAATAATATTTGATTTAACAACAGATTATATGAGTCACAATAACGCTGAGATAGAGATGTCTTGGCGTTATTTTGTGCTAATAATTACGCTGTTAGTTGTTGGAATATACTGGTAAATATGGTATTATAGTAGATGGTAAATAAATTAAAAAAATTTAGAAGGATTAACAATGTTAAAAAAATAGTTATAAGAGATTTAGAAGATACTAAACGTTTAGCGAAAAATTGTTAGTGAAGGTATAGAAGATAGATTAGTACTTTTGTTAAATGGAGATTTCAGCGGCAGGTAAAAACAACATTTACGAAATATTTAGCAGAATATTTAGGAGTAAAAAGTGTAGTTAATTCACCAACTTTTTAATATAATGAAAGAATATAAATATCCTAATGGAAAATTATATCATATTGATGCTTATCGTTTTAGAAGATAGCGATGAAGATTTAGGATTTGAAGATATTTTCTTTGAAGATAATGTTAGTATTATCGAATGGGGAGAATTTATTGAAGAATTCTTACCGAATGAAAGATTAATTTTCAATATTCGCTTAGTAGAAAGATTACAGAGAAGTTGAAATTATTTCTAGTGGTGAATATAAAAAAATTGAAGAAAGGATTCGTGAAAAATTGGTAAGTTTAATAGTGGAAGCTTCTAATGGAGTATGTTCAATTGCATGCTTTTGATAAATGAAACAGTATTAGCTGAAAAAAACTTTTGTATGTAGTAATAATTTATCAGCAGTGATTTTAGAAGAAATCGATAATTGTTTAAAAAGAAGCAGATAAGAAAAAAACGGATTTAACTGAAATTATATCAAGTGAAGGACCAGGATCGTATACAGCAATTCGTGTAGTCGCAGCTGTTTGTAAAACTTTAGCATATACACTGAAGATTAATTTGAAGAAAGTATCTTCTTTAAAAGTTGCAGGCTTATTAGAGTTTGATAGCAACAAATTACTAGTTCCATTTATTGATGCTCGTCGTGGTAATGTTTTTTTGTGCAGTTTATAAAAAAATGAAGAAAGAAAATTAGTAGAGGTACTGGAAGAAGGATACTACTCTCTTGAAGAAATTAATAACTTTTTATCATCTCAAAGTGATGAATTTGTTTATATTAGTAAAGATATAGAAAAGTTAAATGATTCTCTTTTAGAAGGTTCAAAAAAATAATGATATGGTTCGTGCAGCTAATGTTTTTAAAAATTTATGATTCATTAGAAGATGTGGATTGTTATAATATGAAACCACAATACTTAAGAAAAAAACTGAAGCAGAAAGGGAACTTGAAAATGATAAAAAAATAAATAAAGTTGATGTTAATGATTTAGATGTATTATCAAGAATAGATGTAGATAATTTCGAAGATGCTTGGACGAAAGAAATGTTTAAGTCTGAGTTGGAACATGAAAACTGCAGAATATTACGGATTATTTAATGACGGTGAAATTATTGGATTCTGTGGTGGTTGGCTTGTCGATGATGAATATCAAGTTAATAAGATAGTTATTGATAAACCGCATCAAAATAAAAAATTAGGACAAATTTTCTTCACTTATGTAATGCAACTTTTAAAACTAAAAGGTGTAAAAAAAGCTATTGTTGAAGTTCGTGTAAGTAACATGCCTGCGATAACTGTTTATGAAAAATCTGGATTCACAACAGTCGATATGAGAAAAAATTATTACAAAAACAATGGAGAAAATGCTTTTGTAATGGTAAGGGATTTTAGTAATGAAAGAATATAAAAATTTAGAAAAAGTAACTATTTTAGCTATAGAAACAAGTTGTGATGAAACTAGTGTAGCTGTAGTTGAAAATGGAAAAGAAGTACTATCGAATATCGTAAGTAGTCAAATTGAAACACATAAACAATTTGGTGGGGTAGTTCCTGAAATAGCGAGTAGACAACATATAGAAGTAGTGATGCAAATTGTTGAAGAAGCTTTGGAAGAAGCCCAAATTACTTTGAACGATATAGATGCAATTTGTGTAACACAAGGACCTGGATTAATAGGTTCATTACTAGTTGGTGTTAATGTTGCGAAAACATTAAGTTATGCTTTAGATAAACCTTTAATAGGAGCACATCATATTGCAGGACATATTTATGCTAGTAATATAGACCATGATATAGTTTATCCATCATTAGCTCTTGTTGTTAGTGGGGGACATACAGAACTAGTTTATTTGAAAAGATGAACTTGATTTTGAAATAATCGGTTCTACTCATGACGATGCTGTAGGTGAAGCGTACGATAAGGTAGCAAGACAGTTAAATCTTGAGTACCCAGGAGGTCCTAAAGTAGACAAACTAGCCAAGTTGGGTGAAGATAAGTATAAATTCCCTCGTGCAATGATTGATAGTGACGATTATAATTTTAGTTTTTCAGGTATGAAGTCAGCAGTGATTAACTTTGTACATAATGCAAAACAACGTGGTGAAGAGATCGTACCTGAAGATTTAGCTTGCAGTTTCCAAACGGCGGTAGTAGAAGTTTTAATCGCAAAAACTAAGAAAGCTATTGCGAATCTAGGTGTTAAACAGTTGATTTTAGCAGGTGGGGTTGCAGGTAATAGCGAACTTCGTAAGCAAGTCTTAGATCTAGAACAACAATTAGGAGTAGAAGTACTTATTCCAAAAATGAGTTATTGTAGTGATAATGCGGCGATGATGGGAGCAGCAGGATACTATTATTATAAAAATAATATATTTGCTAATCCGTTAACGCTAAATGCGAAGTCAACATTAGACTTAGAAGAAGTTAGAGGGATAAGATTAGAAGGGAGCTGACTCGACAAAAATAGATTTTTTTAAAATCGGATTTTTTTGAGTCACTCCCTTTTTATAAATATTTTGGTATAATTATGAAAAGACAACTTGATGAATTATTAGATGCATAACTTTACAAACAAAATAAATCATATTTCTGAAAAATAAGCATTTTATTGGATTTTCTAAAAAGATTAGGACAAACGAGTATTCGTTAAAAATTTTTTTAAAGATCCATTAAAAATATAAACTAGAGTATAAAGTTTTAAGAAATAAAGGTAATTTTTTTATTAGATTTTCCTGAGTATTCTGCACTAGTATTGAAATATGAAGACTTTATTCCACTGAAATAAAGAAAGCGTAAATGATGAAGATATAATAAAAAAATAGCAAAGCTAATATCTGATTTTCATAGGGGAAATTGGCTCTCAATTGAAAAATGACAAAAGAAATTTCATTGGAAAAAGTTCTAGAAAAAAATGTATATAGATTAGCTGATAGAAAAGAATATACTGAAATAAGTGAGCTTTCATTCTAAGTTTCTAAAAAAAGATATTAGTAAATTAGATGAAGAGTATGAAAAAAACACTAGTTTTTAATTCATGGAGATTTTTGGTCTTAGAAATATTATGAGAAAAAGACGATAATTTAGTATTAATAGATTTTCGAAAGAGTTAAAATATGCTAGTTATTATTTAGATTTTCATTAAATATTTTTTTATCAAGATTTAGATAATGATAAATTTAAAAAAAGAGCTATTTTTAAAAACATTATTATGAACATTCAAATGAGGAAGTTCTTTCTGAGGAACTAGAGTACTGTATGATTTTTTTATCTCGGCATTAGGTATTTTAAACTATACCAAACGTGTTGAAAGATAAAAGAATTTGAGGAGTTAGGGTTAAAAATGTTAGAAGATGTTGTAAAATTATGTTAGAAAAAATTTGACGTTGATCAAAAAAAGTCTTAAATTTTAAAAAGTTTATATGAGAACTTCTAGGTGAAGAGGGTTGCTAATATCTATTGGATTTTACGAGCGACTAGAGTGAAATTGGTGTCTCCGAAACTATAATTTTTGAGTTGCTCCTTTGTACAAAGTGGTTTTGATTTTATTTGACCATTATTTGTGTTAAAATATAATATGATTAATATTAGGAGGCGATGATATGGCGAATATTTATTTAGATTATGCAGCAACATCAAGAAAAACATTTTGATATCATAGAAAAAAATATGAATATACTAAAAAGAAGTCTATGCTAATCCAAGTAGTGGCCATACTCTAGGAAAGAAAAATAATAGGCTAGTTCGTGAAGGACGAGAAAAAATAGCTAATACTCTAAATGCAAGTAGTAATGAAATAATTTTTAATTCTGGGGGTACTGAAAGTAATAATACAGTATTTTAATCACGTATTAAACTAGATTTGAAACAGGAGAAATAATAATTTCATCTATAGAACATCCATCTGTTAAGGCTAGTGCTAAGAGACTTGAAAGATTTGGATTTAAGGTTCATGAATTATCAGTAGATGAAAGTGGAGCTATATCACTAGAGGAATTAAAAGATAAGATTAATTCTAAGACGGTATTAATTTCAATTATGTTAGCAAATAATGAAACAGGGGTATTAAATCCTATAAAAGAGGTTTCAGAACTTATTGCAGATAAAAATATACTATTGCATAGTGATATTGTTCAAGCATTAGGTAAAGTTGAAATTGATGTGAAAGAATTAGGTTTAGATTTTGCTTCAGCATCAGCTCATAAAATTGGTTCACTTAATAATTTTGGATTTTTATACGCAAAAGATGGAGATGTTGAACCACTATTTTTAGGTGGAGGTCAGGAAAATGGTCTTCGTTCCGGTACAACTGATTTGTTAGGAGTATTAGTTCTTAATGACTGTTTATCAGAGACATTAAACTCAATTCCAGCTCTTAGAGAATTGAAACATTACTTTATTTCTGAACTTGAGAAAAATGGAGTTGAATTTGAAGTAAACGGATCTATAGAGAATTCATTGCCGAATATATTGAATATTTATTTTAAAAATATTGAAGCACAACGACTTATTACGTATCTAGATGCTCGTGACATTTATATTTCTGGTGGATCAGCTTGTAGTTCAGGAAATATTAAAGGAAGTCGTATAATTACAGAAATGTATAATATTGAACGTGCGGCACATTCTGTAAGAATGAGTGTTGGCTTTGATACAAGCAAAGAATTAATTGATGAAGTTATAGAAAAGATTGTAACTTTAGAGAAAAGAATTAAAAGAAAGGAACTAATAATGAATAGCAACAAAAAAGTAGTAGTTGGGATGAGTGGTGGAGTTGATTCATCTGTAACAGCATATCTTCTAAAACAACAAGGATATGATGTTATCGGTGTTTTCATGAAAAACTGGGAAGAAAAAGATGACAGAGGAGTTTGTCTTGCAGAAAAAGATTACGAAGATGTAATTAAAGTATGTGAACAATTAGATATTCCTTATTACTCTATAAACTTTGAAAAAGAATACTGGGATAAAGTATTTACTTACTTCTTAGATGAATACAAAAAAGGTCGTACACCTAACCCAGATATTATGTGTAATAAAGAAATTAAATTTAAAGTTTTCTTAGAATATGCAGAAGATTTAGGTGCTGACTATGTAGCAACAGGGCACTATGCACGAGTTAAAGATGTTGATGGAGAACGTTTAATGTTACGTGGTGTTGATAATAATAAAGATCAAACTTACTTCTTATCTCAATTAAAACAACACCAAATTAAAAATATTTTATTCCCTGTAGGAGAACTTGAGAAAAAAGATGTTCGTAAGATTGCAGAAGAAGCGGGTCTTGCTACAGCGAAGAAAAAAGACTCAACAGGTATTTGTTTCATCGGTGAGAAAAACTTTAGAGAATTTTTATCTCAATACCTACCAGCTCAAGGTGGTAAAATGGTTGATTTAGATGGTAATGTCCGTGGAGAACACATCGGTTTAATGCACTATACAATCGGTCAACGTCATGGTTTAGGTATTGGTGGAACTAAAGATACAGAAGGTGAAGCATGGTTTGCATGTGGTAAAGACCTTGAAAATAATGTATTGTATGTTTGCCAAGGATTCCACAATGAAAAACTATATTCAGATAGCTTATTAGCAAGTTCACTATCATTTACAACGAAAAATCCACAACCTAATAAATTCACATGTACTGCAAAATTCAGATATCGTCAACCTGATACTGAAGTAGAAGTAGAAGTATTAGAAGATAACAGAGTAAAAGTTGTCTATAAAGAGCCAGTACGTGCTGTTACACCAGGACAAGCAGTTGTCTTTTATGATGGAGATGTTTGCTTAGGTGGAGCGATTATCGATGAAGTATATAAAGATGGAAAAAAACTTCAACTGTAATATTTAATAAAAATCCTAAAAAGTTAGAGGAAAATCTCTAATTTTTAGGATTTTTAGTTTTTATTTCTAAGTTATAAGACTATAGTATATATTGAGCGAGTAACGTATCAAATCTACGAATATCGATATCTTTTTTTAGATTAATTTTTATTTTTCCAACTTTAGTCCAAAGCTCTACTTCGGCATTTAAATCGAAGATTTTACCTGCATTTTCAGTTGACCACATTAATATCGAAGAGTACGGTAGAGAATAGATTTCTACTTTTTTTCCTGTAAGACCTTGAGCATCTTTTACAATAAGCCTTTTATCTGTAAATACAGCAACGTCCCTTATTGTCGCAAATGCTGCAACAGGCTGTTCACCGTTTATCAATAAGTTTGCAATATCTTGCGGGATAGCAACTTCTCTGAAGAATGTCCAATTTAATAAATTCATTTCGTTAGCCATAGTAACTCTCCTATCTATTTTATGATAATGTTTATTTTTTTATCTTTAGTATAGCATAAATTATAAATAATAAGAAGGTTAAGTTTTCAGTATTATTATAATAAATTTAATGATATAATATTAGTACTAGGGGGGAGAAATATGAATATTAATAAAGAAGATGTTGTTTTATTTTTAAAACAAAATGTTAAGGCAATTGTTTTGGCATTACTCTGTAGTTTACTTGTTATAATCGGAGGACTTTTGTATTTTGGTCATGATAAAACAGAGGATTATAATGATGTAACCTTTTCTAATTCTCAAAACTCAGAAGTGAGTAAGGATGACAAAAAAGAAGAACAAGATTCCAAAATTTTTGTTGATGTAAAAGGGGCGGTTAAACACCCTGGGGTATTTGAAACAACGAAAGATAAAAGGGTAAAAGATTTAATTGAAGAAGCTGGTGGTTTATTAGAAGATGCCGATACTTCTACTTTGAATTTAAGTCAAAAAGTTAAAGATCAGATGGTTATTTATGTTCTTAAACATGGTGAAAAACCAAAACAAATTTCTGATGGTAGTTCAAGTACATCAAATGGAGATGTAATTAAATATTAAATACTGCCAATAAAGAACAACTTATGAAAATATCAGGAGTTGGAAAAACTAAGGCTGAAGCAATTATTTCATTTAGAGAAAAAAATGGGGATTTTAAAAAGAAAGAAGATATAACAAAAGTACGAGGAATAGGAAAAGCTACTTTTGAGAAAATTAAAGATAAAATAGAGGTATAGTTATGCAAAGAATTAGTTGGGATGAGTACTTTATGGCTCAAAGTCACCTGCTTTCACTTAGATCGACTTGCAGCAGGTTATCTGTTGGGGCGACAATAGTCAAAGATAAACGAATAGTTTCAGGTGGTTATAATGGTTCAATTAAAGGTGATGAACATTGCATAGATGTTGGTTGTAAAGTAGTGGAAGGGCATTGTGTCAGAACAATCCATGCCGAAATAAATGCTATTTTGCAATGTTCTAAATTCGGTGTTGGAACTGAAGGTGCAACAATCTATGTTACACACTTTCCATGTTTGAATTGTACAAAATCTATAATTCAAGCAGGGATAAAAGAAATTTGCTATGCAAATGATTATAGAAATAATGAATATGCTCGAGAGTTATTAGAAAAATCAGGTGTTGTCGTAAGAAAAATAGATTACGACGTAAATAATGTAGTAGAAAGGTTACTAGATAAATAGTAATGATATACTTACAACTTTCTTTACTAGCATTAGGGGCGATATTATTAAATTATAATTTAATGATATCTATGCTATGTATTGTTATTTTTTTCTACTAATAACTTGGAAAAAAATAAAAATCTTAATGCTAGGAAAAACTATTATTTGTTTAATAGTCTTCTTAGCTTTTTTTATTCGTGGAGCATATGAACAAAAAAACTAATATTTCTCATTTAAAAAATGTTGAAAAATAATAATCTTGAACTAGTGATTTCTGATAAATTTAAATGTAAATGGAAATTATATGTCGGGAATTGGACGTATTGGAGATGAGGAGGTACTAATAAACTATAAAATTAAGAGTGAAGAAGAGAAGAAATTTTTTTAAAGAAAAAAATTTTTGGGGTGGAAAAATTATCTGTAGTTGCTAATATAGAAGATGTTCCAAGTAAAAACTAATTTTTTTATTCGTTTTGATTATAAAAAAAGTATAACGAGAATAGAGGAATCTTTAAAAAAGTTTCTATTAATGAAATATCTGAGGTTAAGCATTTAGATTCTCTTCTTTTTAAATTCAAAACCTTTTAGGAATAGAATGACCTTGAAGATAGATAGAGAACTTACCTTTGATAAGAGTGGGTATTTTCAAGCTTTAATTTTTGGGAGATAAAAGTTATTTGTTGAGAGATGAAATTAGTTCTTTTAAAAAAACTTTAGGTACTAGTCATTTATTAGCAATTTCTGGTTTACATATTGGGGTACTAATATCACTAATATATTTTATTTTATTAAAAACTTAAAGTAAGTGTTGATTATATAGAAAAAAATAATCTTAATTATAATTCCGTTATATATGTTATTAAGTGGGGCTAGTGCATCTGTTCTTAGAGCAGGTTTTATGATTATATTCTATATAATTTTTCAGAAGAAAAAAAGTATTGATAAATTGGATAGTTTACTGCTTACATTCTTAATCTTATTATTTTATAATCCGTTGTATACTTTTTAATATTGGTTTTCAATTATCATTTTTTTATAACATTTAGTTTATTGATGTCAGAAAGTTATATTAAAAACTTCTAAAAAAATAAACTACATATGTCTTTGAGAATTAGTATTATTTCTACATTGGCAAGCATGCCGATATTACTTTTATAATTTTTTTATACTATTGTTTATATTTCAGTACTAAGTAATATAGTTTTAGTTCCAATATTTAGTATAATACTATTTCCATTAGTATTGATAAGTTATATAATATTTTTATTAAGTGTACCTATATTTAATATTTTGTGTAGACCATTGTTGAATTTTACCTTTAGTATTTTTCGATAAACTTCAAGAAATATTCTTATATAAAAACCACTAAGAATTGGAAAACAGAGTATATTTTATAATTATTGTTATTTTTATAGTAGTTGTATATATTATGGTAGAAATTGAACAGATTTAAATATTTACGAGCTATAGTTGGATTTTTAGCAGTCACTATAATATTACTTATTTACGAGTTATATTCCTAGAAATATATAGAGGAGCTAAAAAAATAGGAAAAAGAAAAATATTTATTACATTAGAGAAAAATAGAAATAATATGATAATAAATACATCTAGTAATATGAAAAAAATTTTTATACAGATTACAGAAAAAAAGATAGAGATTATGATATAATAAACGAATATGATTCACTCTTGAACTATGAAGGTAAGGATAGATTCAATTATTTACTACTTACTTCAGCTAAGAAAAAAATAAAAAGTGAATATGCGACAAATTTATTAGTAAATAACTTAGTGAATAAGATTATAGTAGTAGATAGTGTGAATAAAGAAAATTATTAGAATTAAAAAGATATAGCTCAATATAAAAAAAGTAGAGTATATCGTTTTGAATAATGGAACTGAGATGAAATTTGGTAGTACATCTGTTTATTATTATGATAAAAAAAGTAAAGGTGAAAAAAATCAGGATAGAGAATTTGAGATTGAGGTAGATGATTGATGAAAAAAATATCTATGTGATATATGGAGAAAAATTTTGAAGCTATTAATGATTATGAGAAAAAGTATAGCAAAAAAATATCTTAAAGAACTAGATGAATTTAATTATGTAAAAAAATTAATATGCATGAAAAATACTATAGAAACTTTAGTCTATGAATGTAGAAGTAGTGGATTATTTGGGAATGAGAAAAGTTGTCGTTGCTGAGAATTGTAATTTCTTATTAGCGAAACCTAAAAAAATTAAAGTAGAACATAATGTTGATGCATTGATGAATTACTTAGAGAATATTAATGAAGACGTTGTGTTGATTTTAAAAAAATATCGGATAAGATTGATAGTAGAAAGAAATTAATAAAGAAAGATTAAAGAAGCGGGAGAAGTTAAAGAATTTTCTAACTTTAATGAGAAGGAAATATCAGAGTATATTGTAAAAAACAGTAGCAAAGCACGATGTGAAAAATTTCTAAAAGTTGATGCAGAATTTCTAGTGAATTACACTCGTTTGGATTTTGCTAATATAAAAAAAGAACTTGAAAAAAACTCCTTTTTATATTGTGATGATAAGAAGATAATAACGCGAGAAGATATAGAATTATTAGCAACTAGAAGTTTAGAGTATGATGTTTTCAGCTTAACCAATGAATTGTTTGGGAAAAATTACTCGAAGCTAAGAGTTGTGTATAATTCATTAGTTTTAAAAAAAGAAGAGCCAATATTCTTGCTATCTTTGATTAGCGGTCAATTAAGAATGTATTATAAGGTGAAAGTACTTCTAAATGAACATTATTCACAAAAAAAGATATAGCTAAGGAATTAGGCGTTCATCCGTATAGAGTGCAGTTGGCAGCTCAAGGGAATCACGAAATTATAGTGTTGATAAAATTATGAAAACATTGATTTTATCAGCTGACTATGATAAGTTATTAAAATCTTCGTATATGGATAAGTATATTATACTAGATTTGTTCCTATTAATAAATTAATTGAGGGAGTTAAAATAGCATCGTGTTTTTTGTAATTCCATACCAATTATGCCAGCCATCAACATGGCAGAGGAGACTTTTATGTATAATAAAAAATAAAATCCATGTTGGAGCTTTGTTATTTATATTAATGGTACCTGGCATAGTGAATTCATCGCAGCAGTAGATACTGGCTTCTTTGGGGGAAGATATTCAAAGCACTTTATTAGTTCGTTAGGGTTTTTATCTCATCTAGTAGTTGACGGGTCCCAAATGATTTTCAAAATTAGCTATTCTTATGAATACTGACTTTGTTGTAACGGCATTGGCTTCTTGGCTGTACACATGCAGTACTAGAAAAACCAAAACAAGAAGGTTTATTTTCATTTATAATAACTCCGTTAATTTTTGCTATTGGAAGTGTATTAGTGGGATTATATCAAGGTGGTGTTCCTAGTGAAGATGGCCTATGGATTAGGTGCGATTATCATTTTAGGTGTAATTTTACAGCCTGATTAGTGGGGTAGCGTTATTCAGTGAAATAAAAAACACAAGTGCCGTTTCATATTACTAGGACCATAGGATTAGTTAGTGCAGGATTTATGAATAATGCAATTAACAATAGTCTTCTGATGTTGCAGCTTATTTATGGAAAGAATGACTGTTTATCCAATAACAAGGCAAACCATAACGGGTATTGCGTTTTTGAAGAAGAAGTAAGAATTATGAAGGGTCGTTTGAATCAGATTCAAATGATCTTTTTTTGTTTCAGATAATTGAAGCTCGCTACCAAATATCAGAAAACAAAAAATTCAGATAAATTAGTTTATTATAATTTTGATATAGTGATATAATAATATTGTTAAAATAGAAAAATAAAATGAGGTATTGTTTAATGAAGAAAATAGAAACTAAATTAGCTCAATTAGGAAACAGAACGGATAAGGTAACTGGAGCAATAGTGACACCGATATATTTATCGACAGCTTATGCTCACCCTGGATTAGGAGAAAGTACAGGATATGATTATACGAGAACTAAAAATCCAACTCGTACTATTTTAGAGGAAGGTTTATGTGAACTTGAAGAAGGGTGTCGTGCGATAGCGACTAGTTCAGGGATGAGTGCTATTCAACTAGTTTTTGAACTATTTGATTTAAATAGTGAATTCTTAGTGTCTAGAGACTTATATGGGGGAAGTTTTAGATACTTTGATGAGTTAGAACGTAAAGGTGCTCAGAAATTTATTTATTTCACAGATGAAAAAGATCTTGAAGATAAAATTACAGATAATACAAAAGCGGTATTTATAGAAACTCCAACTAATCCATTAATGCAAGAAGTTGATATAGAGAGAGTTGCTCAGATTTCTAAGTCAAAAAATGCGTTATTGATTGTTGATAATACTTTATTAACACCATTAAGACAAAAACCATTAACATTAGGAGCAGATATTGTTGTTCATTCTGCAACTAAATATTTAACAGGTCACAACGATATACTTGCTGGTGCTGTGATTACAAATGATGAACAAATAGGAGAGAGATTGGCGTGGATTTCTAATACGACTGGTGCTGTATTATCAGCATTTGATAGCTGGTTATTTGTTAGAAGTTTAAAAACATTGCCACTTCGTTTTAATCAACAAGAAAAAAATGCTAAAAAAATTAGCTGAAGAATTAGCGAAACATCCAGAGGTGAAAGAAGTATTATATCCGAAAAAAGGAGCTATGCTTAGTTTTCAAATTAAATGATGCTACTAAAATTGATAAATTTTTACGTTCATTAAGAGTTGCTACTTTTGCTGAGAGTTTAGGTGGTGTAGAAACATTAGTAACTTATCCTACTACTCAAACTCATTTTGATATTCCAGAGGAACTACGTTTATCTTATGGACTTACTCCAGATTTACTAAGAATTTCTGTAGGTGTAGAAGATGGTGAAGATTTAGTTGAAGATTTTCTAAGAGCATTAGAAGCGTAGGGGGAAGAAAAATGACTAGAGTAGAAGAATTTGTAAAGAAATACTATGTTGAAAGAAGAAATACAAATAGTTTAAAATGGGATGCTTTGGAAGAACGATTTGGTGATCCTGAATTACTAGCTTTATGGGTAGCTGATATGGAATTTAAAACGCCTGAATGTATTAGAGAAAGCACTAAGTGAGCGTGTAGAACACGGAGTATTCGGATATACAAAATTACCAGAAAGCTATTATGAAGAATATAAAAATGGCATAAACAGAAAAATATGATATCAAGTGGAGAAAAACAATGGATAAGATTTGCTCCTGGTATAGTTCAAGCTATATTTATGGGTGATTCAAGCGTATACTAAAAAAAGAAGATTCGGTTATAATAATGCCACCTGTATATTATCCATTTTGCTAATTCTATTAGAAATAGTGGTAGAAAATTAGTAGAATCTCCATTACTAGAAGAAGACGGTAAAGTTTAAAAATAGATTTTGAAACATTTGAGAAAAGAAATTAGAGATAAATGATGTTAAAATTATATATTCATTGTTCACCTCATAATCCAGTAGGAAGAGTATGGACGTTTAGAAGAACAGAAAAAGAGTGTTTGAAATTTGTGAAAAAAATATGATGTTCTAGTATTATCAGATGAAATTCATCAAGATTTTACATATGAGAATCATAAACAAATTTCTGCATTAGCATTAGAAGATGGGTAAATATAATCATCGTCTTAATTGTGGCTAACTCAGGATCAAAAAAACATTTTCAATCTTGCATCATTAGTTCATGCAACACTATTTAATTCCTGATAGTAATATTCGTGAACAATTTGATAAATTTAGTAAAAGAGAATTTAGGAGCTGAACCGAGTTTATTAGGGACAAATAGCTCTTGAAGCTGGGCTATAGAGATGGAAATAGATTGGGCTTGAAGGGATTGAAAAGAAACTATTCAAATATAATTATAGTTTACTTCATGATACATTAGCTGAAAAAAAGTACCAGAAATTAAAGTTTATCCATTAGAAGGAACATATCTAGTATTTTCTAAATCTTGAGAAAAAGTTTTAAATGGGAAAAATCTACAAAACAATTTATTCAAGATGAATGTGGATTAGCAATTGACTTTGGGTCATTGGTTTGGAAAAAGGATATAATAGTTATGTGAGAATTAATCTTGCTACTAGTCCAGAAAAATATAAAAGAAGCTGTTGAAAGAATAGTAAAAAATTGTAAGAAATAGTAATAATGATAAGGAAGAATGGGACTGACTGAAAAAATCATATTTTTGAGTGCTTCTTCCTTATTTTTTTATATTGAAAATAAAAAAACTACTCAGAAGTCTGAGTAGTTTTTATAATTATTTAGCTAGGTTTGATTTATATCTAGCAGCTGCGTTTTTGTGGATTAAATTAGTTTTAGCAGCTTTATCGATTTTTTTGTAAGCAAGGTTTACTAACTCTGCAGCGTTAGCAGCACCTTCAGATTTAGCTACTTTAGCTTTTTTTAATAGCTGTACGCATTTCAGATTTTTTTGCTGTGTTAGCAGCGTTTGGTTTTTAGCATCTTTTCTTACGCTTAATACTGATGATTTAATGTTTGGCATTCGATTCACCTCCTGGTCCTTATTTTTTTATTACTAAGAAATATTAATTAATATTCTTAATTACAATGAATTAAGTGTTGTTAGATACAACTACCTCATTTTAACATATTAAAATTGTAAATGCAAGGTATTTTTATATTTTTTTTTACTATAAGTTATTTTTTTAGAATTTTTTTATATTTTTGGTTGACTAATAACTATAATGTATGTTAGTATATATGACGTTGATATTTAATTTTACATAGGTAAGGTTATTTGTCTTCTGACTTTATTATAATAAAAAGATGTTTGAGAGATCCATCTATAAAAAAACCTGAAGTACTGGTTTCTCAAATCAGTACTTTTTATTTTCTCTTAAACAAGATAAGGAGATATAAATGAGAAATAATACAGTTAAAAGTATTAACTATTCAAGCGTTAATCGCAGCGATTTATGTTGTATTAACAGTTGCTATTGCTCCATTTTCATATGGTGCTATTCAATTTCGTATAAGTGAATCACTATCTCAATTAGTGGTATTTAGCAAAAAATATTGGTTCCCTATAACTTTGGGTGTTGCAATTGCAAATATTTTTAGTCCACTTGGTATAGTAGATGTATTCTTTGGAACATTAGGAACAGGTTTAGCATTAGCAATCAGTGTTTTTGTATTCAAATTTGTAAAAAATAGAATTGCTAGACACATCATTAATATTATTTTATACCTAGTAATTTGTATGCCTATTATCGCATATGAAATTGCTATATTTAGTGGTGAGAACTCAGCAAGAGTACCTTTTGATTTTGGAGCATTCACAGCTATTTATGGATCACTTCTATTATCACAAGTTATCGTAATGGTTATCGGTATTGTTATTACTGAAGCGTTAAACAAAGCGATTGATCTTAAAGAAAGTATTTGAATAATATTTATAAAAAATCGTTAGGAAAATTTCCTAGCGATTTTTATTATAAATTATTGACTCTCACGTAACGTAATAGTATATAATAAGAATATCACTAGTGAAATATTATAAATTATAGAGGGATGATTATGAGGATAAATGAAGTTGTGAAAACTTACTGGAGTAAGTGCAAGAACATTACAATATTATGATGAGATTGGGATTTATTAATTCCTGAAAAAGCATAGATAATGGTTATAGAGATTATACTGATGAAAATTTAGAAAAAATTACAAAAAAATACTATTTTATAGATTTTCTGAAAAGTTTAAAGTTAAATGATATAAAAGAGTTACTGAAAGGAGATAGTTTGATAATTTAAAAAAATACTTGAACAACAACGTGAATTAATTTTTAAAAAGAAAAAAAGAAAAGTTTGAAGTAATTTTTCATAATATAGAAAAAAACAATAAAAAAACTATAAAGGAGAACAAATAATGACAATAGAAGAAAAAAATTTAATGGATTTAAAAAGAGAAGATTTTAAATAAAGTATGAAAAATCAAGCAGTAGAGAAAATATGGTAAAAGATACAATTGAAGAATCTAAAAAAAGCGTCAAAGTGGAAGAGAAGAACGTGTAGACTGAGGAATTTAATGATGTATTTCGTCTCGATGGAGAAATTCAAAAAATGAAAATATAGATATAGAAGATGAAAGAAGTACAATCTAAGGTAGATGAATTATATAATCATATGAACGAATATGCTTTTGATTGTAGTGTAGAAGTATTCTCATATATAGGAAAAGGATATTCTCAAAATCCAGAATTTAAAAAAAGTAATATAGATAAATTTGGTGAAGGTGTAGCTGAGTATACATCTAAAAGCAATAGAGAAATATTGTAATGATAGATTAAATAAATAATACATAGAAAAAATATTTTAAAAATAGTTTTTAAAAATTTTTAAAAAAACTATTGACAAATGAAAATATATATATTAAAATAACTAAGTCAGTTGAAAAATGTACCGTAGACAGTAGGGGAGAAATCCTTAATTAACCTACTGAGGACAAAAATTCGAAAAAGAAACTTATGTGCCTTTTTTTGTATGTTCTCGCATGCAAGAAGGTTTTTTTAATGGTACTGAAATTGATAAATCTACTTAGGAGGAAGTTCAATGTCAAAAGCTATTGAGAGAAAACAAGAGTTAGTAAATCAAATCGCAGAAGAAATTAAAGCAAGTTCTTCAGTTGTTATCGCTGACTACCGTGGATTAAACGTTGCGGAAGTAACAGAATTACGTAACAACATGCGTAACGAAGGTTTAACTTTTTAAAGTTTATAAAAAAACTCATTAGTTCGTCGTGCGATGGAGCAAGCAGGAATTGAAGGATTAGACGAAGTTCTAACTGGACCAAATGCTTTTGCTTTCTCAACAGACGATGCTGTAGCTCCTGCTAGAGTTTTAAACGATTTCGCTAAAGAACACGAAAACTTAGAACTAAAAGCTGGTGTTATAGAAGGAAAAGTTGCAGATCAAGCTGAAATTAAAGCTATCGCTACATTACCAAGTCGCGAAGGATTACTTTCAATGTTACTATCTGTATTAACAGCGCCAATGCGCAATACTGCTTTTAGCTGTTAAAAGCTGTTGCAGACCAAAAAAAGCTGAACAAGAAGCTTAATAAATAAAAAAATATTAAAAAAACATATAATTTAAAAAAATCGGAGGAAATTTATAATGACTAAAGAACAAATTTTAGACGCTATCAAAGAAATGTCAGTTTTAGAATTAAACGACTTAGTAAAAGCAATTGAAGAAGAATTCGGAGTAACTGCTGCTGCACCTGTAGCTGTAGTTGGTGGAGCTGCTGCTGGAGCTGCTGAAGAAAAAACTGAATTTGACGTAGTTTTAGCTAACGCTGGAGACTCAAAAAAATTAAAGTAATCAAAGTTGTTCGTGAAATCACTGGAGACGGACTAAAAGAAGCTAAAGAAAAAGTTGATGGTGCGCCAGCAACACTTAAAGAAGGAGTTTCTAAAGAAGAAGCTGAAGAAATCAAAGCTAAATTAGAAGAAGTTGGAGCAACTGTAGAAGTTAAATAATTTCTATTCTAAGTAGATAAAAAAAGATAGATGTAAATAAACAATAATATTCTATTTGAGAATATTTGATACGATGATAATAACAAAAAAATAGTATATCTCAAGTGTCTAGCTATGGGATATACTATTTTCTTTCATTTTAAGAGGTGTCTTTATTATGGAACATTATTATACAAATAATCCGACGACAGAAAGTCGTGAAAAAAATTATCAACTCAACAATAGCGAAATGAGAATTTTGAAAATTTTATACAGATAATGGAGTATTTTTCGAAAAGAGTGTTGATTTTGGTACTAAAGACAATGTTAGAATCGTTTTCAATACAGAAAAAGAAAAATGCTAAAGGTTGCTGATATTGGATGTGGATATGGAGTTATATCTATATTCTTAGCGAAAAAAATATCCGACTTTTAAGTTTACTATGGTAGATGTAAACAATAGAGTTTTAGAGTTATCTAGAAAAAAATATTGAACTTAATAAAATAGAAAATGAAGTAGAAGTATTAGAAAGTAGTTCCTTTGATAATGTTGAAAGGAAACTTTGATATAGTTTTTAACAAACCCGCCGATAAGAGCTGGGAAAAAAATTGTACATAAAATAATGACAGATAGTTATGAACACCTAAATGATCAAGGAGAACTTTGGGTGGTTATACAAAAAAACAAGGAATGGCTAGTTGTAAAAAAATTATTAGAAGAGACTTTTTCTATGGTAGAAGTTGTAGCTAAAAACAAAGGATACTACATTCTTAAAGCCGTAAAAATAATTGACAACTTGCTATAACTATGATAAAATGATATATTGCAAGTAATTCTATTTTTCTTTTTAGATAGAATTGCCTAAATTATATAAGTAAGTAAGAGAAAAATGTTTATATTTTCTTTTTAGTTTTTAAGAGAAAAAGCTGAGAGGTGACACAGTTGCAAAAAAAGTTAAATTTGGTAAGCACAGACAAAGACGTAGCTATGCTAGAATATCAGAGGTAATTGATTTACCGGACTTAATTGAAATTCAAACGTTATCTTATGATAAATTTTTAGAAACTGGTCTAAAAGATGTTTTTAAAGATGTATCACCAATTGAAGGTAATAATGATAAATTAAGTTTAGAATTTATCGACTATAAATTAGGAACTCCTAAATATGATGTTGATGAGTCTAAAGAACGTGATGCTACATATTCAGCACCTTTAAGAGTGCGCGTGCGTTTAATTAATAAAGAACGTGACGAAATTAAAGAACAAGAAGTATTTATGGGTGAATTACCGTTGATGACTGAAACTGGAACGTTTATTATCAATGGTGCAGAACGTGTAATTGTATCTCAATTAGTACGTTCACCTTCTGTATATTTTACAGAAGATGACAAACTTAAAGTTAAAGAATATTCCAAATGCCTATAAAAACAACTGTTATTCCTAACAGAGGAGCTTGGTTGGAATTTGAAAAAGATATTAAAGGACTAGTTTATGCTCGTATCGATAGAACTAGAAAAATTCCTTTAACAACGCTTATTAGAGCGTTAGGTTTTGAATCAGACGAATCAATTATTAAATTATTCGGAGAAGATACAGAACTATTAAATACATTAGAAAAAGATGAAAACCTAGATACAGGAACTGCGTTGAAAGTAATCTATGATAAATTACGTCCTGGTGAACCAGCTAACGTAGAAACTGCTAAAGCTACTTTACATGGTAGATTCTTCGATCCAAGAAGATATGATCTTGCTAAAGTAGGTCGTTATAAATTAAATAACAAACTTCACGTTGGTGAACGTCTAGAAAACCAAATTCTAGTTGAGCCAATCGTTGATACGGAAACAGGAGAAATTTTAGTAGAAAAAGGTACTAAATTAACTCGTGAAATCATTGATGGAATTTATGAAGAATTAGGAACTACAGCTAACGTAGTTGAATTCGATATGAATGAAAGTCTTGATGGAAGTGAAAGCTTAAAATTACAATTATTCAAAGTTGTAAACCAAGTTAAAGTAGGTAATGACTTCGATATCGATGAATTAACTGATGATCAAGTATTACACGTAATTGGTAATGGAGCACCTAATAAAGATGTTTTAACATTAACAATTGCTGATATCGTAGCAAGTATTAACTACTACCTATTATTAATTAGAACTCGTAGAAATAACGATGGATTTGAATTTGAATTAATCGGACGTGTAGATGATATTGACCACCTTGGTAACCGTCGTCTACGTTGTATCGGTGAATTATTACAAAACCAAATTCGTGTAGGTATTTCTCGTATGGAACGTGTTGTACGTGAACGTATGAGTATTCAAGATACTAATGAAATTACTCCACAACAATTAATTAACGTAAGACCAGTTACAGCAATTATCAAAGAATTCTTTGGAAGTTCTCAACTTTCACAATTCATGGACCAAGTAAACCCATTGAGTGAGCTTACTCACAAACGTCGTTTATCTGCACTTGGACCTGGTGGTTTAACAAGAGAACGTGCTGGAATGGAAGTACGTGACGTTCACTACTCACACTATGGTCGTATGTGTCCGATTGAAACACCAGAGGGACCAAACATCGGTCTTATCAACTCGCTTTCATCATTTGCACGTATAAATGAATTTGGATTCATTATGACTCCATATAGAAAAGTTGAATTTGATGGAGAAGGCCGCCCATACGTAACTGAAAATGTACAGTATTTAACTGCTGATCAAGAAGATAAATACGTAGTAGCTCAATCAACAGCTAATGTTGACGAAAAAGGTTACTTCGTAGATGAAGAAGTAGTTTGTCGTTTCAGAGGAGATAACACTGTTAAACCTCGTGAAATGATGAATTTCATGGACGTATCTCCTAAGCAGGTAGTATCTGCTGCCACTGCATGTATTCCGTTCTTAGAAAATGACGACTCTAACCGTGCGCTTATGGGAGCGAACATGCAACGTCAAGCAGTACCTCTTATGATTACTGAAGCACCATTTGTTGGTACAGGTATGGAGCATCTTGCTGCACGTGACTCTGGAGCTGCAGTAATTGCTAAATATCCTGGTATAGTTGAATACGTTGATGGGGCTAAAGTAAAGGTTCGTCGTATTGAAACGTTAGAAGGTAAAGAAATTAAAGGTGACTTAGATACATACGTTATTCATAAATTCGTACGTTCTAACCACTCTACAGCATACAACCAAAAACCAATCGTTAAAGTTGGAGATAGAGTTGAACCTAAAGATATCCTTGCAGATGGTCCATCTATGGATAAAGGTGAATTAGCTTTAGGTAAAAACCTTGTAGTAGCATTCGTAAACTGGGATGGTTATAACTATGAGGATGCTGTAATCATGAGTGAACGTCTTGTAAAAGATGATGTTTATACTTCTATTCACGTAGAAGAATATGAAACAGATGCTCGTGATACTAAACTTGGGCCAGAAGAAATTACTCGTGAAATTCCAAACGTAGGTGAAAATGCACTTAGAAACTTAGATGCACGAGGAATTATCAGTATTGGTGCTGAAGTTAAAGATGGAGATATCTTAGTAGGTAAAGTTACACCGAAAGGATTAACTGAACAAACTCCAGAAGAAAAATTATTATATGCTATCTTTGGAGCTAAATCTAAAGAAGTACGTGATACTTCATTACGTGTACCTCACGGTGCTGATGGAGTAGTTGCTGATGTTAAAATCTTTAAACGTGAAGATGGTGCTGAATTACCTAACGGAGTAAATGAACTTGTGCGAGTATTTATCGTTCAAAAACGTAAAATCCGTGTAGGGGATAAAATGGCCGGTCGTCACGGTAACAAAGGGGTTATCTCAAATATCTTACCAGAAGAAGATATGCCTTACCTACCAGATGGTACGCCAGTTGACGTAATGTTAAACCCACTTGGGGTTCCATCTCGTATGAACATTGGACAAGTATTAGAGCTACACTTAGGTATGGCTGCTAAACAATTAGGAATCCACGTTGCTACACCAGTATTCGATGGAGCTACTGATGAAGATGTTTGGTCTACAGTTGCTGAAGCTGGAATGGCTAAAGATGCTAAGACAGTTCTTTATGATGGACGTACAGGTGAACCATTCGACAGCCGTGTATCTGTAGGGGTAATGTACATGATTAAACTTGCACACATGGTTGATGATAAACTTCACGCTCGTTCAATTGGACCATACTCATTAGTAACTCAACAACCACTTGGAGGTAAAGCTCAATTTGGTGGACAAAGATTTGGTGAGATGGAGGTATGGGCACTTGAAGCTTATGGTGCTGCATATACTCTTCAAGAAATCTTAACGTACAAATCAGATGATACTAATGGTCGTGTTAAAACTTACGAAGCAATCGTTAAAGGTGAAAACATTCCACGTCCAGGAGTTCCTGAATCATTCCGAGTACTTATGAAAGAACTTCAAGCACTAGGTATGGATTTCAGAGTAATGGATAATGAAGATAACGAAGTAGACATGGGTGATATAGATTTAGGAGATACAATTGATTTCCATGAATCACACCACCATGATCACAATGAAGAAAAATCAGAAGAAGCTAAAGAAACTCAAGATGCTTCTAAAGAAAATGCTGAAGAAGGATATCAAAGTTTAGCTAACTTAATCTTATCTGATACAGATGAATACGAAGATGTAGAAGAAGATAGTGAAGAAGAAACTTCAGGATATCAAGCATTAGCAAGTCTTTTAATGTCTGATACTGATGAGTATGAAGATGTAGAAGATGATACTGATGAAGAATAATATAAATTTTACAATTAATCACAAAGAACTATTCAAGGCTTTTATACAAAAAAATAAAGGAGGTATGCTCCTTGATAGACGTAAATAATTTTGCATATATGAAAATTAGTTTAGCTTCTCCTGAAAAAATCAGAAGTTGGTCTTACGGAGAGGTTAAAAAACCTGAAACTATTAACTATAGAACTTTAAAACCAGAAAATGATGGATTATTCTGTGAAAGAATCTTTTGGTCCAACTAAAGACTGGGAATGTGCTTGTGGAAAGTACAAAAGAGTTAGATATAAAAACATTAAATGTGATAAATGTGGTGTTGATGTAACTTTAGCTAAAGTTCGTCGTGAAAGAATGGGGCACTTAGAATTAGCTGCCCCAGTCAGCCATATTTGGTACTTCAAAGGTATTCCAAGTAGAATGGGACTTCTACTTGACCTTAGTCCAAGACAATTGGAAGAAGTAATTTACTTTGCTTCTTACATTGTTATTGATCCAGGTGAAACTGACTTCATGAAGAAACAAATCGTTTCTGAAAGAGAAGTACGTGAAGCACGTAGTACATTTGGAGCAAACTCTTTCGTAGCTAAAATGGGAGCTGAAGCTATTCGTGACCTATTAGCTGAGTTAGATATTGAAAAAGAACTTAAAGATTTAAAAAATGAACTTAAAGAATTAAGTGAAAGCAACTATAAATCAGGTCAAAAAGTTGTTAAAATCATCAAACGTGTAGAAGTATTCGAAGCGTTTAAACACTCTGGAAATAAACCAGAATGGATGATTATGACTGTATTACCAGTTATTCCACCTGAATTAAGACCTATGGTTCAATTAGATGGTGGACGTTTCGCAACAAGTGACTTAAACGATTTATACAGACGTGTAATTAACCGTAACAATCGTCTGAAAAAACTTATCGAACTTAAAGCACCAGGGCTAATCGTACAAAACGAAAAACGTATGTTACAAGAAGCTGTTGATGCATTAATCGATAACGGACGTCGTGGACGTCCTGTAACAGGTCCAGGTAACAGAACATTAAAATCATTATCTAATATGTTAAAAGGTAAACACGGTCGTTTCCGTCAAAACTTATTAGGTAAACGTGTTGACTACTCTGGTCGTTCAGTAATCGTAGTTGGTCCAAACTTAAAAATGTACCAATGTGGATTACCTAAAGAAATGGCTCTTGAATTATTCAAACCATTTGTAATGCGTGAATTAGTTAAACGTGAGTTAGCTAACAACATTAAAAATGCTAAAAACCAAATCGAAAGAATGGAAGATCATGTTTGGGATATCTTAGAAGATATTATTCGTGAGCACCCAGTATTACTTAACCGTGCCCCGACTCTTCACAGACTTGGTATCCAAGCATTCGAACCAATCTTAGTAGAAGGACGTGCTATTCGTCTTCACCCTCTTGTAACAACAGCGTTTAACGCCGACTTTGATGGTGACCAAATGGCCGTACACGTTCCTTTATCAAAAGAAGCTCAAGCAGAAGCACGTATGCTAATGTTAGCTGCTCAAAACATCCTTAACCCTAAAGATGGTAAACCAGTAGTTACACCATCTCAGGATATGGTATTAGGTAACTACTACCTAACACTAGAAAGACCTGGAGCAGTAGGGGAAGGTATGATTTTCAAAGATGCTGATGAAGCAAGAATTGCATACCAAAATGGATATATTCACCTTCACACTCGTGTAGGTATTGCAGCTAAATCTTTTGAAAACCCAACGTTTACAGAAGAACAAAACAAAAAATTACTTGTTACTACAATTGGTAAAGTAATTTTCAACGATATATTACCAGAAGGATTCCCATTCTTAAATGAACCTACTAAGGAAAACTTAGAAACAGCGACTCCTGATAAATATTTCGTAGCACCATCTGACTTAACAGAAGGTGGACTTAAAGCATATATCGCTGAACAGGAACCAGCTACACCATTCAAGAAAGGATTCTTATCAAAAATCATCTCTGAAATCTTCAATAGATTCCACATCACTGAGACTTCAATGATGTTAGACAGAATGAAAGATTTAGGATTCAAATATTCTTCAAGAGCTGGTATTACAGTGGGGGTAAGTGACGTATTCGTCCTACCTAATAAATATGAAATTTTAGCAGATTCACAATCTAATGTTGATAAGATTACAACATTATACAGACGTGGTCTATTAACAGAAGAAGAAAGATATCAAAACGTTATTGCTCAATGGGCAAAAGCAAAAGATATCATCCAAGATCAACTTATGGACTCTCTTCCAGCTACTAACCCAATCTACATGATGAGTGACTCTGGAGCCCGTGGTAACGCGTCAAACTTTACACAGTTAGCCGGTATGCGTGGTCTGATGGCATCTCCATCAGGACGTATCATGGAAATGCCTGTACGTTCATCATTTAAAGAAGGATTAACAGTATTAGAGTTCTTCATCTCTTCTCACGGTGCGCGTAAAGGTCTTGCCGATACAGCCCTTAAGACAGCCGACTCAGGTTACTTAACTCGTCGTCTTGTAGACGTTGCACAAGATGTTATCGTTCGTGAAAACGACTGTGGTACATCTCGTGGATTAAGAGTTGCAGCACTTAAAAATGGAACAGATGAAATCGAAAGCTTACAAGAACGTCTTGAAGGTAGATACAGTAAAGAAACTGTTGTTCACCCAGAGACTGGAAAAGTTATCGTTGAAGATGGTCAATTAATTACATTAGATACAGCTAAAGAAATTGAAGCAGCTGGAATCGAAAGTGTTGTTATTAGATCAGCATTTACATGTAACTCACGTCACGGTGTTTGTGAGAAATGTTACGGTAAAAACTTAGCAACAGGTGAAAAAGTAGAAGTTGGGGAAGCAGTTGGTACAATTGCCGCTCAATCTATCGGAGAACCTGGTACACAGCTTACAATGCGTACGTTCCACACAGGTGGGGTTGCCGGTGCCGATATCACACAAGGTTTACCTCGTATTCAAGAGTTATTTGAAGCACGTAATCCTAAAGGTAAAGGCATTAATCTCAGAAGTTGATGGAACAGTTACAAAAGTTGAAATCGATAATAATCACGTACGTAGAATTTACGTATTAAGTGAAATCGGTGAAGAAAGAGAATATCAAGACTATGGTGCAAGCCGTATGTTAGTTAAAGAAGACGACAAAGTTAAACGTGGTCAAGCTTTAACAGAAGGTTCTATTGAACCAAAAGAATTACTATCAATTGCAGGTCTAGAAGCAGTACAAAGTTATCTATTAACTGAGGTACAAAAAGTTTACCGTATGCAAGGGGTAGAAATCAGTGACAAACACGTTGAGGTTATGGTACGTCAAATGTTAAGAAAAGTACGTGTAATCAATGCAGGAGATACTGATTTACTTCCAGGTTCATTAGTAGATATTCATAAATTCACTGATGAAAACAAAAAAATACTTGAAGCACGTGGAAACATGGCTACAGCTAAACCTGTAATCCTTGGTATCACTAAAGCTTCATTAGAAACAGAAAGTTTCTTATCTGCAGCCTCATTCCAAGAAACAACTCGTGTACTTACAGACGCAGCTGTTAAAGGAAAAGTTGATAAACTTATGGGACTTAAAGAGAACGTTATTATCGGTAAGCTAATTCCAGCTGGTACTGGTATGACAAGATATAATGATGTTGATATTAAAGCAGAAAATGAATTAGAATTAGAAGTAGATAATGAATTAAGTAGACCAATCGAAGAAGAATTACACGAAGAATTAGGTTCTATTTAATAGAAAATAGATGAAAAGTTGATAGGAATATAAAAAAATATTATATTCCTATTGACAAATCTATAAAAAAAGTATGTAAAATAAATAATGTTGAATACAAAAGTAGAAGCACCCTGTTTCTCACCTGCCAATTATGATTGTTCAGGTTAATGTAGATGAAATGTAGAATTTTATGCTGGGTGTTTTGCACTCAGTTTTTTTAATGCTTTTTAGTATTTAATGAATTTATAAATAGGAGGTGCTGATCATTAGTAAAGATACTGCACAAGTAAATGAAGGTATTAAAGCGAAAGAGTTTCTTTTAATTAGCCAAAATGGAGAACAATTAGGAGTTAAAACTAAGGCAGAAGCTATGCAAATTGCAGAGCGTATGAACCTAGATGTTGTTCTAGTAGCTCCAAATGCTAAAACACCAGTTGCAAAAATTATGAACTACGGTAAGTTCAAATTTGAACAACAGAAAGAAAGAAAAAAAGAAGCACGTAAGAAACAAAAAATCGTAACAACAAAAGAGATAAGATTATCTCCAACAATTGAAAAACACGATTTTGAAACTAAGTTGAAAAATGCACGTAAATTCTTAGCAAAAGAAGACAAAGTTAAAGTTTCTATTCGTTTTAAAGGGAGAGCAATCACCCACAAAGAAATTGGACAGAAAGTTTTAGAAAAACTTTTTCTAACGAAGCTAGCGATATAGCTACTGTCGAACAAAAAAACCTAAAATGGAAGGTCGCAGTATGTTCTTAGTTCTAGCACCAAAAAAAGAGAAATAAAGGTTTAATATAGGAGGAATTTGATAATGCCAAAAATGAAATCTCACCGTGGTTTAGCAAAAACGTGTGAAAAAAACAGCTAGCGGTAAATTAAAAACGTAGCCGTGCTTATACTTCTCACTGGTTTTCAAGAAAAAAACTACTAAACAAAAAACGTCACTTACGTAAAGCTTCATTAGTATCTCGTGGTGATTACAAACGTATTAGAACTTTATTAGTTAAATAATATTAAAGAAGATTAATTATAGCGTAAATACTTATTTAAGTTATACATAAGGAGGAATTAGATATGCCACGTGTTAAAGGTGGAACTGTGACTCGTCGTCGCCGTAAAAAAGTTTTAAAACTAGCTAAAGGATATTTTGGTTCAAAACATACATTATTCAAAGTTGCTAAGCAACAAGTAATGAAATCAGGAATGTATGCTTTCAGAGACCGTCGTCAAACAAAAACGTAACTTCAGAAGATTATGGATCGTTCGTATTAATGCAGCTGCAAGATTAAATGGATTATCTTACAGCCGTCTAATGAACGGACTTAAAGTTGCTGGAATCGATATTAACAGAAAAATGTTATCAGAAATCGCTATCCACGACGCAGCTGGATTCGCAAGCATTTGTGAACAAGCTAAAGCAGCTTTAGCTAAATAATAAAAGTTTATTTAAAGGTTACTTGCATAATTTTGTAAGTAACTTTTTTTGTTAAAATATATTTATGATATAAAATTAAACTCAAGCTAAGAAAATAATTCTTATCTTGAGTTTTTTTATTATTTATGATTAATAAACAATCTTTCTAGGATTTTTTAATCTATGAAGTTTTGCTTTGAGCTATTTCATTATATATTTCTTCATTTCTTTTTTTCATATAATAATATTGCCCAAGTATACCATAATAAATCACAAAAATGTAAGAAATACATCTAATTTTATCATAATTACATTCTTCATCAGTAAAAATAAGCTTTTTAAAGAAATGTTATTGTTTCTTCATAGTTTAAATCATTTTCTGAGATGAAAGCTCGCAATATCAAAAGTAGTAATCATTATATCCAGCATATTCAAAAATCTATTAAATATAATGCATCTTTTAGTGAAGAGGAAATTACCTTCAACTAAATCGTTGTGGCATAATCTATCAGCTTTTATATGATTTTTTTAAATTGTTCTATTATGTACATAAATTCATCTAATACATGGGGTTTTTCATCAATTTGCTTGTAATAATTATTAAACTGATCGATCGGATTAAAAGATATTTTCAGCTTGAAATTTTTTTGAATGAAAAATTTTTTAAAAAGTTTTCCTATTCTTACAATATTTAGATAAACTTCTTTGAGAAATAAAATGTTTTTGGATGTTGTTGAAATTCAGTAATTAAATTATCATTATTAAAAGTACACTGGTTTTAGAAAGTACGGTTCATTTGATAGTAGCTTAAGAGCTTCTTTTTCATTATCTTTATTTAACTATTTTTGTTGAATCTTTTAGAAGTTCTATAGAAATATTTATTATTTTTCTGTAGTTACTATATAATTTTTATTAGTTACTCCCATAACTTGTTTCTTCAATAGAGATATACTTTTTTTCATTTAATATTTTTTTCAAAGTTTATCAATGCTGTACATAAAATTATCCCTCCTTTAATTTCTGAAATTTAATATACTTTTTCACTTTTATTATACAATATAAGCTAATAAAGATAAAAGAAAAAAACGATTTCAAAGTATTCATTTATAAAATAAAATATTATATTAAAAATACTATTTTTTTATAATATCATTCAAAAAATATAATTTTAAACTTTATAAATTTCACTGTGTTTTTTTATGTGAACTAAAATAGTTACTAATCTTTTAGAAAATAGTTGATATATATAGATATTTTTTTTGAAGTATATTAGGTAAAAATCAACTGACTATTGTTGAAAAAAATGATAAATTTGGTATAATTAAAAGTATATAAAATATATTTATATACATATAGTTTCATTTTTAAATACTTAGGAGGTGTAAAATGAAAGAAGTTTTTATTAATAGTGAGTATATTACGTTAGCACAATTTTTTTAAAAAGTAGAAGGATTTCATAGGTTCAGGTGGAGAAGCTAAATACTTTTTTTACAAGAAGTAGAAGTTGAGTTAAACGGAGAACTAGAAAATAGACGAGGGAAAAAAATTATATTCAAATGATATTATTAAATTAGAAGGAAATGAATTCATAATTATTAATGAGAATTAAAGAGTTTAAAAATTACTGTACTTTCGAAATTATTTATCAATGAATATAGATGTACATCCCTCGCTTAATGTTTTAGTGGGAAACAATGCGAATGGAAAGACTAATATAATAGAGTCTATTTTTTGTTTAGCGCTTGGACGCAGTTATCGAACAAAAAGCGATAGTGAATGTATAATGTTTGGTGAAACTGCCACAGCGATGTCATGTGTAGTTAATAAAAATGATAAGAATCTCGATATTATGTTAGGTATCAATAATAAAGGAAAAAGTGCTAAAATAGCAGGAGTGAAAAAAACTAAACTAACGGATTTTGTAGGAGAGCTAAATGTTGTATTATTTTCTCCAGAAGATTTGCAGCTAGTAAAAAGGATCTCCATCACTTACGTCGAGAGTTTATAAATAGAGAATTTTATCAGTTCTCACGTATTTATCACAAATATTATTTAATGTACCAACATTTATTGAAAACAGAGAAATTCTTATTTAAAAAGATATGAGAAAAAATCCAAAAAGATGAAATGTCACTTGCATACTTAGAGACAATTACTTCTCAATTAGCTAAAGTAGCAATTTATATTACAAGAGAAAGAGTGTCATTTGTTCAAGATATTTCAAAACTAACATATGAGAATATGCTTAATATATCTAATGGACAAGAATCATTAAAAAAATTAGATATAAAAAGTTCAGTATTAGAAGCATTAAATATAGATGATATATCGGATGAAGTATTTAATGAGGAAAAGCTTTAACTAAAGTTATGATGAAAAAAATCATTTGATGATATAATGAGAGGAAGTACTAAAAATTGGACCACATCAAGATGATTTAGAGTTTTATATAAATGATCTTGATGCAAAAATGTATGCATCCCAAGGACAACAAAGAAGTATAGTATTATCACTTAAAGTTAGCTGAAATAAATTATTTAAAAACAAAAAAACTGGAACATATCCAGTATTACTTTTTAGATGATGTCTTAAGTGAATTAGATAAAGAATAGACAATTAAAATTATTAGATGCAATTAATGAAAAATGTACAAACATTCATTACAACACCTTCGATATCAGATATTAAAAGAAGATTTATTAAAAAAAGCTAAAGTTTTTCAAAAATAGAAAATGGAAATATTAGTGAAATAATCTAGAAAAATTTATTTATAAATTTACTAAAAATGAAAGGAAAAAAATCATGGTAGAAAAAAACAAATACAAGAATATAATGCCGATCAGATTCAGGTTCTTGAAGGACTTGAGGCCGTTAGGGTAAGACCAGGTATGTATATCGGTTCTACATCTAGTAAAGGTCTACACCACCTTGTTTGGGAAATTGTAGATAACTCTATAGATGAAGCCTTAGCCGGATATTGTGACACAATAACAGTTGCAATTGAAAAAGGAAATTGGATAAGAGTAGAAGATAATGGACGTGGTATTCCAGTAGATATTCAAGAACAAACAGGAAAACCAGCACTTGAAGTAATCCTTACAGTACTTCACGCTGGAGGTAAATTCGGTGGAGGCGGATATAAAGTATCTGGTGGTCTTCACGGGGTTGGTGCCAGTGTAGTAAATGCCTTATCTACGAATCTAGAAGCTTCTGTTCATCGTGATGGGAAAATTTATACAATGAAGTTTGAACGAGGAGATGTAGTTCAAGGAATTACAGTGGTAGGAGATACTGATAGAACTGGAACAACTATTCGTTTTAAAGCAGATCCAGAAATCTTCCAAGAAACAACAGTATATGAATACGATATTTTAAGAACACGTATTAGAGAACTTGCTTTCTTAAATAAAGGTATAACAATTATACTTAAAGATGAAAGAGAAGGACAAGAAAAAGAAGAAACTTTCTGCTATGAAGGTGGATTATTAGAATATGTAGAAATGTTAAATGAAAATAAAGATGCTTTACACGAAGCTATTTATGTGCATGGTGAGATGGATGGGAAAGAAGTTGAAATCTCAATGCAATATAACACAGGATATTCTAATAATGTATTAAGTTATGCTAATAACATTAATACACATGAAGGGTGGAACTCACGAAAGTGGATTTAAAACAGCTCTTACAAGAATAATTAACTCTTATGGTAAAGAAAGAATAAACTTATTAAAAGATAAAGAGTCATTAACAGGGTGATGATGTTCGTGAAGGACTTGTTGCGATTATCTCAATTAAACACCCAAATCCACAATTTGAAGGGCAAACAAAAACTAAATTAGGAAACTCAGAGATGAGTACAATTACTAATAAGTTATTCTCTGAAGAATTAGATAGATTCTTATTAGAAAATCCAAAAAAACAGCAAAAATAATTGTTGAAAAAGGTCTTCAAGCATCACGTGCAAGAATTGCAGCTAAAAAAGCTCGTGAATCTACACGTCGAAAAAATGCTTTAGAATTTACAAACCTACCAGGGAAACTAGCTGACTGTTCAAGTAAAGATGCAGCTGAATGTGAATTATTCCTAGTCGAAGGGACTCTGCGGGAGGAAGTGCAAAAACTTGGACGTAATAGTAAATTCCAAGCTATTTTTACCGCTTAAAGGTAAAAATTCTGAACGTAGAGAAAGTAAGAATTGATAAAGTACTAGCTAACGATGAAGTTCGTTCATTAATTACAGCTATTGGTATGGGAATTGGGGAAACATTAAATATTGATAAACTTCGTTATCATAAAATTGTTATCATGACCGATGCCGATGTCGATGGAAGTCACATTAGAACATTATTATTAACATTCTTCTTCAGATATATGAGAGAACTTATCGACGCAGGATATGTATATATCGCTAGACCACCTCTATACGGTCTAAAAGTAGGTAAAAAAGAATTCTACTGCCATACAGAAGAAGAACTTAAACAAAATATTGAAGAACATGCTGGAGATAAAAAGTACACTGTTCAACGATACAAAGGTCTTGGAGAGATGAATGCAGAGGAATTATGGGATACTACAATGGATCCAGAACATCGTTTAATGTATCAAGTAAGTATTGATGATGCTCAAAGAGCGGATGCAGCATTTGATACATTAATGGGTGAAAAAGTAGAACCAAGACGTAAATTCATCGAAGATAATGCTCTAAATGTTATAAACTTAGACATTTAGAAAGAAAGGATAGAACATGGAAGATAATAAAAATAATATTACCTTAAGAAACATAACGACTGAAATTGAAAATTCATTTTTAGATTATTCAATGAGTGTTATTGTATCACGTGCATTACCAGACGTACGTGATGGGTTAAAACCAGTTCATAGAAGAATACTTTATGCTTTTAATGATTTAGGGTTAACATATGACAAACCTTACAAAAAAAGTGCCTTCGTTGTAGGGGAAGTAATGGCGAAGTATCACCCACATGGTGACTCTAGCAACATATGGAACAATTGTACGTTTAGCGCAAGATTTTAACAGTAGATATCCTTTAGTAGATGGTCAAGGAAACTTTGGTTCTATTGATGGAGATGGTGCTGCTGCAATGCGTTATACAGAGGCTAGAATGAGTAAAATTGCTTCTGAGTTATTACGTGATATCAACAAAGATACTGTTGATATGCAAGATAACTATGATGGTACTAAACAAGAACCGAAAGTATTACCAGCAAGAATCCCTAACTTATTAGTAAACGGAAGTAGTGGTATTGCTGTTGGTATGGCTACTAATATTCCACCACATAACTTAGGTGAGGTTATCGATGGGGTAATCGCATTAGCAGATAACTCTGAAATAACTATTGCTGAACTTATGTCTAAAATTAAAGGACCAGACTTCCCGACAGGATCATTCTTATTAGGACGTAGTGGAATAGTTAAAGCATATACAACAGGACGTGGTTCTGTAATTATGCGTGGTAAAACTGAAATTGAACAAATGAAAAATGGTAAGGAAAGAATTGTTATTACAGAAATTCCATATCAAGTAAACAAAGCAAAATTAGTTGAAAAAATAGCTGAATTAGCTCGTGATAAAAAAATTGAAGGTGTTACAGACCTTCGTGATGAAAGTAACTTAAAAGGTATTAGAATTGTAATTGAATTACGTCGTGATGTTAATAGTAACGTAATTCTAAACAATTTATACAAATTAACACCATTACAAAGTTCATTCGGTGTTAACATGATTGCTCTTGTAAATGGAGTACCTAAGTTATTAAATCTTAAAGAAGTACTTTATTACTACTTAGAGCACCAAAAAGAAGTAGTAGTTAGAAGAACTAAATTTGATCTTAAAAAAGCGCAAGCTCGTGCACACATATTAGAAGGTTTACGAATTGCTTTAGATAATATCGATAGAATTATTAGCTTAATTCGTGGTTCTCAAACTGCTGAAGAAGCAAAAGCTGGACTAATTGATCAATTTGGATTAACTGAAATTCAAGCACAAGCTATCTTAGATATGCGCTTGCAAAGACTTACAGGTTTAGAACGTGATAAGATTGAAGAAGAATACAGTAAACTTATGGAACTTATCGCTGACTTAGAAGACATTCTAGCTAAACCGGAACGTGTAATTCAAATAGTTAAAGACGAGTTATTAGAAGTTAAAGAAAAATTCGGAGACAAACGTCGTAGTGTAATAATAGAAGGACAAGTAGATCAAATCGAAAATGAAGATTTAATCGAAAAAGAACAAATTATTATTACTTTATCTCATAACCAATACATTAAACGTCTTGCTGCAAGTACTTATAAATCTCAAGGTCGTGGTGGACGTGGAGTAAATGGTATGACTACAAATGATGAGGACAATGTAGCTTATATGCTAAGTTGTTCAACTCACGATCATATCCTATTCTTTACAGATAAAGGTAAGGTTTATACTCTTAAAGGTTACGAAATTAACCAAATGAGTAGACAATCTAAAGGGATACCTATCATTAACTTATTAGAAATTGAAAAAGAAGAGAAAGTAAATTCTATTATTGCAATTTCTGATCTTCAAGAAGAAGGAACAAGCTTAATCTTCTCAACTAAATATGGTATCATTAAGAAATCTAAATTAGGAGATTATGCAAGTATTCTTAAGAAAGGCAAGATTGCTCTTAAACTTGATGAAGATGACTCACTAATTGATGTTCAGAGAATTACTGATGATCAAGATATTATGATTGTTACAGCAAATGGACAAGCGATTAGAATTAATGCTGAAAAAGTTCGTACAATGGGACGTGTAAGTCGTGGTGTTAAAGGTATTACACTTTCTCCAGATGACTATGTAGTAGGCATGGAAGTTGTTGATGAATCTAAGAAAATTTTAACAGTAACAGAAAATGGTATTGGTAAAATTTCTAAATCTACGGAATTCAATGTGATTAACCGTGGAGGAAAAGGGGTTAAAGTAGCTAAAGTTACTAAGAAAACAGGTAAGATTGTAGCGGTTAAATCAATCGCAGGAAATGAAGATTTAATGATTATGACTGACCAAGGAATTATTATTAGAATAGACGTTTCAACAATTAGCACACTTGGAAGAACAGCGACAGGTGTTAAAGTAATTAATCTTGTTGATGATCAAAAAGTAGCAACTGTTACATTAGCAGCAAAAGAAGAAATTTACGAAGAAGAATAATAAAATATAAAGTCGAGGTTTTTTTGAAAGTAAAAACTATTATAGGTTTTAACTTTTCAAAAAAGCCTCGACTTTTTAGGTTGATTCGTTGAAGATGAAAGTAATTTTATGATATTTTGCAAAAATATTAAATAATGTAAAAATTAGAATTTTATAGATTATATTTTATATATATATAATATATTGTTCTATTAGGTAAAATAGGAACAATAATATTAAAAAAATCAAAAAAAGTTAGCAAAAATATCAAATAAGATGAAAAAAATGTTAAAATTCATTGTGTTATTTCTAAAAAAAGTTTTTATAATGGAATATGTAGTTAAAACTGATAAAATAAACTTTATTAGTAAAAAAATCTTATCAAGGAGTAACTAGATGCAAAAAAACAAGACTAGAAAGTAATGTAAATGAAAAATATAATACAAGAGGAGATTCAAATTCTTACAGAAATGCTATTGAAAGCTACTCAAAAAGTTAATTTCTGAAGAAACTTTTCAAAAAAATTGTAGAATTAAAAGCATTAGCTGACAAGAAAAAAATTATGAAAAAAATTAAATCTTATTATTAAAGATTTAACACAAGAAGAAATGGAAATTGTAGCAAATTTCTTCTCAGTATTACCACTACTTATTAATATAGCAGAAGATGTTGATTTAGCTTATGAGGTCAACTATAAAAAAACAACTCGGATGAAGCATATATAGGTAAGTTATCTGAATCAATTAAAAAAATATTAAAGATAAAAAAATATTTTTAGATAATATTAATGTAGTGCCAGTACTAACAGCACATCCAACTCAAGTGCAGAGAAAAACAATTCTTGATTTAACTGAGAAACTACACTCTTTATTAAGAAAACACCGTGATGTGAAAAAAATGGATTGATTAATGAAAGAAAAATGGAAAAAAATGCAATCCAACAACATATTGAAATATTAATTCAAAGTGATATTATTCGTGAGAAAAAAACTAAAAAGTTGCTAATGAAATTACGAATGTACTAGAATATTACAATCTATCATTTATAAAAAGCTATTGGTAAATTAATGACTGAGTACAAATTGTTATTAGAAGAAACATAACATAGAGCTTAGAAAATGAGACACCAATAACTATGGGAATGTGGATTGGTGGAGACCGTGATGGTAACCCATTTGTAACAGCTGAAACACTGAATTTATCAGCGATGAAACAGTGTGAACTTATATCTAATTACTATTTAGATAAATTAGAAAGTTTATATAGAACATTTTCAATGTCGACTCAATATATTCAAGAAAGTGAAAGAATTAGAAGAATTAGCTAACTCGTTCTAGTGATTCATCTGTATATAGAGAAAAAGAACCATATAGAAGAGCTATTTTCTATATTAAAGAAAAAAATTAGAAAAATACTAAAGAATACTTACTTAATGATAAAGAAGTTGGAGAAAAAAATATTTAACGTCATTAGACTTTTATTAGTGATCTACAAATTATAGAAAAAAATCATTATTAGAAAATAAAGGTGAAATGCTAATTACTGGAGAATTTGAAGAATTATTAAATGTTGTAAAAATCTTCGGATTCTACTTTAGCAAGTATCGATATGCGTCAAGACTCAAGTGTCTACGAAGCTTCGGTAGCTGAATTACTAAGTAGTGCTAATATAGAAAAAAAGATTATAGTTCGCTAACTGAAGATGAAAAAAATGTAAAATTATTATTGAAACAATTGAAAGAAGATCCACGTCCTCTAAGTATCAATGACGAAAATAAACAATCAGAAGAATTAAAAAAAGAATTGGCTATATTTAGAACAGCTAGAAAAATTAAAAAGATAAACTTGGAGATAACGTTATTAAACAAAACATAATTTCTCACACAACAAGTGTTTCTGATTTATTAGAGCTTGCAATTATGCTTAAAAGAAGTTGGACTAGTTGGTAGTGATTTTGCTAGACTTCAACTTGTTCCACTGTTTGAAACTATCGAAGACTTAGAGAATTCATATGAAGTAATGGATAAATATTTAAGCTTAGATATTGTAAAAAAATGGGTAAGTGATAATAAGAGCTATCAAGAAATAATGTTAGGTTATTCGGACAGTAACAAAGATGGTGGATATTTATCATCTGGTTGGTCATTGTATAAAGCACAACAAGAACTTTCATCTCTTGGTGAAAAACATAATATTAAGGTTACTTTCTTCCACGGGCGTGGTGGAACTGTAGGACGAGGTGGAGGACCAAGTTATGATGCTATAATTTCACAACCGTTAGGAAGTGTAAAAGATAGAATTCGTCTTACTGAACAAGGTGAAATTATAGCAGCAAAATATGGGAATAGTGATGCTGCATACTATAATTTAGAAGCTTTATTCTCGGCTGTAATTCAAAGAATGAATACAGATAAAGTAAATACTGATATTAGAGATATTCCAGAGATCCAGAATATTATGGATGAAATTGTAAATGATAGTTACAATAAATATCGTGAATTAGTATTTGAAAATCCAAACTTCTACAATTACTTCTTTGAAGCAACACCTATTAAAGAAATATCAAGTTTAAATATCGGTTCTCGACCAGCTTCACGTAAAAAAATTACAGATATTGGTGGATTAAGAGCTATTCCATGGGTATTCTCATGGTCACAAAGTAGAATCATGCTTCCAGGTTGGTATGGAGTAGGAACAGCGTTCTCAAATTTCATCAATAAAGATAAAGAGAATATTGAAAAATTACGTAGAATGTATAATCATTGGCCATTCTTTACATCATTACTATCAAATGTTGACATGGTTATGTCGAAATCAAATATGGATATTGCTAAAGAATATGCTAATCTGTGTAAAGATGAAGAAACTAAAAAAGTATATGAAGAAATACTAAGAGAATGGGAATTAACAAAAACAAGTAGTATTAGAAATCTCAGAACATAAAGAATTTTCTAGAGGATAATACTTACCTAACTCGAAGTTTAGAAAAATAGGTTACAGTACTTCAATACTCTAAACTTATTACAAGTTGAATTAATTAAACGTTCAAGAGAAGGTAAATTACCAGAATCTCAATTAAATACTATTCATATAACAATTAATGGAGTTGCTACTGGACTTAGAAACTCAGGATAAAAAAATAAAAAAATAGAAGATGGGAGTGACTTGAAAAATTCACGATTTTATTGAGTCACTCCCTTGAGTTTTAGTGTTTTCTATTTTTCAAAAAAATTTAATACTAAAAACGCATCATTAGAGGTTAATACTAAACATGAATAAAAAATGTATTAATACTAAAGTTAATGTGATATAAATATTATGATTTTAGTATCTATTAAAAAAATAGAAGTAACTCAATAAAAAATTTTTAAAATCGAGTTACTTCTATTTTTTTATTTAATTTTTCATAGCAACATAGCTATTAGGTGCTATAACTGTTCCCATATGGTGTTGAATAAATATCATTGTTTCCAAATACTTTTTCACCACAATAATTTTTCAATAAAGTGAGCTTTAGAATCAAGATTTACAATACAAAGAATATTATTACGTTTATAAGCAATACATTTTTCATTAGTATAAATAAATTCGAAAATTTGTGATAAAATCATTTTTATTTTCATTTCTAAAATTAGATAATTTAATATAATGATTTAGTAAATCTTCATCTTTATTATCATGAGTAAATCCTAAACGATTGTATGGATCTCTGAAAACCATACATTCCAATTTCATCACCATAGTAAATACAAGGGACACCAGGAAGAGTAAACTGAATGAAACTAGCAAATTTTTAGAAGATTTTTTTGCTTTTATCATATTGTTCTTTAGACATTTTTATAAGTAGGGACGTTCGTGAACTGGAACATCTTCAGGATTATCAAATGCTAACATTGTTAGAACACGTTCTGTATCATGACTACCAAGTAAGTTCATAACAGCATCGAGTGCAGGACGAGGATAGTTTTCAACTAATTTTAAAATTTCAAGAGTAAAAATCATCAGCATTTTTTTATTTTTTTACAAAATTAATAATTGCATTTTTCCAAGGATAGTTCATAACACTATCAAGTTGATCTCCTAAGAAATAGCGTCGACGAGTATTGTAAGAAATTTTATTTGTTGCATCTTCCCAAACTTCTCCGATAATTAAAGAATCTTTATCATAATATTTTGCACTTTCACGGATTCTATCTAAGAATTCATCGGGAAATTCATCGGCAACATCAAGACGCCAACCAGCAATTCCTAATTTTTGCCAGAAATTAACTACACCTGTATCTTTGTTATTGATGAAATCACTATATTCTTTGTTTTCCTTTATAACTGTAGGTAGGTTATCAAATCCCCACCAAGAGTGGTATTCATTAGGAAAATTTTTGAAATCAAACCAAGGATAATATGGTGAACTTTGAGAATTATAAGCACCAATGCTATCGTAGTTGTTATATCTATTAAAATAAATACTATCTGAACCAGTGTGACTAAAAACACCATCTAAAAATAATTTTTAATATTGTCATTTTTTTAAAGTCTTTTACAAAAAGTTTTCGAATTGTTCATTTGTACCAAAAATATGGATCAACATTGAAATAATCAGATGTTGAATATCTATGGTTTTCAGGACTTTCAACAATAGGATTTAAATAAATACTTTCAATATTTAATTTTTTAAAGTACTCCTTCTCTTCCTCTATACCAAGAAGATTCCCCATTAAGAAATCTTTTGCTCCGTAGTTTTCATGTGTAATTGATGAGTGAGGAATACTATCCCAGTTTTTCATGTCTAATTCTAACATTTTTCGTTTTTTTGCAATTGTGGCAGTATATTTATCGCTTCGTTTAAATCTATCAGGGAAAGATTTGATACATAATTGAACCTTTGTACCAATCAGGTGTTGTAAAGTTTGAATCATAAACTGTAAGCTGCCAATCAGGTAGTTCATCATTACTATTAACAAGTTTAGCATTTAATCTATCATTTTTTTAAATATACGTAAAAAAACTATCAAAAGTGAACTTCGAAAATGATAGAAGTATAAACCAATATTAAAAGGTTCAAAATCTACACAATATTTAGAATAGTTATTATCAGTCTTTTTCTTTGAATGTTAAACTTTTAGAAACAATTTCACCTGTAAACTCATTTTTTTATAATAATTTTAAAATCATTAAAATAAAAAAATCATCTTTAATTAGTACCTCAAAGTGGAATGATTCTTTATCATTTATTGCACCTTGAGGAAATTTATTTTTTTATAGGATTAAATTTAATCATATTTTTTTCATCTCCGGAATATAAAAATTTTTCATTATCAATTTGTTTTTACAAAAACAACCAGTTATATTTTTAATATAAAAAGTTTTTAAAATGTAAATGATTATATTTTTAAAAAAACAGAAATTAATTAGTATTAAAGCGATATAATTGACATAATTTTTTTATAGCAAAAACAGTAAAGAAAAACATTTACATAAAAGCCTTCTATATGTTATACTATAGATATAAAAAAATAAAGAAATAATTAGTAATAATTTTAACTATTTTTTTGCTATATTTCTTTATGTTTAAAAATTTTTTACAAGTAAAAGTAAACGTTTACTTTTTACTGAAAAGGGGGTTATTATGTGAGTAATAATATGGCCGAATATTTATTCCATGAAGGAACTAATTACCATAGCCATAAATTTTTAGGATCATTTTTAGAAGGAGATACATGTACTTTTAGAGTATGGGCTCCAAATGCAAGAAGAGTATTTGTAACAGGTGAGTTTTGTTCTTGGTATCCACACACATATGAAATGAAAAAAATAAATGATAGAGGAATTTATGAAATTCAAAGTTCAAGGTGTTAGTGAGTTTGATGCTTATAAATATGTAATAGTGACTCAGAGTGGAGTTGAATTATGGAAAGCTGATCCATATGCCAAACATGCAGAGACAAGACCGTTAACAGCTTCTAAAGTATATTCTTTACCAGAATATGGATGGAAAGATAAAAAATGGATGGAAAATAGAACTGTTCCTTATCATCAACCTATGAATGTTTATGAGGTACATCTTTAGGATCTTGGAAACATAGTGAAGAAGGTAAAAGAACTAAGTTACAGAGAACTTAGCACATAAACTGGTTGAATATGTAAAAGAAATGAATTATACTCATGTTGAATTATTACCAGTAACAGAGTATCCATATGATAAATCATGGGGATATCAAGCTACAGGGTATTTTTCACCAACTTCAAGATATGGAACACCTGAAGATTTTATGTATTTTGTTGATACTTGTCACCAAAATAATATTGGAGTAATACTAGATTGGGTTCCAGGACACTTTACAAAAGATGCTCATGGTTTATATGAATTTGATGGAACATGTTGCTATGAATATTCTGATACGAGAAAAATGGAGCACGAAGGTTGGGGAACTAGAGTGTTTGACTATGGTCGCAATGAAGTTAAGTCGTTTTTAACGTCTAGTGTTGTTTCATGGATTGAAGATTATCATATCGATGGAATTAGAGTCGATGCGGTTAGTTCTATGTTATTTTTAAATTATTGTCGTGATGAAGACAAATGTGCTAGAAATATTTACGGTGGATTTGAAAAATCTAGAAGCAATAGATTTTATAAAAAAATCTTAAACTTATATGTAAAAAAGAAAACTATCCAGGTGTAATTATGATTGCAGAAGAATCAACGAGCTATCCAAAGGTAACTGCTGCTGTTGAACATGGTGGTTTAGGATTTGACTTCAAATGGAATATGGGATGGATGAATGACAGTCTTGATTATCTAGAAACAGATCCTTTCTTTAGAAAAGGAGTTCACAACAAATTTACATTTTCAATGCATTATGCATTCTCAGAAAATTTCATTCTTCCAATTTCACATGATGAAGTAGTTCATGGAAAAAAATCACTTTTAGATAAAAGTCCAGTGCCGTATGAAGATAAATTTGCTAATTTCAAAGCATTTTTAGGATATATGTTTGCACATCCTGGAAAAAAATTAACTTTCATGGGGATAGATATAGCGCAATTTATCGAATGGAATGAAGAAAGAGAATTAGATTGGTTATTAATGTTATATCCTAAGCATGTATTTACACATAGATATGTTAAAGAACTTAACAAATACTATAAATCAACTCCAGCATTATGGGAAAATGATAGTGATTGGGATGGATTTAGATGGCATGTTGTAGATGACAATAATAACAATGTATTTGCTTTTCACGTAGAGATAGATTAGGGTAAAGAAGTCTTAGTAGTTAGTAACTTTTCAAATCAAGTATTAAAAAAATTATGAGATTGGAGTAGATACATGGGGAAGCTACAAGATTGCATTGAATTCTGATGCTAAAAAATATGATGGAATAGCAATCGCAAATAGAAATCTTAAAACAATAAATAAAGAAAAAAATGAATTTAAATATACTTTGGGTGTAAACATTCCACCGTATGCAACAATGTATATAGAAAAGAAATAACAAGTTTAAATGAAGGGGGTCAACTTTATGGCACGAAAAAAAGAAGTAGTGGCGATGCTGCTAGCAGGAGGACAAGGTACAAGATTACAAGTTTTAACAAAAGATATGGCTAAACCAGCTGTACCTTTTGGTGGGAAATATAGAATTATAGATTTTCCACTTTCGAACTGTGCTAACTCTGGAATATCAACAGTAGGGGTACTAACACAATTTATGCCGCTAGAACTTAACTCATACATGGGAAATGGTCAACCATGGGATTTAGATAGAATGGATGGAGGATTGTCTATTCTACCTCCTTATACTGCTGGAAAAACGGGAGAATGGTATAAAGGAACTGCAAATGCTATATATCAAAATATTAAATATATAGAACAATATAATCCTGAATATGTCCTTATTTTATCCGGGGATCACATTTACAAAATGAATTATAAAGAAATGTTAGATTTCCATAAACAAAAAGGTGCAGATTTAACAATTGCACACATTAATGTTCCAATTGAAGAAGCTAGTCGATTTTGGGATATCTAAATACAAATTTTGACCTTAAAGTTACTGAGTTTTTTTAGAAAAACCAGAAAAATCCAATATCTAACTAAAGCATCTATGGGGAATATATATTTTCAGTTGGCAACAATTAAGGGAATATTTAATTCGTGATGAAGAAAAATCCTGATAGTGAAAAAAAGACTTCGGGAAAAATATTATTCCAATGATGTTAAATGAAGGTAAAAATATTTATGCATATCCATTTTATGGATATTGGAAAGACGTAGGTACAATTGAAAGCTTATGGGAAGCTAATATGGACCTTAATTAAAAAAATAAAGAAAAACTTTAATATAGATGATAGACTTTGGAGAATTTATTATCGACACGAAGGAGCTATGCCACAATATTTAGGACATAGTGCAAATGTCAAAAATTCTATGATTTCTGACGGTACTACAGTTTATGGAACTATTTCAGAATCTATTATCTCTTCAGGTGTTCGAATTGAAGAAGGAGCAGAAGTAGTGGGGAGTATCATCATGAAAGGTGTAGTAATCGAAAAAGGTGCGAAAGTTTACAATTCAATCATCGCCGAAGGTTCAGTTGTTAAAGAAAACGTAGAAGTTGGGAATAGAGAAATCGTTTTAGGAAAAGAACAAATAACTGTAGTTGGTAGAGATGAAGTTGTAAAAGAAAATAGGAAAGTAGAGGGAAAATAATATGGTAAATGCATTTTGTATATTATTTGCAGATAATTATCGTAACGATGATCTGCAAGGATTAGTAAGAAATAGAACACTAGCATCTTTAGCAGTTGCCTCAAGATATAGAATGGTTGATTTCATGTTATCTTCTTTAGTGAAAGCTGAAATATCTAATATTGCAGTAGTGACAAACCATCACTATAAGTCTCTAATGGATCACTTAAGTTGGGGGAAAGACTGGGATCTTAAATAGAAAAAAATAGTGGATTGAAGTTTATAACACCAATGTCAAACCATCAATCAAACAGAGTAGCACAAAAACAAAATTGAAGCATTAGGGAGATGCAGCTAGATATGCAGATACATTTATTAGAAGAATACTGTATACTTGCTGATGGAAATATTGTTGGAAATATTGATTTTAAAGGAAATGGTAAATTACCATAAATCTACAAATGCTGATATAACATTAGCTTATACGTATAGAAAAACCCTCAACAACGTGAGTCGCAAAATTATTTTTTTGATGACAAAGAAACAGAGTATATGATAGTTTATATCATTATGATGGATATGATCAAGTTTGCCCAACGCAAGTTAAGATATATATTATGTCTAAAGACATGTTTAAAGAACTTGTAAAAAAAGGGTATGACATATGGATGGCAAGATATTCTATTAGATTTCATTACTAAGAATTTCCATAGATTAAATGTTTATGGATATGAAATTAAAAAAATTATACAAGAACAATTAATAGTGTTCAAGAGTTTTTATAACTTTAATAGAGATTTATTAGACCCTAATAAAATGAATGAATTATTCTTATCAGGAACTGATATCTTTAACTAGGGTTCAAGATAGTGTACCAACTACTTATGGAGATGGAGCAATCGTAAAAAAATTCTATTCTAGGAGATGGTTGTGAAATTAATGGAATTGTTGAGAACAGTATATTATTTAGAGACGTAGTAGTTGAAGAAGGAGCTGTTATTAAAAAAACTCTATAGTAATGTCTAATAGTGTTATTAAAAAATCAGCTTACTTAGACTATGTGATTTTAGACAAAGAAGCAACTGTTTCAGAAAGAGTTGAATTAAAAGGAACTGAAAATTGCCAAGTTATTGTCGAAAAAAATAAAGTAGTATAATAAAAAATACGGGTTAGGATAAAATGTGGGAGATATTTGTAAAATCTTCGATTTTCGAAAGAAAAAGAGTATAATAAACAGATAGACTACATCTAAAACTAACCCTTTTAGTATGAAATAAATAACGAATAAGGAGAATTATAATGAAAATATTATTCGTGGCAGCTGAAGCGGCACCATTTGTTAAGGTTGGAGGACTAGGGGATGTAATAGGATCATTACCTAAGGCTCTTCAAGATGAAAATGTAGAAGCAAGGGTAGTTCTACCATTGTATTCTACTATAGATAGAGAAAAGTATGATTTAAAAATATAAACAACATATCTTTTGTTAATTTAGGTTGGAGAACTGTTTACTGCGGAATTTTTGAAACACAAGTAAATGGAGTAACATATTATTTTTATTGATAATGAACAATATTTTTAATAGAGACAGTGTTTATGGACAACAAGATGATGGAGAGCGTTTTGCATTTTTCTCGAAAGCAGCACTAGAAATATTACCACATATAGATTATAAACCAGATGTAGTTAATGCTAATGATTGGCATGCTGCATTATCAATTATCTATTTAGATGATCTTAAAGCAAGAGGAGAAGGTTTCTATCAAAATATTAAAAAGTGTAATATCTATCCATAATATAGAATTCCAAGGAAAGTTCAATCCGTATGAAATGGGGAATTTATTTGGATTAGATAATAAATATTTTGATGCTCTTATATACAAAGGTGATTTAAATCTATTGAAAGGTGCTATTCAATTAGCTGATAGAATAAATACGGTAAGTGAAACTTATGCACATGAAATATTAGACCCATACTTCTCATATGGCTTAGATGATATACTAAGAGTAGAGCAAGGAAAAACTTCATGGCATAATTAATGGTTTGGATATTGATAAAGTTTAATTCAAAAAAACTGATAAAAAAACATTTATAAGAACTTTGATGTTAAAACATTAAAAAAATAAAGTAGAGAACAAATTAAAATTCCAAGAAGAGTTAGCGTTAGAAGTAAATGAAAATATCCCTATGATTGGAATGGTTACTAGATTAACTCATCAAAAAAAGGAATTGACTTAGTTCTTCATGTAGCTGATGAAATCTTAAAAACAGGTGCTCAACTTGTGATTTTAGGAACGGGTGATCGTCATTATGAAGATGCACTTCGTTCATTAGAATATCGTCGTCATGATAAAGTAAGAAGTTTAATTATGTTCTCATCAGAAGTATCATCAAAAAGTATATAGCTCTTGTGATATGTTCTTGATGCCATCTAAAAACTGAACCATGTGGTTTATCTCAACTTATTTCAATGAGATACGCTACTATACCGATTGTTCACAGAGTTGGTGGGTTAAGAGATACAGTTGAACCATTCGATGGAAAAACAGGAACAGGATTTACATTTGAAAGTTTCGATGCATACGATATGTTAGATGCGGTTTATAGAGCAACGTATTGTTATTATCAAGAACGTCATATTTGGAATAAAAATTATGAAGAATGCAATTCAACAAGATGTAAGTTGGAAAAAAATCAGCACTACAATATATAAATATGTACAATGAAATCGTCTAACGAGATGGGATTATAGGAGAGACTAATGAAACAACAAGAGTTAGAACACAGAATAGAAAAAAATATTTAAAAAAAGACAATTTGGGATCACAATAAAATCAGCGAGTAAACGTCAAGTTTATGAAGCGTTAATGAGTACTGTTAGAGAAAAAAATTATCTGAGAAAAAAATTTGCGTATGAACAAGAATTAAAGAAAAACAAAAGCAAAAAAACGTGCTTACTACATGTCAATGGAGTTTCTTGTAGGTAGAACTTTAAGAAACAATTTATTTAATCTTGGAGTAGAAAAAGAAATCAAAGAATATCTTTCTGACAATAACTTCGATTTAGATGAAATTTATGATATCGAACCAGATCCAGGATTAGGAAATGGTGGTCTTGGACGTCTTGCTTCATGTTATTTAGATGCTTTTAACTAGTAGTGACTATCCAGTAACAGGTTTTTTTCTATTCTTTATGAATATGGAATCTTCAAGCAGGTTATTAACAATGGTTGGCAACAGGAGTTTCCTGATTATTGGCTAGATTTAGGAAAATATGGTCTTGTTTATAGAAATGACGAGGAAATTGAAGTAAGGTTCTATGGACATGTTGAAGAAAAAATGACAGAAAATGGATTCACTGTGGAACACAAAGATTATACTTCAATTCAAGCTGAACCATATGATTTATTAATTTCAGGATATAAAACAAAAAAACTGTAAATACATTACGTTTATGGGAAGCAAAAAGCAAAAAAACTGGATTTAATATGAAATTGTTTGAACGTGGAGAATATTCAAAATCTTCAGAAGCAGAAGCAATAGCTTCATCAATTTCTAAATTATTATATCCAGCAGATAGCACAAATGAAGGTAAAGAATTACGTATTAAACAACAATACTTCTTTATTAGTGCTTCATTGCAACAATTAGTTAAAAAAATCATTATAATGAATTTGGAACATTAGAAAACTTAAGTGAACATGTTGCATTACATATTAATGATACTCACCCAGCGATGGGAGTTCCAGAATTAATGAGATTATTGCTTGATGAATATGGTTATTCTTGGGATAAAGGCTTGGGAAATTACAATTAAAACTTTTGCCTACACTAACCACACAATTATGGCGGAAGCGTTAGAAAAAAATGGTCTGTAGATTTATTTAAACCATTATTACCACGTATTTACTCAATTATTGAAGAAATTAATAAACGATTCTGCCAATGGGTAATCGATCAAGGTAAAGATTATACATTAGCAGAAACAGCGATTATTTATGATAATCAAATAAGGATGGCCAACTTATCAATAGTAGGAAGTCATAATGTTAACGGAGTATCGAAATTACATAGTGACATTCTTGTTGAATCAACATTTAGAGCATTTAACGAATTGTATCCAACTAAAATTTCGGAAATGTAACTAACGGTATAGCTCACCGTAGATGGTTAGGACAGGCAAACCCTGAACTAGCATCATATCTGAAAGAATTAATCGGTGATGACTTCGTTAAAGATTTATCTAAAATCAGTAAATTAAATGATTATAAAAATGACAAAAAAGTTGTTGATAAACTTCTAGAAATTAAAAAAATTAAAAAAGAACAACTTGCTACTTACATTCAAAATACAACAGGTATAACTGTAAATCCAGAGTCTATCTTTGATGTACAAGTTAAGAGACTTCATGAATATAAACGTCAATTACTGAATGCATTACACATCGTATATTTATATAGAGAGATTAAATATAATGGATTACGTCCAGTACCTAGAACATTTATTTTTGCTGCAAAAGCATCGTCAGGATACCAAATGGCTAAAAATATTATTAAATTTATCCACTCAATTTCTCAAATGATTGAATGTGATGAATTAGTGCGTGAATACATAAAAGTTGTATTTTTACCAGATTACAAAGTAACACTAGCAGAAAAAATAATTCCAGCGGCTGATATTAGTGAACAAATTTCACAAGCAGGAAAAGAGGCAAGTGGAACAGGAAATATGAAACTAATGCTAAATGGAGCTTTAACATTAGGAACACTTGATGGAGCTAATGTAGAGATTCATGAAGCGGTAGGAGATGACAATATCTTTATCTTCGGTTTAGAAACTCCAGAAGTAGATGCGTTATATGCTCATGGATATAAACCTTGGGAATACTACAATAATTCAGTAAAAATTAAAGAAACATTAGATTTCATTAGAACTATGACTGTAGGTGGTATGAACTTCAACTTTATCGTAGACTACTTATTAACTCAAGATAACTATATGTGTCTAGCTGACTTTTGAAAGTTATGTTGCAGCTCAAGAAAAAAAGTTGCCGAAACTTATCAAGATAAAGAAAAAAATGGGGACAAATGAGTTTAGTAAATACTGCTAACGCTGGTATCTTCTCTGCAGATAGATCTGTAGCTGAATATGCTAAAAGATATTTGGAACATAAAAAAAGTAAAATAGAATATTAATATAAAGGGCGACCTAATAGGAAAAAAATTTTCCTTAGGTTGCTCTTTATTTTCTGAACAATGAATAAATATAGAAAATGAAATTATACTTTAAATTTGTATAAAGTATATATAAACATGCCATTCTCATAGATAAAATACGATTAATATGGTAAAATTAAAAGGAAAGACTGTGCCAAATTTTCAAAATTAATATTTATTTTGAAAATTGCACACTTAGTAAATAAAAAAGAGGTAACTATGGCAAAAGAAAGAGCAGATGTCCTTTGCGTAAGTCAAGGATTATTTGAATCAAGAGAAAAAGCAAAACGAGCTATTATGGCTGGTATAGTTTATAATGACAATATTAGAATTGATAAAGCAGGGGAGAAGGTCGAATCAACTGCGGAACTTAGAATTAAAGGTAAACAGATGCCTTATGTTAGTCGTGGAGGACTTAAACTAGAAAAAGCAATTAATGAGTTGAACTTTGATGTAAAAGACAAAGTAATGATTGATATTGGTTCATCAACTGGAGGATTTACAGACTGCGCTTTACAAAATGGAGCGAAGTTTGTATATGCGCTAGATGTTGGTACTAATCAACTTGTGTGGAAACTACGTAATGATGAACGTGTAAAAGTAATGGAACAAACTAACTTCAGGCATTCTGTTAAAGAAGATTTTGATGTTTATGAAATTGATATTGCTTCAATTGACGTTTCATTTATTTCATTATCATTAATACTACCAAATCTTGCTGAAATAATAAAAGATGGTGGAGAAGTTTGTGCACTTGTAAAACCTCAATTTGAAGCTGGAAAAGATAAGGTAGGAAAAGGTGGAATTGTTCGAGATAAAAAAGTTCAATTAGAAGTAGTAGAAAAAGTATTGCTATTAGCAAATAGTGTTGGATTTAGTATGACAAATCTATCTTATTCTCCAATAACAGGTGGAGAAGGGAATATTGAATTCTTAATGCTTCTAAAATACAATGCAGATAAAGAAGTGGAAAATAGTAAAATCAATATAGAGCATATTGTAAATAATGCTCATAATCACTTTAAATAGAGGAGGAACAGATGTTAATTCAGTTAAATATTAAACAATTTGGAATAATTGAAAAAGCTACTATAGAACTTAAAAATGGTTTAACTGTCTTAAGTGGAGAAACTGGTGCAGGGAAATCAATGATTCTAGCGGCAATTTCACAACTGTCTGGTCAAAGAACATCGACGTCTTATATTCGTTATGGAGAAGAGAAGGCGAGTGTTGAAGGTGTATTTGATTTTCCTAAGAGTAAAGAAGTTAAGAAAATTTTTAATGAACTTGATTTAGATCTTGAAGATGAGGTTATTGTAGTTCGTCGTGATATTTACAGCAGTGGGAAGAGTGTATGTAGAATTAACGGAACAATAGTTAATCTATCTACGTTAAAAAAAGTAGCTGCTCATTTATTAGATATTCATGAACAACACGATAACCAAGTATTATTAGTAGAAAAAAATCACCTAAACTTGGTAGATTCATTTAATAGAGAAAAAAATTCAACCTGTATATTTAAAAATATAAAGAAAAAAATTTAAAGAATACCAAGTAATCAAAAGATAAAAATCGATAATTTAAAAACAACAAGAAAGTGATGTTCTTCAAAAAGTGGATTTCTTGAAAATTTCAGTATAAAGAATTAAGTCAGATGAAACTTAAAAAAGATGAAGATTTAGATCTTGAAAAGGATATCGATTACTTTAGAGAACTTTCGAAAAAGGTAAATACACTTGCTCATAGTATTACAGACGGGTATAGATGGTGAGTATGGAGTATTATCAAAACTTGCAGAAATTAGATCTAATCTAGGAGAGTTAAGTAGATATAATTCTAACTTTGAAGAAAAAGTATGAAGAGATTACAAATTTATATTATATTCTTGATGATTTAAAAATATGAAGTTTCTAGTTATACTGATGTAATTGAATACGATGAAGAAAAATTAGATCGTTTAATTTTATAGATTAGATAAAAATAAAAACATTAGAGAAAAAAATACTCTAAACCACTTAATGATCTTATTAGCTTTTTACAGAAACAATTAAAAGAAGAATTAGATGAACTGGAAAAACTATGAAGAAAAACTTTGAAAAACTATCTAGAGGAAAGTAAAAAAATCGAAGAAGAACTGACGATTCTAGCTGAAGAGTTGAGCTCAATAAGAAAAGAGACAGCTTTAAAAACTAGAGAAAACTTATTCAAGATGAGTTGAAATTTTATACATGGAAAAAGAGTACTATTAAAGTCGATTTTCAAAGAAAAAGAATTTTCAACAACAGGAAAAAGACGATGTTAAGATTCTAATTAGTGCGAACTTTAGGAGAACCTTTAAAAATCCTTATCTAAAGTTGCTTCAGGTGGGGAACTTTCAAGGGTAATGTTAGCTCTGAAAAATAATCTTTCTCAAGAAGTATAGAAGCTACTTCGATAATATTTGATGAAATTGATACTGGAGTAAGTGGAAGAGTATCACAAAGGATGGCTGAAAAAATGTATCAACTTGGTGTAGGTTCGCAAGTACTTTGTATTTCGCACTTACCTCAAACTACAGCCTTAGCAGATACAAATTTACTGATCAGTAAAGAAATAATAGATAAGAGAACATTAACTGTAATCAGAGAACTATCAGAAGAAGAGAAGATTGCTGAAGTAGCAAGAATGGTGTCAGGAGACACTATGACAAAACTTTCTGAAGAGCACTCTATTGAAATGTTAAGATTAGCAGAAAAAACTAAAGCAGATATAAAAGCGAAACTAAACAAATAGTTACAAAAAATACCAAAAAGGTATAGGAGGAACATGACAAAAGAAGGAAAAATTTTAAAAGCACTTAGTGGATTTTATTATGTAAATTGTTCTGGAGAAATCGTTACGTGTCGCGCACGAGGGAATTTCAGAAATGAGAATATCACACCATTAGTAGGTGATGATGTAAAAATTCAAATGAGTGATAATAATACAGGATATGTAGTAGAAATTTTAGAAAGAAAAAAATGAATTATTAAGACCTAAGGTTGCGAATATAGATTATAGTATTATTGTAGTATCTGTTAAAAGATCCTGAGTTTTCAAGTAAGCTACTAAATAAAAACAATTTGTTTAAATGAAAATAGTGATGTAGATATTATTATCATTTTTTTACTAAAGTTAGATTTATTAAAAGATGATGAACTGGAAAAGATGAAAGAAATAATGAATTATTATTACGAAATAGGATATCAAGTATTTACGAATTCTGAAGAAGATATCGATAAATTAAAAAGAAGTTATTTCTAATAAGTATGTAGCGATATCTAGGTCAATCAGGTGCAGGAAAATCTACGTTCATTAATAAACTAGCAGAGCACTTAGATATCGAAACAGGAGAAATTTCGAAAACATTTAGGACGTGGACGACACACGACTAGACATACGGAATTTTATCAAATTGATGATTTTTATATCGCAGATACACCAGGATTTTCTTCACTTGATATTACATTTATTGAAAAAGAAGATTTACAATACTTATTTAGAGAGTTTCATGACTATGATTGTAAATTCAAACCATGTAATCACATGGAGGAAATTCAATGTGGTGTCAAAAGAAGCGGTAGAAAGTAAACAAATATTAGAAAGTCGTTATGAAGACTATAAAGTATTTATTTACAGAAAAAACAAAATCAAAAAAAGAAAAATATATAAAGGAGAGATAAGATGAAGAAAAATTTTACCTTCAATTTTATCAGCAGATTTTTGCTAATTTAGAAAGAGATATTAAAGAATTAGAAAATATAGGAATTGATATGTTTCATATAGATGTAATGGATGGGAAATTTTGTTCCAAATATTTCATTTGGATTTTCCAATAATTGAAGCAATCCGACCTAAAAAACAGATAAAGTTTTTTTGATTGTCATCTAATGATTGCTAATCCAGAAAAATTATGTAGAACAATTTTGTAAAGTTGGATGCGATATGGTATCTTTTCCATATTGAAAGCTACTAACCATGCAGATAGATTAATACAAGTAATCAAAGATAATGGAAAAAAAGCTGGTATAGTACTAAACCCTCAAACACCACTTGAGAGTATTAAATACCTATTACCAAAATTAGATTATGTTTCTAATTATGACTGTTAATCCAGGGATTTGGTGGTCAGAAGTTTCATTCCAGAAATGCTTGAGAAAAATAGAAGAATTAGCAAAAACTTAGAGAAGAAAAAAATTATAACTTCTTAATAGAAGTAGATGGTGGAATAAATGTAGAAACATCGAAAAGCTTGTCGAGATAAAGGTGCAGACTTATTAGTTTGTGGTTCATTTTTATTCGGAGCAAGCGATAAAGAAAAAAACATTAGGGTGAGTTGTTAAAATAATGAATACAAAAAAATAAGCATAATGTTAGGTGGGGTATTTCCAGAAAGAAATTACCTTCATCTGACTTATGGTGTGGAGTAGATAGAGGAGCATTGTATTTACTTGATAAAGGGATTAATCCATTATTAAGTTGTGGGAGATTTTTGATTCGATAAATTCTGAACAAAGAAAAAGAAGTAGAAGAAAAATCTAAGTACTTTTAAAGTAAAAGGATAGTGAAGATTTAACCGATGCAGACTTTGCTTTAGAAAATATATTAGAATTATTTGATTCTATTGAGGAAATAGATATTTATGGGAGCAACAGGAAGAAGATTGATCACTTTTTTGGTAATATCTTGCTACTAAATAATGAAAAAAATATAATAATGTCAAAATAAGTATTATTGACGATAATAATATAATAACGATAGCCCATAGTGGACATAATATTTTTTTGAAAAAAATTGAAGAATACAAGTATTTCTCAATAGTTCCAATATATGAGGACACAAAAATGACTATAAAAAATTCTAAATACGAAGTAGAAAATTTGATCTTGACTCTAAACCGTCCTAATGCAACGAGTAACGAATTTGCTAATGGAAAAGCAATCGAGTTGGAAGTAAGTTCAAATGTATTAGTAATATATTCTAAAGATTAGAAGGAGAATTTATGATTGAGATAATACAATTTATGATAATAGCTGTTCTAGCAGGATTTCTAGGTTCTTTAGTAGGATTAGGCGGAGGAATAATTATCACCCCAGCACTGACAATCTTATTTGGCATAGATATAAAATATGCAATTGGAGCCAGTATCGTTGCAGTAATAGCGACAAGTAGTGGTTCAGCAATAGCATTTGTGAAAGATCATGTAAGTAATATGAGAGTTGGTATGCTTTTAGAAGTCTTTCACTACAGCAGGAGGAGTTGTAGGAGCCCTTATGGCAGGAATATTCTCATCTAAGTTGCTATATATCTTTTTCTCGTTAATTCTGTTGAATTCTTTTTATGGTATGCTGAAGAAAACAGGATTAATAACTAAGGTGAAAAAAGAAGAAGAAAAGGTAGAAAATGATAAATATGCTGATCGATATAAATTAAATTCAACATATTATGATAAAGCGACAGGTAAAACCGTAGTATATAATGTTACTAATGTTCCTCAAGGATCACTAGTAATGTTTGGAGCAGGTTTTGCTAGTGGATTACTTGGAATTGGTAGTGGAGCGTTCAAAGTTGTTGCATTAGATAGTTATATGAAACTTCCTATAAAAGTAAGTACAGCTACGAGTAACTTCATGATGGGTGTTACTGCAACAGCAAGTGCGTTAATATATTTCTTTAATGGTACTATTAATCCAGCTATTGCAGCTCCAATAGCATTAGGAACACTAATAGGATCAAGAACAGGTGCAAAAGTAATGCAGAGATTGGATGCTAAATATATAAGATATATTTTCCTACCAATTCTATTATTTACGATAGTTAACATGTTCTTAAAAGGAGTGGGGGTACTTTTAATATGGAGAATAAAAGAGATATTAACATTGTTATATCTAATATAATAAAAACAGGAGTTTTTATTAGTTCTTTCTTTATTATAACAGGTATAATATTAAGTTTTTATAAATGGAGCTGAAAAATATACTAACTACAGATAGATATACATTTTTCAGAAATGATAACTGGTCTATTTAGTTTAAATTACTATTCATATCTTATGTTTGGAATATTCCTTTTAATATTAACACCAGTACTTAGAATATTAGGTTTATTATATGTATATATTATGGAGAAGGATAGTAACTTTATAAGAATTTGTATATTAGTGTTAGTCATACTAACTATTAGTTTATTCTTGGGAGTAACGCACGGATAAAAATAAGAAAAAAATTTAAAAAAATATAAAGTTTAACAAGGCGATAATAATGATTTTATTGTAATTTGTGAACAAATTGTGAACGAAAAAAATGGTAAAAAGTAGGAAAAAAATCATACTTTTTATCATTTTTGTTTTGCTATAATAAAAACTATGTTATACAATAATATTATAAATATTTGCACTAAATATAATTTAATATTTTTAAAGGAGGTATATCTATGTTGGATCCACTATTACTTGCAAGGATACAATTCGCAGCAACAACAGTGTTCCACTTCTTCTTTGTACCGATTACTATTGGTATGGTGTTCTTAATCGCGATTTTTGAAAGTATTTATGTTAAAACTGGCGATGAACATTACAAAAGAATTACGAAGTTCTTTGGTCACTTATTCCTAATTAACTTCGCTGTTGGGGTTGTTACAGGTATCCTACAAGAGTTCCAATTTGGTATGAACTGGTCTGAATATTCTTCATTCGTAGGGGATGTTTTTGGACCTTCACTTGCGATAGAGGCATTACTTGCATTCTATCTTGAGTCTACATTTATCGGTATTTGGATTTTCTCTTGGGAGAAAATTAACAAAAAATTACACGCAATGTGTATTTGGTTAGTAAGTATCGGAACACTTATGTCAGCGTTCTGGATTTTATCAGCTAACTCATTCATGCAACACCCAGTTGGTGTTAAATACGTTGAGAACAACGTAATTGGTAAAAAAGCAGAGATGATTGACTTCCTAGCAATCATTAAAAACCCATATTTATGGAACCAATTCCCTCACGTAGTAACAATGGCGTTAACTGTAGGAGCATTTACAATTGCAGGTATTGCATCTTGGAAAATGGTTCGTAAACAAGAAGTTGCAGTGTTCAGAAAAGCATTTAAAGTATCTATCGTAGCTGCTTTAATCGGTTCATTAGGATTGTTTTTGGACTGGACATTCTCAAATGCAATACTTTAGTAAAGAGAATATCCTATGAAAGTTGCAGCTGCTGAGGCTCTGTATGAAGATACAGGAAATTCAGCACCATTCTCAGTGTTAGCAACAATTGATCAAAAACAACAGAAAGCAGAACATTACCTTGAAGTTCCAGGTATGTTAAGTTTCTTAGCATATGATAAATTTGAAGGAAGCCTTAAAAGGTATGAAAAACTCTTCAAAAAAAGAAATGGATGAGAAATACTATCCAGTAGTCGGAAAACACATCGATTACACACCAGACGTACCAACAATTTATTACTCATTTAGAGTTATGTCTGGTTCAGTTGGTATCTTAATCTTAATGTCGTTACTTGGTACTATATATGCATTCAAGAGAACTGAAATTAAAAAACGTTGGTTCTTACAACTTATGCCATGGACTTTACTAGTAGCTGAAGTTGCTACTGCTTGTGGTTGGATTATGGCAGAGATGGGTCGTCAACCTTTCTTAATCTTCGGAGTGATGGCTACTGAATCTGGAGTTTCTCCAAACTCAGCATCATCAGTATTGTTCTCACTATTAGTATTCTGTGTACTATACACAATTTTAGGTATTGCACAATTTGTAGCGTTCAGATATACAATGAACAAAAAAGAAACAACTGTGAAGGAGGTAGCATAGTATGGATTGGTCAGTAGCTTTACCAAATATATGGTTCTTACTTATTACAATACTATTTACAGGGTTCTTCGTGTTAGAAGGATATGACTTCGGAGTTGGGGTTTTAGCTCAAGTATTAGGTAAAACTGATGAAGATAAACGTGTTTACTTCAATACAATTGGTCCTTTCTGGGATGCAAACGAAGTTTGGTTATTAACAGGTGGTGGAGCGATGTTCGCAGCGTTTCCTATCTGGTATGGTAAATTATTCAGTGGATACTACATCGCATTTGTATTAATGCTTGTTGCATTAATCTTACGAGGCGTATCATTTGAATTTAGAGGTAAATTAGGAGATAATAGAGCTTGGATTAAATCATTCGATATAGCAATGTTTGTTGGTAGCTTACTTCCTCCAGTATTATGGGGAGTTGCAGTAGCTAACTTTCATGACAGGAGCAAACCTAGACTCTAAGAAAAACTTAGTTGACGGTTTCTTAGGATTATTATCACCATTTACTATTCTTGGTGGAATTATGATGTTACTTCTTATGTTAGTTCACGGAGCACAATTCTTAGCTCTTAAAACTACAGGAGAATTAAGAAATGCAGCTCGTGCAACATCAGCATTATTATTCCCATTTGCTGCAGTAGTAACATTAGTATTTCGCAATTTGGGCATTATTTAAAACAGATATTTTCACAACAAACTACTATGTTGGTTTAGTATTAGCATTAGTAGCGGTAGCATTATTCGTGTTATCATTTGTTTTAAACTTCAAAGGTCGTGACTTAGGTGCATTCTTAAGTACATCTGGAACTTTAGCGTTCCTAACTCTAAGTGTCTTCGCTGGTATGTTCCCACGTGCTATTATAAACAGTAATGATGTTAGTCAGTCACTATTTATTTATGATGCTGCTAGTGGAGTATATACACTAAGACTTATGACAATAGTTGCATTATTCCTATTGCCATTCGTTTTAGGATATCAAGTTTGGTCATATTCTATTTTTAGAAAACGACTAACTAAAGAAGATGAATTGGAGTATTAGTCAATGAAAAAAAAGGAAGCAAAGTTAAAACTTCCTGTTAAAAAAAGTCTTACATTGACACTATTAATATTATCAATATTCGAAGCAGCTTGTATAATTATACAAGCTGCTTTTTATCAAAAAGCTATAGTAGGGTTATTTGATAAAAAAATTATGATAATGTTGTTAGAGATAGTGTTCTTTTTTTAATAGGTTTTATATTTAGGATAGTATTTTTTTACATTTACAACAATATTTCACAGAAAAACCATGCAATCGAGTTCGAAAAAGAACTTAGAAAAAAACTTCTAGGAAGTTATTTTGATTTAGGGCCTGATTTTTACTTCAAGAGAAGGATCAGGAAAATTAGTAACTTTAGCAATTGATGGTATTGGAAAAAGTAAAAACAATATTTTGAACTAAATGTATCAAAAACAAATACGTGGAGCAATCATACCAACCTTAGTAGTTATTTTTTTATATTTTTATACAGATTATGTATCTGCATTAATGATTATATCTGTAATCCCAGTTATCGTTATTTTTTTATGATACTGCTAGAATTAATGCTAGAGATATGGCAAATAGACAGTATAAAAAAATATAGAGCTCTGTCTAATAACTTTATTGATACAATTCGAGGAGTAGAAACACTTAAATTCTTAGGAGTAAGTAAAAATTACTTACCGATAATGGAGAAGAAAAATAGAGAATATCGTCAGAGTACTATGAAAAACACTTAGTGTGGCATTTTTAAATAGCTTTGCACTAGATTTCTTAACAACTATAGCAATCGCACTTTTAGCGGTTAGATTAGGGATATTATTATTAGATGGTAGTACAGTACTATTGCCATCATTAACGGTGTTATTAATAGCACCTGAATTTTTCCTGCCGATGAAACAAGCTGCAACAGATTATCATGCGACACTTGATGGTCAAATGGCTTATGAAGATATTAATAGAATGATAATTGATAATGAGAAAAATAAATCTGAGAAAATCTTCTATTGAGAGTGTGGATAGTATTGAACTAAAAAATATAGGTTTAATAAAAGACGAGAAGAAAATTCTTGATAATATAACTTTATCTATAAACAAAGGTGAAAAAATTTGTCTTGTAGGACAAAGTGGGAGTGGTAAAACTTCATTAATTTCAATATTATCTGGATTTAATGAACAAAAGTGAAAGGTGAAATATTAATTAATGACGAAGTTACAAATCTAAAAAAATGTACACTGGTCAAATAATATTTCGTATATTTCACAGTTTCCATATATATTCCCTGATACAATTCGTAATAACATTTTTATTCTATACTGATGAAAATGTTAGTGAAGAGTACTTAAAAAGAAATTAGTAAATTAGTAGGATTAGATAAATTTATTTCAACTCTTCCGCAAGGATTCGATACTAACATTGGTGAAGGTGGGACAAGAGCTAAGTGGTGGACAAGCACAACGTATAGCAATTGCTAGAGCTTTTAATAAGTAATAGAGAAATAATTATTCTAGATGAACCTACTAGTCACTTGGATATTGAAACAGAGTTCGAAATTAAAGAAAAAAACTGCTAGAGTTATTTAAAGGTAGAACAGTTATTATAGCTACACATAGACTACACTGGTTAAATAATGTAGATTATGTATTAAATCTAGAACAAGGAAGGGTTAGTGATTTCGAGAAAGTCGTAGAATTTAAAAATTCACCTCGATTTGATCAGTTAAAAGCTAATCTAGTAGGAGGTAGCTATAGTGAAAAAAATAATTCAATAGTAAGAAAAAGAACTTAAAAAGAATAAAGCTGTCATGAGTGGAATAATCTTCTTAGGATTAATGTCAGTTATTAGTGGAGCAGCGTTAATGTATGTATCAGGATTCTTAATTAGTAAAGCTTCATTACGTATAGGAAATATCCTAATGTTACAAGTTCCAACTGTATTAACTAGAACATTTCTCACTAGCGCAATCAACATTTGCTTATATCCAAAGACTAGTAAGTCATAACTTAGTATTAGGAATAATTGAAAAATGCGTAGTAGAGTGTACAGAATTTTAGAACCCTAAAGCATTAAAACTTAAGAAAGAATATAAATCTGGAGATTTACTAGGTATAATTTCAGAAGATATTGAAAAATATGCAAAATATTTACTTAAAAACAATCTTCCCAAGTATAATCTCATTAGTATTGTATGTAATATTTATTACAGTTATGTTTGGATATGATATGAATTATGCAATCTTAGCATCTTTATTCGGATTATTTATAATATTTGTAGTTCCATTTGTGTCATTAACAATCACACGAAAAACTTCCAAATTATGAAAGAAGCTAAGTATAATTTATATCGTGATTTTTACCAGTGCAATTTTTTTGGATTAAGTGATTGGATTTCTTCTAATAAAGTAAATGAATTTATGGATGATTATCAAGTAAAAGAAGAAAACTTCTAAAAACGTGAAAAGAAAAAAATTAAAACATTCGTTCATTTAAGAGAGAACTTTGTAAAACCTACTTTGCTGGTGCTACAGCATTCTTAATGATTTATAGCTGTTGGAATATGTCGATAAATAATGTTATCGAAAATGTATATATTGCATCATTTTGTATGATGGTATTATCTGTTCTTAGTGTTGCTGTAATGACGAGTGAAGCTGTTGCTCATATACCAGGTTACGAAGTATCAATCAATCGTGTTAAAGAATTTTACGCTCAAGAAGACGATGAACAAATCGAAGTAATTGATGCGAAAAATTCTGATGGTAATATTATTGATGTCAAAAATTTATCTTTTGAATATGAAGAAGGTAAAACAATATTAAACAACTTATCACTTTCAATCAAGAAAGGTGAGAAAGTAGCGATATTGGGAAGAAGTGGTGTAGGTAAATCTACATTAGTAAAACTATTAACTGGGACATATACTGACTATAAAGGAGAAATAGTTGTACTAGATAAAAACCAACAGAAAAAAATGTTAGGTACAGAAATTTCACTATTAAACCAGAAACCATATTTATTTGATATGACTATTAGAGAAAATTTAAAACTTGCTCTTTTTAGATGCAGGTATAGAAGATTCTGAAATTGAAAAATAAAAATTAATGATAGTTTAGAAAAAGCACAATTATCTAAATTGCTTCAAAGTTTACCAGACGGAATAGATACTAACGTATTCGAAAACCGGAAGTAGATTTTCAGGTGGAGAACGTCAACGTATCGCTTTTGCTAGAAGTATAATTCAAAATAATGAATTATTACTATTAGATGAGCCGACTGTAGGATTAGATCCAAAAGACAGAGCATGAACTATTAACTACAATTTTTGAATCTAGTAAAGATAAGACAATAGTTTGGATTACCCACCACCTAAAACTCTATTGAATATATGGATAGAATAATTTTCATTAAAGATGGAGAAATAGAGATGGATGGGTCTCATAGTGAACTTTATGCAATAAATGATAAGTATAAGAAATTGTATGATATGGACAACATAGCGTAATAGTATTTGCAAAAACTTTACAAATATAGAGCAGTTACAGGAACAAGAAAAACGACTAACACAGGTAAAGAGAAACGAGTTAGACCTATAAATTTTGATTGAAAAATGCTATAATACAACTTGTATAAAAAGTATAAAAGTATTTGGAGGTTTAGAATATGGAAGTAATTGCACTATTGAGAGGAGTAACACCAACAGGAAAAAAATAGAATACCTAAAATGTCATTTTGGTAGAGATACTTGAAAAAGTAGGACTAGTAAAGACTTATATTCAAAGTGGTAATGTTATTTTGAAACAGAGTTGTCAAAAGGGGAAACTAGCAGTTAATTCATGACACAATAGCTAAAAGAAATAGGAGCAGATTTATGTCATTATAAAAAGATCAATTACAGATAGCTATTGAGGAAAAATCCGTTTAATGAAAATTATGATTTTTTTCAAGAATACATTTAGTATTCACTAACGATAGTATGGGAGAAGATGAACTAAAAACTGGAAAATAAAGACTTTGGAGATGAAAAAGTTTATTATTGGTTCTGAATGTTTATATATGTATCTTCCAAGAGGTGCAAGTCCCAAAAAGATTGAATACTAATTATCTTGAAAAAAACAGTTTTCAATAACCATGACAATGAGGAAATTAAATGTTGTTGAACATTTAGTCGAATTATGTAAGAAATAGGAATAAACACCAGCCTATTGAAGTAACAATTAAACATAACTAATACAAGAACAGTAAATCAAAAAGGTTTACTGTTTTTCTGGGTCTATAATAATACGGTTGATAATAAATATCAGCCGTATTTATTATAGACCCAGAACTTTGTGAGGGTGACTGACAAAACTGATTTCAGAAATCACGATTTTTGAGTCACTCCATTTTTCTTAATATTTAGTAAAAGTTTAAAATATGTATATAAACAAATAAGGATGTATGTTAGAATAATATGTAATAGTAATTATATCGACGTAGGAAGGATAAGGCAGTGTCAAGATTTTTGTAAACATAATCTGAGGGTTTTAAATAAAGTTAACTATTTATAATTTTATTAGTTTATATGGTTTTTATTCTTAGAGTTTAATAAGATCGAGAGATTTTGTCAAGAATTCAAAGAAGGCTTGCCCTTGTTCTTGACAAAATCATAGAAAAATCTAAACTCTAGAAGGGAATAAAAGCTAGTTTATATATATTTCTTCTATCATATTCTAATTCTTCTTTCGCCATACAGCTAAAGACAAGTGATATACCTACATATTTTACGTTATATTCACATGTTGATACACAAACATATCTGTTTAGAGATTGTTCATTAGGAATTGTTCTTTTTCTTTATTCCTTTTAGATGTTTATTATAATTTTCTATTATATTTGTTGTATAAATACTTCTTCTTATTGATTTAGATATGCAACATAATGAGCTTTATGGAAAAAGCAAATGTAAGTAGGAGTACATTTTATAAATTAAAGAATGGTGAGAATGTAACTACCGATATTTTGCTCAGAATTTGTGATGCATTGATTGCGACATATCAGAAATTATGGAGTGTATTAAAAATGATTGAAATAATAAATGGAGAATGTCAGAAGAATTGAGGAAGTTAGACTCATCTACGGTTGATTTAATTATTACAGATCCTCCATATAATATTGCGAATTCTCATGAACGGGAGAGATACAACTCACAAAATGCGTTCTAATTTTGGTGCTGCTGGTTGGGATGATTTAGATTTTAATGATTGGAAAGACCATATGAGATTGTTTTAAAGAATCAAGTAGGATACTTAAGAATGGTGCTTCCATGATAGTTTTTATGTCAATATTAAGGGTTGAAACTCTTGTTGAAATAGCAAATAAATTTGGTTTTTATTATAAAACCACTGAATTTGGCACAAAAACAAATCCAGTGCCTAGAAATATGAATTTACATTTTGTTAATTCAAATGAGTGCTGGATATATTTTACTTTATAAAACAAAAACAGGAACATTCAATAATAAAGGTAAATTGGTTCTAGACTATATTGAAACATCTGTCACGACTGCTAGGGAAAAGAAATTAGTAAACATCCAACTACAAAAAGCCAATTATATTATTCGAACATTTTATAAGATTGCTTTCAAATGAGGGGCGATTTAGTAGTAGATCCATTTCTAGGAAGCGGTTCTTCTGCAATTGCAAAGTTATAGATTAAATAGAAATTTTTATTGGTGTTGAATTAGAAGAAAAATATGCTAAATTAGCTGAATATGAGGGTAGAAGATGAAGAGACAAGTTATTGATTTGTTTTTCTGGAGTTGATGGACTATCTAAAGGATTTTTTTCGACCCAGGATTTGAAATTGTTTTAGCAAATGAAGTTGACTATTCTATAGCTAATTCTTATATCATCCTAAAGTGAAAATGATTAATGAAGATATTTCAAAATTAGATATTGATGATGTTTTTAATGAGTATAAAAAATATAGACGTAATTGTTGGGGGACCACCTTTGTCAAGGATTTTCTCAAAAAGGGAAAAGAAAAATAATGGATGATCCACGTAATTATTTATTTAAATATGAGGTAGTTAGTGTTGTTAGACCGAAGTATTTTGTAGCTAGAAAATGTACCCAACATATTAACTGCAAATAACGGACATTTTAAAGACGTAAAATTTATAGCTTATGTTCCAGTAATGGTTACACGCTATGATGATACCCTAGTAAGGAAGATTATCCGGAATGTTAGTGTTTATGATGACCACTTTGTAATATGCTTTAAAATCTGGAATTCAAATGGAAGTATGATTTATTACAATATAAACCGTCAATTAAGAGTTAGGGTTCTCTTGATTGGCGGTTTTTGCATTGACTTTTGACATGATTTATAAGCATGATATTATCAAAAATGTTGTTTATAAGGTTATTGATAAGGAGTTGACCACATGAGTGATGTAATAAGCTGTTAGATGAAGCTATTAAAGAAACCGAAAACTTGTACGAAGGAGAAGTATTTATTTTTAAGGAATTGTTTAAAGGATATGTATGGAACGGGATACTGAGAAGGACTGTACTAATGTCTTAGTAGATGTTTTTGAGATATTTTAAATAATATAAAAACACTTGAATAAATGCTCATATAACTATTGGACACAAGAGAAAAATAATAATATAATAAATATACAACGTATGAATGATTATTCAAGTAACTCAGATGAAATGATTTAAAAAGAGGTAATAATATGATTAAAAATTTAATTCAATTGAAAGATGTGACTGCAATGTAATTCATGAGGATATTGTAAATCAAGTTAGAGATAAATGCCTCAAGAAGAAAGCCTTTTATGATCTCAGCAGAATTATTTAAAGTATTTGGAGATTCAACACGAATCAGGATATTATGGGCTTTATATGAAGCTGAAATGTGTGTTTGTGATATCGCTGATTACTTAACATGACACAATCAGCAACTTTCCCATCAGCTGAGAGTCTTAAAAACAAGCTAATTTAGTGAAAAACAGAAAAGAAGGCAAAAGTAGTATATTATTCATTAGTTGATGATCGCGTAAGAGAAATATTTGACCAAGGTCTAATTCATATCAACGAGAAGTGTAATGCGGTAGAATAGAATATTTTTGAAGATATTTTGAGCATATATTTAAGTCTTCTATTTCAAATGAGCAATGCTTCAAGAAAATTTGAAAAAGACTTGTAGTATTCAAACAAAATTACAAATAATATTTAGGAGGATTTAATAATGAAAAAGAAATTTATACTTGAAGGTTTAGATTGTGCAAATTGCGCGGCAAAAATGGAAAAGGCTATTAATGAGCTTGATGGAGTGAAAGAAGCTACTGTTAACTTTATGACCACAAAACTCGTTATTGATGGTGAGGATGAAAAAATGCCAACAATAATAGCAGAGGCCGAAAAAATAGTTAAAAAAATCGAACCCGATACAACTATGAAAAAGGCTTAAAGGAGGCTATTTAGTATGACAAAACGACTATGGCGAATAATTATTGCAGCCGATGTTAGCTACAGCAGTATTGCTTAGTTTAAATAACGAATGGTTACAGATTGCTCTCTTTATAATAAGTTACATTATTGTAGGTGGAGATGTTGTAAAAAGAGCTGTAAAAAATATTTTTAAAGGTCAAGTTTTCGATGAAAATTTTTTAATGAGTATTGCAACAATTGGTGCATTTTTTATTGGTGAGTATCCTGAAGGTGTTGCAGTTATGCTGTTTTATCGAGTTGGAGAACTGTTTCAAAGCTATGCAGTTGGCAAGTCGAGAAAGTCAATTGCAAGCCTTATGGATATTCGACCAGATTATGCAAATGTTAAAAAAGGTGATGAACTTGTCAAAGTTGACCCAGATGAAGTACAAATTGGAGATATTATTGTAATTAAAGCAGGAGAAAAAATTCCTCTTGATGGCAAGGTAATTGAGGGAAGTTCAATGATTGATACATCGGCACTAACAGGCGAATCTGTTCCTCGTAGTAGAAGTTGGAAGTGATATCCTAAGTGGGTGCATCAATATTAATGGGGTTATTACAGCAGAGGTTACTAAGGAATTTGGAGAATCTACTGTAAGTAAAATTCTTGATTTAGTTGAAAATGCAAGTAGTAAAAATCCAATTCAGAACAATTTATTACGAAGTTTTTGAGAGATATTATAACCGGTTGTGGTTATAATTGCAGTTTTTTCTAGCTATTATACCACCTCTTGTTATAGACGGGGCGACTTTTAGTGATTGGATATATAGAGCACTCAGCATTCCTTGTGGTATCCTGTCCGTGCTTTAGTTATTTCAATTCCTTTGAGTTTCTTCTGTGGAATAGGTGGAGCCTCAAAAAGGTGTTTTAGTCAAGGGTAGTAATTATTTAGAGGCATTAGCAGAAACTGAAATTGTTGTTTTTGATAAAACTGGAACACTAACGAAAAGGTGTATTTAATGTACAGGAAATTCATCCAGAAGGAGTTTCCAAAGAAGAGCTACTAGAATTAACTGCACATGCGGAAAGCTATTCCAATCATCCGATTTCATTTTCACTGAAACGTGCATATAGCAAAGAAATAGACAATGGACGTATTTCAGATGTAGAAGAGATATCAGGTCGTGGTGTTATTGCAACAGTAGATGGCAAAAGGCTATGGTAGGAAATATCAAAACTTATGAAAATGATGGATATCCTTTATTTCAAGGAGAGCCGATTTGGTCACTATTGTACATGTTGCTGTTAATAACAAATATATAGGTTACATTGTAATTGCCGATGAGGTAAAGGAAGATTCAGCACAAGCAATCAAGGAACTTAAGGCAGCTAATATTAAACAAACAGTTATGTTGACAGGTGATAATAAAAGTATTGGTTCAAAAGTTGCTAAAGAGCTTGGTCTTGATAAGGTTTATGCAGAACTGTTGCCAGCAGACAAAGTTGAAAAACTAGAAGAATTATTTTCGCAAAAATCTAAAAAAGGTAAACTTGCCTTTGTTGGTGACGGAATCAATGATGCACCTGTATTAGCTCGTGCAGACATTGGAATAGCAATGGGTGGTTTAGGTTCTGATGCGGCCATTGAAGCTGCTGATGTTGTAATTATGACTGATGAGCCATCGAAAATTGCTACTACAATGAAGATTTCTAAAAAGACACTAAAAAAATTGCACATCAAAAACATAGTATTTGCAATTGGAATAAAAATAATTGTTCTTATTTTTGAGTGCTTTTGGAATAACTACTATGAAGGCAAGCTAGTATTTGCAGATGTAGGTGTAACTATCATCGCAGTATTAAATGCTTTTAGAGCTTTGAATGTAAAGAATCTATAAACTATTTTTCCTATTCACCCCTTGAATGATACCGATAATTGACGATACAATCAAGGGGAATTTTTTAATTTAAAAACTATAAATGAAAATTGGCTGGGATTTACCTTTGAATTAAATGGTTTTTAAAGATATGGAGGTTATGTAATTGAAAGTTATTGATGAATGTTGCTGTGAATGTATCACACAAAATTTAAATAGAATAAAGGAGAGTTGCCCTGTCTGTAATAATGAAGGAGTAACAGTTAGTAGGATAACCGTTGAACACTTGCGACAGATGATTATCGTAATGCCGTTGATGGAGATCAATATAAGATATGCATGAATGAGGACTGCGACGTTATTTACTATAACTTAGATAAAGAAATAAAATTCTTAAAAGACCAAGTTAGGGTTCCTATCTGGTTTAAGAAAGATGCAGATCCTAAGTATGCTTGTTATTGCAGCAAAGTCACAGAAGATCGGTAATTGAAGCAGTTGTAAAGCATGGTGCGAAAAACCGTTAAAGAAGTAAATGCCATAACTGGAGCAATGAAAAATCTGCTTTGTAAGGAAAACAACTTTGGGGGTATGTTGTCATAAGATTATTCAGGAAGCCATTGATAAGGGATTAACCATGAAATGATTTGAGTTAATATGTTCTCACGAACAGACAAAACCGTTGATATCTTCCCACAAACGAGAGCCAATGTTGGATATGTTTCCGACTACGAGTGTGGATATGTTCCCCTTAACCATAGGGGTTGAGAGGAGTAACACCAACAGGAAAAAATAGAATACCTAAAATGTCATTTTTGGTAGAGATACTTGAAAAAGTAGGACTAAAAAAAGTAAAGACTTATATTCAAAGTGGTAATGTTATTTTGAAAACAGAGTTAGTCAAAGGAACAGCAAAGTTAATTCATGACACAATAGCTAAAAGAAATAGGAGCAGATTTAAGTGTCATTATAAAAGATCAATTACAGATAGCTATTGAGGAAAAACCCGTTTAATGAAAATTATGATTTTTCAAGAATACATTTAGTAGTCTCACTAACGATAGTATGGGAGAAGATGAACTAAAAACTGGAAAAATAAAGACTTTGGAGATGAAAAGTTTATTATTGGTTCTGAATGTTTATATATGTATCTTCCAAGAGATGCAAGTCCCAAAAGATTGAATACTAATTATCTTGAAAAACAGCTTTCAATAACCATGACAATGAGGAAATCTAAATGTTGTTGAACATTTAGTCGAATTATGTAAGAAAAGCTAAGAATAAACACCAGCTTATTGAAGTAACAATTAAACATAACTAATACAAGAACATTAGCAAAATCAAAAAGGTTTACTGTTTTTCTGGTCTAATAAATACAGTTGATAATAAATATCAGCTGTATTATTATGGCAGTAGTCAAGATTTTTGTGTAAACACAATCTGATGTTTTAAATAGTTAACTATTTATAATTTTATTAGTTTCTATGGCTTTTATCTCCTAGAGTTTAATAAGATGCTTTCAAGAGATTTTGTCAAGAATTCAAAGAAGGCTTGCCCTTGTTCTTGACAAAATCTATAGAAAAATCTAAACTCTAGAAGGAATAAAAGCTAGTTTATATATATTTCTTCTATCATATTCTAATTCTTCTTTTCTGCTATACTGAAGCCAGTAAAAGCGATATACCTGCATATTTTACGTTATATTCTCACATGGATACACAAACATATCTGTTTAGGGATTGTTCATTGGGGAATTGCTCTTTTTCTTTATTCCTTTTTAAATGTTTATTATAATTTTCTATTATATTTGTTGTATAAATACTTCTTCTTATTGATTTTGGAAATAAATAATTGTAAATAGACAATCTCTAATATCTAATAGACTATTTGTTACTTTTGGGTATTTTTCCTTTGTATTTATCTATAAACATAATGCTAGATTCTTTTTCTGCCTCGTCTTTTGTCGATGCTTGATACACCACTTTTAAATCTTCTGATATTTCCGCTTTATCTTTTGATCTTACTTTTAGTAAAATATTTCTTATTACATGCGTCCCAACATGTTTGATACTTCGCTTTCGGAAATGCTTCTTCGAGTTTTTCTTTATTCTTTTAATCCATCTGTGACAAACAATAATACTCTATTTAAACCCCTTTTCTTAAGATCTTCTAACATATCTTTGTAGTTTTCTGGTGATTCTGTTGGAAATAATTCATATGATAGGATTTCTTTTTCGCCGCTTATTGTTATTCATTAATATATGTAGCGCTTCTTTTCCTACTGTTCCCTCTTTACACTAATATATGTTGAATTCTGCATATACCACCGCATAATCTTTTGTTATTTTTCTTGAACGATATTCTTTAACCTTTTTCATCTAATTGTTTAGTTATAACGCTTATTGTTTGTGGTGAATAATAGTGTCCATACAATTGTTCTACATTTTACCTTATTTCTCTTGTAGTCATACCTCTTTTATACAGTAATATTATTGTTTCTTCTAAATTTTGTGTCTTTCTTTTATATGGTACTAGGGTTTTGAGGTGTAAATTCACTATTTCATCTCTTGGGACTTTTATTGACAGTTTCATACTCACTATATATTGTTTTTGGATAACTTCCATTCCTTGAATTTCCTGTATTATATCCTTCTACAGAATGTTTTTCATAATTTAGAAATCCCGTAAGCTTGGCTTCTAATACTGTGTTTATAGCTTTTTCTACTTCAGCTCTAAATATTTCTGAAATATCTTCTCCTTTTTAGTAGTACATTTATTAATTTTGTGTTATGAGAGATTCCTTTCGTAATGAGTTGTGGTTAACTTTATTTTTACACCTAGGAGTCTCTTTTTTCATGTCTCAACTTCTCTTGACTTTTCTCTTTACACAAAATATTATACACTATCAGTTATTCTTTTTATTTTACATTGTATTATAATATTGACTTTTAAAGTGGATATTTGATAAAAGTATGAATGAATAAAAACAAATATTCATTCATTAAGCAGGAGGTGGTTATAATGGATAAGATTTTAAAAGAAGGGCATATGAGGTGTATTTTTCTAGGGTACAAAGCAACGTCAATTTCAGAAATAACAAAACACGCAAAAATGGCAGTGAGGTTCTTTCTATAACTCTTATGATAGTAAAGAAACAATTTTTTAGATACCCTATATAGAAGAAAATAATCGTATTCGACAACTGATGATAAACAATATCGATTGGGAAGGTGATGATAGGTTTAACAGAACAACTTTTTGGTCAATCAAGAAGTTTAATATCAACTAATAAGATTTTATCAGAGTGGTACAATCCTGCTATTTCTAGTGAATTACACAACTATTATTCATCAGAAAAAGGTAAGGCATCTAATCAATTCTATAAATTTTTAGTTGAAAATTTTACTAATCGATTGCAAACAGAAGGGTATTCTCAAGAAAAGATTGAAGAGATTTTGAAAATTTATAATCTTTTAACTATATAGATATGAACGTTACGGAAAAAGATATTCCTAATATTAGTGAAACAACTGAAAAATTAGCAATTTATTTTGTAAAAAGGATTATTTAAGGAGCAACAAAAGTTCTAAATTTACATGAGAACACATAGATAGTGGCTTATTGATATTTATTTTTGCTTTTATAAATGCTTTTTAGATATCTAATAAACTAATACGGCAAGTGACTCAACAAAATCGTGTTTCTTAAGAAGTTTCGATATATGAGTCACTATCTTTTAAAACAAAAATGAAATGAATTTTTAAAAATATTCATTATAAAAATTGTATTTTAAATAGAATTACAAATTTGGTTAATACTATTGTATCTTATGCTACATCATATTAACTGTAATTTTTAAGAAAGAGGAAGAAAATGAAAAGGGGTAGAAAAATGTTAACTATTATTTTTATTATAGCGGCGATTCTGTAGTAATAATGTCTGGAATATTCGTATTTCTTGGACGTAGTCAAACTATATTTGTGAAATCAATGATAATGTAAGTGATAATCTTTATGTGTTTAGATTTGAAAAGCCAAATAATATGAGTTGGAATGCAGGTTCATATATAAAAGTTACAGTTCCTAATATTGAAGATAAAAAGGAAAATAACCGTTGGCTTACTATTGCATCTAATCCAGATGAAAATGAGATTGTTCTTTTTGACTCGAAATAGTGGAAGTAAGTTTCAAATCAAGAACTAACTAATTTAAAAAATTGAGAAAAAGTTGACATTAGTTGGTTAGATAAAAACTTAGAGGTTGTAGATGGTCAAGAACCCATTGTGTTTTTGCATCTGATGTTGGTATTGCAGCGATTAGACCAATTATTAAAGAATGGAGTTCTAAACGTCTGATTATACTAAATCATTTAGATAATGGGGTAAAGGTCTTTAATAAAGAGTTGACAGAGTTATCTAATAAAGGACAAGATTTTACTTATGAAACTAGTGGAAGTATAGAACAAAGTCAAGATAAACTTAAAAAGGTAGTAGATAAGTATGGGAAATAGAGCAATATATCTTTTATCAGGCAAACCTGATGATGTTGAGACTATGAAAAATTTTTCTAGAATCCGCTGGAATAAGTAAGGAAAAATAAAATGGATAGTTTTAAAGGATTAAAATAATGTTTTTGATATGATGCTCTTTTTATTGAACAAATCAGTAAAAAGAGCTTCATAACTTTTGCATTATAAATTTAATATGTTTTTGATATCTATTTATAAGATTAAAAACTATTCCAAGATTTTTGTATATTCATTGAAACTTTCTTTTTAATATTCAATTACATTTATGTTATAATAAGGAAGTTAATGTAAAATTAAAATGAGTCTAAAGAAATAGGGTACAAAATTGATTTTTACAATGAATAATAAAATTTGATTGTATAGAAACATTGAGGTAATATATGCAAAAGAAAAATAAAAATAGTAATACAAGGAGCAAGGGAAAATAATTTAAAAAATATAGATTTGGAAATCCCTCGTGATCAGTTTGTTGTTATTACAGGACTTAGTGGTAGTGGAAAAAGTTCGCTTGCATTTGATACTATATATGCAGAAGGACAACGTAGATATGTAGAAAGTCTTAGCGCATATGCGAGGCAGTTTCTTGGTAATTTAGAAAAACCAGATGTTGATCTTATAGAAGGTTTATCACCAGCTATATCAATAAATCAAAAAACAACATCGAAAAATCCAAGGTCGACAGTTGCGACAGTAACGGAAATCTACGATTACTTACGTTTGCTTTATGCAAGAATAGGAGAAATTTATTGTCCAAATCATCATGAGAAGATAGAAAGTAGTTCAATAAGTCAAATCGTAGATGCGATTATGCAGATGCCAGAACGTAGCAGAATACAAATTGTTGCTCCTATTGTTAAGGATAAAAAGGTACACATAAAAATTAATAGATAAGCTAATAAAAAGATGGATATATTAGATTTAAAATTGATAATGAATTATATGAAGTTGGAGATATCCCAGAATTAGATAAAAATAAAAAAACACTCTATTAGTGTTATTATAGATAGAATTGTCATAAAAAGAAGGAATTGAAACTCGTTTAGCAGATTCATTAGAAACTTCATTAAATCTTTCTAATAATGACTTAGTAGAAATAGATGATGTTAAAGAAGAAACTACACAATTGTTCTCGACAAAAATATAGCTGTAAAACATTGTGATTTCACGTTGGGAGATTTAGAACCTCGTATCTTTTCATTTAACAATCCTCAAGGAGCATGTCCAGAATGTGATGGTTTAGGAATGCATGAGACTGTTGATGTTAATAAGATTATACAGAAAGATTTAACAATAAATGAGGGGGCAATAATTGTTTACAATAATGCTACATCTACATATTATCCAAGTTTAATAAAATGTGCGTGTGAACATTTTGGAATTGATATGATACTCCGTTTAAAGATTTGAAAAATGAACAGCAACAAATTATTTTATATGGAAATGATCAAGAAGAAATTACCTATAAATATATCAATGACGAAGGTATTATGCGTACACGCATTGTATATTTTGAAGGTGTAGCGAATAACATCCTTAGACGTTATAAATCAGGAATGACTAGAGCGACGAGAGAAGCGATGGCTAAGTATATCAAAGAAGATTCATGCCGTAGTTGTAAAGGTCAACGCTAAAGCCAGAAATACTGTCAGTCTATGTAGCTGGAAAAATATCGCAGAAATTTGTGAGATGTCTATTAAAGATAGTTATGAATTTTTCCAAGATATAAAAATTATGAAAAAGATTATGCTATCGCAAAATTAGTACTTAAAGAAATTAAGGCAAGATTACAATTTTTAAATGATGTAGGACTAGATTATTTAACATTAGATAGATCTTCAGGAACATTGTCAGGAGGAGAAGCTCAACGTATTCGCTTAGCGACTCAAATTGGTTCGAAACTGATGGGAGTTACATACATACTAGATGAGCCGTCAATTGGTTTACATCAAAGAGATAATGAAAAACTAATTAATACTATGTTATCTATGAGAGATTTAGGGAATACAGTATTAGTAGTTGAACACGATGAAGATACGATGATGGCTTGTGACTATATTGTTGACATTGGTCCTAAGGCTGGTGAACACGGTGGACAAGTAGTAGCGGTTGGAACACCAGAAGAGATTATGGCTAATGAAAATTCTATCACTGGAGCATATTTATCTGGTCGTAAAAAAATACCAGTGCCGACTGAAAGAAGAGAAGGTAATGGAGAAAATATTGTAATTAAAAAGCTAGAAAAAAATAATCTTAAAGACATTAGTGTGAAATTTCCACTTGGAAAAATTTATAGGAGTTACTGGAGTTTCAGGTAGTGGGAAATCAACACTTGTTAATGAGATACTATTTAAGTCAGTAAAAAATGTACTTAATAAAGAGGAAATCGATACAACTGTAGTAAAATCAGTAGAGGGAATTGAAGGAAATATAGATAAGATTATCGATATAGATCAAAGCCCAATTGGAAGAACACCACGAAGTAATCCAGTACCTATACAGTGTGTATTTGATGATATACGAGATTTATATGCAAGTACAAATGAGGCAAACTACGAGGATATAAAAGGACGATCTCAGTTTTAATGTCAAAGGTGGACGTTGTGAAGCTTGTAGTGGAGACGGAATATTAAAAATAGAAATGCATTTCTTACCAGATGTTTATGTACCATGTGAAGTATGTAAAGGAAAACGATACAATAGAGAAACATTGAAGTTAAATATAAAGGTAAGAGTATAAGTGATGTACTCGATATGACGATAAAAAGAAGCATATGAGTTTTTCGAAAATATTCCAAAAGATTAAAAAAATAAATTGGAAACCCTTGTTCATGTCGGTTTAGATTATATACGATTAGGACAAAGTGCGACAACATTATCAGGTGGAGAAGCTCAAAGGGTAAAACTAGCGAGTGAACTTTACAAGAAATCAACTGGAAAAACATTATATATTCTAGATGAACCGACAACAGGTTTACATATTGATGATATTAGTCGATTAATTAAAAATAATTGATAAGTTAGTTGATGGTGGTAATACTGTAGTAGTGATTGAACACAATCTAGATGTTATTAAGTGTTGTGATCATCTAATTGATTTAGGGTCCAGAAGGTGGAGTTGGAGGAGGTACAATTCTTGCGGAATGTACCCCAGAAAAAATTAATAGAAAAATAATGAAAGTTACACAGGACAGTTTCTGAAAAAAACTTTTTAAAATAAAAATAAATACATTAAATAAAAATAAGTCTAAAAATAAATTAATATTAGAAAAAAATATTTTAAATATTTTTATCTTATGGAAACCTTTTACTAATAAGGTTTTAAATTAAAAATACACAAAAACAAGCACATGATTATACAAATTTTTGAGGTTGTTTTACGAGTTTAACTGTGGTAAAATATAAATATACAACTAAAGCGCTTGTAAGACTTACCATACATTCGGGCCTAACACTTTTTGAACGGGAAACGAAAAATCGCTTATCAGTATAAAAATGCTTCCTCTGAGAAGACTTTAGAAAAGTAAGGTTATCGTACCCACCTGATTATATCAGGACCAATTTAGGTAAGAATCTACGGCGTTTTGGTTTTAGACTGGTTATAAGTGTTACCAGTCTTTTTATTATTTGATTTTTAGAAGAATATGGAGAAAAAATGTTACATCAATTTTCAAGAAATGAATTAGTAATAGGTACTGAAGGTTTAGAATTATTAAAAATAAAAAGAGTAGGAATACTAGTGTAGGAGGCGTAGGATCTTTGCTGCTGAATCATTAGCTCTGTTCAGGGTTGGTCTCATTAGTTTTAATGGATAAAGATGATATTGATATTACGAATGTAAATAGACAAATTCACGCTACAACTGAAAACTGTTGGATGTAGTAAAAGTAAAAAGAGATGAAAAACGAATTTTGGCTATTAATCCTGAATGTGAAGTAATAGCTATTCAAGATTTCTATACAGAAGATACTTATCCAATATTTTTATGAGAAACCATTAGATTTCGTTATTGATGCTTGTGATACGGTAACTTTTAAAATACATTTAATAAAAATATTGTTTAGCTAACAATATACCAGTAATCAGTGTAATGGGTTCTCATGAATAAAATAGATCCAACTAAATTCCAAATTGCAGATATTAGTAAAACTACTGTTTGTCCTTTAGCAAAAGTAATAAGAACGAAACTGAAAAAAGAGAGAGTTCGTGGAAAAGTACCTGTAGTATTTTTCTACAGAAAGTCCAACAATTGCTAACAAAGAATACTTAGAAAAATTGGAAAACAAGATTCGGAAATACGTAAAGCTAAGATACCACCTGTTTCTAACGCATTTTGCCCATCAGTAGCTGGTCTTATAGCAGCCAATTATGTTTATACAACTTTATTAAAAATATAAAAATATTAACTGTTGAAAAACCTATTTAAAGAATGGAAACAACGCTAGTTATAGCGTTGTTTTATTTTTATTAAGGTTGATATATCAGAGTTTATGCTAATTTTTCTGTAAAAATTATACATAATTTGAAAACAGCATTTTTATATTAGTATAAAAAGGTTCGAAAATTTATAATTTAATTTGATTTTTTTATAGGTATAATAGTTATAGATGAGAAAGGAGGATTACTTTGAAGAATAAAGGAACATTACTGGCACAAAACTTAAAAACTTCGAAAAATGAACAATTACTCTATGTCAACTGTAGCGGATAAACTAGAGTTATCATCTCATGGTGTTTACGCTAACTGGGGAATACGGTCGAAAACGAACCTAATGTAAAGGACACCTAGTATTCATTACTGAAACCATATAACGTATCAATAGACGAACTTGTGGGGTATAAAAACAGGAAAAAGGGGAACCAGATGAGTTGGCAGATACGCACTTTGAAGTAATTGATAGGATTAAGTCACTCGATAGTGAAGATTGTAAATTAGTAGAAGAAGTTTTGAGAAGATTTAGGGATATTCTTTTTCTAGAAATATAAATCTATAACAGACTCAAATACTTAGGCTATAGGGTTATAATGTAGTAAATTAAATTAATAGTTTTTGAAATGTAGGCTAAGTAATAATACTTTAGCCTATATTTTCCTTTTTCTTTAGGAAATGGGGTGATAGCTATTGATGTAAAAATTTGATGAATCGTATAATTAACGAATCAATAGAAAAAGAGCCAGTGATATCCATATACCCGCATATATCCGAAATTTTTCATACAACTCAGAGTGAATGGACACCTGAGTAAATATGAAAAATTTTCTAATAGGAGTTAGAAACAAATAATATCTTTGTTGAAATTTAATGCAAAACATAGATATATCAAGAAATAAAGAACCTCAAAGTGGACGTTTCGTTTATAATTATAACGAAAAAGATTATTTTTACGCGTTTCTACATTACCTTTTAAGTGAACTTAATGAAGGATGTGTAGTGAGGATTTTTATTAATGAATTAGAAGATGTTGATTATAGTATCTTTGAAGAGGATAATCAATATATTAATAATCTTTCAAAAAGAGCCCATGGTCTAATATTATTTTCGGGACCAACAGGTAGTGGGAAATCAACATCATCGTAGCAAACTAGCGAGTGAACTTGCATAGTAGGGATAAAACAGGTTATAACTGTAGAAGATCCCGTAGAAAAGAATATACCTACTTTTAATACAAATGCAGGTAAAATGAAAAAGCTGGAATCAAATTATGACAATGCATTAAAAATCAATTTTACGATGCGATCCAGATGCTATGGTTATCGGTGAAACTCAGAGATTTTAAAACAGCAAGTCAAGTAATTACTTCATCATTTTCAGGTCATTTAGTATTAAGTACACTCACGCGGAGAATTCTATCGGTGTAATTAATCGATTAAAAGATTTGAACCTGTCATAGAAGATGTTAAACAAACTGTTCTTTGTATTATTTCTCAAAAGATTGGTGAACTTAACAAATGGAAAAAGAGGATTAGTAACTGAAATATTGAAGAAAGAAGATATTCATGATTATATAGATAAAAAAATAAGATAATAGAACATTCTTTAGAGCAAAATTTGAATTAGCATGTGAGAAGGGGTTAATCACTACTGATGAAAAAGAAAAATGGGGATATTAAAAAGCTCTAGACAAAGAGAATAAAATATATTTTATAAAAACGTCTATATGAATTAATTAATCATGGATATATGCTAGAGGATTCTTTAGAATTTTTACTTATTCAATATGAAGTTGCTGATGACGAAATTAAAAAGATTAAAGAAAAATCTCTAACGGAAGTAAATTATCCGATATATTGGGATATCTTGGTTATTCACAACTAATTGTTAGTAAAATAAAATTTGTTGAAGATTATGAGTCGAATAGAAGATATAGGTATTAGAAGTTGAAACATATCTAAAAATATACAACAAGAAAAGGTAATAAAAACTTTACGATATCCACTATTTTTAACACTTACATTAATCCGCCTTTTATTATGGTATTTAATGCGCTAGTAATTCCACAATTTGAGAACATCTATACTTCATCTAATATTAAGATGGATCTCCAAACACTTATATTAATCAAATCATTATATTATATTCCAAAAATTCTATTTCAATTATTTTTATTTACCCTTATAGGGATAGGGTTACATTTCTTATACAATTAAATATAAAACCAAATCTATTTTTAAAATCTCTTATATATATTCCTAAAGTAAGGAATTATTCTAAGCTATACTTTTCTTACAGATTTTCTATGGAATTAAGTTTATTTCTTATGAGTGGATTTTCATTAAAAACAGCTTTTAGAAGTCATGGTTGAAGAAGACTATGATTATTATTTAACGCTCTTTTCTAAAGAAATTTTATATGAATTAGATAAGGGTATTAGCTTCGAAGATTCAATTGGAAAAATTAAATACTTTGATAATTCTATGAGAAAATTTGTAAAACCATGGGAAAAATAATGGTCTGATTGATAAAGAACTAAAGCTATTTAGTGAAAATCATGTTAGATACTTTTCTAACATCGTTAGATAAAAACTCTGAAAAAATTACAACCTATATTATTTGGTATCTTAGCTGTAGTTATAGTTGGATTATATATGGTTATACTTCTACCCTATATTTAATATGGCTAGCTCAGCTTAAATAAGGAGGAGCATATGAAAAATATTATGAAAAAGTTCAAAAAACAAAATGGATTCACATTGATTGAAATGTTAATCGTTTTGTTTATAATTGCAATACTTCTAATTCTTATAATTCCTAATATTACTAAGAATATAGATACTGCAAAAGATAAAAGTTCAGAAGGCATGAAAAACAGTTCAATCCCAAGTAACAGCCTAGTGAAATTAATGAAAAAGATAAAGATGTTACTTGAAAAACTTGTAGAAAAACATTATTTAGATGGTCCCACAGATAAAGCTAGTACAGCACCAAATGGTAAAAATAGTAATAGCCAATGGTAAAGCTAAACATTACAAAAAATAACGGGGCGTTTTCTTTAGTAGAGATAGTTAGGGTACTTTTAATAGTAAGCATTATAGTAATCATATTATCTAGAATATCTATAAATACCTATGCAAAAATACCAGGAAAGGTTAGCTGTTAATGAACTTGTTTTCCGAAATATACAACGTCCAAAACAAGGAGTTTAAATGAAAGAAGAACATTCATTTGCTTTTATATGAATGATGAGGAGTATGATACTTTTTATGATAATCACGAGCATTGGAAAATAAAAAGAGTAGGGAAGCCAAAAATTAGGATCAGGATCAGTGATCCTAGAATATAGGAAAGGAAATTTAGTGTCTAAAGCAAATACTGTAGATGTACAGTTTGATAATAGTAAGTATAGAATAATTGTTCATTTAGATACTGGATATATAACACTCTATGAAATTTAATAAGAAAGGTTTTACTTTTGTAGAAATGATAGGGGCATTACTAATTTGCTCATTATTATTTGTGTTTTTGATTCCAAATATGGTTCGCCAATACTCAAACTTAAATAAAATTGAAAAAGAGCTAGAAATGAAAAGAAATATTATATGAAGAAATATGTAGTCATTATAAAGACCATGTCTTCACGACGACACGAGGTAATTATTACATAAGTGTAGATGAAAAATCAGCTAAGATAGAGGATGAACATACGGGTGAAAAAGTTAGCTATAGTTATGATAAAAGCATTTACCTTTACTAGAACTGACAGTATCCTTATTTCTATTAATTATTTTAACTCTACTCACTTATGTTGATTATACAAACTACAATGACTACTTCAAAGAGATTTCTAGATTATTCAAATTATGAATATGCTCTAGCTCATAAAAAGATTTTAGAAAACGTATAATAATAGCGCCTAAAGTTTATCAAGAAAGTAATTACATCTTAATGAAGAGTAAAAGATGATGTCGAAGACGTAAGGATTAACTTTTAAAGGTGGAAGGATATATATAGATAAATTTAAAGATTCTAATAATTTTTGCGGATACATTCTTGTTTTGAAAAATATGAAAGGCTACTCTTTATCGCAAGAAAAATGATATCATACATGTCTCAATTGTCGATAAAAGTAATCACAAACGAGAGATGTTCTTGGTGTTAAAGATGAGAAAACCGATAAAGAGAAAAGAAAAGAAAAAGAAAGAAAAGAGGAAAAAGGCAATAGAGGAGAAAGAGAAAAAGATAAAGAAGAACATGATGAACACAATAAGGAAGGTGAGTAAATTATGAATTCAAAAAGAAATATAAAAGAGCTGAATGCTATAGTTGCCCTCACTACTTGTAACATTGTTAGTAATAACAGTTTTGTTCAGCATAATAGGAATATATATAAATAAAAATGTATAGTTTGAAAAAAATTTGAATGATTATTATGATAAGAAAATAGTACAGCAACTTCAAGAAAACAGTAAATCTAAATATATGTAGGCATCCCTAATCTCAAAATGATGAGGTTAGGATGTTTTATATTTAAGTTTGATAAAGTCGGAAGTACAGTCTAAGCTATTAATAACATACATATAATTAGTAATATAGAAAAATAAGTTATTTGTTGCTTTTGTTTAAGTAAATGGTTTAAAAATATTATAGTTGTCAAAAATTATTTCAAGGAGATTTTAATGAGTAAAAATTATTGTTAGGGACTTGTAGGTGCTGGAGTACTAGCAACTACTGTATTTCACAAAAAGAAAAATTTTAGTTCAGAAGAACGTACAAAAGTAGAAGAAGCTAAAAAGTATTTAGAGGAAAAAGGATATGTCGTAACGGGAAAATCTAAATTTCCTGTAGGAGGTTTAAACATACTTTCAGTATCATCATTACCAATGTATTATAAAGCTGCAAAAGACTGTAGCTAAATTTATTCTATAAGATTATGTTTATACCAGAAAAACTATTCTTTCTATGAAGAAAATCCAAAAGGTAAATTAACAATAAAAATTTGTAAAAGAAATGTATTATCGTCTCATGTATGATGAAATATCATTACTTTCTGCAAATTCTAAGTTATTATTTTTATTTTTATCGTTATTTCCTATGTTAATCGTAGCGTTGGCATTAACGCCATATTTTAAAAATCGACCAACAATTTTTATTAGAGAAGATTCAAAAATTTCGCACCTGGAGATTTAGGAAATTATCTTTTTGATATGATTTCTGAAGTATTAAATAATAAGAACAATACGATTATCACCGTGGGTATTGTATTTACTTTATGGTCTGCCTCTAGTGGTATTTATGGGATTATTATGCCTTTAATAATGCATTTTAGAGTTCGAGACGGAAGAATATGGATAGTAACAAAATTAATTAGTGTAGTAATTACAGCGTTGTTTTTAGTAGGAATGTTCGTAGTTCTTGCACTAGTCGTATTTTGGAAAACAACTTAACATACTTATTATTCCATAAATTTAATCTAGATGAAGGTTTTTATAATTTATGGTCAGCTTTTAAATTATAGTTTCCGATACTATTTACATTTATCGTATTTGTATTTTTATATATAATGGGACCGAATTTAAAACTAAAAAGCTATTAGTATTTTACCAGGATCCATATTTGCGACAGTTTCCTGGACTTTAATAAGTAGACTATTCGGATATTATATAGATCATTTCTAGTTATATAAAAACATATGGAACAATCGGAGCTTTTTATGGCATCTCATTATTTGGTTATATATTACAGGATATATACTAATTATCGGAGCAGAAATAAATGCGATATTCCATAATTATAGAGTTGAACATAGAGTATTTGAAGAGACACATACTACAGAATAGAAAAATAAATAGATAAAAATTCATTTAATAGACCAGTACTATTTTAGTACTGACCCCAAAAGTTAGACCAAAAATCTAACTTTTTGGAGGTCGGTATTTTTATGACTAAATATAATTTTGAATTTAAAAAGAAAAAAGTCGTACTAGAGTATATAAATGAAAACATAAGCATAAGATCGTTGAAGTGAAAAAGTATGATATAAAAATCTCATAATAATATTGAAATTTGGGGTTTGCCAAAATATAAGAAATATGGAGATGAAGGATTATATCGTTCAAGAAAAATGAAGAATATCCTTTTCGAAAAAAGATATATGTTGTAGAATTATACTGTAACAAGTGAACTCTCATACAATGACTTAGCTTTTACAAGAAGGTATAAATAATCCAGCGCTTATTTGTAACTCGGGTTAATCGCTTTAGAGTAGCTGGTCCTGATGCATTGAGAGAACGAAGGAAAGGTCGGAAAAATCTAATGGCTAAAATCACCTAAAAAGTTAAGTAAGGAAACAACGAGTCAAACTACAAATGATAATATATCTAAAGAATATGTAAAAAGAATTAGAAGATCAATTACTACAACTAAGGGATAGAAAATGCATTTTTAAAAGAAGCGAGGAGACTGCGTTTAGCGGAAGAAGCAGAAATGAAAAAGAAGGCGAGAATTATAAGCAGTCTCCGAGGAGAATTCATACTTAAAGACCTTCTTTTATATGCGAAAATGCCAAAAAGCAACATATATGTACTGGCAGAAGAGATTCGATAGAATTAATCCAGATAAAGAAATTGAAGAGAAAAATATTAGAAATAAGAAAGATAACAAAGATTATGGTTATAGACGTATATATGGTGCGTTACGTAATTTAGGATATATAATAAATAAAAAGAAAGTTCAAGAATTATACAAAAATTAGGCTTACAGGTTACATCATTCACTAGAAAAAGTAGAAAAATACAACTCATATAAAGGGAAAAATTGAAAAAACAGCTAAGAATAGAATTAGAAGACGATTCAATACTAATATTCCACATCAAAAATCACTACAGACACAACTGAATTTAAATATTATGAAGTTAATGAGAGAGGTAAATTAGTAGTAAAGAAACTATATTTAGATCCATTTATGGATATGTATAATGGTGAGATAATAAGCTATAGTATAAGTGGGAGCCCATCAGCTAAAAATATAATGGATGCGCTAGAAAAGCTATAAAGTCACAGCTAAACTCTTATAGGAGAACTTTCCACTCTGATCAAGGATGGGCTTATCAAATGAAGGCATACTGAAAAGGTTAAAAAGAAGAACGTATTTACCAAAGTATGTCTAGAAAAGCAAATTGTTTGGATAATCGGTAATGGAGAATTTCTTCGGATATTAAAAACAAGAGATATACTATGGAACAACATATAATAGTTATAGGGAACTGAAATTAGCTATTGAAAAATATATAAATATTATAATGAAGAGAGAATAAAAAGAGAAACTAGATGGTTAAGTCCACAACATATAGAATAAAACATATGACTGTATAAATATAAAAGATAGCGTAGCAGATCATTCACAACTACTACGCTCATCCCTAAGTCTAACTTTTTGGGGTCAGATCATTTTTAATATGTACTTGTCTTTATTTTTGTAAAATTTTATAGATACACTATGAATGTCAAATATTTGATGTGATTAGCATACAATAGAAGTGCATAATTATATTAAAAGTTAGCGTTTTATAGTATAATTAGTAGTTAAATAAATTTTGAAATTTGATTATAGATTGAGAGGAACTATACCATGAAAAAGAAATATATTTAGTGGTGGATGTTTCGGGGAGTAGAAGGTTACTTGCTCAACTTGATGGAGTTTTATCTACAAAAGTTGGATATAGTAATGGTCAAACTGCAGAAACTACTTATCAAAAATATAAAAAGCTACAGATCACGCAGAAGTAATTTACTTAACATATGATAATTCAGTATTACCGTTAAATGATATACTTCGTCATTATTTTTAGAATTATTGATCCAGTAAGTGTTAATAAACAAGGTGGAGATAGAGGTCGTCAATATAGAACAGGTATTCTACTACGTAGACGAAGAAACAAGAGACGAAGCTGTTAAGTTTATGAAGAACTTCAAAAGAATTATACTAAGAAAATTGCTGTAGAAGTAGAAGTGGTAAATAACTATATTGATGCTGGAAGAATATCACCAAAAATACTTAGAAAAATCCACAGGGATACTCGTCATATAGACTTAAGTTTAGCGAAAAAGCTTATAATTTATTAAAATAAGTTTGAAATAATTACAGGTAAAATATAAGTAAGTATAAATATAAGGAGTTAGAAAATGACAAATATTTTAATTTTTGGACATAAAAACCCAGATACTGACCTCAATTTGTTCAAGTATCGTATACAACAATTTAAAAAGACTTCAAAGGAATGGATACTGAAGCAGTAAGACTTGGAGAAATTAACGATGAAACAAAAATATGCACTTGAGTATTTCAACGTACGTTTACCACGTTTAGTTGAGGAAGTAGCAGAAGGACAACATGTTATTTTAGTTGACCACAATGAATTCCAACAATCAGCTAACGGAATTGGAAAAGCAGTTATCCGTGAAGTAATCGATCACCACCGTATCGCAAACTTTTGAAACTGCGGGACCATTATACTATCGTGCTGAACCACTAGGATGTACAGGTACAATCTTGAAAAAAATCTATGAAGAACAAAGTGTTCACATCGATAAACAAATGGCAGGATTAATGCTATCAGCAATTATTTCTGACTCATTATTATTCAAATCACCAACATGTACTTTTACGTGATAAAATAGCAGCAGAAGAATTAGCAGCTATCGTTGAAGCAAATATTGAAGAATATGGTTTAGCAATGCTTAAAGCTGAGCTTCAACAACTGACAAAACTGCTGAAACATTAATCTCATTAGATGCTAAAGAGTTTGTTTTAGGGTGCAGATAAATTAGTAGTAGCTCAAATCAACACAGTAGATGCGAACGAAGTAGCAGTAAGAAAAAGCAGAATTAGAAACAGCTATTAAAGCTAGAATTAGATTCTAAAGGATTAGCATACATGTATTTGTAATCACAAATATCTTAACTTCAGATTCAGAAGTATTAGTCTTAGGAGATAAACAAGATAAAGTTGCTGCTGCATTTGGAAAAACTCTTGAAAATGACTTTATGACACTAGAAGGTGTTGTATCCGTAAAAAAACAAGTAGTTCCTCAAATTACAGAAGAGTTTTCAAAATAATTATTAAAAATATAAATTTAAGAAAGTGAGGACATTGCTTCTCACTTTCTACTTTATATAAATAACAAGAAGAAGGAAAAATATGTATACATTTAAAAATTATATTACCTATTATAAAAAGGTCATATTAAATACATTTATTGTAATTGCCTTTTTCTGGTTTGACTAAAGGAAGTTTGATGAGTCGATCATCCAGTATACTGATTTTTAGGAGCACTACTTATTACTATTTTTATTTATATTAGTTCGACCTATATTATTGATAACTATAATGATATCAATATTTAGTTTGGGATTATTTTCGTTATTAGTTAGGGACGTCATTAGTATATTTAGTTTCTTATATATTATCGCCACATTTTGAGATAATGTCATTTTGGACTGCTTTTTGGCTTAGTGATAATTATAATGCTATTTAATTTTATATTAAATACAAATGATAGAAAGATAGTAATTAAAAACATTCAAAATAAATAAAAGGAAATAAAAATTATGCCAAAAATTACAACAAGAGATCTCGTAGAAAAATTAAATCTAGAAATTGTTAGTGGCGAAAAAGGATTAGATAGGGAGATAACAACAGAAGAGTTATCTCGTCCAGCCTTGCAACTTGCAGGATATTTCTCTCATTATTCACTACAGAGAGTACAAATTCTAGGAACTAGTGAATTATCATTTTTAAACTAATTCCAGAAATTGAAAAATCAAGAATGCGTATGCTTTGCACAAGAATAACTCCATGTATTATTATATCAAGAGATTTAGAAGTTCCTGAAGAATTAAAGGAAGTTGTAGATCGATATGATACACCAGTTTTAAGATGTCACCAAGATACTACAAAACTTATGGGTAATATTACTAATTATCTTCAAAAGGTTTTTGCACCTACGACTTCAGTTCATGGTGTATTTATCGAAGTTTATGGTATTGGAGTATTAATAACAGGAGAAAGTGGAATAGGTAAGAGTGAAATAGCTCTAGAACTTATAAAACGTGGTCATAGATTAGTGGCTGATGATAGAGTTGATATAAAAGAGATAGAACAAGGTTTCTTAATAGGAAGCTGTGAATCAACACTAATAAAACACTTATTAGAAATTCGTGGTTTAGGTATTATAAATGTAATGACTTTATTTGGTACAGGTGCGTACGAAGTGATAAAAGATTACAACTTAATATTCACTTAGAAACATGGAATGATCAAAAACAATATGATCGTATAGGATTAGGAGACGAACATAGAGAAATTCTTAATTCTAAAATTGAAAAGAAAAACAATTCCTGTAAGACCAGGTCGAAATGTAGCAATCATTATAGAATCTGCAGCGATGAACTACAGATTAAATCAAATGGGAATTAATACTGCTAAAGAATTTACATCAAGACTAGCAGAAGAAATAAAACAAAAATAATATGAATAATGGGGGTGAACTAATATGACATTAGGGTTTCTTAGATCCAGTTGCATTTCATCTATTTAGTAAGCCTGTTTATTGGTATGGAATAATAATTGCTACGACAGTATTTTTTGCGTACTTACTTGCAGATAGAGAAGCTACTAAACGTGGCTTAAAACAAGATACAATGTTAGATTTATTGCTAATAGCATTACCAATAGCATTCATCTTTGCACGCGCATACTATGTAATATTTAGATGGGAATATTATGCAGGTGACTTTAGTAGTATGATAGCTATCTGGGATGGTGGAATAGCCATCTATGGAGGTTTAATTGGAGGATTTATAGTTCTTACTTTTTGCAAGAAGAAGAGGTGTTAAGATAATAAAATTATTAGATATTATAGCTCCAAGCTTATTAGTAGGACAAATGTTAGACGTTGGGGAACTTCTTCAACCATGAAGCATATGGAGAAATAGTTACTAAAACAATATTTAGAAAAACAGATTTATACCGAACTTCATTATTGAGAATATGTACATTGATGGAGCTTTATCGTCAACCAACATTCTTATATGAAAGTTTATGGTGTTTAATAGCACTAGTAATACTATTATTAATACGTAATAAATTAGCTCAAAGTGAAGTCTTTGCATCATATTTGATTTTATATGGAGTAGAGATTTATTGTTGAAGGAATGAGAACAGACTCACTTTATATCGGAAGTCTTAGAGTATCTCAAGTCCTTTCGCTAGTATTTGTGGTGAAGTTTGATATACTTAATAGTGCTTAATACAAAATTCAAAAATAAAAAGATTTTGTATAGAGAATCATAAAAAGAAGGTGGAAAATATGTCAGAAAAAATTTATGACTTAATTATCGTTGGAGCAGGTCCAGCAGGTATGACAGCTTCAATCTACGCATCACGTGCTAACATGTCAGTGTTGATGTTAGAAAGAAAATATCCAGGTGGACAAATGTTATCAACAGAAGAGATTGAAAACCACACAGGATATGAAATGGTAACAGGTCCTGAACTATCAGAGAAAATGTTCGAACACTCTAAGAAATTCGGAACAGAATTTGCTTTTGGAAATATTACAAAAGTAGGTGTAAGAGACAATCTTAAGTATGTAGTAGCAGGAGAAAATGAATATGTTGCTAAATCATTAATTATCGCAACAGGTTCAGAACACAGAAATCTAGATGTTCCTGGTGAAGAACAGTTCTCAGGAAAAGGTGTAAGTTACTGTGCAGTATGTGATGGTGCATTCTTTAGAAATAAAGAAGTAGTAGTTATCGGTGGAGGAGATTCAGCGGTAGAAGAAGCTTTATATCTATCTAATTTAGCAGCGAAAGTTACGATAGTTCACAGACGTGATGAACTTCGTGCGCAAAAAATTCTTCAAGATAGAGCATTTGCTAGAGAAAATATCGAGTTCGTATGGGACAGTGTTGCATATGAAATTAAAGGTGAAAGAAAAGTCTCATCTATCGAAATTAGAAATGTTAAAACTGGAGAAGAAAGCTCAATTCCAGCTGATGGTGTGTTTATCTATGTAGGTATGTTGCCACAAACACAAGATTTCAGAGATATAGGAATTACTGATGAAGCTGGTTATATACCAACTAACGAAAGATTAGAATCATCAGTACCAGGAATTTTTGCTGCTGGTGATGTTCGAGTAAAAGAAATTCGCCAAGTAATTACAGCAGCTTCTGATGGTGCTATTGCAGCTCAAAGTGCATATAGTTACGTAGAAGGTTTAGAATAATAGTTAAAGAAGAGAGGTTCAGATTAGAGCCCTCTTCTTTTATTGGTCTCATAATAAATACGGTTGATAATAAATATCAGCCGTATTTAAATTTATATATAGAAAAGAATGTAAAATTCTCTATAATTTAAGTATGAGAAAAATCAAGAAAGGAAATTTACATTCATATGTGTAATTATAGCAAATTTCTTAAAATAACGCTACAAATAACTGACGAAAATATAAAAATTTTAGATAAAACAGAGGAAATTGAAAATAAATAGTTGTATACATCTAGTTTATTACGGAGTATTGGAAGCTTCATCTAACTCTTGTCCTTATTGTAAAGAATGTAAGATAACTAATAACGGTTATAGAAAAGTAAAGGTTAAAATGCCCTGCTATTTCTGATAAGCCAGTCATCTTATACTTAAATAAACAACGCTTTATATGTAAAGATTGTCAAAATCTTTACAGCTCAAAGTACTGAAGTTAGGAAGAATTCTAATACTTCTAAAAATCTACGAGCTGGTATTATTAAAAGGTTATCTAAAGAGAATACTCAAAAGAAATAGCTGAGTCTTGTGCTGTATCTACTAATACCGTATTAAGAATACAGTCTGATTCTATCTAAAAACTCTAGAAAGACCTCAAAACTTTACCTTATTATATATGCTTTGATGAGGTTTCTTCCACTTCTGATAGTATAAGTAAAATGAGCTTTTGGTGTATGCAGATGCATTAACTCATAAAATACAAAATATACTTATGGAAGAACTAATCAAGATTATAAAAGACTACTTCTTATACTATTCTTATCAAGAACGTTGTAAGATTAAGGCAGTAGTGATTGATATGAATTAGTGTTATAAAAAGTATTATTAGAGAACTCTTCCCTAATGCGAAAATAGTAATCGATAGATTCCATATTGTTCAGTTAGTTAATAGATCTTTAATAAATATAGAGTTTCATTTATGAACAGCATTAAAGATAAAAATAAAGAGTTATACAGACAATTGAAATGTTATTGGAAAAACCTTCTTACTAGCTATGATGAACTAGATAATGGTACCCACAGGAAGTTTAAATACTTTAAGTACATCACTACCGAACAAGATATCGTCAACTATCTAATTAAGCAAGATCCTCAGCTTTTATAAGTAAAGTTATTGGCTTATTCAAAACCTTAGGGAAGCTTTTTGAAAAAGATGATTTTGATAGATTTAAAGCTTTTAATTAACGATAAATCTACTCATACCCTAGATATATGTTTACAGCTATTAAAACACTAAGAAAATACAAAAATAGATTAAGAATACTATGTACTACAATGGGCTCTAATGTCCTTTAGAAGGAATTAACAATAAAATTAAGGTTATTAAATGTATTTCCTATGGATATAGGTCTTTTAGTAACTTTAAAAGCTAAAATACTCCTTTGTATTCAGCTTATTTAAACATTCTGAAACTAATAAGAAACCTAGATATTCTATAGAAGAGCGTCAAGCTATTCTTTATTAACTGTACTTGGCAAAGAGTAGAAGTAACTCACAACAATTAAGTTACTTCATATAGTTCTAAAATTATTTGTTATAGCTAAGTAAGGCATGATTAATCCTAATGAAAGTAGAACGATTGAGTTACAATGTTCATAACTGTTTGGAAAAAGTACTTTCTGGTGTATACATTCCAGAAATACAAGCAAAGGCAGTTAAGAAGAAACACCAAGCTCCAAGTCCCATACCTACATATTTATTTTTAACAAATTTGTATTCAGATTTGGAATTTTTCAGCTGATTTTTCAAGAGATATAAGCAGCAAATACCCATAGGTAACGTAGTGGCATAGTTACTGCGTTAAGTTTAACTAACCATCTGAATAAATCATTAACTTCTTTAATTCCAAAACATTGGGATAATTAGTAAGATAGAAACGATAATTCCAACAAGTTTTAATCCATTAACATATACGTCGTTTTTCATTCTTAACTAATAAATTTTTAGGAATGTATTTTCTCATCAGCACTACTTAATAACATACGTAGTGGAGCATCGATAGAAATAATAACAACAGAAATTTGTCCGATTAAATCAACAATTGCATAGATAACTAAGAATAAGTTACCAACGCCGTAGTAGTTACCTAAAGTTTGGAAAGCGTAGTAAGTTCCGTTAGTTAATAAATCTTTAGGAATATTGTTTGTATCAAACATTAATGCAAGAGCAAATGTCTCTAAGATAGCAGTTGTACAAACCATAACTACTAAAGCGATCATTCCACGAGGAAAGTCTTTAGAAGGATTTTTCATCTTATTAACATAAGGAGAAATTTTCTCACAACCACCGACTGCAAAGACTAATATGGCAATCGATGTAATATATTTAATATCAAATGTTGGCATAAATGTATCTAATGACCAATCGATGTTAAAAGTTTTTGCTCCAGTAATAGATGGCGCTGTAATAGCCATAACCACAAATAATAATGACATAATGAACATTGAAGATCCGGCTAGCATAGCCATCTTTTTAATTAAGTTAACTCCACGAGCAGCTAAGAATAAAGCTATTAAGAAAATTACAAGTGAAGCAATCTGTAAGTATGTGATATTCATTTTACTAATACGATTATCACGGAATACTGTCCAACTAAATGCTGCAATAATACGAGATGGTTTTTGTGAAATATAAGGCATGTGCACAACCCACATTGTCCATCCAGTGTAATAAGCAAGGAGTTTACCATGTGTAGAACTTATCCAAGAACTAACTCCTCCTCCAGCATCTTTAAAAGTAGAACCTAGCTCACCAACGATTAATGAATACGGAATAAAGTAAATTATGAAAATTAAAACCCAAGAAACTATAGATTTCAATCCACCGAATTCAGAGTATCCATTAACAACATTCCCGAACGCCCAAACCGTAGAGAATGCCATGAAGGCTAGAGTGTACCAAAAATCTTTTATGTCCTTCTCCATTAAGAACCTCCTAATTTTTAAATTATACTAATTAACTGCAAAAATGCATTACTAAAAATACTAACATAGTCTACGTAAATATTCAAGTAAAAATAAAATAAATTAAACTAAAAATTTTTCTATCAAGAAAATGTACTGCTATTTTGGAGATTTCTAATAACTATTTATATATCTAGATAAATTTGACTTCATTAAATTAAGGATTAATTTATGTAAACATTTAATGTAAATTTACATTGAGGAAATATATTTATATATTGTAGATGTTTTAAAGTATGACTAAAGTTTACAAAAGTGGACATCGCTTGAAATGATGGCAGTTTTATTTATAATTATTATCAATGTTAAGAGAAAGTTTCAAAAATCGAGGAGTGATAAAAATTTGAAAAAGGGCAACGAACGATTAACTAGGTTAATGTTAATAATGACGAGCTTAGTAGTCATATCCTTATTAGTTACTTTTTTGTGAGGGAACATATTAAGAAACGAGAAGATGAAGTTATCCGACAAAAATATATTCTACAGCAAAATTAATTTCTAATGATAAAGGTATCATAGATGATATCAAACATCATAGGATGTGGAATGGAATCCAAGAATTTGCTAATAGGGTTATGGATGAAAGTGGAACAGATTTCGTTGTAATAATGGATGAAACTTTTACTAGGTACAGCCATCCAAAAACAGAATTAATAGGTGAGAAGTTTTCTAATATAGAGGATGTAAGCTCAACGTTCACGATAGGAGATCACTACAGTAGACAAACTGGTCACTTAGGAGAAGGACTTAGATTTTTACTGCTATTAAAGATGATTCTGGTGAAAATATAGGGGTTGTTTGTGTAGGATATACGAAGGAAACAGTGAAGAAGCAAATACTACACTCACAAGAAAAAAATATTATTTGCATTAATGATAGGGATTGCAATAGCTATAACTTTAGCTGTTATGTATAATAGACAATTAAAAGCGAATATTATTAAATTATGAACCAGAAGAAATTGCATATAATTATATTGAGAAAAACCCACTTCTGATCATGTTTCGAAGGGATTATTGGAATTGATATCAATAGGAAAATAATAGTGAAGAACAGTATGCTAACCAAATTTTAGACAAGGCTGGTTATTCTAAAGTGATAAAAAGGAGAAATAATTCCTGATGAAATGTACGAGATTTTCTTTAAGTCTGTTTTTGAAGAGAATAGAAAAGTAGAGATGAGTTAGTTATATTAAATCACATAGAAGTGTTAGTTAATAGAAATGCCATATATCAAAAATGATAAATTATATGGAGCAGTAGTTACACTTCGAGATCAAAAGTGAAATGAAAAATTAATTACCGAATTGAGTGGTACAGAAAAAATACAATGATAGTCTTAGAGAACAAAGTCACCATTTCATGAATAAACTTCATGTATTACATGGATTAATAGAGATGAAATCCTATGACGAAGTAGAGAAATATAAAAATATTTAAAAGATGATTACCATGAAAAGATAGGTTATATCTCTGAGAGTATTAAAGTACTGGCTATAGCAGGCTTTTTACTGGCAAAAGTAAGAGAAGCTAAACAAAAAGGTATATCTTTATTAATAGATTCAGATTCGATGTTATTAAATAAAGAAGGTTTAGATGAAGTATTCAATGAATTATTAATAATACTTGGAGTACTAATTGACAATTCAATGGAATCAATATCAGATAAAAAAGATGGGAAAAATTATTGTTTACTTGTATTTAAATACAGAGGAAAAATATGTTACTTTGTAAAGTATATGATAATGGTTGTGGTATCAGTAAAATAAATTGGAGAATATATTTGAAAGAGGATATTCAACTAAAGGAGAAAAATAGAGGATACGGATTAAATGCTGTTGATACCATTGTGAAAAAATATAACGGTTTAATAGACGTGGAAAGTGAAGCAGGAAAAACTACATTTACAATAGAATTACCTATTTAGGAGGAATAAGAATTGAGAATATTAATAATAGAAGACGATCCAATGGTAGCAATGATACATAAAGAATATTTTTAAAAGAAAAAGAATTATCCGATAACCTTAACCATGTTTCTACATTAGCAGAAGCAAAAATTTCTAGAGAAATCTGATGCTGATTTAATAGTTTTTAGATAATTATTTAACAGATGGTCAAGGGGTAGAATACTTACCAGAATTAAAGAGTTATCCAATAATTATGATAACAGCGGCGAATGATATTCAAACAGTAGAAGCTGCATTGACAAATGGAGTAGTGGATTATTTAGTTAAACCATTTACATATGAGAGATTTTCTCAAGCAGTAGATAAAGTACAAGATTATGTATCTTTATTATCAAAAGAAAAATTAATCAAGATTTAATTGATGATTACTTAAATTCCGGAAGAGTAGAGGAAGAGGAAGATAGCTTACCTAAAGGTTTATCTCGAATAACTCTGAAAAAGTACTAGAAAATATTAAAGAGCACGAAGCAGGTTTTTTACTACACAACAAGTAGCTGATGAATTAGATATTTCAAGAATAACAATTAGAAAATATTTAAATCACCTAGTTAATATAAACGTACTTAGTGAAGATGCAGAGTACTGCACATCTGGAAGACCTGTGTCAGTATTTACAATTGAAGATCAAAAATAAATTAGAAAAACTACTATAAGACAGTAAAGGGGCGACTCAGACGAGTCGCTCTTTTAGTATTTTTAAGATAAATAATATGTTAATCTTTGATTCTAGATTTACTTTTGTTCATAATTTTTAGTTTTCTTATATTTTTCAATAGCACTATTTATTCTATCCATATCTTCTTTTTGAATTTTTCTTGAATTTCTTTATATGTTACACTTTTTACGAGTTTAAAATCGCGTTGTCCAACCGGTTTATCATAATCAAGTACTCTAATATTCTATCCCAGTTTCGGTACGTATAACTTGAACGATACTACCACCCGTACCAAAAACTCGTCATTAACGATGTGTTATCTTGTCCCATTGTAAAAAGGACTTTCATAATTTAAATCTCCAGTGCCTGGATCTGTTGAATTTTTGATAAAGAGCCCTCCCTATTAATGCAAGTTGTGAATTTGTATATTCCACTTTTGTAGTGTCTTTTGTTTTTGTGAAGGATCTTTTTATTTTCACTATAATAATAAAACAGATTTATAATTAGATTTTGAGAAGTCTAGTTTATCATTTGATTTTTGATTATTTTTAAGAAGTCTTCTAGATTATAATATTGATTATTTGATATTGTATCGACATATTTGCCATCCTTTTTCTCTTTATCAGATATTGTAATATCATGTATTTTCCCATATGTATCTTTGTTATCATTTAATTTATAGACGACATATCTATCATAGTCTTTCGTGTGTGTATCCAGATAGTTCTATCTTTATAGAAAGTTGCACGAGGAATGTCATTTCTAGACTCAGCTTGATATAATACTATTATTTTTATTTGAGTTATATGAATAAACAGCAAATGGACTATTAGAATTATCTTTTTCAGAAAGAACTAATTCATTTTTACCATCTTCATCAACATCATAATAACTATATGTTATATAATTTTTTCTTTACCATGCTCATCATAATTCTTAATAGCAAACTTATTAACTCTCAGAATTTTCTCCTAGTTCATTATTATCCATAGATTTTTGTATTTTTCTAAAATAGAGCGTAAATATCCTCATCTTTTTATTAGAAGAAAAATACTAGAGATTGGTTTATTAGTTGTCTTTGAGTAAGCATATAGAGTACCACTGCTAATTAATATTATTCCAAGTATACTAGATATGATTGAATAAACTTTGAATGTTTTTCTTATTTGGATTAAAGTGATTATTAAAATTTTGAGAATTAGGCGCTATATTAGGGTTATTCTGTTTATTATAGTTTTGATAATTCTGATAGAATTCTTGTTGATTATTATCGTAGTTCGAGTATTGTTGATTGAAGCTCTGTTGCCCATTATAATAGGTTTGGTATTGTTGATTATAATCTTGTTGATTGTTATTACTATTATTGTAATTAGAGCATTGTTGGTTATAATCATACTGATTATTCCCATCGCCATTATAGTTAGGATATTGTTGATAATCATTGTTTTGATTATAGTAGTTATTATTTTTATTACTCATCGTTTTTCTCCCATTGTAATTATATTCAATAATATTATAAAATAAATTTAACATATTTCATAGTAATATTAAAAACTCCTAATTTCATATATATTCTATACAAAAATTAAGAGTAGGTTTGTATTATTTAGTTACTACGAATGAATACCATCCGTTATCAGAAGTTTCCTCTACAAGTTTGAAACCACGTTCTAACATTTTTCAAGAAGTTCATCTTTCTTCTCTTCGATAATACCAGAAGTGATGTAGTAACCACCATCTTCTAATAAGTTATACGCATCATCAATCATAAGCTCGATGATGTGGGCAAGAATGTTCGCTACGATAATATTATATTTTTTAGTTTCCTTTGTAAGAAGACTAGCTTGTTCAACCTCGATTCTTTTCTCAAGATTATTTAATGCGAAGTTCTCAAAAGAAACATCAACAGCAAGCTTATCTAAGTCAACAGCTTTAATATTACCATCAGTTAAATAACTAGCAGCGATACTTAAAATACCACTTCCACAACCAACATCGATAACATTATCAGTTCTTTGAACATATTTTTCAAGGTTTTTAATACATAATGAAGTAGTCTCGTGACCACCAGTACCAAAAGCCATACCTGGATCGATATTTATAATATATTTATCTTCAGTATTTTCATATTCACGCCATGTAGGTACAATAACGAATTTTTCACCGATATTAAGAATATCGAAATAATCTTTCCATGAATTTTCCCAGTCGCTATCTTGAATAATAGTAGTTTCAATTTTGAAGAAATCCCCAATATTGATATTTTCACCTAAAGCAAGAAGCTCAGCTTCAAAACGTTTGAAAGTTTCTTCATCAAAATTCAGATCATTAATGTATCCTTTAACGATAACTCCGACTTCAGGATAATCAGCAGGACTAAGCTCAACGATAGTACCGAAATCATCATGTAAGTTCTCTTCAAGAGTAGTAGGATCTTCGATAGCAACCCCTGTTGAACCATAATCAAGAAGAATAGACTCAACTATTTCACTAGCTTCATTAGTAGTATGAATTGTAATTTCAACCCAATTTTCCATTTTATACCTCTCAAATATTTTATTTTTACATATTAACTAGAGTATTCTAGTAATCTACATATCTACACATATTATACTATTTTTCAATATTTAAGCAACTAAAAAGGTGAGGTAGTCGTTAATATTTCGTGTTGAATATACGATGAAATATTTGATCAGTAAAAATATTCTAAAAATTGTAGCGAGATATGAAATTAGAAAAATATGTACAGTAAGACGTAGTGGTTCATCTGTATAGTAGCGATATAAAGTGGCTATTTTAAATATTTTTAAAAATTTGAAAAGTAGTTGACATATAAAAATATAATGTTAAAGTTATACTTGTATCAAATACAGGAACAAGTTAAATATTATATTAGGATAATTTTTTAGAAAAAGACAGTTAAAGGAGAAAAATATGGATACAAAATTTTCAGTAGCATTACACATGTTAATATATATTTCAGAAACAGATAAAGTAGTTTCTTCGGAGCTACTAGCCAAAAAGTGTCAACACTAACAGTAGCCACATTAGAAAGATTTTGGCAGTGTTAAAAAGGTGGACTAATAGAAAGTCAACAAGGAAAAACTGGAATAACATTGGCGAAAGAGCCTAAAGACATTACATTATCAGCAATTTATCAAATTATTTATCCTGATAAATACTTAGTAAATATCCATGAAGGTGCTAATAAAGAATGCCCAGTTGGTTTAAATATCGAAAATTTATTACAGCCAGTATTTAATGAAGCACAAGAAGCTTTTATAAAAACTAGAAAGTAAAACATTAGAAAAATTAATTAAAGATTATACATAATAGGAGAAAAATAAACAATGAAAGCAGCAGCACACAAAAATATAATAAAAATAATATAGAACTTAAAATTAGAGAAGTAGCAGTACCTACAATAAATGAAAACGAAGTGTTGGTAAAAGTTACAGCAGCTGGAGTAAATCCACTAGACAATATGATTTCACTGGTGAAGTAAAGATTATCGTACCTTACAAACTTCCACAAGTTGCAGGTAATGAAGTAGTAGGCATTATTGAACAAAAAGGAAGTAACGTAGCTAATTTTGAAATTGGAGATAGAGTATTCTCAGATTGCCATTAGATAAAATTGAGCTTTTTGCTGAATATGTAGCTATTAATCAAGATGCAATCGCAAAAGTACCAGATTATCTAACTGATGAAGAAGCAGCAGCTGTTCCATTAACAGCATTAACAATTATGCAAGCTTTAGAACTTATGGGAGCAGAATCAGGAAAAACGATCTTCATCTCAGGTGGAACAGGTGGAGTAGGAGGTATGGCTATTCCAATCGCTAAAGCAAAAGGTCTGACAGTAATCACTAATGGTAGTGTAGAAAACAAAGACCGTGTTGAAAAATTAGGTGTTGATCAGTTCATCGACTATAAAACAACAGATTACACTAAAGTACTAAAAGATGTTGATTACGTACTTGATACATTAGGTGGAGTAGAAACAGAAAAGCAAATGACTATTATGAAATCTGGAGGTAAATTAGTTTCACTAAGAGCTATGCCAAATGGAAGTTTTGCTAAACGTATGAACTTAGCTTGGTGGAAACAATTTATTCTAGGATTAGCTGGAAGAAAATTCGATAAAATGGCAAATAAATATGGAGTATCATATGACTTCATTTTTGTAGAATCTAATGGTAAACAACTTCAAGAAGTAGCTGACATTTTCACAAAATTAGAAATTAAACCATCAGTAGACACGGTATTTGACTTTAAAGATGTAAATAAAGTCATTAGATAAAGTAGCAAATGGCCGTTCAAGAGGTAAAAACAGTTTTAAGTTTTTAAATAATTTAAAAAATATAGAAATAATGATAGAAGAGTGCGACTAGAAAATAATGGTTTCTTTAGTAATCGATTTTTTCATAGTCGCTCTTATTATCGCAAAAATATCAACAAACATAATAAAGTTAGGAGAAAATCATGTCATATATAAAAATAAATATTTAACCTAGAGCGATTAGAAATTCAATTATAAAAAGTAATAATTCTTCACTCACTCTAACATTTCTAATAAAATCCTTGACAATGATGGTTGTTTAGTATAATATAGACTAAGTAAACTGTAATATAAAAATATTAGTAAAGAGACTTTTATTTCATGTTTTTAGAGAGAGTTTAATCCTTAGGCTGAAAAGATTAAATAATAATGATTGAAATAAGCAACACTCTTTATAAAAACCGAATATAAGTTGAAAGGTATCAGGAAACTGGTATGAATTCGGGTAGCACCACGAAACTAGTAATCGTCCCATGTAGTTAAATGACTATATGGGGCGTTTTTTTATTTCAAATTATATGAGGTTTGGCTAATATTAGAAGTTAAAATTGATAAAAATATGGAGGCACTTATGACAACAATTACGAAAAGAACAAGTAGCTCACATCGCTCATCTTTCTAGATTAGAAATCCAAGAAAGTGAAGTAGATGGGTACATCGAAAAATTAGAAAAAGTTGTAGATTTATTCAACACAATCAACAACGCACCAACAGAAAATGTAAAAACCAACTTATCACGTTCTAGACTTAGTTAATGTATTTGAGAAGACGTAGCTCATGATGGAATGGATAGAGAAGAAGTTCTTAAAAACTCTAAAAGAAACTGAAAGCAGGACAATTCAAAGTACCTACTATTATTGAATAAAAATAAGGAGATAATTTAATGAGTTTATTACATGAATCAATTGAAAGTTTAGAACTTAAACTTAAAAATAAAGAAATTAAACCAAGTGATTTAGTAAAAGAATCACTAGACAGAATTAAAGCTACTGATGAAAAAGTAGGATCATTCATTACAGTAACTGAAGAAGTAGCATTAAAACAAGCTGAAGCTTTAGACCGTGCTCAAGAAGAAGGACGCGCTGAAGGTAAATTATTCGGTATCCCAATGGGAATCAAAGATAACATCGTTACAAAAGACATTCAAACAACTTGTGCATCAAAAATCTTAGAAGGATTCAATCCAATTTACGATGCAACAGTAATGAACAAACTTAACAAAGAAAACCCAATTCTTTTAGGGAAATTAAACATGGACGAGTTCGCAATGGGTGGATCTACTGAAACATCTTACTACAAACTTACTCGTAACCCTCACGACTTAGATGCAGTACCAGGAGGATCAAGTGGTGGTTCAGCTACAGCAGTAGCAGCAGGACAAGTTAGCTTCACTCTAGGAAGTGATACTGGTGGTTCTGTCCGTCAACCAGCTTCATACTGTGGTGTCGTTGGATTAAAACCAACATACGGACGTGTATCTCGTTTTGGATTAGTAGCATTCGCTTCATCATTAGACCAAATCGGACCAATGACTCGTACAGTAAAAGATAACGCTCGTGTATTAGAAATCATCTCAGGATTAGATGCTAACGACATGACTAGTGCACCTGTAGAAGTACCGAATTCAGCAAAAATCATCACAGGAGACATCAAAGGTAAGAAAAATCGCTCTTCCTAAAGAATACTTCGGTGCTGGAATTGACGAAGAAGTTAAACAAGCCGTACTTGAAGGTGTTAAATACTTAGAAAGCCAAGGAGCTATCGTAGAAGAAGTAAGTCTTCCAAACACAGACTACGCTATCTCAACTTACTACATCATCGCTTCTGCTGAAGCAAGTTCTAACCTTTCTCGTTTCGATGGTATTCGTTACGGATTTAGAAGTCCAAATGCAACAAACCTTGAAGAAATCTACAAAAAAACACGTGGAGAAGGATTTGGAGCTGAGGTTAAACGCCGTATCATGTTAGGAACATACGTTCTATCTTCAGGATACTACGATGCATACTACAAAAAAGCACAACAAGTTCGTACATTAATTAAACAGGACTTTGATAAAGTATTCGAAGAATACGATGTAATTATTGGACCAACTGCTCCAACAGTAGCATTCGACATTGGAGAAGAAGTTGGAGATCCAATTAAAATCTACGCTAACGATATCTTAACAATCCCAGTAAACATGGCTGGATTACCAGGTATCAGTATTCCATGTGGATTCAAAGGTAACCGTCCAATCGGTATGCAAATTATTGCAAAACCATTCGCAGAATCTACACTATATGATGTAGCGTACAACTTCGAACAACACTACAACTTACATGATATAGAATTATAATAGGAGAAATAAGATGCATTTTGAACAGTAAACTGGACTAGAAGTCCATGTAGAATTAAAAACAGATTCAAAAATATTCTCACCATCTCCAGCTCACTTTTGGTGCAGAACCAAACACTAACACAAACGTTATCGACTTAGGATACCCAGGGTACTTCCAGTAGTAAAACAAAAGAGCGGGTAGAATGGGGAATGAAAGCAGCAATGGCGCTTAACATGACAGTAGCTCGTGAGTCAAAATTCGATAGAAAAAACTACTTCTATCCAGATAACCCGAAAGCATACCAAATCTCACAATTTGACCAACCAATCGGGGAAAACGGATGGATCGATATCGAAGTAAACGGAGAAACAAAACGTATCGGTATTACACGTGCTCACCTTGAAGAAGATGCTGGTAAATTAACTCACAAAATGGTTACTCTCTAGTTGACCTTAACCGTCAAGGGACACCACTTATCGAGATCGTATCTGAGCCAGATATCAGAACTCCAGAAGAAGCATATGCTTACTTAGAAAAATTACGTTCAATTATTCAATATATCGAAGTATCTGACGTTAAGATGGAAGAAGGATCAATGCGTTGTGACGCGAACATCTCTATCCGTCCATACGGTCAAGATGAATTCGGTACAAAAACTGAGCTAAAAAACTTAAACTCATTCACTTTCGTTAAGAAAGGTTTAGAGTACGAAGAAAAACGTCAAGAACAAGTTATCCTTTCAGGTGGAGTAATCAACCAAGAAACACGTCGTTTCGATGAAACAACAGGAACAACTAAACTTATGCGTGTTAAAGAAGGTTCAGACGATTACCGTTACTTCCCAGAGCCAGATATCGTACCTATGATTATCTCAGACGAATGGATGGAAAAAGTAAGAAAAACTATTCCAGAACTTCCAGACGCTCGTCAAAAAAGATACCAAGAAGAACTTGGATTACCAGCATACGATGCTCACGTTCTTACATTAACTAAAGAAATGTCAGACATGTTCGAACAAACTGTAGCTTTAGGAGCAGATCCAAAATTAGCTTCTAACTACTTAATGGTTGATGTGAATGCATACTTAAACAAAGTTCAACAAGAACTTAAAAGATACAGCACTAACTGGCAGAAGGTTTAGCAGGAATGATTAAATTAATCACTGATGGAACAATCTCTAGTAAAATTGCTAAAAAGTATTCGCAGAACTTATCGAACACGGTGGAGATGCTGCACAAATCGTTAAAGAAAAAGGTCTTGTACAAGTATCAGATAGTGGACAATTATTAACATGGGTAAATGAAGCATTAGATAACAATCCAAAATCTATCGAAGACTACAAAAATGGTCGTGACCGTGCGATTGGTTTCCCTAGTAGGTCAAATCATGAAAGCCTCAAAAAGGGCAAGCCAACCCACAAATGATCAACAAAATGTTATTAGAAGAAATCGCAAAAACGATAATAACGAAAATAAAAATGAACTCGAAGCAAGGAGAAATCTTTGTTTTCGAGTTTTTATTAATATGTAAAACTGGATATTCGTCATTAAAAAGTGTACATTGAGGAATAAAAACTGGACATTTGTAGATGAAAAGTGGACAATGGGGAGTATAACTGGACTTTCATGGTTAAAAAGTGGACAATGAGTAGTAAAACTGGACATTCTAACAAAAATAGTGTGGATATATGAAAAAAATATCAAATCTTCCTATTGATATATTATAATTTTACTTTTTATGCTACTTTATTGTAAAAATAAGAAGTGTGAAAGTAAAAAGGAAAGTAAGGTGAATAGATTTGAAATTTAAAGAAATAGAAAGTTTACTTAATAAGAATAACGGAATACTGACAATAAAAAGAAGCAGAGGAGAATGGGATATACAGAGGATCAATTAAATATTTTTACTGAAAAAGGGAAATTAGAAAAAAAGTGAGTCGAGGTGTTTATGTATCACCAGGAATTTTTGAAGATGAATTTTTGTAGTTCAGAATAGATTTAAGAAGGAATATATTCAGCTAGAAACTGCATTGTACTTGCATGATTTAACTGATAGAACTCCTAGTGTTTTTAACATGACATTTCCAAAAGGTTATAATTTAACTAATCCAAAAAGAATGGAATAAAGAGTAAATCTATAAAAAGAAAATCTTTATGAGTTGGGGAAAGAAGAAATAAAAACACCGAATGGATATAATGTTTATGCTTATAACATTGAAAGAACATTAATAGATATAATTCGCCCTGATTAACAGAATAGATATCCAAGTAATATCATCATGCATATAAAACATATATAAAAAGAAAGGATAAAAATATCCCTTTATTATCAATGTATGCTGAGAAATTAGGAGTGAAGATAAATTAAAAAGTTATTTAGAGGTATTATTATGATAAATATTATGCAACTAAAAAGCAAAGATAAAAATATATCAAAAAGAAAAATATTTCTGCACAATTAGTTTTACAAAAATTATATGATGGAGAGATTTATTGAGAGAATAGCCCTATCTGATTTTTCAAGACCAAATGATAATAAAAGGTGGCTTATTGATATCTTCAATAGTAGGATTAGATAGTCGAGCTACTATGGATATTGATATGACCTTAAAGGGAAAGCCTGTAAATGAATTATTTATATTAGACTATATAAATGAAATTTCTAGAATTAATATTAATGATGAAGTAAAATTTGATGGTTAGTATTACAGAAATCCGTGAAATGGATGATTATTTTGGTTTTAGGGTATCATTAATAGCGGTCATAGGAACTATGAAAAATTCCTTTAAAAAATTGATATCACAACTGGGGATAAAATTATTCCTTCAGAAATTTTCATATGAATATCCTCTTATGTTTGAAAAATAGAAGTATAAAAATTAAAAGCTTACAATTTAGAAACAATTTTAAGTGAAAAATAGAAACAATAATTTCAAGAGGAAATCAAAAATACTAGAATGAGAGATTTTTATGATGTATATATACTACTAAAATTGAAAAAGTAAAAATATTGATTATAACATATTAAGATTAGCTATAGAAGAAACTTCTAAAAAAAGAGATAGTTTAAATTTACTTTTGAAGTATAAAAGAAAATTATTTCAAATATAGAAAATAATAATGAAATGTTAGTCCGTTGGGAAAAATTATCGAAATAGCTTTTAATTATGCTAGAACAATAGATTTTACTGAAATATGTAAATTTTTAACAGAAATATTGGAGAAAATAGATATAAAATAATTTTTTTAAAAAAATACAAATAACTATCTTTATATAATTATTAAATAAAGATGTACCCAAAAAGTAGATTATTTAATCAAATTTTGAGTACATTTTTATATTTAATATTAATTATTTACTCTTTACAAACTCAACAATTTTAGAAATAGCCTCGTTGCTTCTGGTATAGGGAAAGCAGGGTATACGTGGTTTAAATTTTCCCCGACAACAAAAGTGGTTTCTACACTTGCTTCTTTTAGTTTATTTGCTAAAAGTCATGCATCAGGATATAGAAGTTCACGTGTACCAGAGAATAGAAGTACCTGAGGTAAACCTCTCATATCACCATACAATGGAGAAATCTTCCAATCTGATAAGTCTGCATCACCAGCCCAAGATTTGGCATAAGCTAGTAGAGTATCTACGTGTAGTAAAGGATCTTTTTTGATATATTTTTTAATATCAGGATTCGACATAGTTAAATCAACCCATGGACTTAGTAAAATAAGACCTTTAGGTAGTTTAATATTATTTTGAACAAAGTATTGAACTAATCCTAGAGCTAAGCCACCACCAGCACTATCTCCCATAATATAGACATTTTTATCTGGATTTTTAGCAATATAGTCTGTATATAATTTTGTTAGAAGTTCATAACTATTTTTATATGTATAGAATGGAGCTAATCCGTAATCAGGAATAATAACCTCTGCGTCAGCTTCTTGGGCAATTTTTATCAGCCATCTCCCATTGAATATCTACGAATTCATGAACGTAAGAACCACCGTGAATATAGAAAAATAGTAGAATTAGAATTATTAAAACTGTTTAAATGCTAAACTTGTCTATCAGAAACAATTCTAGTATAAAATTTAGATTTAGTATCGAATTCATATACATTTACAGTTTCTTCAATATTATCTTCTTTTTGTTTTTTTCTAATCTTTTAGTTTCATCAATATTTCTTAGTTTCTTATATTTATTACCAAGATATAACTCGATTAGACCAGCTTTAGCACTACGGTTATAACGTAATTTTTGATATCCAGCATAGCTACCGATTAGGACTGGTAATGTTGCGGCAATTGAAGCTACTGAAACAACTTTTTTATTGAATTTTCCCATTTTAATCTCCTCTTATTTACATAAATGTAAGTGTTTTAATTACTTACAATTATAGTTTATCAGAAAAATAAAGTGATTGTAAAAAAATAAAAAAATCTGAAGAAAAGGAATAAGGAAAAAGAAAGTTGGAAGTCTACTTCCGATTTAAGGTAAAAGACAAAAAGTTGGAAGTCTACTTCCAATTTCAAGTGAAAGAAATATAAAAATAATCGTCCGCCAAAAATTTAATTAATGATGGGGACGATTTTTATTATATGTCAGTATATAAAACTTTTAAAAAGATTTTATATTAAATAGTAATTATTGATAAAAAGCATTCACGATATCACGAAGTTGGTCTGATGATAGTCTTTTTATAGATGGAACAGCAATAGTGGCTAGCTCTACTAAATTATCAACATGTTTTTTTCCGTAAAGTCTTCTTGGTTAATATTCTCAGTATTATGTGAGAATAGAACGAATAATTTACCGATTTCTCATGTTCTACACCTTTTGTATCACATGCTAAATGAAATGAAGGTTCTTCATTAAATCTATCTTTTTAAATATTCATTCACTTCATATAAAAGCTGATTTCATAATAAAGTGACTAGAAAGGAAAGCAGGATCTTCAGAATATTTCTTTTGTTTCACATCAAAAGGTAGACCACCTTCATTAACAGCTTTCGCTAGAAATATATTAATAGCAGTTTCTATATTTAATCCAAGGCTAGAGATACAGCTTCAGCCTCTTTTTTTATATTATCGTCAATAGTTAAAACAATTTTTGATTCACTCATTTATAAACACTCCTCATTTTTTTAAAGTTTATTTTATCGTAGAATAAGTTATTTTACAAGAGGGAAATGATAAAGAAAAATTGAAACAACAATAAAAATTCAATCAGAATTGAATATAGTATCAGAAGAATTCATATTAAGTATGGTATAATAATACATGTAAACAAACTTGATAAATAGTATTGAGAGGATTTTTATGAAATTAGAATTATTACAAAAAGTGATAGAAGAAGAGAAAATGTATTTTCAGAAGTTAATAATGCAGCATATAGCTTGGAGCCAGTATCAGAAGAAAGGTTGGTAGAAATCGCAATAGATGTAAATGAACAATTAGGGTATGAACTATATGATAAACTAGATAAAGAAAACTTAATAACGGACTTTTCAACTACATCAAAAGAAGTATATAAACATACTCTAGAAAAGTCGAAATTCTTAAATGATAGGCTAGAAAAAGCATTAGTAGAGCATAGTGATGACATATTACTAGATGTAGTAAAAGCACACGAAAAACTTCGAATCAATGGAAACATATGAACTATACACACTAGCATTCGAAGTAAATGAAAAAAACTAGGATATAGATTATTCAGAGATATCTATTCATACAGCTTAAAAACGTGATTTCGAAAAAGTAGCAAAAGCAGTAGAAACATACAAAAAGAAGGTAAGATAACTAAGTTTATTAAGTAGGATCTTTGATAGGGATACTGAGAAACAGGATATAAACGTTACGAAATTATTTTATAATTATAAAAATAAATATCATATTCAAATTAAAAATCAACGGGGATTAAATTATGCTTGAATTGAAAAAGATTAATAGAAATAATATAGGGGAAATTCTAAAATTAGAGGTTTTTAATAATCAGAAAAGTTTTGTAGCTACAAATAATAGTAGTCTCATAGAAGCGTATATTGCAATTACTGAGAATAATCATGTATTTACATTTGGCTTATGATAGATAAGAAATTTTCAAGGGAAGGGATTTGGTAAAAAGGCAATAAATTTAGCTTTAAAATTTGTTAATACTTTTTCCTTGTGAAACAGCAAAAATATTGTTGGTTATCTTATGAAAGTGATAATAATGCAGCACGACAACTATATAAATCAGTTGGTTTTGTAGAAGCTGATGAAAAAGACGGAGATGAAATAGTAGCTATTTTGAAGTTATAGAAGAGATAATTCTTTTCTTAATATTAGAATTTGATGACTTATGTTAATTTATTTATTAAAAACATCAGTCAAAGAAAAGATGTTTTTATTTGACTGATAAAAATATTAAGTAAGAGTCAATGATGCCAGTATAAAAATTTCTTGATTTTAAAACTAAATAAACAAATAAAACACTTAATAATTTCCGGGGAATATTGATTCTGCAGAATGTATCTGATATAATATTAGTACAATAAAAACAAGAAAAAGTAGGTGATTTTATGAACATACTCTATATCGTAGGTAATGGATTAGATATTCAATACGGATTAAAAACGAAATATTCTGATTTTTTTATGAGTATCAAATACCAATATATAAAGAAAGGAAGAATACTGAAAATTATTTTTAATATTATATATGATAATATCCTAATGGGTGAGAATACAAATTGGGGAGAATTGGTCTGATTTAGAATTAGCTCTAGGTGAATTGACTAAGAATCCTGAAGTGAATGAAAAAGAATTTATGAATGCTTTAGATGATCTCAATGAAGATTTAAATGCTTATCTTCGTATTGAACAAGACAAATTTGATTTAACTGGGAAAAACAATTGATATTCAAAATTATTTTTGATAATTTTTAAAGCAAATACCGGAACAATACAAAGATTCAATAAAAAAAGTATTTTAGGGATAAAACTAACAGTACAGATACTCTAAAAAAATTCTCTCTTTCAACTACACAAATATATTGGACAGATTAGTTAAAAATTAATAATAAAGTATTTAACTCAATTAGGGAAAATAATGTCCCATGTTATATTAAAGATGTAGAACACGCTCATGGAACACTTGATTTTTGCTCAAGTTTTAGGATTAAGTGATGATAGTCAGTTGAATAAAAATTATGAATTAAATAATCGAAAATATTTAATTAAAGAATTAATTCTTGAACAAGTTAGAGAAAAATAGAAATAAGAATAATGTTGATTTACTTAATTGGGCAGATATAATTATAATTTTTGGAATGTCAATCGGAGCAACTGATAGTTATATTTGGGGAGAATTGCAGAAAATTCTATAAAGAAGAATATACCTATAATTCTTCATAGTTTCGTAAAAAAATTTTGAAAAATATAAAAACCACATTCAAGAAAGTTGGGAATTTTATATGAAAGTATAGAAAGTAACTTTATAGAAAAGACGGGTATAGAAGATGACTCTAAAAATAAAGACTTTAAAAATAATATAGTTTCGATTATTTCTGAAAAAAGTATTTGAAAATAAGTGAAGAAAAAAATAAAATAAATTATATTTAGAGTTTATGTCTGTAATATGTATTATATATAATAATTTATATAAAAAGTTTGGTAGTTATACTAAACTTTTTTTATAAAATTATCATTAGTATCATAAAAGGTATTAATTGAAATATAATTTTTTTAGTAGAGGTTAATACGAAAAACAATAAAGGTTCAAGATAAATTTACTTGTGAAATTTTAAGTAATATATTTTTGGAGGGATAGAATGGAAAAATTTAGAAAATGCAATTATACCAGATGTCTTACTAGTCCTAGGAAATGGTTTTGATCGTCAATGTGATTTGAAAAAGTTCATATTATGAATTTTTTTAGTTACATATTAAAAAGAATAAAGGTAATGAAAAACAAGAAAATCAAATATTTGAAGAATACGTAGATTATATAAAAATATTGTTCGTATGCATTTAATATTAACTTACTTGCTCAAAAATTACAGAAGAAATAGCAATATTGAAGGACTTAATATTTGGTATATAATATTTTTTTATAAGAAATTATTAAGGAAAAAAAGATTGGAATTTCATAGAAAATCAGATTTTTTTCAAGAAATAACAGAAAAATAATGATGGCTTAAATATATTTTTCTAAGTTAGCACTGGGGTTATTAATTAAACATGTAGGTTACAACAGTAAGCTTAAAATTAACTTGTAATGGAAGTGATAATACTGAATTTGAAAATATCTATAATGTATTATCTTTAAATTTATATTTGAAAAATTAAAAAAATAATCAAACTAACAATATAGTAAATAAGAATATTATAATCGTTTTTAGAAGATATAAGGAAAAATATTAATGAAGAATTAGAAGATATGTTAGATAGTTCTGAATATCAAAAACGAGATATTAAATATTGATATAGTCGATATTGAAGGGAAAAAGGAATTGTTAGACTGTATTGCAGAAGTGCTATTGGAACAATTGAAAGAAGTGGAACGTGATTTTATTATGTATCTAGATAATGAAGTAAATACGAATAATTTCTATGAAGATAATTCAAAAATTTTGAGGAATTATTTGTTGAAGGATGATAAAATATTAAGTGAAAATATTAATTGTAATATATTATCATTTAATTATACTGAGCCATGGGGGAAAAATTAAATTTTAGAGATAATCATTTACATGTAAATTTGTTAAAAAAATATTCATGGTACTTTTGAAGAACAAAAAGCATAATTTTTGGAATTGATGATAATATGATTGACTCTAAAAGTGAAGGTTATAGGTTTACAAAAGGGTCTAGAATAATGGAGATGAATACTATTGAAGAAAAATAAGTCTACTCCAATTAAGGTTATTTTTGATAAAAAGTATAAATAGAGTAGTATTTTTATGGGCATTCTTTATCTGATGCTGATTATGGTTATTTCCAATTAATTTTTGACGAATATAAAGAAAAATGAAAAACTTGATATTTGAATTTTGCTATACAGTATTTGAGGGAACTACAAAAGAAAAATGAAATTATAAAAATTAAGAGAAGGAATATCGAGAATATTTGGACGATACGAAAAAGAGAATGATGAGAGAAAGTATACATTAAAAAAACTTGAATTTAAATAATAGAATAAAAATTTAGAGAAATCCCTAAAATTATTAGATGAAGACAAATCAAAGAATAAGGAGGTAAAAGTTGATTAAAAGAAAAGTAATTGAAAAATATCTAAAATATTTATAGGTGACGAAGCGGGATATTATAAGTACAAAAGTGGATATGTACTAGACTAATATTTCTTCAAAAATAATAATAATATATTAAACTTTAGAATTATTGAGTTTTGTACCCTCATTTGTATTGCTAATAGAGATACATAAGTGTATAATAAAAAGAGGCGCGGAGGTGTTGATTATGATGAGTATAAAGACAGCAATAGTTAATGTAAGAATTCAGGAAAAATGTCAAAGTAGAAGCTGAAGAGATACTTAAGAAATTAGGTTTAACAAGGGCGACTGCTATAGATTTATTTTTAATGAGGTGTCAAATGATAGAAAAATAACGTTCCAAAAAGTATTTATATCATATTCATGGGAAAGTAAAGAACATTCAGATTGGGTTAATTCTCAGCAGATAAATTATTAGCAGATGGTATTGAAGCTATAATAGATAGCTATGATGTAAGTCCAGGGATAGACTTCAGAATTTATGGAAAGTTCGATAAAAGATAGTGATTATGTAATAATAATATGCACTGAAGAGTATAAAAGGAAAGCTAATAATAGAGAAAAAGGTGTCGGATATGAAAGTCATATAATATCAGCGGAACTCTACAATAACCACAATGATAGGAAGTTTATTCCAATTATTAGACAAGGGATTTTAATACAGCTTTTACCTACTTATCTAGACGGAAAACTTGCAATAGATTTAAGAGGTAATCCATATAATGAAACTTCATATAAAGGATCTTATTGCATCAATATTTAAAGTTAAAAAGAAACCTAAAGTAGGTGTAAGACCAAATTATTTAGATGAATATGAACCTATATCAATTGAGGAAGAGGATATAAAAATTATAGGTATAATATCAAATGAAGTAACCTTGCCAAGAAAATGATGGAACAAGAGGTCTCTGCTTTTATACAGTATCCCTTTTAGATTATCTAGCAAAACCTACTAGGATATGGTCTGAATTATTTTTAAGAAACTGGGATTCCCCACCAAGCTTTTACATCAATGCATAGACCAGGAATAGCTAGAGTTGATTCTGATAAAAATTATTTTAAATGGAACAACAATCGAAGAGGTAAAACAATATCATAGAGATACCTTGATTTTGTGTGTAGAAAAACAAATGAAGAAGAAAAACAAATTAGAAAAAAGAGAAGAACAAATAAAAAGAAAGAAGCAAGAAGAAAGAGAAAATCACTATAGAAATGTAGATGATATTTCAAAAGACATAAAAATTTTAATAGTGAAACTTTGAGGTTCTATAAAATTTAGGATCTTTGTTAAATTCGGGGCATGGAGAAAAATGGCTCTTTGTCAAATTCGGTTGATATTGAAAATTAGGAGGAAGCTATGCTATATGGCTCTTTGTCAAATTCGGGGCATGGAGAAAAATAGGAAACAAAATCTAGGCAGCATTTTGCTGCTTAGATTTTTTTCTTGTTTTCTTTAAGTTTGACATTATTTTTTTATACTCAGAAACAAATAATCTAGACATAATTAAAATGCGTAATCTGAAATTACTAAAACTAGAGTATCCGTATGATACCCTCTTTAGTAGTTTTATTTTATTATTAAATCCTTCTAATGGACCATTAGAATACTTATATTTAACAGCATTAAGCATATACTCTTTTGTGCTTTTTCATAGTATTTATAGCTTTTAGATACACCTTTTAGATAATCCCTTAGTATCCATATCTATATACTTCTCTAATTCTATAGAATCTTTAGCTTTAATAGCTTCTTTTTATCTCATGTACTCTCTCATAGCTAGCTGTAAATTCAGCATCTATAGCTAATATATAATCTAATACTTCTTTTCTAGTTACAAAACGTTTAAAGCTTCTAGAATAGAATATTTTTGTTGAATTTACTTTTATCTCTATCTTCTAATATTACTTTCCAAAAATTCTTTAAAATAGTGTAAGTAGAACCTTTTTATTTTTATATTGATTCATTAGTTTTACTCTAGCTTTGTTTAATTCTCTATTAATATTTTTGAACCATGTGAAATCTATCTATTATTATCTCAGCATTAGGAAACATCTCTCTAATCATATTCATATAAGGTGGATAAATATCAATACAGATCGTTTTTTTACTTTTTTTTCTTACTTTTCTTGGATATCTCATAAAGTATTGTTTTAATATATGTTGTGTTCTTCCATCTACAATATCTATAAAAATCATGTGTTCTAGCATCTAAGAATACGAAACTCATTCCATTTTTACTATCTTTAGTTGACTTTATCTCATCAAAACATAGGTGCTCTGGTAGGTTTGAATGAGTTTTAACTTCTACAGATTCTCTACATGATTTCATTACTCTTACTACTGTAGATACTGATACATTACTTAATTCAGCTATATCTTTAAAAGATAATGTTTTTAGATAAATTCTTCATTATGTAAAAATATAAGATTTTTAGAAATACTGCAGTGCTTTTTTTCACAAATGATGTTTCAGCACAAAACTTAGAATTACATTCTCTACATTTGAAACGTTGTTTCTTTTAATTTAAGGTATGTAGGACATTCTGACATCTTTAATAAAGCTACTTTTTAACGGATCTCCAAATCCATTTTTTTAACTATATTATTTCCTTCTTTTATACAACCACAGTTTGGACAACACTTTGGATTGTATGATAAAGTCCCATGAAATACGAATGTATCTTTGACCGTCTACATTAATTAAATCAAGTTTATCCTCCATAGTTATATTTTTGGTCTTTTATTAATAGTAAATTTGTGATAAAATTATTCATGACAAATATCCTTTCTTAGTTAATTATTTTTGTACACCTTAATTATATTGGATATTTGTCTTTTGTATATAAAAATTGAAATCCAGGGCTGGAATTTTTTTCCATGCCCCGGATTTAGTATACAACCTGCTATATTAAGTAGTATAGCTTTTTTTCCTATTTTTGTTTTAATCTTATTTCTGAAAATGATAAAATAAGAATGTTCAGTTTTGACTAAATAAAAATGTACAAATAGGTTATAATAGTGCATATAAAAAGAAAGAGAGAAATATATGTAAGTAAACCTAAAAATAAATAAAATATAAAAAATAACTCAACTATCAGATTTAGAAAATCTACGAAAAATAAATATTTAATGAAAAATGTTTCAAGGAAAGAGATTTTTATCGAAGATATTTGCGAAATTAAATCAGGAAAAAAATATTTATGAACGCGATAGAATTGATGGACAGACACCGTATGCTACAGCAACTGCAAAACAACAATGGAATAAGGTATTTTATTTCTAATGAAAATGCAACCTTGCAAGAAAAAGTGTATATCTGTTAATCATAATGGCTCAGTAGGATATTCATTTTTATCATTCATATCCTGTACTTTTTGGAAATGATACTAGAAAATTAATAATGAAGAAGAGTTAATTGATTATGATTTTATGAAATAGTATATAATATTACAAGAAATAAAAATCTATAGAACAATTCATACATAATACAGTGAAAAATTAGATTAGAAAAATAATTTATTAGAACATATACCGAACACAAATAATTAATTTTTGGGTTGGGTACTTTTACTCTATATTTTTAAATTTTTTTCTACATTGTCAACCCCAATCATTAATTATTTTTAATTTTTCTCCAATCTGAAATTATTTCCTAAAATACTGATATTAAAGCATTTGTGTTATGTTTTTCAATTTGGCAAAAATTCATTTTGCCTACTTTGATATTGTTCGTTGACTAGGCAGAATGTATAATGAGTTCATAAGATAAAAAGTAAAAACAAAAAGGAGATTTATACTTATGAGCGAAAATAAAAAGTAGTTTAAAAAGTTTTTAGTTCAAAAAGTCGGTACAGCTTTCTTCAAGTATGGTAATGCCTAACATTGGAGCATTCATAGCTTGGGGATTAATTACTGCATTATTTATACCAACAGGATGGATGCCAAACGCAAAACTTGCAGCATTAGTTGCACCGATGATATTCTTCCTATTACCACTATTAATTTCATATTCAGCTGGTAAAAACGTTCATGATGAACGTGGAGGAGTTGTAGCAGCGATTGCTACTATGGGTGTTATTGTTGGAACAGTGACAATCACTGAAAAAGGTTTAGGTGGAACACCAATGTTCCTAGGAGCTATGGTTATGGGACCTATCGCAGCTCACCTAATGAAAAAATTTGACAAAGCAGTTCAACCAAAAATTAAAACTGGATTAGAGATGTTAGTAAATAACTTCTCAGCTGGTATTCTTGGATTTATCTTAGCTATTTTAGGATTCTTTGGAATTGGACCTATTGTTAAAGTTATTACTAATGCACTTAGTGCTGGTGTAGATGTGATTATTAATGCGCATTTATTACCACTTGCTAACGTGTTTATCGAACCAGCAAAAATCTTATTCTTAAACAATGCGATTAACCACGGTATATTAACACCAATCGCAACTGAACAAGCATTAAATACAGGTAAATCAGTTTTATACTTATTAGAAGCTAACCCAGGTGTTGGATTAGGTATCTTATTAGCTTACATGTTCTTCGGAAAAGGTTCTGCTAAAGCTTCTGCTCCAGGTGCAGCAATCATCCACTTCATCGGTGGTATCCACGAAATCTACTTCCCTTACATTTTAATGAAACCTGCATTAATCTTCGCAGCTATGGCAGGTGGAGTAAGTGGTACAGCAACATTCCAATTATTAGGTGCAGGTCTTCGTGCTCCAGCATCACCAGGTAGTATTTTAGCAGTACTTGCTCAAACAGCAACTGGAAGTTACTTTGCTGTAGTAGCTGGGGTAGTTGTATCTACTTTAGTAACATTCGTAATCGCAAGTATTATCTTAAAACGTGATAAAGGTGAAGGAGATTTAGAATCAGCACAAAGCAAAGTAAGCAACATGAAAGCTGAATCAAAAGGTCAAGACGTAGCAGCTGATACTGCAAGTGAAACTTCTTATGCTGATGTTAAAAGAATCATCTTCGCTTGTGATGCAGGAATGGGAAGCTCAGCGATGGGTGCTTCTATCCTACGTAACAAAGTGAAAAAAGCTGGACTTGATTATGAAGTAACAAACGTAGCGATTAGAAATCTAAATGAAGAAAGTGGATTATTAATCGTAACTCAAAACGAATTAACGCCAAGAGCAAAACAAATGAATGGAAAAGCTCTACACGTATCTGTAGATAATTTCCCTAAACAGTCCAAAAATACGATGAAATCGTTGAGAATTTGCAAAAATAGAAAAATAACTATATAATATTTTTGTAAATAGAGATGTAGGTAGTTTATGACTTCTTCTTAGATAAGGCGCTATGCATTACTAAGAGGAAGTCATATTTTTTTATTATTAAAGAAAGTTTTGGATATTTTTTTTGAATGGAGGTCATATGTTTAACGAACGTGAAAAACTAATATTACAAGTTTTGTTGAAAAATACTGATGAAGCTAATTTTAGTATAAAAAAGAGATAGCTAAGGCTACAAAAATAAAAAGAAAGAACACTTATAGAGAGATTAAAAAACTTAGAAAGTTCATTAGATCAACTAGGAATAGATTTGACGAAAGAAAAGTCTAAGTATGTACTAAAAGGTGATTTATCTGAGTTGGATTCTTCACTATTTGAAGCTAGTTTTGAAGATTATGCATATTCAACAGAGACTAGATTGAATTTAATATTATGCTTTTTAATTTTAAGTGAAGATACTTGATTAAAGATATCTCTGAGAAACTAATGTTAAGTTATAATACTGTTGCGACTGCAATAGGAACTATTGAAAAGATTCTGTCTGATTATAAACTGACATTAATTAGAAAAAGGACACGGTATTGAAATAGAAGGTAGTGAGGTAGATCGTAGAGTACTGCTAATTTCATTATTATGTAACGAAATTAGTGATGAGGAATTTTTCACTAGACTAAATGATCGTAGTATTTTATCAAGTAATCCATTCATAAAAATTCTTGAATTTTGATTTTTTTGAAAAAGGTATTTTTATCAGAACAAAACATCTCGATGTGTTTAAAATTTATACTGATTCTAGTATAAAAGAAAAATCCTAATAAGTTTAAATGTAGTTTTTCTTCGAATATCATATCCAACTGATATTAAAGAAAAATATTACGAAACAAGAATATGATAGTATTAAGTCACTATTAACCGCTTCCAAAGATATTATTGAATTCGATATTACAGATGATATAATTCAATTCCTTATTAAAAATATTAAAAAAACATGTCGTCTGATCGAACAACTTTCGTATTTAAATGATAAGTATTCATATACTCTAGTATATAAGATAAGCTTATTGATAAAATATGTTTCTGAAAAAAATGAATGTGGACTTCATGCAAGATACGAATCTTTCTAGCGGTCTTATCGCACATGTTGAATCTGCTATAAAAAGACATCAGATGAATTTAACTGAGGAGAATGATGAATTACAAGATTTCGTTTTGAAAAACTATAATGAGTTATATCTTGTAATTAAGTCAGAACTGTTAGTTGTGTTTGATGAAATTATGTTTAATTCAACTGAGTTAAGTTATATCGTTATACATTTTGCTTCTAGCTATGAACAAATTTATAGAAAGAACTTTATTCGTGCTCTAGTAATATGTGCTAGTGGTATTGGAAGTTCTAAAATATTAGGTAGTCAGATTAGAAAGAATATTCCAGAGATAAAAAAATCTAGAATATACAATTCCCTAGTAAAAGTCACTAAATCTTTAGTTAATAACTATGATGTAGTTATATCTTCAATCGAACTAGAACAAGATGTCGATTACTTATTAATTCCGACTATATTAAAAAGAAAAAGATATAAACTTAATTCATGAAAAAAATATTATCTAGTAGAAGTTTTAAAAGAAATAATACTGTTAAAAGAGAAAACATTGTCAATATTGATAAACTTAGCAGTCGTGTAGAACCATTTTGAAAAAAATACTGAGTATGTTGAGACTAAAAAATTAGATGATTATGAAGTGATATTAGATGATATACTGACAAATTCAGTATTTAATATAACTAACAAAGATGAAATCTTCAATAGTTTATTAGAGAGACATAATAAGAGTTCTGTAGTAATTCCTAATACGAATATAGCTCTTTTTCCATACGTTAAATAATGATATTGAAGAACCGTTTGTTATAATTAGTTCATTAAATGATCGTATTGTTATGAAAGATTCAGTGGGTAGTGATCAGAATGTTGATAATTTTATAGTGATGGTCAGTCAAAATCAACAAGAATTTTACAGATTTACTTAGTCAAATTAGTATTGCGATATTAGATGATGAGGTATTTACTAAAGCTTTTTGGCTAGTAAGAATAAGGACTTTATCCTTACAAAGATTGAACTAATCTTGAAAAATATATATTTTACAGTTATAGTTATAATAGCGGCTTGGAAATTAATTTCAGGTCGCTATTTTGTTGTAAAGGAAGGTGAAATATAGCTATATTCTAAAGTGATTTAATGATAAATTTATTTTTGTCAGTATTTATAACTCTATTTTGGCAAAAAGTGTTTTCGCCGACTTTGATATTGTTCAAGGGAAGAACTAAAGGTATAATTAACTTATAAGAAATAGAACAAGAAAAACTCGAAGGAGAAATAAAGATGAATTTAACAAAAAGATATTAGATTAGGACAAGAAATTAGCGACAAAGAAGAAGCTATTAGAAAAGCAGGAGAAATCTTAGTAGAAAATGGTTATGTAGATAGCGATTATATTCCTGCGATGTTAGAACGAGAAGAAATCGTATCAACTTATATGGGGAATTTTATTGCGATTCCTCATGGAACAGATGAAGCTAAAAAAATCAATTAAAAAGTACAGGAATTTCTATTATTCAAATTCCAGGTGGGGTTTCATTTGCTAAATCTGAAGATACAGAAGACAAGATGGTATTCGTAGTATTTGGTATAGCTGGTAAAGACGGGGAGCACTTAGAACTTTTATCAAAAAAATAGCAATCTTCTGTTCAGAACAAGAAAATGTTATAAAAATTAGTAAAACGCAGCTACTGAAGAGGAAGTTATTACTTTATTATCAGAAGTTGAATAATTAAAAATATAAAATTAGTAAGAAGGTATTACAATGAAAAATTTACATTTTGGTGCAGGAAATATCGGACGTGGATTCATAGGAGAATTATTAAATAAATCTGGATATCACATTACTTTTGTAGATATTAATAAAGATGTAGTTAATGATTTAAAACTCCGTGATACATACACTATTAGAATATTGGATGAAGATATTGAAGAAGTTGAACTAAATAACTTTTGATGCTTTAAACATTGCTGAAGAAAAAGAACAACTTTATACAGCTATAGGCGAGGTAGAATTAATTACAACTCTATAGGTCCGAATGTCTCTGCCTATCATAGCAAAAGATATCGCAGAGGGATTAAAATTAAAAAGTTACGAATAATAATACTAAATTATTAGATATTATCAAGCTGTGAAAATATGATTTCTGGATCTGAATTTTTAAAAACAGAAGTGTTCAAACATCTTTCAGAACAAGAACAAGAGTTTGTTAATAAATATGTAGGATTCCCAAATTCAGCAGTAGATAGAATTGTACCAGCTCAAAAAAACATGATGATGTTCTCCTAGTTGAAGTAGAGAAATTCTGTGAATGGGTAATAGAAGCGGATAAAATTAAAGTAGAAAGTAATAGAAATATTGAACAAGTACACTACGTAGAAGATCTTAATCCGTTTATCGAAAAGAAAACTATTTACAGTAAATACAGGACATGCAGCACTTAGTTATATAGCGAATTACTTAGGTATTGAGTTAGTTTCAGATGGTGCTAAACATGCTGACGTAAGAAAAGATTTCATCACTGTTTTTAGAAGAAACTAGTGCATTACTTGAGAAAAAATGGGGATTTGATAAAGCTGAGATGGAAGCCTATAGAAATAAAACTATCAAACGCTTCGAAAATCCACGTATCGTAGATAATGTTTCTAGAATCTGTCGTACTCCTATAAGAAAATTAGGTTATAATGAAAGATTTATTAAACCTATTAGAGAAACAGAAGAACTAGGATTATCAAACAGTGCTTTTTACTAAAAAGCTTGTTCATATATTCTTACATTTAAGTCTGAAGAAGATGAACAATCTGTAAAACTTGAACAACTAATTAAAGATAAAGGTGTTATCGAAGCTTTAAGTGAAGTAACAGAACTAACAGATACAGCTTTATTAAATAAAAATTAAAGAAGGTTATGAAAAAAATTAGTTTAATAATACATATTAGTATCTAACTATAAAAATTATGACATGACGTGTATACATAAGAATGAAATAGTGTGTATTATTAGCTATATATAAAATAATTATTGAAAGTCTTTGGAATAGTTGATTTCAAAGGCTTTGCTATGTTTATGCGAAATTTGAGTAATATTATAGGTGTAGCTATTGACATTACTACTAAAAAATGGTATCATTATAGCATGAGTAAATAACAGATTATAAAATGAAAATGTTGTAATGATAGAGAAAAGGGAGAAAGCTTTGTTAAGAATTAATAGAATTCTTATGTAGTATCCAGTATTAATGGAATACTAGAAAAACTATTAATATAGTTAGAAGACGATGTTTAAAGAGAATGAAGAGGATTATATAATATATGTATAAAAGAAATGTTACAGGAGAGAAATTAATGAAACATAGAAAAGAGAATTTTTGTAATAGATAGTAAAAAGTGTATTGGATATATAACTGATGCTGCAAAATACTTATTGATTCAACCTGTTGATGGACATGATATTGAAGCATTGGATAACGAAGTAGCAGAAATTCTAAAAAAATACAGATAAACAATTCTCGCTTATTGCTTTTAAAATAGAAGATTGGAATAGTGAACTTTCTCCTTGGGAAGCCCCTCCGGCATTTGAAATAAATCTTTCGGTTCTGGTGCTACAGAAACTTTAGAATTTATTGAAGGTAGATTAATACTAATTTAAATATATCAGAAAAATGATATAAATAAAACTTATGATGAATAAAATATAGTTATATCAATATTTTAAAAATATATAATCATAAATAATGAAGCGAGGTAATATAAAAATGAATAGGTTAATAATATTGGGTAATGGTTTTGATTTATATCATAAGTTACCCACAAGTTATAAAAAGGATTTTGTTCCTATATTGAAAGAGAAAAATGCAGAACTTTTAAAAACTTAGTAAGCTTTATTTCAAAAGATAACGAAGAACTTTGGAGGACTTTGAAAAATAGGATAGAAGTGCCGAAGATATCGAAAGTTTAAATACTCCGATAAATGATAAGTTATTAGAAATATTTGATATAGATATTTATCGTTACCCACCAGAAAGTGAGTTATATGGAAGTGATGGGATAGAATTAGAAAAATGCTGCATATTATGCTTCGGTAGAAAAATAGATTAGACTTGGAAACAGCATTCAATGAGTTTCATCCTGACTTAGATGATGTAAAAGATTATTTACAAGGTGGGCTTAAGAAAAATGTGCGAAAAAGCCAATAGGTTAAATATAATTATCCTAAAAAGATCTTCATTTTTCGGAGAATGACTATTTTCTAACTTTTTAATTATACTAATACTTTAGAATTAAGATACAATAATATAACTAAATCAAATATATGTCATATTCATGGCTCAATTGATAATAATTTAGAGTTGATTTTTGGAAATATCAAAAAAACAATATAGTAAAAAGTTCTTCAAATTTGTATGGAGAAAAATCCAAATTTTTCTAGAAAAGAAAGAAAATGAATATGAGAGTTATGATGAACAAACTTTTTATTGAAGCAGTAACATCTCGAAGAAAAAGGAATTTGATGAGTATAATGATGGTGTAGAAAATATATGGATCAACTAAAATGATAGTTTAGTAAAAAGATATTAAATTAAACGAATTGCAGAAATTTCTGTCAAAAATTTGATACTAAAACAAATATTTATTTTTGGATTATCAATGGGTGAAGTGGATCATCCATATTTTGAGTTAATACATAAAAACATTTCCAGATGCAACATGGTACGTTTCATATTATAGTTTCCTAGATACTTTAGAAGAAAAATATAGAAGAATTAACATTTAAAGATAAGATAAAACTTTTTGAAATAAAAATTTATAAATTTACTAAGATAAAGTCCTCACATTATTATAGTATTTTTAGAGAAAAACAACTAGTTTGTATTTTATATGCTTCAAACTATTAATTTAAAGGTTTTCGGGTTATAATATAACTATCAACACAAAAAAATAATTCATTTAACCATGGAGGTAAAGTATGAACAAAGTAATAGAAACAATGATGAACCATCGTACAAGAAGAAGTTTTGTAAAAGGAAAAGAACTACCTAAAGAACATCTTGAGCAAATTATCGCTAGTTCAAAACAAGGATCTAGCTGGATGAATGGTCAACACTACAGTATTATTGTAACAACAGGTGATACTAAACAACAAATCGCTGATTTAATTCGTGATAAAGCACCTGGTAATGCTGCTCATATTGAGAATTCTGCTGCGTTCTTACTATATTGTTTAGATTATACTAATATCAAATTAGCGTTTGATATTGAAGGTGGAAAGTTTGATATTTCTAATCAATATGAACCATTAATTATTGGTACTTTAGATGTTGGTATTGCGATGCAAAATGCCGCTTTAGCTGCTGAGTCTTTAGGATACGGGATTGTTTATTGCGGTGGAGTAAGAGGTTTTGGAGATAAGATTTCCGAATTACTAAATATTCCAGAAAATGCTCTGTTTTTATGTGGCCTAAGTATCGGTGTTAAAGATGAAGAGTTATCTACGGAAAAAGCTAAACCTAGATTACCGGACTCGGCTAATGTAGGATTCAATGAATTCCCTAAATCAAGCTTAGAAGTATTAAAAGAATACCGTCAAACCATGGTAGACTTCGCTGAAGCACGTGAGACAAAAACTTGGACTAAGAAATTCGCCGATTTCTATGCACACCCTTCAGGAATAGAAAAAGTAACTAAAGAACTATTAGAAAAAAATGGTTTTGTGAGTGAGAGGGAATAAAGAATAAGATTAATTAGAAAAACGCTTATGTAGTTTTTATACCAGATAAGCGTGTAACATGATAATAAAGTTGACTTCTTTTTGAAAAAAGTGTACTAATTGATGCATTTTCGATTGACAAAAGTCATAGTTTTTAGATATGATGATAGTACAAAGAGGTGATCTTATGAATCCTAATTATAATCAAGATTATACAAAAGAAGATATTGAAAATATTCTATGTATAATAAAAAGAATGTATAAAACCAATAAATATACGATTTCGTTTAATCAAAATAGGCGAGAAAATATCACATTTGTTAACGATTATAATATTAGAAGTGATAAGCAAAAAGAATATTATTAAATATTAAAGTTGATGATTTTTGTCACTGTTGCAGAATACGAATGTTGGATATGAACATGAAGTATTGTATGTTTTTGTCCTCAAGCAAAGTTTATTTAATATAGAAGATATAGAAGAAGTTGTAGATATTTATACAAAGTTTAATATAATTGATTATGGAGATACTAGTCGAACGATAGTGATTTCTTTCATAAATGCAATAAAAGAAATAGATTATGCATTTAGATAATTTAAATATATAAAAGATGTATAATGTAGAAATATGTGAGGTAGTTTGGATATGGTTTTTGAAAAAGTTTTTGTGAGAATTGTAGAAATGATGTTGAGTATAATGTTATTGAAGAACAAAATGACAGGAACTTTAAAGGGTGAGACTTATACTTACACTGGTAAAATTGCTAAATGTAAAGATTGTAAGTCTGATATCTTTGTAAATAGTATAAAATGATTATAATCTTAAAGCTTTTATATGATGTATATAGAGAAAAGAATGGTATCATCTCTTTAGAGAAAGTATTAGGAATATGTGAAAAGTATAATATATCTAAGCGTCCATTGTCATTATTATTAGGATGGGGAGAACAAACTTATTCACGCTACTGTAATGGGGATATTCCTAGTAAAACAGTATTCTGATATACTAAATAAAAATTTATGAAAGTCCTGTATTTTATAGTGAACTTTTAGAAAATAATAAAGAGAAAATACCTTCAGAAACAGCGTATAAAAAGTAAAAAGCTGTTGATAAAAATTCTTTGAAGGGAATTTAAAATGAAGAATCAAAAATAAATATGGTTATTAATTATATCTTAAATCGTTATGAAAGATATTACGCTATTAGCGTTACAAAAATCATTGTATTATGTCCAAGGATTTTATTATGCATTTAATAATGAATTCTTGTTTGAAGAAGATTGTCAGGCGGGCACATGGTCCGGTATATCCGGAGGTTTATTTTAAATATAAACATTATAAATTTGATCCAATAGAATCAAAAATAGAAGTTTCAGATACAATATTTGCATCATCAGAATTGATAATTATGGAAAATGTAGTAAAACATTTTTGCTGCTAGTGGTAAAGTATTAGAAAAATTTACTCATTCTGAATCCCCATGGTTACAAAACTAGAGGAAAAAAATTCCAGAATTGGAATCATCTACCGAGATAATAAAAAGAGTATATTGGAAGATATTTCAAAGATGTTAGAGAAAAATATAATATGATAAATCCTAATGATATGGAATCATATGCATGTTTGATTGTGTGTAAAGGATAACATACTAAATTGAAAAATAATGCCGCTTGCTGATGGAGCGGGGTAGAAGTAATTCAGTTCATAAATAATGCCGTTTGCTGATGGTAGGGATAAAATAATTCAGTTTGAAAGTAGCGTTTAGATAAATATAAATTATAGTTGGGGATGGCTCGATAAAATTGATTTCTTTGAAATCACGATTTCGAGCTATTCTTTTCTATAAATCTAATTGACAAACCTTGATACATGTATTATATTTAAGGTGAGTATAAGAAAGGAGAAGTGCCATGATAAAAATAATGGTATAGATTAATTATTTGTTTATCCTTGAGACAATCATTTATGAAAAAGAATATAACTTAGGTAAAGCTAAATTGAAATTAGAAGTACGAAAAAAATACAAAAAGAATTTTTACAAAGTATTTTTGGAATCTTTATTATAGAATAATAATTTATTACTTTTTCTTTAATAAATAGTAAATGTATAATAATGGGAGAAACTAAAAATGACTGAATCAAAAAACGTCTGAAGCACAAAAAGAAAGCAAGTAAAGCTTTATTATGAGAAAAATAAAGAACGTGCTTTAATGAATAATAGAAGAACTGCGGCTAGAACATTTGTGAGACGCTATGCAACAAAAGAGGATATGGAGAATTTAATAGAAATTTTTAATAATGAGAATCCTAATGTAAAAATTGTAGTTAATGTTTTAGTAAATCTTAAAAATTATTGATTGTTTATTTTATTAATATAATCTATGCGTGATTTATTTCACGCTTTTTTTATTTTTAAAAAAACACCCTATGAAATTTCATAGGTGTTTTGCAGAGCAGAAATTAACTCTCTGGGAAAGTTACCAGTAGAGCATATATTTTTATATCTCTAAGATAATAATAAGTATAATATATAGATTAAAAGCTTGTCAACAAAAGGATTTATGAGCTCTTTTTTTAATTTTTTCAAAAACTATTGTCAAAAAGGTCAAACGTGCTATAATTTATTTACAGGTCAAAGAAGGTCAAAAAGATGAAACTTAAATATACTCTATAAAACCTTTTAGTTTATTGAGTATTTAGGTGTATCTTTAAAGACTGTATCTCGCGTTTCTATTATTAGAGACACTGGTCAATGAATTAAAACTATCTTTTGATCTAATAATTTAATCAAAGGAGATTTACAATGGATATTAATAGTTTTACTAATAGTGTGAAAGAAATCTTAAAGCGAAATCTTCCGAATTTGCAACAGATAAAAAGTCAAAGTATTACGAGTGAGATGTTTTTAAAAGCGGCTCTTACTGGTAGTAATTTATATAGTGATATATTAGGAAGAGTAAATGTTGATAAGGTGAATTTAACTCATGAGTTAGATAATGAGATTGCGAAAGTTAATAGTGTAGAAGGAGATAATATCAATTACGCTAGTTACTTAAGTAATGATTTGAATGCTTTATTAATAGAAGCTAATAAATATAAAAGATAAATATGAAGATAAATTTATTTCGTGTGAACATATTGTTCTAGCGAGTTATTTGAAAAATAGTATAGTATATATCGATAGGGTGACTACGTTAAAAGATTTAGTAGCTGTTATCGATAATATCAGAGGAGGTAAAAAGTTATGAACGAAAAATCCAGAAAACAACTACGAAGTTCTTGAGAAATATGGTCGTGATCTTGTAGAAGCTGCACGTAGCGGTAAAAATTGATCCTGTAATAGGACGTGATGAAGAAATAAGAAATGTAATTAGAATTTTATCAAGAAAAACAAAAAATAATCCAGTGTTGATAGGGGAACCTGGGGTAGGTAAAACTGCGATTGTTGAGGCACTGGCTCAACGTATTGTACGCGGTGATGTACCTCGAAAGTCTTAAAGACAAAAACTGTATTCGAACTTGATCTCACTAGTTTAGTCGCAGGAGCTAAATATCGTGGTGAGTTCGAAGAACGACCAAAAGCTGTATTAAAAGAAGTTAAAGAACAAGATGGAAAAATTATTCTATTCATCGATGAAATTCACATGCTTGTTGGTGCTGGTAAAACTGATGGAGCAATGGATGCTGGTAACATCTTAAAACCAATGCTTGCTCGTGGTGAACTACACTGTATCGGTGCTACAACTCTTAATGAATATCGCCAATATATCGAAAAAGATTCTGCATTAGAACGTCGTTTCCAAAAAGTTCTTGTTAATGAGCCTATTGTAGAAGATACAATCTCAATTTTACGTGGTCTTAAAGAAAGATTCGAAGTTTACCACGGTGTGAAAAATCTCTGACCGTAAAGCGATTGTAGAAGCTGCAGAATTATCTAACAGATATATTACTGATAGATTCTTACCTGATAAAGCTATCGATTTAATCGACCAAGCTTGTGCTACTATTAAAACTGAGAACTCTTCTAATCCAGCTGAATTAGATACAATCAATCGTAAAGTAATGCAAACTTGAAATAGAAGAAAAAGCCTTAAGTGGTGAAGATGATGACGTGTCTAAAAAGACGTTTAGAAAATCTAAAAGAAGAATTAGCTAATCTAAAAGAAGAACAAAAATAAACTTCAATTATAAGTTGATAGCGAAAAAGAAAAATTATCAGCTGTTAAAAATCTTCGTGAAAAATTGACAGAGTTAAAGTTGAATTAGAACAAGCTCAAAACAACTATAACTTAGAAAAAGCTTCTGAGTTACAATATTCTACTTTACCAAAATTAACTCAAGAGTTAGAAGAATTAGAAGAAAAATCTAAACATGAAGAATATAAACTTCTAAAACAAGAAGTTACTGAAGATGAGATTGATTTATCGTTAGTCAAATGACTGGTATTCCTGTAACTCGTCTAGTAGAAACAGAAAAAGAAAAATTATTACATCTTGCTGATACAATTCATGAAAAAGTAATAGGTCAAGATGAAGCTGTAGAGAGTGTAACTAACGCAATCTTACGTTCTCGTGCTGGTATCGCTGATCCTAACAGACCGATTGGTAGCTTCCTATTCTTAGGTCCTACTGGGGTAGGTAAAACTGAGCTTGCTAAAGCATTAGCTCTTAACTTATTCGATGATGAACGTAACATCGTGCGTATCGATATGAGTGAATACATGGAAAAACACTCAGTTAGCCGTTTAATCGGTGCCCCTCCAGGATACATCGGATATGAAGAAGGTGGTCAACTTACTGAAAGTGTAAGACGTAATCCTTACAGCATTATCTTAATGGACGAAATCGAAAAAGCTCACCCAGATGTGTTCAATATCTTACTTCAACTTCTTGATGAAGGTACACTTACTGACTCTAGAGGTGTAGTAGTAGATTTCAAAAATACAATAATTATCATGACTTCTAACATTGGTTCATTAGAACTATTAGAACAAGTTAAAGACGGTGTAATTTCTGAAGAAACTCGTAAAAATGTTACTAACCAACTTTACGGATACTTCAAACCAGAAATCCTTAACCGTATGGATGATATAATTATCTTCAAACCATTAACACAAGATAATATTAAAGGAATCGCTAATAAACTTCTTAATGAACTTGTTACATCGTATCGCTAATAGAAATATTACTTTTAACATATACTGATAATATTTCTAGTTGGGTTGCGACTGCTGGATTTGATATGAAATTTGGTGCTCGTCCACTTAAACGATTCATCCAAAGTCAAATCGAAAACAAACTTTCAGTTGAATTAATCCGCCATGGTATCGAAGATGGAATGGAAATCCACTTAGACTATGTAGATGATGAATTGAAAATTGATATTAAATAATATACTGATTTAGTCTATAAAGAGGGCGACTCAATAAATTGATTTATCTGAAATTGCAATTTTTGAGTTACTCCAAATAACTATGGACCCTCAGGAGAAATCCTGGGGTTCTTTTTATAAGGTTATATGAATTAAAAAAGATTAAAGTGTTGTAATTTATTATCTTTTGTATAAAATGAAATTTGTAGTATAATGATAAAATAAATAAAAACCCAGACGAAGTATGTGTATAGGAGGAATTTTAATGAAAAATAGCGGTTATGGCTGAACACCTATTGATTCGAAAATTAGGTGCTGAGTTACTAAATTCATATGGCTATGATGATTTAGTTTTAGTACCAATTTCTAATAATCCAGTAGAACAAACTACGTTCCAAGCTTTAGAAGATGAAGAACGTGAAAATATTATTGTAAAAAAATTATTGATGAATTAAAAAGAGAAAAGGTTGCGACGCAATCTTTGTATATTGTAACTCACTTAGTTCTGTTGTCGATTTTCGATAGATTGGCAGAAAAAATGAATATTTCTATTATTACTCCTATGCAAATGTATAGAAATCTAGGTCTTGAGTATAAGTATCTTGCTGTAATGGCGGCTAACTCTCATGGTCTTACGGGTGTTGAGAACAATCTTTATGTATCGAATCCGCGTCTTCGTGTATTAGGATTATCGATGTTGGAGCTTGTTAAAGGATAGAAGAAGGAAATAAACCTGAACAAATAGTTGATGATTTCAACTTTAAGACACTGTTTAATTATTTTGAAATGACTAATGTAGAAGCAGTTGTTCTTGGATGTACTCATTTTCCTTATATTAAAAAAGAACTTGAAAAAATTACTAACCTTCACATTATAGATGTAGGAGTATTTATGATAGAGAGTTTAAAGAGAAAGGATATATAGAATGCCAATAGGAATAATAATTAATATGATTGCTATATTCTTAGGGGGGATAGCTGGTGCTCTTTTAGGAGATAAGTTACCAGAGAAGTATAAAGAACAATTAAATATGATTTTTGGACTTTGTTCAATGGGAATGGGAATAGCGTCAATTGGACTTATGAAATATATGCCAGCGGTAATATTCGCGATTATTATAGGGACTTTAGTAGGATTATTCTTTAATCTTGGAGATTTAGTATATAGAGCTTGTGCAAAAATTGCAAAAACTTATGTTAAAAGTTGTTCCAAAAACAAATACTTCTATGTCAGAGACTGAATTTTTAGCTACATTGATAACGGTTATTGTACTATTTTTTTGTTCTAGTGGAATGGGAATTTATGGAAGTCTAAGTGAAGGTATAACAGGGGATCCTAGTTTATTAATTACGAAGTCTATTCTGGATTTCTTTACAGCTGCTATTTTTGCATGTAATCTTGGGTATATTGTATCTCTAATAGCTGTACCACAATTTGTTATTTTTACGTTATTATTTTTTTATCAGCAGGTTTAATAGTTCCACTTACAACACCTGAAATGATTAATGACTTTAAGGCGTGTGGTGGTTTCTTAATGGTCGCAGCTGGATTTAGAATATTGAAACTTAAGATGTTTCCGGTTGTAGATATGGTACCCTGCGATGATATTAGTTATGCCATTTAGTTGGCTTTGGGTAAATGTGATTTTACATTTATTATAAATTATATAAATAAAGCTAGTTAGAATTTGTTTCTGACTAGTTTTTTGTGTTGTTTTTTTATTTGGTTTTGGAAATATATCGCATATACCGATGCTATTTTCCTTCTAAGTAACTTTCATTTCTTTTCTTTTGCTTGTTCGAAAAATACTGTTGTATTCTTCAATCATTTCTTTCTGTATATTCTCCTTCGACTTGGTCACAGTCTAGTGAATAAAAGTACTTTTTCAACTCGCTCATATACATCTTCTAGAGTAAACTCTTTATGAAGAAGTTTTTCTAATGTTTCCATACAGTTCGGATCGACTTTGGATATTTGTAATTTATCTGTTGATCTTAATTCCGATATCGTAAAAATTCACGCATTATGTTCGCGCGTTTTTTTGTTGATCTCCAAAGATACTGATATATATTGAAAACAACGACTGAATCTTTTAATTTTTTTCTTTGAGCGATTCCAGCGAATTTTTTTCCATTTATGCTTAGGTCATAATCACCAGGACAGTATGAATTTGTTATTTCTATTGCATCAATTTTGTTAGCACCTTCTGGGAAGACTGCTTTGATGAAATCTGTCATTAGCTCATAACCTTCTATTAATTGAAAAATTATCTTTTGGCTTATTCATAATAATTGATAAATTTAATATACCTTTATCTGAAATTATTCCTAGTCCTCCGATATTTCTAACAGCGGGAATAATATTATTTCTATAAAAAGCGAATAATGCTTCGTCAAAAAATGGAACACGTGTATCTGAGCTCCAATTATTGCTGAGTTCGGTAATGTACATGTAAAATACACCCATCATTCCCAGAAATTGTACGTAAAAACATCTCATCGGTAGCAATAGGTATTAGGGATTTACAATATTTAATGTTTTATAGACATTGAATTTTTTATTTCGAATAAGATTTAGCATAGCTACTCCTTCTAAATTTGTCGATAATATATATAACTTAAAAATTAATACTTTATCATTATAATTTAAGAGATTAATTTATGCAAGGCTTTAATTAGATTAGGAAATAAAGAGACGGGAGCGACTCAAAAATCGTGATTTCGTAGAAATCGATTTTGTCGAGTCGCCCTCGCACAGGTTATTAGATATCTAAAAAGCTTTTTGTAAAGCGAATTTAGATGTCAATAAGCTACCGCGTCTATGAGTTCTCATACACACTTTATTAAAATTTAGGACTTTTGGGTCAGCCCGTCTCAAATTATTTTATAGGTTAAGTTTGTAATCTTCTGGTTTAATAATAGGTACAATTTTCGTAAATAGTTTTACGAAGAAGAAACCAGAAACTATTGGAATTAGTGCGAAGACGATAGCTGCTTTTAATATTTCTAAAGCACTTCCGTCAGTAGTCGCAAGGTGTGCTAATGGTCCAACTAGACCACTGAATCCAAATCCAGCACTCATCGCTGTACCTTTTAATGTTTAGTATTGCGGCGAATACTCCCGAAACAGCAGCACTACAAAAGAACCGGTAGCATAATTTTTGGTTTAGCAAAAATATTTGCTATCGAGATTTTTCGGAGATCCGATAAAGTGAGCGAAGCAAACTCCTTTAGAGTTAACTGCCCATCCTGCTATTGCAAGTGTGAATCCACAAGCACAGATTCCAAGGTTTGCAGCTCCTGAGGCTATTCCATCTATATTAATCGCAAGAGCTACCCCAACTGATGTAATTGGAGAAACTACAAGACAAGCGAAAATAATTGCGATAAGAATAGTAAGAATGATAGGTTGTAATGTAAGTAGATGCTTAATTCCATCTCCTAATAATTTAGTTACTCCAGAGAAGAATGGAAGTGTAGATTCACCAATACCTCCGATAATAACAAGTGTTAATGGAGGTAGGATGATTACAGCATAGTTTTTTTAGCCTTGTCTCCAATTAGCAGGATGAATAATGTTGCTAATGCAGCTGTAAAAGATCATAGTTACGATATCTCCAGAATCCTTTTTAACATAAGTCCTGTTTTGTCTGGAGTAGGGATAATTGAACCACTCGCAACAGAGTAGCTAATCCTATAGATACACTTTTGTACTGGTGTAAATTTAAAGAATAATCCAATAATAATTCCTGAAGCTAAAACCTATCATAGCATTGGAAATTGTTATTGATAATGATAAAAACGCAAGTGCAGGATAAACCTTACCTATATATTTAAGTAGTTCACCAGCAGGCACCTGGTACCAAACATAGAACTGTTCCTAGGGCGATACCGTTAAGGACGTTCATAGTAAAAATTTTTAATAGAAATTTTTCTTTCATAAACATCATCTCCTTTTTATGTATTCGTTACCTAAAAAGGTTACTAATAATTATAACGTAAAATATATATTTTGTACATTAAAAATTTACTAGTTTTTGATTTGTAGTTTAACTTAATTTTAACTTATCTCTATATAGTGTATAATATTAATAAAAAGGAAAGTAAAATATAAAGGAGATTCTGAATGAAAGTATTAAGAAAAAATACTAGCGTTATTAATAGTATTAGCTCTTTTTGGTGGTGGAGCAACATATGCGTTAACACCAAGTGAAAAGTATAAAAATTCAGAAAAAATTAGCAAATCATGATGCTAAGATTAAGTTGGAGGATCTAAATGGAGATTTTTATTTCAAATCTTAAATTAGTTGATTCAAATATTAAAAACATCATTGAAAAATTAATAATAATACATTTCTATCTATATTTAAGAATGCAGTACCAGCTAGTTCAGAATTACTAGCTGGAAGCTATAAGTTAGTTGGAGATCATATTGAGGCAAAATTACCTGTTAAATTAGGACCTTGAATACAATTATTAATACTAATATAAAAGTAACTGGTGCTAATAATAGTGTAGATTTAATTCTAGAAGATGCTAAAATTGAAAAAGTACCTATTCCAAATTTTGCTTTTAGAAAAATATTTAAAAGAAGCACTTACTGGTAGTGGAGCAGGGGTTAACGGTAATACTATTACTATTAAATCACTTGACTTACCAGTTGTTGTTGATAATATAGAGGTTACTGAAAGTAATATTAATGTGACTGCATCACTTAGTAGAGAAAAAGCATTAAAATATGCTGCGGAGAATTTTAACGCATATCGAAGAGTATAAAAATATTAGACTTTTGAAAATAAACAATTATTAGAAGGACTTCTACGCATGAAGTCTTTCTAATAGTAGGTTTTCAAAAGTCTTTTTAATTTCATGATATTTTCAGATAATTTCAAATTAAATTCACATAAAAGACTTGAAAGTTTTTATCTTGATGTAATATAATATAAATATCGTAAATAAAGACAAGACGATCTATGTGGAGTTTTAGAGAGAAACTGGTAGGTGAAAAGTTTTATAGAAGCATAGGAGTTATCACTTTATTGTGTAATTATTTTAATAGAACAAACAAGTGCTCTTAGTAGGAGTTAAAAGAGGTGGTACCGTGGATACATTTCGCCCTCTATAACTTTTTACTAAGAGCTTTTTTTATTTTGAAAGGAGAAAAAATGGTAGAATTAAAAGATACATTATTAATGCCAAATACGAAGTTTCCAATGCGTGGAAATCTTCCAAATAAAGAACCAGAATTCTAAAACGTTGGGAAGAAATGGATTTATACAATAAAATTTTAGAAAAAAATGCTGGGAAACCTTCATACGTACTTCACGATGGACCTCCATATGCGAATGGTAACATCCACATTGGGCACGCATTAAACAAAAATTTTAAAAAAGACTTTTATCGTTAAATATAAAAATATGAATGGTTTTGTTTCACCATATGTTCCTGGTTGGGATACTCACGGTCTTCCAATCGAACAAGTATTAGTAAACAATGGTGTTGATAGAAAAATCTATGCCAGCTAATAAATTTAGAAATAAATGTAAAGATTATGCTTTAAAAACAAGTTGATAAACAACGTGCTGACTTCAAAAAAACTTGGAGTATTAGGTGATTGGGATAATCCATACTTAACATTAGATCCAAAATTTGAAGCTGAACAAATCCGTGTATTTGGTAAAATGGTAGACAAAGGATATATCTACAAAGGGTTAAAACCTATCTACTGGTCACCATCTTCAGAGTCTGCATTAGCTGAAGCTGAAATCGAGTACCATGATCACACTTCACCATCTATCTATGTTGCTTTTGACTTAGTTAGTGAAAATGGTGCTGTAGAAAAAGGAACTAAGTTTGTTATTTGGACAACTACTCCTTGGACATTACCTGCTAACTTAGGTATTGCTGTTCATCCAGACTTTGAATACCAAGTTGTTAAATATAATGGGGAAAGTTACTTAGTTGCTAAAGAAAGAGTAGCATTCTTAGCTGAAAAATTTGGTTGGGAAAACTATGAAACAGGTGAAGTATTAGTGGGTAAAGATTTAGAATACTTACTATGTCAACACCCATTTTTAGATAGAACATCTACATTAATCTTAGCAGATTATGTAACACTTGATTCAGGGACTGGGCTAGTTCATACAGCACCTGGACACGGGGTTGATGACTATCTTGTTGGTCAATTACAATACAAACTTGGAGTATTATCACCAGTTGATAACCAAGGTGTTCTTACAGAAGAAGCTGGACAATTCGCTGGTAAATTCGTATTTGATGCGAACAAAGACATTATTGCGCACTTAGCTGAAACTGGTGCATTATTACAACAAGAAGATATTACTCACTCATACCCACATGACTGGAGAAGTAAAAAACCAATTATCTTCAGAGCTACACCACAATGGTTCTGTTCTGTAGATGCATTCCGTAGTGAATTACTTGAAGCTGTAGACAACACTAAATTCTACAGTGAATGGGGTAAACCAAGATTATATAACATGATTCGTGACCGTGGAGACTGGGTAATCAGTCGTCAACGTGTATGGGGTGTGCCAATTCCTGTATTTTATGCTGAAAATGGTGAAGCTATCCTTGATATCGACTTAATCGAACACGTAGCGAAAATCTTCGAAGAAGAAGGATCAACTGTTTGGTTCTATAAAGAAGCTAAAGAATTATTACCAGAAGGATATACTCACCCAGGAAGTCCTAATGGTGAATTCACTAAAGAAATGGACATCATGGACGTATGGTTCGACTCTGGAACATCTCACCAAGGATGTTGTGCAATTCGTAAAGAGTTAACTTACCCAGCTGACTTATACCTAGAAGGAAGTGACCAATACCGTGGATGGTTCAACTCTTCACTAATCACTTCTGTAGCGGTATCAGGAGTAGCTCCATATAAAGAGTTAGTATCTGCTGGATTCGTAATGGATGGTAATGGTAACAAGATGAGTAAATCATTAGGTAACGTTATTTCTCCTAACGATGTAGGTAAAAGAATTAGGGTGCTGAGATTATCCGTCTATGGTCTGCAAGTGTTGACTATACTCAAGACGTTCGTATCTCTAAAGATATCTTAAAACAAGTATCTGAAACATACAGAAAAATCAGAAATACTTTCCGTTTCTTACTAGGAAACTTATTCAACGGAAGCTTCAACAATAAGACTGATCTTGTTGCGTATGAAGACCTTGAAGAACTAGATAAATACATGGTTCTTAAATTCGAAAAAGTTGTTGCTAAAGTATTAGATTACTATGAAAACTATCAATTTAACAGCATTACTACTGAATTAATCAACTTCTTCAACGTTGAATTATCTTCATTCTACCTAGATTATGGTAAAGACATCCTTTACATCGAAGGTGAAGATTCTCACAAGCGTTTAAGTATGTTAACAGTTCTTTACACAGTATTAAGTAAATCTGTTAGATTACTTGCTCCAATTCTTTCATTCACTGCTGAAGAAGTATATGACAACATGCCATACGAAGATGCTGAATCTGTTCACTTAACTGACTTCCCAGCTAAAAAAACGTAATCGAAGATGCTGCGTTAGAAGCTAAATGGGATAAACTTCTGAAGTTCGTGATGATGTGAATAAAGCATTAGAAGAAAGCCGTAATGAAAAAGTTATCGGTAAATCTTTAGAAGCAGCTGTTGAAGTATACAGTAATGATGCAGAAGTAGTTGAGTTATTAAATTCTGTTGATAACTTAAACCAATTCTTCATCGTAAGTAAAGTTGCTGTTAAAGAAAACGATGGTGTAGCTTATGATCTTGCTACTGTTAAAGTAACTAAAGCAGAAGGACACCGTTGTGACCGTTGTTGGAACATCGTTGATGAAGTAAACGAAGAAGGTTTATGCCCACGTTGTGCTAGCATTTTAAACAAATAATAGAATAAAGAGAAGAGTATTTTCTATATATTATAGTTAATACTCTTTTTAAAAAAGAGAGGTGTACATAAGATGTTTAATATTGAATATGAGGCATGGGAAAAATGTATGTAGTGCTTACTTTAAATTAAATGAAAAATACAAAGAAAGCATATTTACAATTTTTTTCCATTTACGAAAAATTTCAAAAAAAGGGAAGAGAAAAATTTAAAAAGTGAGAGCTTTTTTTAATAATTATATTAAAGATTTGACTTTTTGTAATAGTTGAAGAATGTTTCTTTAGAACAAATAACTTTTTACAAAAAGGTGATGGTAGTTTTAGAGATTCTTCATTAGTTTCTCCAATTCTATTTTTTTAGTTTTACAGACGTTAGGCTATAAGATTTATAATTTATATGAACAAGAGAGAAAATGAAAAATATAGAAGTATATTATGCAGGTAATTATAATGAAATGGATGTAATGTATAAAAAAAGAGTTATGATGAATTTTACAATAGTATTAATTCTAAGAAAAACGATTTTTGACTATTATTTAAAAAACAGATTTATCTAATTTTTCGAATATAAACTTAAATATTTTAGTAGGGAAAAATTGATGAAAAATTGTAATAAGAAAGGCAATAAAATTACTATCAACTCTTTTGAATTGAAAAGTATTAAAAGATATCTTAGAATATACAGGATTTGGAAAAATTTCCAACAATAGAAAATAGTGTTGCCACTTCATTTTTTTAGCAACTAATGTATATCTAGATGAGATAGATAACTATATCTATGATTATATAAGTAAAAAAATAAAAATGAAGATAGTTTTTAAAAATGATTCGTTATGTAGATGACTTATATATTTTATTTAATTCAAAATAAAAATTAGTAAAAGATACTAAGGACTTTTTGTAATGAATTAAGAAATCAATATTCATCAATTTTAAAAAAATATGGATTAGCACTAAATAATAAAAAAGTTTACTTTTTACTAAAATTGAAAATATAGAAAATGAATTAAAGAAGTCGTTATATTCGGAAAAATATAGATATAAAAGACAATAGTTTAGAAAAAAATTTTCCTGATGAGTCATTTTATCAGTTTATTACTAGATTAGCTAATATTTTAGATAATGACTATATTACTATTGAAGAATATAATGAATTAATAAAACGAGTATTTTTTTCTGATGAAAATATAGAGTATACACCCATTGAGATTTTCAATTATTTCATTTATAGTAGTGATATTATTGATAAAAAAATAAAAAAATTTATCTAATTCTATTTGCCAACTTATATATAAAGATATTTCATTCATATCTCTTGATCCTAAAAGACTTACAACTTTAGTTTTAAAAAACAAAAAAATGGGAGACGCTATAAGAAGTCTTTTTGAAATCACTTTTTTGAACGTAGCAGAAATAATCGCTGGAATACTTACGATACATCAATAGCTGTACATTATTTGATACAACGCGGTTTTGAACATAATGATTTAATAAAATGTTTTAGGAAAAATGAGAGTGATTTAAAGAATTTCTATGATTATTTTTTTGTAAAAATAGTTTTCATGAAAAATATTTTGAAAAATAAAGAAAATAAAGTTATTAATAAATTAATTCCAATAATAACAGGAAAAAGAAAGAAAAGCAAACTTATTTTTTTATATTTAATGTATAAAGTAGAAAAAGAAAAAAATAATACATTATCAGAATTCAATTTTTTTAAAAAAATTTTTTTGATAGAGTCACAGCACATCTAGAATTTAGATATTCTTCTGAAAAATTAGATAATCCAAATTTTAATAAGTTTTATAATAAACAACAACATTGTAAGTTTTATAATTGTATTGCTTCTTCTAGAAGAGGTGTTGGACAAAGCTCATAAAAATAAGAAATTCTAATCCACTCTCTCATTCAACAGCAAATTTATTAGAGAAATATTCAACTCAAGAAATAAAGAGTAATATTGAAAATTTGAAAGAATTAATTAAATGTTATATTAAAAATGAAAGAGAATAATTAATATTAAAATTTTAAAAAATTTAGTCGACATTAGTTTTGGAAAATGAGAAATTTTAAAATTTATTAAAAAGGACAATAATTAAAGCTCAATTTTATTGAAAAAATCAAAAAAATATAAATTCATTTAGCTTTATTAGTCGGATAAAGAATCGTAGTTAATATCAACTTAAAAATCGTGTTATTGTTGTTGCTTTTAATAGATAAAATGAATGTTATAATTAAATGATGAATTATAATATGATTATAAAATCATTTAAATAAGAAAAAATATGTCGGAAGGAAAAATGTTAATGGCTATTTTTAGGAAAAAAATATTTGATGCTAACAGAAGAGAAGTAAAAAGTTTATCAAAAATTAGCTGATAAAGTATTAGCTAAAGATGAAGAATATTCAAATCTTAGCGATGAAGAATTAGTAAAATAAAACAGAAGAATTTAAAGCTTACATTCAAGAACAAAAGAGAAAAAGGTAAAAGATACACCGGATATATCTAGATAAAAATTTTAGTAGATGCGTTCGCTGCAGCTCGTGAGGGTGCATTTACGTTCTCTAGGGAATGAAACCATATAAAGTTCAAATCATGGGTGGTATCTCACTTCACCGTGGGTGATATCGCAGAGATGAGAACAGGGGAAGGTAAAACTCTTACTGCAACAATGCCTGTTTACTTTAAACGCATTAGTAGATGAAGGTGTACACGTTGTTACAGTTAACGAATACTTATCTCAACGTGATGCTCAGGAAATGGGAGTTTTCTATAACTTTCATGGGACTTTCTGTAGGTCTTAACTTAAACTCTTTAAATTCTGAAGAGAAAAAGAGCAGCATACAATGCTGATATCACATACTCAACAAACAATGAGTTAGGGATTTGACTATTTAAGAGATAACATGGTTAAAAACAGTTGAAGCTCGTGTTCAACGTCCATTAAACTATGCCGTAATCGATGAGGTTGACTCAGTTCTTATCGATGAAGCACGTACACCACTTATTATCTCTGGTGAAGGTCAAGAATCAACTTCACTTATACCAAGTAGCGAAATGCATTCGTTAAAAACTCTGAAAAAGCAGAGGAAGAAGATGGAAGTGATGGAGATTATACATTAGATATTAAAACTAAATCTATTCAACTTTCTGAAAAATGGTATTGATAAAGCAGAAAGTTATTTTGGACTAAACAATCTTTACGAGTTGAAAAATGTTGATTTAACTCACCACATTAACCAAGCGTTAAAAAGCTAACTATACAATGGCGTTAGACGTTGATTACGTGGTTGCTGAAGACGGAGAGATTTTAATCGTTGACCAATTTACTGGTCGTACAATGCCTGGACGTCGTTTCTCTGAAGGATTACACCAAGCTATCGAAGCTAAAGAAGGTGTACCAATCCAGAAAAGAAAGTAAAACAATGGCGACTATTACATTCCAAAAACTTCTTCAGAATGTATAAAAACTTAGTGGTATGACAGGTACTGGTAAAACAGAGGAAGAGGAATTTAGAAATATCTATAACATGTTTGTTACAACAATTCCTACGAACAGACCAATCCAAAGGATTGATGCACCAGACTATATTTACTCAAATATGGAAGCTAAAGTTCAATGCAGTAGCACAAGAGGTAAAAGAACGTTATGATACGGGGACAACCAGTTCTTTTTAGGTACAGTTTCAATTGAAAACGAGTGAATTAGTATCTAAATTATTATATAGATATGGAGTACCTCACAAAGTACTTAATGCTAAACAAAATGAGAGTGAAGCTGAAATAATTAAACAAGCTGGACAACGTGGTTCAGTAACTATCGCGACTAACATGGCTGGTCGTGGTACGGATATTAAACTTGGAGAAGGTGTTCGTGAGTTAGGGTGGTCTTGCTGTAATAGGTACAGAACGTCACGAATCACGTCGTATTGATAACCAGCTACGTGGTCGTTCAGGTCGTCAAGGAGATCCAGGTTACAGTAGATTCTATCTATCGCTAGAAGATGAGCTTATGGTTCGTTTCGGAGCTGACAGATTACAAAAAATCATGGGGAAAGATGATGATACGCCACTTGAAAGTAGAATGGTAAGTAGATCTGTTGAAAGTGCACAAAAACGTGTAGAAGGTAATAACTATGACTCACGTAAACAAGTACTTCAATATGATGATGTATTACGTAAACAACGTGAAATCATGTATGCTGAAAGAAATGAAGTATTAGAGAAACGAAGTTGTTACTGATATTATTCAAGATATGATTGGGGACGCAGTAGATAAAACTATGGCATTTATCACTGAAAACTTAGAGGCGCACAGTGAAAAAAAGAAGAAACTAGAAGAAATTATTAAATCACTTAAATGAGAAGTTCTTAGGTCAAAAACCTATTACTGAGAGTGAGTACTCAGATGTTATGTCTGATGATGAAATTCGTGAGCTAGTATTACACAGAATTAATCTTGAGTTAGCTGAGAAAACGTGAGTTACTTGGTGATGAGACTATGAATTCATTCGAGAAATACATTCTTCTTAATGCTATCGATGATAGATGGACTGACTCATATCGACCAAATGGATCAACTTAGAAAAAGGGATTTTTCCTTCGTTCTTATGGACAAATTGATCCACTTCGCGAGTACAAAAACAGAAGGTTATCAAATGTTCGAGGACATGATTGATGATATTCAAGTAGAAGTTGTAACTAACTTAATGCGTATTAGAGTAGAACGTCACGAAGAAATCGAGATGAAACAAGAACCAACTAACCTTGTAACTAACGATAGTAAAGAACATATCGCTCGTGGTCCAATTAAGAGTGCATCTCGTGAAGAGAAAAAAAGCTCGTATCGAAGAGCGTAAACAACGTATTAAAGAGTTAAAAAGCTCAAAAAGAAAAAGAAGCTAATTAGTAGTTAATTGAAAGAAGGAGACTTAAAATAGGTTTCCTTCTTTTAATGGCTTTATATTATATTTTTAGGAGGTAGTATTATGAAGCATATAGAAAAACTAAGAGAATATAATAGAATCAAATGATAATATTGTCTTTTTGGTGGAGCTGGTGTTTCTACTGAATCTGATATTCCAGATTTTAGAAGTGCGAATGGTGTGTTTTAATGTTAAATTAAATCGCCACTTTTACACCTAGAACAACTCGTTTCTAGGACTATGTTTTGTGAAGTATCCTGTAGATTTCTTTTGATTTTTTTATAAAAAACATTTTAGTTTATCCTGATGCTAAACCGAATAGAGCTCATTTTTATTTAGCTGACTTGGAAAAAAACAAGGGGAAACTTAAGGCAGTAATTACTCAAAATATTGATACTCTTCATGAACAAGCAGGGTAGTAAAAAATGTTTTAAAACTTCATGGTAGTGTAGATGCTAACTATTGTACTAAGTGTAAAAAGTTTTTACAACTTAGAAGACTTTTTGGCTAAAAATGAAGAAATACCGAGCTGTGATAAATGTGGTGGTAATAAAACCGTATGTTACTTTTATATGAAGAGGAATTAGATATGACAGTATTTAATGCTGCTGATTAACTTTATTGAAAAAGCTGATGTACTTATTATCGGTGGTACTTCATTAAGTGTTTATCCAGCAGCAAATCTACTACATTATTTTTAGAGGAAAGTATTTAGTTGTTATTAATAAGACGTCTACACCCTCAGGATAATATGGCTGATCTAGTAATTAATGGTAAAATTGGAGAAGTATTTTCAAAATTAGGAGAAAGGTTAGGTGATATGTAGATGTATTTATTTAGAAAATTAGCTTGGTTTATGAAGCTAGAAAAAAGGCGTTATATTATTGGGATAATTGCCCTTATATTAGTAAGTATTTTCAACTTAATTCCACCGAAAGTTATTGGGACTGTTATTGATAAAATTGAGGCTGGAAATTTAACTAATGGAGAGTTATTCTTAAATGTTGGTTATCTTGTATTAGCTGCACTTGCTATGTACGCACTTCGTTATGTTTGGCGTGTTTATATTTTTGGGCGGCATACAACTTAGGAAGAATCTTAAGGTCAAGATTATTTGAACACTTTTACTAAGATGTCTCCGTCGTTCTTTCAAAAATATCGTACGGGTGACTTAATGGCGCATGCAACGAATGATATAAACTCAGTAGCAATGGTTGCTGGGGGTGGAGTAATGTCAGCGGTTGATGCGAGTATTACAGCATTAGTGACATTATTTACGATGATATTTTTAATTGATTTCAAGTTGACTCTAATAGCTATTATTCCTTTACCGTTTTTAGTATATGCTACTAATTATATTGGTGATAAAAACTATGAGAGTTTTGAGGCAGCACAAGAGTCATTTTTCTGATTTGAATAATAAGGTTCAAGAAAGTGCTTCTGGGATAAAAGGTCACTAAATCATTCGGTTATGGTAATGATGAGATTAAGAGTTTTAGGAAGTTAATAACAAAGTATTCGGTAAGAATGTTATCGCCGCTAAGTATAACTCATTATTTGATCCAATGGTATTAATCTTCGTTGGATTATCTTATACACTTACTCTTGTTTTTCGGGTGGGTATTTTTATTTCAAATGGTGATTTATCGGTTGGGGAGTTAGTTACTTTCGTGACTTATCTTGATATGTTAGTATGGCCGCTTCAAGCAATTGGTTGGTTGTATAATATATCACAACGTGGTGAAGTATCTTATAAACGTATTGAGAGTTTATTAGCTGAAGTTAATGAGGTAAATACCAATTTAGATAGTAAAATCAAAGCTGAAAATGGTCGACTTGAATATAATATCAACAACTTTCGAATTTGAAGAAGGTAAGAGTGTTCTAAGAGATATTAAGTTTCGCTATTGAAAAAGGTCAAACACTAGGTATCGTAGGTGTTACTGGAGCAGGTAAAACTACATTATTAAGGCTTTTTATTAAGAGAGTTTAATATTGAGTCTGGTAATATCATGCTTAACAATAGAGACATTGCTGAATATAGTATTAATGACCTTAGAAAACTTATCGGATATGTACCACAAGATCAAGTACTATTTGCTATGTCGATTAAAGAAAATATCCGTTTTGCAAATCCTTTAATTGATGATAAACAAGTAGAAGAAATTACAAAAATTTGTGGTCTGTATGATGATATTATGGCTATGCCTGAGAAGTTTGATACGATTGTTGGTGAGAAAGGTGTTAGTCTTTCAGGTGGTCAAAAACAACGTTTAGCAATGAGTCGTGCTTTGATTATTAATCCTGAAATTTTAATCCTTGATGATTCATTATCTGCGGTTGATGCTAAGACTGAACATGTTATTTTAGAAAACTTAAAAGAACAACGTAGCGGTCAAACTAATATCATTACTGCACATAGACTTTCTGCAGTAGTGGAAGCTGATTTAATAATTGTTTTAGGTGATAACACGATTATTGAAAAAGGAACGCATGACGAACTAATCGCAAAATAACGGTTGGTATAAAGAGACTTATGAGAGTCAACAGATGGAAGAAAGCTTGAAAGGAGGAAATGAAGATGTCGAAAAGTAAGACGTTTTTTAGACTAATGCGCTATATGTTGCGCTATAAAGGATTATCGATATTAGCACTATTATTTATATTAATGACTTCGATAGTCGCAACAGCAATTCCTCTATTAGCTCAATATTATATTGATAATTTTATTACAAAAATATTGCCAAAGCTGGATTATATATTTTTAATAATTTATTTTGGATTGTTTTATCCTGAGAGTTGTGTTTACATTTTTAGGAGAGTATTACTTTGCAAAAGTAGCTCATAGTATAGTTAGAGATTCACGAAATGATAGTTTTGCTAACTTGCAAAAATTAGGTATGTCTTACTTTTGATAAGACTCCTGTAGGTTCTGTAGTATCTAGATTAACTAATGATACACAGGCTGTTGCGGATATGTTTGGAACAATTTTCTCAAGTTTTTAAATACAATACTTATGTTTGTGAGTAACACTGTCTGCGATGATTGCTTTTAGGTTGGCAATTAACAATCTACATGATACTATTTATCCCTGTAATGGTTGGTTCAGTATATCTATAGCCAGAAGCTTTCTAGTAGATTAGTAGAAATTTCTCGTGCGAAAAATTAGTGAAATGAATACTAAATTATCTGAATCTATAGAGGGTATGAAGATTATCCAAGCATTTAATCAGGAACAACGATTAATTGATGAATTTGGAGAGGTTAATAATGAACACCTTCGTTATTACACTAAATCATTAAAAGGTTGATAGTTTATTATTAAGATCAGCTATGGCTTTTATTTAAAGTATTAGCATACGGTGTTATCGTAATGTATTTTGGGCTTAGTTTTGAAAGTGCTGGATTTACAGCTGGGATAATCTATGCGTTTATTCAATATACGAATCAGCTGTTTAATCCACTAATTGAACTTATGCAAAACTTCTCAATTCTTCAGACTTCTATAATATCTGCGGGACGTGTTTTTCACACTAATAGACAATGAAGAATATGAGCCGGAGCAAAAAGAGAGTGATTATAAAATATTACGTGGTGATATTGAGTTTAAAAATGTTAGCTTCTCTTACGATGGTAAACGTGATGTTCTTAAAAATATTTCGTTTAGTGTTAAAAATGGAGAGAGCATAGCGTTTGTAGGAGCTACCGGTTCTGTAAATCTTCATTATGAACCTATTCTTAAGATTTTATGATTATGATAGAGGAGAAATCTTTAATTGATGGAGTTAATATTAAAGATTATAGTTCTAAAGAATTAAGAAATCAGTGTAGGACTAGTACTTCAAGATCCATTCTTATATCATGGGAACAGTAGAGTCTAATATTAAAGATGTATAATGAAGAGTTTAACAGAGAAGATGTTATTGAAGCAGCGAAGTTTGTTGATGCACATAACTTTTATCGATAAATTAGAAGATAAGTATGATAGCTTAGTTACAGAAAGAGGTTCAACATTTCTCATCTGGAGAAAGACAACTAACATTTGCTAGAACTATAGCAAGCAAGCCGAAGATTCTTATTCTTGATGAAGCTACTGCAAATATAGACTCAGAAACAGAAGAATTGATCTCAACATTCTCTTGAAAAAATGAGAAAAGGTAGAACAACAATAGCGATAGCTCATAGATTATCAACGATTCAAGATTCTAACTGTATCTACGTATTAGATAAAGGTGAAATTATTGAATCTGGAACACACGATGAGTTGATAGCATTAAAAGGAAATTATTATAAAATGTACCAACTTCAAGCAGGTATGTTAAATAAATAGATTACAGGTGACTCAACTAGACATTTGCTGAATAACGATGTTTGAGTCACTTCTATATTTAGTTTTATAAGAAAAAATAATTATATACGTATATGAGTTAACATAAATTTAGGGTGTCAAATTCATTTGCTTAAAACGCTGAATATACAATGTTAGGACTGACCCAAGTCCTGAAATTTAACAGTTTATATGAAAACTCATAGAAGTGAGTGGTTTATTGATATCAAATTTACTTTATAAAAGTAGATATGGACTAAACTGTGTGTGACTCGACAAAATCTTTGTTTCTTGAAATGCGATTTTGAGTCACCCATATAGTATTTTGTCGAATTGCTTGCATTTTGAAGAAAAACACAATTAATATTAACTGAATAGAAAGAAGAAATTTATTGAAAGATTATTTAAAAGAAAGAAGGAATTAGAATTGAGGAAAGTTTCTAGGGGAAAAATATAATAAGTTTCTCATTAAGAAAATTAACTGTTGGTGTTTGTTCGATGACGATAGGGTCATTTTTCTTGGTGTCTACTGTTCAACCAGAAGAAAATATAGTGAAGGCCGCCGATAATGCAATTGTTCACTATAAATATGTAGGTGAAAGACAATCTTAACAGATAGAGAAAAAGAATTAATAAAAAAGAAGTACCAAGTGTTGTAAGTAGTATAGAAGAGACTTATTATTTAGTATTTAAGCCGAATAAAATCAACACAACTAAAACAAACTACCCTAATACTGGTTTAAATTATGGAGTAGGAAGCATGCTTCTAGGAGTATGCATAGGTCTTCTAGTAGTTAGTTGTAGCGAAAGGTAAAAATAAATCACGTAAAATATTATCAATATTATTAGTTACGAGTATGTGGAGCAACTACTTCTAGAGTTACCTGCTCGCGCTATGGAAGACTTACAATTATCAGTCTACAACATGGATTATAATTTAAAAGTTGGAGATAGACTGCCTAGAGATTTCTGCAATCCCAGGATATAGTTTTGTTGGATTTATTAAAAATGAAACTGAAACTAAAAAGATAAATGAAGAAGTGAAGAAAAATGTTAATCCCAACAAAAATAATACAACCACAATTAAAAGAAAATTACAGATGTAAATCTAACTGATAAAAACAGGAAAATAAAGCAAGACTAGATAATACAGATAAAAAAGTATTGACAATAAAGAAAAGAGACTAAGTAATAGAAAATGGTAATAAAAAGAGGATAAAAGTTTTTAGGAAGCTATATCTAGAATCTCATCAAGATGCAGAGTGTTAGCAGGAGAACAGGGCTAAACCTGGAATTATATATACAGATCAAAACAGTTTGAGACACTCAATACAGTATAATCAAAATAGAAACAATAATCAGTTGCTTGAGCGGGAACAACAAGGAATCAAAACAACATAGTAGCTAGGGAAAAGATAGATGTTGTTAGAATATTTGACCTTAGAAGGAAAGAAATATCAAGAGAGTTAATTTTCACAAAAACAGAAGATGTAGAAATAATTGAACAGGAACCAAAGCAGAAGGCACAGCTATATGCGAACAGCCGAGGAGATAGTCAAAACCCGCAGTAGAAGTTAAACCAGAATACACAGGAGTGCAAGCTGGAGCGATAGTAGAACCTGAGAAAAGTAGAACCACAAAAGAATATACAGGAGAACAAGCCGGAGCGATAGTTGAGCCAGAGAGAAGCCAGAAGCACGCAAAAGAGTAACACAGGAGTACAAGCTGGAGACAATAGTTCAAGACCAGAGAAGGCAGAACCTCCGAAAGAATATACGGGAGACAAGCTGGGGCAATAGTCGAGACCAGAAAAGTAGAACTGCATGAAAGAGAATACACAGGAGTGCACGCTGGGGCAATAGTCGGAACCAGAAGGTGAGAACCTCGAAAGAATATACGGGAATACAAGCTGCAGGGCAAGAAGTCACGACAGAAGGTAGGAACCTCCGAGAATATACGGGAATACAAGCTGGGGCAATAGTCAGACCAGAAACAGTAGAACCTCCAGAAGAATATACAGGTAGATTGAACAGCCAAGTACTGGAGACGAGGCAACTGGAAACGAGGCCGATCCTACAGGTGGTGACGGACGTCCTAAAGAGATGAAATTAAAGAAGAAGAAACAGCTGATGAAAGAGTTGGAGCTTAGGAGACGTTTCTTAATGTAGAGATTATATAGAGTTTGGAGAGAATAGCATCGAGCACGTTACATCCGTAGATGAATTGGTGGCACGATAGTCTCATCGGGCGTGATTTCGTGACGAGGGTGAAGATCAGAGACTTTACAAGGATATGATATGTTACCCGTTACTAGGATTGAGAGAGAGTACGACAAAGGGAATAGCAAAGGAAGTGTGCACAAAGATTGCCAGGCTCATGCAGAGAGTCTAATTCAGCACACGAAACAGTGTTGGCTCGAATGATTATACATATTATTTTGCAAAAAACTGCAATAGTGAAAATGGGTATCACATCATTTAAAAATTTAGTTGACGCTATGAATAGCAAATCTACATGGACGTTCGTTTAGGGATGCAATTATGGATGCTCGTGAAGTAGGAAACTTCCAGATAGTCAAAGAAAGTTATATAGATAATGAGATTCATGGCATTAATAGGTCAAAAATAGTGATAAATTATTGCTATGTACTAACTTGAGCCGTTGTTTAATGTTTTAAGTCATGCTATGATTTACAAGATCTTTCAATAAAAGATGTTAATGTTTCCAAAGCGATGATACTGCAACACTTGCAGAGGCGAGATGCATCAACCAATATTGATTAATGTCTATGCTACTGGAGCAGTTGCAGGTGAACGTGCCAGTAGGATTAGTATCAAAAGTTAATAATCTACCATTTCTAACAGTAGCTATTACATGGTGAGAATAACTAATACATGATAAACAGTTGCTAGTTATCAGATAGGCAGGTTTAGTAGGTAGGCTTTTCTGGTTTTCGGGAGCACTAATAGACAAGTCGATTGCATCTATCGATACGGCGACAGATGCAACGCGGGATGATCAGCTCTATTGGCTGGAATAGCTGGCAGTGATTGATAATGCCGTGACTAAGCAGTAGTTATGCGGAAGGAAAACTAAATATTAAAACCTTTTTGAGCGTAGTGGAGGTGTGTGCAGGGACCTGTATCTGGTGAGATGGTTTCAGAAGAGTCTGGAAAACCTATTAAACGTACTGAGTGATGTTGATGTTACGAGACGAGGTAATGCTATAACTGGTGAAAGACTTTTACGGGATGAAAGCAACTAGTATGTATAGTAATAAAATAATAAGGTAGGACACGTAGTACAAGGGAGATGATGAAGTCTTAGCTAGGATTCATTGTTCAGGAAGAGTATTAGAGATGCACAAATAAGAGAGAGAAAACATATTTTTGCGTCTGAAAAATACTCAGTAGACAGAAGACTTTTAACTTTCTCTTCTAGATATGTAACTGACTATAGAAATGTAGAAGAGCCGTTTCTCTAGGAAAGTATATAAAAAATTACAGAAAACTATTACTGTTCTACAATCGAGAGACAATAGTTAAGTACGGAAATTTAGTAGAAAGCTAGTAATCTGTAGTAAAGAACTATTGTCAGTGGTTCCAATGAAGGATAAACAGAAATTAGTGATATTACAAATATAAATCAGTATAAACATAAATTATTACTATATTATTGCGGATAATACACTCAGAGAAGCTAATGTAAATTATCAAAGTGATTTTCTCAAAGTGGCTGAGTATAGAATGGATGAGTACAGATTTAATTTATACACACGAATACATTACTTACGCAATTATAATAATATTTCTAAATGAAGTGTATTACATCATTACAGTATGTAGTTATCACAATCAGACGCAATTAGAAAGAGTGTTAGATAGTTTCAAGATATTAGCTTAACGGAGTTTATATTTAGATAGAACAATTTCAATCACAAAAGAGCAATTTCTGAAAGATAGTTTAACAAAACTGCTTTTACTGCATGATGCTGCAATAGCTGAAAATAATAATGCAAGATTAGATAATTATGTAATAGATTAAAAATAATAAAGGAAGCGCTACTTAGGATTAACATACTTAGAGCGTTGGTACAATTTTTAAATATGAGTGAAACAAAAGCAAAAGATTTATTAGGTATCACTTGATTTCTTCGAGTAAAATCAAAATAGTTCAGCGTTAGATAATGTTATTGAGTAAAGTAAATCTGGATATAATAATTTATTAGCTGAAAAATAATGTTATAACATATAACGTTTTATTAACGAAAATTATAAAACTCAATAATTTATTTGATGCATTAGAAAATATAGAAAGTATTCCTACCAGATAAAACTAATAACGACTGGTTTAAAAACAAACTAAAGCCTATATTGTATGAAGAAAAATCTACAATGATTAAAGAGGTAAGTGATAAACAATCAATACGTAGTCCGCAAATCATAGGTGAGTATATGATAGATTAACCAGCCTTCATCGTGGAAAATATCAAAGTATGGTTTTACCATTATTAACTTTTACCAGAAGACGATATTTATGATTGAATATTAACTTTCAACTATAGGATTTGGTGCTTATGATAGATATAGAAGTAAAGAACATCCTAAAGGAGATAAAGTTAAATAAATTTGTTGAAGATAATGCTAGAAAGCTGCTACAAACGATTTAGAGATCACTATGATTATTGGTATAAAATATTAGATAGATAAAAAAGAAAAATTATTTAGAAGTGTTCTAGTCTGTGATGCGTTTTAGATGGTGCAGATGATAAAGGAGAAAAGATACATACCAAGCAACTTTTGAAACTGATCATCCAGCAATAAACAACTTCTTCGGTCCTGCAGAAATAATGTTGTTCATAATTCTAATGGATGCAATGCTACAGGAGTGATTCTACTATATGGCATATCGTATGCTTGATAAAGATGGTGCGTAACTACACACACGAAATGACGCATAACTCAGATAGAAATTTATCTTGGAGGATATGGAAGACAGAAATGGATGCACACGAGTTTTATGCTAGAAAAGGATTGTACAAGCACTGATCATCCCATACGATCCACTTATAACGATTAACTCTGATATTGAAATATGAAGAATCAGAAAATTCAACATGGGACTTTGAGGTGAGCGATCACCAGAAGATTTAAAAGTGCAGAAGACTTACAAAAGATATATGCATAATCTGTTTGATGTGATATATATGCTAGAATATCTCAGAAGGTACGTGCTGTAGTTAACTTAGATATTTCTAAGAAAAACGAGTTGTATGAGAAAAATAGAAAATAAATTTGGAAAGATACAGATGGGAGTATAGCACTTTATGCAACAGCAATGTTGTTCGTTATTTAAATGCGGGATGAGCTAAATAAATTAACCATTTAATAGTCTAATTGAAAATGATGTTATACCAAGAAGAGGATACGACAAATGGAAATGATACCTTTAAAGAAATGGATGTTACACAATTAAACTATTTTCACCAATACTATTCAGCTTTAAAGTAATAATAAAGAGACACTCGGGTGATTTAATGGGACGTCATGGCGTTTGAATATTAGCTGCAAAAGGATTTCTAAAGATGGAATGGTGCCATATATCTAATCAATATGCGGAAGAAGCAAAAGCAAAGGTGAAGTAGATTAAGTCATATGGTAAAGGAAGTTGGTAATGTAACTGATCATGTTAGTACTTAAAAATATTTAATAATCATATACTATCTTGCGTAGAATTTAAAAAGCAATGTATGAAGAGGCGAAAAGCTACATTTCATACTAATAAGTATAGTTTCTATAATCCAAATCAAAGATTATCAAGATAGTAACAGTAACAAACAGGTAGTGACATGTTGACAACTGTCAAGAAGATGCAGAGGATGAACTAGCGAAAAGTATATCTTGAACATAATAGAGTTCATAAACTTAAACAAGCGATATTTTAAAAACTTATCTAGATCAGAACTAATGATTTTTAGAACATCAATATTTGGAGCAACAGTAATTCAATTTTCTGATAAATATAAAATAAATGAGGACATATGATGAATATAAACGCATATCCTTATTTTATATCAAGACGTTAATGGAAATGATTCTTTTAAAAGTGCATAGTTATCCAAGTTATCAAACTATGTTATAATTAATTTACTAGATGCCAAAGGGAGAATTTGATGTGATTAAAATTGAAGTATGTGCTAATAGTGTACAGGATTGTTTAGTAGCACAAAATGAAGGTGCAGATAGAATAGAATTGATTAGTGCTAGTTATCTAGATGGTTTAACACCAACGACGACAGTTCTAGATAGTGGCACTTGAAAGGTGGAGTTGAGATACCTATAATGGCGATGGTAAGACCTAGGGGGAGGATGGTTTTTGCTATTCAGAAATAGAAAAAGGAACAGATGTTTAGAGTAGCTGAGGGAACTGCTAGAACATGGTGCAAAAGGAATAGTATTTGGCTTTCTGAATGAAAGTAGAAAGAATTAACTGGGAAGGAGACTGAGAAGATGATAAAACTATGTAAAAGTTTCTAAAGCGGAAAGTGTCTTCTCATAGAGCGTTTGATTGCTCAGATGAGCCAGAACATAATATCCAACGCTTGAGTTGAATTAGGGTTGCACAAGAGTATTTAACTAGTGGACTAGGGTGAAAATGTAGCACAGGTGCAAAACTTTTAAAAACAGCTCCAAGAAAAAGTTTGGGGATAAAATTGAGATTCTTGCAGGTGCGGATTCACTACTGAGAATATTGGATATATTATTGAAGAAACTGGAGTTACCAAGTACATGGAACATTTTAAAAAGTATGGAATTGATCCAACGACAACCGGTGTGGATGTAACTTATAGAATATACAGACAAAGGAGACTATGAAGAAGTGGATACTCAGGAGCTGGCACTAGCTATAGACATAGTATTAGATAAGGAAATGCATTAAAATGTTTGAGAATGTACATCACATAGCGATTATAGGAACAGAATTATATGTAAAACAAAGGAGTTTTACGTAGATAAGTTTTAGGATTTGAGGTTATTAGTGAACATAATCGACCAGAGAAGAATGATATAATATTAAAATGTAAAAACAAGGGGAATCTAGTATTAGAAATTTTTATTAAAGAAGATGCTCCATTAGAGACCCAAGATGCCAAGTCCAGAATACAGTGGACTAAGACATTTAGCTTTTAAAGTTGAAGATGTAGAAGCGGTTCTGAGTTTGATGAATTAGATATTCCACACGAAGAATTAAGATACGATGATTTTGATAATAAGAAAATGGCATTTTCTTCGATGACTCGAGTTAGAGATATACCATGAGAAATACATTTGCAAATAAAAATTATGTAAGAATACAGATTTTGGGGATACTCAAATTTGTTTTATAATACCTTTTTATATGTATAATACACTTACGGGAGTGACTAAGAAAATCGATTTTCAGATTGATTTATATGATTACTCTTTATATATGCATAGAAAATGTATGATTTTTCTAAAATATATGCTTTAAATAGAGGAGATGTGATATAATGCATACTTTAGAGGAGCTGAATATCGAAATTTCGTAACAGCTGTTTCATTACAACTATTACCACAAATCTACATGTGATGGATTTTTAATAATTTGGAGAAAAATAGGGTATATGCTGAAGAAAATGGTAAGGCTGATGCCGTATCTAATGCCTCTGCACATACTTTTAAAGATGAGATAAAGTTAAAATTATTGTATTCTTTAAAAGAGGACAAAGTAGTATCCCTAATTCATTGAAAAACTGAAGAAGGAAGAAAAGAACGTGAGTACTAAAGAACCACGTGAAAGAGCATTAAAAGAAATTAAAAGATAAGGTGTTGATTATAAAAGTTCTATTTTGAATATGATACACTTTTAAATGGATTTTTCTTTAGAAACTCTTATGCTGATGCTAAAAATTCAGGCTATGGATTTGTAAATAGTGTTGAAGTGAGTGTTGATTATGAAGTTCCTGAGACTACTACTAAAAATAATGAAGATGATACTGCTTTAAAAAATACAGTTGTCAGATAGTAATAGAATTATCGGTGTTCAAGGTCTTTGGGATAAAGGGTATAAAGGTCAAGGAAGAGTAGTGGCTGTTATTGACTCAGGGCTTGTATCCTCAATCACGACGTATTACACCTAACTGATGCTAGTAAAGCTAAGTATAAAAATAAAGCTGAACTAGAAGCTGTAAGAGAAAAAGCTGGAATTGATTATGGTAAATGGTATAGTGATAAACTGATTTATGCATTTAACTACTACGATTGGGATAATAACTTAAAAGAGAAAAAAGATAAATCTCACGGTATGCATGTTGTTGGTACTTCAGTAGGTAATCCAACGAAAAAGCGCGAAACAATGAGTATGTAGCAGGTAGTTGCTCCAGAGTCACAATTAATATTCATGAGAGTATTCTCAGATAAACAAGGTGGAGCAAAAACAAGTACGTTTTTATATGTTAAAGCTATAGAAGATGCTGTTAAATTAGGTGCTGATTCTATTAATATGAGTTTAGGTGCTACTAGCAGGAGCAGTAACAGAAGTTGGATCAAGGTACTATCGATGCAGATTGCACTTGCTAAAAAGGCTGGGAGTCACGTTGTAGTTGCAGCGAGGTAATGACAATGTATTTGGAAATGGTCAAAGCAAACCAAGTGCTTCTAATCCAGATTATGGATTAATCGGAACACATCTGTAACGCCTGACTCAATAGCTGTAGCAGCAATAAACAATAGTCATGAATACTGAAGTAATGACTGTTGTAGATTAGAAGGAAATGAAGAATGGGATAATGGTGAAGCCACAATAGACCATTTTACTAAAAAGATTTGATCCGAGCTGAGTACTCATTACTTTAATGCTGGTTATGGTTTAGAAAAATGATTTTTACCAAGATGTAAAAAGGTAAAATTGCAGTAATGATGCGTGGGGGTGGAAATACTTTGCAGGATAAAGGTAGCAGCCGCTAAAAAGCAGGAGCTGCTAGGTGCTGTTTTATACAACACTAAAGAAGGTGGAGAAGAGTTACTTAATGTTGCATTAAATAATTACGATAGTGATTTTCCTGTAATAGTTTGTTGGATATAAATTTTGGTAATTTATTAGCACACTTATCCAGATTATTATAAATTAAAATTTACTGACATTTCAGTAAGAGACCTCATCCTGCAAAGCAAATCAATCCTGCTGATTTTACAAGTTGGGGAGATGACTGGAGACGGACTATTCAAGCCTGATGTTACGGCACCTGGTGGAGCATGTTTATTCATCATTCAATAATGGAACGTACGGATTAGATAGTGGTACAGTAGCATGGCTTCACCACACGTAGCTGGAGCTATCTTTTAATGAAACAAGTATTCCAAGAAAGATATCCTGACCTTCAAGGTGAAGAATTACAGAAATTAATAAAACATCTATTAATGAGTACTAGGGTGATTCCAAATTATAATAATGAAACAAAAGCATTTACGTCACCAAGACAACAAGGAGCTGGAGATCTGATGCGTCTCAAAAGCAGCTTTTGGTGATTATAATGTAACTGGAGATAATGATTATGGAAGTATCTCTTTAGGTAATGTCGCAAGTACATTTAAATTTAATGTGAGTACTACATAACTTTATCTGATCAGCCTAAAGGAACTTGTTTACAAGTCTTATTTAAATACTGATGGTGTAGAAAATGGACAAATTACACTTAAAACCAAGACAATTATCAGAAAGTAATGGTGGAGAGACTGTAAAGAAGTTCCTGCTAAAAGGAGAGAAATCAGTTACGATTACTGTAGATGCAACGCAATTCAGAAATGAATTAGAAGGGCAAATGCCAAATGGTTATTATCTTGGAGAGTTTGTAAGATTCTTTGATCCTAAAGATACGAATACAGCAGTTGCTGGAATATCCATGTTGGTTTTAAAGGAGAGTTCCAAAATCTACCTAGTAGAAAAACCAATATATGAATTTAAAGGAATGAAAAACCATTCTATTACTATAAACCTAATACAACAGAGCGTGACGATAAAAATAACTTTACTTCATTGGTTACTGTTGATGTAAATGGTGAAGAAAAACATATTAAAGTTTTAGGAGAGTATACTGATCCTAAGAGTAAGTCTAATTATTTTGGAAATTAGCATTTTCTCCAAAATGGTGATAGACAGCACGATGAAATTGGATTTAAAGCAACGTTCTTAAGAAACTATGAGAAATCTTAAATTATCAGTTTATGCTAAAGATGATGTTGAACGTAAAATCCATTATATGAGTGGTAATGTTTCTGGTAAAAAGAACTTCTTCCATAACAAAGCTACAAATAAAAAGCTGTGTTAGTTACTGAAACAAACTGGAAAGGTCAAGATAATGGAAACCATTACCAGATGGTGAATACTCAGTATGTGAGTTAGCTATAGTCCAGTTGCAACAGGTGCGAAATGCAAGAAACAGCATTTAACGTTACTATTGATAGAGTTGCACCACAAATTGTTGGTACAGGTGGAGTTTATGACGAAAAACTAGAACATTTTAAAACCGTATGCAGTTAAAAGAAAACGGAAGTGGAGTACTTTATAAGAAATTAAGTTATAAAGTGACTAAAAAAGGTAAAGACGGTAAAACTGTTGAAAAAGAAGTGGAAGTAGAACCAAATATAGATGGTACATTTACTCTTCCAGAAAAAGTATCTCTAGATAAATTTACTTATGAAGTGAGTGACTTTTGCAGGAACAAAGATAGCGTTGGAATTTCTAAAGTTCAAAATACTGAAAAAGGTGCTGTAGAAGTTAAAACTACAGCTAAAGATGGAACAGGTGATTATTCTACTAACGTAAGATATGCTATTAAGAATGAAAAAGGGGAATTAGTAGAGAAGACTTCACGAAGAATGGTAAGAACTCTGACAGCCCTGCCATATGGTAAATATACTGTACAAGTAGTTTCTAACTGATGAAGCTCTTAAATTAACTAGTCCTAAAGTTGACTTTTTGAGATTACTAAAGATGACTCAGACTAAAATCTGTGAGTTACATTTGAAGAACAAAGAGAAACACGACAATAATTAAATTTGATAAAGTTATACCTGCTGGAGCAAAAAGTATTTGTTACAAATGAACAAGGGTGAAAAACAGAATTATCAAAGAAGTCTATACAGTGAAAAAGAATTTGCAAAACGATTTAAATAATGGTAAATATACTGTTGAAGTAGTGTTACCAGAAGGATATAGATCTTCTGAAAACAATTTTGAACTTGTAGTAGGAATGGTCGTAATACAAAAGAATTACAATTGAGTCTAGCTCAGAAAGTAGCTAGTGTCACAACTGCAGAAGGTGCAACTACTCCAGCAACTGTTGAGTTTTGGAGAAGCTAAACTTTATAATGATTATAAACTTGTAGTTGGAGATGTTGAAAAAGCTAGCAAGGAAAAAATACTTAAAACAGCTAACTGACAGTGAGATTGATTTAACTAAATATGATGTGTAGTATTTATGATATCCATTTAGAAGATAGAAATAATAAGGTAGAAGTTGATGGAACTAGAAAAGTTACTTTTATCATTAGATAAAATGCCAGCAAATTTGGTCATAGAGAAAAAGATGGAACAATTGAACCGGTTAATGGTGAAGTTGTATGGTAAATGTTCGTATTCACAGTAGATGGACTTTAGTAATTTTGTGGCTCTTGTAGAGAAAAAATGCACCTAAAGAAGAGGTTAAAGTAGATAAGAGTCAGCTGAAACTAGCTTCTGATAATTTCAAAGCTACAAACTGATAGTGATAAGATATGAATAGTGCAGTCATTAGATGCCAAAAGAGGCGTACAATAAAGCAATTAATAAAGCTAAACAACTTTTAGAAGATGAACATGCAACACAAGACGAAGTAAACAAAGCAGTTGAAGAGTTAAATGCAGCTATTTCTAAAATCACATTGGTGTTAAACCAAAAAGAAGCAAAAAGGTGAAGCGGAGCAGAAGCTGACTACCAAAAGAATATACAGGAGTACAAGCAGGTGCAATAGAGCACTAGAACACATAGAGGCAAGCGTGAGAGAGCCAGCACAAAGAATATCACAGGAGGGTGCAAGCTAGGAGCAGTGGGTGAGAGCCAGAAGAAGTAGAGGCACCCTAAAGAGTACACGGGGGGTCAAGCAGGAGCAGTGGTTGAACCGAAAAGTAGAAGGTCCAAAAGAATACACAGGAGACAAGCAGGAGCAGTGGTGAACCAGAAAAAGTAGCAGCAAATAAGAATATGCGGAGACAAGCACAGGATGAGAAGGACAGAAGTGCTCAAAAGAATATACTGAAAGTGAACAAACCAAAAAGAAGTTCCAAGTATAGATAAAAAGAGCTTGCGCTGAGGTTGAGAAAAATGGAGACCTTACATCACAAGATGAGCTAAAGAAGCAGAGAAGCAGCTAAGAAAGAGATATAAGCAGCTCTTAGAGGCTAGCTATCTTAGTATTATCTAATGCAAATGCAAAACAAGATGAAGTAGAATCAATGCATTGAAACTCTTAAAAAGCATCACGAAAGAGTAAGTAAAGGAAAATCTAAATTATCAACATTACTTGGCGATGTATTTAAAAAGATAAAGATAAAGCAAGTGTTGAAAGCTTAGCAGATGATGGCTAAAGCATCAAGGAATGGTAGCAAAACAATTCTCAAGTAAATCTTGGAACTGTAGGAAAATCAAATTCTCTATTAGCTAAGACAAGACATTAGCTTTACCTACAACTTTGTAGGACTTGCATTAATTTGTTTTAGTATACGTATTTAAGAAGAAGAAAAATACTAAATAATAGGTAGTTTAATAATTTCTCTTTAACCTTAAAGGTTAAGGAGAATTATTAATTTGTAATATGAAAAGGGCTAAATATAGAGAATGTTGAAATATTGAAATTAGTAATGATTGTAAGGAATTAGGTATGAAAGTATTAATACTGAATAGGTAGTTGAAAATTTGAAAATAATTTAGTTCTTGACATAATTTGATGAAAATGTATAATAAATATTGTTCTTGATATGGCGGCTGGCGAAGTGGTTAACGCATCAGATTGTGGTTCCGACATTCAGAGTTCGATTCCCTCAGCCGCCCATTAAAAATTTAAATATCTTTTGAGGCGGCTTAGCCAAGTGGTAAGGCACGGGTCTGCAAAACCTCGATCACCGGTTCAAATCCGGTAGCCGCCTCCAATTTTTACTCATCTTTTATAGGTGTATGCCCAAATTACGGTTTTTATATTATTTAAGTTCTTGTATTATGAAAATATTCGGGAATTTATTAGTAATCATCGAACATTATTCTAGTAATGTGAAAATTTCTATTGAAAAATTGTTATTATTTCGTTTTAAAAAGCTAGATATATTGTGTGTGTTAAAATTATATCAAATTTATTTTAAAATATCGAGGAGGAAATAATATGAAGAAAATATTATTAGCGTTATTTAGTTTTATTTTTGTCTTCTCTATCGTAGGATGTACACAAAGACTGAAACGAAAAAGAAGAAAAAGTTATTAAAATGGGATTTGTTCCTCTGAAAAATAGTGAGAAACTTGTTGAAGATCTAAACCAATCTCTGATTATCTTTCTGAAAGATTAGGAGTAAAAAGTAGAAGCTTTTGACAGCTAGTAACTATATTGGTGTAGTTGAAGGTTTAGGTAGTGGAAGTGTTGATTTTGGTATCATTCCTCCATTTTCATCTCTACTAGCTCAGAAAACAAAGTAGTGCAAAACCTATACTAACATCTAAAGGTAAAACAGGAAAACCTGGATATACTGCTGAGTTATATAGTAAGAAAAGATTCTGGGTATTAAATCACTTCAAGATGTTAAAGGTAAAAGTAGCATCTGCAGTGATCCTTCATCTTCATCAGGATATATTTATCCAGGTGCTATGTTAGTTGAAGCATGAGTCTTAACTTAGATAAAGATATTAGTTATCAATTTAGTGGTGGACATGATAAGAGTTTACAACTACTTCTTAACAAAGATGTTGATGTAATTGCGACATTTGATGGAGTGGAAGATAGATATGCAAAAGACTTTCCCACAGGCAAAAACTGATATTCAAAAATTAGCAACTAGTGATATGATTCCTGGTGTTATGGTTACAACTTCTAGCAAAATGGATAAAAGAGTTACAAGAAAGAAAATTAGAAAAAGCTCTTTTCGTGAGGTTGAAACGATCCAAAAATGAAAGAATTATTCACAAAAGATGTTTAGTATCACTGGATTTACTGATGTGGATCAAGATGCGTATAAAAAAGTAGAAGCAACTGCAAAAGTTATGAATGTTGATTTAGATAAAGTAAAATAGAAATATGAACTTGGTACATAATGTGCCAAGTTTTATATATATGAAGCAAGTAAATTATTTTGATTAAATAAAACACTTGAGATTTTTACGATTAATTTTATAATTAAATAATCAATCAGGAGTGTGAGATGTAATGTACGCTATATTAAAGCGAAAAATTTTCAGGAAATTAATCCGACAAATATCGTTGTCGATAACAATGGAATAGGTTATGAGATAGTTGTTGCTAATCCGTATGAATATCAATTGAATGAAGAAAAACTAGTTTTTATTAGTCAACAAGTAAGGAAGATTCTAATATTCTTTATGGATTCTCTAATAAAGATCAGAAAAAGTATTTTTTACTATTATTAAAGGTAAAAGGTGTAGGACCTAAGAGTGCTTTAGCTATATTAGCTGGAGGAACTAGTGAAGAAATTATTGGAGCTATCGAGAATCAAGATGTAACATATTTAACGAAGTTTCCGGGAATTGGGAAAAATCTGCTCAACAAATTATCCTTGGATTTACAAGGTAAAGTTGATTTCAGTATGACTAATATTAGTAGTGCTCCAACTGCTGTAAATAATTATCTAAGTGATGCAATGTTAGCCTTGGAAGCTCTAGGATATAGCAAAAAGAACTTGCGAAAAATCGAGAAGAAATTATCAGCATTTGATTTTGCTGGTGTTGATGAATATGTAAAACAAGGATTAAAAATTATTAATGAATGCATAATTGATAGAAAGGAGGAAATTATGGAAGATAGAATGGTATCTGCAAGCCAAAAATTTTGGTGAGGAGCGTGAGGAACAGTCTTTAAGACCGAAAGTTTCTTAGTCAGTATATAGGACAAGAACAGATAAAAAGTAATTTGAAAATATTTATTGAGGCTGCAAAACTTCGTGGTGAGGTTTTAGATCACTGCTTACTATATGGTCCTCCTGGATTAGGTAAGACTACACTTGCGACAATTATTGCTAATGAGATGGAAGTGGGGATTAAATATACTTCAGGACCTGCAATAGAGAAATCTGGAGATCTAGCTGCTATATTAACTAGTCTTGAACCAGGTGATGTTCTATTTATCGATGAGATTCACAGAATAAGTAGGGTCTCATTGAAGAGATACTGTATTCTGCGATGGAAGATTTTTATCTTGATATTGTAATTGGTAAAGGTGAAGAATCGCGTAGTATTAGAATTGAACTACCACCATTTACATTGGTTGGAGCAACGACAAGAGCAGGAGCTTTAACTGCGCCACTTCGAGATAGATTTGGTGTGCATTGTCGTCTGGAATTTTATACTATTTCTGAACTGCAACACATATAATAGAAAGAACATCTGATATTTTTGAATGTGATATTGATGAAGAGAGTTCCTATGCAGATAGCGATGAGATCTCGTGGAACACCTCGTATAGCGAATAGACTTCTTAAACGTGTAAGAGACTTTTGCTCAAGTGAAAAATGATGGTGTTATAGCTAAGGATTTAGCTGTTGAGTCATTAGATTTACTACAAGTAGATGCAAAAGGTCTTGATAATATTGACTATAAAATACTTGAATGTTTAATTAAACGTTATGATGGTCGTGCTGTTGGTCTTGAAACAATTGCTGTGACTATAGGTGAAGAAAGTATCACTATAGAAGATGTATATGAGCCCGTATCTTGTAAAAGAAGGATTTATAGAACGTACGCCTAGAGGACGTCGTGCTACACCTAAAGCATATCAACATTTAGGAATAGCGTATAAAGTTGAATAATTAATAAAATAATGGGTTTCGTTAGCTTTTGAAATGTCAAAATTTCATATTTCGGAACCTATTTTTAGTTGTTATTGATAATGTCTTTTAATTAGAAATGATATTAATTGTAAAATAAATTAAAGTATATTAAACTTGTGTAGTAAAATATTAGAAATTTTAGAAGGATTAAATTTGTATGATTGATAGTAAACAATTTATAAATACAAGACACAAAAATCAAAAGATTGATTATGATAATGTACTAAAAGAACTTATAAAAGAATGGAGAAGACTAATTTTTCGTCCGAAAATTCTTATTCACTCTTGTTGTGCTCCTTGTAGTACATAGTGTATTAGAATATTTATCTGAGATTAGTGATATTACAATATTTTCTCGAACTCTAATATTCATCCAAAAGAAGAATATATTAAAACGTATGTTAGTACAAAAAGATTTTGTCGAAGAGTTCAATAAAAGAAATGACAAAAGATTAAATTCTTTAGCTGATGAGTATGCACCAAGTAAATTTATCAGTGCTGTAAAAGGTCATGAAGAGGATAGAGAAGGAGGAGATAGATGTCATATTTGTTATGAAATGCGTTTAGACTCTTCTGCACAGAAGGCTGAGGAGCTAGGTTATGATTATTTTGCTCTGCTTTGACTCCTTAAGTCCTAAAGAGAATGCTACTGTAATAAATGAGGCTGGATATGTTCTTCAGGAACAAGTTTCAATATATTATCTACCATCAGATTTTAAAAGAATAATGGTTATAAAGATCCTGTAGAAATGTGTAACGACTATAATATATATAGACAATGTTACTGTGGATGCGTATTTGCCGCTCAAAGCATCAAGGTATTGATTTTTAAAGAAGTAAATAAAAATGCTCGTGACTTTAATAGAAAATCATGAGGATTATGAGAAATTTAAATCTATAATTAAGACTTAGGTGGAGAATTGGTTTAATTTTTCTTAAATAGGTTTACAGTATAAAAATAAAAACATAATAATTTTTAAATTTAATTAATGAATAATATAAAAAAGTATCGTTACTTCCTTGTAACAGATACTTTTTATGATTTTTAACGTTTAAAAAGCAAATTAGTACTGAAAAAGTGTTTTTCACGATATTTTTCAATAGAAAGAGTAGTAAATGCTTACTATATAGATAAGAAACTGTTTTTCTTTGTTATAGAATAAGCACTAATCTTAGTAGTGAATAAGTATAAAATACTTGTAAATATTGCTTTCATGTGTTATTATTTGAATGTAAATATAAATAAAAAGGAGACATGACTATGTTACAAAAAGAATTTAAAGTTATCGATGAAACAGGAATCCACGCTAGACCAGCTACTTTATTAGTACAAGCTGCATCAAAATTCCAATCAAACATTGAATTAGAATTCAACGGACGTAAAGTTAACTTAAAATCAATTATGGGTGTTATGAGTCTTGGAGTTGGAAAAAGACGCTGATATCGTAATTTACGCTGACGGAGCTGACGAAGCAGAAGCATTAGCAGCATTAGAAGAAACAATGAAGAAAGAAGGATTAGCATAAAAATGTTACAACTAAAAAGGTATTGCAGCCTCTCAAGGGATATCTTTTGCTAAAGCATACATTTTTAGTTGAGCCAAACTCTAGCAGTTAGTGAGTTAAAGTTCAAGATGTTGTTGCTGAGGTTAAACGTTTTTGAAGATGCGATTGAAATTTCTAAAAAAAGAATTAACAATCATTAAAGATAAAGCTCTAGAAAATTTAGGTGCTGATAAAGCAGCTACTTTTCGAAGCTCACTTATTAATTTTAGAAGACCCAGAATTTATGGGGAACTGTTAAAACTGATATTCAATCAAAAGAAATTAACGCTGAATATGCATTAAAAAGAAACTTCAGATATGTTTGTTTTCAATGTTTGAATCAATGGATAATGACTATATGAAAGAACGTGCAGCTGATATTCGTGACGTTTCTAAACGTATTTTAGCTCACTTACTAGGTGTAGACTTTACCAAACCCAAGCTTTAATCGATGAAGAAGTTATCGTTATTGCAGAAGACTTAACTCCATCTGATACTGCTCAACTTAACAAACAATATGTTAAAGGTTTTGCTACAAATATTGGAGGACGTACTTCTCACTCAGCTATTATGGCTGAGATCATTAGAAATTCCTGCAGTAGTAGGAACTAGTACAATTACTGAAGAAGTTAAGAATGGAGATGTTCTTATTCTTGATGGATTAGATGGTGCTGTATATGTAAATCCAGATGAAGCTACTACAGCTGAATTAAAAGAAAAACACGTTAAATTTGAAGAGCAAAAAGCTGAATGGGCTAAATTAGTATCAGAAAAATCTGTTACTAAAGATGGTCATGAAGTGATTTTAGCAGCTAATATTGGTACACCTGCTGACTTAGAAGGTGTTAACAACAACGGTGGAGAAGCTGTAGGTTTATACCGTACAGAATTCTTATACATGGGACGTGATCAACTACCAACTGAAGAAGAACAATTCGAAGCTTATAAAGCTGTATTAGAAGGAATGGGTGACAGACCTGTTGTAGTTCGTACTTTAGACATCGGTGGAGATAAAGAATTACCATACCTAGATTTACCAAAAGAAATGAATCCATTCTTAGGATTTAGAGCAATTCGTCTTTGCTTAGAAGAAAAAGACTTATTCAGAACACAACTTAGAGCATTATTACGTGCATCTGTTTACGGTAAACTATGTGTAATGTTCCCAATGATCGCTACAGTTCAAGAATTCAGAGATGCTAAAGCATTATTCTTAGAAGAAAAAGAAAAACTAGTAGCAGAAGGTGTTGCAGTAAGTAACGATATCGAATTAGGTATCATGGTTGAAATTCCATCAACTGCTGTTATCGCTGATATTTTTGCTAAAGAAGTAGACTTCTTCTCAATCGGTACTAACGACTTAGTTCAATACACTATGGCAGCAGACCGTATGAGTGAAAAAGTATCATACTTATATCAACCATATAACCCAGCAATCTTACGTCTTGTGAAAAATGTTATTGAAGCATCTCACAAAGAAGGTAAATGGACTGGAATGTGTGGAGAAATGGCAGGAGACAGCTTAGCTATTCCATTACTATTAGGGTATGGGATTAGATGAGTTCTATGTCAGCTACTTCAATTCTTCAAGCACGTAGCCAAATCAAAAACTTATCATTAGATAAGATGAAAGAATTAGTTGATAAAGCTATTATGTGTTCAACAACTGAAGAAGTACTAGCATTAGTTGCAGAATATACTAAATAATTATTATAAAGACTTCCGATGAAAATCGGAAGTCTTTTTTACATTAAGTAAAGTTTATGCTAATAATATAATTATAATATTTGTAGAGTTGATATACAAAAAAACTAGGAAGAAATTTATTATTCAGAATAGCCATATCTGTTGACATTCGGGAACATTTGTATTATCATTTTAAGTATAAATTTTTCAAAAAACGATGATTAAGACGGTATATTGGATGTTTTTAACAGGGAGCAACTCCGTGACTGAAAGAGTTGTATGAACTGAGAATATATTTTCAGCTTATGAGTAATTGTATAAGTAGACTATGAGTACAATCGGGTGGTACCCGTTATCAACTATATTAAGGAAGCGATTTTGCTTTTAAAATACGGGTGGTACCACGATATATTCGTCCCTTGAGACTAAGTCTTGAGGGGCTTTTTATTTTGGATAAATAATAGAACTTATAGCAATGTCTTTATATTAAAATTTTTAAGGAGGAACTTATGACTTTAGAGAATATAAGAAAAGAATATTTAGAATTAGTTAAAAACAATTAAAGATGAAAAAGAACTTTTATGACCTAAGAGTTAAATTTTTAGGGAAAAAAGGTGCACTAACGGAAGTTATGAAAGGTGCACGTGATTTATCGCCAGAAGAAAGACCGACTTTTGGGAAACTTGTTAATGAGGTTAAAAACTTTCATTAATGATAGTTTAGAAGAGAAAAAGCTGAATTAGCTAAAGGCTGCATTAGAGTTGAAAATTAGCTAGTGAGGATATTGATGTTACTCTACCTAGCAAAAAAGTTGAATTAGGTGGAATTAACCCATTAAATAAAATTATTGAAGAGATTGAAGAAATTTTTATTTCTATGGGATATTCAGTTGCTGAAGGACCTGAGGTAGAAACTGACAAGTTTAACTTTGAAATGTTAAACTTACCTAAAGATCACCCAGCTCGTGATATGCAAGATTCATTCTATATTACAAATGAATTATTAATGAGAACACAAACTTCACCTGTTCAAGCACGTGAAATGTTAAAAGCTAATGGAGAAGGTCCTATCAAGATTATTTGTCCCTGGTAAAGTATTCCGTCGTGATAATGACGATGCTACTCACTCTCACCAATTTACTCAAATTGAAGGATTAGTAGTAGATAAAAATATTACATTTAGTGATTTAAAAGGTACTTTAGAGCACTTTATTAAAGCTGTATTCGGTGAAAACAAAAAGATCCGTCTACGTCCAAGCTTTCTTCCCATTTACTGAACCATCTGTAGAAGTTGACGTATCTTGGGGTAATGAAGATGATGAAGAAAAACATTAAATGGCTTGAAATTTTAGGAGCTGGTATGGTTCACCCTAACGTTCTTAAAATGGCTGGTTTTGATCCAGAAGTATACTCTGGATTCGCGTTTGGTATGGGGCCAGAACGTGTTGCAATGTTAAAATATGGAATTAGCGATATTAGAAGTTTCTATACAAAATGATGTAAGATTCTTACAACAATTCAATAGTGATAGAAACGATTAATAGGAGGTAGTAATGTTAGTAAGTTATAATTGGTTAAAACAATATACGAATGTTGAAGATAATGCAAATGCATTAGCTGAAAAAATCACACGTGGTGGTATTGAAGTTGAAGGTGTTGAATATTTAGCAGAAGAAATTTCTAACGTTGTAGTTGGATATGTAGTATCTAAAGAAAAACACCCAGATGCTGAAAAATTAAATGTATGTCAAGTAAACGTTGGTGAAGAAGAAAACCTACAAATCGTTTGTGGTGCACCAAATGTTGATGCTGGACAATATGTAATTGTTGCTAAAGTAGGAGCAAAATTACCAGGAATTAAAATTAAAAAAGCTAAACTTCGTGGTGTAGAATCACAAGGTATGATTTGTTCATTAGCTGAATTAGGATTAAGTAAGAGTGTAGTGCCTAAAAATTATCAAGAAGGTATCTACGTATTTGAGATTGAGCAAGAGTTAGGTTCTGATGTTGTTGAAGTACTTGGTTTAAATGATTATATCTTAGACTTATCAATTACACCTAACAGAGCGGATGCACTAAGTATGCGTGGTCTTACTTATGAATTAGGAGCTTTATATAATAACAAAGTTGACTTTAAAGATGTAGAAAAAGAAGAAAACTATGAATCAACTTCATTACAAGTTGCTATCGAAAGTGATTCTTGTAGAAACTATGTAGGTCAAGTTGTGAAAAATGTTGAAGTGAAATCTTCACCACTATGGTTACAAACAAGACTTATGAATTCTGGATTCGTCCAATTAATAATATCGTAGATATTACAACTACGTACTTCTAGAATTTGGTCAACCAATGCATGCATTCGATAAAGATCTAGTTGGAGATAAAATCGTAGTTCGTGATGCTAAAGAAGGTGAAGTTCTAGAAACTCTTGATGGAGAAGAGAGAAAGTTACAAACAACTGACTTAGTAATTACTGATGGAACGCGCGCTATTGCTCTTGGTGGAGTAATGGGTGGTAAAAACACAGAGGTAAGTGAAGAAACTAAAAATATTATTTTAGAATCTGCATATTTTAATCCGACATCAGTTCGTCGTACTTCAGCTGCTCATGGGTTAAGAAGTGATTCTTCTGCAAGATTTGAAAAAGGTATTGATCCTAATATGCAAAAAGCAGCTTGCTCGTGCAGTAGAATTAATTTTAGAATTATGTCCAAATGCTGTAGTTGAAAGTTCTAGTTGGAGTAGTTAATAAAGAAGAAGAGAAAAGTTGTAGAAATTACTACTTCATATATTAACAACTACCTTGGAATTACATTATCTACTGAAGAAATCGTAGCTATTTTAGAAGGATTAAGTTTTGCAGTAGAAGTAACAGGAGAAAACTTAGTAGTTAAAGTACCTACTAGAAGACCTGATATTTCAATTAAACAAGACTTAGTTGAAGAAGTTATTAGAATTTGCGGATATGATAACTCTAGCCTCAACATTACCAAAATTCTCTAAAACTACTAAAGGTGGTTTAACTTATTCACAAAGAATGGTACGTGATCTTCGTGCAGTGTATGCTAGCTTAGGATTTAACGATACTATCAATTATTCATTAGTATCTGAAGAAGAAGCTACAGGGATATACTTTAGAAAATCATCACAAAGTTAGATTATTAATGCCTATGACTGAAACTCACTCGACATTACGTCAAAGTTTAGTTCCAGGATTATTAAACACTGTTCAATACAATGTAGCTAGAAAACAAAAAGATCTAAAACTTTTGAAATTGGACGTGTATTCTTCGGTAGTGGAGATGATAATATCCAACCTAAAGAAACACTATACTTAAGTGCTGCGTTAACTGGTGAAGAAAGAGCAACTAAATGGCTTAAAGAAAGTAGCTCATTAGACTTCTTCGCGGCTAAAGGATACTTAGAAGTTGTATTTGAACGTTTAGGTCTAGATGAAAAAGTTACTTATAAAAAATCTAAACTTGAAGGTATGCACCCAGGACGTTTCGCTGAGGTATTTTTAGGTGAAAAACGTATTGGATTTATTGGAGAAGTTCACCCTCAAGTTGCAGATAAACTTGGATTAAATACTACATATGTATTTGAAATTAATTTAGATGAAGTTATTTCAGAAAGTAAAGTTAAACCTAAGTATGAAGAGGTAACTAAATATCCTGAAATTACAAGAGATATCGCTATGTTAGTTGATGTTAAAGATGAATATCAAAAATATCTATAATGTAATTGAATCAGTAAATAGTAAATTAATTACTAAAGTGGAATTATTCGACTTATATGTTGGTGCTGAGTTATTAGTTGGTAAGAAATCACTAGCTTTAACTATTACATATAGTGATAAACAAAAAACTTTAACAGATGAAGAAGTAACAGCGGTACATGATAAAGTACTTTCTGCGCTTACAGAGTACGGAGCTATTATTAGGTAGGTAGTCTATGATTACACAAATAATATTATTTTGCGTTTTAGCATATGTAATTGGTTCTATACCTTTTGCATTAATAGTAGGGAAAGTATTTTATAATACTGATATTCGAACACTAGGAAGTGGAAATTTAGGTACAACAAATACTTTTAGATGTCTTGGGAAAAAGGCAGGAGTTACAGTATTTATATGTGATGTATCTAAAGGGATAATCGCTACATTTCTTCCAACATTGCTGCTAGGAAGAGTAGACTTTTTATCAATATTTGGAGCATTTGCAATGATAGGACATGTTTTTTTCCCTATCTTTGCAAACTTCAAAGGGGAAAAAGCCGTAGCTACTGGGTTCAGGAGTATTTATCTTCTTATATCCTATGTTAAGTTTATTACTTTAGCTATATTCTTTTCAACACTATTTTTTTAACAGGATATGTTTCATTAGGTAGCATACTTATTAGTTTAACTGCTATTGGGTACTCTTAGCTTGTTTGAAACTGGATTTAGATAAGTGGATTATGATAGTGATGTGTATTTTTGTTATTTATATGCACAAAAAGAATATACAGAGATTAATAAGTGGGACAGAAAAATCAATCGAAAATTAAAAATTGGAAAAGGGAAAAAGAATGACAAAAATCATTAGTGGAACACAACTTGCAAAAGAGTTGAGAGAAGAAATTAAAAACGAAGCAGCTGCTTTAAGAGAAAAAGGGTGTTGAGCCTACGACTTGCAGTTGTTTTTAGTAGGAGATAATAAAGCATCAAGAAGTTATGTTAATTCTAAACATAAAGCTTGTATAGAAAATAATATAAATTCTATAAAAATAGAATTACCAGAAGAAATTTCTACTGATGATTTATTAAACGAAATTGAAAAATTGAATAGTGATGACAAGGTTCATGGAATTTTGGTGCAATTACCATTACCAAAACACATAGATGCTGAAAAAGTTCTAAATGCTGTGATCTCCATCAAAAGACGTAGATGGATTCCATCCTATAAATGTCGGGAAAGTTAGTGATTGGAGAAGCTAAACTTATTCCTTGTACACCACTAGGGATTCTAGAAATGATTAAATCAACTGGAGAGGAAATTTCTGGAAAACTTGCTCTAGTAATTGGAAGAAGTAATATTGTAGGTAAACCTATTTCGACTTTATTACTTCAAAATAATGCAACTGTAATTACTGCTCATTCTAGAACTAAAGATTTAGAAACACTAATAGAACAAGCTGATATTATTGTAAGCTGTGTGGGAGTTGCACATTTCTTAAGCGGAAAAGAAAAAGTAAAAACCAACTTGTACGATTATTGATGTAGGTAATAACTACAAAGATGGTAAGTTAGTTGGAGATGTAAATCTAGATGAGTTTATGGAGAAAGTTGCTTATATTTCTCCTGTACCTGGAGGAGTAGGACCTTTAACAATCACAATGTTAATGAGAAATACATTAACTGCTACTTATGATTTACTAGAAAAATAATTTCAAGAAAAATCTAGATATTTCTTTGAGACTTTATTTAATTGAAATGTTTTTGATTTAATGATACAATAGTATATTGTACAAGAATGCAATATATTTAAAGATATAGACTTATAAATTATACTATGTTATAATTTATAAAATGTAAAGAGTAAAGAAATTTATGTGGGAGGATTGTTAATAAATGATTAGATTCTTGAAAAATGTTGCCACAGAAATGCGTAAAGTAAGTTAGCCAACTTTTTAGTGAACTTGTTAGAAAAACACTAATTGTTATTAGTTGTAGTTGGAATATTAATGTTATTCAGCTACGTAGTTGATTTAGGAATAACTGCTGGAATTAGACACTTCAGCAGATAAGAGAGGTTATTATGAGCGATACAGTAAGTAAAGAGTGGTATGTAATACATACGTATTCTGGATATGAAAACAAAGTAAAAGATAATATTGAGAAAAAGAGTTGAGTCTCTTGGAATGGAAGATAAGATTTTTAGAATCGTTGTTCCAGAAGAAAAAGAGACAATCTTAACTCCAACAGGAAAGAAAAAAGAAGTAAATAGAAAAACATTCCCTGGATATGTACTTGTTGAGTTAGTAATGACAGATGATTCATGGTTTGTAGTTAGAAATACACCTGGTGTAACTGGATTTGTAGGATCACACGGTGGTGGGTCTAAACCTAGTCCATTATTACCAGAAGAAATTAACTTTATTTTACAACAAATGGGTCTATCAAATGTTGTAGATATTGATATTGAAGTTGGAGATTATGTTCGTGTTATCTCTGGTCCATTCGTTGATATGGAGGGAAAAGTTGTAAACTTAGACTTACATAACTACAAAGCTGATGTTATGATCGAGCTTATGGGTAGAGAAACTAAAAGTTGAGCTTGAACTTTATAATATCGAAAAATTCTAAGAAAGGAAAAGCTATCTTTATGGTAGTCGGATAGAATGTGGAAAAAGATTGCAATAATTATGGATTCAACTGCATATTTATCAGAAGATTTGAAAAGAAAGAACTAGATATTCGTACTGTTTATTTAAATCTAATTATTGATAATAATTCATATAAAGAAGTTATTGATATGCCACTTGATAAATATCATGAATACTTAAGAAATCCAAACAATTCCTTCCCTACAACTTCTCAACCTGCTATAGGTGAGGTTGTATCTTGCTTAGAAAAACTAAAAGAAGAAGGGTATACTGATGTAATTGCTATTGCGCTATCAAGTGGAATAAGCGGTACATTTACATCTTACTCTGTAGCTGGTCTTATGGTTGATGGTTTGAACGTGCATCCGTTTGACTCTGAAGTCTCTTGTAGACCAGAGGGATATTATGCGATTAAGGCAGCAAAACTAATTAAAGAAGGTAAAACTTCTAGTGAAATCATTTCAGCTTTAAATGAGATGAAAAAAGTATCTGATGCATATTTTATGGCAGATGATTTATCTCACCTTCAACGTAGTGGACGTTTAAGTGGAGCCCAGGCTGTAGTAGGAAGCTTACTTCAAGTAAAACCACTACTACATTTTGATAACAAGGTTATAGTACCGTTCCAAAAAGATACGAACATATAAAAAAGTTGTATCAAGAATGTATGAATTATTTGATGAATATTATAAACAACATGAAGGAGAACACATCACTGTGTGTGTTCTGCATGTTGATGCATTAGACAAGGCTGAAGAAATTAAAAAATATGTTGAAGAAAATTATTCAAATGTAACTGTTGATATAGATGGAATAAGTCCAGTTATCTCTACACACCTTGGATTAGGTGCAGTTGCAATTGGATGGACAATATTATAATAAAAATATTTAAGAGGTGGAAAATATGGTACAAACAATGGCACACACTTGCTACCGTGTAGCAGACTTAAAAAGAATCAGTTAAATTTTATACTGAGGCATTTGACTTTGTAGTAAGTCGAAAGAGACTTTTTCCTGAGTACAAAGTTTACGTTAGTATACTTAACTTTACCAGGTTCAAACTATGAGTTAGAATTAACTTATAACTACGATCATGGTGCATATGAACTTGGAGATGGATATGGGCACATAGCTATTTCTGTAGAAGATTTAGAAGGACTATATGAAAAACACAAAGCGGCAGGATATGACGTAACAGACCTTAAAAGGGTTTACCAGGATTCCCGCCAGGTTACTACTTCATTAAAAGATCCAGACGGATACAAAATTGAAGTAATTCGTACTAAAATGTAGTTATCATTTGATTTATTTATAATCATATGATATAATGTATTTACATTGAAATAAATTACCGAAAGGGTGGTGAATTTTGAAAGGTTCTCCGCTCTTTTATATTGCAATAAAAACTTTTAAGAAAGAGGTGTACTGTATGAGTGTTGTAGAAAAAAGTTAAAGCAATAGCAACAAAACAAGCAGAAAATACGGAATTTTCTCTTTATGATGTAGAATACGTAAAAAGAAGGAACTGAGTATTTCTTACGTATTTACTTCGATAAAGATGGTGGATCTTACACTTGATGATTGTGTATTATTAAGTGAAAAAGTTAGCAGAAGAACTTGATAAAGAAGATTTTATCAGTGATAAATACTATTTAGAAGTATCTTCTCCAGGGAATCGAAAGAGACTTTAAGAGACTTAGAAGAAGTAACTAATTCTGTTGGGAAACATGTTTTATATTAAAACATATGAAAAATTGATAATCAAAAAGAATTTTTATGGTGATATCTTTAGCTGTTGAAGGTGAAGAAATTACTGTAGAATACAAAGATAAAGCGAGAGTTAAAAAAATCAACAATTAACTATAGTAAAATCGCTAAAATTAGATTAGCTGTTAAATTTTAATTATTAAAGGAGAAAAGAAAGATGAGCAAGGATTTGCTTAAAGCTATAAAATTAATTGAACAAGAAAAAGGGATTGCAGAAGATATTCTAGTAGAGGCTATTGAATTAGCTTTTTACTATCAGCTTATAAAAAGAATTTTAACGCTGCTAAAAATGTAAGAGTAGATTTTAATAGAACAACTGGTGATTACAAATTTATTATTAGAAAAGATGTTGTTGAAGAAGTTTACGATGATAGAATTGAATTTGCACTTGAAGATGCATTAAAAATTAATCCTGCGTATGAAGTTGGAGATATTTACGAAGTAGTTGATTTACCAAGTGATTTTGGGACGTGTTGGGAGCTCAAGCAGCAAAACAAGCATTATTACAAAGACTTCGTGAAGCAGAGAAAGAAATTCTTTATAAAGAATATATCGAACACGAAGGTGAAATTCTTTCAGGACAATAGATAGAATTGATTCTAGATATGTTTATGTTAAAACTAGGAAAAATTGAAGCAATTTTAGGTGAAAAATGAAAAGAGTTAAAAGGGTGAAACCTATGTTCCATCAAACTCCAATTAAAGTTTATATCGCGAAAGTTGATAATCCAACTCGTGGAAGTAAACCACATGTACTTGCTTCAAGATCACATCCTGAATTTATCAGAAGATTATTCGAAATTGAAGTACCAGAAATTTACAGTGGTACTGTAGAAATTAAGAGCGTATCACGTGAAGCAGGTGAGAGAACTAAATTAGCTGTGTATGCTGAAGATAAAAACATTGATCCTGTAGGTGCTTGTGTTGGTAACAAAGGTGAACGTGTTAACCGTATCGTTGAAGAATTAAACGGTGAAAAAATTGATATCATTACTTGGGATGCTGATCCAGTTAAATTTATTACAAATGCATTAGCTCCTGCTAAAGTAGAAGAAATCAATATAGATGAAGAAGAAAAAATTGCGAATGTTAAAGTTAAAGATGACCAACTTTCTCTAGCAATTGGTAAAAAAGGACAAAACGTTCGTCTAGCTGCTAAATTAACAGGTTGGAAAATCGACATAAAAGCTGCAGAATAGTGAGGTGTTGTTTGTGAAAAAAAGAAAAATACCAACAAGAAAATGTATATTAACAAACGAAATGTTCGCTAAAAAAAGATTTATTAAGAATCGTTAAGAACAAAAGAAGGAGAAATTTCTGTAGATCCTACTGGTAAAAAAGCAGGACGTGGAGCTTATGTAGTAGCTGATTTAGAAGTTATTAAAGCTGCACAAGAAAAGAAACAATTAGAGAAGTTCTTCTCTGCATCACCAGAAGTTATGGAGCCTATCTATAATGAGGTAATTAGATTAATCTATAGAAAGTCAATTCCACAAAAAAATAATGATAAAAAGCTATATAATTTATTAGGTTTAATGCAAAAGAGCAGGTAAACTTATTACAGGTGAAGATTTAATCACAAAAAAATTTAAAAATAATAAAAATCAAATTGTTAGTTATTGCAGAAGATTGCTGGTGTCAATACGAAAAAGAAATTAACAGACAAGGCTAATTTTCTACAATGTAAAATGTATCGAATTTTCTACGATTGAAAAATATTAGTATCGCGATTGGAAGAGATAATCGTGTTGCTGTAGGAATAACTGATGATGGATTTATAAAAATTCAAACAATTATTAGAAGAAGGAGGAAAACAGTAATGAAAAAAAGTCAGAATTTATGAGTACGCTAAAGAAGTAGGAAAACAATCAAAAGACCTTATTACAGTTTTAAAAGATGCTAATATTGAAGTATCTAATCACATGTCAATGTTAACAGAAGAGGGGTTAGCTAAGCTAGATAGCATCTTTCAAAAAAACAAGACAAAGCTACTAAAAATGAACAATCTTCAAAGTAATGAAGGTAAAAAGAATAAAAAGAAAAAGTAAAAAGAGAAAAGATAAAAATCTCAAAAAACAACAACCAGCAATTATTGAAGCTCCATCAGAAGAAACAATTTCAGAAGATACTATTTTTAGTTAAAGATGGAATGACTGTTGGTGAGTTATCAGAAGTTCTAAGTATAGGTTCGACTGAACTTATTAAAAAAATTATTTATGGAACTTAAAAATTATGGCGAATATTAACCAGTCTCTTACTTTAGAGCAAATCAGAGTTAATCGCTATGGATTATGGTAAAGAAATCCAAGAAGAAGTTGAAATTAATAAAGAAGATTTAGATCTTTACTTCGAAGTAGAAGATGCTGAAAAAGATCTTAAAGAACGTGCTCCAATCGTAACTATTATGGGACACGTTGACCATGGTAAAACTACATTACTGGATACAATTAGAAATTCACGAGTAACAGCTGGGAAGCAGGTGGGATTACACAACACATTGGTGCATACCAAGTACGTGCAAAAGATAAAAAGATTACATTCTTAGATACACCAGGACACGCAGCCTTTACTACAATGCGTGCACGTGGAGCTAAAAATTACTGATGTAACTATCTTTAGTAGTTGCAGCTGATGATGGTGTAATGCCTCAAACAATTGAAGCTATTAACCACGCTAAAGCAGCTGAAGTACCAATTATTGTTGCGGTTAACAAAAATGGATAAACCACAAGCTAACCCAGATAGAGTTATGAATGAGTTAGTAGAATACGGACTAATCTCAGAAGAGTGGGGTGGAGATACAATCTTCGTACCAATCTCAGCTCTTAAAGGTGAAGGTATTGATGAGTTATTAGAAAATATCTTATTAGTAACTGAAATGCAAGAATTAAAAGCTAATCCAAATCGTCTTGCTTTTTAGGTACAGTTATCGAAGGGCTAAACTTGATAAAGGTCGTGGAGCAGTAGCTACATTATTAGTACAAAATGGTAGCTTGAAATGTTGGAGATCCACTTGTAGTAGGTAACACATTTGGTCGTGTTCGTGCTATGATTAACGATCGTAGTAAAAATATTCAAACAGCTAAACCATCTACTCCAGTAGAGATTACAGGGTTACAAGATGTTCCTAACGCTGGGAGATCGTTTCGTAGTATTCGGTGATGAGAAAAACAGCTCGTCAAATCGGGGAAAAACGTCAACAACAATATATTGAAACTACTCGTCAAAGCAAATTCAGCTGTATCATTAGATACATTATTCGAACAAATGAAACAAGGTGAGATGAAAGACCTTAATATTATTATTAAAGCAGACGTTCAAGGTTCTGTTGAAGCTTTAGCTATGTCATTAGCTAAAAATCGATGTTGAAGGTGTTAACGTACGTATTATTCACACTGGTGTTGGTGCGATTAACGAATCTGATATTACATTAGCAGTAGCATCTAACTGCTGTAGTAATTGGATTTAACGTGCGTCCTGATAACAATGCTAAAACAAATGGCTCAAACTGAGCAAGTAGATATTCGTCTACACAGCATTATTTATAAAGTTATCGAAGAAATCGAAGCTGCGATGACAGGATTATTGAATCCAGAATTCGTAGAAAAAGTTATCAGGTCTTGCAGAAGTACGTCAAGTGTATAAAGTATCTAAAAATTGGTACAATTGCTGGTGCTTATGTAACTGAAGGTAAAGTATCACGTGACGGTAAAAGTACGTGTAATTCGTGATAGTGTAGTAATTTACGAAGGTGAAATTGATACATTAAGAAGATTTAAAGATGATGTTAAAGAAGTACAAAGTGGTTATGAATGTGGTATGACTGTTGAAAACTTCAATGATATTAAAGAAGGAGATGTCTTCGAAGTATACATCATGGAAGAAGTTAAAAAATAGGAGGCAAACTTTATGTCAGAACTTAGAGTTAACAGACTTGCAGAACAAATTAAAAAAGAGATTACATATGTATTAGCTACAAAAGTTAAGAATCATGATTTAGGATTTGTTACTGTAACAGAAGTTGCTTTGACAGGAGATTATTCTCAAGCAAAAGTTTTCTACACTGTTTTAGGTGGAGAACGTGAAAAAGAAAAAACAAAAGAAGCATTTAAGAAAATTAAAGGTTTCGTAAAAAGTGAAGTTGCTAAGAAAATTAAAATTAGAAAATTTCCGGAACTTATTTTCCAATATGACACTACAGCTGAATATGCTTTACACATTGAAAGTTTAATCGCTAGTGTTAGTAAAAAGGAAAAAGACGAAGAATAATTAGAATAAAAGAGCGACTTAATTACAGTGATGTATTAATATTTTGATTAAAGTCGCCTCAATATGGTTAATTATTTTCAAAATGAATTTAATGGGCTGATTTCGATAAAATTAGATTTTTTGAAATCGTCATATTTGAATTATCCCTAATCATTAACTATATTATCTAATTGTTTAGAGTTTAAAGTTTTAGAGTATAAAGTAATATCAGAGTTTTATAGAATTAAAGAATTAAAGGAGAAAATAATGTTACAAGTAACAAATTTAGGTTTACGTTTTGCAGATAGAAAGTTATTTGAAGATGTAAATATAAAATTTACAAATGGTAACTGCTACGGTTTAATCAGGGGCTAATGGAGCAGGTAAAAACAACATTCTTAAAATTATTATCTGGTGAATTAGATTCACAACAAGGGTCATGTTTCTTTAGGTAAAAGGTGAACGTCTTGCTGTACTTCGTCAAAACCACTTCGCATATGAAGAAAACAGAGTTATCGATGTTGTAATGATGGGACATGAACGTCTTTGGGATGTTATGAACCGCAAAAATGAAATTTATATGAAAGATCCATTTACTGAAGAAGATGGAATCATCGCCGCTGAACTTGAAGGTGAGTTTGCGGAGATGGATGGTTGGACTGCAGAAAGTGATGCAGCACAACTTCTTGAAGGTTTAGGATATTTCCTGTAGAATTTCATGAAATGCTTATGGGAGAACTTGATAATGCTATTAAAGGTTAAAGTTCTTTTAGCACAAGCATTATTCGGTAATCCAGATGTACTTCTTCTGGACGAGCCTACCAACGGTCTTGATATTAGTGCAATCAAGTGGTTAGAAGAGTTCTTAATTAACTTTGAGAACACTGTTATCGTAGTCAGCCACGATCGTCACTTTTTAAATAACATTTGTACTCACATTTGTGACTTAGACTTTGGTAAAATCCAACTTTATGTTGGTAACTATGACTTCTGGTATCAATCTAGTCAACTTGCTAGAAGAATGGCAGAAGATAACAACAAGAAAAAAAGAAGAAAAAATTAAAGAATTACAAGAATTTATCGCGCGTTTCTTCGGCGAATGCTTCTAAATCTAAAACAAGCGACAAGTAGAAAAGAAAATGCTTGATAAAATTACTCTTGACGATATTAAAACCAAGTAGCCGTCGTTATCCATACGTTCGTTTCACACCGATCGTGAAATCGGAAATGACTTTACTTATCGTTGATGGTGTAAGCAAAACTGTAGAAGGTAAAGAAGTATTAAGTAATGTTAGTTTCACTGTAAATCCTAATGATAAAGTTATTTTTACTAGGGGATGAAGTTGCTAAAACTACATTACTAAAAATTCTTGCTGGCGAAATGGAACCAGATAGTGGAACAGTTAAATGGGGTATTACAACTTCAGAAGTTATATGCCAAAAGATAACTCTGAATACTTTGAAGGATTAAAACTTTCATTAGTAGAATGGCTTCGTCAATATGCTTCTCCTGAAGAGGAAAGTGAAGCATACTTACGTTCATTCTTAGGAAGAATGTTATTCTCTGGTGAAGAAGCACTTAAACGTGCCCATGTATTATCAGGGGGAGAAAAAATGCGTTGTATGTTATCTAAGATGATGTTATCTAAAGCTAACGTTATTCTTTTAGATGAGCCTACAAACCACCTTGACTTAGAATCTATTACAGCTGTCAATGAAGGTATTATTGCTTTCAAAGGTTCTGTATTCTTCACATCTCATGACTATGAGTTTATTCAAACAATAGCGAATAGAGTAGTTGAATTAACACCAGAAGGTGCAATTAACAAAGAGATGGATTACGAAAACTACCTAAGATTCAAAGGTATTATAGATTAATAAAAAGAAGGAGATATACTGTTTTGGTATATCTCCTTTTAGTATTGTTATTAAAAATTACTTTTCTCAAAAAAACTTGTTTTAGTAACTTCGCTAAAAGCTTCTACTTCTTCTTGAGAAATCTATTGAATTCTATAGAATCTATATCTAGTAAAGCTACTACTTTATCGTTTTTGGATAATTGGGAACTACTAATTCACTATTAGTAGCACTATCACAAGCAATATGACCTGGAAACTTATGTACATCTTCAACATAAATAGTTTCTCGTAGTTGTATAGCAGTGTCCACATACACCTTTATTAAATGGTATACGAGTACAAGCTACTTTTCCTTGAAATGGACCTAAAAACTAAGTTGTTGTTTTTCTTTCATCTAATAAATAGAAACCAACCCAGTTTGTATTTGGCAAGTACTCTTTGTATAAAGCTGAAAGGTTTGATAAATTAGTAACTAAATTTTCTTCACCTGATACTAAAGCAGTCGCTTGACTTATAAATAATTGTTTATTTTCTACTATATTCATTTAAAATACCTCTTTTAAAAAGACTTTTATTATATTTTCGCATAATAGTAACATAAAGTGATAAGAGTTATAGGTATAAAAGAATATATTTTAGAAAATTTATAATTAAATAATTTTGATAATAATGATTATTATACATGACTTTTGTAAAGTGATATAAATAATTAAATAAAAAATATTTAGTTATTTGTTTAATATTGATTTAAAAATGATTGAAACACTTTTGTTTTTTTGTGATAAAAAATGGTATAATTTTGTTAGGTTATTGTATAAATAAACGTAAAAATTAAATATAAAAATTTCAGGGGAAGATATATGACATATATATTTTTATTTGTGTGTATCCTTGTTCTTGGAGGAGTAGTTGCACTATTCGTCTTTAGAAATAGGAAAAACAAGATTTATACCCTCTTTTAGTTATGAAAGATGAGCTAGAGAGAAACACTATCTGATGATTTGAAAAAGTAAAAAGCGCTGGAAATTGCTGGTAAAGCTGAAAAACTTTATGCTCAATGGGAAAGCGAATGGTACGAAATTCAAAGTATCGATATTGAAGAACTTGACAGAGATCTTTATAGTGCAGAAACTTATATTGATAAATTTAATTTCAAACGTGCTGATGAAGTAATTATGAACAGTGGTGAATTAATAGCAAAATATTAAAGATAGAATCGCTGGAATAAGAAGAGAAATTAAAGAATTAACAGAAGTTGAACCTAGAAATAGAGAACTATATGAAGAAATCGTAGTTGAGTATAAAAGAGCTTAATAGAGAACTATTAGCTAAGCGTCATCAATATGGAGCAGCTGCAGAACAATTTGAACAAAATATCAAAGAAATAGCTCCACAACTTGATGATTTCAAACTTCTAACATCTACTGGTAAGTACATCGAAGCACAAGATAAAATTAATACTGTTAAAGGGATTAATTGATAATCTTAAAGAAAGAATGGAAGTACTGCCTGACTCTGTTAAAAAGAAATTGAAAAACTTGTCCAGCTCAAATTCAGTCATTAAGACTTAAAGTTGAGGAAATGGAGAAAAAAAGGATTTAAACTTACTCACTTAGAAATTTCAAGTAAAATTGAAAGTATTGTTTGGCAATTAAGCGATGCTCGTGAAAAAAAGTTAAATCTGGAGATATCGATCTAATTGAAAAAACATTCTTGATGGTATTTATGATGTTATCGATGAAGTTTCTAATGATCTTAAAAAGAACTTGATTATAAAAATACATTGAAGAAAACTATAGAGAAATCACTAATAAACTTGAATTACAAGATAAATTAAATGAAGCTCTATACAATAATATTCAAGAAATCAAAAATAGATACCAAATTTATCAAAAAGATGAAGAAATGGTTTCTAACTACTATGATGAGTTAAGTGATTTACTTGATGTTAAACATGATATTGATGTGTATATTAATAATCAACCAAAAACTAAACTATAAAGACTTAAAAAGAAAAAGTAGAATTATTAGGTCAAGGATTAGAAAAAAATCGAAGAAGATCAAACAAATTATTCTAGATACTTAACAAGTCTTCGTGAAGAAGAAGGTCATGCTCGTGAGAAAACTTATCTTCATTAATCAAGAAAAAGAGTTATTAAACGTAAATTAGATAATTCACGTGTTCCAGGATTCAGTGATAGATTTATCGTTTTATATAAAGATGTAACTGATAGTTATAGATATGCAATTGAGGAACTTAAAAAAGAACCTATCAATATCGATTTACTAAAACGTGCAGTTGCTGAAGCTGAGGAATCACTAGATATTTATTCATCTGAAGTAAATAACATTCTTACTGATATTGAATTAATTGAAAAACTTATTCGTTATGCGAAACAGATACAGAAAAAGATAATGTTGAATTCCATCAACAATTAACAGTTGCTGAGCAATATTATAGAGAGTATCGTTACAACAAAACTCTAGAAATTATTAGAAATTCTCTAGATAAAAGTTGAGCCAGGTGCATACGAAAGAATTAGAAATTCAGTAAAAACCTAGATATATAGAAAAGATAGTTCCAGTTTTTGAGGTATATAGGAAAAACTAGATGATAAAAAAACTTTTTAAAAGAGATAATTAAAAACCACTGTTACTATAAAATGTGATAGTAACAGTGGTTGATTTTATATTTTATTATTTTCTTTTAGATTATAGTAGCCTAAACTAGAAAAGTAAAATAATGCTTCGATAGTTGCTATAAAGAAAGTAGTAGGTAGGGAAGTGTAATATGAAAGAGTAATCCCTGCCCATGTACCCACTAGAGCAAATGATATTGATATAGCTATCATTAGACCTACTTTATTAGTAAGATATCTTGCTGCACTAGCTGGAACTGTCAGAAGGACGAACATTAATAATGCTCCTACTACTGGAACTGTAATACTTGTTGCAACTGAGAGTAAAACTAAGAAAAATATTGAAATAAATTTCCCATTTAATCCTAATGCTTTTTGCCCCAATTGCATCGAATGAATCGAATTTTGATTTTTCTATAAAAAGATAGAAAGTAATAGTATTACAGCAAGTGCTAGTGTAAATATTAATTTTACATCGTCTCTAGTAATTGAAACTACACTACCGAAATAGAAATGTTGTTAACATAACTTGTACTTTTAGGGGTTAGTGATAGGAATAATAATCCTAAACCTAAGAATATTCCTAACATTACGCTTACTGTAGCCTCACGTCTAAAAAGCTTTTACACTTAGATGACCTACTAGATAAGACATAGTGATAGTGAAAATTAATAGTCCGTAAATTGGGATTAATACCTAGGAAAAACAGCGAAATGCTGCACCCTGCGAATCCGACATGAGATAGGGTATGTGAGATAAATGACATATTTCTAGCCATTACAAACACACCAATATAACCCGCCATTATAGCAACAATTGTACCAGCTATAAAAGGCATTTCTGCATAAAATCATAATTAAACATAGTTGTTATCTCCTACATAGTGTTTGCATAGCTTTAGATTATTTTTCTATATTTAGTAATCTTCTATACTAATAAATTTGAAAGCAACCTTCTTCTAGATAAAGTATTTTTATCAACGTATTTTTTTCATCAAGGAGTGAAAGTTCGTGTGTTATACAAAGAGTAATGATATGTTTCTTTCTTTTGTAATTTCTTTAACAAGAGTCATACATTCAATCTCACTAGTCTTATCTAAATTTGATGTAAATTCATCAAGAAGCAGTAAGTTTGGTTTATTTACTAATGCTTGTGCTAAAAATACACGTTGTTTTTCTCCACCTGAGAGAGTACCTATAGATTTATTTTGAAGTTTTAGTGAATTTGTTAATTCTAATGCTTCTTTAATACTTTGCTTTTTTTCTTTTTACTAAGCCATGGAAGAAATCCTTTTTGAATAGGAAGTGATACAAAGTCAGCGGCAGATAAGGGAAGTTCTTCATCTATCTGTCTGAACTGAGGCACATATCCAAGAGTTGGATTTTCTCCAACAAGTGTAATCTGGCTAGTTTTATTTAATTTTTCTAGAATATTGTTTAGTAATGTTGTTTTACCAACACCATTTTTCCCAACAACAGCAACAACATCTCCTGAAGTTACAGAAAATGTAATGTTATCTAATATTGTTTTATCTCCTATTGAATAAGTGAGATTTTTATTTTTAAGTTCAGCCATAAAATCTCCTAACTAAATTTAAAATTTTTATTTTTAATATAAAAAGAAGAGATACGATTTAGAATCTCTTCTTTATATTATACTACATATTTATAATATGTGAAGACTAATTTTTAATCTTCGTATTAATGTTTATGTTCTTTTTCGTGATCGTGATCACGATCATCATGTGAGTGACCTTCATGAGAATGTCCTTCGTGACCGTGGTCGTGAGAGTGACCTTCAGAGCTCCTTCTACGTGATAAGCTTTTTCACCAGAACCACCATTTAGAATTTCTTCTAGTTTATTATATTGATCTAACATCCATTCGATGTAAGTTTTTCCGTCTGGTTGTGTTTCTGTTACATTAAGAACAGGGAACTTTATTTTTGTTCAGCTAGAGTGAATTAAACCTTCAATAGTTTTATTAGTTGTTTGAACGTTGTTGATGATTAATGAAATTTCTTTAGATTTAATTTGTTCTTGAATAGCTTTTTAAGTCTTGTGGAGCAGGGATCATTTCCTTCTTCAGTAGCTTGAGCTAGTTTTTAACTTGGTCTGTTGTTTTTAAATCCAAGTGCATTCTACAGCATATTCAAAAACTGGTTCAGTTGTTAATACTGATTTTCCATTTGCTTTATCTTTTAAAGAATTAATTTTATCAGTAATTTTTGAAAGTTCTTTTTGTAGTTATCTCTGTTTTTCATAGAAATCTTTTATTAGCAGAATCTTTTTCAGATAAAGACTTTAGTAAGTTCATCTGCAACTTTACTCATTACTTCAGGGATTGTACCAGATGTGCTCATTTATCTCCATCTTTAAGTCCTAGTAGTTTAGCACCATCAATTTTTTTGATGTCTTTACTGTTAGCAGTAAGTTTTTTTCAAACCAAGAATCGTATCCACCACCGATTAAGAATAGCAATGTTAGAATCAGCAACAGTTTTTAGCATCTTGAGCAGTTGGTTCAAAAATCATGTGGATCTACTGAAGTAGAAGTTATAATAGAAGAAACTTCTGCTTTATCTCCTGCGATACTCTTTGCAACTTCTGCATAAAAGTTTACTGAAGTAACAATTTTAGTTTTGTTTCCAGAGTTTAGTAGCTCCAGAATTAGTTTTGCTTTGAACATCCAACTAATAAAGTAGTGCGAATGCAGCAACAACTGAAATTATTTTTTTAAGAATTTATTCATTTGTAATACTCCTCCGTTATTCGTAATTATTACGTTCTAATAAATTATAATACTACTTCATGAAAAATCAACCTCTTAAACGAAATAATTTTTGATTAATGTGAAAATTTTAGATTTATTTTCATGATAGTTACAAAAATATATAAGTAATAGATAAAGTGAAAATTCTAATATCTAGAAGATAATTATTATGTAAAATTTATTAAAAATACTTGATTTTTAATTGCTAATGCTATATAATTAATAAAGTTGAGTAAAAATCAACAAAAATATAACACACGACATTTGAGTAGCTGCTCGGTGCATTTATGTTTGCAGTAAGCTTAGAGAATGTCGGAGGAAAAAACCAAGGAGGAAAATAACTATGGCAGTTATTTCAATGAAACAATTATTAGAAGCTGGTGTACACTTCGGTCACCAAACAAGAAGATGGAACCCTAAAATGGATAAATACATCTTCACAGAAAGAAACGGTATCTACATTATCGACTTACAAAAAACAGTTAAGAAAGTTGATGAAGCATACGAATTCGTAAAATCAGTTGCTGATCAAGGCGGAAAAATGTTATTCGTAGGTACTAAAAAACAAGCACAAGATGCTATTAAAGAAGAAGCTGAAAGAAGTGGTCAATACTACATCAATCACCGTTGGTTAGGTGGAACTTTAACTAACTACAAAACTATTAAAGGACGTATTGACAGAATCGCTGAAATCGAAAAAATGGAAGCTGATGGAGTATTCGAAGTACTACCTAAAAAGAAGTTATCGAATTAAGAAAAGAATACGACAAATTAGTTAAATTCTTAGGTGGAATTCGTGAAATGAAAGGTATGCCAGATGCAATCTTCGTAGTAGATCCTAAGAAAGAGCACAACGCTATTGCTGAAGCTAAAAAATTAGGAATTCCTGTAGTAGGTATCGTAGATACAAACTGTGATCCAGATGACGTTGATTACGTAATCCCTGCAAACGACGATGCTATCCGTGCGGTTAAATTATTAACAGCTAAAATGGCAGACGCTTTTGTAGCTTACAACGAAGGTAACATCGAAGAAACTGAAGAAGTTTCTGAAGAAGTAGAAGCAACTGAAGAATAATTTTAGATTATAAAAACAAATAAAAATTAATAATAAAAATAACGGAGGCAAATCAAAATGGCACAAATTACAGCTAGTTTGGTAAAAGAATTAAGAGAACGTACTGGTGCTGGTATGATGGACTGTAAAAAAGCACTAACTCAAACAGACGGAAATATCGATGCAGCAATCGATTACCTAAGAGAAAATGGTATCGCTAAAGCAGCTAAAAAAGCTGACAGAATCGCTGCAGAAGGTCTTTCTTACATCGAGGTTAAAGGTAACAAAGCTGTTATCTTAGAAATCAACTCAGAAACTGACTTCGTTGCTAAAAACGAAAAATTCGTTGCTTTAGTAAAAAATGTTGCAGAAGCTATCTTAGCAGCTGAACCAGCAACTTTAGAAGAAGCTCTTCAAGTAGAAGCTCAAGGTGGAACTGTTGAAGCAGTAATTAACGAAGGTATCGCTACAATCGGTGAAAAACTTTCATTAAGAAGATTTGAAGTTGTAACTAAAATCTGACGCTGATGCATTTGGTGCATACTCTCACATGGGAGGAAGAATTGGTGTTCTTACTCTTGTTGAAGGAAGCACTGATGAAGAAGCAGCTAAAGATGTTGCAATGCACATCGCTGCTTTAGCTCCTAAATACTTAGACGAAAGCGAAGTACCAGCTGATGTACTTGAGCACGAGAAAAAAGTATTAACTGAGCAAGCATTAAATCGAAGGAAAACCTGCTAACATCGTTGAAAAAACGATCGTTGGTAGAATTAACAAATTCCTAGAAGAAATCACAGTTGTTAAACAAAAATTCGTTAAAGACGATAGTTTCACTGTTGAAAAATTCGTAGCATCAAAAGGTGGAAAAACTTGCTAAATTCGTACGTTACGAAGTTGGTGAAGGTATCGAGAAAAAAGAAGATAACTTTTGCTGAAGAAGTAATGAGCCAAGTTAACGCTAGCAAATAATAATTCTCTATTTAATATATATTATTAAAAGAGGTTAAGCACACACTTCTTGTGTGTGCTTTTTTAAAAAATTAGTATAGTAGAAACAATAATGTCTGTAATTTATTAGGAGGATAGAAATGGCTACTAAATATAAAAGAGTTTTATATAAGCTAAGTGGTGAAGCACTAGCAGGTGGAAAAGGATTCGGTATTGATTCTGAAGTTGTTAAAAAAATAACTTCTCAAATTGTAGAGGTAGTAAAACAAGGGGTAGAAGTTGCTATCGTTGTTGGTGGTGGAAATATCTGGCGTGGTAAAACTGGTGAAGAGCTAGGGATGGAACGTGCAACAGCTGACTCAATGGGGATGTTAGCTACAGTTATGAACTCATTAGCATTACAAGATTCATTAGAACAAAAAGGTGTAGATACTCGCGTATTAACATCAGTTGAAATGAAAGCGATGGCTGAACCGTATATTAGAAGACGTGCAATTAGACACTTAGAAAAAGGTCGTGTTGCTATATTTGCAGCTGGAATTGGAAATCCATATTTCTCAACAGATACAACAGCAGCATTACGTGCTAAAAGAAATTGGTGCAGAAGCTATTTTAATGGGTAAAAATGGAGTTGATGGTGTTTACTCTGCTGATCCAAAACTTGACAGCACAGCAACTAAATATGATAAGTTATCATACATGGATATTATGAACAAAGGGTTAACAATAATGGATTCTACAGCAATTACATTCTGTATGGATAATCACCTGCCAATTATTGTCTTTTCAATAGATGATGCAGAAAATATTGTTAAAGTTGTTTCTGATTCAAAATCTAGGAACAATATTGAATAAAAATTTATATTAGGAGTTTACAATTATGCCTGAACAAATAATGAATAATTTAAACGAAAAGAATGGAAAAAGCGATAGCTAGCTTTACGTCGTGAATTAGCGTCAATTAGAGCTGGTAAAGCTAGTGCAGCTGTTTTTAGATAGATTAACAGTTGATTACTATGAGTACCAACTCCGATATAAACCAAGTTGCAGGGGTATCTGTACCAGAACCTAAAAATGCTTGTAATTTCTCCATATGAAAAACTTTTATTAGGAGATATTGAAAAAGCTATTCAAGCATCTGATTTAGGATTAAATCCCAGCTAATGATGGAACAGTAATTCGTATCGTATTCCCAGCTTTAACTGAGGAACGTCGTAAAGAACTTGCTAAATTAGTAGGTAAAGAATCTGAAGGTGCTAAAGTTGCTGTACGTAATGTTCGTCGTGATGCAATGGATGCTATGAAAAAATTAGAAAAATCTTCTCAAATTACTGAGGATGATTTAAAAGGATATTCTGATGATATTCAAAAAGTAACTGATAAATTCGTTGCTGAAATCGATAAAGTTACTAAAGAAAAACAAGATGAGTTAATGAGTGTATAATAATATGGAAATGACAGAAGTTATTGCTAGAAATTAATTCACTTAACGCTACGAAAAAAGAGCGTGAATTAACGGCTGAAGAATCAGAAGAATTAGCTAAATATAGACAATTATATTTACAAAATTTTAAAGCTAATATGAGAAACATATTAGATAATACAAAAGTAATTAATGAAAAATGGAGAAGATATAACTCCTAAAGAAAGAAAGGAAATTAACAATGAGTGCAACTGCAGTTACAATTTTAGTTGGAGCAATTTGTTTACTTGTCGGTGTTGTTGGAGGTTTCTATCTAGCAAGACGTAATTTCATGAACTACATGGAAAAATCCTCAAATTAACGAAGATATGGTTATGAGTATGATGAGTCAAATGGGACAAAAACCATCTCGTAAAAATCAATCAAGTTATGAGCAACATGCAAAAAGCGCAAAAACAAGCTCAAAAAACAAATGAAAAAAATAATTTTAAATAAAACAGATGTGTAATAATACTGCACATCTGTTTTTCATTTATTATTATATAAAATCTGTTTTCTATTGATGATTGAATTTCTAAAAGTGTTTCCTGTAACAGGGTGGGAAAAACTACTTTTAATGCTCCTAAATACATTTTTCGTATTTATAGCCATCTTTTTGAATATAATTTATCTCCGATTATTGGAACACCTATAGAAGCTAAATGGACTCTTATTTGATGAGTTCTACCTGTTTCAAGTGAGACAAGAACTGCAAATCTATTTTGATCTAATTTACTGCATTCAAGTATATTAGTAATAGCATTCTTTGCCGTTTCTTGTTACTGCCATTTTGTTTTTTCTTTACTATCTCTTCCTATATTAGTATTAATAGTTTGCGGTTTAATATTGTTTTTTTATTAGTGCTGTATAGTAGCGTTTAATTGCTCTTTGTTCAAGCATTTGGTCTAGTTTAGCTTTTGATTAGAGGGAGTTTTTGCTAGAATTACTAAACCGCAAGTATCTATATCAAGTCTGTGAATAGGTTCTAGATAGTTATAATCCGCTATTAAATAGTTAACTAGCGTATCATTTTCAATCTTCTATATCATTTGGATGAGTTTTTAATACCGAAATGGTTTTTGATACGACAAGAATATAATCATCCTCGTATTCTTTATTTATTGTAGCAGCTGATGTTTGATAAGTACTTAGATGTTGCTAAACTATATTTACTTTCTAGTGAATCATTTGTAGATAAACTTGATGTTAAATCCGCTTCTTTTCCATTAATTTTAATTGTTTGTTTATCATGATGACTTTGCATTCTAATTGTATGTATATTCTTTTTAGACACTTTTAAAAATTGACTTAAATAATCCTCAACTGATGTGAAGGGTTGTAGTATTTTAAATTTCATTATGGTACCTTGATTTCTTTTCTTATATTTAATAGTACCATTATATACTAAAACGTTAAGATAATAAAGAATAATAGGCTTTATTGATAAAATATATAATTATTAAAAAGTTGAAAAATAAGATAATTTTAACTTGATTTTTAACTTAAAAATATAGTAATATATTACTTGTGATTTTAACAATACTAAACACAGAGTTTAATATAATAAACTTAAATAACGATAAGTTTACTAATGGTAAACAATAATGACGTTATGTTAGATAATAATAAACAAAAATTAACTAAAAAGTTATATATTATTAAACAAATATACTTATTAACTATAGAAAGGAGAAGTTATGTATTCTATAGGGTGAAAGATTAAAGAGACTACGAATCCAAAAAAACCTCACCCAAGAAGAGTTAGGGGAACGTACAGATCTTAGTAAAGGGTATATATCTCAAGTTGAGCGTGATTTAGCGTCACCATCAATGGAAACATTTTTTTAATATACTCCAAGTTCTTGGATGTGCTCCTAAAGATTTCTTTGATAAGGAGAGTACTAGTCAGAAAGTATATTATTCATTAGAAGATCAAACTAGTTATGAAGAAACTGATGAAGGATATAAACTTACATGGTTGGTTCCAGAATCAAATGAAAAAGAGATGGAATCACTTATATTGAAACTAGATAAAAATAGTAATTATAAAACATTCGATCCTTCTGAATCAGAAACATTATGTTATGTACTGAAGGGGAAAATGTAAATTGAGATTAGGTGATGAGGGTTTATAGCTTCGACTCATGAAAGTTTTTATTTTTTTAGCTACGTCAGAACATAGAATATCAAATCCATTTTGATGAAGAATGTGAAGTATTAATTGTAGCGACTAATTCGTATTTATAAGGAGAAAAATAATGGCAAATATTGTTGAATTTAAAAATGTATCAATGTCTTTTGGTAATACACATGTATTAAAGAATATTGATTTAGAAATAGAAAAAGGAAAATTCTATACATTACTAGGACCAAGTGGATGTGGTAAAAGTACAATTTTAAAAATTAATTGGTGGATTTTTAAGTCCAACATCAGGTGACGTACTACTTGATGATAAAAGTAGTTAATGATTTACCTGCAGAATAAGAGACATGTAAATACTGTGTTTCCAGGATTATGCATTATTCCCACACATGAATGTATTTGAAAAATGTTGCTTTTTGGATTAAAAATTAAAAATGAAAAGAAAGAAGTAATTAATAAGAAAGTAAAAAAAGCTCTTAAGCAAGTTAACTTAGCTGGTTTTGAAAATCGTGATATAAGCGAGATGAGTGGTGGACAAAAACAACGTGTTGCGATAGCTCGTGCAATTGTTAATGAACCTGAAATTATCCTACTTGATGAATCACTATCAGCGCTTGATTTGAAACTTCGTCAAGAGATGCAATATGAACTTCGTGAACTTCAACAACAAACAGGGATTACGTTTATCTATGTAACTCACGACCAAGAGGAAGCACTAGCGATGAGCGACTATATCTTCGTAATGAATCGTGGGAAAATTGAACAAAGTGGTACACCAACTGATATTTATGATGAGCCGGTAAACCGTTTCGTAGCTGATTTCATTGGTGAATCTAATATTGTTAATGCTGTTATGTTAGATGACTATTTAGTAGAAATCTATGGTAAACAGTATGAATGTGTGGATGCTGGTTTAGATAAAAACAAACGTGTAGAAGTAGTTATTCGTCCAGAGGACTTAGAAATTACAAGTGCAGATAAAGGTAAAATCAGTGTAGTAGTAGATACTCAGTTATTTAGAGGAGTTCACTATGAAATCTGTTGTTTAGATGATCAATATAATGAATGGATTGTTCACTCAACAAAACAAGCAAAACCAGGAGCAGCTGTAAGTTTAAACTTTGATCCTGAAGCAATACATATCATGGTGCCTGGAGAAACTGAAGAAGAATTTGATGCTCGTCTTGAATCATATGAAGAGGAGGAATAAAGAATGTTCAATAAAAAAACACGCTCATTTTTTATGATTCCTTATGTAATGTGGATGTTACTTTTTGTAGTATTTCCAATATTACTAATAGTATATTATTCTTTTAGAGATATCGATGGCAAACTTTTACATTCGCAAACTATAAGATATTCTTTAGTAGCACATATGTATTAATGACATTGTATAGTTTCTGGTATGCGTTTCTAATTACACTTATATGTTTGATAATTAGTTATCCATTAGCATTTGCTATTAATAAAAGTAAACATAAAGAACTGTTACTTCTATTAATTATCTTACCAACATGGATTAACATCTTATTAAAAACTTATGCGTTCTTTAGGGATTATTTGGTGAATATGGAACAATTAATAGTTTCTTAGAGTATATTGGTATAGGTTCTCAAAGTTTACTATTTAATTCATTTAGTTTTATTTTTGTATCAAGTTACATATTCTTACCATTTATGTTATTACCTATTTATAACTCGGTTTCTGGTATGAATAAAAACTTAATAGAAGCATCATATGATTTAGGTGCTGACTTTAAAACTACGTTCTTAAAAATTATTTTACCATTAAGTATTAATGGTGTTAAAACTGGTATTCAGGTAACATTTATTCCCAGCTCTATCATTATTCATGATTACACGACTTGTTGCTGGAAACAAAATTATCAACTTAGGTACAGCTATTGAAGAGCATTTCTTAGTTACTCAAAAACTGGGGAGTAGGTTCAACAATCGCAGTATTCTTAATAGTAGTAATGGGAATCATAATGGTTCTTACAAATACTAAAGACAAAACTAATTTTGGAGGTAGAAAATAATGAAATTAACTTCAAAAAAATATTTAGGGGTTATCTTTTGCAATATTATATACCTCTAATTTACCTAGCATACTACTCGTTTAACTCAGGTAAGACAATGATTGATTTCGAAGGTTTTTTTCTTGGAAACATTATGTAGATTTATTTGAAAAATACGCGTATGATGGTTATTGTAATTAACACGATTGTAGTTGCACTTACTTTGCGGATTATTTCTCTGCTATTTTTGGAACACTAGGGAGCATTAGGAATATATTCTTTAAAAATCTAATAAACAGAAAAATTCTTTCTTAGTAGGGAATAATATTCTTATTGTAAGTCCTGACGTTATTATTGGATGTTCATTCTTATTAATGTTTACATTTATTTCTAAGTACACAGGATTAGATACTATTCAAGGTTTTTGGTCAGTATTATTATCTCATATCGCATTTAGTATTCCAATCGTTGTATTAATGGTATTACCTAAACTATATGAGATGCCAAGAAGTATGGTTGATGCAGCAATAGATCTTGGAGCAACTTATCCCACAAGTATTAAGTAAAATTGTAATTCCTTATATTACTCCAGGGGATTTGGGCAGGATTCTTTTATGGGATTAACTTATTCATTTAGATGATTTCGCTGTGACGTTCTTTGTTACAGGTAATGGATTCCAAACACTTTCTGTTGAAATATACTCAATGGCACGTCAAGGAATTAACTTACAGATTAATGCTTTATCTACAGTTTTAACTATCTTTGTTGTTGTAGCAGTATCTAATTTATTATGTAATCAATACTAGTAAATTAAAAAGGGAGGTAAGATAATATGAAAAAAATTACTTTATTTCAGCAATTTCAATATTAGTTATTTGTTTAGGATTATTATATAGTCGTAATTTTATAAATAGTTCAAATAGTGGGGATAAAACAAACTTTAACAATTTTTCAACTGGGGTGAATATATTGATCCAGAGTTAATTAAAAAGTTTGAGGAAGAAACTGGAATTTCAGTAGTATATGAAACATTTGACTCTAATGAAGCAATGTTAACAAAAATTCAATCTGGATCTACACTGTATGATATAGTAATTCCATCTGACTATATGATTAAGAAAGATGAAAAAGTTAAATCTACTAAAAAAATTAGATCATAGTAAAATTGAAGGATTTTGATAATATTGAAGAACAATTTAGAAATAAAAGTTTCGATCCAAATAATGAATATTCAATTCCTTATTTCTGGGGAACTCTAGGAATACTTTATGATAAAACTAAAGTTCCCGGAAGATCTTAAATTTGAAAAATGGAATGACCTATGGGATGCACGTTTAGAAAATAATATATTATTAATTGATGGTGCACGTGAAATGATGGGAATTGCTCTTCAGTCAGAAGGAAACTCTGTAAATGATACTAATGAGGTAAACCTAAACCTAGCAGAAAGAAAATTAGAGTTACTTCATCCAAATATTAAAGCAATTAACTCTGATGAGAAGAAGATGCTTATGATTAACAATGAAGCATGGGTATCTGTAGTGTTCTCAGGTGATGCAAAATCAATTATGGAAGAAAATGAAAAATATGGTTTATGCATTACCTAAAAGAAGGGAACTAATCATGGTTTGATAATATAGTAATTCCAAAAACTTCTAAAAATGAAGAGGCTGCATATAAATTTATTAACTTTATGTTAAAACCAGAAAATGCAGCGAAAAACTCTGAATTTATCGGGTATGCAACTCCTAATGCTAAAGCTAAAGAATTGTTATCAGAAGAAACAACAAGTGATGAACAATTTTATCCAGATTTAGAAAGTTTTGGAAATAGAGCTGAAGTGTATGAAGACTTAGATCCCTAAAAATGCTTCAATTCTACAACGATCTATTCTTGAAATTTCAAAAATTAACAATAGAAAATAAAAATAAAGAGAGATTATCGTTTTGGATAATCTCTTTATAATTGAAAAAGTCTGTGAATATTCTTAAAAACCGCTTACTTTTTAATTCTTCAGTTTTGAATGTAATATTTCTTTTTCAGAACCAATATAAATTGCTTTAAATTTCCATGTTGAATTTGGTTTTAAATCGTTGACATTAGCTAGTGCATCTCCAACTTTATTACCATTTAGCATCATATAGCAGGAATTGTAATTTGAACATATGATTTCTCTTTGTCAGTATTGTTTCTTTAACACCCAGTAACATAGCTAGAAAAAGAATCTTTTTCGATATTAATATCAGAAACTTCATATTTTGGCTTTTTTTGTGTTTCTTGAGTAGAATTTTTAACTTCAACATCTTTTTCTTGTTACCAGTTGTTTGCTGAATAATTAATATAAGTACAATTGCAGCTAAAATTATAAACCAAACTCTTTTATAGATAGGTTTTTGAATATATACATTCCCATCTTGATCTGTAATGACATAATAACTCCTCCATAAAAATTTTTATACTAATATTATATATATATATAGTCAAGGAAAAACATAATTTAACAGTAATTTTTATGGAATTTATAGGATAGATATCCGTCTATTTACTGGATAGAAAAATCAGTAAGGAGAGTTATTTTTGCAAGTTTTGACCTTTGTTATTTTGTTATTGTATAATATAATTGAAATAAAGTATAGCTAAGTAAAGTACAAAAAGGGGTGTTATTATGAAAACAAGTACGGCGATTTTAATGATGTTACTCATGTGAAATCTTAATTTTTCGTCTATCCTTCTACCTAGTGATTATATAGATTATGCAATAGCTATTATGATGTTTTATATGGCGGGGGGTTTTTATTCATTATAGCCAAGTATATTCTAAGAGGGGATAATGCTCATTTAATTAGTGGTATCAGCATAAGTTATGAAGAAGCAGTTACCAGAAAAATATTGAAAAGTACGCAAAAGGATAGTAAAAAACTGGGAGAATATTACAGATAGTGAGTATAATTTGTTTTGCTGTAGGAGTATATTTAATTATTACTTAGTAGTCACTCTCATTCACATTATAAAAAGTTTTTGATACATTATGAGGATAATTCGACAAAATAAATTTCTACGAAATTACGATTTTGCAGATGCTCCTTTTGTAGAAAGAGCGAGTAAAATAGTATCAGATTAATGTAGGGAATTCCATTGTTTTTGGTACATTTGTAAATGATGTGAGACAAAAAGTTGAAAAATAAATACCTGATATGATAGAGTTACAGAGAAGCTAGCTTCTCTGTAACTCTCCTGCCTTTCTCAACGGGAGTCAGCCATCCTAAGGTCTGCATAGGAAGTCGATTAGAACGATATAGATATTTCTTCATTTGGATAATAAGATCGTCATAAGAATAAAAAGATAAGTATTTATAAAAGCGTTCATTATCATTTCTATGACTTCTTTCAACTTTACCATTATGCCGTGGGGTTCTAGGTCTAATGAGTTGGTGTTTTATATCTAACTGATTACACAATGCATCGAAAGGATGTATTCGTTTAGTGTCCTTAAAGTGAGTAAATTCAAAACCATTATCAGTTTGTATAATTTTTGGTTTGTATCCAAAGAACGAAATAGCCATCTTAACAAATTGTACGGTTGAATAAGAAGATTGTTCCTTAAAAGGATAAATAAATCTTTCTCTAGAAGCCTCATCAATCATAGTATATTGATAAAATTTATCAGGATGTGCACCAGTATAACATTGCCTAGGGACATATTTTACATCAAGTTGCCATTTTTCTCCTAAAGTTTTTGGAGTGTTATAAGGTTTTGGTATATAAGGTTTAGCTTTTTTTTCGATATCTTTATAGAAACCTAATTTTCTAAGAATCCTAAATAATGAACAAGGATGTCTATTATATCCTTTTATTAAATTTTTAATTTTTGCATATAGTTCAATCATAGAAATATTAGGATTTCTTTTAATTAGATTTTTAATCCAAAGCCAATTCTTCTGGGGAGATATGAGCATTTGGATGATGAGAATGTGGTTTGTGAGACTTATCCATAAGTGATTCTTTAGTTCCATCATATTTTTTATTCCAACGCATTAAAGATGCTTTAGAAACTTTGTAACGTCTACAAATAAAGTTAATAGAGTTTTTATTTCTATATGTTTTACCGCAGCTAGTCTTGTTTCTAAAGTATGAGGTATATATCGTTGTGTATTTTTGCATGTTTTCTGTTATAATAGTTTTCATAAAGAGTAAAGATTCCTTTCTTGATTTGTCGTAATTTCATTATACAGGATTTACTCTTCTTTTTATATTTTGTCTCACATCAATTGTAACACTACATTAATGTAGGGAATTCCATTGTTTTTACTATAAGTAATGCTGGAAATTATGATATAATAAATAGGTTAAAATAATTTAGGAGGTTTGTATGTTTCAAGCATTATATAGAAATATCGACCGCAGACATTTTAATGATATAGTAGGTCAAAAATCATATAGTTTCTGTCTTGAAAAATGCGATTGATAAAAGATCAAATTAGTCACGCCTATTTATTTTATGGATCAAGAGGAACTGGTAAGACTTCTATAGCCAAAATATTCGCTAACGAGGTAAATAATAATGAAAGTATATCAGAAAAGAAAAATGTTGATATTATTGAGATAGATGCTGCTAGTAATAATGGTGTTGATGAAGTTCGTGATATTAAAGAGGCTATTAAATTTTTACCAACTGAGAGGTAAATATAAAGTATATATCATAGATGAAGTACATATGCTAACGACTGCTGCGTTTAATGCATTGTTAAAAGACGTTAGAAGAGCCACCAGCACATGTTATATTTTATACTTGCTACTACTGAAATTCATAAAATACCTGCAACAATTTTATCAAGATGTCAAAGATTTGAATTTAAAAACTTTATCTCAAGAACAAATTAATGATAGATTAAAAGTATATTGCAAAAAGAAGAAAATTTAGTTATTGAAGAAGCTGCATAGAGAAAATCGCTACGCTAGCTAAAAGGTGGGTTAAGAGATGCTATTAGTATTTTAGACCAAGTTTCTAATTATGCTGAAGAGATAACGTTAAATCATATACTAGAAGTTACTTCATCAATAAGTGAAGATGATATACTAGAATTTTATAGAGGATTTATGTAAAACGTGATGTATGCAAAATCATTTATTAAAAGATATAATGAATTTATAGCTCAGCAAAAAAGATACTAAAAGTTGTTGCTGAATGATTTAATAAATGTAACTAGAGACATTATAGTATATAAAAATTTAAAAAGATACTAAATCATACTGTTTATAATGTTGAAAAATAGCAACAGAGATAGATGAGTGTTAGGTTTTGACTACTTTCTATAAAATAATAGAGTACTTATCTCAAACAGAACAGCATATTACGATTTTCGACTGAATATATGAGTTATATGCAAATTTGTATAGTAAAAATATGTTCTAAGGAAGAAGGTACTAATCAAAAATAACTTTGACAACTGATAGTATCCCAAATGTTCTGTGTACTACCTACAAGAAATATTGAGTTAGAAAATAGAGTAAAAACTATTAGAAGATAAGTTATTCTAATTAAGAGCAGAACTGAAAAATATTCCAGAGTTAGTTCAAAGTAATAATCTTCAACACTAGTACAAATAGTAATGTATCTCAAAAGTACTGAGTGATAGTTAATACACCAAAAGAAGAAATTAAAAGAAGTAATAATTAAAGATAAAGATAAGATTACTCAAACTTATACAGGATTCAAAGTCCTAATCTTACAGACTATGCATCAAATGTATTTTATATAGGATAATCAATGAGAGTTTAAATACCAATAATTCAGAAGTAGCGACGATGACGAGAATTTATTTAAATCTTGTAAAACTAATAGCATCTTCTAAAAGAAGGTGGTTTACTAGTATTTAGATGAAAGTAGATAATATGGTTAAAATGGCTCAAATTCTAAATATAAAAAGTATTTAGAGAGTCTATTTAAGAGATTTATAGGTGTCGATTATACCTTATATACTTATATACAAGATCATCAATATGAAAGTACTAGAAGATGAATTGAGACAATCCATGTACAAGAAGTAGCATGAAGAGATTTTGAAGTTGAAGAACGAAATCTTACCAAAGATAGATGAATTATTTGGATGATATTGTAGAAACAAATGAATAGAAATAATATTTGATAATATCGAAGAAATTGAAATAATTTGAAATGAAATTGCAAATTATTGACAAGTTGTAAAATTTTAAATAGAATTATAATATAATTAGAACATTAGGAGGAAATATTATAGGAATGGGAAATATGCAACAAATGATGAGAAAGATGCAAAAATGCAGAAAGATATGCTAGAAGCCCAAGAAGGACTAAAAAGATCAAACTGTTGAAGGAACTGTATCAGGTGGGTATGGTTACAGCTATTGCTAATGGTGATGGTAAAATTTTTAGATATTAAAATTAAAGAAGAAGTTGTTGATCCAGAAGATATCGAAATGCTTCAAGATTTAGTAGTTAACTGCAGTAACGATGCATTTAGAAAAATCAACTAAAACTAAAAGAAGAAACATTAGGTAAATTTACAAACGGATTAAGTATCCCAGGTCTATAAGATGCAATATCCAAAAACCAATTTTAGATTTAATAGAAAGTTATTCTTTATTACCAGGAATAGGGAAGAAGACAGCTATAAGATTGGCATTTTCACACTTTGAAAAATGAATGATAATGATATCAAAAACTTTGCAGATAGTTTAGTAAAGTCTTAAAGAAAAACTAACTAACTGTGAAGTATGTGAAGACTTAGTGAAGAACACGTATGTGATATTTGTTCAGATCCTGGTAGAGATAAGTCGACTATTTGCATAGTTGCCAATGATAATGACTTAGTTGCTATGGAAAAATATGCAACAATATAGGGAGTGTATCATGTGCTTGATGGATTAATTTCTCCGATGGATGGAATTGGTCCGTTTAGATATCAACATAAAATCCCTTTTTGAAACGAGCACAAGATGAAACAGTAAAAGAGATTATACTTATACAACTCATCTCCTGAAGGTGAAGGGAACAGCGAGTTTTTATTTCGAGATATTTAAAAATACAGATATAAGAGTTACTAGAATAGCTCAAGGTATTTCTTTTGGAAGTGATATTGAATATGTTGATGAAGTTACTTTATCAAGAGCTATATCTGGTAGAATAGAATTATAATTTAGAGGACATTTTATGTCACAAAAAATCAGTTAAACGCGATAAAAAGTTTTAGGTGTTGATGCGATTAATAAAGCAAAAATCAGGACACCCTGGAGTAGTAATGGGTGCTGCACCTGATGGCTTATTCTTTATTTACTAAAACATTTAAGAGTAAACCCTAAGAAAAACAGATTGGATAAACAGAGATAGATTCGTATTATCAGCAGGATCACGGATCAATGTTATTATACTCATTATTACACTTTATCAGGATTTGAAGATGTATCTTTTAGAAGAAGTTAAAAACTTCCGTCAATGGGGTTCTAAAACACCAGGACACCCTGAGTTTGGACACACTAAAGGTATCGATGCAACAACAGGACCACTTGGTCAAGGTATCTCTACTGCAGTTGGTATGGCTTTTAGCAGAAAGATACTTAGCAGCTAAATATAATAAAGAAGGATATGATCTATTTGACCATTATACTTATGTAATTTGTGGTGATGGTGATATCATGGAAGGTGTTGCTTCTGAAGCTTCAAGTTTTGCAGCAGTACAAAAATTAAATAAACTTGTAGTATTATATGATTCAAAATGATATTTGTTTAGATGGTGAAACTAAAGATGCATTCTCAGAAAATGTCGTGCTAGATATGAAGCATATGGATGGAATACAATTCTAGTTGAAGATGGTGCAAATGTTGAAGCAGGTTAAACGTTGCAATTGGAACAAGCCAAAAAAATCTGATAAACCAACATTAATCGAAGTTAAAACTATTATCGGAGCTGGTTCTCCTAATAGACAAGGAACAAATGGTGTTCACGGAGCTCCGTTAGGTGATGAAGAGACTGCATTATTCAGAAAAGAAATCGGTTGGGAAAATGAACCATTCGATATTCCTGCTGATGTATATGCTGACTTTTCAGCCAATGTTGCAGATCGCGGAGAAAGATGAATATACTAAATGGGAGAAACTATATGCCGATTATAAGGCAGCATACCCTGAATTAGCGAAAGAATTAGAAGAAGTTCTATCTCGTGAAGATATCAGCCGCTTTATCTAAAAGAAAGTTTTCTCATTTCAAAAATGTAGGAGAAGCACAAGCAACTCGTAACTCTTCTCAAGATGCTATTAACAGTGTTGCAGCAGTATTACCAACATTCTTCGGAGGTTCAGCTGACCTTTCTCACTCTACATGACATTTATTAAAGGTGATAACTTACAAAGATGATGCTCACAGAACAGAACGTAATGTTCAATTTCGGTGTTCGTGAATTTGCAATGGCAACAGTATTAAACGGATTAATGTTACACGGTGGTGTACGTGTATTCGGTGGTACATTCTTCGTATTCTCAGACTATCTAAAAGGTGCATTAAGACTATCAGCATTACAAAATCTACCAGTAACATATGTATTTACTCACGATAGTATTGCAGTTGGTGAAGATGGTCCAACACATGAACCAATCGAGCACTTAGCATCATTAAGAACAATACCAAATACTTATGTATTCAGACCAGCTGATGCGACTGAAACACAAGCTGCTTGGTACTTATCACAAAAAACTAATGATAGACCAACTTCAATTGTTCTAACTCGTCAAAACTTACCAATCTTAGAAAATTCTTCATTCGAAAAAGTTGCTAAAGGTGCTTATGTAGTTTATGAAACAGCGGCAGACTTCGATACTATTTTTAATCGCAACAGGTTCAGAAGTAGCATTAGCAATTGATGTAGCACGTGAACTAGAAAAAGATGGTTCTAAAGTACGTGTAGTAAGTATGCCATCAGTAGAATTATTTGAAGAACAATCTAAAGAATATAAAGAGGAATTACTACCATTAAATATTCGCCGACGTGTATCATTAGAAATGGGTAACAGTGCTCTTTGGTACAAATATGTTGGTTTAGATGGGATTAGCTATTGGAATTGATAAATTTGGAGCATCTGCACCTGCTAATAAAGTAATCGAAGAATACGGGATTTACAGTTGAAGCAGTTGTAGAGAAAATTAAAAATGAGCTATAGAGAAAGTTCGTCCAGGCGATATTATAAAGGTTAAAGTAACAGCCGTGAAAACCATACGGTGCCTTTTATAGAAACACGAGATAAAAATGGTAGGATTAATTCATATTTGAAATTACTAATTGTTTTATTTTTGATATAAGTAGTTATATTAAACAAGATGAAATTTTAGAAGTAAAAGTATTATCAATAAAAGATAATAAAATTAATGCAACATTAAACTTTAAACAGAAAAAGATACAGATAAAAAGAGATTAATAGTTTAGATACATTGAAATTTTCGAATATGGTTTTGATACGCTAAAACAAAACATGAAACTTTTGGCAAAAGAAAGCTATATCTTGAAATGAGAAATTCTAAGTAATATCTATTGACAAACGTAACTTATCTGTTTATAATAACATACATATACAATGAAGTTTAGGAATTAAAAAGTTAAGCATATTATTTAACAGAGAGAATCTAGCGGTGAAAAGGATTCATAATAGAACTTTTATGCTACCTATGTAGTGCTTCATCGGCATTTAAGCCGTTATAAAAACTAATGAGGAGTACAATGTGCTTTAAATTAGGGTGGTAACACGATTATAGTCGTCCCTTGTGTAATTAAATTTTTACACAAGGGGACTTTTTATTTATTTGTTAGCTTGAAAGGAGAAAAATTAATGAAACAACTAACATCAACACAAATTAGAAGAATGTACTTAGATTTCTTCGTAGAAAAAAAGGGCACAAAATTGAACCAAGTGCTTCTTTAGTACCAGTAGATGATCCAACTTTACTTTGGATTAACTCAGAGTAGCTACTCTTAAAAAATATTTTGATGGAAGAGAAATACCTGAAAATCCAAGAATTACTAACTCACAAAAATCAATTAGAACAAATGATATTGAAAATGTAGGTAAAACTGCACGTCACCACACATTCTTCGAGATGTTAGGTAACTTCTCAATTGGTGACTACTTCAAAAATGAAGCAGTACCTTGGGCTTGGGAATTCTTAACTTCTGAGAAATGGTTAGGATTAGAAAAAGAAAAATTATCAGTAACAATTCACCCTGAGGATACAGAAGCATATGATTTATGGCATAAATGTAATTGGTCTACCAGAAGAAAAGAAATTATTCGTATTGAAGGTAACTTCTGGGATATCGGTGAAGGGACCATCTGGACCAAACACTGAAATTTTCTATGACCGTGGAGAAGATGCTGATACATGGTCTCCAAAAGAAGAAATGTATCCAGGTGGAGAAAACGATAGATATCTTGAAGTATGGAACGTAGTATTCAGTCAATATAACCACAATGCTGATGGTACATATACAGAACTTCCTGCGAAAAACATAGATACAGGGATGGGATTAGAGAGAATAGTATCTGTATTACAAGATGTTCCAACAAACTTTGATACTGACTTATTTATCCCTATCATCAGAGAAATCGAAAAACTTTCAGGAGCTAAATACGGTGTAAATGCAGATCAAGATGTAGCTTTTAAAGTTATTGCTGACCACATTAGAACTGTAGTATTTGCTATAGCAGATGGAGCTTTACCATCAAATGAAGGACGTGGATATATCTTAAGAAGATTATTACGTCGTGCAGTAAGATATGCAAAAGTTTTAGGTTTAAACAACTCATTTCATGTATAAATTAACTGATGTTGTTGCTGAAATTATGGAAGACTACTATCCAAACGTTAAAAGAAAGTGCAAACTTTGTTAAAGATGTAATTCTTAAAGAAGAAGATAGATTCCATGAAACACTTACATGAAGGTGAAAGCAATCTTAAATAATATCGCTAAAGAAGTTAAAGATACTACGAAAAGTAATCTCAGGAAAGATGCATTCAAACTTTTATGATACATTTTGGATTTCCCAATTGAATTAACAGAAGAATATGCAGAAGAATTAGGGTTAACTGTTGATATTGATGGGATTTAATGAAGAAATGGAAAAACAAAAAGAACGTGCCTCGTTCATCACGTCAAGAAGATTCTTCAATGCAAGTACAATCTGATTTATACAACAGAATAGTAGGAGACAGTGAGTTTACTGATATACTAAACTTACAGATGAAGGTAAATTATTAGCTATAGTTGATAAAGAAGATAATCTATTAGAAAAACTATAAAGGTGAAGAGAACGTAAAAAGTAGTATTCGATAAAAACTCCATTCTATGCTGAAAGTGGAGGTCAAGTAGCTGATAGAGGTTTAGTAATAGCAGAAGGATTCAAAGCTGAAGTTATAGATGTTAAGAAACTTCCTGACAAACGTCACATTCACTTAGTTAAAAGTAGTAGAAGGGTGAATTAGTAGTTGGTAAAAGAATACAAACTAGAAGTTAGATAGACCTTACAGATTAAATATTGAGAAAAACCATACTGCAACTCACTTATTAAAATGAAGCACTTCGTCATGAAGTAGGAAGCTCACATTAAACAAGCAGGATCTTTAGTAACTGATGAAAAATTACGATTTGATATTACTCACTTCGCTCCACTTACAAAAGAAGAAATTGAAAAAGTTGAGCAAGAAGTAAACAAACAAATTTGGAATGCGTTAGAAATCAAAACAGAAGAAATGCCAATCGCTGAAGCAAGAAAAACTTGGTGCTCAAGCATTATTTCGGTGAAAAATACGGAGATGTTGTGTGTTGTTTCTATCGGTGATTACTCTATCGAACTATGTGGAGGAACTCACAATGCTAACAGTGCTGAAGTAGGTATCTTCAAGATTGTATCTGAATCAGGTGTAGCTGCAGGGGTTCGTAGAATTGAAGCTTTAACAGGAAAAGCTGCATATGAATATCTAAGAGAACAAGAAGAAACTCTACGCTCTGTTGAAAAAAATTAACAAAAGCTAATGCTTCAAATGTAGTAGAAAAAGTTTCTGCATTACAAGCTGATATTAAGAAACTATCTAAAGAAAAAAAGAAAGTTTACAACAAAAAAATTGCTAATGCTGAATTAAATAACTTAGTAAATAACATTAAAGAAGTTAATGGAGTTAACGTATTGACAAGTGTTGTTGAATCTGAAAATATGAATCACTTAAAACAACTTGTTGATAACGCTAAGTCTAAATTAGAGAACTATGTTATTGCCTTTTGCTTCTGTAAATGAAGATAAAGTAAACTTCGTAGTAGCTGTAGATAAAGCTATCACTGATAAATACAATGCTGGAAAACTAGTAAACGTACTAGCTACAGTATGTGATGGACGTGGTGGTGGACGTCCAGATATGGCTCAAGCAGGAGCTAAGAATAAAGATAATATCGATAAAGCATTTGATGAATTAATAGCTAATATTTAATTACTGATACATAAATCATAAGGAAGGGATTACCTAGATAAAAATAGTATTTTTAGCAATAACTATTTTGAGGTAATCTCCCTTTTTTCTCTGAAAATATGGTATAATTAATAGATTATTATGGACAAATAATAATTTAATATTAGATTGTTTTAATATTAAATATAATTTTGGAGGATAAGTAAATGGAAACAAAAATTAGGAAAAGTAGAAATCAATCCCAAGCGCTTTAGAAGTTATTGCTAATATCGCAACAACTGAGGTAGAGGGTGTTTCTAAATTATTAGGAAAAAGTATATTCACGTGGAGTTGAATTAGAATTTGCAGGTTCAGAATTAATTATTGATGTATACTGTAATTTAAAAAAGCTGGGATATTCAGTAACTAAAAACAGCAAGAAAAATTCAAGAGAATATTAGAAATTTATTTTTAATATGACAGAAATTAGTACTAAAACTGTAAATGTTAATATTATAGGAATTGATTTTTAATTTAGGAGATATAAATGAAGAGTAGACACGAACTTAGAGAAGCAGTTTTTTAAAAATTTTATTCCAAGTAGAAAAATACGGAATTAGATTTTATAGAACTTTTAGATTTTAGAACAAGAAGAGATTCTCAACTAGTATTTATGTTAATAGAACGTTAACAGAAATACTAGAAAAAAGATGAAATTGATGAAATTATTTCTAATAATTTAAAAGATTGGAAATTAGAACGTCTTTCAAAAATGGATAGACAGATTTTACGTATTTCTGCATATGAAATACTATATAGTGATATTCCTTATAAAGTTTCAATTAACGAAGCTGTTGAACTTTCAAAAATATAGTGAAAAAGATGAAAGTTATAAGTTTATCAATGGAGTATTAAAAAGGTATTGTAGAAAACTCAACAAAAATAAGAGGTAAAGTTAGATGGAAGAAAAAGACGTATCTAACTGTTACAGCATTAAATAAATATATTGAACGTAAGTTTAAATTAGATCCATATTTAGGTGAGGTATATATTAAAGGTGAAATATCAAATTTTAAAGCCCTCATGGAAATAATATTTATTTTTTTCAATAAAAGATGAAAATTCAGTAATTCGAGCAAACTGGTTTGGAGCTAGATCAAAGGATCTTTAAAGATGGTGATACAGTACTAATAAAAACTAAGGTTGATTTTTACCTGAAGCGTGGAGAAGTAAACCTAGTTGTTCTTGATATGAAAAAGATAGAATAGGTGAGCTGTATCAGAAGTTTTTAGAGTTAAAAGAAAAACTTGAGAAAGAAGGATTGTTCTTACCTCAATATAAAAAGAATCCCAAGCTTCAGTCAAAATATAGCGGTAGTTACTGCAGAAAAACAGGAGCTGCAGTACAAGATATTACAAGAACCATTCAAAGACGATTTCCTATTGCTAAAAATTAATATTTATTCGACTCTAGTACAGGGTGAGAATTCAGTACAAGATATAGTTAAAAATATTAAACTAGCTGATGATGGTACTAACGATGTTATCATATTTAGGGGCGTGGTGGAGGATCAATAGAAGATCTTTGGAGTTTTAATACTGAAGAAGTAATTGAGCAATTTTTAACTGTACAACACCAATTGTCACTGGATTGGACATGAAACAGATACTACTCTTGCTGATTTTGTTTCAGATAGAAGAGCATCAACGCCGACTGCGGCTGCAGAATTAGTAACACCGAATATAGAGGATATAAAAAATAGAATATCGTTTTAATTATGATAAACTAACAAATACTATTAATTACATTATACAAAACATATAAAACTAGAGTTCTTAATAGTGAAAAATAATCCATATTATAAAAATTATTCAAAAGTTTCATTGATTATAATAATAGAGTTGAATTATTAGAAAAAGAGCTAAATAAATCTTTACAAATATTTGTTAAAAGATAAAACAGCATGAATTGAAAGTATCAACTGAAAAATTTTTAAATATTGACCTGTTAGGAAAAATTTAAGGAAAACTTACAAATGAAATAAATAAATTAGAGGCTAATTCACCGTTGAATATAATGAAAAAAGGATATTCTGTGGCTTTTTCTTGGGTGATATTACGACAGTAAAAAGAAATTAATGCTGGTGATGAGATATCAGTACAACTTGTAGATGGTAGTCTTGAATGTAAAGTAAATAATATATCCGATAAAGGAGTTAAGTAATGAGTAAAGAAAAATTTTGAAACAAGTTTAATGAATTTGAAAAATTGTTGCTGAATTAGAATCTGGAAAGTTATCATTAGAAGATCTCACTGGAAAGATATAAACAAGGAATAGATTTAATAAAAACTGTAATGCATTAATTGAGAATGCTGAAAAAGAAGTAGCGAAATTAACTAAGGATTTTAAAGACAATGAATAATTTTAAACTTTTCATAGAAACTAATAAAAGATAAATTAAATGCTTTTTGCAAAAAGATTATGTAGAAAAGCTAGAAATGCCAGATATTTTTAAAAAGAATCAATAACCTATTCTTTGGTTAACGATGGAAAGAAAATTAGACTGTTATCTTTTCTATATTTACTAAAAGTATTATGGAATAGATTATAGTAAATATTTTGATATAGCATTAGCTATTGAATTAGTTCATACATATTCGTTAGTTCACGATGATTTACCAGAGATGGATAATGATGATTATCGTTGGGGTAAAACATACTAATCATAAAGTTTTTGGACAAGATGTTGCAGTACTTACAGGAGACGCAATGTTAACATTAGTATTTGAAGTTCTTAGTGATGCAGATGTAATCCAGAATTGAAGGTAAGATTAATTAAGCAATTTGCCAACTATTCTGGTGCAATGGGAATGATTGCAGGGCAGATATATGATGTTAAACAAAAAGAACTATGATGTTGATGCAGACTATTTAAGAAAAATGCATAGTTTAAAAACAGGGCGTTTAATAGAGTTGCCATTAGATTTTGCATGTTTAGTAGCTAATAAACTAGAAGATTATGATGATGTTAAGGAATTTGGTCAACAATTAGGTATTGCTTATCAGATAAAAAGATGATATTCTAGATTATTATGGTGATTTTGAAAAATTGAAAATTACCTAGTGATGAAGATATGATTACATACCTTAGTTTCTATGGAATTGAAGAGTGTGAAGAATTATTAAAAACAACATACTTTTTAATGCTATAACTGTAGTAAAAACATCTAAATAATAATTTGCTGGAAGATTTTCGCTAATTATTTATTAAAAACGAGATAAATAAAATAGATAATAAAAAGATATCTTAGAAACAAACACGTTTTCTAGGATATCTCTATTTTTGATATTAACTAAAAACCACGAAAGTTTAGGGTAAACTTCGTGGTTTTTACAGTAGTAATATTAGTTTAACATTAGGGTTTAGGATACTCGTAAACTAATATATTTAAAAATGTTGGCTGTAGATTACTGGCACAAACATGAGGATTACTTATTAATTGTAAAACTAAAAGTAGTTTGTTTCTACAGTTGACAAATTAATACTGTATTTTTTTGATATAATCAAAAATTGAGTCCTAATTTAAACCCTAAAACATAAAGTAAAAATACTTTTACATAATTATTATACTAAAAATAATAAATTTAAAGTATTTGTGTAAATTTTATCAATGAAAAATGTTTTTATATTATTTTTCAAGTTAAAAACTTTTAATTAATATGCTTTTTAATGACAAAATTAACTAAAATGATTATAAGAATTTTGTAAGTGGAGTTGTAAGTTTATGAAAGTATTAATAGCAGTAAATGAGTTTAAAGGATCGTTAACATCATTGGAGATTGGAGAAATTATTTCGATAAATTAACAAGTAATTATGATTATATCTCTTCAATTGTTCAACCAATTGCAGACGGTGGTGATGGATTTTTATCAATTTTTCAAGGGTTTAATAAAGAAAAGTTTACAAACAATTAATGCAGCCCTACGAAGAATGTGGATGTCAATTATTTAATTAATTTAGAGAAAAAGAGGCTGTAATTGAAGTTGCAGAGGTAATTGGCATTAAATATTTAACTGAAGAGCAAAAATCCGTATATTACGACAACTGTTGGATTAGGAAAGTTATTTTTTATTAGATAAGGGAATTGAACATTTTATTATTGGTCTTGGTGGCAGTGCAACCAATGATTGTGGAATTGGGATGTTAAATGAGTTAGGTATTAAATTTAGTGATGAATATGGCGTTACTTGCAAACATGGTATAAAATGAGTTGAAGAAGATTTCAAATATTAATACTGAACTCAGTTAATGATAAATTAAAAAATTCTAGATTTACTATAATTAGTGATGTGAATAATCCACTTATAGGACCAAAATGGTTCAACATATGTATTTTCAAAACAAAAAGGATTAAAAGAAATAGAATTTCAAAAAGTTGATTCAGTACATAGAAAGATTTTGCCAATTTAGTTAATATAAAAACAAACTTGAATAATGCTTTAAAAAGAAGGTAGTGTGCTGCTGGTGGATTAGGTTTTGCATTTTATGACATTTTGTAATGCTACTATTCAATCTGGTTCACAATTTATGATTAACTATTTAGGATTAGAGGAAATTATACAAAAATGGACATCATTGATTACTGGTGAGGGAAAATTAGATAAACAGAGTTATATGGGGAAAGGCACCAATTGAGATTGCAAAGAAATCGCAAAAAAATTTAATAAGAAAGTAATCTTTTCTAGCGGGTAGTATTTTAGATGATGAATTGAAAGATTTATCTCCAGAGGATGAAAAACTTAATTGATGCTTCATTTTCAATTCAAAGAAAATTCACTTCTTTGAAATACAGCGATGAACAAAAAGTTTCAAAAAGCAAAATATTGAAAAATACGATTATACAGATATTTAATTTATTGGAGTTTTATAATGAATAAATAAAGAATAATATATTAATGGGAATATTTTTGCATAATAATGTCAGGGATAGGATTTTTCGTTAATGGCTTTATTTATTAAACTTTCTGGGTGATCTTCCCTCAATGCAAAAAGGATTTTTAGAAATATTATAGCTGTTGCAATATCGTCAATACCTGTTAATTAAACATTGGAAAAATATTAAATTTTTCCTGCAAATAAGGTGTCTTGGATAGTACTATTTTCTAGAACTATTTTTTTGGTACAATAGGATTAGTATTTAACTTTTTATGCAATTTCACATATTAGTCTTGCTGACTCAACAATCATACAAAAACTTTCGCCTTTTGTGATAATAATACTGTCTTATTTCTTTTTTTAAAGAGCGAATGACAAAAATTTCAGTTTGTTGCCATAGTAATTGCATTTATTGGTGTAGGATTTATTGTTAAAAGCCAACTGGAGCTGGGTTTAATAAGTATGGGAGCTCTAGCAGCACTTTTAGGAGCATTTTGCTCAGGAATTGCGTATACGTGTGTAAGATATCTTGAACTCATAATGTTTCTGGAGAGTTTATTATATTCTTTTTTTCTCATCATTATCAACAATATTACTCTTTACCGTATCTAATTTTTGATTATAGAGTAAATGACAATGTATCAACTATCGATGCTAATATTAGCCGGTGCTTCCAGCAACAATTGGTCAATATGGAGTCACATTTGCGTATAAGCATGCAGCGGCAAAAAATATTTCAGTGTTTGATTATTCACAAGTATTATTTTCGGGAATCTTTAGGATTTATATTTTTAACGAGTTACCTGACTTGCAAAGTTTAATCGGATATATTATAGTTATCTCTGTAGGAATAATTTTTAGTGATAAAAAATAAATAGAGAGGTGTAATTATGAAAAGAAAAAGAATTGAAATAATGACAATAGTGTTTATTGTCCTATGTACAGTTGTACTTTATGTTATTCAAAAATAATAAGATTGCTTGGTTTAATAAAAATTCAAAAAGATGAAAATAACAGTACTAATGTGTTAAAAAAACAGAAAATGTAGCTAATGCAAGAGATGGTATAAAAAGGGGTAACGCAACCTTACCCGTTTATTACCAATCCAAATGGAGTAGAAAAATAATTTACTTCAAAAATGCTAATGGTAGTCTTATAGGGCAATTAATTTACTTTACAAAGAGAGAATCTTCCAGAAGCAGAACAAAAATTATTAGTTAATAATAAGGATGCTACTCAATATGTACTTGGTTATCTTGTTGGTCAAGAAGCAACGCCGTTTGAACAAGGAGAAACAGTTGAAATTAATAGGAAGTTTCCTTTACTATATCCAATGGATAAACGTTGGGCTTATGATAAATTAGGTGGAACAAATGTTGCTATAGGTGGTTAGGGCCAACTTGTGTAGCAATGGCGCTAAGTGGAATATTAGATGATAAATCAATTACTCCAAAAATATTGCTGAAAAAGAAGATGCCAGTGGATACTTTACAGATGCAGGTACAAAATGGAGTTTCTTCGAATATATTGCTAAAGAATATGGAGTTAAATCAACTGGGTACCTCTTAATCAAGAGGCAATGAAATCTGTTTTTAAGTAAAGGGAATCCTATTATCGCTTCTGTTCACCCAGGTAAGTTTACAACTGTTGGACATATTATTTTGATAACAGGAGTAGATGATGAAGGTAAATTTATAATTAATGATCCAAATAGTTACACAAGAACGTTAAAAATGGTCTTATAACGAATTAAAAACTGAAATAGTAGCTATGTGGGAATTTTTCAAAATAATTATATAGATAAATCCTGAATTTCAAAATGAAATTTGAGGATTTATTTTTATAAAATAGAAGTGTTTATCTAGAGATGTTCGAACCAATAATTTGATAAAAACATGTGAAAAACCTTTATAATAATATTTTATGTAATTTGCTGATAATTAATGTTTTATATGATTTAATCGCAATAAATATAAAAGATGGAGGAAATAAAATGTCAGTTCTTGATATAAAAAAATTTAGAAGTATCAATTAATGAAAAACAAATATTAAAAAGGACTAAATTTAGAAATTAAATCTGGTGAGATACATGCCGTAATGGGACCAAATGGTGCAGGTAAATCTACTTTTAGCATCAGCAATTATGGGTCATCCAAAAATATGAAGTAGATGGTGGAAGTATTTTATTAGATGGTGAAGAAGTACTAGAAATGGAAGTTGATGAAAGAGCTCGCGCTGGTCTATTCCCTAGCAATGCAATATCCATCTGAAGTACCAGGAGTACCAACTTCAGAATTTATTAAATCTGCAATTAATGCACAACGTGAAGAGAATATTCCTTTAATGCAATACATTAAAAATTAGATAAGACTATGGAATTTTTAGAAATGGATCTAAAAAATGTCTCAACGTTATGTAAATGATGGTTTCTCTGGAGGAGAAAAAAAACGTAATGAAATATTACAAATGATGATGTTAGAACCAAAATTTGCTATTCTAGATGAAATCGACTCTGGATTAGATATTGATGCACTAAAAATTGTATCAAAAAGGTGTTAATAAAATGGTGGAGAAAAACTTCGGTTGCTTTAATCATCACTCACTACCAAAGATTATTAGATTATATTGAGCCAGATTTTGTACACGTACTTATGGATGGAAAAATCGTAAAATCAGGTGGACCTGAGCTAGCACTTCGTTTAGAAAAAGAAGGTTATGACTGGTTAAAAGAAGAGGTTTAATATGGAGAATAATAAATTAAAACTAAGTATTAAAAACTTTACAAAGCATATTTTCTAATACTAATGAGCCTACTTGGTTTTTAAATACTAGAAAATTAGCTTTGTATAAGAGTTATACGTTACCTTTTTCCAAAATTAGAGTCGATGGAGTTAGAAAGATGGAACTTATTTAATGTTGATTTTTTTCAACTCTAAGATTAGAAAATGAAGGAAATGTAAATATAGCTGAATATGGTATTAATAGCGATGATTTTGCTGTAGTTCAAAAAGAACAATACTATTGTACATGTTAATATTCCAGAAAAATATGCTGATAAAGTTGTCATTAAAGATATTTTTCACTGCAATGAATGATGATCATGTTAAAAGATAGTTTTATGAGTGTAGTTGACTATGCAGAAAGCAAAGTAACAGCTGTTCACTATACACTATTAAATGCTGGATTATTTATTGATGTTAAAGATAATGCTGTAATTGAAGAACCGCTTCAATATATCGTGATTTCTGATAAAGAACAAAGTTTATTCAACCATGTAACTATTCAGGTTGGAAATAACGCTAAGTTCAACTTTATTGAAAACTACGTAAATAATCAAAAAGAGGATAAGGCTCCATTTAGTTTAGTTTCTGAAGTAGTTGCACATGAAGGAGCTCAAATTAACTATAGTTCAATTACGAACCAACCAGGTGAAAAACGTGGAACTATTTTACGTCGTGGTTTAACTTATAGAGATTCATTAATTAACTGGAATGTTGCTGCAATGGATGAGGCAGATGTATATCACGATAATACAACGAACATTCTAGGAGATGGTTCTGAAGCAAATCTTAAGATTGTTACTTTAGGGGTTAAAGAACAAAAAACTTACTTCAACAGTGAAGTAGTTAACCAAGGATTAAGTAGTAAAGGTGATATTTTACAACACGGTGTACTATTAGATAGATCACATATCGTATTTAACGGTGTAGGATTTATCGTAAAAGGTGCGACAGGTTCTAACGCTTACCAAAGTTCAAGAATGTTGACACTTTCTTCAGAAGCAAAAGCAGATGCAAACCCAATGCTATTAATCGATGAAAATGATGTTATGGCTGGTCACGGAGCATCGCTAGGGCGTATTGATGAAGAGCAACTATACTACTTACAAAGTAGAGGATTAACTAGAAAAGAATCTAGTAGATTATTAGTTCATGGATTCCTATCTCCAGTAATCTCAGAGTTAACAGTAGATAAAATTAAAGAACTTGTAACAGTGCTTATTGATGAAAAAATTAACAATAACGAGAGTGAGTAACAATGATAGATTTTAGTAAATATAGAGAAGACTTTCCTATATTAAAAAGAAAAAAATATCAGGAAAATGATTTGATATTTTTTTGATAATGGAGCTACTACTCAAAAACCTAATCAAGTGATCGATGCAATTACAGATTACTATAAAAAATTATAATTCAAATATTCATAGATCTGTTTATACCTTAGGTAATGAATCAGAGAAAATATACGAAGCATCTAAAAGAGTTAGTTAGAGAATTTATAAATGCAAGTAGTTACGAAGAAGTTATCTATACTAGTGGAACTACGGAAAGTTTAAATTTTCGCAGCAAGAATTTTTAGAACAAGATGTAACTGAAGGTGATGAAATTATCCTTACCTACATGGAACATCATGCTAATATTATTCCTTGGCAGCAACTGGCTAAACGAAAAAAATCTTGTTCTTAAAATATTTAGAATTAGATGAAGAAGGAAGAATTAGTATTGAACAATTAAAAAGAATTTATTACAGATAAAAACTAAAATTGTATCAATGTGTCATGCTTCTAATGTACTAGGTAATATAAAACCCTGTTTATGAAATTGGAGAATTATTAAAAGATAAGGATATTTATTTTGTAGTAGATGCAGCGCAATCCGTTCCTCATTTAAAGATTGATGTTCAAAAAAATGAACTGTGACTTTTTAGCTTTTAGTGCGCATAAAATGTGTGGACCTACTGGTATTGGAGTGCTATATGGTAAAAAAACAGCTACTAGAAAAATTTGATCCAGTTGAATTCGGTGGCGGAATGATTGGTATCGTTGAAGATAATTCAGCAACATGGGCAATTCTTCCTGATAAATTTGAAGCTGAACACCACTGCTTGCTCAAGCTGCAGGGATTAGGAGCGACTATTAAGTATTTAAACAGTATCGATTAGAAAAATATTGAAAAGTACACTAAAGAACTCACTGAATATATGTATTCTGAACTTTCTAAAATAGATAATATAGAGATTTATGGAACAAAGAATATTGAGGAGAGAGTTTCACTAATTACTTTTTAACTTGGTAGGAGTACATCCCTCATGATTTAACGAGTTTCTTTAGATGAAAAAAAGGTATTTGCATAAGAGCAGGGCATCAATGTACTCAACCATTATTAGGAAAGCTAGGAACATACTCAGTAGCTAGAGCGAGTCTATATTTATATAATACAAAAAGAAGAGATAGATTTCTTTATTCAAACATTAAAAAGAAACGAAGGAGTTTTTGAAAATGAGTTTTAGTGATTTAAAAAGTTTATATAAACAAGTAATCTTAGATCATAGTAAGCATCCTAGAAATAATGGGGAAATAGAGAGCAGTTATAAGTTGGAGATGTTGAACCCATCTTGTGGGTGATAAAATAACAGTTAGTATGAAATTTAGTAGATGATATTATCGAAGATATAAAATTCGTAGGAACAGGTTGTTCAATTTCACTAGCTTCAGCTTCTATGTTAACTGAGGAATTAAAAAGGTTTATCAGTAGAAAAAGCTAATGCCAAGATTAAAGACTTTTTAAATATGATTATGGGAAATGAATTTAATGAAGAAAACTTAGAAGATAGTATTTCATTACAAAATATTTCTCAACTTCCAGCTAGGGTTAAATGCGCTACGTTAGCATGGAAAATTACAGAAAAAAATTTTTAGAAGAAAATAAATAGAAGAAGGAGTGATTGCATTGAATAAAAAAATGAAGAAATGTTTACCGATTATCAGTATGGATTTTCAGATAAAGATGTATCTATATTCAAGACTGATAAAGGATTAACAAAAGAAATCGTTAAAACAATTTCTGAAAGAAAAAGAAGAACCAAAATGGATGTTAGAATACCGTCTAAATGCATTAAAAGAGTTCTACAGAATGCCAATGCCTACATGGGGTGGAGACTTATCTGAAATAGATTTTGAGGACTTTAACATACTATGTAAAAACCATCAGAAAAAAACAGAACGTTCATGGGACGAAGTACCACAAGAAATTAAAAAATACTTTTGAAAAAAACTTGGTATTCCAGAAGCTGAACAAAAAAATACCTTGCAGGTGTATCTGCACAATATGAATCAGAAGTAGTTTATCACAATATGTATAAACAATTCGAAGAAAAAGGAATTATCTTTCGAAGACACTGATACAGCATTAAAAAATCATGAAGAAATCTTCAAAGAATATTTTTTTCAAAAAGCTGTTGATTTTAACGACAATAAATTTGCAGCCCTTAAACTCTGCAGTATGGTCAGGTGGATCTTTTCATCTACTGTCCAGAGAATGTATCAGTAGAAGCACCGCTTCAAGCATATTTCAGAATTAACAGTGAAAAAATGGGGCAGTTTGAGCGTACATTAATTATTATTGAGAAAAACTCTTCTCTACACTATGTAGAAGGATGTACAGCTCCGACTTATTCAGCAAGTTCATTACACGCAGCTGTAGTTGAAATCTTTATCAAAGAAAATGCTCGTTTCAGATATACGACTATTCAAAACTGGTCAACAAACGTTTATAACCTAGTTACAAAACGTGCAATTGTAGAGAAAAACGGTACTATGGAATGGGTAGATGGAAACTTAGGTTCTAAATTAACTATGAAATACCCAGCATGTATTTTAGTAGGTGAAGGAGCAAGTGGAAGTACTCTATCTATCGCTATGGCTAGTGAAGGACAAGTACTTGATGCAGGTTCTAAGATGATTCACTTAGCACCTAGAACATCGTCTACTGTTGTTTCTAAATCTATGTCTCGTCGTGGTGGAAAAGTTAACTACCGCGGATGGATTCACTTTGGTAAAAATTCTGAAGGTTCTCGTTCGAACATTGAATGTGATACATTAATCTTAGATGAATACTCAACTTCGGATACTATTCCTTATAATATCGTTAAAAAAATTCTAACGTATCATTAGAGCACGAAGCAAAAAGTATCTAAAGTATCAGAAGAGCAACTATTCTACTTAATGAGTAGAGGTCTTGATGAAGGCCAAGCTACAGAAAATGATAGTTATGGGATTCATCGAACCATTTACAAAAAGAACTTCCTATGGAATACGCTGTTGAATTAAAACAGATTAATTTCATTTGAAATGGAAGGATCAATAGGATAATTTAATAGTATATATTCTGCCCTCAAAGTTCTAATATTGATTTTGAGGGCTTTTTGCTATGAATAAAGGTTCTAGGGATAATTCGAAAGATATATGTCTAGAGTTTGCTGAAAGGGATACTAGGTTTAAGTATATAAGCAAGAGAATGGAGGACTTTGAGCAGCTAGAATGGTGCAAAAGGAGAGTTTATTATTTTCATAGATGGAGATGATTTTTATTAAAACCTAATTATTTGGAAGAATTATATCACGTTTCATTAAAAAAATAATTCTGAAGTTGTTATAGGAAGTTATAAACAATTTAATGAAGAAGATACTAAATATTATATTCATATATTTGATTATAGAGAAGAAAAATTATATAAATAAAGAATTAATTGAAAAATATCTTTATTAGAGAAAAAGGTTTGGAATTTCAGCCAACTTGGGAAGTTTATTCCATAGAAGGTTATTTGAAAATGTAATGTTTCCTGTTGGTAAAAATATAGAAGATACTGAACTAATTATAAATTATATCTGGAATCTTATAACTCAACTTATATTCATAAAGATTTTTATGTTTACAGAATAAGAAAAGTGTAGCTTGAAACGATGAAAATGAATGAGAAATTATTAGTCGACATATTAGAAGCCTTATTGGAGAGAATAGCTGTTTTGAGTTTAATTGAATAGATATTTCTGAAGAAAAAGTGAACTTAATAGATAGGCTACAAATCCGTGTTTACAGGCTAAGGAAGCAGTTTAGAAGATACTGAAATTTATCGAAGATGTACAGAGATTCTTTATTTAATTGTAAGATAATATTATAGAAACCTTGTGAGCTTCTAGATTATTTATAGAGTTTATTATATTATATCTATGAATATAGAGTAAGTAAAATTATTTAACTGAAATATTTTTATATTAGCTGAAAAATAATTTAAACATACAAAACTGATAACTCAAAAATATAGATAACGTATTCTAGTTATTAGTTTTTGTAAATTTATTTATAAAAAAATTTTTAAATACCTCTTTGTAATTAATTATATTTAATGAGATAATAGTATATATAATGCAAATAGATTAAGAGGAGATTTATACTTATGACAAAGATTTTAGCTATTAACTCAGGAAGTTCATCTTTAAAATTTCAATTATTTGAAATGCCTGAAGAAAAAAGTTATTACAAAAGGACTAGTTGAAAGAATCGGAATTGAAAAACAGTGTATTCACTATCGAATTCAACGGTGAAAAATAAAGAAACATTAGATATTCCTAACCATGACGTGGCTATTGAAATGCTACTTGAAAAAAATTAACAAAATTAGGTATTGTACAAGATGTTAAAGAAATCGAAGGAGTTGGTCACCGTGTTGTTCATGGTGGAGAATTCTATGATTCTTCAGTTTTAGTAACTGATGAAGAATTAGCTAAAGTTGATTCAATCGAAGATTTAGCACCTTTACACAACCCAGCGAATATTAAAGGTGTTCGTTCATTCCAAAAAGAATTACCAGGAGTTCCAAACGTATTAACATTTGATACAGCTTTCCACCAAAGTATGCCTAAATCAACATACATGTATGCTGTACCAAGAGAATTTCTATGAAAAATATGGAGTTCGTAAATACGGTGCACACGGAACAAGTCACAGATACATTGGAGAAAAAGTTGCTGAAATTTTAGGAAAAGATCCTAAAGAACTAAAAACTATTTCTTGTCACATTGGTAACGGTGCTTCAATTTGTGCTATTAAAAATGGTAAATCATTCGATACTTCAATGGGATTCACACCGCTATCAGGTTTAGTAATGGGTACAAGAACTGGTGATATTGATCCAGCTACTATCCCTTACATCGCACAAAAAACTGGATTATCACTTGAAGAAATCGTTCGTATTTTCAACTTTGAATCAGGATTAAAAGGTGTATCTGCATTATCTTCTGATTTACGTGATGTTGAATCTGTTAGAGATACTAACCCACATGCTGCTGAAGCAATCGATGTTTACATCAACAGAATTAAAGAGTACGTTGGAGCTTATGCAGCTGCTATGAATGGAGTAGATGCAATTGTCTTCACTGCAGGTGTTGGTGAGAATGCTACTTGGGTTCGTGAAGAAGTATTAGAAGGATTAACTTTCCTAGGTGTACAAATCGATAAAGAGAAAAACAATGTACGTGGAAAAGTTGCAGAAATCTCAACAGCAGATTCTAAAGTTAAAAGCTTTGTAATTCCTACAGATGAAGAAGTTATGATTGCTAGAGATACTTATAACTTATCTAAATAATAAATAAGATTACAAGGGCTGGGGTTTCTCTCCAGTCCTTTTAATAATTTGAAAGGACACTATGGTAAGAAATAACTTCAATAATAAGTTTAAAGGAGCTATTGATATTTTAAAGAGATTTAATCAAAAATGGCTATGAGGCATATTTTGTTGGTGGTTGTGTAAGAGATTATTTGTTAGGTGAAGATTTTTCTGATATTGATATAACTACAAATGCCCTACCTGACGAAGTAAAAGAAAGGTTTTTCGTAAGAGTATTGATACAGGAATTCAGCATGGAACAGTAACAATCTTAGTTAATGGTGATAGTTATGAAGTCACCACATTTAGAACTGAAGAGGACTATACAAACCATCGTTCTCCTGAAAAAGGTAGAGTTTTGTAGTAATTTACGAGAAGATCTTGATAGACGTGATTTTACAATTAATGCTATGGCGTTAGATTATAAGGGCAAGTTATTCGACTATCATAACGGAGACAATGATTTAAAGTTCTAAAATTATTCGCACTGTAAATAATCCCTAATGAGAGATTTTATGAGGATGCCTTAAGAATGTTAAGAGCGTTTCGTTTTTCTTCTAAAGTTAGGGTTTTGAAATAGAGAATAATACATTAGATGCTATTAAGAAAAATGCAGAACTTATAAAATTTGTATCTATAGAACGTATTGTAAAATGAATTTAAAAACTTTTTAGCAGGAAAAGGTAATTTAAAGAGTTTAGAATTATTAATAGATAGTAAGCTTTAATTCATATATTCCATTTTTGAAGAGGTTAATGAGATTCAAGATTTATCAAGTTATTCATTCTGTCAAAGTTTATATATTTCTATCAATTATTAACGATATTTCATTTGAAAAATTAAAAGATTTTTGAAATTGTCAAATAAAGAAATAAAATTAGTAAAAACAATTTGATTTAATAAATCAGGAATTTAAATAAATAATACTCAAATAGAACTAATTTTATATAAATATAATCATGAAGATATTCAGTTTTATATGTGAATATTTTTGGTTATGATAAAGAAAAATGATTGATGAACGTATTCTAACTATTAATTCATTTAATGATATTGATATTACGTCACAAGAAATCATAAGTACTATTAATAAAAAACTGGTCCATGGATAAAAAAAGTATAACATTAGAAATTGGAAAGAAAGAAATTTTATTAGAAGATTAAATAATAATGAAAAAGATATACTAGATTTTTTGTCAAAAATTAAGAGATAATATATAAATAATTTGAAAGTGAGGTGAGAGAATTTATGGATAGATTATTTTGTGTTGTTGATATAGAATTAACTGATGATAAGGAAATAATTCAATTTTTCTGCAACAAAAGCTTGATAAAAAGTTTTAATGAAAGTTTCATCGATAAATTACTATATTCAACCTAAAAAAGCCTGTATCTACTTTTGTGACTGAATTAACAGGGAATAAGCAATGAGATGCTGGAAGATAAGAAATTTTTCGAGAAAATGTGCTGATGATTTATATGATTTTATTAAAGATGATATTCTTGTATGTCATGGTCTTCCTTCAGATTATGTTATTTTTAAAGAAAAAGATTTCATGATGTTGGAATATCAATACAAGGCAATACAATCGTTAGATACTGTCGAATTAGCAAGACTATTTTTACCGTCACAAAATAGTTTTAGACTTTCGGATTTATCGAAATTCTCTTGACCTTTACACCGGTGAAAGATATCATAATGCAGCAGTAGATGTAAAAGTTACAGTTAAATTGTTTATTGAAATAGCTAAAGAAAAATTTCTTTTATTAGTAATAATAATTATAAAAAAAGATTGAAAGATTTATTAGAGAAAAATTGATATTAATATGTATATAGTTTTCTAAATTTCTGTAGAGAAAACATAACTAACACAAAAGATAAATTTAATGATTTCTTGTATTATCGAAGGTGTGATTTATAGAAAAGTAAACATATGAAAAACTAGACCTACAAAATGACAAAAGATAAGTTTATACTTTTTTTCATCAATAGATGAAGAAGAATACGTTAGGAAATTTAATATTATGACTTTTGTAATTATTGAAAAGAAAAAGTTCATATGTACCATTAAATGTATTTCTCACTTTTTCCTAAAAAGAAGATCTAATCTAGATAAAATTATTAATAAAATTATACGTATGGATATTAGAAACAAAAACTGGTGATTTTTTTCAGAACTTAATTCTATTATATCTGGAAAAATGTATATTGAGGGTATAAAAAAAGGTGTTTCTATTAGCTCAAAATCATACTATTTTTGATGAAAAAGAATAAAGCTGCTCAGAGTTGTAAGAACATCATAACGAATTATGAATCTATAGAATATTTAATAGAGAGTGATATTTTTAGAAAATCATACATTTATTTTTGAACATAAAAATACTAGGGTCGAGAATTAGACTCTATAAACACTAAAAGACTATTACTATAAAAATGTAATTACTAGAGCTAAATGTAGCTAGTCTCAAAAACTTTAAAAACAAGGATATTAGAGATTTTAAGAAATAATATAGATGGTTTAGTGAAATTTCTTACATGAAATGTATATTTCAGAAAGTTTGTTTTTATATAATGATAGCTTAAGTTTTTATATTACAGGATGTTGATGCATATACTTATTGATATGAAAAACAATATAAAGATGAGTTACCAATTTCATATAAATTTATGAAGAAATTAAGAAATGTATTAACAAATTCTAAGAATACATATAAATTTATCAGTATTAGATCAAGAGAAACAGCTTGAAAACTTACAGTAGTTAAATGATAAAGAAGGTTAAATCTTTAATTAATATAATCCATGCTAGAAAAGCATAAGTATTGAATCTTAAAATCTAAAAAGCAAACTATTATATTCAGTAATGGAGATGATGAGTTAATTAACATCAAAAAAAGTACTGAGTCAATATTTATATATTTTTTTGAAAGTAATAAATATAAAGATTTATACTTTTAGTAAACGAGAGAAAAAGAGCTATATAAAATTTTTATAATTTTTTTCAATTAAAGATAAATTTTAATGAATTATATAAAGAAGTTATAATCGTTAGACTTGTAGATGTTATGCAACGAAAGGATATATTAGAATATAGATACTATTTAAAAAGATATTTTTTTGATTGCATAATTGTAATTCGTGATTTAGAAACATTAAATTATAAAAATTAAAAATCATAATTAAAAATATTAAATTTTATGATATAATATAAATAGTTTTTTTATAACTATGAATAATTTAAAAATTTTTGAATATAATATTAATTTAAAATTAGGAGGGACTTCAAGTTGAATATTAATAATTTAAAAAGAACAACTAGGGTCAAAAAAGTAACTCTTGGGTGCATGGATTGCGAAACAAGAGAAGTAGTGGTAAAATTGCATTTTTCCAACTTAAGATATGGAGCTGGATTTATTCAAGCTATTGCATTAAAAAGAGGCTTTAGGTGAGGAAAGATACCAACAATTACGTCACTTTACCACAAGAAACTTCATTAAAAGTAACAGGATTAATTAAAGAAAATGAAAGAGAACTTTCTGGTATTGAATTAGAAATTGAAGACTTTGAAGTTATTTCTGAAGCAATCGATTATCCAATCACCCAAAAGAACACGGGGTAGAGTTCTTAGCGGATAATCGTCATATCTGGATTCGTTCTAAGAAACAACATGCTATCTTAACAATTAGAAATCAAAGTTATTAAATCTACATATGATTTCTTTGAAAAAGAAGGATTCTTAAAAACAGATCCACCGATTTTAACATCTTCTGCACCAGAAGGAACTACAGAATTATTTAATACTAAATATTTTGATGAGGAAGCATATCTTTCTCAATCTGGACAACTTTACTTAGAAGCAACAGCTATGGCATTTGGTAAAAGTATTTTCATTCGGTCCTACATTTTAGAGCTGAGAAATCTAAAAACTCGTCGTCACTTAATCGAATTCTGGATGATTGAAGCTGAGATGGCATTCTGTAATCATGATGAAAGCTTTAGCATTACAAGAAGCTTTCGTTAATCACTTACTTAACAGATGTATTAGAAAAATGTCAAGAACAACTTAAAGTTCTTGGTCGTGATTTAGAAGCTCTAGAAAATGCAAGAGGAGAATTCTCACGTATTAAATATAAAGATGCTATTAAATTACTTAAAAGATAATGGATTTGATGATATTGAATATGGTGATGACTTTGGATCACCTCATGAAACATTTATCGCAAACAGCTATAATAAACCAGTATTTATTACTCACTGGCCATTAGATATTAAACCATTCTATATGATTGAAGATCCAAATGAACCTGGTGTCGTACTATGTGCCGACTTAATAGCTCCAGAAGGATATGGAGAAATTATCGGTGGTTCTCAACGTATTGACGATTACGATAAATTATTAGAAAATATTAAGAAACATGATTTAAATCTTGATGCGTATGGTTGGTATTTAGATTTACGTAAATATGGTTCTGTGGAACATGCTGGATTTGGTTTAGGATTAGAAAGAACTGTTGCTTGGATTACAGGTAACGGACACGTTCGTGAAACTGCTCCATTCCCACGTTTATTAAACAGACTAACACCATAGGAGTTTAAAATGATCAATATCAATATAAAAGGGTCTTTTTAGTTGATGCTGATTTTTAATGAATTATAAATCTTATAACTTATCTGGAGAGGAAGCTATGTTTCTTCTTCAGATAAGTTATTTGACAAATCAAGGGAAATACCATTTTCAATAGATTTATTTAAAAGATGAATCTAATAAATCAGAAAATGAAATTTTTTTCTATGCTTGATAATTTAATTAATAAAGAATGCATAGTTATTTCACCAGAAAGTAAGATAGATTTTATGATATTTTAAATAATAAGGATGATTATTATACATTACGTGAGTTTGTTGAAAATTAGTAGAAGAGTTACTGGAAAGAATATTAACTTCTAAAAGAGATTGATATTGTTACTTCTTGGTTTGAAAAACAATATACAAAACATCAAATTGATGAAGCATTAACTTTATCTAAAAAAATATTAGTTATGTTAATGGTATATTAAATAATAAAAGTAAATAAAGATATACAATCAGAAAGTGGAAGTAGTTTAGGTTATGACTGGTTTAACAAATTAGACAAAAAAGAATAAAAGCAAAAAAAGTTATGGAATACTTAGATAAAGTATTTCCGGATGTAGAGTGTGAACTTGATTTTTCTAATAATTTGAGTTAGTTATTGCTGTTCTATTATCGGCACAGTGTAAAGACGAATACGTAAATAGAGCGACAGTAGGTTTATTTGAAACATTATAAAACAATTGATGATTATGCTGATGCTAAGGTAGAAGATATAGAAAAAGTATATTCGAACACTAGGTTTATATAAAAGCAAAATCAAAAAAATATAGTTGGTATGGCAAATATGTTAAGGGATGTTTATGATTATAAAATTCCACAGACTAGAGAAGAGTTAGAAAAGCTACCTGGTGTAGGAAGAAAAAACTGCTAATGTTGTTCTTTTCAGTTGGATTTAATATCCCTGCAATTGCTGTTGATACGCATGTTGAACGTGTAGCAAAAAAATGTTTGGATTAGCTGAAATAACTGATAGTCCGCTTCAAGTAGAAAAAGAGTCTTATGAGTGTTTTTCCCTATGGAAAGTTGGGGTAAAAATACATCATCAACTAATTCATTTAGGTCGTTATAAACTTCCAGCAAGAGGAGAGACGAACTATTGACCCAGAATTAGAAAAAAATTATTAGTATTGAAAATAAGAGGAGAAGGAATATGTTAATTATATTTATATTAGCGTGTTTTCTAATATTACTAGATCAACTTAGTAAAAATTTTTATAGTTAATCATTTTCATTAGGGAGAAAGCAAGGAAATTATAGTAAATTTCTTCAGTATCTCGTCTCATAGAAATAGAGGTGCTGCATGGGGAATTTTTACAAGATAGTCGCTTTATTTTTTCTTAGTTGTTACGGTTATTTTTATTGCTATTTTAACATATTATCTATTTAAGCAAAAAATACTTTATCTAGTTTTGATAAGGGTACTTTTTGCCTTAATATATGGAGGAGCAATTGGTAATTTTATTGACAGATTAACAAGACATGAGGTTGTTGATTTTCTTGATTTTAGAATATTTCGGTTATGATTTTCCTATATTTAATTTAGCAGATTGTTTTATTTGTGTAGGAGTATTATTTTTTTTACTATTTAAGATTTATAAAGAAGAAGATAAATAATAATAAAGGGGCTGACCCTAAAAGTCCTAAATTTGAACAAAGTGTATAAGATAACTTATAGACGCAGTGGTTTATTGATATCTAAATTTGCTTTTATAAAAGCTTTTTAGATATGTATTAAACTCAGTGCGGGAGTGACTCAACAAAAATCGATTTCGAAGAAATCGCGATTTTTGAGTCATTCCTCTTTTTTGTTATAATAAAAAGTAGATTAATATAAATACAAAGGAGTTTTAAATGTTTTATTGTACTTATGAAAGCAAATATGGGGACTTTATATTTAATTTCAGACGGTGAAAGATCTTAGTGGTTGTTATCTAGAAGGGCAGAAGTATTTTCCTGATAATATTGATAACTATCATTTAAATGAAGAACTAGATATATTTGTGAAAATCCAAAAGTCTGGTTAGAAAAAATATTTTTAATGGTGAAAAACTGAGCATAGATGAAATCCCTTTAAAATTTTAATGGAACTGATTTTAGAAAATACAGTATGGGAAGTACTTAAAGAAATTCCATACGGGGAGATAGTTACATATAGATATATAGCAGAAATAATTGCTGAGAGTAGAGGTATAAAGAACTATGTCAGCTCAAGCGGTTGGAGGAGCAGTTGGGACATAATCCATTGTTAATTTTTATTCCATGTCATAGAGTTATTGGGTAGATGGAAGTTTAACAGGTTATGCTGCTGGTCTTGAAAAATAAGAGATTTCTATTAAATCTAGAATCTGATAATAATAATTATTAATTACAGAATGAAATACTGTCCAACAATAGAAGAATATATGAAAAATATGGTATAATTAAATAGATTAAATTCTTTTATTAGGAGAAATAAATGAACGATAAAAATAGTATTTATGGGAACTCCAAAGTTTGCTGTTCCTGTTTTAGAAAATGTTAATAGAAAAATTATCGGTGTGGATTTAGTTATCACCAGCCAGATAAAAAGTAGGAAGAAAGAAAGTGCTAACTCCACCTCCAGTAAAAGTTGTGGCTTTAGAGAAATAATATTAAAGTATTACAACCCTGAAAAAATATCGACAGATGACGAAACTTATAATACATTAAAAGAGTTGAATCCGGATATTATTATTACTGCAGCATATGGTCAACTAGTGCCAGAGAAGATATTAGAGATTCCTAAAACATAAATGTATTAATGTCCATGGCTCATTACTACCAAAATTACGTGGTGGAGCACCTATTCAGTATTCAATACTTGAAGATCACGGAAAAACTGGTATAACAATTATGTATATGGTTAAAAAACTGGATGCCGGAGATATGATTTCAAAAGTAGAGGTTGATATTCTGGATAGTGATAACTATGAAACTCTACATGACAAACTATCAATCGCAGGGCGTGATTTATTAAATAAAACTCTTCCAAAAATATTTAGTGGAGATATCAGCCCAGAAAAACAGGACGATTCAGAGGCTACATTTGCTCGTAATATCTTAAGAGAAGATGAGAAGATTGACTGGAATACTTCTAGCTAGAGATGTATTTAACAAAGTTCGTGCATTAGATCCAACTCCAGGTGCTTTTACATATTTAGAAGGTAATGTACTAAAAATTTGGTCTAGTGAAGAAGTTAATCAGGACGTTGAAGCTAAGTTCGACAAAGTTGGAACTATTATTAAACAAGATAAGAAAAATATCTATGTTCTATGTGGTAATGAGTACAGTATTAAAAGTAAATGAACTTCAAGTTTCTGGTAAAAACGTATGCCTGTAGTTAAATTTCTTATCGAAATAAGAAAGACTATGTAGGAACAGTATTAGGTGAAGAAAATGAGTAGCATTAATGCTAGACATATTGCTTACGAGGTTTTATATACAATTATCCAAGAAGATGGCTATAGTAATATTACATTTAAATAAATATTTTTAATCAGTATAAAGGTTGAAGAACAAGATAAGAGATTTATCAGTGAAGTAGTATATGGATCTATAAAAAAATAAATTGTATCTAGAGCACATTCTTAAATCTTATTCTAAAGGGTAGAGTAAAACCTAAAGTTAAAGTTATTTTTATTAATGAGTATCTATCAATTGCTTTATATGGATAAAACACTGAATTTTGCAGTTATTGATGAAGCTAGTAAAAATTAAGTAAAAATTGCAGGAAATATCACTAGGAAAATTTGTTAATGGTATTTTTAAGAAATATTGAGCGAAATGCTAAGTAACTTTAGATCTTAAATATAAAAAAATGCAAACTGAAAAAGTTTCTGTATAGAAAAATAGTTGCCCTAGCGAATTATATAATATACTTAAAGAACAATACGGAGTTGAAAAAGCTCAAAAATAGTTGTGTCTTTTTAATGAAAAGAGCAAAAACAGTATTAGATATAATCCATTAAAGAAATTACTAAGAAAAGAGTTAATAGAAAAATTAGGGAGATGCTGTTAGTAAAGAGTGAAATCTGTGAAGACAGCCTAGTTTTTAAATAAATTAAACTTAGATAGTAGTTTATTTCACAAAAAGGATATTATATTGTACAAGATGAGGCTAGTGCTCTAGTTGCATCGTCAATTGGCTTTACCATTAGATAAAAAAATATAAAATATTAGATACTTGTGCTGCTCCAGGTGGTAAAAGTTTTGCATATAGCTAGTAAGTATTTTAATTCTAGTTTAATTTCATGTGATAAATATATACATAAGCTGAAAAATTAATTGAAGATAATAAAGAGAAGCTTGGAATTACTAATATTGAAGTTAAAGAACAAGATGCTACTCTAAACAATACTTCATTTAATAATAAGTTTGACATAGTAATCTGTGATGTACCCATGTTCAGGGAATAGGGGTTATCAAAAATAAACCTGAAATTAAATATAAAATCACAAATTCATATGTTGAAGATATTGCTAAACTTCAATACGATATTTTAGAAAATAGCAAAAACTATGTGAAAACAAGAAGGAATTTTTAATGTATTCAACTTGTACGATAGATAAGAGAGAAAATATAGAAAAATATAGAGAAAGTTTTTAAAAGAGAACAAAGATTTTAGTTTAGAGAGTATTTCTCTAAATAATAGTATTGTAAAAACGAGAGAAAATGGTGTATTAGAAATACTACCTGATGAATATAGTTGCGATGGATTTCTTTTATCGCAAAAACTTAAAAAATGGAGGAAAAATGTTAATTTCAGATTTTTAAAGGTTATAAAAAAAGTCTAGATGGTTAAAAGATTTTCGATAAAATGTCTATATATTCTATAAGACTTGATCAATTAGAAGAATATATTGTAAGTATCGGTGAGAAAAATTCAGAGCAAAAACAAATCTTTGATTGGTTATATAAAAAGAGAATTACAGATTTTTCAGAAATGAAAAATGTACCCTAAGTCTCTACAAGAGAAACTTGCTGAAGAGTTCGAGATTACAACTCTAAAAACAATTATTAAGCAAGAATCTGCTGATGGAACAATGAAATTCTATTTGAGCTACAAGATAAGTATACTATTGAGAGTGTGCTTATGAAAAATAAATATGGTAACTCGTTATGTGTAACAACACAAGTAGGTTGTCGAATTGGATGTACGTTCTGTGCTTCAACACTAGGTGGTTTAAAACGTAACTTAGAAGCAGGAGAAATAGTATCACAAGTACTAAAAAGTACAACAAGAATTAGATAAAAAAAGGTGAACGTATTTCAAGTATTGTAATTATGGGTATCGGTGAACCGTTTGAAAACTATGATGAGATGATGGACTTCATTAGAATTGTAAATAGCGATGAGAGTTTTAACATTGGTGCTCGTCATATTACTGTTTCAACTTCTGGTATTGTTCCGAAAATTTATGATTTTGCGAATGAAAAAGTTCAGATTAATTTTGCGGTATCTTTACACGCACCTACTAATGAATTACGTAGTAAAAATCATGCCTGTAAACAGAGCTTATAACATTGATAAACTTTATGGAAGCATTGAAATATTACCAAGAAACTACAAATCGTCGTATTACGTTCGAATATGGTTTAATGGGGAAAGTAAATGACCAAAAAGAACACGCCGAGAAATTATCGGAAATTATTAAAGGTTTAAACTGTCACGTTAACTTAATTCCGATTAACTATGTACCTGAACGTAACTATGTTAGAACTAGTAAGAGTGATATTTTTCGCTTTTGAAAAAGTTCTTAAGAAAAAAATAAAGTTAATGTAACAATTAGAAGAACACAAGGTGATGATATTGATGCTGCTTGTGGACAACTTCGTGCTAAAGAACGTAAAGAAGAGGTAAAAAGGAGGAATTCCAGATGCCACTAGTATATTCTGTATAATAGTAATAAAGGGAAGAAAAAGAAAAATGATGATGCCGTTAGTGTATCAAAAACAAACAAGGTGCTGTAATTGCTATTGTTTGTGATGGAGTTGGAAGTCATAGTAATGCTGCATATTCTAGTAACTATATAGTATCAACATTAGAAAAAGAATGGCAAAGATTTAACATTTGCTAATTTTCAACTAATATGAAAAAAATTGGTTATATGATAGAATTGAAAAAGCTAAATACTAGAATTATATACTAAATCAAAAAGATAATCAAAAGAAAAAGATGGGACAACAATAGTTACTGTTGCTATCTTTGACAACCAAGTTGTTGTTTATAATATTGGGGATAGTAGTGCATATGGTCTTACTAAAGGATAATGTAATGAATGTTGTTACAGTTGAAGATTCATTTGTAGGTGCATTGATTTCAGCTGGAGCAATTACTAGAAGAAGAAGCTAAAAAGTCATCCTGAAAAACACGTGCTAACACAAGCATTAGCCACTAGAGATAATATTGACTTGCATACTTTTATTGATGATCTAAATAATTACGATTATTTTCTATTATGTTCAGATGGATTGACAAATATGATAGAAAAAGAAGAAATCCAAAAATATAGTAAGAAATGATGAATTATCAATTGCTGTTAATAAATTTAATTGATAAATGTGTTGAACGTGGGGGAGTAGACAATATATCGGTAGCTATAATAAAAAAATCTAGGGGTGAAAACCATGATTAAATAAAATTATATGCAATAGATATAAAGATTCTTGATCACTTAGGAACTGGAGGAATGGCTACAGTTTGGCTTGGATATGATACGATTTTAGATAGACAAGTAGCCATAAAAAACATTTAAAGATAGATGCAAATGATGAAGATGCAGTAAAAAGATTTAATAGAGAAGCTAAGGCCGTAACTGAGCTTGTCTCATCCTAACATTGTTTCTATATATGACGTAGAAAATGAAGGAGAGTTTTATTATCTTATTTTTAGAATATGTTGAAGGTATGACCTTAAAAGATTATATGGTTAAAAATCTGCGTATTCCTATTGAAACAATAGTTCATATTGCAAACAAATTGCTGCAGGACTTAGTCATGCGCATCAAAAATGGGATTATACATAGAGATATAAAACCTCAAAATATTTCTAATGAATGAGAAATCTTACTTGTAAAATAACTGATTTTGGAATTGCAAGAGCATATGGTGATACTACTCTACTCAAACAAACCAAATGTTAGGGAACAGTTTATTATTTATCTCCTGAACAAGCGCGTGGTAATGTTGCAACAGCTCAGAGTGATATTTACTCATTAGGAATTTTAATTTTTGAAATGATTACTGGACAAATTCCATTCAAAGGAGAATCAGCAGTAGCGATTGCATTAAAACACCTACAAGAAGAGCTTCCTGATATAGATAAATACAGGAAAATGTTCCTCAAAAGTGTGAAAAATATTGTTTTACAAAGCAACTATGAAGAACCCAAATGAAAGATATATTAGCTCTAAGGAATTATTTGAGGATTTAAGTACGGTTCTTAATCCAGAGCGTTTATATGAGGATAAATACACAGGTTTTAAAAATACCCTAGCTGAACCTAATAAAAATTATAATCAAACACAGTATCTTGATAATAGTAGTAATAACAATCAATACGGCTATAATGATTATAACAATGAAGATGATTATTATTATGAAGAAGATAATAGACATAGAAATAGACGTTATCAATCAAGTTAATAATCCAAAAAATAATTATAATAATGTAAGCAAGAGAGATGAAAAGGAAGAAACATCTAAAGCTAAGCATATATTCCTTGCAATACTAGCTATTGTCACTATTGTAGTAGGTACATTTTTCATTTATAATTACGTTGTATGGCTCTAATAGTGTTTCTGCACCTGATGTTCGTAAATAAAAACTTTAGAAGAAGCTAAAGTTACCATTGTTAAAGCAGGGCTTTGAAGTAGGAGATGTTACTGAAGTAGCAAGTGATGATATAAAAGAAAAAACAGTAATTGATAGTGATCCGAAAAGCTGGTAAGAAAGTGAAGAAAGGATCCTAAAGTTGATTTACGAGTTTCTTCAGGGTAAAAAACAGTAGATATGCCTAATTTTGTAGGTATGGATGAAGAAACTGTGAAGAAAGAATGCTTCTAAATTAGGATTTAAAAAATATAACTGTAGAAAAAGTAGAAAGTAATTCTATGATACTGGAAAAAGTTGTATCTCAAAAACATTAAGAGCGGGTATGGAAATAGTACCAAAAAGAAAAAGAATTGATAATACAAGTTTCTACAGGTAAAAAGAAAGTTACTATGCCTAATCTAGTTGGTGAAGATAGTACAGCTGTAGAAAAGTACTATTGCCTCATACGGATTTAAGAATGTTACTTATAGAGAAGAATACTGACAAAGAAGCTGGAACTGTTATTTCCCAAAGTATTAGAACTGGTTCAAATATAGTACCAAGTGATGAATCATTAGAGATAGTAATTTCTAAAAAGGAAAAAGAGAAAGTTCTTCACGTGAGATGAGTCTAGTGATGATTCAAGTGTAGATTCTAGATCAAATGATGATAAAGAACTACTAGAAAATAATCAACAAGAAATAGTTCTACTAGTAATAGTAGAAATAACAACAGTAACTAATTAGTGATTATAAAAGCACAGGGGATATCTATTTCAACTGTGCTTTTTACAAAAAGTTATAAATTTATTATATGGTGATTAATATGAATTTAACATTACAAAAATTAGAATTACTTCCAGATAATCCCAGGGATGTTATTTATATAAAGATAATATAGGAGAGATTATTTATGTAGGTAAAGCTAAAAATCTAAAAATAGAGTAAAAAGTTATTTTACAGGTACTCATAATAAAAACTCAGACCTTTAGTATCAAAAATAGAAGATCTTGAATATATAATTGTTAACTCTGAGAAAGAGGCATTATTATTAGAGAAATAATTTAATAAAAAAATATCGACCATATTTTAATATTCGTTTAAAAAGACGATAAAGAGTTATCCGTACTTTAATGATTACAAAAGGAAGAACACCCTAGATTACTAATGACTAGAAAATATAAAAAAAGTAATAAAAAAATATATTTTTGGACCGTATGTTGATATAAAAATCAGCTACAGAGGTTAAGAAAATATTAGATAAAAATATATCCATTTAAGAAAAGTGTAATCCAGTAGAAAAAGACCATGTATGTACTATCAAATTGGAGAGTGTATAGGTCCCATGTAAAGCTAAAAAAATTACTGCAGATGATTATAAGTCATAGATTTCTAAAATTAAATCTTTCTTAACTAGGAAATACAAAAGAAATATTATCTGATTTAAAAAGTAAAATGCAAGACACATTAAAAATTTAGAGTTTGAAGCTAGCTGACAAAGTCCATAATTATATTAAATCAATAGAAGTTTTCAGTTCAAAAATCAAGTTGTTGCAGATAGTACGAATGTAGATAGGGATTATATTGGCTTTACTTTTAATAATGATTATATATGTATCCAAATATTTTTATCTAGATTAGGAAATATTATAGAACGTAAAGGTAGAATACTTTTAATTTATACGATACACCTGAAGAGATTTTATATTCTTACTTATTACAATACTACGCTCTAAACAAACTTCCGAAAAGAAATATATATTGATGAAGTTGATGGTAATCTCCTTTCTGATGTAGTAGATTGTAAAGTTATAATTCCAAAAAGAGGTAATCATAGAAAAATATTAGATACAGTTAAAGAAAATGCAACGTATTACTTTAAAACAATAATCTTGCTATTGAAGAACTTAAAGAAAGAAAATTACAAGTTACACTTAATAATATTGCTGAAAAAGTTAGGGTAAAATCTATTAATAGCATTGATGCTTTTGATAACTCCAATATAATGGGGAGTAGATGCAGTTTCTAAAAGTAAATTTCACTAATGGGAAAAAAAGAATACTTATAACTATAGAAAATTCAAGATTGATGAATCTATGGGAATTAATGATGTTCAAACTATGAAAGAAGTACTTTATAGAAATTATAAAGATAAGAAAACTAATACGGAATTATTAATAGTCGATGGAGGAAAGAACCATCTTAATGTAGCCATTGATGTAGTTCATAACACTCTTGGTTTAAAACAAATTAAGATTATTGATTAGCAAAAATGACAAACATATTACTGAATACATTATTACTGATGATTATGAGATTATAGAATTTCTAAAACTTCAGCAGAATATTTATTCTTAAAAGCAAATACAAGATGAGGTCACAGATTTGCTATAACTTATCATAGAGCAACAAAAGAAATAAAAATATGTATAAATCTAGTCTTGATGATATACAAGGAATTGGAAAAAGTTAGAAAAGAACTTATTACTAAAAATCATTTTCTTCACTAGAAGAAATTAATAATGCACCGGATGAGAAAAGCTTTTAAAAACTAGGTATTCCTAAAGATGTAATTAAAAATTTAAAGAAAAATTATAATTTATTAGTTATCCATATTTTAATTTAGATAAAATATACGGATAACTTAATTTTTGAATTATTCTATAGTAATATTCTTAAAAGTATGGTATAATAACGTAAAAGAAATTATAAAAGTCGAGGAGGCAACTATGAAATTTTTATCATTCAGTTATAACGATAAAGAATTATAGGGAGTAAAAAGTAAAACGCGAAGAAAGTGCATGGGACTTAATTAAAGTACTTGAAGATTTTGATAATAATGAAACTATTCCACAATCGTTAAGAGAAGCGATTGAAATATATGGTGTTTCATTTATAGAAAAAGTTAGAAAAGTACTAAAATTAGTTGAAGAAAAGTAGTAATGCTGATAACTATAAAGTACCATTTGATAAAAATAATTTGCGTGCACCTATTACAAGAACACCAAAAAAATATTCTTTGTGTTGGGCACAACTATGAAGCTCATGTATCGAACTTGGTGATGAGTTGGCAAAAACTCCTAAAGATGTTCTTATCTTTACGAAAAGCTACAACAGCTTTAGCTGGAAATAATGAAGTAGTGCCATCTCATAAAGATATTACAGATAGTTTAGATTTCGGAGGAGAACTAGCTGTAGTTATAGCAAAACCAGGGAAAAACATACTAAGACCTCTAGTTTTAGATTATATTTTTGGATATACAATTATGAATGATATCACAGCTACAGACTTACAATATAAACATGGACAATTTTTTTCTTAGGAAAATCATTAGAAAAAATCAGCACCAGTTGGGACCTCACCTTGTTACTAAAAGATGAAGTTAGTTCACCTGAATCTATGAGTATTGTGACGAAAAGTAAATGGGAGAAATTAAACAAAATGCTATGACATCTGAGATGCTATTTAGAATAGATGATGTTCTTGCTGAAATTAGTAAAGTAGTTCCTTTAGAAGCTGGGTGATATTATTGCTACTGGAACACCTGCAGGAGTTGGTTCTGCACAAAACCCACCAAGATTCTTACAACCAGGAGATGAAATTAAAAATTACTGTCGAAGGAATTGGTACATTAACTACTGTTATTGGAGACAAGTAGAAAGGAAAAACAATGGCAAAGAAAGCAAAAGACAAACAAGTTACACATATTGAAAAAAGATGATTTAAAAAGCACGTCAAGCCGCTATTAATGAAGCTATTAAAGTTATAGAAAAAGAATACGGAAAAGGTGCAATTATGGATATTTCATCAGAAAATCCTATTAAAGTAGAAGCAGTATCTTCTGGATCATTAGCAATTGATTCTGCTTTAGGTATAGGAGGATATCCAAAAGGACGTATTGTTGAAGTATATGGTCCTGAGTCATCAGGTAAAACAACAATCGCACTTCATGCAATTGCTGAAGTACAAAAAACTGGAGGAATTGCAGCATTCATAGATGCTGAAAATGCCTTAGACATTGAATATGCAAAAGCATTAGGAGTTGACTTTACTCCTGGTAAATTCTTCTTATCACAACCTGATAGTGGTGAACAAGCACTTGATATTGCTGAAAAACTTATTTTATCTGGTGCGATTGATATAATTGTAATTGACTCAGTAGCTGCATTAGTACCAAAAGCTGAAATTGATGGAGTAATGGGAGCAAACCATATTGGTTTACAGGCTAGACTTATGTCACAAGCTCTTCGTAAATTAACTGGTCAAATTAATAAAGCTAATACTATTGCACTATTTATTAATCAGCTTCGTGAAAAAGTTGGAGTTATGTTTGGTAGTCCTGAAGTTACAACAGGTGGACGTGCATTAAAATTCTACTCAACTGTACGTATTGATGTACGTAAAGGAGAAGCAATTAAAGGTGCTGATAGTGAAATTTTAGGTAATAGAACTAAAGATTAAGATTGTAAAAATAAAGTAGCTCCACCATTCAAAGTTGCTGAAGTGGACATTATGTTCGGTGAAGGAATCTCAAAAATCGGAGAAACTCTTGATTTTGCAGTTGATTTAGATATTATTAACAAATCTGGATCATGGTTTTCATATAATGGAGAACGATTAGGTCAAGGACGTGAAAATGTTAAAAAGTATTCGAAGAAAATGAAGAACTATACAATGAAATCTACGGCCTAGTAAGGGATGAAATTATGAGTAAAACTGGGAAAAAAGAATAACTCAGTAGACGAAGAAGAAGTCAAATGATAATATTGATGAGCTTGATTTAGGGATAGAAACTTTAGGTGAGGTTGAATAGTAATATATGAATAAAAAAATTATTTAAAAATTGTATTATGGTTAATGATTTTTATTATATTAGCTAGTGGATTTATTTCAGCTATAGCAATATTCTTATAATCTAGATACATAGTAAATAAAAATAAAAGTGATGCCCCAAAAAGTCATAAATTTTAAAAAAAGTTTATATGAGAACTCATAGACGCAGTGTGTTTATTGATATCTAAACTCGCTTTGTAAAAAGTTTTTTTAGATATCAATAGTCTTTGTGGGTGACTGACAAAATCGATTTCTCTGAAATCACGATTTTTGAGTCACCCCTTTTATTTTGAAAAATATGATAAAAATATTATTAGAGAATGGATAGGAGAAATAATAGTGAATTTAGTACAAAATATGAATGATAATCAGCTAAAAGCTATATTAAAACAGAAGGTGCTGTAATGGTTATAGCTGAGCAGGTAGTGGTAAAACCCGTGTTTTAACAAACAGAATAGCTTATTTAATTTCTGAAAAAAATATATTAGAAAAATAATATCCTGGCTATTACTTTACTAATAAAGCCGCTAAGGAAATGAAAGAAAGAATATATGCTCTAGTTGGTGAAACTTCAAAATATATTTGGATAAATACATTTCACTCTATGTGTGTAAGAATCTTACGTCAACATATAGAACTTTTAGGATATAATAAAAACTTTACAATACTTGATACAAGTGAGCAAAAAGTATTATAAAAACATTGTTAGGACTTTAGACTTTATCAGAAGATGCATATCAACCAGCTAACGTATTAAAAATAATTTCAAATGCAAAAGAATAGTTTAGTTTCTGTAAAAATGAGAGAACAATCTCGTTTTGGGATTTATGAAAATGTAGCAGAAATTTATGCACACTACCAAAGTTATTTAAAGAAAAATAGTGTTTTAGATTTTGATGATTTAATGCTTAAAATGATTGTTTTATTTAAAAAAATTTCCTGAAGTTTTTAGCAATTTATCAAAAATCAATTTCAATATATTCATGTTGATGAGTATCAAGATACAAACGTTATTCAACATAGATTAATTAAAATGTTATCAGCTAGTTCATAAAACATGTAAGTTGTTGGTAGATGATGACCAAAGTATTTATAGCTGGCGTGGTGCATGTAGTGATAATATAATAAACTTTCGAAAAAGATTTTGATGATGTTGAACTAGTATTCCTTGATCAGAACTACCGTTCTAATTCAACAATTCTTTGATGCTGCTAATGCAGTAATTAAAAATAATACTGATAGAAAAAGAAAAAGCACTGTGGTCTGAAAAATAAAGGTGGAGGAAAAATATCTGTTTACGCTGCTTTCTAATGATAAAGATGAAAGCAGATGATATTAAGCTAAAAATACTTGAATTGAAAGAAGGTATAAATTATAAAGATATTGCAATCTTTATATCGCGCTAACTACCTATCACGTCAGATGGAGAATCATGTTTATCTTTCGAATACCGTATAAGTTAATTGGGTCCCTAAAAATTTTACAACGTCAAGAGGTACGTGATTTACTTGCTATATTTAAACGTTATTGTTAATAGAGCTGATGAATTTAGCTTAAGAAGAATTATTAATGTACCAAAAAGAGGTGTTGGAAAGCTAGTTCAATGGATAAAGATTGATAAGTATGCAGAGCAATATAGTATATTTTTATTCTGATGCTTTAAAAATATCGAAGCAATAGGAGTCTCAAAAATAGTAACTGAACATCAACTGCTAACAAATCTAATTGAGAAAATATTCAGAAAGTAGATAAAAGTACTCAATAGATGAGTTAATTATAGGAATTTATAAAGATTCAGGTTATGAAAAGCATGTTAAAAGAATCTAATGATCCTTATGCAGAAAGTAGAATTGAAAAATATTTCTGAGTTAGTATCTTCTGCACAAACAATTCTCTAGTATGAATGATAGTCTTATTGATTTTATCTCAGAAATGTCACTAACTTCGATTCTGATGATGAGAACCAAGAAGATGCAGTAGTACTATCGACAGTTCATGCTTCTAAAAAGGATTAGAGTATAAAGGTAGTCTTTATAATGGGGATTAGAGGAGAACTTTATTCCCATCTATTAGAGATGCTGAGAGTAGCGCTGACGAGAAAGAAATAAGATGGAAGAAGAACGTCGATTAGCTTATGTAGCTATTACTCGTGCAAAAAGAAAGGTTATTTATGTCTTATGCTAAAACAGACGAATGCAATTTGGTTCTATCAAGATGAATAAACGTTCTAGGTTCTTAGGATGAGGTTCCTAACAAATTAATGCATTTTGAATCTTCATTCGGAGGAAGTTTTGAAAAGTACTAGAGTCAAATGTAGATCAAGCCAATAAAGTTTATCAGCAGACTAAGTCCAAAAATTAAAAATTTGAGAAAACCCTAAGTCTTCAGTTAGTACAAAATTATGGTGTAGGTGACACTGTGCTCACAAGAAATTTGGAGAAGGTAAAGTTTTAGTCATATCTACAGATAGTGTAAAAGTTGAATTTAGTGAGGTTGGTGTAAAAACTTTATTAATTGAGTATGCTAATCTAACTAGAAAGGATTAATATATTATGAAACAAATTCAAGAAGAAATTTTAAAACTAGTTTCACTTCTAAATAAATATTCATATGAGTATTACGTTGAAGATAATCCCCAAATAAGTGATACTGAGTATGATACTTTTATATAAAACAATTAGAGAAATTAGAAGAAAAATATCCTGAATTAATACTAGAAAATTTCCTACACAAAGAGTAGGGGACAGAGTTCTGATGAGTTTGAGAAAATTACTCCAAAAATACTCGATGTTAAGTTTATCAAATACATTCTCTACTGAAGATTTAAGAGATTTTGATGCTAGAGTATCAAAATTAGTTTCCAGGGTGAAAATGTTGAGTATATATGTGAATTAAAAATAGATGGTCTGCAATTTCTATTAACTATGAAAATGGTAAATTATTAAGTGCTGCTACTCGTGGAGACGGAACCGTCGGAGAGGATGTTACTGAGAATATAAAAACAATATTTTCGATTCCAAAAGTATTAAAAGATAAAAAGATCATTTGAAGTTAGGGGGAGAGGTATATCTCCAAAGAAATCTTTTAATATACTCTAACAAAGAGCGAGAAGAAAATAATGAGGTATTATTTGCCAATCCTCGTAATGCAGCAGCAGGATCTTTAAGACAACTTGACCTCTAAAATAACAGCAAAAGAGAAGGTTATCGGCTTTATTTATTCAATAGTTAGGATGATAGTATTGATTCACAAGAGAGAAGCTTTAAATACAAAGAAAGAATATGAACTTCCTATGAAATCCAAATTTTAAACTTTGTAAAAGTATTGATGACGAATTGACTATATTAACTATTGGACCGAACACAAACAAGATTTACTCGTATGATATTGATGGAATTGTAATTAAAGTGAATTCATATAACCTGCAAGAAGAGATAGGTTATACCCAAAAAGTCCTAGATGGGCTACATGTATATAAATTCTGAAGAAGAACTTGCTACTAAATTATTAGATGTAGAACTTAGTGTTAGGTAGAACAGGATAATTACACCTGTTGCTATACTCTAGACCCAATCGTAATCTGGTTCTACAGTATCAAAAGCATCTTTACATAATAAAAGATATTATTGAAGAACTAGATATTCATATTGTGGAGATATGGTAGTAGTTAAGAAAGCTAGGAGATTATTCCTCAAGGTAGTTCAAAGTAAAGAGTTAAGAGCTGAGGAACTACAAAATATCAAATGCCATCTACTTTGTCCATCGTGTCATCAGGAAACTTATGTGAAAGAGAATGATCCTTTTACTAGATGTAAAAATCCTGATTGTCCTGATCAAAATATTAGAAGAATAAATCCATTTTGCTTCAAGGGATGCTTTAAATATTGAGGATTAGTGATAAAAGTAGTGGCGACTTTTATATGATAAGGGTATTATT
>BNJS01003947.1_pt1 | contig 248592 bp, 261 predicted proteins | sample 8540461 | NCBI WGS metagenome assembly BNJS01 (sample SAMD00202454, study PRJDB9452) | human saliva metagenome | isolation source: human saliva | place: Japan | reverse complement strand
TCGCACCGCCTGACGATCGAATGGTCCGCAGCCTGGTGGCTGCCGGAAGCCGTGCCGCTCCGGTCGCCGGAGGCGGCGCTGCACGACCGGCCCCATCCTAGGGGACCGACCCCCGCGAGACGACATCTCCGGCGCCTCTCCTCTGCGACGCCGCTGAGAAGAGGCGGAGGAAGGCGGTCCCGGCAGATGACCTCAGCCCTCCAGGGCCACCAGGCCGTCGACGAACTCCGGTACTGACGCTGCGTCCGACATCCCTCGCCCAGGTGGCGTGGGCCTGCACACTCATGGCTGCGTACTGGGCGTCGCTGAGGTCCATCACGGACTCGACGGCGTCGGCCACCTGCGCGGCGGTGACCTCCACCGGGACGAGCCGGCCATTCTCGCCGTCGTGGACGATCTCGCCGGTCCCACCGGCGGCGGTGGCCACGACCGGCATGCCCGCCGCCTGGGCCTCCAGCGAGCGGCCACCGGGACGCCCTCACCGTCGGAGCAGTTGAGGAAGCAGAGTCGGTCGCGGCATAGACTCGCGCACCTCGCGGTTGGTCAGGTGCCCGGTGAAGGTCACCGGGGTCGAGTCGATCAGGCTCCCTCGGCCCCAGGCGCGCATGGCGGCCAGACGGTCGGCGTCGTTCTCGCCGATGTGGGTCAGGAGACTCTCCGACCGCGTCGCTCCATTTCGGCGACGGCCTCCACGATGAGGTGGACCCGCTTGAGGGGCCATGTGCGAGCAGGAGACCGTTCGGAAGGGCTCAGTCGGTGACGCCTCGTGGCGCGGAGCGGGCGGCACCCCAGCCGGCGCGACCTCGATGTTTCCGGGCCTCGGGAGCGCCGGTGCAGGAAGGAGGCCGCGTGGTCCGAGATCGGATAGACCCGGTCCACGGCCCGCATGACGAAGGCGCGTGAGGGGATGTAGCCGCGGGGGGCGTCGGCCTCATCAACGTCGTAGGCGTGCGCTCGCGAGACCACCGTCACCGGGCGCCTTTTCAGCTCCCGACGCCGCAGCATGCCGCCCAGTGCCGCCCGGTGAAGACCAGTACGAGTAGATGGTCAGGTGCCCTGTCCTCGGCCCCAGGCTCGGCAGGAGCCGACGCATTCGTCCGTACGCGCTCAGGGCGATCGCCGCGAAGCGCACATCCATGCCGAAGCGGCCGAAGCTCTTCCACACCGGGGTCTCCACCATGCGCTCGCGGCCCAGCAGAATCTGCGGGGCGCGCAGGAGGGCCTGGAGGCGCCAGTCGGCCAGCCGCGAGGCGGGCAGCAGGGCGCAGCGGGCATTGGCCGGCAGGTCGCGGGTCTGACGGGCCCCCTGGCTCAGGCGCATCGGGACGATGACGACCTCGTCGTATGCGGCGCACAGGGTCTCGATCTCCTGCTCGAGGAACTCCTCCCCCACCTCGTAGGGGAAGGCGTCAGTGAGCAGGAGCAGACTGCGCCGGCCCGCAGCCGCCCCAGCACCCCTCGGGGACGCGGTCGCCGCATCCGCACGGCCGGGCGCGCTGCCGGCGCCACCGGCACCATGAGCGCCGTCACCCCTCCCGGCTGGAGACCCGGAGGGACATCGGCGGACGGGGCGATGCTGGTGGCCATGGCGACTCCTGTGCGGGCGGCTCGCACCACCCCGACGATCGAACGAGTCCGAGCAGCCTGGTGGCTGCCGGAAGCCGTGCCGCTCCGGTCGCCGGAGGCGGCGGTCACTGCACGACCGGCCCCATCCTAGGGGACTGACCCTCGCCAGACGCCGCCCGGGCACGCCCGAAGGAGACCCTACCACCAGGCCGACCGCCCCCGCCTCCCGCAAGAGGGCTGGCGCCCTCTGTTCGCGATACAAGAATGCGGTGGTGACTACCTCCACCGCATCGCAGACCGGGGCGCCCACCCCGGCGCTCCCGGTCACCGACACCTGGCTCGTCATTCCCCTGTACAACGAGGCGACCGTCGTGCGCGAGGTCATCTCCCAGGCCCGCACAGTCTTCCCCCATGTCGTTGTCGTCGACGACGGCTCCAGGGTACGCCTCTGCCGGGAGGCCGCCGCCGCGGGGGCCGTGGTCGTGCGCCACCCGATCAACCTCGGCCAGGGCGCAGCGCTGCAGACGGGCTTCTCCTACGTGCTGGAGAAGACCAATGCCGACTACGTCGTCACCTTCGACGCCGACGGCCAGCACTCCACTACGGACGCCGCCGCCATGGTGGCCGCGGCGCGGGCTGAGAATCTCGCCGTCGTCCTCGGCTCGCGCTTCCTCGAGGGCCCCTCCCCGGTGGGGTGGCTCAAGCGGATCGTCCTGCGCACGGCGGCGGCCGTCAGTCTCGCACACCTCCGGCATGCGCCTGACCGACGCCCACAACGGCCTGCGGGTGCTCGCCGCGACGTCCTGGCGCAGGCTCGACCTCGAGCAGAACCGGATGGCGCACGCCAGCGAGGATCATTCGCCAGATCGGTGCCACCGGCATGCCCTGGCGCGAGTTCCCGGTGCACATCGTCTACACCGACTACTCCGCGCGAGGGCCAGATCCCTGTGGAACTCGGTCAACATCCTGGTCGACCTGCTCTTCTCCTGAGCCCGCACGGAAGGCACAGCCCATGATTCATCAGTTCGCCACCCGGGTCACGCCGATCACGAACCACCAGTTCTACATCCAGGCCGCCCTGATCCTGGCCGTGATCGCCGTCGGCTGGATGATGCGCACCCCCGAGCGGGGCCCGTCCGCATGGCCGCCCGCAGGGCCTGGTGACCCCTGGCCTTCGTGGCCTTCGCCGTCTTCAACATCACCTTCCTGGGTGATGGGACTCAATCGCGCACCGGATGGGAGTCGGGCGAGGGAACTGACTTCCTGCTCTACGCCTGGTCATCGCCTTCCTGGCGCAGATCCTCTCCTCCTTCAGGCGCAACAGCGCCGGGGGCGGCAGATCACTCACCTGGCTCGCCGCATCGCCCTGGACAACGCCCCCGAGCCCCCTGCCGGCGCGCGGCTCACCGCTGAGACCGACGACTGACCCCGAGGCTCCCGGAGAGCAGCGGGCACTCCCCCTCAGTGCCGGGAGGCGCGGACCTCGAGGCTCCTCACGCAGGCGCAGCCCGCCCGCTGAGCAGCCAGCGCACCGGCGCCTGCCACGGGGCGTCAGTGGAGCGCCGTTGAGGGTAGTGGCGGGCGGGCGTGGTGCGCCCGGATCATCTTCTCGGGCGGGCCTTAGTGGCCCCTGCTCGTGGACGACGACGGGTCCGACATGCCACGTTGAGCCAGCCGGCCCGTCCGACCCTCCCCTAAGTCCACGTCCTCGAAAGAACATGAAGTAGTCGTCGTCGAAGCCCTCCAGGCGCCTCCAGGCGGCAGCGGCGGCAGCGAGGCAGGCCCCCGAGCCAGCCCACCGTCCGCGACCCGCCCGAGCCGCCCTGATCCGGCGGTGTGATGAGCGGCGGAGAGGGGTTGGCCAGCATCCGGCCCAGGACGGCGTGCCGGCACCTCGACTAGGAGCGGCAGGGCGCGCGGAAGGTGAACGGTGCCGTCGGGGTTGAGCAGGAGGGGCCCCAGGCAGCCGGCCGCCGGGTTGGCCGAGGCCCGCATCAATGAGGACGTCGAGGCTCGGGTCTCGAGACGAGATCGGGGTTGGCCACGATCCAGTCCTCCTCCAGATCCGCGGCCGCCAGGTTGGCGCCCGCCCCGTAACCGAGGTTGGTGCCGTCCCCGACGACGCGCGCCCCGTGCCGCTGAGCAGCAGCAGTGACGACGTCGTGCTCGGTGCCGTTGTCCGCGATGACGACGACGAGCCTGCGCGCCGTCGCCGTGGCCAAGGAGGCCAGGAAGCGCTCCAGCTCCTCACCCGGGTTGAAGGCGACCGTCACCACTCGCACGCTCTGCTCGTCAGGTGCGAGGGCCCGAGCCTCCGAGCGCTCCCCTACCTGATCCGGAGCACTGACGGGAGCGGCCGAGGCACTGGTCGGCGTGGGTTTGGCAACACTGGTCACGGACAGAGCCTAGCCCCGTTACCCGTGTGAGAGGCTTCACCCGACATTGGGTAAATCTCATGTAACAGGTGTAGGCAGACCCATATGGTTTAGCAGTCTCGTTCCCTATGATCGCTTCCGTGCCTCAGTTCAGTAAGCCGAATGCGCGACACTCCTCCAAGGAACTCGGACGCCGCCTGGCCAGGCGAGTGGGACTCAGCCTGCTCGCGGTGACGATCTTCGTCGTCTCCGCCGCGGGCTTCGCGTGGCACAACATCCAGTCGCGGATCGCCTGGTTCAACATCGACAGCCTCCTGACCGAGGAGGACCGGCCCGGCACAAAGCCGCCGGACAGCTACGAGGGCCGAGCCGTCAACCTCCTGATCCTGGGCACCGACTCGCGCGCGGGGAACAACAACGTCGACGGTTCGCAGGGCGACGACGAGGTCTCCGTGGCCCGCTCCGACACGGCGCTGGTCATGCACATCTCGGCTGATCGCTCGCGCGTCGATGCCGTGTCCATCCCCCGCGACACCCTGGTCGACATCCCCGAGTGCACGACCCTTGACGGCGGGAAGACCGACGCCAGCGAGGACGCACGTTCAGCTCCGCCTTCGCCAGCGGGGCCGGCGGCAGCAGCGACGACAAGAAGGCCCGTTGCCTCCGGAGCCGCCTGCACCCTCAAGACCGTGGAGAAGCTGACGCACGTGCGTATCGACGACTTCGTCGTCGTCGACTTCTCAGGCCTGTCCAAGGTGGTCGACTCCCTCGGCGGCGTCCACGTGCAGGTCGATGGGGCCAGTGACGACTCCAGTACACACGGTTTCAAAGGCTCGATGAGGGCTGCCGGAAAGGCGAACGGCGAGAACGCCCTGCAGTACGCCCGCGTCCGGCACGGGGTGAGTGACGGCTCGGATCTCTCCCGTATCACCCGTCAGCAGAACCTCATGCGAGCCATGGCCTCCAAGGCGCTGTCCTCCAGCCTCCTGACGCGAGTCCGGCTTCAGACCTCCACCCTGGAGACCCTCACCACGTCCGGGCGCATCGGTCAGATCGGCGGCCTGTCGGGCCTGGCCTACTCCATCCAGGGCGTAGGCGTCGACAAGATCAACTTCGTCACCATGCCGAACCAGCCCGCAGACAGCGAACCAGGTGGTCCCGCCGAGGAGCGCCAAGAAGGTCTGGAAGGCCCTCGAGGACGACAAGCCCATCCCCTCGACAGCCTCGGCCCCCGCCTCGTCGGACTCGAGCGCCACCGCGGACGGCTCCACCTCGGAGAGCACTGACGACTCCTCGGGTCCTCCGAGGCCCCTCCCAGCCCACCCGACGCCGGCTCCGGCCACCCAGGCCCCCAGACGGCACCCCCAGCAGCAACCCGCCGCAAGGCCGACCACCTGCCTGCCCCGCCTGAGGCTAGAATCAGTGGTGTGACTCCGACAGACGACTCACTACCGCCCTCAATCACCCCCGGCTCCAGCGGAGGCAGGCCTCAACGCAGGCAGCGTCCCATCGATGCTGTCAACCAGCGCAGCCGCGAGCGCGGGGAGGCATCCGGCGGCGAGGCAGTCGCCCAACCCACTGACGTTGCCGGCGGCGCCCGCGCCGCCCGTCATCAACCGCCGCCTCGCAGCCCCCAGCGGCACTCGGTCCTGGGCCGTCAGGACGGCGACCAGCCGGCCTCGGCTCAGTCCCGCCTCCGCGCAAGAGGGACAGCAGCCGCAGTCGGTCCAGCCCGTCGTCCCTTCGCCCCGTCTCAACGGGGCAGCCATGCCCGGGCCGGGTCGAGTGCGATCCCCCTGGAAACGGACACCGACGGAGGCAGCGGCGCAGCCGGGCCGGAGCGCACGCAGGCCTTGCCCGTGCGGCGCGGCACCTACCCCGTGGGCTCCGCGGGCCGGCAGTCGCCGCAGGAGCCCGCTGCGGGTGGACCCTCACTCACGCCCCAGCGGCCGCAGCGGCCGAAGCGCGCCCGTCCCAGGTGGCGCCGGATCGTGGGCTGGACGGTCGTCGTCATCGTTGTCGCCCTGGCTCTCATCGCAGCGCGGGTCGCCTGGCTGTGGAACGACGTCTCCTCCCAGCTCCATCGCGTCGACGCCTTGTCCGGGGCGGCGGATACTCCGGGCGAGACCTGGCTCATCGTGGGTTCGGACGCGCGCGGAGGTGCTGTCCAGGACGAGACCGAGGGGGCTCGTGCCGACTCCGTCATGCTGCTGCACAAGGCGGAGAACGGACAGACGAGCCTGACCTCCTTGCCGCGTGACACCTTCGTGGACATTCCCGAGTACGGGGAGAACAAGATCAACGCCGCCTACTCCTTCGGCGGTCCCAAGCTGCTGGTCCAGACCGTGGAGAAGCTCTCCGGGCTGACCGTGGACCACTATGTGGAGGTCGGCATGACCGGGGTATCCCAGATGTCGACGCCGTCGGCGGGTCAACGTCTGCCTGGACTACGACGTCGCCGATGAGGACTCCGGCCTGGTCTGGGACACCTCTCAGGGCACGTGTCAGACGGTGGACGGGACGAAGGCACTGGCCTACTCCCGGATGCGAAAGTCGGACCCGACCGGTGACGTGGGTCGCGGTCAGCGCCAGCGCGCCGTCATCTCCGCAGTGGTCTCCAAGGCGGCAGCGCCGTCCACCGCCTCTCCTTCTCCCGGCAGGACGCGCTGGTCGACGCCGGTACGAACGCGCTCACGGTGGATCGCAGCGCCGGCACCATGAGCATCGCCCAGATGGTGCTGGCCTTCCGCTCCGCCTCCGATAGCGGCCTGACCGGGGCCCCGCCCATTGAGGATCCCGCCTACTCCCCGAGGACGCCGACATCGGCGAAACAGTGCTGCTGCGGGACACGACCGCACCGGACTTCTTCTCCAAGCTGCGCGACGGGAAGCGACGGCGGCGGACTTCAGCCAGTCCTGACGCTCAGTCGCCGAAGACGAACACGTGCGGGCCGGTTCCCGGGAGGGAACCGGCCCGCACGCCGTGGTGTTGGGACCGCTCAGCCGAAGTGGGGCCGGTTGGGGTCGGCCTGCCAGGAGGTGTAGGAGGAGGCGACGATGTCGTCCAGGTCGTGCTCGGCCCTCCATCCCAGGACCTCACCGATGCGGGTGGCGTTGCCGATGAGCTGGGGCGGGTCGCCGGCGCGGCGGGCGAGCTCCTCGGGTCCAGGTCCAGGCCCGTGGAGGCGATGACCTTGGAGACGACCTCCGCACCTCGAGGCGCCCTGGCCCGGTGCCGACGTTGAAGACGTGCTCGGCCTGATCTCCTGGCCGCCGGCCAGGTGGTCCAGGGCGGCGATGTGGGCGACGGCCAGGTCCTTGACGTGGATGTAGTCGCGCACGCAGGTGCCGTCGGGGTGGGGTAGTCGGTGCCGAAGATCTTGGGGGTCTCGCCCTTGGCGAGGCGGTCGAGACCATGGGGATGAGGTTGAGGGGTGGCCATGTCGCCCAGGTCGTCCCAGCCGGCTCCGGCGACGTTGAAGTAGCGCAGGCCCGCCCAGCGCAGTCCCAGGCCTTCTCGGCGTCGGCCATCATCCACTCCCCGATGAGCTTGGTCTCTCCGTAGGGGTTGATGGGGCGGCAGTCGATGTCCTCGGGAACGACCTCCACCGGGGGCATGCCGTAGACGGCGGCCGAGGAGGAGAAGATCATCTGCTTGACGCCGGCGGTCTCCGTGGCCAGCAGCATGTTGGCCAGGCCGCCGACGTTCTGCTGGTGACCAGGCGGGGCGCTCGACGGACTCGCCCACCTGCTTGCGAGCGGCGAAGTGGATGACGGCGGTGACGCCGTGCGAGTCCATGACCTCGGCGAGGGTCTGTGGGGCCTGGCCGCTGGCGACGTCGAGCTCGACGAGGGAAGCCCCCTTGACTCGCTCCGGCGTCCCGTAGGACAGGTCATCGACGACGACGACCTCCTCCCCGCGCTCGAGGAGAAGTCGGACCACGTGCGCGCCGATGTAGCCGGCGCCTCCAGCAACAAGAATGCTCATGCCCCCAGTCTACCCACGCTCGCTCAGAAACGAACAGAAACGAACGCGAGATCCACGCGTCAGTGCGTTCCTCACCCAACACCCCGCACACTTGGTACGCCGGTGTACACTGACACCACAACACCCCCCAGGCCTCTCGCTCGCCAGAGCACGCCCAAATCGGGGGGTTTTTACACGCCACCACCTTACCATTGGAGGATGAATCCTCCAGGTCAACGTTACGATAAACCAGCACTCGACGAGAACGAGCTCATTGAGCGTTACATTGAACGCGGACTCATCATCACGGACCGGAATCGCGCTGCCAGATACCTCCGACACATCGGATACTATCGGCTCTCTCCTCACAATCCCCTTCCAAGCCGACCGAACCACCCTCCTTCAAGTCGGGCTACCACCTGACGACATCCTCTATATCTACGTGTTCGATCGCCAGCTGCGCCTCCTGACAATGGACGCCCTTGAACGCGTCGAGCACCTCACAGAACGCGAACGGCAGCGCACTCCTTCAGATCGCGGCGAACAGGTGGATCACCTCCACTACCCTGATGCCCTCTGCACTCACCTCGCCACCTACTCGTCTCCAGTGACACCACCGTCTTGGCTGGTCATCCGAGCCTGCTCACCGCTGGCGAACTTCATCACCTTTACACCGACCTGACCCTCAGGTATCGCAAGAAAAATTGCGAGAGGTTCAGCCTCCTGACCAGGTGCTGCAATCCTGGCTCAAGACCTACGTGAGGGTACGCAACATCTGCGCCCACCACGGACGTCTCTGGAACAGGTTCCTCGGCGATATCCAGTCATCCCAAGAAGCCCGACCGTCCGTTGGCTCACCGATCGCAGCACCTTTGATACCGGCAACCCAAGAGCCTTAGAACGAAAGAGGTTCTACCCTGTTCTCGTCTCTCTTCAGTCGATCTTGTTCACCATCAGCCCACACTCAACGTGGGCTCTGAGAATCGCACTCTCTTTTAGGCGAATATCAACGCGTCCCACTGAATGCCCTGGGAATGAAAGCCGACTGGGACGCCGATGAGTTCTGGCAAGAGGCCTTCAGCGCCGGCTCCTGACACGGCCAGCGACCTTCGCGCACGTCGCGCGAACGGTTGATCGTCAATCCTGCAGCCGCTCGCGCAGGGCGGCGCCCTTGGCGTGGGCGACCTCGCTGAGGTCTGCCTGGAAGGCCCGCATGGCAGCGCCCAGGGCGGGCGGCCTCCGGCCCTGGCCGGAGGCGAGATACGCACCGCCAGCAGCCCCGCATTGCGGGCCCCGCCGATGGAGACCGTGGCCACCGGCACTGCGGGCATCTGCACGATGGACAGCAGGGAGTCCATGCCGTCGAGGTACTTCAGCGGCACCGGCACCCCTGATCACCGGCAGCTCGGTGACGGCCGCCAGCATCCCGGGCGGGTGGGCCGCCCCCGGCGCCTGCGATGATGACGCGCAGCCCCGCTCAGCAGCGGCACGCCCGTAGTCGATCATCTCGGTGGGCATGCGGTGGGCGGAGACGACGTCGGCCCTCGTAGGCCACCTTGAACTCGTCGAGGACCTCGGCGGCGGCCCCCATGACCGGCCAGTCCGAGTCCGACCCCATGACGATGCCGACCACCGGCCGCGCCACGTCCTGCGTGCCCGTCATCGCTGCGCTGGGCTCACTCATGAAATGTCCTCCCTGTCGTGTCCTGCGTGCTGTGGTCTGAATACGTCCGGCTCAGGCGTCCCCACGCAGGATGGCGACGGCCCCGCGCGCCTGCTCGACGACGTCGGCGATCTCCTGGTCCGGACCGACCGTCATGGTGACGTGCCCGAGCTTGCGACCCGCTCGCCACTGCTTGCCGTAGAGGTGGATGCGGGCCTCGGGATGCGCGGCCATCGGGCCGCCAGGGCATCGGGCCCCGGCTCGCGCCGGCCGCCGATGAGGTTGACCATGACGGTGGTGGGCGCCGTGGCCTCCGTGGCGCCCAGCGGCAGGTCGAGAACCGCCCGCAGGTGCTGGGCGAACTGGCTGGTGACGGACCCGTCCTGGGTCCAGTGCCCGGAGTTGTGGGGACGCATCGCCGGGACTCGTTGACGTACAGGCGCGTGGGCTCCCCGAAGGTCTCCACGGCGAAGAGCCTCGACGGCGAGCACCCCGGTCACCCCGGCGCGCTCGGCGACCGTGCGGCCGATGAGCTCGGCCTCCTCGACAGCGATCGAGTCAAGACCGGGCGCCGGCGCCAGGACCTCAGCGCACATGCCCTCCTCCTGGACCGTCTGGGCCACCGGCCACCCGCCACCTGCCCGCTGGGGGTGCGGGCCAGCAGGACCGCGAGCTCACGGGTGAAGGGGATCGCCTGCTCCACCAGCAGACTGGTCACCGCCGCACCTCCGAGGCTGCCTCCCCGCCGGCCCCGCGGCCGTCGCCCTGGCCCGCTCGGGCGCGCGCCGCCGAGGCGATCCACTCGGGCCGCCTCGCCCTGGCGCAGGGACTCGGCGCTGCGCACCAGCAGCACCCCGTGGCCGTCATAGCCTCCACGCGGCGTCTTGAGGACCACGGGCCAGCCGTGCTCGGCGGCGAAGGCCTCAATGGCGTCGACCATCTGCTCGGCGCTCTCCTGCTGCGGCCCGCCGATCTCCGCCCAGGCGGGCTGCGGGAGCCCGGCCCCACTCATCATCCTCCGCATGGCGAGTCTTTGTCGCGGGCCAGGGTCAGGGCCTGCGGGGTGGGCTGGACACTGACCCCCTCGGCCTGGAGCCTCTCCAGGAGGGCCGAGTCCTGGTGCTCGTGCTCGAAGGTGAGGACCGAGGCCGGTCCACCTGCGGGCCCGTCACTACCGTCCCCGGTGACGACGGCGCGTACGGCCGCCTCGTCGTCGGCGGCTCCGACGGGGGCGTCCGGGGTCACCTGTCCGGTGGACCCGTCCGCGGCCTCCACCAGCGCCCTGAGGTGAATCCCCAGAGCACTGGCCTCCTCCTGCATCATGCGGGCCAGCTGCCCGCCTCCGATCACGGCGACGATGGGTGCGCTCACGCCCCAAGGCTACCCGCATGTCGCTCATCCTCACCGCGCACGGGTCCAGACCGTAGGGTGGGGGCCGTGACCCCACCCGTCTCAGAGTCCTCCGCGTCCTCCAGCGCCCGGCATGCCCCGCCCTCGTCTTCGACGCACGGCGCCGCCTCGGGGCCGCACCACTGGCTCCAGGTCCTGGCGGTCTGGGCCGCGGCGAGCGCCGTGTCCCTCCTCATCCTGCGGCTGGGCGCCCAGGACACGCCCGCGACCCCGTGGGCCGGGGCCGCGCCGTCCTGGGAGGAGCACCTGCGCTTCTGGGACTCGGGCTGGTACAACCGGATCGTCGAGGAGGGCTACCCGGAGCGGCTGCCCGTGAGCGGTGACGGGCGGGTGGCCCAGAACACCTGGGCCTTCATGCCGCTGCTGAGCGCAGCGGCCTCCCTGCTGGGCTGGACCGGCTGGTCCTTCTACGTGCGTGCCGCCCTCGTATCGGTCCTGGCCTCGGCGGCGGCGGCGGTCGTCATGGACCGCTGGCTCTCACCGGTGACGGGCAGGCGGACCTCCCTGTGGGCGGTGGCCCTGGTCTGGTCCTCGCCGTGCGCCGCGGTCCTCCAGGTCCCCTACGCCGAGTCCCTGGGACTGGTGCTGGTGGGTCTGACGCTGTGGCTGGCTAGCCGCGGGCGGTCACTGACGGCGATTCCCCTGGCGCTGGCCGCCTGCTTCGCCCGCCCCGTCGGAGTCCCCCTGGGGGCGGCCCTGGGGCTGTGGTGGGCCTGGGAGGTGGCTCTGCGCCCGCGGCTGGGTCCCGCCCACCTGGTTCGAGCGTCTGGCGCCCGGCCACGTCCCGCAGGCGCCGGGCGCACGCCTGCGACTGCTGGTGCTGGCCCTGCTCACCTGCTCGGCGGCCCTGAGCTGGCCGGTCATCGCCTGGCTGGTCACGGGGCGCCAGGACGCCTACACGGCCACTGAGACCTCCTGGCGCGGCGCGGACCTGGCGCCCGTCGTGCAGTGGGCGACCCGCCTGGGCGACTGCGGGCCCGCACCTGGGACCGGCCCTGCTGGCCGTCGTGCTGCTCGCGGTGGGCCTGCTGCTGAGCGCCTGAGCCTGCGGACCCTGGGGCCCGCGGTCTGGTTCTGGTGCCTGGGCCACCTGCTCTACCTCCTGGTCTTCTTCGACCCGACGACGTCGGTGCTGCGCCTCCTGCTGCCCCTGGCCCCGGCGGGCTGGGCGCTGGCCGTGGCGGCCGGGCAGCACCCGCCGGCGGCTGGCCCTGCTGGCGGCGGGCATCGCCGGCCAGCTGCTGTGGGTCTCGTGGGTGTGGGACCTGGGCAGCGTCAGTGTTCACTGGGTGCCGTGAGCGGCCCCGGTTTGCGTGACCTGACTGTGATCGACATAGGATGCCCGCCATGACGCGCTCCTCCGGCAATTCCTTGACCCAGAGGCTCATCGCCCTCGTCAAGGAGTTCATGCAGTTCGGCATGGTGGGCGCTGCGGCCCTACGTGATCGACGTCGGCCTGTTCAACCTGCTCCAGCACGGCCCCACCGGTGTCCTCTCCGGTCACCCCAACTCCGCCCAGCTGCTGGCCTCCTCGACCGCGACCGTCTTCTCGTGGATCGCGAACCGCTACTGGACCTACCGGGGTCGCACCCGGAAGAACGTCGCCCGCGAGGCCACGCTGTTCGTCCTGGCCAACCTGGGCGGCATCGCCATCACACAGTTCTGCCTGCTGTTCACCCATCACGTCCTGGGGCTGACCTCCCCGCTGGCGGACAACGTCGCGGCCTACGTCGTCGGCTTCGGCCTGGGGACGGCATTCCGCTTCGTCTTCTACCACTACATCGTCTTCACCGGGCACAAGGACCACTCCCCCGACGACGACGCCGACAGCACCGACACCCAGGGGCAGGCAGGCGGCGAGGCCGCGTCTTCGGCCGTTCCCGTCTCAGCTCGCTCCTGAGGCCCAACAAGACCGGCCCGGTTGGCAGCGACCTGAGGGGTGCCCGATGCCACAGCCCGAGGGGATCGCTCACGGCATGGCCGCCGGGGCAGCGTTTAGCCTTGCACGGTGACTGCCCTGACTTCCCTTGGCACCGGCGCTGAACCCTGCCCACCGCCCTCCCTCCGTCCACGCACCGATGCTCGGCCCCGAGTGGCTCGACGCCACCTTCATCATCAAAGCCTTCGTCGGCTGGATCGGCCCCTGGGCCATCCTCGGCGTCATGCTCGTCATCTTCGCCGAGACCGGCCTGCTCATCGGCTTCTTCCCTGCCCGGTGACTCACCGCTGTTCACCCTGGGGATGTTCGTGGCCATCGGCGAGACCAACCCGGCCGAAGGAGTTCCGTCCCCATCTGGGTGGCAGCCCCCTCGTGTGGCTCGCGGCCGTCGCCGGCAACCAGACCGGCTACCCTCATCGGCCGCAAGGCGGGACCCGCGATCTTCAACAAGCCCGACTCCCGTCTGTTCAAGCAGGAGTACGTGGACCGTACTCGGACTTCTTCGAGCGCCACGGCGGCAAGGCCGTCACCCTGGCCCAGTTCGTGCCGATCGTGCGCACCTTCACGCCCGTCATCGCCGGTGTCGGCAAGATGCGCTACCGCCACTTCATCACCTTCAACATCCTGGGCGCCACCTTCTGGGCCTTCGGCATCACCTGGCTGGGCTACTTCCTGGGAACGATCAAGTGGATCCAGGACAACATCGACGCCATGATCCTCGTCATCGTCTTCATCTCGGTGGCGCCGATGCTTATCTCCGGCATCTCGCAGTTCGTCAAGTCCCGCCGCCAGAAGTCCTGACGCCCCGCCCCTCAGCCCTCACCTCGTCGTCGCGCGAGGGTTCAGCGGCGACTCAGAAGCGACGACGCCGGCCCACCGAGACCAGCGCGCCCTGCGGCAGGACGTTGTTGGGGTCCAGGGACTTGGGGACGGCGTTGAGCAGGATGGAGAAGACGGCCGGGCTGCGCTGCGACAGCTCGATGCGGCCGCCGTCGGCCTCGACGAGGTCCTTGGCCAGGGCCAGCCCGACACCGGTGGAGCCGTAGCCGGAGACGTGCCGCTCGAAGACGTGCGGCGCGATGTCCTCGGCCACGCCTTCGCCCTCGTCGGCGATGTCGATGAAGACCGCGTGACCGCCGTTGGCCCCGCGCACACTCACCGAGGTCGTCCCGGCCCCGTAGCGCAGGGAGTTCTCGATGACGGTGGCCAGCACCTGAGCCAGGGACCCGGGCGTGGCCAGGACCGGGTGGCTGATCTCATCGGAGAAGGTGATGGTGCGCCCGGCCTGCTCGAAGGCCGGCTCCCACTCCTCGCGCTGCTGAGCGAAGATGTCCTTGAGGTGAAGCGCCTCCGTGGTCCCGCCCCCGGAGCGGCGCGAGACCTTGAGCAGGTCCTCGACGACGCCGGTGAGCCTCGACCTGCTCCAGGCAGGCGTGCGCCTCGGCACGCACCTCCTCCTCGCCGGCGAGCAGCTCGATCTCCTCCCAGGCGCAGCGACAGGCTGGTCAGCGGTGTGCGCAGCTGGTGGGAGGCATCGGAGGCGAACTGCCGCTCAGCGGCGATGCGTCCAGCCACACGCTCGGCCGAACGCACCAGCTCAGCCTGGACCAGGTCGATCTCCTCGATCCCCGAGGAGCGCAGCCTCGGGCGGACCTGGCCGCTGCCGAGCTGCTCGGCCTCGGCGGCCAGGTAGATGAGCGGGCCGAGATGCGCCTGGACACCCGGGAGGCCACCACGGAGGCCGCCGTGAACGCGGGTACCGGTGAGCACCAGAACCGTGAGGATGACCGTGCCGATGATGACGACCGGTCGCCGCTTCCAGCGGAGCGCAACGCGCTGACGATCCAGGCGCCCCCAGCGGCAGTCCCAACAGGAGGACCGCCACCGACACCGCCGACATCGTCATCGTCATGGCGTAACGACGCATGGCAAGCCCTCCTTCAGCCCCGATCAGCTCATCGAGGCGCCTTGGGAACCCAGCACTCCTCCCGGGAGGTCATCCTCGTCAGCGACTCAGCTGGCGGTCAGGAGGTAACCGTCCTCCTGGGCCAGCAGAAGCGCGGGCCGCTCCTCGTCGTCACCGAGCTTGCGACGCAGCCAGGTCACGTGCATCTGGAGGGTCTGGGGACTACCGGTGGGGTCTCACCCCAGACCTCCTTGAGGATGTCCTCACCGGAGGCGACCTTGCCGCCAGCGCGCACCAGGACCCGGAGCAGCTCGAACTCCCGGGTCGTCAGCGCAGCTCGCGCGAGCCGACGAAGGCCCGGTGAGCGGCGACGTCAACCCGGATCTCCCCTGACGCTCAGCTCGTCCTCGGTGGCCTCCCCGAGGCGCGGCGGACCTGTGCCCGCACGCGAGCCAGCAGCTCGGCCAGGCGGAAGGGCTTGGTGACGCAGTCATCAGCCCCGGCGTCCAGACCGACGACGAGGTCGGAGTCCTCACTGCGGGCGGTGAGCATGAGGATCGGGATCGTCAGCCCCTGGGCCCGCACCTGACGGGCCACGTCCAGGCCGTCGATGTCCGGCAGTCCCAGGTCCAGGACGATGATGTCGGCGGCCGAGACCTCCTCGAGGGCGCCTTTACCGGTGCCGTGGGTCAGGGACCTCAGCAGCCCCTCGCGTCCGAAGGCGCGGGCGAGGGGCTCGGAGATGGCAGGGATCGTCTTCGACGAGCAGAACAGTTGTCACATCCGCGATGTTAGGTGACGACGCACCCCTCCGCCATCGTCTCAGAGGTGGAGAAGATATCAAGACGTGACCACCTCCGAGGCATCGGCTCCCCGAGCCTCCTGCAGCCAGACCACGTTTCGGCGAGGATACCGCGGAAAACCCCAGGATCGACCAGCCCCTTCACGAGCCGAAGGGACAGAAAAATCACGAGATGGTAACGGAACGAGGGGTTCGACCTCAGGGCGGGTCGGCGAGGTCCGCTCCAGCGACCAGGGCACGATCTGCCCCAGCCCCTGGCCACGACCTCATGGCACTGCCTCACCCGGTACCGCCCCGCCCGGGCGAGCGGAGAATGGCCATGGCGGTGCACTCGTCCAGGCGGATGCCGCCTGGCTCGGCCGCGTCCACGAGCCGGGAGGCCAGGTTGACGGTGGGACCGAAGACGTCGCCGGAGCGGGAGATGACCCGCCCTCGACGAGGCTGGCCCTGCACCCGGATCGCATCCGGCCCCTTCTGGATCTCTTCGACTAAGGCGGTGACGACGTCGGCGGCGATCAGCAGGTCGTCGGAGATGCTGCATGACGGCGTCCCCGATCGTCTTGACCACCCGCGCGCCCCGCGAGGTGATGACGTCCCGGGCCGTGTTCTCGAAGTCCTCGAGCATGTGGGTCAGGGCGGCCTTTCGCTCATGCCCTGAGCGCGCTGGGTGAAGGAGACGATGTCAACGAAGCCCAGGGAGCGGATGAGCGGGTAGAGGTCGAGCCGGTGTCCTCCTGCCCCGGGTCGCCACCTCCGCATCGGTGCGCCCCAGGATGGAGGCCATGTGACGGCGCCACACGTAGGTCAGCTGGCGCGACAGGAGCCCACGAGGCCGTCGATGCGGTCGAGGGGCCACCAGCCGTGCGGCAGTGTCATCCAGCCCGAGACGCTCACTGAGGTCCGTGACGAAAGTCTCCAACTCGCCACAGAACCAGGCGGTCCATGGTGGTGGACTGGGCCCTGAGGAGCTCGAGCGCGCTGGCCGAGGCCAGGGAGGAGTCACTGGTCTCATCCAGCAGCGCCACGGTGTCTTGAAGTGCGGCAACATCCTGGTCAGTGAAGCGGACCTCATCGGGTTGGACATCGGCGAAGCCCATGGCGCGCCAGAACTTCTGCGCCACCTCCATGCTGGTTCCAGCTCGCTGAGCCAGCTCGGTCAGGGTGAGGCTGGGGGGCGCCCCCAGCAGCAGGCTCTCGTGTCCCACCAGGGTGGTTCTCTCCGCGGGGTCCACCTCAGCAGCGGCCTCGCCCTCGACACGATGCGCGCCCTGGTGAGCCATCTGCTGGGAGACACCCCCGCGGGAGTCCGGTGCGAGCCCCTCGCTCGCTTGGCTGTCTAATGTCACCCTGCCACAGTAGCGCAGATCACACGCTCATGCCCATTGGGCGACAGACCGCATTCACCAGCAACGAGTTCATGATTCTCACGACCCCCTCAGCCCTCCATTCGCACGAGGGTCACATCGCCGGCGCGAACCTCGGTGTCACCGGCCTGGGGCGCAGTACGAGGGCGGGGGTGACGTCGATAGCCAGCCCACCGATCTCACCGTCAGGAGCCTGGACACTGACCCTGCTTCCCCAGGGTGGTCAGCGCCTCGCGCAGCCGGCGCCCGAGCGCGCCGCCCTGATGCGTCGACATTCCCGCCGACCTCCTCCCACTGTCCGACGAGTTGGGCCAGGTGGTGGCCGATCGCCGTCAGAACGATCTCCACGGCGTCTTCCGGATCGGGTCCGCTCCCCGTACCGACCGCGCCCAACGTGCGCAGGGAGCCGGCCCAGGGCACCGGCAGCTCCTCAGCCGCCCTGCCCGATGTTGACGCCGACCCGAGGATGACCATGGGGCGCCTCATCACGGTCGGCTGGAAGCGCATCTGGAGCGAGGACGCGGGCGGCAACCCCTCGCGGCGGCTTCCCGCATGATGAGCTCACTGAGGACGCCGGCGATCTTGCGTGTGCAGGCCCAGCCGGGCACTGCGGGCACGGCCGCCGGGTCATCGGGCAGGGCGACGACGTCGTTGGGCCATTTGGTCCCCACACGCCAGGGCAGGTCCTCGACGAGGGGGTCAGAGCGTCCCGGACGGCCAGGCCGCCCAGCAGCGGCAGCCAGCGGCACTGGGCGGGGACGAGGGGCCTGAGCACCACGGGAGACCAGAGGGCACTCCGTCGTCGGGGTGACCCAGGCGCGCCCGGACCTCCCTCTGCCGGCGGTCTGAGCGAGTGCTCGCAGTGCCGACAGGTGCGGCCAGGACGTCCGCTCAGGTCCCGTGAGGGCTGCGCGCAGGTCGTCCTGGGTGGATCCGGTGACGGGAACGGTGTCGAGACGCGAGAATGGGCTTCCGCCTGAGATCATGATCCGAGACTACCGGCCCGTATAGTCTGGCGACGTGATTCTCCTGGCTTCGAAGTCATCCGGCCGACTGGCCACCCTGCGAGCCGCAGGGGTCGAGCCGTTGGTGCGGGTCTCCGACGTCAACGAGGAGGCCGTGCTCGACGAGCTGATCCGACGGCGCCGCGAGGCCGGGCTAGCGGCCCCGACCGCCGCCGAGCAGGTCCAGGCCCTGGCTCGGGCTAAGGCCCTCGACGTCATGGCGTCCACCGACCCGCAGGAGGCCGAGGTGGTCGTGGGCTGCGACTCCATGCTGGAGATCTCCGGCCAGGTCGTCGGAAAGCCCATCGACGCCGCCGATGCCCGTGAGCGCTGGCGGATGATGAGCGGGAGCACCGGCACCCTGCACACGGGGCACTTCCTGGTGCGCACCGCCGACGGCGCCATCGCCGAGGGGGTCAGCTCGGCCACCATCCGCTTCGGCTCCCCGTCCCCGGCTGAGATCGAGGCCTACATCGCCACCGGGGAACCGCTGTGGTGCGCCGGAGCCTTCACCATTGACGGCCTGGGCGGCGCGTTCATCGAGGGGATTGACGGCGACCCTCACGGAGTCGTCGGCATCTCCCTGCCGTTGCTGCGCCGCCTTCTGGCGGACCTGGACGTGGTCTGGACAGACTTGTGGGCGCCGCCACCGATGACGAGACCGGCTGACGACGCCCACTGATCGCGCAGGAGCCTCAGGAGGCCGAGGCCGCCGAGAGCCCACAGGAGGAGTCCGGGGCCCGGGCGATGACCCTCGCGAGCTCGGCCAAGGCGACCTGCTGCTCACGGCTGAGACGGTCGACGACATGGCGGCGTACGCCGTCGAGGTGTACCGGAGCCGCCTCTCGCAGGAAGCTGAGGCCCTGCGGCGTCAGCGTGCAGTTGACGCCGCGACGGTCGGAGTCACAGGAGCTGCGCTCGACGTACCCCACGTTCTCCAGGCGTCGGACCGTGTGGGTCAGCCGTGAGCGGGAGTGCGAGACGTGCTCGGCGAGATGGACATGCAGAGTCTGCTCAGGAGCCTCGGACAGGCGCACCAGGATCTCGTACTCGTGCATGGAGATGCCGCACCCGGCCTCGAGCTCACGATTGAGACGGGCGGTGACGGAGGTGGAGGCCGCCAGGAAGGAGCGCCAGGCATCCATCTCGATCTCATCGAGCCGACGGAAGCCCTTCTGCTCCAAGGAGTCGCTCTGGCCGCAGCCACCGGCCGACTCCAGACCGTCCTCGGGAGATCCCGCAGCCCCGGCCAGTTCTTGGCCGTAGGTGGCCTCAACGGCTTCCTGATCGCTCTGAGTCCACGTCATCTCGACATCCTCGACGCAGGCCGTCGGTTCCACCATCGTCCGCTCTGCGGTAATCACCTTTATCGACTCCTCTCAGCACCGACCTGTGGCAGGTCGCGAACCCTCGAGCACGAACTTGTTGATCGACTTTGGCTTTCATACTAGCGCGGCTCCACTTCTTTTTTATCACACTCGGTCGGAGACTCAGCACTCCACCACAGTGACCCACAGCATCAGGCAACCTTGGAAACACAGGCAACCCCTCCACTTTTCGTTGATACTGAGCGGATCTCGGAGATCCACTTCTGTGCAGGAAAACAATTCAGGCACTGACTTCATGTCACCTGACATACATCAGTTTGACATCCCAAATACCCACCTTTGTTACGCTATCATCCCCATCTACCGATGATTGGCTGGGGGTCTATAATTCATTTTCACGTCTTCGCGTCACTTCCTTCAAGGCAGTAATGAATCTCCGTCAGAATTCCCTCCAGTAAGCGATCACTATTCCTTCATGTACCGATAGGGAGACTGCCTGGATTCCGCACCATCTCCGGGTGGCGTTGACGGGATGGATGGAATCACTGGCGGCGCAGGACGGGACGCCGGCCCTGAGTGATGTCTCCGCTGACAGGATCGACGGCGAGCATCGCCCACGACTCCCTCCGCGCCGCACTCGGAGGCCGGAACATCAGCAGAACCAATGAATACGAGGCCGACCTGCCGTGAAGGCGAAGGCTGGACCAGGGCGAGACTGATCGCTCCGAGGAGCAAACCGTGAGCGACGACCTCGCCGGAGCCGACCGACAGACCCGCCTCAGCCGCCCTTCCGGGCAGGAGATGGATGGGGTTCCGGTCTCCGCCGGCCTGCGCCCAGGAGACCACATCGGAGTCAGTGAGCCGGTAGAACACGCAGCCCGTCGACGTATCAAATCCGGCCCCGGGGCCGCGGAGTGTCCTGTTTCGACGGCGTCTGGTCGAGGCGGCGACGTCCGGCGGGCGGTTCATGGGTCACCCGCCAGTACCGCCCCTCCACCGGCACCTCGACCGTCGCCTGGATGAGCTCCCACCCGGCGCGCCCGACCTGCCGGATCGAGATTCCGTCGGCCGCGGCCGGCCCCGGGGCGACCCCGCCACCCGTGAGGCTCGCAGTCATCCGGCAACGGCGGTGCACCAGGCCCTCCCAGGCGGCCTCTCCCCGGCAGTCCCACAGCCGGCTTTGGATCCGGCGCAGGGCCTGCACGGCGGGGAGGATTGCTGTCGCTCCCCGCCGGGCCTGGCGGTGAGCCTCGCGGTCGGACTGTCCGGAGGAGCCGGTTGCGAGCACCCCACTCAGGACTGCTGCGAGCCGCTCGACGGCGTCGTCACAGGAACTGAGACCGTTCACCCTCGCGATACTAGGCACCCATTTCGAGGAGACGACGAAGCCCCGCCGACGTCATGTCGACGGGGCTCGCTACCCGGCCGCGACCGCGTTCGCTGCGCGATGCTCAGCGGGTCTCGCGGTGCTCAGTGTGCTTGCCGCAGCGAGCACAGAACTTGGCGATGCTGAGACGGTCGGGGTGTTCCGACGGTTCTTCTTGGTGATGTAGTTGCGCTCCTTGCACTCCGAGCAGGCCAGAGTGATCTTGGGGCGAACGTCGGCGGACTTGCTGGCCACGTTTGTCTCCTCGTGTCGATCCTCGAGCATGCGACGGAACGCTGTACTCGAAAGCTTGCGTAGCGGGGAGGGACTCGAACCCTCGACCTCACGATTATGAGTCGCGCTCTAACCACCTGAGTCTACCTCGCCATAGGAACACAATGGGGGCCAGTGGCCCCGCTGTGAGAGACCCCGAAACGGGAATCGAACCCTTGACCTTCTCCTTACTCATGGAGACGCTCTGCCGACTGGAGCCTATCAGGGGCAACGAGCCGAATCCTAGGCAGATTCGAATCGCTCTGGCACTTCGTTCCGCCGTGGCTTCGCTCACTGCGGTCCTCACCGATGGCGAGGTGCGATCACGAGTGATCGCCGTGCGGGTGAGGGATTCGAACCCCCGTAGCATTACGCGGCTGATTTACAGTCGCTCCCCATTGGCCGCTCGGGCAACCCGCTTGGCTCCGCGCTCCGACCTCTCGGTCATCGCTTGGCGCCGTGGAAGAATAGCAAGGCAGCGGCGCGAAACGCCAATCGCCCCCTGTAGGACCCTCCTCACAGAACAACCCACTCTAGACTCGGGGCGACCGAAGTCCCCACCCCGGAAAGGACTGCCGCCATGGCCAACGACTCCTCCTTCGACGTCGTCTCCCGTCTCGACCGTCAGGAGGTGGACAACGCCGTCAACCAGTGCGCCAAGGAGATCTCCCAGCGCTACGACTTCCGCGGCGTTGACGCCTCCGTGAGCCTGTCGGGCAGACACCATCACCCTGGAGGCCAACACGGCCGAGCGGGTCCTGGCGATCCTGGACGTCCTGGGTCCAAGCCTTCCGCCGCGGCGTCTCCCTCAAAGCCCTGGATCTGGGGACAAGGAGCCGCGCCCCTCGGGCAAGATCTCACTGCCTGGCCTGCCCGCTGCGCGAGGACTCACCCAGGAGGTGGCCAAGAAGATCACCAAGGCGATCCGTGACGAGGGGCCCCAAGAGCGTCAAGGCCACGATCCAGGGCGACGAGGTGCGCGTGACCTCCAAGTCCCGCGACGACCTCCAGACGGTGATCGCCCTGCTGAAGAACCTCGACGTCGACGCCGCCCTCCAGTTCGTCAACTACCGCTGAGCGGTGCTCGCCCCCGGCGACTAGGCCGACAGCAGTGTCAGGACGGCCTTGACGCGGCGGTGGACGGCGGCGTCGGGCAGCAGGCCGAGCTTGGCGAAGATCCGCTGGGTGTGCTTCTCCACGGCCCCCTCGGTGACCACCATGATCTTGGCGATGCCGGCGTTGGTGTGGCCCTCGGCCATGAGGGCCAGGACCTCCCGCTCGCGGGGCGTGAGCTCGGTGAGCGGGTCGTCTCGCCGGCCTCGCTGGAGGACCTGGGAGACGACGTCGGGGTCCAGGACGAGCTCGCCGCGCGCCACCCGCTCGACCGCGCCGAGGAAGGCGTCGATGTCGCCGACCCGGTCCTTGAGGAGGTAGCCCAGGGCGCCGCCGCCGTCGGCCAGGAGCTCGGGCAGGTAGCCGGCGACGACGTACTGGCTCAGCAGCAGGATGGGGGCACCCGGCCACTGGGCGCGGATGCGGGTGGTGGCCCGCAGGCCCTCGTCGGTGTGGGAGGGCGGCATGCGGATGTCGGCGACGACGACATCGGGCCGCAGCCGCAGGGCCTCGCTCACGAGGGCCTCGCCGTCCCCCACTCCCCCGACGACCTCGTGGCCGCCGTCGGCCAGGATGAGTGCCAGTCCCTCGCGCAGGAGGACGGAGTCATCAGCGATCAGAACGCGCACGGGATTCTCGCCTCCAGTGTGGTCGGTCCGCCGGTCGGGGACGTGATGAAGAGCCTACCGTCGACCCCGTTGAGGCGCTCGACCAGGCCGGCCAGGCCATGTCCTTTGGCGGTCGAGGCCCCTCCGATGCCGTTGTCACTGATCCTCACGAGCAGGGCGCCGTCAACGATACGGGCATCGACGCCGGCGGCCGTGGCCCCGGAGTGCTTTGTTGAGGTTGGCCAGCGCCTCACTGACCACGAAGTAGGCGGCCTGGGAGACGTGGTCGGGCAGGTCGGGCAGCTCGGTGCTCACGGTGACGGGGACGGAGGAGCGGGTGGCGGCCTCGGTGATGGCGGCTGCCAGGCCGCGGTCGATGAGGACTGGTGGGGCGATGCCGCGGGAGAGCTGGCGCAGCTCGTCGAGAGTCTGCTGGGTCTGCTCCATGGCGCCCTGGATGATGGCCGACGCGGCCGCCGGGTCCTTCTCGGCCTGCCGATGGGCACGGGCCAGGTCCATGCGCAGGCGCACAAGGCGCTGCTGGGGGCCGTCGTGGATGTCGCGCTCCAGGCGGCGGCGGGTGTCGGCCTCGGCGCGCTGGACGGCCGCCCGGGAGGTCTGGAGGCGGCTGACCTCGCTGCGCCAGGAGAGCATGGCGCGGATGAGACCCGTCTGCATGGCGGCCAGGCCCCGCAGGACGGCGGGGGCGGTCAGGGAGAAGACGATGCCGCAGGTGAGGTTGAAAGCGATGTCCCAGAACAGCTCCGGCTGCAGGCCCAGAAGATGAGCCAGTCCCTGACGCTGCCCCACGGCCGGATCGAGGACCAGGTCAAGGGTGATGTCGGCAATGGGGGCCAGGAGACCTGCCACGGCCAGGGCCAGCCAGACGACGCTGATGATCCAGGTGATGAGGGAGACCGGGAAGTAGATGACGGCCCACAGCAGGTCCATCCAGCGCTGAGGGTCGCGCAAACGCCGGAAGAGCCGACGGCGCGCGGAGGCCCCCGGCTCGGGCTCGAGGTAGCCGCCGGGTACCGGCTCGCGACCGTCCACGCGCGCCACGGCGAGGCGGGCGATGTTGGCGAAGCCCCCGGCGATGCTCAGGTCGATGATGAGCAGCAGCAGCCCCACCCAGATGATGGTGGTGACCACACCGAGGGCGGTCAACGGCACAACCAGGTAGAAGGCGAGCAGGCTCAGTGGCCCGCTGAGGAGGAGGAAGGCGGCGTCCCTGCCGAGCTGGCGGTAGCGCGCGGCCCATGCTGATCGGTTCATGCCTCATATCCTCCTCAGGGCCGGAATCACGCCCAATCCTGCCACCTGGCGGAGCCATGGTGGGGCTAGCCCGACACTGCCTTGAAGCGGGCGGCTCAGCCACCGAGTCGGGCGGTCAGGCTGCGAGCGAGCTCATCGGCCCATCTGCCGTAACGGGCCTCGCCGGGGCGGCTGAGGCAGTACAGGAGGTTGCCCAGGCGGTCGAGGAGCTCGTAGGCCTCGCGGCGCTCCAGCAGCCGTTGCAGGTCGGCGGCACCCGTGTCCTGCGCAAGCCGCGAGCGCCGCGAGTACCGCGAGTATTCAGTGACGAAGGCGGTGACGTCGTCGGGCGTCATGGGCAGGTACCAGGGCCCGCCGATCACCCGGCCCCCGATGAGGGCCAGGTCCTTGGCGGTGTCGCCGGGCCCGGACCACTCGAAGTCGATGAGTCGCGGCAGGCCGTCGGGGCCGAGGATGACATTGGGGGCGACGGCGTCGCCGTGGATGAGTCGGTGGGTGGGGACCGCCTCGAAGGCCGGGGCGAGGCGGTCGAGCTCACGGCGCCAGGCGGGCAGGAGCTCGCGGACGCGGGGGTCGGTGAGAGTCTGCGGATGATGCTCTCCCCACCAGGTCGCCAGCTCCTCCCCCTGTTCGTCGGCACTCGGCACGAAGGCGGCCGACGGCGCGGGGCCCGGCGGCGAGGGCCTCGTGCAGGGCGGGCGATCTGGTGGGCGAGGGCGGTGGCGAGCCGCCGGTTCCAGTCGGTGGCGCGCAGGGCCCGGCCGGGGACGTGAGTGGTCACCATGTAGGGGGTGCCCAGCGGGTTGTCGCTGCCGGTCTCCAGGGCGACGGCACTGGTTCCCAGCTCGGGCGGGACGCGTCTGAGAACCTCGAACTCGGCCGTCATCGAGCGGGGCATGTCATGAGGCAGGTGCCGCGGAAGGCGCAGGACCCGGGTCTGCTCCCCGGAGCCGATTCGCCAGGCCGTGTAGCTCTCTCCGGTCCCCAGCCGCTCGACCGGTCCGGTCGTCACGCCGCGCAGCTCACCGGCGTCGACAGCGGCCCTGATGCGTGGGGCGATGTCGTCGCCGGTTCCGGTGGGAGGTGGAGTGTCCACTGCCCTATCTCATCATCACTGGCGAGGCCGCCACTAACGACGACACGGACACTGCCGCCCGACCTGTGCTGTCCTACGGCTTTCGAGGATTTCGGATCTCGTGGCATCTCAAGACGAGGCGAGACGGGTTTGCCAGACGTGAGAGTTGTTGTTCGCCCTGCTGGCCGGGACCGATTCGGTCGCTGTCAGTCGCTCTGATGGCGCCCGGCGCGTACTGCACGAGGGTGGGGTGCTACTGGAAGAGGGTCGGGTGTACTCCATGGGGGTCGGGGGTTCGTGCAGTACGCACAACCCTCGGCCAGTGCATCCCCACCTTCGTGGAGTAGACCGCATTAGAGGATATTGAGGCCCCGCTGCCCCAGCACCCCATGACGACATCCTCGTGACCCACAACAACTAGCCGCTGACACCTCCGGCGCTGATGATGGCCCGGGCGGCCTCGGTGGCGGTGAGCCGGGCGGTGTCCAGGTGGAGGTCGGCCTCGGGCCAGGGGGCGTAGTCGCGGCGTTCGACAGCCCGCCAGTCCGGCAGCTCGAGGCCCTCGATGTCGCTGACCCGCTGCTGGACCCGGCGACGGTGCTCGGCCTTATCGGAGCAGACGATCTCGACGGCGAGAAACCGGCAGCCCAGGGCTGAGGCGGTCTCCTCCCACAGGCGACGGGTGAGGGACAGCGGGTTGACGCACTCGACAAGAACGTCACCGCCCGAGGTCAGGACGTCCCGGGCCACAGCGGCGGCCACGTAGTATCCGGCGCCCGCGGGCATGCCGGGGAGCATCTCATCGCTGTCCCGCAGGGCCTGTTCGATGGAGTCGATGCGCAGCCAGGTCGGAAGCCGCCCCGGCGACTGCGAGGTGGCCTGCAGGCGCAGGACCTCCCGGCACACGGTGGTCTTGCCGACAGCAGGCAGCCCGCCGACGACGGTCAGGGTCACCGTCAGTACCCGGCCATCTGCTCGAGGCGGGCGATGCGCTTGTCCATGGGCGGGTGGGTGGCGAAGAGGTTGCGCAGGCTCCCGAAGGGGTTGGCGATCATCATGGAGGAGACCGGTTCGAGGCGCGGGTCCTGCCCCATGGGCACGCGCGAGATTCCGGACTCGAGCTTGCTGAGCGCGCTGGCCAGGGCGAGCGGGTCCTGGGTGAGCTCGGCGCCGTCGTGGTCGGCGTCGTACTCGCGGGTCCGGGAGATGGCGAACTGGGTGATGGCGGCGGCCAGGGGCGCCAGGAGGGAGAGCAGCAGGACGGCGATGATGTTGCCGCCGTCCCGGTCGCGCCGGTTGCCGCCGCCGAACCACATGGCCATGGTGACCATGGAGGAGATGACGCCGGCGATGCCCGCGGCCACCGAGGAGGTGAGGATGTCGCGGTTGTAGACGTGGGAGAGCTCGTGGCCCAGGACGCCGCGCAGCTCACGCTCGTTGAGGAGCTGGAGAATGCCCTGCGTGCAGCACACGGCGGCGTGCGAGGGGCTGCGGCCGGTGGCGAAGGCGTTGGGGCTCATCGTGGGGGCCACGTAGAGGCGCGGCATGGGCTGGCCGGCAGCGGCGGAGAGCTCACGCACGATGGCGTACATCTGGGGCTGCTGGGCCTCGGTGACCTCGATGGCGCCCATGGAACGCACGGCGATCTTGTCGGAGTTCCAGAAGCCGAGGGCGGTCTGCACCAGGCCGATGACCGGCGCGATGACCAGCCAGATGGCGGAGCCGGTCCCCCGGGCCAGCACGTAGCCGAGCAGGAGAAGCAGCTCCACATGCCGCCCAGGAGGACGGCGGTCTTGAGACCGTTGTAGTGGTGAGTCCTTGTCATGGGTGGAGACTATGGGATGAACCTGTGTCTGACCTATGTCTGCTGGCGCTGGACCACTCGCGCGGTGATGAGGCCGCAGTCCAGGCAGTGCAGGGCATCGCGGAAGTCGTCGGGGTCGAAGGTGGTTCCCGGCGCCTCATGCGCGAGGGTCCAGTACTCCCCCGTTGAGTCCTGGACCGCGTACCCGGTGTCACGGAAGCCGGAGCGCTCGTAGAAGGAGAGCCGACGGCGTCGCTGCTCGGCGTTGTCGGCCTCGGCGATGACGGGCTCGATGTTCAGGACGATGGTGCAGCCGGGGTGACGGCGCTCGAGCTCGGCCAGGAGGCGGGTGCCCACGCCGCGGCCGCGGGCGGCGTCGTCGACGGCGAGGTAGACGATGTAGAGCAGGCGGGAGCCGGGGCGGCGCACGGTCCAGGTCAGGGCGACAGGATCCGGGCGGGCCGCACGGGTCGACCCGGCGGGCTGGTCCCACCAGGCGACGAGGTCGACGCCGCGCCGCAGGCTGAGCAGGTGGATGAGCGCCCAGGGAAGGCGCTCATCCTCGGGGAAAAGGCGCGCAGGTAGAGGTCACGCGCCCAGCGGTCGGCTCCGCTGGCGAAGCGGATGCGGCGGGTTCTCATCGGGCTTCTTCTCTCCGTGTCGGTGACGACGCCGTCCGGCACCGGCCGCGGGGACCGGTGCCGGAAGGGTGATGCGACGTCGGCTGGCTTGAGCCGTAGACCGTGCTCGGCTCAGTCGGCCAGGCGGTGGGCGACGCGCTCGGGGACGCGACCCGTCTCGGGCTGACCGATGAGGTCCTCGGGAACCTCGGTGGAGCGGGAGATCGCGGTCATGGCGTCACGGGAGACGACCTTGACGCGCTCGCGCGGCTAGAGCCCCTCCGGTGACGACGACCTCACCGTAGCCCTCGCCGAGCTCGCGCTCGTAGGCGTCCAGCAGCTCCCAGCCCTCCCAGTTGGTGAAGGGGATGCCGCGGGACTCCAGCAGGGCGATGATGGCGTCGTGACCGACCTGGGCCTCGTCGCTGGTCTCGGCGTGCAGCAGGCCGGCGTTGGCGTCGGCCACGAGGTTGGTGATGGTCTCCTGCGCGTCGGACTTGGTGGAGCCGATGAGGCCCACGGGGCCGCGACGGATCCAGCCAGTGGCGTACAGGCCGGTCAGGGGCTTGCCGTCCTCGCCGAGGACGCGGCCGCCCTCGTTGGGGACGACGTGCCGCTCGGCGTCGAAGGGGAGGCCCTCGATGGCGCTGGAGGCGTATCCGACGGCGCGGTAGACGGCCTGGACGGGCCAGTCGCGGTACTCGCCGGTGCCGGTGACGTTGCCGTCGCCGGTCAGGCGGGTGCGCTCGGTGCGCAGGCCCACGACGTGGCCGTCGTCGTCGGTGAGGACCTCGTGGGGCGCCGAGAAGAGGTGGATGTGGATGCGGTGGGAGGCGGTGAGGTCCTCCGGCTCCTGCATCGCGTACCCCTCAAGGGCCTTGACGACCTGGCGCTGCTGGTTGGAGGAGGCCAGGGCCGCCTGCGAGCCCTCGTCGTACTCGAAGTCCTCCTCGTCGACGAGGACGTCGACGTCGGCCTGCTTGCCGAGCTCGCGCAGGCTCAGCGGGGTGAACTTCACCTGAGCCGGACCGCGGCGACCGAAGACGTGCACGTCGGTGACCGGGGACTGCTGGAGCGTGGCGGCCACGTTCGCGGGGATCTCAGTGGTCATGAGGTCGTCGGCGTGCTTGGCCAGGACGCGAGCGATGTCCAGCGCGACGTTGCCGACGCCGATGACGGCGACCTCCTGGCGCTCAGGTCCCAGGTGCGCGGGTGGTCGGGGTGACCGTCGTACCACGAGACGAAGTCGGCGCCGCCGTAGCACTCGGGGGCGTCGACGCCGGGAATGTCGAGGGGGGCGTCGGTGTCGGCTCCAGTGGAGAAGATGATGGCGTCATAGTGCTCCTGGAGCTCGGCCACCGAGATGTCACGGCCGACCTCGACGTTGCCGATGAGCCGAATGTCCCCGCGCTGGAGGATCTTGTAGAGGGCCACGATGATCTGCTTGATGCGCGGGTGGTCGGGGGCGACGCCGTAGCGCACCAGCCCGTAGGGCGCAGGAAGCCGCTCGAACAGGTCGATACAGACCTCCATGCCCGACTTCGAGAGGATGTCCGAGGCGTAGATGCCTGCGGGGCCTGCTCCGATGACGGCGACATTGAGAGGACGTGCGTTCACTGTTCTTCGTTCCTGTTTCAGGGGACGTGGACGTGGCACCCGCGTTCCCGCTGTCGGGAGAACCGGTTGTTCCGGTCTGGGGCGACGACGGCGGGGTACCGCGCCACAGTCTATGGAGGAAGGCAGGGGCTCCCCCAGGGTGTGGGCAACAACGCGGCTTTTGAGCCGCGTCACGTCGAGGGAGGGTGGGGTTGGGGTGAGCGGGTTCGGGTAGGGTGGGGTCAGGGTCGGCTGAGCCGGCCCACTCGGACTCGAACGTCCTGAACCGGATCGCTCCGTGCCGAGCGCCTCGAACCTGCATCCTTGAACTGGCCTGCCCGCACCTGCTCACCCGAACCTATGTCCCCGCACCAGCCCTCCCGAACCTGTGTCCCTGAACTAGCCTCACCCAGACCGGACTTCCCGGACCAGCCCACCCAAACCGGTTGGCCGGTTCAGGTGGAGCAGTTCGGGACGTGAAGCAGAAACCGGCCCCACTCCACCTCCTTATGCCTGAAGCCAAGAAGGTCGAGCGCCCGGGGTTTTCGTTGCTGTGCCGGTGATTCTGGGTGGCTGCCTCAGCATGCAGGGTGGTGGAGGATCGGGCTATACTGTACGTATGTTCAGAAGGCGGTGTGCTTCCTCGTGTCCAGCCGGTGGTGCAGCCGGGACGCTGAGCCGCCCTGCACAGGGACGTGTCGGCAGGGAGCCGTGGCCTGCGTTGAGGATGTGGCGGGCCTGCTGGGGTCCTTGGCCGCGGGCGGAGCGCTGGCCGGTGTGGTGGAGGGCTGCTGGCCCGCCTGCTGGTCACCGCCCAGGACCACCACCACGACGGCGACGGCGACGGTTGCCCTGCTAATAGTGATGCGGCGCCGGCCCTGCTCGCCAGCGAGTCGGGTGCTGACGCGACGTTGGTGGCTGCGGCTGATGGACACAGGGTCGTGTCCGTGGAGGCCGGCGCCTCGGAGATCATGGGTTTGGGGGCGCGGGGTCTGGGTGGTGGCGGCGGCCTGTCGCCGGCTGGTGGCGTGGGCGTCTTGGGGTGAGGCCCTGGCGGCGGCGTGCCTGACCGGGTGCGCCGAGTTGTCGACTCATCCGGGTCAGTGGGGTCCGGATGGTCGGGTCTCGTCGGTGGTGGGGTGTGAGGAGCGGCGGTTCAACACTGCCTGCCTGCTGTCGGCCCGCCTGGGCGTCTCGCGGAGTCGGGTCGGGCAGATCGTGGATCACGGCAGCACTCTGATGGACATGGGCTTTAACCCACGGAGGTCATGGAGCGGTGCGGGGTGCTGGATGCGGCCAAGGCGTCCTGGTGACTCGCCGCCTGGGAGACGTGCCGGCTCCGGTGGCGCTGGCCGTTCAGGAGCGGGTGCTGCCTCAGGCGCCTAGGCGCAGCGTGTCCCAGGTGGGACGCGACATTGAGCGGGCCCTGATGGAGGTCGACCCCGCCGGGCATGCTGAGCGGGTGCGAGTCAATGTCTCCCGGCGGTGCGTGTCACGCCCCAGGCCGGTCGATGAAGGCATGTCCCAGATTCGCCTGGTGCTGCCCACGATGGACGCGCTGCTGCTGGACGCGACCCTGGACGCGATCGCCGCCAGCGCGCGGGCCTGCGGTGAGCAGCGCACCCCAGCCCAGCTGCGGGCCGACGCCATCACCGCCATGACCCTGTCCACACTACGCACCAGCCAACAGACCGCCTACCAGGCGACCACACAAGCCCCCGACGACGACACCAGTGGCGGCACTGGCGGTGGTGGCGGTCTCGGCAGCAGCACTGGAGACTTTGGCGGCGTGGTGGCTGGGCTGCCTCGTTCTCTCCTCCCAGGCGTTCTGCCTCCGGGGCGTGTGCTGCCTGACGGGTGCCCTGGAAGGGCTTCTGGGGAGCCTTGAGACTCCTGGTGGGGTCCGCCAGCCGTGGTGGACCCCTCAGGCACCAGACACCTCCCCTCCCAGCAAAGCATCCACATCGACGTCCGTCACCGTCCTGACCAGCCTGGCTGGTCTGCCCTCACTGGGAGACCCCACCGGCAGAGGTGACCCCGGAGGCAGTGAGTGCTCAAGGCGCCCTGCAACCTGAAGTCCAGTGGAGCCCCTCCAGGCCAGAACCCCACCGTCACGACCGACCTCAACGGTGCAGCGCCCCTGACGGCAGGAGAAGTCTGCCCACCGCTGACGGGAGGAGTCTGCCCGGTTCCAGCAGGGAGGAGTCTGCCTGAACCCGCCTTGGCCGCTCCCGCCTCCCAGCCAGCCGCCCTGTTGCCCGCTGCGGCTGCCGGGGTCGCTGAGGTGCGCATCGGTGCGCGCAGCGCGGCGGTGCCGGCCCCTGACCGCCTGGGCCCTGGCCGCCGGCGGGACCTGGAGGCGCCTGATCACCGACCCAGCAAGCGGAGTCGTGATCGACGTGGGACGCACCAGGTACCGTCCCCGGCCGGTCTGGCTGACCTGGTGCGCGCCCGCGACCGGGCCTGCGTCTTCCCCACCTGCCAGACCCCCGCCGAGCGGTGCGACATCGACCACCTCACCGCCTGGAGTCAGGGCGGGACCACCAGCCTGGACAACCTCGCCACCCTGTGCAGGCCCACCACCGCCTCAAGCACACCCCCGGATGGACCCTCACCCGAGACCAGGCCAACGGAACCCTGTCCTGGCACACCCCGATAAGACCATCTACCAACGCCACCCAGACGGCACCATCACCCGCCTACCCCACAAGACCGGCCCCCACCAGCACCACACCCCCAGCACCGTCATACCCAGGGCGACCTGAGCCAACAGATCAGCCCTCGACATCCTCAACCGCCTCAACCGGGCCCTTGACACAGCACTCGACAACCACACCGGTCCCGGCACCAACACCAGACAGCAGCACCAGCCCCGCCTCGAGACCTGCGGCCCCAACCCGGCCAGAGACCCGGAACCTACAGAGCCAGTCCCCTACCCGCAGGCAGCCCACACCCTCCAACTCGCACCCCTCATCGACCAAACCCCACCCTTCTAAGTGACCGGGCCACTACGAGTTGACGACCGGGATGTCCGTGAGGCGAGCGACGACTCGCTCTTTCGTATAAAGATATTCACCTGCCGGCATATCAATCGTGATGCTATCCTCGCCGACGTCTGGCCACACAACCGGGAGGGACTGGGAAGCCCCAGGCTCGAGACTGTACACAAAGTTATTCGCCAAGGGAACTCGATTCCCATTGGGGTACGCATAGTCGGCTTCCAAATACCTCAACCCACCACTGAGGATGGTTGCCCTGCTCACATACCACACTCCAGACAGGCCGCGCATTTCCATCATCTTCCCCGGCAGTGCGAAGGGAGCAACCGGCATACTGACCGCCTCACTAGAGGTGAGCACTACCTTTCCAGTCAGGTAGCCCCCTACTCTAATTACATGGTCAATCGTCATGTGCATGGTCTTACCACCGACCTTCACATCGACACCCTCGGGGCCCTTACCTACAGGGCCTGCCGGGTCAGGCACGGTCGCCGACGACGGTGCCTCACTCGCACTTGGTGACGCACTGGATTCGGCGGCCTTAGAGGGCGTCAGCGTAATCTCCACACGGCGATTGATCTGTCTGCGCTCGTCAGTGTCGTTCGGAACCCGCGGCGAGGACTCTCCCTTGCCTGAGACCGACTCCTTCCACGCAGACAAGTCCGTCAGCTTCTTGAGACGCTCCGACACCGCCTTGGCCCGCCGCTCCGACAGATCCTGGTTGTGTGCGTCATCAGCGACATCATCGGTATGGCCCGTGATCGTCAGTTCTCCACCAGAGGGAAACTTCTTGATCTGCTCCACCACAGTCGCCAACACACTGTCAGCCTGAGTCGAGAGCTGATCGGAGTCGGTCGCGAACGTGACATCCCCGGCCACCGTCACCGTCGTCGACTTCTCATCCTGCTTCGTATCCGACGACCCATCCATCGACACGGTCGCCCGCTCGAGCTTGAAAGGACCAGGGTCGGGACCCTGAAGGTTGGCCTTAGCGATCACGTCATCGACATTGAAATCCACCTCCGCCTCCTTCACCACAGGAACACCGACAACAACACCCATGTTGGGAAGCAGCATCTCCACAGAATGTACTCCATCATTCAGAGCGCCGAAAACAGGGAAAGCATCCTTCGGGGCACCTTTGTGACCGCACCGGAGAGGTCTTCAGTGTTCCCTCCAAGCTCGACGTAGACCAGACTCTGCTCCAGTGACATCATCCGGACATCAGCAGTCGTACCGACGTTTTCCAGTTGGGCGAATGCCTGGGAAAGGTACACATCTTCTTTTGAGTCGGTAGAGATGTGAAACCTCGCCACCAGTGTACTTTCCCTTCACCGCGACCAGGCCCGACCTCCACCGTCATCGGAGCACCTTGATACTCCGTACTGAGCACCACCCCACCGTGGGGACCAGTCGCGGTCGCCACCGCACGTGGGGACGCGGCACCCGAGCTCTTCCCAGAGGAGGCGGTATCGCCCTTCTTGAGCACCCCGCACCCCGACAGGACGGCCCCCGCACCGGCCAGGGCGGGCAGGGCCAGGACACCACGTCGGGACAGTCGGGCACAGGCATCAGGAGGCAGCGGCGTCAAGGACGACATGTCGAGGACCTTTCAACGCATTGGGAACACGTACCTGACACCCTATACGCTGCGATCCATCTCACACGCTGGGAAACGACCCGTATCTTCTCGACTCGCCACGGGAAGTCATGGGGAGTTGGGAGGCCTCATCAGCTCCCAGGTCGGATGCTCAGGCGGCGCGGTCCACGAGGATGCGGGCGAAGTCCTCCATGGCCGCACGCACCTGCCTCACCCGCTCACCGGCATCAGTCACAGCCGCCGCGGCGGCCTCGCCCTCGATGCCAGCCTGAGCCAGGCGCTGCCGGGTTCCGTCAAGGACGGCCTCCTCCAGTCCCTCCAGGCCCTCCACTGCCTGAGCGGCCCAGTCCATGGCCATCTCGCGGGTACGGGCCAGGACGGGGTGCTCGCGCAGGCGAGCGACGACGTCGGACAGGAAGGCGTCGTCGGACAGGTCACCGCTGGACAGGCGCGAGAGGATGGCCTGGCCGGCGGCGTCGAGCTCGCCGGCCGCCAGGGCCTTGCGCAGGAGGAGGACCGGCATGGTGTCCACTCCCTCGCGCAGGTCGGTGCCGGGGGTCTTGCCGGTGGTGGCCGAGTCGCTCATGAGGTCGATGACGTCGTCGGCCGGCTGGAAGGCCACACCGATCCGCTCGCCGAACTCCTCCACGATCTGCTCGGTGCGCGTCCCGGCACCGGTGAGCATCGCCCCGTAGCGGGCGGACACCGCGATGAGGGAGCCAGTCTTGTCCGCCGGGACCTGGATGTAGTGATCCACCGGATCGTTACCCGACGGGCGCGGCAGGGGTCTCGTGGGCGACCCATGCACAGGCGCTCGAGGTCTTGGCGTGGGCCATGACGGCCTCGGGCCGAGGGGCCGCCACCAGCTGGGAGGCCCGGGCCACGAGGACGTCGCCGGTGAGGATGGCGGCGGAGTTGCCCTCACACGGTCTGAGCGCTCGGGGCGCCGCGGCGCAGCGGGGCCTCGTCCATGACGTCGTCGTGGTAGAGGGTGGCGATGTGGGTCAGGCTCCACGGCCACCCCGGCGTCGCGGATCTCCTCACCGGTGGCCAGGGCCGGGTCGCCGGGCTGGGCGGTCAGCAGGGCCAGGACCGGGCGCAGGCGCTGCCCCCGGCCTCGGCCAAGTGCGAGGTCGGCGGATTGATGGTCTCGTCGGCGCTGGTGACCACCTCCATGAGGCGGTCCTCAATAGTCTGGAGGGCGGGGATGATGCGCGACTCCAGCTCGGGGGCGCTCAGCGGCAGTGATCCGATCACGGAAGGAGCATAGCCGTCTGGTCGAACAGGTCGAAGGCGGTCTGCGGCAAAATGCCCAACCCGATTGTGGCCATCACCGCAACGCTGACCGCCAGGATGATCGGGCGCGGCTGCCCACGACCACGGAGCGCTCGCCGTCGGGCTCATGGAAGAACATGAGCACGATGAGCCTCATGTAGAAGAAGGCGGTCACGGCCGAGCAGACGACGGCGAGGATGACGAAGGGCGTCCCGTTGCCGCTCAGGCCGGTGGCGAAGAGCCGGAACTTGGCCATGAAGCCGGCCGTCAGGGGCACTCCGGCGAAGGACAGCAGGAAGACGGTCATGGCACCGGCCGCCCAGGGGCTGCGGCGTCCCAGGCCCCTTGAAGGCATCCAGGTCGCCGTCCTCACCGCCCACCGAGCCGTCTCGGTGGGAGCGCACCAGGGTGATGATGCCGAAGGCTCCCACGGTGGCGATCCCGTAGGTCAGGGCGTAGAAGCTGAGCGCGGAGATCGCCGCCTTGGAGTAGGCCCCGATCCCGATGAGCATGAAGCCGGCGTGGGCGATGGCCGAGTAGGCGAGCATGCGCTTGACGTCGCGCTGAACCACCCCGACGACGGTGCCCAGGAGCATGGTCAGTGCCGCCACGGCCCACGGGGCGGGGGGCAGTCCCAGCCCATGGCGCCGGCGATCAGGTAGTGAAGCGCACCAGGGCCAGGAAGGCGGCGGCCTTGACGCCGGCGCCGCATGAACCCGGTGACCGGGGTGGGGGCACCCTGGTAGACGTCCGCTCCAGGCGTGGAAGGGCACGGCCGCCACCTTGAACAGCAGGCCGATGATCACCAGCATGAGGCCGGCCAGGACGAGCCACTCCTGCCCCGGCACGGTGCGCACGGCCTCGCCCAGGGTCTTGTAGTCGACGGCGCCAGCCACCCCGTAGAGCAGGGCCGAGCCCATGAGGGAGGAAGGCGAGGCGAAGGCCCCCAGCACGAAAGTGCACTTCAGCGCCGCCTCCTGGCTGAGCAGCCGGCGGTGGCGGGCGGTGCCACGCCAGGATGTACAGCGGCAGGGAGATCATCTCCAGGATGACGAACAGCGTGATGAGGTCGCTGCTGGCTCCCGAAGAGCATCATGCCGCCCAGTGAGAACAGGGGTCAGGGGGAAGATCTCGGTCGTGGTCCACCCGGCCAGGGATGGACTCGCTCTCCTCTGCACTGCCGGGCCGGTCGGCGGCTGGGCCGCGAGGCCCCATCACCGACCGAGGTGCGGTCGGCCATCACCAGGACGGCCAGCAGCCCGATGACCAGGAGGATGCCCTGGGCGGCGATGGAGAAGGGGTCCTCGGTCAGGCCCGCGGACATGCGGGCGCCCGGCAGGAAGCCCTTGGGGAGCTGGAACTGGGGCACGGCCGCGGCGGCGGCCCCGGCGGCCTTGACCTCGCCCCAGCGCAGGAACAGGGAGACCCCGGAGGCCAGGATGGCCAGGAAGCTCAGCGTGGACTGGATGGCCAGACGGGCGGGACGAGCGATGAAGGCCTCCACGAGGACCCCCAGGACACCGGCGCCCAGGATGATGAGGACCGGCGTCAGGGCGTCCCAGTTGACGATCGGGGCAGTGGCTGAGGGGCTCACTTGGTGTTCCCTTCCGTAGCGGTGGAGGCGGCGGGAGCGTCAGTCGCACCGCCGGCATCGGGGCTGTCACCGGCGCCGCGGGCTGAGGCCTCAGCCTGCGAGGAGCTGGTGACCGTGAGCGCGACCTGCCGGGCGACGTCGTCGAAGGCGGACGTCAAGACGCCCGGGGCCAGTCCGAGCGCGAGCATCGCGGCGATGATGGGGACGACGACGAGGCGCTCGCGCCCGTCGAGGTCGGGGCTGCCCACGCGCTCGGGGGCGGGCGCCCCGGTGAAGACCCGCTGGTAGGGCAGCAGCATGTAGACGGCGGCGATGACGACGCCGACGACGGCCGCACCGCCCAGGGCCAGCGAAACCGAGAAGGTGCCGGTGAGCACCATCCACTCGGGCACGAACCCGCTCAGGCCCGGCAGGGCGATGGAGGCCAGCCCGCTGACCAGGAAGGTGCCGGCCACCAGCGGCATGACCCGGGCGATGCCGCCGAGCTCGCTGATGGCGACCGTCCCGGTGCGCCGGGCCATGAAGCCGGTGACCAGGTAGAGGCCGGCAATGGACAGCCCGTGGGCCACCATGTAGACCATGGCGCCGTTGGCAGCCACCTGGTTGCCGATGAAGATCCCCAGGACCATGAAGCCGAAGTGGCTCACGGAGGTGTAGGAGATGAGGCGGTAGAGGTTGTCCTGGGCGATGGCGGCCAGGCCCCCGTAGATGATGGAGACGACAGCCAGGACCAGGATCACCGGGGCGGCCCAGCGGGAGGCCTCCGGGAAGATCGGCAGGACCAGGGTAATCATCCCGAAGGTGCCGATCTTGTCGAGGATGCCGATGAGCAGCACCGAGGTGCCCGGGGTGGCCTGCTCGGCGGTGTCGGGCAGCCAGGTGTGGACCGGGACCAGCGGCGCCTTGATGGCGAAGGCGATGAAGAAGGTCAGGAAGATCCAGTGACCGGCGGAGGTGGACACGTGCAGGTTGGCGGCCACCGAGGTCGATGAGGGAAGCTGGGGACGCCGTTCTTGGCGGAGTGCAGGGAGACGGCGATGACGCCGATGAGCATGATGAGCCCGCCGGCCAGGGAGTACAGGAGGAACTTCAGGGCGGCGCGCTGGCGATTCTGCCCGCCGAAGCAGCCGATGAGGAAGTACACCGGGATGAGCATCGCCTCGAAGCACAGGTAGAACAGGGAGCAGGTCCCGGGCCGAGAAGATGACGACGACGAAGAACTCCAGCGTCAGGACGAGCCCGGTGAACAGGCCCTGCCGGTCGGCGGGGACCTCACCCCAGGAGGCGAGCAGCACCAGGGGCGTGACGAAGGCGCCCAGCAGCACCATGGACAGGCCCAGGCCGTTGACGCCCAGGGCCCAGGAGGCGCCGATGGCGGGGATCCAGGGGTGGGTGTCGGTCAGCTGGACGGTGCTGGCTAGTCCCAGGTCGAAGGCGCTCAGCGCCCACAGCCGAGGGCGAGGACCGCCAGGGGAGAACACGAGGCCTACGGCGCGGGCGTGGAGCCGGCGCAGTGGCGGGACCAGCCACAGCAGGAGCGCCCCGGCCAGTGGCGTGACCGCCATGACGGTCAGGACGGGCAGCGATGCGGGAAGAGTCGGCATGTGTCGTGTCCTCTCAGAACCTGGCGGCCAGGACGGCGATGAGTACGAGGACCGTTCCGGCCAGCATGTAGCCGGCGTAGGAGCGCACGTACCCGGACTCGGTACGGCGGGTCAGGCGCCCCAGGGCGCCGGTGCCCGCGGCGGCACCCTCGATGGCGCCGTCGACGACGTAGCGCTCGACGGCGTCGGTGGCCAGGACCAGTCCCTGGCCGGTGCGCATGGCCAGGGCCTCGTTGATGGCGTCCTGGTACATGTCCTTGCGGGCGGCCTCCACCAGGGGGTTGGCCGGCTGCAGGACGACGGGCACCGGGCGGCGCACGTACATCCACCAGGCCACGAGACCCCGACGACGACCAGGGCGAGGGTGGCGCCCATGATGACGGTGGCCGGCAGGACCGGCTCGCCGTGCTCGGCGTGACCAGTGACCGGCTCCAGCCAGGTGACGAACATGTTGTTGTAGGTCAGCAGCCCGCCCAGGCCCGCGGAGAACACGGACAGGACGATCAGGGGCAGGGTCATGAGCCAGCCGGACTCGTGGGGGTGGACCTCGCCCTCCAGGTCCTCCTTGGTGGTCCAGCGCTGCTTGCCGTGGAAGATCATGAAGAACAGGCGGGACATGTAGAAGGCGGTCAGGCCCGCACCCAGCAGGGCGATGGTCCCCAGGATCCAGGGCTTGGCGCCCTCGCCGACGAAGGCGGCCTCGATGAGGCGGTCCTTGGACCAGAATCCGGAGAAGGGCGGCACCCCCAGGATGGCGAGCCAGCCGATGCCCATGGTGATCCAGGTGATCGCCATGGCGCCGCGCAGGCCGCCGAAGCGGCGCATGTTGACCTGGTCGCCCATGGCGTGCATGACCGAGCCGGCCCCCAGGAAGAGCTGGGCCTTGAAGAAGCCGTGGGTGAGCAGGTGGAAGATGGCGAAGGCGTAGCCGACCGGGCCCCAGGCCCGCTCCCAGCATCATGTAGCCGATCTGGCTCATGGTGGAGGCAGCCAGGACCTTCTTCATGTCGTCCTTGGCGCTTCCGATGACGGCCCCCAGCAGCAGGGGTGATGGCGCCGATGACGGCCACGGCCGTCTGGGCGCTCAGGGGCGCCCTCGAGACGGCGGCGGGCGGACCATGAGGGTGAGACGCCCGCGGTGACCATGGTGGCGGCGTGGATGAGGGCCGAGACCGGCGTGGGGCCGGCCATGGCGTCACCCAGCCAGGCCTGGAGGGGAACTGGGCGGACTTACCGCAGGCCGCCAGGGAGCAGGGAAGAAGCCGATGGCGGTGAGCCAGCCGGTGCTCACCGAGCCGTCGAGGGAGGCGGCGGAGACGGCGTCGAAGGAGACCGAGCCGATCTGGCCGACCATCGTCATCATGGCCAGCAGGAGGCCGACGTCGCCCACGCGGTTCATGATGAAGGCCTTCTTGGCGGCGGCGGCGTTCTCGCGGCTGGTGGCCTGCTCGCCCTGGGGGGCGTCGGCGTCGGCGGTGTTCCAGAAGCCGATGAGCAGATGGGAGGCCAGCCCCACGCCCTCCCAGCCGACGAAGAGCACGATGTAGAGTCACCCAGGACCAGGGTGAGCATCGCGGCGATGAAGAGGTTGAGGTAGGCGAAGAAGCGGCGCCGGTCGCGGTCGTGGGCCATGTAGGCCACCGAGTACAGGTGGATGAGGGAAGCCGACGCAGGGTGACCAGCGTGACGAAGGTCAGCGACAGCGGGTCAGGCGCAGGCCGACGTCGACGCTCAGGTTCCCGGCGGAGAACCAGTGGTAGAGGGGCAGGGTCGATGACGCGTTCCTCAGCGGGCAGGCCCAGGACCTGCACGAGGATGCCCACGCCCAGGCAGGCGGCGGCGAGGAGGCGGCCAGGCCCAGCCAGTGGCCCCAGGCGTTGGAGCGGCGTCCGGCCAGCAGCAGGGAAGGCGGCGGAGGCCGCAGGGGACGGCGATGAGCAGCCAGGCCCAGGAGGCCAGGCCGGTGGCCTCGGTCAGGGGCGTCACGACGGCGGTGACAGGAGCGGGAAGCATGTCGGTGGTCTCTCCCCTCAGTTCTTGAGCAGGTTCTCGTCGTCGACCGACGTGGACCTGCGGGTGCAGAAAGATGGATACGACGATGCTCAGACCCACCACGACCTCGGCGGCGGCGACCACCATGACGAAGAAGGCGAAGACCTGGCCGGTGAGGTTGCCGTGGATCCGGGAGAAGGTGACCAGGACGAGGTTGACGGAGTTGAGCATGAGGCTCAACCCCATGAGACTCGATGATGGCGTTGCGGCGCAGCAGCACCGTGAGTGCTCCCAGGGTGAACAGCACCCCGGCCAGGATGAGGTAGACGGTGATGGGGAGACTCACTTCTCCTCCTTCTGCTCCGGGGCGGCCGAGTCGGCTGCCCCGTCATCGCTGAGGACGGGCTGCTTGACGGTGGGGGCGGCGGCGCCCGGGCATGGACGGCATCCCGGAGCGGCGGGCGTCCCGGGGGCCGCTGGCCTGACCGGTCTGGCCGGCCCCGGCCAGGCGGGAGACGATCGTGCCCGAGCGCTGGGCCAGTCCCATCTCCGGGGAGACGTCGGACAGCTCAGGCCCTGGCCGCGGGCCCGCAGGACCCGGGGCACGGACTCCTCGACGGCCTCGCCCTGGGCGTCCAGGGCCGGGGCGGCGGCGGAGTTGGTGGAGGCGTAGACGCCGGGCATGGGCTTCTGGCCCGGGTGGGCGCCCTTGGCGGCGTAGTCCTGCATCTTGCTCGCGGCCACCGCCCGCTGACTGAGCCGGGCCCGGATGCGCTGGCGGTGGGTGAGGGTCAGGGCGCCGACGGCGGCGACGATGAGCAGGATGGCGGTCAGCTCCATGGTGACGACGTGGTCGTGGTAGAGCGTGACGGCCAGCAGGTCGGGAGCGGCCTTGGCGCCGTCCTTGAGACCGGCCGGCTTCGGCAGGGTGGAGCGCCACACGACGGCGGTCAGAGCACCGGCCAGCCCCAGTCCCAGGAGGATGAGGACCGGGCGCCTCATGACGGTACCGGCGGCGCCCACCGGCTCGTCACCGCCCACACCCACGAGCATGATGACGAACAGGACGAGGGTCATGACGGCGCCGGTGTAGACCACGACCTGGGTGATGCCCATGAAGGGCGACTCGTTGACGATGTAGAGGACGGCCAGCGAGATCATGATGCCGATCATGTTGATGGCGGCGTTCACGGCGCGCTTGGCGGTCAGGACGCCGATGCCGCAGGCCACGGTGACCAGGGCGACGACGCCGAAGACGATGGCCTCGCCCAGCCCCAGGTGACCGTCCTGAGTCAGGGCGGTCAGGGGCGACGGCGGGGGCTCCGGTCATCAGCAGGGGTGCTCATCGCAGGGGCTCCCTTCACGGTGTGGCGGCTGTCCCGGCCAGGAGGCGGGGCGGCCTTGGCGCGAGCGGACTCAGGCTGGGGTCCTCGGGTCGGTGGCTCCGCACCCAGTCGATCTGGGCCTGGGTGGAGCCGACGACCTTCCCGCGGTAGTAGTCGTCGTCCTCGGTGCCCTCGACCATGGGGTGGGGCGCGGACACGGCGCCCTCGGGCACAGGGGGCCAGCAGGTCCTCCTTCTCGTAGATGAGGGCCCTCACGGCCGGGGCCGACGAGCTCATCGAGAGTCGGTGGACATGGTCAGGGCCCAGGTGGGGCAGGGCCTCGATGCACATGCCGCAGAAGATGCAGCGCAGGTGGTTGATCTGGTAGACGCGCCCGTAGCGCTCGCCGGGCGAGTACTGGGCGCCGGGCTCGTTGGAGGCGGCCTCGACGTAGATCGCGTCGGCGGGGGCAGGCCCAGGCGCACGGCTCGCAGCCGATGCACTTCTCCAGGCCGTCGTCGTAGCGGTTGGGCTGGTGGCGCCCGTGGTGGCAGGGGCATCACCTGTGGCGGCTCGAAGGGGTGCTGCTCGGTGACCACCGGGCGGAACATCGAGAGATGGTGACCCCGTAGCCGGCCACGGGCGCGAGGCGCGGGCCAGGGCGGAGGGAGCGTCGCGCAGCCACTTATCGTGCTGCGAGCCCGGGGAACAGTGGGGGCGATCAGTCATCTTTTCCCTCCTGGGGTGCCTCAGCGGCCGTGTCTGTGTCCTTGTCGCCGGCCGGGTCGGCCTTGAGGTCAAGGGTGAAGGTGGGCAGGGCGGTGGCTGCGTCCGTACCGGCCGGAGCTGCCGTGCCGACCACACCTGCTGAGTCGGGGGACTCGGCAGAGGCGGCGGAGTCTGCGGAACCGGCTGCGTCGTCGTCATCGACGTCGGTGTCCTCCGAGGAGGCCGACGGCGGTGGCCGCCCCGGTCTCAGGTCACCGGCCGCGCCGGTCGCCTGCGCCGCCAGGGCGGCGCGGCGGGCGCGCGGTGAGGGCGGCAGGGAGGTGCCCGGAGGCGGCGGGACCGGGAAGCCCTCGAGGAAGGCGACGTGGTCGTCCTCGGCGTCCAGGATCTCGACGTCCTCGTCCTCGTCGTCGTCCTCGTCGTCCTCGTAGAGCTCCTCCTCTTCCTCCTTGTCGGGGGATGAGGAAGAGGGATGAACTATGATGACGCAGAAGACGACGGCCATCGGCAGCAGCAGGGGCCTGCACGGAGGCGCCCGAGAAGGTGCGGAAGGCGCACCACCGCCACCAGCACAGAACCAGACCAGGAGATCGGGATGAGGACCTTCCAGCCCAGACTTTCATGAAGTGGTCGTAGCGGATGCGCACGAGGGTTCCACGGGTCCAGATCATGAAGAACATGACGGCCCAGACCTTGGCGACGAACCACAGCATCGGCCACCAGCCGGGTTGGCGCCCTCCCAGAACAGGCTGAGGATCGCCGAGCGCCAGCCGCCCAGGGAACAGGGTGACGCACACGGCCGAGACGTTGAACATGTTGATGTACTCGGCCGGGAAGTACCAGGCGAACTTCATCGAGGGTACTCGACCATGTGGCCGGCGACGAACTCGCCCTCGGCCTCGGGCAGGGTCGAAGGGGAGGCGGTTGACCTCACCGACCATGGAGATGACGTAGATGATGAAGCTGGGCACCATCGCCACGGCCCACCAGATGCGCTCCTGGGCGGTCACGATCCCGGAGGTGGACATGGTCCCCGAGGCCAGGAAGACCGTGAGGATGGACAGGCTCATGCTCGAGCTCGTAGGGAGATGACCTGAGCGGCGCTGCGCACGGCACCGAAGAGCGGGTGAGGTGGGTGCGTGGACCAGCCGCCCAGGATGATCCCGTAGACGCCGAAGGCGGTGATGGCCAGGATGTAGAGGACCGCCACCGGGAGTCGGTCAGCTGCAGGGGCGTGGAGTGGCCGAAGATGCTCACCTGCGGCCCGAAGGGGATGACCGCGTAGACCATGAAGGCGCTGAAGGCGGCGATGAGCGGTGCCAGGAGGTAGATGACCTTTCTCGGCCCCTTGAGGCCAGAAGTCCTCCTTCATGATGAGCTTGCCGGCGTCGGCGACCGCCTGGAGCAGGCCGAGGGGCCGTTGACGTTGGGGCCCAGGCGGGTCTGCATGCGGGCCAGGCCGCGCCGCTCACCCACAGCGCCATCATGACGCTGACGATGAGGAAGGCGACGATGAAGACGGCCTTGATGAGGGTCAGCCACCAGGTCTCGGCGGAGAAGTCGGCGGTCACGCCCCCGTTGGGCAGGGCGTCGTCGGCAGCGGCCTGAGCCGCGTAGATCAGGGTTCACCTCAGTACCTCCGCTGCATGGGTCACGGTGACCTGGGAGCCGTGCCCGGCGCCCAGGGTCTGGTGGACGGTCGAGCCGGCCGAGCACTCGGGCAGCCACACGGTGCCGTCGCTGACACCGCCGACGACGGCCGGCAGGGTGATCGATCCGGCGGCGGTCGCCACGGTCACCTCCTGGCCGGCTGCCAGCGACAGGGCGCTGGGCGAGGTCGGCGCCCACCCGGGCGACGGGCCGCAGGGCAGTGGCGGCCAGGAAGGGCTCACCGTCCTGGAGGCGCCCGGCGTCGAGCATGGGCTTGTGGGTGGTCAGGCGGGCCTCCACGCCGTCGTCGGCGGCGACAGGGGCGCCGGCGCAGACCGCCGGGGGCGGGCCCGAAGGGCGACCGACGGGCGCTGCCCGCGCCACAGGCCCAGGTCGGCGAGCTGCTCGTGCAGGACGACCAGGTCGTCGACCTGCAGGGTCGACTCCCATCTCGTCGGCGAGCATGCCCAGGACCTGGCGGTCGGTGCGGGAGCGCGAGACGTGGGCCTGGCCGAAGGGGCGCACGCGCCTCCCAGTTGACGAAGGTGCCGTTCTTCTCCACGGCCGGGGCCACAGGGCAGGACGACGTCGGCGTGCTCGCTGACCTCGCTGCGGCGCACCTCGAGTCTGGACGGTGAAGCCGCTGGCGGCCAGGGGCCGCGCGGGCCAGACCCGGGTCGGGGAAGTCGCGCAGGTCGATACCGCCGACGACCGCACCGCCCAGGCTCCCCTCAGGAGGGCCGAGAGGGATGGCGGTGGCGTCGCGGCCCGGTGTCGCGGGCAGGAGGTGCTCAGGGGCCCAGGTTCCAGGCCTGCTCGACCTGGGCGCGGGCCTCGGGGTCGGCCACGGGGCGACCGCCGGGCAGGAGGCCGGGCAGCAGGCCCGCCTCGATGCCTCCGCGCTCGCCGCTGCGGCGCGGCACCCAGGCCAGGTGGGCGCCGGTGGCGGTGGCCAGGGCGTCGGCGACGCTCAGCAGGCCGGGGACGCGGGCGGCGCGCTCACCGATGAGGGATGGTGGCGCCGTCGGCCCGCAGGGCCTCGACGAGGCTCGGGGTGGGTCTGGCTGAGGGTGGGCGACGACGCGGGCCTCCTCACCGGGCGGGGTGAGGGATGGCCTGGGCGGAGAGGCTTTGCGGCTGCCGGCGCTCAGGCAGGTGGTCACGGTGGCCACCTTGACGCCGCCAGCGCGCACGCCCTGCGCAGGCGCAGGGAACAGGGGAGCCGCACTCGTCCTCGGGCTCCAGGCCCAGGGAGCAGGACCTGTCCGGCCCGCTCCAGGTGGCGGTAGGTGACGGCGCCCAGTCCGGTGCCGGCCACGCGGGCGGCCAGGAAGGGTCCTCCTCCTGGCTGTGGCTGCGCACGCGCTGGTCGATGTCGTTGGTGCCCAGGGACGGTGCGGGCGAAGCGGGACCAGGCCCAGGCGTCCTCCAGGGTGAGGCGGCCGCCGGGCAGGAGCCCCACTCCCCCGTCTGCGGAGGCGCGGGCCAGCCCCTGGGCGGCCACGTCAGGGCGTCGGACCAGGAGGTGGTGACGAGCTCGCCGGTCTCCTCGTCGCGCACGAGCGGGCACGGTGAGGCGGTCGGGCTGGGAGGGACCAGGTGAAGGCGAAGCGGTCCTTGTCGGTGATCCACTCCTCGTTGACCTCGGGGTCGTTGCCGGCGAGGTGACGCAGGACGACGCCGCGGCGCATGTCGACGCGGATGGCGGAGCCGGAGGCGTCGTGCTCGGTGACGGAGTCGGTGGAGACCAGGTCCATGGGGCGGGCCCGGAAGCGGTACTTCGCGGAGGTCAGGGCGCCCACAGGGCAGATCTGGATGATGTTGCCCGAAGTAGGGAGGCGAAGGGGCGCCCGGAGGCGTCCAGGTCCTCGCGGCCGGCGCCGAGGTCGGGGCCGTAGTCGGTGCCGTCGGAGGCGCCGGGCTCTCCGCCGGGGCCGGTCATGTCTCCCAGGGCGCTCAGGGAGGGCACGCCGCGGATCGTCTGGAGGTCGGCGTCGAGGCCTCCTGGGGCGCCTCGGTGTCGAAGTCCAGGACGCGGGCGTCGAAGCGCCCGATCTGCTCGGAGTACAGGCCCCCGGCGTGCTCGGGCTCGCCGTCCATGTCGAAGGAGGGGTGTCCGCCGCCGCGGCCCTGGAGGGCGATGAAGGGGTCACCGGGGATCTGGTCGGCGAAGCGCACGCAGCGCTGGCACAGGATGCAGCGGTCGCGGTCCAGCAGGATGTTGCTGGTCAGGCGCAGCGGCTAGGGGAAGGTGCGCTTGACGTCGGTGAAAGCGGGTGGCGGACTGGGCGCCGGAGGCCATGAGCTCCAGGGCCTGGTTCTGCAGGGGGCACTCGCCGCCCTTGTCGCACACCGGGCAGTCCAGCGGGTGGTTGATGAGGAGGGAACTCCATGGTGCCGGCCTGGGCCTTGGCGGCGACCTCGCTGGTGGCCTGGGTGGGATCTCCATGCCCTCCATGGCGGTCATGGCGCAGGAGGGCTGGGGGCTTGGGCATGGGCCGCACGACGCCGTCGCGCCCGGCATGGCCACCTCCACCAGGCACTGGCGGCAGTTGGCCGACGGCGCGAGCAGCGGGTGGTCGCAGAAGCGCGGGATGCGCACGCCGACCTGCTCGGCGGCGCGGATGAGGAGGGTCCCCTTCTCGACCTCGACGGGCAGCCCGTCAATGGTCATGTGGACCATCTCCGGGGGCCGGGCGGCGCCGCGGGTGCGGAGGCTCTTGGTGGTCGTCTCAGCAGTCATGGCTCACCGTGCGCTTTCGAAGACGGAGGAGGCGGCGTGGGGAAGAGCTCGCTCGGCGGCGGCGGTGTAGCCGGCCTCGAACTCCTCGCGGAACCGCTTGATGCCGGTCAGGACCGGGGGTGGCGGAGGCGTCACCCAGGGCGCAGAAGGAGCGTCCGGCGATGTTGGAGGCGATGGACTCGAGCTTCTCGACGTCGCCGGGCAGACCGCGCCCGGCCTCCAGGCGCAGCATGATCTGGCGCATCCAGTAGGTGCCCTCGCGGCAGGGGTGCACTTGCCGCAGGACTCGTGCTGGTGGGAACTCGGTCCACCGGGTGACCACGCGCACCACGGAGACGGTCTCGTCGAAGACCTGCAGGGGCGCGGGTGCCCAGCATGGAGCCGGCCTCGGCCACGGACTCGTAGTCCAGGGGGACGTCGAGCTCGTCGGGGCCGAAGATCGGCGTCGAGCCTCCCGGCACCCAGAACTTCAGGCTCGTGGCCGGGGCGGATGCCGCCGGAGAGCTCGATGAGCTCGCGCATGGTGATGCCGAAGGGGGCCTCGTACTGGCCGGGGTGGGCCACGTGGCCGGAGACGGAGAAGATGCCGTGGCCCTTGGACTTCTCGGTGCCCATGGTGGAGTACCACTGGGCGCCGCGAGGCCAGGATCGCCGGGACCGAGGCGATGGTCTCGACGTTGTTGACCACTGTGGGCCGGGCGTAGAGGCCGGCGACGGCGGGGAAGGGCGGCTTGAGGCGGGGGTGGCCGCGGCGGCCCTCAGGGAGTCCAGCAGGGCGGTCTCCTCACCGCAGATGTAGGCGCCGGCCCCGGCGTGGGCGGTGATGCGCAGCCGCTGCTGGCCGTCGAGGCCGAAGCCGGTGTCCAGCAGACCGGACTCGGTGGCCTCGCGCACGGCGCTGAGCAGGCGGCGGTAGACGTGGGGGACCTCGCCGCGCAGGTAGACGAAGGCGTGGTCGCCGCCGATGGCTCGCGAGGTGATGGCGATGCCCTCGATGAGTGCCTGCGGGTTGGACATGATCGTGGGGATGTCCTTGCAGGGTGCCCGGCTCGGACTCGTCGGCGTTGACCACGAGGTAGCGCGGGCCGCCGTCGACCGGGGGCAGGAAGGACCACTTGAGTCCGTGGGGAAGCCGGCGCCGCCGCGTCCGCGCAGGCCGAGGTCCTTGATGAGGGCTGATGAGTTCCTCGCAGCTGAGGGTCTTGGCCTTCTTCAGGCCCTCGTAGCCGCCGTGGTCGAGGTAGGTCTGCAGGGTCCAGGAGCGCTCCTGGTCCCACAGGTCGCTCAGGACCGGGGTGAGGGTCCCCGGCGCGGTGTAGGTGGCGGTGTCACTCACTTGGTCTCCTCCTTCGGCGCGGTCCAGCCCTGCTCGCGGGCGATGCGCAGGCCGCGCAGGGTCGGCTCGCCGGGGCCGCGCCCCTCGTCAGTGCGGCCGTCCTCGAAGCCGGCCAGCAGGCGCTCGTTCTCGCGGAAGGTGGGGACGGTCTCGGGGCCGCGGGTGGGAGCGACGTCCTCGCCGCGCTCGAGGGCCTTGATCATGGCGACGGCGGAGTCGGGGGTCTGGTTGTCGAAGAACTCCCAGTTGACCATGACGACGGGGGCGTAGTCGCAGGCGGCGTTGCACTCGACGCGCTCGAGGCTGATGGTGCCGTCCTCGCTGGTCTCCTCGGCGCCCAGGCCGGTGTGCTCGGTGACCGCCTTCCAGATCTCGTCCCCGCCCATGACGGCGCACAGGGCGTTGGTGCACACGCCCACGTGGTAGGTGCCCACCGGGTGGCGGCGGAACTGGCTGTAGAAGGTGGCCACGGCGCTGACCTCGGCCCGCTCCAGGCCGAGTCGGGCGGCGCACAGGGCGATGCCGGCCGGGGAGACGTAGCCGTCCACGGACTGGATGAGGTGGAGCATCGGGATGAGGGCGCTGCGCTCCTTGCCCGCCGGGTAGCGGGCGATGATCCGCTCGATGTCGACCTGGAGGCCCTGGGCGACCTCTGAGCTGTAGCCGGCGGCCACGGCGGCTTGCGCGACGGTGCCCACCGGGCCGACCGCGCTGACGGTGGCGATGGTCTCGACGGCCGGGTTGACTGCGTTCTCGGTGGTGCTCATCAGCGGTCCACGCCTCCCAGGACGGGGTCGATGGAGGCCAGGGTGGGCACGAGGTCGGCGATCATGCCGCCCTCCCCCATCATGGCCAGCGACTGCAGGTTGGAGAAGGAGGGGTCGCGGAAGTGGACCCGGTAGGGGCGGGTGCCGCCGTCGGAGACGGCGTGGACGCCCAGGATCCCCTTGGCGTGCTCGACGGTCTGGTAGACCTGCCCGGCCGGGACCCGGAAGCCCTGGGTCACCAGCTTGAAGTGGTGGATGAGGGACTCCATGGAGCTGCCCATGATCTCGCGCACGTGCTCCAGGGACTGGCCCTGGCCGTCGGTGGCGATGGACATGCGGGCGGGCCAGGCGATGGTCGGGTCGGCCACCATCGTGGTGTTGGAGGGGTCGTCGCCGCGGGCGGCGATCTCGTCGAGGCGGTCCAGGCACTGGGAGACGATCTTGAGGGACTCGTAGGCCTCGTCCAGGCGGATGCGCAGGCGGTTGTAGCAGTCGGAGACCCTGTAGGGTGGGGACCCGGAAGTCGTAGGTCTCGTAGCCGCAGTAGGGGTTGGTGCGCCGCAGGTCCAGCGGGTAGCCGGCCGCGCGCAGGCAGGGGCCCGGTCAGGGCCCAGGGCGAGCCCGCCGGCCAGGCTGATCTCCCCCACGCCGATGAAGCGGGACTTGAGGATCGGGTTCTCCAGGAGCAGCAGGCTCGAGCTCGTGGATGTCCTTCTTGATGTCCGGCATGACCGAGCGCACGAACTCGGTGAAGCCCTCGAGGGATGTCCTGGGCCAGGCCCCCAGGGGCGGATGTAGGCGTGGTTCATGCGCAGCCCGGAGACCATCTCGAAGGCCTTGAGGATGTTCTCGCGGCAGCGGAAGGCGATGGTCATGAGCGTGGTGCCGCCCATCTCGTTGCCCCCGGTGCCCACGGCCACGACGTGGGAGGCGATGCGGTTGAGCTCCATGGGCAGCACGCGGGTGACGGTGGCCTTCTCCGGGGATGTCGTCGGTGATGCCCAGGAGCTTCTCGACGGCGAGCGCGTAGGCGACCTCCTGGAAGAAGGGGGCCACGTAGTCCATGCGGGTCACGAAGGTCTCGCCCTGCACCCAGGTGCGGTACTCCATGTTCTTCTCGATACCGGTGTGCAGGGTAGCCGGTTCCGACGCGGACCTCGGTGACGACCTCGCCGTCGGCCTCCAGGACCAGGCGCAGCACGCCGTGGGTGGAGGGGTGGACCGGGCCCATGTTGAGGACGATCCGGTCGTTGCGCAGGGCGGTCGGCCTCGTCGCGCTCGGCGATCTGGGCGACGACGTCGTCCCAGTCCCCACCGCTGACGGTGAACTGCTCGGCGCCGGCGGACAGGGCTCGTCCGTGGCGGGGCCGGAGGCGCGGAAGGTGCGTGCGGTGCTCATCAGCGGTAGGACCTCCGGGTGTCGGCGGGCGGGGTCTGGGCGCCCTTGTACTCGACAGGGGATGCCGCCCAGCGGGTAGTCCTTGCGCTGGGGTGGCCCACCCAGTCGTCGGGCATGGCGGTGCGGGTCAGGTGGGGGTGGCCGTCGAAGACGATGCCCATGAGGTCCCAGGTCTCACGCTCGTGCCAGTCGTTGCCGGGGTAGAGCGAGACGAGGGAGGGGCACGTGCGGGTCGGTCTCGGGGCAGGCGACCTGCAGGCGCAGCTGGCGTCCCGCCGTGGGTCAGGCTCATGAGACTGGATGCAGGGCGTGCAGCTCGCGCCCGGCCAGCTCGGGGTAGTGGACGCCGCTGACGCCCAGGCACAGGCTCGAAGCGCAGGTCCTGGTCGTCGCGCAGGGGGCGGGCGACGTCGAGCAGGGTGCTCGCGGGCGATGAACAGGGGTGAGCTCGTCGTGCTCGATGACGACCTTCTCGATGGCGGCGGCCGGGTCGATGCCGGCCTCCTGGAGGTCCTCGATCAGGGCGTCGACGACGCCGTCGAACCAGCCGCCGTAGGGGCGCACGGCGGCGGGGGCGAGGGTGACGACGCTGCGGTGCTCGCCGTAGCCGGTGGTGTCGCCGGCGTCGGAGGCGCCGAGACTGGCCGGTGGGGGGCGGCGATGACCTCCAGGCGCAGCTCGGGGCGCACAGGGGGTGCCGGCGACCTCGGGGACGGCAGGGGGCCTCAGGGGTCTCGGTCAGGGCCTCGGAGCCTGAGTCGTGTGCCCGGGGTGTTCTTCTCACTCATGCCAGCAGGCCCTTCATCTCATGGGTGGGGGTGGCCGACAGCGCGGCGGCCTCGACAGCGCGGGCGATCTCCTCGCGGTGCTTGAACAGCGGCTTCTTCTCGATCTGGCGGGTGAGCTCGAGCATGGCGTTGAGGAGCATCTCGGGGCGCGGCGGGCAGCCCGGCAGGTAGATGTCCACCGGGACGATGTGGTCGCAGCCCTGGACGACGGCGTAGTTGTTGAAGATGCCTCCCGAGGAGGCGCAGGCCCCATGGAGATGACCCACTTGGGCTCGGGCATGGAGTCGTAGACGTTGCGCACGATGGGGGCCATCTTGTGGGAGACGCGGCCCGAGACGATCATGACGTCGGCGTGGCGCGGGGAGGCGCGGAAGACCTCCCAGCCGAAGCGGGCCATGTCGAAGCGGGGGGTGCCGGCGGCCATCATCTCGATGGCGCAGCAGGCCAGGCCCATGGTGACGGGCCACATGGAGCGGGCCTGGGCCAGGCCCGCGAGCTTCTCGACGGTGGTCAGCAGGAAGCCCGGGCTGTCCACCTCGGCGGCAGCGGCGGCGTAGGGGTCATTCCGCTTGGAGGGGATGGACGCCATGTAGGCGTTGTGCTTCTTCATGCTCTTCACTGCTGTGTTCTCCTTGGGATCGTCGGGCTGGGTCCTGGCCGGTCAGAGCAGCCTCAGTCCCAGTCCAGTCCGCCGCGACGCCACTCGAGGATGTAGGGGCACGGTGATGAGGGCCGATGAACAGGACGGCCGCCCCCAGCCCGAAGAAGCCCAGGCGCCCGAAGGCCGTGGCCCAGGGGTAGAGGAAGACCACCTCGACGTCGAAGATGATGAAGGTCATGCCCACCAGGTAGAAGGAGACGGGGAAGCGCCCGTGCTCGGTGTTGGCAGGGGGTGGGGTCGATGCCGCACTCGTAGTTGGCGACCTTGACCCGGTTGCGCCGGGCGGGGGCTGATGATGGCGCTCATGGCCAGACCGCCGACGGCCACCAGGAGGGCCAGCGCGGCCATGATGAGCAGGGAGGCGTGAGGGGTTCATGCTTCCGGCACCATCCTTGTCAGGAGCTGGATGAAGTGGTCGATTCCGTCGCCGCCGCGACGCTCCCACCGTCGGACGGGAGCTTGGTGACGAGGCTTCATGAGGCGCTTGCGCGGCAGCCCGTAGCGGGTGCACAGGCGCATGACCTCAGGGGTGCTCGATGAGGGGCGACGAAGACACGGCCGAGCGTGTAGTAGCCGCCCATCTCGGAGCTGAGGGCCTTGGGGTACTGGGCCAGGACCTGCTCACGGCCGGAGGTGGTCGTGCGGGCGGATGCCTGGGCGGCGGCCTGGGCGGCCAGACGGCCGGACATGAGGGCCTGGGCGATGCCCTCGCCGTTGAAGGGCGAGACCATGCCGCCTGCGTCACCCAGCAGCATGAGGCCGTCGGCGTAGTGCGGCTTGCGGTTGAAGGCCATGGGCAGGGCGGCGCTGACCAGGCCACCGACCTGGTTCTCCTTGGTGAAGCCCCAGGAGGCCGGGACGTTGTCCATCCAGCGGTTGAACACGGCGCGGTAGTCGATGGCGGTGGCCTGGGCGCGCGAGGAGACCGAGCCGAGTCCGACGTTGACCAGCCCCTCCCCCACGGACCAGATCCAGCCGTAGCCGGGCAGGAGGTCGGACTTGCCGGGCGTGCCGTCCCACAGCTCGAGGCGGGACTCCATCCAGGCGTCCTTGGCGCGCGGGGGAGCGGAAGTAGGCGCGCACGGCCACGCCCATGGGGCGGCGCTCGTTCTTGGTGCGCCCGACGGCGGTGGCCAGGCGGGCCGAGACCCCTCCGGCGTCGACGACCAGCGGGGCGGTGAAGGTGGTGGGCCCCTCGATGCCGGGGTAGGCGACCCGGTTGGTGGGGCGGGCCTCGACGCCGGTGACGCGGCCGGTGGGCGAGGTGACGGGGGCCGGTGACGGTGACGCCGGTGAGCAGGCGGGCGCCGGCCGCGGCGGCGTGCTCAGCCAGGTCGCGGTCGAGCAGGGCGCGGGGCGAGGCCATCCCGTAGGGAGGAAGGAGGCCTGCTCCGGGCCAGGGGAAGTGGAGGAGGTGCCCGCCGCCGATGACGCGCAGGCCGCGGTTGCGCTGCCAGCCGGTGGTGTCCATCCCCCATGGAGACCAGGCTCGCGCACGGCCGAGGGGGTCAGGCCGTCCCCACAGACCTTGTCGCGGCCGAGCTCCTGCTTCTCCAGGAGGATGACGTCGAGACCGAGAGTGGCCATGTGGTAGGCCGCCGAGGATCCAGCCGGGCCGGCCCCGACGACGATGACGTCGGCGGTGGTGGAGGCGCTGGGCTGGGCGGCTGCCTGGGTCACTCGGGCTTCCCTCCTCGGCACTTCTGGTACTGCGGGCGTTGTCGTAGGCATCACAGTTGGCACCGTAATGCAGGCCCCGCACTCGGGCGGAGCCTGTGCCGACTGTACCCAGGCGACCGACGCCTCCATGACGGGGCCGCCGACGGAGGCGGCGAACCGGGGTTTTCGTTGCCGTGACGGCAATCCTCAGAGAAGTCCCCACCTCAACGACAGATGGCGGCGCCCCAGAATTACGCTGCAAGTGGTGACGAATTTCAACAGTGTCGGACGGGACCTGCGTCCTAGAGCGAGCACCGACGCGGTCGGAGGTCGGTCTGGGAGCGGTCTGCGGCATGCCTTGACGGCGATACCGCAGCCGGGATTTGCGATGATGACCCCCATGAGCCGTTCCCCCCTTCGAGCCAGCCTCGCCAAGGACCCGCGCGAGGTCGCCGGGATGTTCGACGCCGTCGCGCGCCGCTACGACCTGTCCAATGACGTGATGAGCCTGTTCCAGGTGCACATGTGGCGCCGGGTGACGCGCGCGGCCGTCGCCGCGAGGCCGGGGACGCGCGTCCTGGACCTGGCCGCCGGGACCGGCACCTCCTCGGTGGAGTACGCCGCCGACGGCGCCGAGGTCGTGGCCTGCGACTTCTCCACCGGCATGGTGGCCGAGGGCAAGCGCCGCCACCCCGAGATCGCCTTCGTGGCCGGGGACGCCACGGCGCTGCCCTTCGCCGATGAGAGCTTCGACGTCGTCACCATCTCCTACGGGCTGCGCAACGTGCAGGACACGGCGCGGGCGCTGTCGGAGATGCGCCGGGTGACGGTTCCGGGCGGGCGGATCGTCATTGCGGAGTTCTCCACCCCGGTCTGGCCGGCCTTCCGCCACCTGTACCGCTTCTACCTGGGCAGCGCCCTGCCGGCCGCCGCCCGCCTGGTCTCGTCGAACACCGAGGCCTACGACTACCTGGGCGAGTCGATCCTGGCCTGGCCCGACCAGCGGGAGCTGGCCGGGCCTCATGCAGGAGGCCGGTTGGCGGGGCGTGGGCTACAAGAACCTCTCCGGCGGGATCGTCGCGGTCCACCGGGCCACTCGGCCCGCGCCCGCCCGGGGCGAGCAGTGAGAACCGGCCTGAGCAGCGACCCGGGGCCGACGTCGTGAGGGCAGAGTCGTGAGGGCAGAGCACTGCCGGGTCGCGCCGCCGCACCTGTCCTTCCGCACCCATGAGCTGCCCGAGGACGCACTGGAGGGGCTGACTCTCATCGACCTGCTGGCGGGCCGTGAGGATGTCAGCTCCTGGGTGCACGAGGGGCGCGGACTCATCGGCCTGGGCCGCGTCCCTGGTGATCGAGGCCCACGGGGCGGAGCGCATTGAGGCGCTGCGGGCCGCGTGGCGGGCCGTCGTCGGCGCGGCCTGGTGGCGTGATGCGCTGGTCCGCCCCGGGACTGGGCCGGTGGCGCTGGGCGCGATCACCTTCTCCCCCAGCTCCGAGCAGTCCTCGGTCCTGGTGGTTCCCGAGGTCCTCGTCGGGCTCGACGACTCCGGCGCCTGGCTGACGACCGTGGTGCCCGGGAGCTGCCGACGGGACGGAGCCGGAGCACCCGGATCGGGCTGCTCCTCAGGGCGCTGGTGGCCGATGCGCGCGCAGCAGTCGACCGGGAGCCAGCCGGCCGACAGCGACTCCGGGGACTCCGGCGGCACCACCGCCGTTGAGGCCGGGGCGCTCAGCGAGGAGCAGTGGTGCCGGGCGGTCTGCGGCACGCAGGAGCGGATGCGTGCGGGCCAGGCCCGCAAGGTGGTCCTGGCCCGCGACGTGCTGGCCTACCCGGGCGGGCCGCTGGCCACCGGCACGGTGCTGCGGCGCCTGGCCCGCGACTACCCCTCCACCTGGGTCTTCGCCGTCGACCAGATGGTGGGGCGCCAGTCCCTGAGCTGCTGCTGCGCCTGCGGGATCGGCGCCTCATCAGCAGGGTGCTGGCCGGTACGGCCCGCCGGCACGCCGGCGAGGACGCTCTGGCGACGGCGCGCCTGGCCTCCTGGCTGGAGGGCTCGGAGAAGAACAACCGGGAGCATGAGCTGGCCCGGGACTCGGCGATCACGGCGCTGGAGCCGCTGTGCTCGGTGGTGGAGGCCCCGGCCCGCTTCGTCCTGACGCTTCCGAACGTGCTGCACCTGGCCAGTGACGTCACCGGGGTCGTCGCCGGGGACACCGGGGCGCTGGCCCTGGTGGACGCGCTGCACCCGACGGCGGCCGTGTGCGGGACACCGACACAGGCGGCGGCGCGCCTCATTGAGGAGGCCGAGTCCATGGACCGGGGGCGTTATGCCGGACCCGTGGGCTGGGTCGACTGGCACGGTGAGGGCGAGTGGTGCATCGCGCTGCGCAGTGCCCAGCTGCCCGCGGAAGGTCCCGGACCGCAGTCCCCCGCGAGAGTGTTCGGGGGCGGCGGCATCATGCCGGACTCCGAGCCGGTCGACGAGCTGGCGGAGACGACCGCCAAGATGCGCCCCATGCTGAGCGCCCTGGGCGTGCCTCTCTGAGACGCCTCTGAGCGGGTAGCGCGTCAGGAGTCCTTGCGCTCGACCAGGGTCACGTCGATGTCCTGCTTCTTGGAGTCGCGGATGACTGTGAGCTTGACCTTGTCGTTGGCGGAGTACTGGCGTACGTAACCGGTCAGCGCCGACCCCTGGGGCGGTGGTCTTCCCATCGATGGCGATGACGACGTCGTCCTTCTTCAGTCCGGCCTTGTCAGCCGGGTGAGCCGCCCTTCGACCGAGGTGATCTTGGCGCCGGCGCGCTTCTCGCCGTCGGCCCGTGGCGCCACCGGTGTCGAGGGTGACTCCCAGGTAGGCGTGCGTGGCCGCCCCGGACTCGATGAGCTGCTTGGCGACCTTGTCCGCCAGCCGACGGGGAATGGCGAAACCGATGCCGATGCTCCCCGAGGCCTCCCTCGCCGCCGCCGGAGCGCCCCATGGTGGCGATGGGCTGGTGATCCCGATGACCCGCCCCTTCTCGTCGAAGAGGGGCCGCCGGGTTGCCGGGGTTGATGGCGGCGTCGATCTGGATGGCGTTGGTGTAGACCGCCGACGAGCCTCCCCCTGAGCCGTCCTCATTCTGGGAGTTGACGACGGGCCGGTCGAGGGCCGAGATGATGCCGGTGGTGACGGTCGAGGACAGGCCCAGCGGGTTACCGATCGCCATGACGTCCTGACCGGTGGCCAGCTTGTCGGAGTCGCCGAGCTGGGCGACCGTGAGGTTGTCGGGGGCGTCCTTGAGCTGGATGACCGCCAGGTCGGTGGCGGGGTCGGTACCGGTGGTCTCGGCGTCATAGACGCGGCCGTCAGCCAGCGTCACCTGGATCTTGGAGGCCCCCGCCACCACGTGGTTGTTCGTGATGATGTGCCCCTCCTTGTCGAAGATGACTCCGGAGCCCAGGGCCTTGCCCCTGTCCGTGACGACGCCGATGGAGACGACGGCGTTGGACACGGCGGCCGAGACGGCCTCCCAGTCGGGGGCCTGGCCGGCGCTGTTGACGGTCTTGGTCGTGCTCCCGGTGGCGATGGCGGTGGGCGCCGTCGTGGAACGCGATGAGACATCCCCGCCGCGAGCGTCCATGTACCTGACCGCGCTCACAGCCCCACCGGCCCCCAGCAGGGAGGCGACCAGCACGGAGGCGACCAGGGCGAGACCAGCCCGGCCCCGCCGGCGCCTCTCGGCACCGCTCTCAGCTGCCTGCGGCCTTCGAGGGCCGCATAGAAGGACTCCCCGGCGGGGGCGCCGGCCGGCGCGTAGCCACCGGGCGTCGTCGGGGACGCTCGTGTAGGGGCGAGCCGAGGTGCGTCTGCTGCCCCTGGTAGGGCTGCTGGGCGGATGAGTAACTGGGCGCGCCGCCTGCTGCACCTGAGGGGCGGGGTACTGGCCCTGAGGCTGCTGCGGCGGCTGGTAGGACGGCTGCTGGGGCTGGTACTGCCCCTGGGCGGGACTGCGCGTAGAGCGACGCGGACTGCTCCGCGGGCAGCTGCGAGGTCGGGCGGCTCGGCAGGGCAACTGCGGGTCGGGTCTCGGTGCAGCATCCGGGCTCGTTCATGCTGCGTTCGCCCCTGAGGCAGGACCGGCTCGGGCTGGGAGGCGTCGGCGGTGTAGGCCTGGGAGAGATCCGCGTAGCCGCCGTGGTCTTCGGTCACGCTCGCGCCCTCGCTGACGGAAGACGCCGTTGCCGGGCTGGCCTGGCTGCTGGCGGACCAGGAGTCGACACCGGAGTGAGCGCCGTCTGCCGCCGTCTCGGGCTCAGTGGGCCGGTATGCCTCCGGGTTCGTCTCGTCGTATCCGCTCATCTGTGCTCCTCCTCGGGCGTGTCGCCCTCTCAGATCCACGGGTAGACAACACCAGGGCTCTGTGCCGTTTCCGATGATTCCCTGAGGCTGTGCTGTGGATCGTGTAACTGTTGTATCGCAGCGGGCTGAGAGCCCGGCGGTGGGTTCAGGGCTGAGCCGGCCCCTACTGCCGCAGGTCCTATCCCGCTGGTTGCCGTCCATCTCTATCGTCGTTCATGTTGTCACGGTGTGAGGACCGTGCCTCGTGGTCTCCCAGACGACGACGCTCACGCCGTCGACCGGTTCAGCCAGGAGTCCGCGGAGGGCCTCGACATCATCGGGGGACCTGGACGCGGGCCCCCAGGGCTGCCGCCAGCGCAGCGATATCCGCCCGCTGAGGGGCGGTGAAGAGCCGTTCGAACCGGCCCGCTGGCGTGGTGCGGGCGTACTCGAGGTGGGAGAAGATCGCGCCCCGCCGTCGTCGACGACGATCACCTGCAGGTCGGGCCTCCTCCTCGCACGCCCCGGTTCAAGGACATGGCGTCGTGGAGGAAGGCGAGGTCTCCCATGACGGCGCGAACCGGTTCCCCTGAGGCCATCCACAGTCCGATCCCGGTGGCGATGGTGCCGTCGATGCCCGCCAGGCCGCGGTTCGCGACCGCCTTCGGGGCAGCGGCGCCGGGGCTGGGCGAGTCGGTCCAGGCGCCGCACCGTCATGGACGAGCCCAGCAGAGGGTGGGGGGCACCGGGGGCCTGACTCGGCCTCCACACGGCCCGGGCCAGGGCGTCGGCGCTGCTGGAGCGGTCCGGTTCGGGAAGATCCGCCACGGCCCGGCGCCAGGAGTCGGTCCAGGCCGTGTCGGCGCTCTCCAGACCGAGGGAGGCGACGAGACGGGCCGAACGGAGGGCGGCGGCCTCGGCAGGCTCATGATCGGGACCGTCCATGGGGACGACCCGTCGAGCCCGCCCGGAGACGTCGGTCCACCGGGCGCGCTCGGTCAGGACGGTGATGTCGAGGTCCTCGCGCCCCAGGAGCGCGGTGATGGAGCGACTGAGGCTGGGGTGCCCCAGAACGAGGAGGTGCTCGGCCTGCTGGGCGAGCGCGAGGCCCGCGGGGGTGCCCAGCAGCTCGGCGTAACGGCTCAGGGCCTGCGGGCCGCTGCGGGCCTGGGAGGTGGGTTCGGCCAGGAGCGGCCAGTCGAGGTGCTCGGCCAGAGACCTGGCCAGGGTGCCGACGGCCGGGTGGGCGGTGTCACCGGCGACGACGATCCTTCTCCCCTGCGCTAAGGAGCCAGAGCCGGCCGGCTGGCCGGCACCGGCCTCCGGGGCTCCGGCCAGCACGGCCGCCCGGACAGTCGTCGCAGCCGGCGGGAAGGGTGGCGCCGGCGCGGCCGGCACCGCATCCTCCACGGTGTCCCCCACTGAGCTCTCCGCTGAGTTCTCCGCCGTCAGGGGGCGGACGGAAAGCGGGCGTTGATCTGGACCGGCCCGGGATCCCGACTGAGGGTCCCGGTGGCGGCGGCGACGGCGCGGCGCACCTGCCCGGCGATGGCGGCGTCGGCCGCATGGCCCCCGAGGTCGGCGGCCAGGTCGGCGGGCAGATCCACACCCAGGCGCAGGGCCGGTGCGAAGAGCCCGGTCTGCTCGGTGGTCTGACTGGCGCCGGTGCCGACCAGCTCGTGGGGCCGGTCGGCGCTGATGACGAGCAGGGGGATGCCGGCGGCGTCGGCCTCACTGACGGCCGGGTGGAGGTTGGAGACAGCCGTGCCCGAGGTGGTCACGACGGCGGCGCAGCGGCTGCGCCCGTTCAGGGCGTGGGCACGGGCGGCCCCAGGGCGATGAAGCCGGCGCTGCGCTCATCCAGGACGACGCGCAGCCGTAGGCGCCCGGCGTCGGCGGCGTCGGCCAGGGCATCCGCCAGCGGGGCGCTGCGCGATCCCGGGCACAGGACGACCTCGCGCACGCCCTCGGCCAGGAGGGCCGCCACGAGGCTGCGCGCGTCGGCCATGGCGGGCGGGAGCTGCGGGCGCTCTGGGGAGTCGGTCACAGGGGCGAGGATGCGAGGCGCCCGCCTGCGCTGCGCTGCGATTGGTCACATAGGGACTGCCCGGTGAGCCCACCGCACGGGTTCGGGGCCGGGCTACAGCGGCAGCCCGGCCACGGCCCGGCTGGGGTCGCGGGCCTCGCGCTGGCGGCGGGCGTGCAGGGCGCCGGCCAGGTGCAGCAGGCGCGTCTGCCAGTGCCTGGTGAGGTAGGGGCCCCGCCTTGACCTCGTTCAGGAGGCGTTCGGAGACGGGGGCGGCGGCGTCCAGACGCAGAGTCCCGTTGCTGGGGCGGACGCTGGGGTCGGCGACGTCCTGGGTCAGCAGGCGCACGGTCCCCAGGCCGCAGGCGTGGCTGAGGGACGGCAGGCTGAAGGCGAGGGTGGCACCGGTCATGATGCCCACGGAGGTGTCCAAAGCGGAGGAGACGACCGCGGGCAGCCAGAGGCGCTCGGCCATGTCCAGGGGCCCGGTGCACCCCGCCCAGCAGGGGCCACCTTGAGATGGCGACGTCGGCAGCGCGCCGGTGGACGATCTCCAGGGGTTGGCCGACAGCCGGATCGACTCGTCAGCGGCGATGGGCACGTCGACGGCGCGGCGCAGGTCGGCCAGGTCGTAGACGGTGGCGCAGGGCTGTTCGGCGTACTCCAGCCCTCCGGCAGCCCGGTCCATGAGGGGCAGGTTCTCGCGGGCGGTGTCCAGGTCCCAGGCGCCGTTGACGTCGATGCGCACCTTGCCGGAACGCCCCAGGGCCGAGCGGACCGCCTCGAGGCGCTCCAGGTCCGCCGAGCGCTTGTCGCTGCTGCCGCTGACCTTGACCTTGGCGGTCCTGGCGCCGGGAGGCCCGCACCAGATCGGGAGGCGTCCTGGGCGCCGACCTCAGGGACGGTCACGTTGACGGAGATGGTCTCGCGGTAGCGGGGAAGAAGGGAGTTTCCCAGGGCCTGGCACAGTCCGGAGGCGAGCCAGGGAGCGCTGGCCTCCAACCCGTAGTCCCAGAAGGGCGCGACCTCACCCCAGCCCCCGGGGCCGTGGAGCAGGACGCCGTCGCGGCGGGTGATACCGCGAAACGGCGTCGTCAGAGATGTCCCGAGACGACCGCGCGGTCGATGCGATCCAGCAGTCCCGGTGGAGTCCTGAGCATGAAGAGGCGATGTCGATCTCGCCGTTGGCATGCTGATGGTCCGGACTCACGGGCACAGAATACGCACGATCTTCAATCAAGACGACGAAACCGGGACAAGGGTGGCGGGGCCCACCTCGGCAAACGCCCACGGGGCTGAGCACTGGACTTCCCGGCGCCGTCTCGCGCCCCCATGCCGGCGTCGAGCGTGGCCGTGAGCGCAGGCCCCTGTCCGCGGGCCTTTGTAGAATGGCCCGTGCGGTTGAATTCGCGATCACGCCGAGGGGAAGCCATGAACGAGGGCAGCACGGGGTCAGGGGACGCAGGGCGCCATCACTGGAAGCCCGTCACGCCCGTCTCCGCGATGGTTGTGGGCCGCCTGGTTCTCGGGCTGCCCAGCGCCGTCGGCCTGACGATCATCGTGCTGGTCTGGTCGGCGCTGACCCGCGCCGGGCTGGGATTCGGTAGGGCGTGCCTATTCTCCCTGGTGGCGGTGGCGATTCGCGAGCTCATCGACGCCTCGGCCCCACCGGCTCATCATGCGGGCCTGGCGCTCGGGGATCCGCACGGCCTGCTGCTGACGATCATCGCCGCGACCTGCCCCGCGGTCGCAGGATTCCTGGCCGCTCGCCTCCTCGCCCCGGCGTCGACGACGGCGCTGACGGCTCTCACGTGGCTGCCGTTCATGGCCTTCGTCGCTCTCATTGAGAGGCCGTGGGACACCTCGCTCGGATACGACGCCCTCCAGGAGCGCATCCATCAGCCCCAGCCGATCCCGCCGGAGTACGTCACCGCCGACTTCCGCGACGCCCGCAAGTACCTGCCCAAGCTCCGCCGCATCGCACTGGCCCACGCGGCGCTGTAGCCGGCGGCTCCGGCCGCCTCGACAGACCTCAACTGCGATGACGATCACACGCCTGTTAGGGTGAGGGAGCGTCATCTGTGAGCGTGGAGCGTCAGGGGAAGGGCATATGAGCACACGCGACGTCACCAGCACACCAGACCGGCCCTGGAAGCCGGCTGTCCCCCTGTCAGCGGTGATTGGGGGAAGAGTCTTCCTGGGAGTCTTCGACGCACTCGCTGTCGGAGTCGTGCTGGCCATCTGGTCCGCCCTCACTCGCGCCGGACTCACCTACGACCAGATCTCAGGATTCGCCATTCTGGCGACCGCGGTGTACGAGACCCTGGATGCGATATCCATGCGCCTAACCATGCGCATCCGACGCACCAACGACATGAGCAAGGTGCAGCGGATCCTGTCCGCCCTCATCTGCCCAGTTATTGGCGGAGCAGTGGCGGCCATGGTCTTCGCACCGCACCGCCTCACTCACCTGACGCTGCTGACCTGGGCGACCTCCCTGCTCATCTTCTGCGCAGTGGATCGGCCATGGAAGACACCGATGTCTTATGAGGAGATGAAGGAACGCGGTCGTCAGACCCGGCTGATGACCCGGGAGCACTTCGCCGAGGAGATCGCCGATGGCCGGATGACCTTCCGCCCCATCGACGACGAGGGCTACTACCTCGACGAGGACGGCAACCGCATCGAGGACTGAGAGGGCCCTCCGCCGTCGCACTTTGTTCCGGCCGGGGACATCCTGCGCGTGCGGGGACCGGGATTGCTGTCCCCGACGGCGTCGAATGCCCCCGGCTGGAGCAGGACGCACCCGGCCGCGTGGAATGTCCCGCTGGTGGGCCCCACCCGCACCGCCCGGCAGTTCGCACTTGCCCGCCCAGCGGGCACCCCTCCAAGCCCTACGGGCCGTCTGACGTCAGGACTTCTTGAAGTCGTACTGAGGGTGCTTCTTGGCCCAGGCGATGGCGGCCTCGTCCTCCCGGCCCTCGCCGTAAGTGTTGACGACGAGGTCCTCGAGGCTGCCGTAGGTGGCCTCATCCATCTTGATGGAGCCGAGCCACGTCGCGATCTCCGGGTAGTCCTGCGCGAAGCCCTCGCGCCCCAGGAAGTGAAGCCCTTCCCCCTTGCCGAGCGCGCCCTTAGGATCCTTCAGGTCCCGCATGTCATAGGTGGTGTTGGCCCAGAAGGGGTGCCACAGGGTCACGACGATCTCCTGCTTGGCATCGACGGCCTTCTTGAGCTCGGCCAGCATCCCGGTGGTGGAGGAGGTCAGGAACTTCATGTCCCCCAAACCGTAGGCGGGGATCACGTCCTCCTGAGACACCTTGGTCAGACCCGCACCCGGCTCGATACCGATGATCTTGTTGCCGATCTGCGAGGCATGGGGCTTGATGTCCTCGATCGACGTCATGGAGGAGTAGTCCGGGACGGACCAGCACAGCTTGGCCGAGTCGTAGTAGGTCCCCAGATCCTCGATGTAGGTGCGGTACTTGTCCATGTACTCCTTGTGAGTGACGTCCGGCCACGCCGAGGGATACAGGTCGACCGCCCCCTGGCTGAGACCTGCGTACAGCGGCCCCGCTTCACTCAGGTCGGTCAGCTTGATCCGGTACCCGGCCTTCTCCAGCTGGGTCTTGAGCAGATGCGTCATGGACAGGCCGTCGCTCCAGGAGGGAATGAAGCCCAGGCGGAGTCGCTTGCCCCCACCGCCGGAACCCTTACCGCAGGCGGACAGAGCGCCCGCCGCCGCCAGAGAGGCCAGAGCAGCGGTGAAAGTGCGGCGGGAGGTCTGCATGGTGTTCCTTCGATACGTGCCCGACGCCGGTGAGGGCGATGTAGAAAAGCGTCGTCGAGTCATGGGTCACCGCTTCTTGATGAGTGAGAGCAGCGAGCCCTTCTCCCGCGGCGCCCCGAGGGCCGCGGTCACCCGGTCCAGGTAGATCGCCAGGAACACGATGGACAGGCCCGCCTCGGTGCCCTTGGCGATGTCGATCGTCGCGAGTGCCTTGACGACCTCCTTCCCCAGGCCGTCGGCACCGACCATGCCCGCGATAACGGCCATCGACAGGGCCAGCATGATGACCTGGTTGACGCCCGCCATGATGGTGGGGACGGCCAGGGGCAGTTGGATGCCCCGCAGGATCTGCCAGTCGGTGGCACCGAAGGAACGCCCCGCCTCCACGGTCTCCTTGTCCACCTGCTTGATGCCCAGCTCGGTCATGCGCACCCCGGGGGGCATCGCGAAGATGAGCGTGGCGAACATCCCGGGCACCACCCCGATGGAGAAGAACAGGACCGAGGGGATGAGGTAGACGAAGGCCGGCATCGTCTGCATGAGGTCGAGCACCGGGCGGATGAGGACGCTGACGTACTTGTTGCGGGCGGCCCAGATCCCCAGGGGGATGGCGAAGACGAGGGCGGTCAGGGTCGCCAGGGTCACCAGGACCAGTGTCTCCATCGCGTTGACCCACTGCCCCAGGGAGATGATGATGAGGAAGGTGACGGCGGTCCCCACCGCCAGCCTCCACGACTTCGCCATCCAGGCGATGAGGACGAAGACCACCACCATGCGAGCAACGGGGGCACAGCCAGGAGCAGGTCCACGAGGTTGTCGTTGACCAGGGTGCCGGCCCGGGAGATCGCGGTGAGGAAGCCATGGAGGTGGACCTGGATCCACTCAATGAGGACCTCGACCGCCGTGCCCAGGGGAATCTTGGGAAGAGGAGTCTGTACAGGGAATCATCAGGCGTCGGCTCCTTCGGCCTCGGTGGTCTCACTGGCCTTGCCGGCCTGCTCGTCGGTCTGCTCCGCGGCCGGATCGGCGCTGGAGGCACTGGCGGCGCTGGACGCCCCGGCCTCCTGGTTCTGCTCACTGATGGCGGCCAGCAGGGTGACGCGCGGGATGACGCCGGAGATTCGTCCGTCGTCGTCGACGACGACGATGGGGGCGGCGTGCTGCGCGGCGTGGGCGAACAGCTCGTTGACAGGGGTCGAGTGCGACACGACCGGCATCTCGTGGATCGTGGACAGCGGCAGGGCGTTGGAGCCCTCCTTGACCGCCCGGGCGACGTCGTCCTCCCAGACGTAGCCGAAGGGCGTGCGGTCGCGGTTCTGGACGAGCAGCCACGGCGGCTGATTCTCCCGCAGGAGCTTGTGGGCGGCGCGGGGGCTGCGGTCCGAACCCAGGACCGCGTACGGGGGCTCCGCGATGGAGCCGGCCGTCAGGACCCGGGTGCGGTCGACGTCGGCCACGAACCGAGAGACGTAGTCGGAGGCCGGGTCGCGCAGGATCTCCTCGGCGGTGCCGACCTGCTCGACGCGACCGTCGCGCATCATGGCGATGCGGTCTCCCCAGGCGCATGGCCTCGTTGAGGTCGTGGGTGATGAACAGGATCGTCTTGCCGAGCTTGCCCTGCAGGTCGATGAGCTGGTCCTGCATCTCCCGGCGGATGAGCGGGTCGAGCGCGGAGAAGGCCTCGTCCATGAGCAGGATGTCGGTCTCGGCGGCCAGGGCCCGGGCCAGGCCGACCCGCTGCTGCATGCCACCCGAGAGCTCACCGGGCTTGTAGCCGCCCCACCCCTCCAGGCCCACCAGGGACAGGGCCTCGTTGGCCCGGCGCTCGCGCTCGGAGCGATTCACGCCCTGGATCTCCAGGCCGTAGGCGGCGTTCTCCCCCACCGTCCGGTGCGGCAGGAGGGCGAAGTTCTGGAAGACCATGGAGACGCGCTCGCGGCGCAGCTCGCGCAGCTTCGACTTCGAGACGTGCGCCAGGTCCTCCCGATAGAGGGTCATGCTGCCGGCCGTGATGGGCAGCAGGCCGTTGACCATGCGGATGAGGGTGGACTTCCCGGAGCCCGACAGGGCCCATGACCACGAAGATCTCGCCCTTGTCGACGTCGAAGGAGGTGTCGATGACGGCGGCGGTCTGCCCTGACTTCCTCAACTGGTCCCGCGTCCTGCCGGCCTTGAGCTTCTTGACGCCGTCGGACGGTCGCCGCCCGAAGACCTTGTAGACATGGTTGGCCTCAATGACTTTCACTGCACTCCTCACGATCTAGCTCCTGGCCTGGCCGCGAGAGTCCGGAAGACGAGTTGTGAGAGCCGCGTCCGGACCCCAGCGACGACGGCAAGCCCGTTTTATGGTCCTGCGCAGTGTTCGAGGTGGTCAATTTGAGTAGGCGCAGAATTCCCGCGAGTTCAGGGGACTTCAGGGCCTTGACACGCCCGTGGGCGTGTCCGAGCCACGTTCGCGGAACAGGGCGGAACCCACCCGGCGCGCACGGTCGGGCGTGAACGCCCATAAGCATCGAGAATGCTTGAAATCATCACGAACATCGCAACTCCCCCGCAGCCTCGCACCGCACGCACACAAACGCGACACATAACCAACAACGTCCGTACGTGCAACTGGAACTCCTCAGGGCCGCAGAATGTGGTGATAGTCTCATTTGCGTCGCAGCCCGTTCCGCGCCGCAACGGAACAAGCCAGACGCTCACCGAAACCCCTTCCCCGCTCACCTGGAATCACTACGCTGAGGGGCACGCCCGCGGTCCGCAGGACCAACCGGGCACCGATGGAAGAGGAGACGTGCCGTGCCGGCTGCAGGATGGATCCCGGCGGACGGACCGGATCTCTGGGGAACCCTCGGGGGCCCGGGCGCGCACAGACCCAAGGCCCACGCCGACGTGCGCATCTCGAACATGTCCCTCATCCTGCGTCACCTTCAGACGAGCCCCACCCTGTCGCGCACGCGCCTGGCCCGCGAGACGGGGTTGTCCAAGGCGACGGTCTCAACCCTGGTGGCCGAGCTGTGCTCCCGGGGGCTGCTCATCGAGGAGGAGCCGGACCTGTCGGGCAACGTCGGCAGACCGAGCACGGGCCTGCGCACGGCTCCACGCACAGCTGCCGGCATCGGCCTGGAGATCAGTGGCGCCTCACTGCTCCTGTCCATCACGGACCTGACCGGAGAGGTCGTCGCGCGCCACTGCGAGCTCGTCGACGACGCCGGACACCGCCCCGAGACGATGATCGAGCACGTCGCGGCCATGCTGTCCCAGGCCCTGGAGCAGCTGACGCAGCAGGGGACGACGGTTCCGGGAATCGTCCTGGCTCAGACCGGGATCATCGACTACACCGACAACACCGTGCGCTACTCCTCCACGCTGGAGTGGCACGACGTCGCCGTGGCGGACCGGGTCCGCGACGCAGTCGCCCGCCGCCTGGGCCCGGGAAGGACGTCCCCACCATCACGCTGGAGAACGACGCCAAGCTCGCCGCACTAGCCACCTACGAGCGCTACGCGCAGGACGGGGTGCGCAACCTGCTCTACCTGTCGGGCGGTGAGGGGATCGGCGCCGGCATCATCTCCGACGGCCACCTCCTGCGCGGCTGGCTGGGCCTGACCGGCGAGGTCGGCCACATGCCCGTGGAGCCTGAGGGCCTGGCGTGCCGCTGCGGGCGGCGCGGCTGCTGGGAGACCCGCTCCGGACTGCAGGCCCTGACCTCGATCTACCCGCCGGGCGACGCGGTGCGCGATGAGACCACCTCCCTGGATGAGCGCATCGAGCTCCTGCGCCGGCGCTTCGACGCCGGGGACGCCGAGCTCACCCGGAGGCTGGAGCTCTCCCAACGGGCGCTCGCGCGCGCCCTGGCGATCCTGACGGACGTCCTCAACCCCGAGGTGATCGTGCTGTCGGGGTACCTGGCCGCCTTCGCCGACGTGTTCATCTCCCCCACCGCCTCCGCCCTGAGGGATCGGCTGCTGGACCAGCGCGCCGCCGTGAGGCTGGAGACCTCCCACCTGGGCCAATGGGCCTCGTCGTACGGGGCGGCCCTGGTGGCGCTGGAGTCCGTGCTCGACAACCCCACCCTGGTCGATCTCAGGCCCACATCCTAGGTGCCACCAGGCATATCGACCGCCTCGCCAGTAGCGGACGGGAGCCGCATGCTGTAGTTTGTTCGGAGTTCAGACTATTCAGCCCGAAGGGTGCTGATGTCTCTCAGACCCAGCCCGCGGCGCCTCCCCTCTCAGGCGGGGGACGCCTCACCCTGCCGATCCAGACCGGCATGGATGAGGGAGGTCCGCCGCCTCATCGCCCGCCTGGGCGCCGACGCCGTGCGGAACTCCGACGGCACCGAGCTGCCCGGCATCGTCTCGGAGCTGGCCACCAGGTCTACTCCACCTACTTCGTGGGCCGCGGCGACAACGCCTGGGCCGACGCCCACCCCGATGAGGCCACCCGGATCTTCCTCATGTCCGACCGGGTCTCCGCCACTGCCGATGGCCCCGTGAGCATCGACCTGCTGGCCTCCTGGTTCGCCGACCAGGTCCGCCCCGACACCGGCTGCGACGTGACGCGCTGGTGGCAGGCCCCGACCGCACCACCGGTCAGGGAGCTGCCCACCTCCGCGTGGAGCATCGGGGCCGACGGGCGCACGGTCACCGTGCACGAGGCCCTCGCCGGGCACGTCTACACCGTCAGCTTCCTGGCGATCCAGACCTGGGACCCCACCCAGATGTACAACTACCTCACCAACGGCTGGGACGAGGACCCCACGCGCGTCAAGGAGAAGCCCTTCGACGTGCGCCACGAGGCCACGTGGTCCCACGTGCGCACCCACCTGAGCGCCTGGCTCACGGAGCACCCCGAGGTGGACGTGGTCCGCTTCACCACCTTCTTCTACCACTTCACCCTCGTCTACGGCGCCGACGCCACCGAGCGCTTCGTCGACTGGTTCGGCTACTCCGCCTCGGTGAGCGTCCCCGCCCTGGAGGCCTTCGAGGAGGAGTACGGCTACCGTCTGACCGCCGAGGACTTCGTCGACGCCGGCTACTACAACTCCCCCTTCCGGGTCCCCACCCGCGCCTTCCGCGACTGGATCGACTTCCAGCAGCGTTTCGTGTGCTCCCGGGTGCGCGAGCTGACCGACGCCGTCCACGCCCAGGGCAAGGAGGCGATGATGTTCCTGGGCGACAACTGGATCGGCACCGAGCCCTACGGCGAGCACTTCGCCACCACCGGCCTGGACGCCGTCGTCGGCTCGGTCGGATCGGGGGCGACCTGCCGGATGATCGCCGACATCCCGCACGTGCGCTACACCGAGGGACGGTTCCTGCCGTACTTCTTCCCCGATGTCTTCCACCCGGGGGGCGATCCCGTCTCCGAGGCGAACCGCAGCTGGCTGGAGGCCCGGCGCGCCATCGTGCGCTCCCCCTGGACCGGATCGGCTACGGCGGCTACCTGTCCCTGGCCGTCGAGCACCCCGACTTCATCGACCGCGTCGAGCAGATCGTCGCGGAGTTCCGCGCCATCCACGAGCGCTCCGCGGGGCTGCGTCCGCTGACCCCCGGCTTCAAGGTCGCGGTCGTCAACTCCTGGGGCCGCCTGCGCTCCTGGATGACGCATATGGTCGCGCACGCCCTGTGGTACCGCCAGACCTACACCTACCTGGGGGTCCTCGAGGCGCTGTCGGGCCTGCCGGTGGACGTGGAGTTCCTGTCCTTCGACGACGTGCGCGCCGGCCTGGCCCCGGACGTGAAGGTTCTCATCTGCGCCGGCGCCGAGGGCACCGCCTTCTCCGGGGGCGAGCAGTGGGCGGATGCGGAGCTGGTGGCCCCGGTCAGCTCCTTCGTGGCCGCCGGCGGTGGCCTCATCGGGGTGGGGGCTCCCAGCGCCCACCCCGCCCACGGGGTCACCTTCCAGCTCGCCGACGTCCTGGGCGTGGACCGGGAGATCGGCTGGGGCCTGAGCACGCGCCGTCGTGCTCCTGAGGTGCAGGAGCACTTCATCACCCGGGACCTGACCGGCGGCCTCGACGACGGCGAGGGCACCCCCGACATCGTCGTCACCAGTCCCGCCACCCGAGTGCTCGACGCCGCGGACGGCCAGGTCCGCCTCGCGGTCCACGAGCTGGGGAGGGGCCGGGCGGTCTACGCCACGGGACTGCCCTACAGCGCCCAGAACTCCCGGCTGCTGCACCGGGCCATCTTCTGGGCCGCGGGACGCCAGGAGGAGTTCTCCGCCTGGGCGGCCCTCGACCCCAGGGTGGAGGTGGCCGCCTACCCCGATGGCCGCACCACCCTCGTCATCAACAACTCCCTGGAGCCCGTCACCACGACGGTGCCGACGCCCCAGGGCCCCCGGACGGTCCGTCTGGAGGAAGGAGGGCACCAGTGGCTCACCGCTGCCTCGCAGTGAGCACCCCCGTTCCATATCCACGCTCCACTCACGGGCGCGCACCCGCAACACCGACAGCGCCGACAGCTCCCTGTCACCGCCCCGCCGCGCCCCCACTCCTTCCGGCAGATGCCGGGCCTTTTCAATGACGAAGAAGGAAACTCCCATGAAGAAACACGCACTGGCCGCCTCGCTGCTCGCCTTCGCGATGCTCACCGCCGGCTGCTCGGCCACGACCGGCTCATCCGGCTCGGCCTCCTCCGGCGGCGTCATCCGCTACCTGCACCGTCTGCCCGACGGCGAGGGGATGACGAAGGTCAACGACATCGTGGCCCGCTGGAACGCCGCGCACCCCGACATGAAGGTCGAGGGCCACCAAGTTCGACGGCAAAGGCCGCGGACATGAACGTCAAGCTGGAGAACGACGTCAAGGCCGGAACCGGCCCCTGCCTGGCCCAGGTCGGCTACGCCGAGATCCCCAAGCTCTACGCCTCCGGCCTGCTCACCGACGTCTCCTCCCAGGCCGAGAAGTACAAGGAGCACTTCTCCGAGGGGTCGATGTCGCTGATGACCGTGGGCAAGACCGTCGTCGGCCTGCCGCAGGACTCCGGCCCGCTGGTCTACTTCTACAACAAGGCCGCCTTCGACCAGCTCGGGCTGAAGGTGCCCACGACGAGCGCCGAGCTGGCCGAGGTCGCCAAGAAGGCGGCCGAGCAGGGCAAGTACGCCCTGGCCTTCGAGCCCGACGAGGCCCCCAACACCCTGGCGGGCCAGGCGGCCGCGGCCAGTGCCCAGTGGTTCAGCGCTGAGAACGACAAGTGGAAGGTCAACGTCTCCAGCCCCGAGACCGCCAAGGTCTCCTCCTTCTGGCAGGGGGTCCTGGACTCCAAGTCGGCCCTCGTGGCCAACCGCTGGGACGACTCCTTCGGCAAGGCGCTGGTCGACCAGCAGCTCATCGGCACCATCGGAGCCGCCTGGGAGGGCGCGCTCCTGGCCGACACCATGAAGGACTCCCCCAATGCCGGGTCCTGGGCGGTCGCCCAGCTGCCCGCCTTCGGTGACAAGGCCATGTCCGGTCCCGACGGCGGCTCAGGGCGTGGCCGTCCTCAAGGGCTGCTCCAACCCCGAGGGGGCCATGGCCTTCAACGACTGGTTCAACACCCAGGTCGATGACCTGGCCACCCAGGGACTGGTCCTGACCGCGAAGGCCCCGGTGAAGACCCCGCAGACCATCTCCACCTTCTTCGGAGGCCAGGACGTCTACGCCGAGTTCACCAAGGCCAACGCGGCCGTGAACTCCAAGTTCGGCTTCATGCCGACCTGGCCCTCCCTGGCCGACCCCATGACCAAGGCCGCCGAGGCGGCCGGGAAGGGGACCGGCAAGGTCGATGAGATCTTCCAGGCGGCCCAGAAGACCTCGGTCAGCTCCCTGAAGGACGCCAACCTGCCCGTCGCCGAGTAGGCGATCGAGCACAGCCCACCGGCAGACACAGGCAGCCACCGGCACCACGATCGAAGTGAGAGCATCATGAGCACGACGACAACGACCACGGGCGCATCCGCCATCCGCACCACCTCGCTGCGAAAGCGCAGGGAGGCCCGGGCGGGCATCGGGTTCGTGGCCCCGTTCCTGGCCATGTTCGCCGTCGTCTTCCTCATTCCGATCGTGGTGTCGGTCTACCGGTCCTTCTTCCGCGACGTCGCCTCCGGCTCGGACCTCTACGGCGGCGGGGAGAAGGTGAGCACCTTCGTGGGCCTGGACAACTACGTCCAGGCGGCGGGACAGCCCGCCTTCTGGAAGGGACTGGGGCGGGTCCTGCTGTTCGGCGTGGTCCAGGTCCCGGTCATGATCCTGGCGGCCCTCGCCCTGGCCCTGGTGCTCGACTCCCTCCTGGTCAAGCGGGTGACGGTCTTCCGCCTGGGCTTCTTCCTGCCCTACGCGATCCCCGGGATCGTGGCCGCCATCATGTGGCTCTACATGTACAACCCCAGCTTCTCCCCCATCAATGAGCTGCTGGGACTGGTGGGCCTCAAGGTGGACTTCTTCGGTCGCAGCATCATCCTGTGGTCGATGGCCAACATCACGACGTGGACCTTCACCGGGTACAACATGCTCATCTTCCTGGCGGCACTGCAGTCCGTGCCCCGCGAGCTCTACGAGGCCGCCCGCATCGACGGGGCCACCGGGTGGCAGATCGTCCGGCGCATCAAGATCCCCATGGTCCGTTCGGCCTCACTGCTGGCGGTCCTGCTCTCCATCATCGGGACGGTGCAGCTGTTCAACGAGCCCACTGTTCTCTACAGCCAGAACCAGTGGATGGGGCTGGACTACACGCCGATGATGATGGCCTACAACTCGATGACCGGTGCGCTCTCGCCGTCCGGCTCGGGGCCGGCCTCGGCGATCTCCGTCCTCATCGCCCTGGTGGCCGGCGTCCTGGCCGCCCTCTACGCCCTCGTGCAGAACAGGATCGACAAGTGAAGCCCACCGACACTCCTCGCTCGCTGCGCCCGTCGGTGCCCGCACGGGCCGTGACCATCGCGGTCCTGGTCATCGTCCTGGCCTACATGCTCGGCCCGGTCTACTGGCTCATCATCTCCTCCACCAAGTCCAACTCCGACCTGCTGACCACCTCCGGGTGGTGGTTCTCCGGACGCAACAGCTTCTCCACCAACTACAGCGCGCTCATGAGCTGGACCCAGGGGCTCTTCTGGCGCTGGATCCTCAACTCCCTGCTCTACTCGAGCGTCGCCGGGGTGCTGGGCACGCTACTGTCGGTGGCCGCCGGCTACGGCCTGGCGAAGTTCGAGTTCGCGGGCCGGGGCGCCGTCCAGGTCGTCATCCTCTCCGGCCTGCTCATGCCCATCGCGCTGCTGACCATCCCGCTGTACCTGGTCCTCGACGCCGTGCACCTGACCAACACCGTCTGGTCGATCATCCTGCCGTGCTCGGTCAGCCCCTTCGGGGTCTTCCTGGGCCGCGTCTACGCCGACTCCTCGGTGCCCAACGAGATCATCGACTCCGCCCGCATCGACGGGGCCAGCGAGATCCGCATCTTCTTCACCATCGTGCTGCGGCTGCTCGCACCGGCGATGGTGACCATCTTCCTGTTCATCTTCGTGGCCACCTGGAACAACTTCTTCCTGCCGCTGATGACCATCAACTCCGCCGAGCTCAAGCCCGTCACCCTGGGGCTCTACGGGATGTCGACCTACTTCAACCCCCAGTACGGGGCGCTCCTCCAGGGCGCTCTCCTGGGCGTCATCCCCCTGATCGTGCTGTTCCTGGGCCTGCAGCGCTTCTGGCAGTCCGGCCTGGCCGCCGGCGCCGTCAAGGGCTGAGGCCCCTGCCCCCAGCGCCCTCCTCACCACCCCCTATCCACCTCGCCGCCCCGTCCCGGGCAACGGCGCCTCCGCAGAGGAACCCCCATGATCCACTTCGGCACCGGCGGCTGGAGAGCCGTGATCGGCGATGAGTTCACCCGCGCCAATGTCAGGGCTCCTGACCCAGGGGCTGGCTCACCGCATCCTGAAGGAGGGCACGGCCGAGCAGGGCGTCGTCATCGGCTACGACCGGCGCTTCCTGTCCGACACCGCCGCCTGGTGGGCCATTGAGGTGCTCGTCGGCAACGGCATCCGGGTCACCCTCATCGACCGCCCCTCCCCGACCCCCCACCACCATGTGGACGGTGCGCCGCCTGGGGGCCGCGTACGGGATGGCCGTGACCGCCTCCCACAACCCGGCCCTGTACAACGGCATCAAGATCTTCCTGCCCGGCGGCCGCGACGCCGACCTGGCGGTCACTGACGAGCTCACCGCCTCCGTGCAGGGCCTGACGGACGCGGACGTGCGCAGCGTCGAGCCCCATGAGGCCCGCTCCAGCGAGCTCGTCACCATCCAGCGCTCCATCAACTGGTACCTGGACGCCATCATCGACAAGCTCGACACCGAGACCATCCGCCACGCCCACATGCACATCGTGCTGGACCCGATGTTCGGGGTCTCCGAGACGAGCCTGCAGACGATCCTGCTGACCGCCCGCTGCCAGGTGGACGTCATCCACGACCGCCACGACCCCCTGTTCGGGGGCCGCATGCCCTCACCCACCGAGGGGACCGTCACCACCCTGCGCAACGCCGTCGTCGAGTCCGGTGCGGACCTGGGCATCGCCACCGACGGGGACGCGGACCGCCTGGGCATCATCGATGACACCGGCGCCTACCTCACCCCCAACCAGGTCCTGGTCCTGCTCTACGACTACCTGCTGACCCGCAAGGGCTGGTCGCGGTCCGGCCGTGCGCAACATGTCCACCACCCACCTGCTGGACCGGGTCGCGGCCGCCCACGGGCAGGTCTGCTACGAGGTGCCCGTCGGCTTCAAGTGGATCAGCGCCAAGATGGCCGAGACCGGGGCCGTCATCGGGGGCGAGTCCTCCGGGGGCCTGACCGTGCGCGGTCACATCCCCGGCAAGGACGGGGTCTACGCCGGCTCGCTGCTGGTGGAGGCGGTGGCGGCCTCAGGCAAACGGCTCTCCGAGCTCTACGCCGACATCGTGGCCCGGTACGGTGAGCTCGTCATGGTGGAGAACGCCTACGGCTTCACCTCCGAGCGGCGCACCGAGCTTGAGGAGCGCATCTTCGGAGCTCACGACCTGCCCGCCTTCACCCACGACGTCGAGCGCGTCTCCTGGGAGGACGGCTGCAAGGTCTACTTCGCCTGCGGCGGCTGGGTGACGATCCGCTTCTCGGGGACCGAGCCGCTCCTGCGGGTCTTCACCGAGATGCCCACCGGTGACGAGGCCCGGGCCACCGCGGCCGCCGTCGCGAGCCACTACGGCCTGGATGCCTGAGACGGGCAGGGAGGAAGGAACCCATGACAGACGCGATCACTGAGACGGTGGGACGGCGCGGCGGAGCGCACCCGTGTCGCCGTCGTCCTGGCCCAGGGGCCTGGGCACACGCATGCGGGCGAGCAGCCCGGCCGGCTCCGGCCTGACCTCCCAGCAGGCCACGGCCGCGGCCAGCGGCTACAAGGCCCTCATGCCCATCGGCGAGCACCGGCTCATCGACTACAGCCTCTCGGCCCTGGTCGACGCCGGGATCGAGCGGGCCGTCCTGGTCGTGGGGCCCGAGCACGAGGACTTCCGCCGCCACATTGACTCCCTGGAGCTCACCCGGCTCACGATCGACCTGGCCGTCCAGGTCAGCCTTAGGGGACGGCCGACGCCGTCCTGTCCGCCGAGGCGGCCGTGGGCGGGGAGCCCTTCCTCATGGTCAACGGGGACAACTACTACCCCCGTCAGGTGCTGCGCGACCTGGCCCGCCACCGGGGCAATGCCCTGGCCGGTTTCGACCGTGCCGCCCTGGTGGCCGAGTCCAACATCCCCGCCGAGCGGATCGCCGCCTTCGCCCTCGTGCGCGCCCGTGACGGGGCGCTGGAGGAGATCGTGGAGAAGCCCTCAGCGGAGGTGGTCCGGGCCGCCGGGCCCCACGCCCCGGTGTCAATGAACGCCTTCCGGTTCACCCGGAGATCTTCGCCGCCTGCCGCCGCATCACCCCCTCGCCGCGCGGCGAGCTGGAGATCGTCGACGCCGTGCGCGCCCTGCCCGGTCCGGTCTCGGTCCTCGCGGCGACCGGTGGGGTCCTGGACCTGTCGCGGCGCGAGGACATCGCCGAGGTCGAGGCCCGCCTGTCCGGGACGGCGGTGTCGCTGTGAGCCGGGAGACGCAGGGGGCGATGAGTGAGGCGCCCTGAGGAGACCGCCTGGCGGGTGCCCGGGCGCGTCGAGGTGCTGGGCAAGCACACCGACTACGCCGGCGGCTCGGTCCTGGTCGGCGCCGTCGACCGGGCGATCACGGCGCGGGCGCGTCGCGTGGCGGGGCCGCCGGGGTCCCTGACCGCCACCACGGACTGCGGCGATCCGGTGACCCTGCGCGCCGGGGTGGACCCGGGCCTGGAGCCGGGCCACTGGGGCCGCTACCTTCAGACCGTGCTGGACCGCCTCACCCTCAACTTCGGGGCGGGCACCGCGGCCCACCTGTCCCTCTCCTCGGACCTGCCGCCGGCCTCCGGGATGAGCTCGTCCTCCGCACTGGTGTGCGCCACGGCCCTGGCCCTGGCCTCCCTCAACGGCTGGGACGAGGATCCCCGGTGGGTCGAGTCGATGCCCGACCGGCTGTCCCTGGCCGGCTACCTCGCCGCCATGGAGGGCGGACGGGCGTGGCGGGACCTGCCGGGGACCAGCGGAGTCGGTACCCGTGGCGGGAGCGAGGACCACACCGGCATGCTGTGCGGCGCCCAGGACCGGCTGCTCCTGGCCGGATTCGACCCGATGCGCATCGATCGGACCATCTCCTTCCCCGCCCAGTGGGCGCTCGTCGTCGGCGTGAGCGGGGTGCTGGCCCACAAGACCGGCGCGGCCCTGGAGGACTACAACCGCGGGCCGAGCACCGTCCAGGCGGTGCTGGCCAGGTGGAATGAGACCACCGGACGCACTGACGCCTCCCTGGCCGGTGCGGTCAGGCACCTGATCGGGGAGACCACCGGCGAGCAGGCGGCGGGCGACCCGGCCCTGAAGGAGCTGCTGGGACTGTGCGAGCCCGGCTACGAGAGACAGCGCATCGAGCAGTTCCTCACCGAGTCCCTCGTCCTGGTTCCCGCCGGCGCCCGGATGATCGCCGCGGCCGACCCGGGCGTGGGTGACGTCCTCCAGCGCTCCCAGGAGCTGGCCGACCGCGGCCTGCGCAACCAGGTGCCGCAGACCCGGCTCATGGTGTCACTGGCCCGCCAGGCGGGCGCCATCGGCGCCTCCTCCTTCGGCGCCGGGTGGGGCGGGTCGGTGTACGCCCTGGTGCGGGCCGATGAGGCCGAGACCTTCGCCGCGCAGTGGCTCGAGGCCTACCGGGACCGCGAGCCGGGCGCCGAGCAGTCCGCGGTGATCGTCACCAGGCCGGGCCCGGGGGCCTGCCGGCTGCTCTGAGCGCCCTGACCGGCCAGGCTCACACCGCGTCGCGGGTGACGGGGCAGGTCATGCAGTGCGAGCCGCCGCGGCCGCGCACGAGGCTCGACGCCGGGGGGTCTCGACGACCTCGATGCCGGCCTTGCGCAGGGCGTCGTTGGCGCGCTGGTTGTGGGCGTAGCCGATGACGCGCCCGGGGGCCAGGGCCACGACGTTGCAGGAGTCCCGGGCGAGCTCGCGCAGGGCCTCGGCCTCGTCGGAGGCGCCGGGGCTGATGACGCGGAAGGAGTCGATGCCGGCGGCGCGGGCGAGGACCGCATCCATCTGCGAGCCGTCGTGGACCGTCACCTGAAGGGAGCGTCCGGCCGCTGCGGGCTCGATCTCCACGGTGGTGACCTCGGTGAAGCCGGGGAAACGCAGGTAGGTGTCGGGGCTGACCATTGTCATGAGGGTGTCCAGGTGCATGACGGCCTCGAGCTGGGTGTAGAAGGCGGCGTCGGGCATGTGGACGCCGATGACCCGGTCGGCCACGCCGGAGGCGAAGAGCTGGGAGGCCAGGCGCTCCACGCCGGCGGCGGTGGAGCGGTGGGTCAGGCCCATGACGAGGGTCCGGTTGCCCAGGATCTGGAAGTCGCCGCCCTCGATGGTCGAGGCGGCCGAGACCCGCCCCACCTCGCGCCACAGGCGGGCCTCCGGGTCATCGGAGCCGGCGAGCTCGGCCAGGCGCGGGCCGAAGGCCGGGTGGTGGCGGTAGACGGCCTCGTAGCCGATGGCCTCACGACGGCGCGGCTCCAGGGCCATGGAGTTGACCGAGACCCCGCCGTAGAGCCAGGCCGACGCGTCGCGGGTGAAGAGCAGGTTGGGCAGCGGGGGTGACGACGAACGGCCCCTCCAGGGTGGACAGGTAGGTGGAGGAGAACAGGTCGCGCCCCTCGGAGGAGCTGAGGCGCTCGCGCAGCTCGGTGCGGGTGATGCCGCCCAGGAGCACCTCGGCGAGGTCGGCGTCGGGCAGGGACTGGAAGTAGTCGATGAGCAGCTCGGAGGCGGAGACGCCGACGACGTCGGGACCGACGGCCTCGTCCAGGACCAGCCGGCGGGCCTCGGGGACGGCCAGGACCTCGGTGAACAGCTCGCGGAAGTCGTGGACGATGACGCCCTCGGAGCGCAGGATCGCGGTGAAGGCGTCGTGCTCGGCCTGGGCCCGGGGGATGTTGAGGGCGTCGTCGAAGAGCAGGGAGTCGGCGTTGATGGGGGTCAGGCGGGCGATCTCCCCGCCGGGACGGTGGACGATCACCTCGCGCAGGGCGCCGGTCTCGGAGTCGATTCTCCCTCCGCCCTCGGCCACGGGAACGAAGGGACGGCTGGCGGTCGCACCGGTCTGTGTCATGGGCACAGAGTAGTCGGAGGTCAGGGGCGTCTCCGCCCGGTCGCCGGGAATGGTCCGCGCCATCGCCGTCGCCCACCATCGGCTGGTTTTGTTGAGCGAAGAATCAACCGGGACGGCGAAGAACGCAGTTGGCACAAACCACAGGAATGGTAAGATAAATTGTTCATAACATCCCCTGAGACAGGAGTTCCCTCCATGAAATCTGTTGTCCGTATCTCCCTTGTCGCCCTCCTCATGGCGGGCTTCGCCGCGCCGGCCAGCGCCGCGCCGGCCACCGCCCCGCCCGACACGACGACTCAGCAAGCACCTTCGGGAAGCCCTTCTACGACTGGTGCGTCTTCCCACCCTCCGTCTGGTGCGACCGGGTAAAGAACAACCGCTGGTTCTCCTGAGAAGACATCTCCGCCGCCATCCCCTAAGACCCACCCCTTAGGGGATGGCGAGCATTTCCTCAAGCCCAAAGCATCTGAGATAGAACACATCCCGACCACAGTTTCAGCGCCCACCTCAAGGACTATGCAGAACGGCAGTTTTCTCTCACGACTCTGGATGCGACACCAGAGGTATTTTGCCACACCTGAGGGCGAGCCACGCTCATTTCATTCATCACCCCCTCATCCTTCTGGATGCATTCACCTACCTCACCCTCAAAGATAACATAAATGCAATAATTATTGGAGAAATATTTCAGATACTCTCATTCCTTCCGTATATCTACACAAAAGATCAGGCGAGTCGGAGTAGCCACTTTCTCCATCGCACTCCTCATCGTCTTTTACGTTGCAGGATCGCGCCTGGCATGGGCCTGGATTCTTGTGTACGTTATCGTTGCCGACCTCACGGTGGCCAGAAAATTTAAGCTCGCTCTTATTCAGCTCTCCGTGTTCTTTCTGGCGCAGCTCATATCTGGACTCCCCCTCCTTCCCGTGACAGTCTGGACATTATTCTGGGGAACCCTATCCGCCTCTTTCGGGGTCCTGATCCGCAACACCAAAGACCGCCTGGAGGAGATGCAGCGGGAGGCGGAGCGTTCCAAGGAGATTGCTGCCGAGCTCATTCAGCAGCTGCGCCGCGACATCGCCGACAGTCTCCATGACGACCTGGCCGCCGACCTCACGCGCATGCTCATCATCTCCCGATCCATCAGGCTCCCCCATGGCGATGACCGAGACCGCATCCTCGATCTGCAGGACCGGACTCAGCAGGCCCTCGCCCACCTGCGCCTGCTCATTCACAACCTGGCCGTCTCCCAGGGGCCGCCCAAGGAGGAGCCCACCCTTCAGGAGATCATCGACTCCAGCGTCTCCACGCTCGCGCAGCGCGAGATCGTTCTGGACGCCGACCTCGATGGCATCGAGAGGATTCCGGCGCTGCATCGTTCCGAGCTCGGTCGACTCCTGGTCGCCTTCATTCGCGAGAACACCCTCAACGCCCTCAAGTACAACTTCCCCAGCGATCTCGTCTCCCTCGTCGTGGAGCAGGAGCAGGACACCCTTTTTATCAGCTTCAGCTCACCCTGGCACGATCAGAAGGTGCCTGAGGAGATGCACGGGGGGTACGGTTTATGGGCCCTCCAGGACCGGTTCGAGAATGCCGGAGGCTCTTTGAGCTCGAATCGGATCGGAGCCTCCTGGACCGTTCTCGCCAGTCTTCCCTGGAACGATATCGCCACACCGACCACTACTGCGAGATCCCTCATGTCGTCACCGGACGGAGCCGCTTATGCCTAGCCACACCCTGCGTTCCCTGCGAGTCCTCATCGTCGATGACGACCCGCTCATTCGCACCACCTTTCGCCGAACAGCTCGACTCGCAGCGGGCCATTACCGTCGTCGCCGCCGCCTCCGGCGGGCGGCAGGCCATCAGCCTGCTCATGACCGGGCAGCAGCCCATTGACGTCGTCCTGCTGGACAGCGATATGCCGGATATGGACGGAGCCCAGACCGCGAGAGCGATCTATGAGCGCTTCCCCCGGATGCCCATTGTCATGTTCACCGTCTTCAGTCGTGACGAGATGCTCGCCGAGGCCCTGGCCGAGGGCGTCAACGGCTTCATCACCAAGGACGAGAGCACCGAGAACGTCGCGGCTGCGCTGCTTCGCGCCAGCCGTGGCGAGCCCGTCATGTCCTCGCGCCCCACGAAGATGCTCGTCAGCGCCTACCAGTCCGAGCAGAAGCGCGCCACCGCGGAGGCCCGCATCCAGGAGCTGGTCAACGAGCTGCCGCCCCGTCTGCGCGATATCTACACCTGTCTCCTGGAGGGGCTGACCAACCGGCGCATCGCCCGCAAGCTCGGCATCTCTGAGAACACCGTGCGCATCTACGTCTCCGAGGTCCTCCACCGCCTCGGCCACACCTCGCGCACCGAGCTCATCGCCGCGGCCCTGGGGAACTAGGGGCGACGGCGACTGGCTTCCGGCACCCTGGGGCGGGACGAGCCCTGGCGGCCCTACGCTGAGGCCATGAACGCCACCACTACCCACCCGCTACCGCGCCGAGTCTCAGAGATCTTCTCCCCCGACCGCTGGCGGGAGGTGTCCGGTTTTCCCCACGCCGAGGCCGGCACGGAGCCCTCCCAGCAGCAGGCGGAGGCCCTCACGGACATCACCTACCACAGGGGCTGCGTCCGGGACGAGCACGGCACCTGGCTCCGGGACTTGCCCGTGGTCCGGGTGGCCTTCAACCGGCCCGAGGTCCGTAACGCCTTCCGCCCCCGCACCGTCGATGAGCTCTACCGGGTCCTGGACCACGCGCGCATGAGCGGCGACGTCGGCGCCGTCATCCTCACCGGCAACGGCCCCTCGCCGCGCGACGGCGGCTGGGCCTTCTCCTCCGGCGGCGACCAGCGCATCCGCGGCCGGGACGGCTACCGCTACGAGCGGGAGGCCTCGCCGCAGTCCCCAACGGCCGCCGGCGAGCCTGAGGACCGCGCCTACAGCCACGAGGCCGACGTCGCCGCCGCTCAGGCCCGCCTCGACACCGCACGGGCCGGCCGGCTCCACATCCTGGAGGTTCAGCGCCTCATCCGCACCATGCCCAAGGCCGTCATCGCCGCCGTCCCGGGCTGGGCCGCCGGCGGCGGTCACAGCCTCAACGTCGTGTGCGACCTGTCGCTGGCCTCGATCGAGCACGCGCGCTTCAAGCAGACCGACGCCGATGTCGGCAGCTTCGACGCCGGCTACGGCTCCGCGCTCCTGGCCCGGCAGGTCGGGGACAAGCGGGCCCGCGAGATCTTCTTCCTGGCCCGCACCTACGACGCCGTCACCGCCGAGCGCTGGGGCGTCGTCAATGAGGCGGTCCCCCACGCTGAGCTCGAGGAACGGGCCCTGGAGTACGCGGCCACCGTGGCGGGCAAGTCCCCGCAGGCCATCCGCATGCTCAAGCTCGCCTTCAACCTGGCCGACGACGGCCTGGCCGGCCAGCAGGTCTTCGCCGGTGAGGCCACTCGTCTGGCCTATATGACCGACGAGGCCGTGGAGGGGCGCGATGCATTCCTCCAGCGCCGTACTCCCGACTGGTCGCCCTTCCCGTACTACTTCTAACCCGGAGCCGCCATCGCGACCACATATGAGGGATCAGGCGCGATATATCGAGGGTATTCAGAATTGTGGTGAGAATTGTGGCGAGTATCGAAATGAAGAAAACGATCTCAATGGGGATCGCACCTTTGAGATTCTCCACTGATTCCCGCCGGAGTCGGAAATAGAAGTGCGCATTGTTGTCCGCTCATCGCGGCGATGACCGCCCTCGTCGCCCGCCACATCCGCCCAACCTCAGGAAACCGCGGAATGACGGGAAATCACCCGAGAGGTACTGACGTCCGTCAGCATTGGGCCCAGTGTCTCGAGAGTGACTTTACTGTTATATACATCACGATTCAGGTGCTCGTGTCGCCCCGGCGCACCGCGCCCCACCCCGGTCCACCGCTAGGCGGAGTCTCCGGTGGGAGCGGCCGAGGACGCGGGGCTCGGCGAGCCGGTGGCGGCGCCGGACCGGCCGGCGTCCTCACTCACTCGCAGGGTGACCAGGGGCGGCGTCGTCGGCTGGGCCGACCCTCCGGCCGGCTCCATGGTGATGACGATCTGCTGGCCGGGCTTGGGCATGACGTCCAGGAAGGAGAAGCCGGCTCCCGTCCGGGGGTCGTAGACGCCCAGTGAGGTGGTCGTCTCCCCTCCTTGAGCCAGACCTGGAGGCTGCGCCCACTGGCGGACTCCTTCATGGCGGCCGGGCAGGGTCAGCGCGGTCATGCTCATGTCCCGGGACCAGGTGAGGGTCGCGACGTGCCCGTCGGGCATCGTGTCGGTGACCCGCTGGACGTCCTGGGCCTGGTTGAGGTGGGCGTAGTGCTGGGTCGACGCCATGGAGCTCGCCATGGAGTCCATGGCCTCATCGACCGCGCCCCGCACGCTCCAGCGCCCCACACCGATGCCGACACCGACCAGGACCACGGCCGCGGCCGCCCGCAGCAGGCCGGTGCGCCAGGCCGAGCGGCGACGGCGGTGCGCATCGAGACTGAGGACCTCAGCGCCCACCGAGTCGCCATCACCGTCGCCATCACCGTCGCCGTTACTGTCGCGGTCACTGCCACTGTCACTGTTACTGCCGCCGACAGCGTCGCGGTCGCCGGCTTCCTCCTCCGCGGTGTGGTCGGCCTGGTCTGCGCGTTCCGTCTGAGGGCTCGCGCGCAATGGTCTCCAGAAGGGAGGCGCGGATCGCGGCCGGCGGGCCCACGGGCCGCAGTGAGGCGCCCAGCAGGGCGGCCGTCTCCGAGTCGAGCTCGTCGTCGAAGTGCTCGACGTCGTCTCCACTCTGCGTGCCCGTCGAGCCCCTCGACGCCCTGCGCATCGGCCTCGCCGTTGATGGCGTCCTCGTGAGTCTTATCGCGGTCGCTCATGACTGCACCCCCAGCTCTCGTCGTAACCGTGCCATTCCGTCCCTGATGCGGGTTTTGACCGTTCCCAGCGGTGTGTTCGTGCGGCGGGCGATCTCACGGTGGGTCAGGCCCGTGAAGTAGGCGAGCTCAATGGTGGAGCGGTAGGGCTCCCCCACCGCCTCGAGCGCCCGGTGCACCTGCTCGCCCACGAGTCTGTCCTCGACCTGCTGGACCGTCAGGTCGACGTCGGGCATGTAGTCATGCCAGCGGCTCTCCCGGTCCCGGGAGGACTGGGAGGATCGGACCCGGTCGATGGCCCGGCGCCTGGCCATGGTCACCAGCCAGGCCCGGACGCTGCCTCGCGTCGGGGAGTAGGATCCGGCTGTGCGCCACACCTCGAGGAAGACCTCCTGGAGGACCTCCTCGCTCTGGGCGCGATCGACGACGATCTGGAGGATCAGCGCGAACAGCCGGGAGGACCAGGCGTCGTAGAGGCGGGCGAAGGCGTCGGCGTCGCCGTCGGCCACCTGCGCGATCCACTCCCCCTCAGATCTGGCGGAACTGCTGCTTGTCACAGGGGAATGGTAGGCGAGTGCACGGGCGGAGGCGGTGCGCGTCCCGTTCCGCGCCTCCAGCGTGGCCAGGCTCATCGCACCGTCTCCTGGGTCATCCCTGCACTCACCGCCGGGTCACCCGAAAGTGAAGGAGTAGAGCTGCAGCCCGGGCGAGGCCTCCAGCTCGAGCTCACCCGAGCCCACCTCCTCGGTGTGGACCAGCTCCATGCCATTGGGAACGCCGGAGACATGGGTGGTGCGCGTCTTCCCGTTGACCGTCCAGGTCAGGTCCCCCTCGCCGGAGACAACAAGGTTGACCTGCTTGCCGCGGTAGGACAGGCGCAGGCGGCCCTTGCCCTCAACCGGGGCGATGGACTGCGGCTCCACTGTCCACGTGCCGTCCAGGGCGAAGGTGTCGGCCTGGAGGCTGGAGGGGAAGGAGAAGGCGTGCTGCCCCTTCTGGAGGGTTCCCTGGGCGAAGCCGGAGGCCCGGTCCGAGCCCAGGTAGGTCTCGGGGGTGCGGGGGCTGTTCGTGCCGGCGTCGTCCTTCGCCTCGGAGAAGACGGGGGCGGGGAGGGTCACCTTCGGGTTGGCCTGCATGAGCAGCTCGCGGACGAGCTTCTCCGTGGCAGCCTCACCGCCTTCTCCGACATGGGTCTGGCGGACGTTGCCCTGGGCGTCGGCCAGGTAGTGGGCGGGCCAGTAGTGGTTGTCGAAGTTGGTCCAGGTGGTCAGGTTGGAGTCGACGGCCACGGGGTAGGTGATGCCGAGGTGCTTGACGCCGCCACGTACGTTGTCCACTTCCTTCTCGAAGGCGTACTCCGGGGAGTGGACGCCGATCACCTGCAGGCCGGAGGCGGCATAGGTCTCGTAGAGCTTCTCGATGCCGGGGACCGAGCGCTGGCAGTTGATGCACGAGTAGGCGAAGAAGTCAACCAGGGTGACCTTGCCGGCGCGGCTCTGCTGGGTCAGGGGCTGGTCGCCGGGCGTGTTGATCCAGGCCACTGCGCCGTCGATGGCAGGGAGGGGGCCGCAGTCGCCGAGAGTGGCGGCTCCGGGGCGGCAGGGGCCGGAGGAGGAGTCGCCGTGGAGAAGGTCGTCGGTGCGGGCCTGAAGGGAGGCGGTGTAGTCGGGCAGGCGGCGCTGGAGAGCGGCCGGGGCGTCCAGGACCAGGGCCACGGCCAGCCCGAGCATGACGACGCCGGCGGTGACGCGGATGGCTCGCTGGCGGGTGCGGAAGGCCTGAATCCTCTCCGTGATACCGCGTCCGGCCAGGGCGAAGGCCAGCAGCGGGATCGCTGTGCCGACGGCGAAGGACACGGCCAGGGCGACGGTGTCGGCGCCAATCCTCCCGGTGGCTCCCGCGACGGCGACGGCCGCCAGGACCGGGCCCGCGCAGGGCACGTACGCAGCGCCCAGGACCAGGCCCAGAAGGAAGCCGTTGGAGGGGTTCTTCGAGCCGCCGAAGCGCTGGAAACGCGCGAAGGGGCGCTCGAGGATCTCCATGACCTTCGGGACCATCATGCCCAGGCCGATCAGGGCGAGCATGACGATGCCGACCCAGCGGATGAGGTCCTGCGGCAGGTGGAGCAAGCTCAGCACGGTCGATCCGAGGAGCGTGAAGACCGTGAAACTGACCACAAGGCCGGTTACCACGAGGTAGGGGTGGAAGCGGGATGCGAAGCCGCCGTCGGCCCCCTTGTCATCGCCGCCATCGCCGCGTGCGCCCTGTGCTCCTGCGGAGAGGAGGATGACGGGGAGCACGGGAAGAACGCACGGGGAGATACCCGTGATGAGCCCTCCCAGCAGCCCGATGACCACCAGACTCGAGACGGTTGTCACGATACTTCACCCTTTCGGTCAGTTTCTTGTTGCTAGTCTCGAAAGAGGTTCGGAGCCATCGGCAACGGGGATTGCCGAACAACCGCATAGCCGTCTATGACGATCATCACTCATGACGGGCGTCGTCGGGTTCTTTCTCGAGCTCCATGGACGACGGCGTCTCCGGATCCGCAAGAGCGGGCCATCCCGCACTGACACTGCACCAGCAACCGCATAGGAGATCTCATGCGATTCACCGCTACACGTGCCAAGACCCTCGCCACCTCGCTCCTCATTGTCACCGCCGGCCTCGGTCTGGCGGCCTGCTCGGGCTCCGGTTCGAGCGACTCGACCACTCCGGCCACCAACCAGACCGCGGGCAAGACCAGCGACGGCGGGGCCGCCACGCCCAGCGCTGACAGCAAAGCCACCGGTGGCGCCACCGGCGGAAGCGCCCAGCCCACCATCCCCCAGGGTCAGAAGCAGGGCGGCGACAACCAGCAGGGTGGTCAGCAGCCCGGTCAGCAGGGCGGTGCGGACAGCAGCGCAGGCACCCAGCAGGGAGGCCAGCAGCCCGGCGGTGACACCCAGCAGGGCGGTCAGCAGCAGGGTGGCTCCATTCAGGGCGACAACCAGCCCGGCGGTCAGCAGCCCGGTCAGCAGCAGGGTGGCGAGGGCCAGCAGCAGCCTGGCGGCCAGCAGCAGGGCGGTGCGGACAGCAGCGCCGGTACCCAGCAGGGTGGTCAGCAGGGCGGCGGCAACTGAGCCGGTAGACCTGCGTCATCCGTCTGGCGAGGGCCTCGTGGCAGCAATGGCTGCGGCGAGGCCCTCGCCGGCTTTTCTCCACGGTTCGACGTCGGCCGAACCACGGCGCAACGGGGCGAGCGAGGGGATCATGACGACGTTGCGGCCCGGCCGCTTCCCGTGCCAGGCTTCCGGGAGGCCGGGCCGGTGGACAACGGACGACTAAGACACCGTTCGATCTGCAAGCCGTCCACCGGCCCGGTCTCCGTGTATGTTCCCGACATCTGGAAACACCCATGCTGTCCACCCTGTTGGAGAAGACCGACCCTGCGCGGCGCCGAGTCGGCACCGCGATCGTCGTCGGCATCATCGGAGGCTTCTTCTCCGCCATCGTCAAGTTCGGCTGGGAGGTCCCCTTCCCGCCCCGCACGCCGGAGCGCAATGCCACCAACCCGCCCCAGCAGCTCCTGGAGCAGCTGGGGATGACCACGGAGCAGTCCCACACCGCCGTCACCTTCAACGGCAATGAGGGGCTGCCGATCTACTCCTTCATCATCCACTTCAGCTTCGCGATCGTCTTCGCCGTCTTCTACTGCGTCATGGCGGAGTACTACAAGTCGATCACGCTGTGGCAGGGGGCCGCCTTCGGTCTGCTCGTGTGGGTGGGGGCGCACCTGGTGCTCATGCCGCTGACGGGCACGGTGCCCTCGCCCTTCCCGTGGGTCGCCGGTGGGCAGACCTGGGCGGAGCACTTCTCCGAGGCGCTGGGGCACGTCATCTGGTTGTGGTCGATTGAGCTCGTGCGTCGGGACGTGCGCAACCGCATCACCCACCAGCCCGACCCGTGGGTTCCGCTCGACGCCGAACCGGCCCGCTGAGCCCTCAAGGTCTGGCTCGTCTCGCATCGGTGCGGCGGTCGGCGTCCGCCAGTACTCCACGAGGGTCGGGGGCTACTGGAGGAGGGTCGGGTGTACTGCAGGTAGGCGGGACCTTCGTGCAGTACGCACAACCCCCGACCAGTGGATCCCGACCCTCATGCAGTGCATGTCACGGGGAGGTCGCCGGCTCCATACGCAGGTACCCGGATGCTTGAGGTCCGATCTACCAGGGAAGAAAGCCCGGGTAGGACTCGAAGGGGTAGAGCCGCCTGGGCAGGTACTGCTTCTGCTCCGCCCACTCGATGAGGGCGCGCCAGTCGCGGGCGATGCGCTCCTGAGCCTCCTGACGCCGCCCATCGGGGTGAGACTGGCGCACAAATCCGGGAACGATCGTCGATGCGTCGTCCAGCGGCCAGGAGTAGTGCTGCGCTTCGAAGGCCTCGGCCAGCGCCAGACGGTCCCTCCGCGGGAGGCCCGCCACCGGAACAGAGCGACCGCCCTGAACCACCCCGGCCTCGACGAACCCGGCCCACTCCTCCATGGTCGTCAGATGCAGCGCCAGGTTGTGCGTATCGGGAGGCGTCAAGCCGTTACTCGTGCGGAGCCCCATGTCAAGGTTCACACGTGCCGTCTCGCGGAAGGCCACCCAGGGGATATCGGTCTGCCACCACCAGCATCCGATGAACCGGAAGATGTGCACGCCCGAGGCGTTGAACACGGTGAAGCTCAGCAGTCGGTAGGCGATGAAAGCGGCCACGACCAGGCCACCGAGGACATAGGCGCCCGTCATGGTCTGGTTGGACGCCCCCGTAGCCGCCAGAAGAAATTCGGCGGCGAATCCTGCGGTCATGGTCAGGAACGGGAACAAGAAGAGATGGAGGAGGATGTATCCCGGGTTGCGCAGCGCGGTGAAGATGAGGAAGCGTCGCTCGATCCAGCGCGCCGGAGCGGGTACCCACTCGATGTACTTCGTTGACCGCTCGAGGTCTCGACTCGTGTGGTCCACGTTCGCCCCGCCCCGGGCTCACAGGGTGATGATGACGGTGGCGGCGGCGAAGACGACGCCGTAGGCCAGCTCCAGCAGGCCGGCGTCACGCAGGGAGGCGATGAGATCGCGCCCCCGGGCGCCGGAGCGGACCGGTGCGGTGGCCCGCAGCACCAGTGGCAGGAGCAGGAGCGGCGCCGCCAGCGCGATGACCAGGGTCAGCAGCGGGCTGATGTGCCCGCCGCCGTCGACGGGGCTGGCCGAACCGGTCTCGCGCGCCCACACCAGGGCGACGGCCCCCAGCAGCAGAGGCACGTGAAGCATGAGGGAGAAGACGCGCCGGGCACCCATCTCCCCCAGGCGGACCGCCAGGGTCATCTTGCCGTGGGCGGGATCGGTGTCGATGTCGCGCAGGTTGTTGACCATGAGCAGGGAGCAGGCGAGCAGTCCGATCCCGCAGGCCGATGGCCACAGCCACCCCGGGACCGTGCCGGCCTGGACGTAGGTGGTGCCCACCGTGGCCACCAGGCCGAAGAAGACGAAGACGAAGACCTCCCCCAGGCCGGCGTAGCCGTAGGGGTGGGAGCCTCCGGTGTAGAACCAGGCGGCCGCGATCGCTGCGGCGCCGACGGCGAGCAGCCACCACTGGCCGCTGAGGACCACGAGTGCCAGGCCCAGGAGGGCTCCGATCCCGAAGCAGCCGAAGGCGGCGAGCTTGACGGTGCGGGGGGCGACCTGCCCGGAGGCGGTCAGGCGCGGCGGCCCGGTGCGATCGTCGTCGGTGCCGCGCACGCCGTCGGAGTAGTCATTGGCCAGGTTGCAGCCGATCTGCAGCGCCAGGGCCACGCCCGCGGCCAGCAGGCTCCGCAGCACTGAGAGCTCCCCCATCGCGGCGGCTGCCCCGGCGCCCAGGATGACGGGGGCGACGGCGGCCGGCAGGGTGCGCAGTCGCACCACCTCCCCCCAGCTGGTGGCGCGGGGGCCGCTGTCCTGCGGGTGCTCGCCGTTCTCGCCGCTCACGGCTTCCTCCGATCCTCTCGCAGTGCTCTAGGGTAGGCGGCAGTGACCCTACCAGCGCCGTGGCCCTCACCGGTGCGGCGCCTGAGCCACACCTCGGCCGGTGAGGCAGCCGGCACCGCGATCGCCAGAAGGACCTCCGTGAGACAGCCCGATCCCCGCCCTCGCACTCCTTCACCCATGCCTGGGCCCGTGGCGGCTGAGCCCCTGGCACGCGAACGCGCCCTGGGAGCGCTGACCGGGCTGGCCCTGGGCGACGCACTGGGGATGCCCACCCAGTCGATGAGCCCAGCACAGATCCGCCGGTGCTACGGCGAGATCACCGGGCTGCGAGACGCCGTCGCCGAGCAGCCCATCGCCCCCTCAGCACCTGCTGGCACCGTCACGGATGACACCGAGCAGGCTCTCATCCTGGCCGGTCTCCTCATCGACGGTGGCGGCTGCATCGACCCCCACCAGCTCGCCGATGCCCTCCTGCGCTGGGAGGACGATATGCGCGCCCGTGGGTCCCTGGACCTGCTGGGGCCCTCCACCAAGCTCGCTCTGGAGCGGGTGCGCGCCGGGGCGGACCCGTACTGCACCGGCAGACAGGGCACCACCAACGGCGCCGCGATGCGGGTGGCCCCGGTGGGCATCGCCTTCTCCGTGAGTGCCGACGGCGACGCGCTGGCCCGGGCCGTTCAGGCCTCCTGCCTGGTCACCCACGACACCCGGCAGGGCTTCGAGGCCGCGGGTCTCCTCGCCGCAGCGGTCAGCGCGGCCATCGACGGCGTCGACGCGGCGGGTGCGTTGGGGGCGGCGTTGGACTTCGTGGCCGCCCACCCCGAGGCGGGCCACTGGACGGAGAAGGCCTCCGTTGCCGCCCGCACCCGGCTGGCCCTGGAGACGAGTCGCGGCCTGCACGGGGAGGCCCTGGCCGAGCATCTGCGCACGTACGTCGGAACCTCGGTGGAGTCGGCCGAGTCGGTCCCCTGCGCGCTGGTGATCGTGCGGGAGTTCGCGCAGCGGCCCCTGGACGGGCTGTGCTTCGCCGCTGAGCTCGGGGGAGATACTGACACCATTGCCGCGATGGCCGGCGCGGTCCTGGGGGCGAGCGTGCCCCATCTTCTCCCCGTCGAGCTGGTCGATCGGGTGCTGGAGCGCTCCGGCCTGCGGCTCGAGCCGGTCTGTGAGGCGCTGCTGGCGCTTCGCGGCGGCGGGCGCTGTCAGCCAGACGCTTTGGAGCAGAGGCGGCCATGACGGGACGGGTCATTCACACCGGCCAGGTCGTCATTGACCTGACCTTGCGCATCGAGGCGATTCCCGAGCCCGGCGGTGACGTGTTCGCCGACGAGTCCTCCATGGCGGTCGGCGGCGGCTTCAACGTGCTGGCCGCCGCCCGCCGGATGGGTGTCGAGACCCTGTACGCCGGGCCGCTGGGCGAGGGGCCCTTCGCCGAGGCGGCCCGGCGGGCCCTGGAGGAGATCGGGGTGGATCATGTCGGCCCGGTCGCACCCGGCGATCAGGGCTACTGCGTGGCCATGACCGATGCGAAGGCCGAGCGCACCTTCATCTCCACCTGCGGGGCCGAGACCCGTGGTCCGGTGGATGCCTTCGACCATCTGGAGGTGAGCGGCGACGACGTCGTCTACCTCTCCGGCTACTCCCTGGCCGATGAGGCCTCCAGGACGGCGCTGGAGCGGTTGGCCGGGAGACTGACCAAGGCCCGGACGGGGTGCACGGCACTGTTCGACGTCTCCCCCATGGTTGGTTCGGTCCCCATGAGCTCGCTGGAGCACCTCGGTGCGCTGGGGCCTATCTGGTCTCTCAATGAGCGTGAGGCCGGGCTGCTCACCGATCGTCTGGAGCTGCGGGTGGAGGCCGGTGACCACGCCGGCGTCTGCGAGGCACTATCGGGTCGGCTCGGCACGGTGCTGGTGAGGGCGGGGAGCAGGGCTCCTGGTTCTCCGACGGCGGCGCGGCGCGCCATACCCCAAGCATCCCGGTGAAGCCGGTGGACACCAACGGGGCCGGTGACGCGCACTCCGGTGTCCTAGCCGCGGCCCTGGCCCGGGGCATCGACCTGACGACGGCGCTGCGCTGGGCGAATGTGGCCGGTGCCTTGACCGTGACGCACTTCGGCCCGGCCACCTGCCCGAGTGAGGCGGAGATCAGGGCTCTGGCGTAGAAGGCTCCGGGGTCACATCTGTCGTGGTCGCGGCGAGGAGCCGGGCGACCTCGCGTCGGTCGACCTTCCCGCTGGGGCGCAACGGCAGGGCCTCCAGGACGAGGACCCGTTTGGGGGCGTGGGCGCCGTCCAGCCGGGCGCGGGCGGCCTCGCGTAGGGCGGCGCCGTCCCAATGCTTCAGGCCGCCCGACTGCCGGTCCGGTTCAAGCACGACGGCGGCGGCGACGGTACTTCCCCACTGCTCGTCGGGCAGGCCGACGACGCAGGCCTCCGCCACGCCGTCGATACAGGTGAGGGCCTCCTCCACGTGGCGGGGCTCGACCTTGACGCCCCCGGTGATGATGACGTCGTCCAGGCGGCCCAGGACCTCCAGGCGCCCGTCGGGGTGCAGCCGGCCGCGGTCGGAGGTGGCCAGGACCCGCCTGGCGCCGCTGCGGTGGAAACCCTCGCCGGCGTTGGGACTGCCTGCGGGGCTGTGGCCGGGGGTGTGGAGGTAGTCCTCGGCCAGGACGGGACCGGAGATGAGGATGCGGCCGGCCCCCTCGGCGTCGGGGGCCTGGATGGCGATCTCGACCCCCTCCAGGGGTCGGCCGTTGTAGACGCAGCCCCCGCCGGTCTCGCTCATGCCGTAGGTGGTGACCACGGTGACGCCCGCCCCGCGGGCCCGGTCCAGGAGCGCGGGGTCGGCGGCGGCGCCGCCCAGGAGGACGGCGTCGGCTCCTGCCAGGGTCCGGCAGGCCAGCGGGTCCTGCAGGACACGCACCAGCTGGGTGGGGACCAGGGAGACGTAGAGCCGGGAGGCGGCCGCCCCGGTGGACCGGCGCGCCGAGAGCAGGGCCTCCGCGAGCGCCGTCGGGCTGAATCCTGCGCTCGTGTCGACCACGACGGGCTCGGTTCCTGCGTCCAGGGAGCGGATGAGGATCTGCAGGCCGGCGACGTGGTGGGCCGGCAGGGGCAGGAGCCAGGTTCCCGGGCCGCCCGAGGCGCGCGTGGGTGGCGCGGGCGGAGGCCATGAGGGCGGCGGCGCTCATGGCGATGAGTCGGCCGGCACCGGTGGTGGAGCCCGACGTGCGCAGGATGAGGTCTGTGCCTGCCGGGACGCGGGTGATACGGCGGGCCAGGTCGGACCGGACCTGCCCTCGTCCTCCCGGGGGCGATGGGGACGAGCAGCGGGCAGTGGTAAGCCCGTCCCGGTGCTCCCCGTCCTCGGCGGCGGGGGCGGGGCGGCCATCGGGGCTGGTGAGCAGGCCGCGCAGGGACAGGCGCTCGGCGAGGGGCTGCGCGCAGGGGCGGCGACGTCGTCGGGGTGGTTCCGCCGGTCAGGAGGCGGAGGGCGGGTGGGGCGGGCACCCCATGATCGTGCCACGGCCCGGGCCGGCTGGGGATGAGGCAGGGGGCTCCGAGAGGGTTCGGGCAGGTGCGGGGTCTGCAGGGGCTCTCCGGCTCGGTTAGGGTTGGCCCATGCGTATCGTCCTCATCGTCCTGGTGTTCGCTCTGACGCTGTACGCCCTGTTGGACTGCGCACGCACGCCGGATGAGAGCATGCCGGCCAGGATGCCGAAGTACCTGTGGATCACCCTGGTCGTGCTGTTCCCGACCATCGGCCCGATCGCCTGGATCATCTTCTCGCGGGTCAAGGCCGCTGAGGAGCGCGGCGGCTACGTCGAGCCCACCGTGTGGTCCTCCAAGGAGGGCACGACCTTCCGTCGTCCGCAGCGTCCCCGCCCCATGGCGCCCGACGACGACCCGGAGTTCCTCAGGGACCTGGAGCAGGACATCCGTCGTCGCAAGCACCACCCGCAGGAGCCCACCGGCGCTCCCGACGCCAGCAATGACGGAGCTGACGAGGATCCTGAGGCCGGCGAGACGGGTGGGACCGACCGCTCCGGGACCGACTCACACTGACCAGCACTGACGGGTGCGCGCCGGCCCGGCTTTTCGGCGCTCCCTGTTCTCAGGGCAGGGCGGGGCGGGTCTGGGGCCAGGGGGTGGTGTCGACGTCGTAGCCGTGGGCGGCGGCGTGGATGAGCCAGTCACCGGGGATCCAGGTGCGCCCGACGAGCTGGGGGTGCTCGGGCATGTAGCGCACCGACCACAGGATGAGGACGAGCTCGGCCCACTGGGCCCGGATCTTCAGGCGCACCGAGCCGGAGGCGTTGGCCGCGGCGACGACGATCTCACCGGTGGCGGTGAGCTGGACCTCCTGGATGTCGGCGTAGGAGATGGGCATGACGCCCTCCCCCGTGCCCAGGTAGATGCCGTGGGTGGACACACTCAGGCGGGCGCCGGCCAGGTGGCGCCACTTCTCGACGGCGTCGGCCTCGGCGGCGCGGCGCCGTCGGTGGTTGAGGTAGGCCTGTCCGCCGAAGAAGGCGGCCGTCAGGGCCAGGCCGACGGGGCCGCCGGCCAGGAAGAAGCCCCGGGAGGGGTTGTAGGTGGCGTCCCCGCGCCGCCACATGAGCAGCTCGGCGTCGCAGGTGGCCAGCATGACCTCCCCGGATCCCAGGGCCGGGCGCACGGGGTCGATGGTCGGTGAGACCGGGTTGGGGCGGCGGCCCTGGCGGGTGGCGGTCAGGACGGCGGCGGTGTGCCACCACACGAAGTCCTGTCCGGTCCAGGGGCGGCGCGGGGCGGGGCGGGCGCGGCCGGGGCGGCTAGAGCTCACCGGACGGGCCGGTACGCACGACCTCGCCGCCGAGCGGGCGCGAGGGCGGCTGCTGGGTCACCGGGCCGCCTCGGCGTGCCCGGCGGGAGTGACAGGGCTGACAGAACTGCCGGGGCTGCCGGGGCTGGCACTGCCCGCAGTCTGGGCGGAGGAGGTTCCGGGCACCATGTCGCGGGCCTGGCGCAGCAGGTCACCGGCCGGCTCCCAGTAGGCCAGCCCCACCAGGGTGCGGTCCTCGAAGGTCAGGGAGGTCAGGGAGGCCAGGGCGCACTGGCGGCGGCGCGGGTCGTGGGCCAGGGGGCGCCCCTCCAGGAAGAGGCGCAGCGACCAGACGGGCAGCTGGTGGGAGACGAGGAGCGCCTCGTGGCCCTCGGCGAGGTCGAGTGCGGAGACGACGGCGCCGCGCATGCGCTCGACGATCTCCCGGTAGGGCTCCCCCAGGAGGGGCGCAGCGGGTTGACGTAGCTGGACCAGTAGGTGGGGTGGGCCAGGATCCAGCGGTTGCGGTTGACGGCCACGCCCTCGAAGGAGTTGCCGGCCTCGATGAGTCGAGGGATCCGTCGTCGGCGCCAGGCCGAAGGCGGCGGCGGTGGGGCGCCGGTCTCCCGGGCCCGCTCCAGGGGTGAGTGATGACCCGGGTGATGTCGTGCCCGGAGGCGGACAGGGACGTCGGCGACCTGCTGGGCCATCTGGTGCCCCAGGGCGGACAGGTGGTACCCGGGCAGGCGGCCGTAGAGGATGCCGCCTGGGTTGTGCACCTCGCCGTGCCGCATGAGGTGGATCGTCGTGCGCGCCATGCGGTGATTCTCGCACGCCCAGCGGCAACGGTCAGCCACCGGGGACCGTAGGGTGTTCCCATGACGACTCGCAGTGCATGGGGTCTCGGCCTGGCGACCGTGACCGACGACGGCAACACCCTCGACGTGTGGTACCCCCGACCGGTTCTCGGCGACGAGCCCGAGGACGGGCACGCCGACCTCCTGGCCTCCCTGAGTGCCATGGAGCGGCGCGATGAGGCCCGCGGCGTCCACACCACCGTGGTGCGCACCTGGGCGGACCTCGACGACGCCCCCCAGACCGTGGCCGGCGCCTACCTGCGCCTGCACACGCTGTCCCACCGCCTGGTCAAGCCCAACACCGTCAACCTGGACGGGATCTTCTCCCGCCTGCCCAACGTGGTGTGGACCTCCGCCGGGCCCCTGCCGCGCCGAGGACTTCGAGACCACCCGCATGCGCCTGCGCGCCGCCGTGGGGCGCCCCGTCCAGGTGCACTCGGTGGACAAGTTTCCCCGCATGACTGACTACGTGCTGCCCTCGGGGGTGCGCATCGGCAACGGCGCGAACGTGCGCCTGGGCGCCTACCTGTCTGAGGGCACCACGGTCATGCACGCCGGCTTCGTCAACTACAACGCCGGGACGCTGGGGCGTTCCATGGTCGAGGGCCGCATCTCCCAGGGGTCGTCATCGGTGACGGCTCCGACGTCGGCGGCGGCGCCTCCACAATGGGCATGCTCTCGGGCGGTGGGCGCCAGCGCTGGCCCTGGGCGAGCGCTGCCTGCTGGGGGCCAACTCGGGGCTCAGGGATCCCGCTGGGTGACGACTGCGTCGTCGAGGCCGGCCTGTACCTGACAGCCGGCACGAAGATCTCCCCTCATGCCGCAGGGCGGCGTGGTGCCCAGCAACCACGGCCTGTTCAAGGAGCCGCGCGTGGTCCCGGCCCGCGAGCTGGCCGGCGCCTCCAATGTCCTGTTCCGCCGTAACTCCCAGTCCGGCGCTGTCGAGGCGCTGGCCCGCGGCGGCAAGAGCATCGAGCTGGGCTCGCCCCAGCACGCCGGCCAGTAGGGGCTCTCCTCCGACTCCCCGCCGCCGCGCTTCTCGTACCGGCCGTCTTCCGCCTCAGCCGCGGGAGGCGGCCGGTCGCGTCGGACGCCCTCGAAGGACAAGGCGAATTCCCACACCAGCATCACAGTGTTCGTTATCATAGTGATTGGTTGTTCTACGCAATGGAGGGGAGGGCAGATGGCTGCGACATCCACGGCCGCCCGTGTCCCCGAGGCTGCTCAGCCTGTTGGCGACGCGCTTCCTCCCCGGCGCAGGCGCCGCACCCCCGTGTGGGCCTCACAGCGCGTCCTCAAGGCGACGATGGCGATCACCGGCACGATCATGGCCCTGTTCATCGTGGTCCACATGGTCGGCAACCTCAAGGTTCTCGCGGGCCCGCAGGCCTTCAACGGCTACGCCGCCTGGCTGCGGCAGGTCGCCTACCCACTCCTGCCGCACGAGGGGCTCCTGTGGGCGATGCGCCTGGTCCTGGGAGCCTGCGTCGCGGCGCACGTCGCGGCGGGAATCGCGCTGTGGCGCCGGGCGAGGAGCGCTCGTGGGGCCTTCCGGCGCCGGGCCCTGCCCGCCCGCACCATCGGCGCCCGCTCCATGCTGGCGACCGGCGTCCTCATCGGGGTCTTCGTCCTCATCCACGTCCTCGACCTGACCATCGGCCGCCTCATCGCCCCTGAGGGCTTTCAGGCGCCGACGACGTCGAACGGCGAGCTGCAGGTCAGCGCCTACCACAACCTCGTGGCGAGCCTGTCGCGCCCCGGCATGGCGCTCTTCTACAGCCTGGTCATGCTGGCACTCTCCCTCCATCTGGCGCAGGGCCTGTGGAACGTCGTCATCGACCTGGGCGGCACCGGCCCCAGGCTGCGCAAGGCCTGCCGCGCCCTCGCCCTGGGCGTGGCCCTGGCCGTCGCCGTCGTCAACGGCCTGCTGCCCGTCCTCATCTGCACGGGGGTGATCGGATGAGTGCGAGTGTGCCGGGTGCCGTCGGTGGCCTGTACGACGTCGGCGAGGACCTGGATGCGCACCTGCCGGACTGTCCGCCTGAGCAGGCCTGGGCGCGCCGGCGCGACGAGTACCGCCTGGTCAATCCCGCCAACCGCCGCAAGCTGACCGTCATCGTGGTGGGTGCCGGACTGGCCGGCGCCGGGGCGGCCGCGACCCTGGGGCGCCTGGGCTACCGGGTGGAGTGCTTCAGCCTGCACGACGCCCGCAGCGCGCTCCACTCGGTGGCCGCACAGGGGCGGGATCAACGCCGCCCGGGCCCGCAAGGTCGACGGAGACTCCCTGACGCGCTTCGTCAGGACACCGTCAAGGGCGGGGACTACCGGGGACGGGAGGCCGACGTCGTGCGCCTGGGGCTGGAGTCCGGCCGGGTCATCGACCACATGGAGGCGATCAGGGGCGCCCTTTCGCCCGCGAGTACGGCGGCCAGCTCGCCACCCGCTCCTTCGGCGGGGTGCAGGTCTCGCGCACCTACTACACGCGCGGGACAGACCGGCCAGCAGCTGGAGATCGCCTGCGCCCAGGCCCTCCAGGAGCAGGTCGCCGCCGGGGAGCGTCCGCATGCACACCCGCACCGAGATGCTCGACCTCATCGTGGCCGACTCCCGCGCGCAGGGCATCGTCACCCGGGACCTGCTCTCCGGCGAGGTACAGGCCCACACCGCTCACGCCGTCGTGCTGGCCACCGGCGGCTACGGCAGCGTCTACCACTACTCGACCCTGGCCGTGGCCTCCAACGCCACTGCCACCTGGCGCGCCCACCGGCGCGGGGCGGCCTTCGCCTCGGCCTGCATGGTGCAGTTCCACCCCACGGCCCCTGCCGGTGAGCTCCCGCTGGCAGTCCAAGACGACGCTCATGAGCGAGTCGCTGCGCAACGACGGGCGCATCTGGGTGCCCGTGCGCCCCGGGGACGAGCGGGCCCCGAACGAGATCCCCGAGGACGAGCGCGACTACTACCTGGAGCGCAAGTACCCGGCCTTCGGCAACCTCACCCCGCGCGACGTGGCCTCGCGCAACGCCCGCGAGCAGATCGAGTCCGGCCGCGGCGTCGGGCCGCTGCGCAACTCGGTCTACCTCGACTTCCGCGACGCGCTGGAGCGGCTGGGCAAGGAGACCATCGCCTCGCGCTACGGCAACCTGTTCGAGATGTACCTCGACGCCACCGGGGAGGACCCCTACGAGGTGCCCATGCGCATCGCCCCGGGAGCCCACTTCACGATGGGAGGGCTGTGGGTGGACTTCGACCAGATGTCCACCATCCCAGGACTGTTCGTGGGCGGGGAGGCCTCGAACAACTACCACGGCGCCAACCGCCTGGGGGCGAACTCGCTGCTGAGCGCCAGCGTGGACGGCTGGTTCGTGCTGCCACTGGCCGTGCCGAACTACCTGGCCGGGCTGGTGGGCAGCAGGCCCCTGAGCCCCGACGCACCGGAGGCGCTCCAGGCCGTGGCCGACACCCGCAAGCGCATTGAGGCGCTCATGGCGGTGGGCGGGACCCACCGCCCCGTGTGGTTCCACCGCCGTCTGGGCGAGATCCTCTACACCGGCTGCGGGGTCAGCCGCTCCGAGGCGGGGCTACTGCGCGCCCTGGACGAGGTGCGCGCCCTGCGCGAGGAGTTCTGGGCCGATGTCACCGTGGTCGGTGGCCAGGCGCGCCTCAACCAGGAGCTGGAGAAGGCGCTGCGGGTCGCCGACTTCCTGGAGCTGGCGGAGGTCATGATCCTCGACGCCCTGGACCGGCGCGAGTCCGCCGGCGCCCACTTCCGCGAGGAGTACGCGACCCAGGGCGGCGAGGCCCGGCGCAATGACGAGACCTGGTGCTCGGTATCGGCCTGGCAGACCGGGGACGACGGCGGGCACACACGCCGCACGGAGCCGCTGAGCTTCTCGCTGGTGCCCATGCAGGTGAGGGATTACCGATGAGGGTCGAGCTGGAGATCTGGCGGCAGGACGGGCCGCGGGCGCGGGGTTTCTTCGAGAGTCACGTGGTGGAGGACGCCGAGCCGCAGATGAGTCTGCTGGAGCTGCTCGACCGCCTCAACGACCAGATCATCGAGGCCGGCGGCGAGCCGGTGGTCTTCGAGTCTGATTGCCGGGAGGGGGTGTGCGGGGCCTGCGGTTTCCTCGTCAACGGGGTGCCGCACGGGCCGCTGGACACGACCCCGGCCTGCCGTCAGCACCTGCGGGCCTTCCCCTGGGGTCACGCGCTTCCGGCTGGAGCCGTGGAGGTCGGCGGCCTTCCCGGTCATCCGGGACCTGGTGGTGGACCGCACGGCGCTCGACGAGCTCATCCGGGCGGGCGGGACCGTGGACGTGGCCGCGGGGACCGCGCCGGATGCCGACGACGTCGCCCAGGGGCACCTGCAGGCGGAGCGGGCACTGGACTTCGCCGCTTGCATCGGCTGCGGGGCCTGTGTGGCGGCTTGCCCTAACGGGGCGGCGGCGCTCTTCGCGGGGGCGAAGCTGGCGCACCTGTCGCTTATGCCGCAGGGGCGTATCGAACGGGGGCGCCGGGCTCGGGCGATGACGCGGGAGCTCGATGCGCTCTTCGGGCCGTGCTCGGAGTACGGCGAGTGCCTGCCGGCCTGCCCGGCGGGGATCCCGATCGAGGCGATCGCACTGCTCAACCGGGAGGTGCTGCGCGCCGGTCTGCGCGGGGCGACCCACGACGACTAGGGCCCGTTGCACATGTAGGGACGCATCCGCGAGTTCGTACCTTAGGTCGCGCGTTCGTACCCTTTACCCCTCTGTGTTGTCTCATGACTTCTGAGAGTTTCGGATGTCATGACATCTGAGACACTGGTGGGGTGGGTTGCCTGGGGGTTATGGGTAACTCGATTTCGCCGTCTCGGCGTGAGCAGGTCATAGGTTTTGACTCCAGGACCAGTGGGATGAGCGTGGAGGAGTTCTGCGCTCAGGTGGGTATCTCGCGGGCCTCGTTCTACCGGATACGCCGACGCGCTGAGCACGAGGGCCTGGCTGCCGCGCTGACGGCGCGCTCACGGGCCCCGCACCACCCGGCGCGGGTGTGGGACCAGGGCACTGATGAGCGCATCGCCCAGGTTCGCGCCGACCTGCTCGCCGCCGGCCGGGAGGCGGGTCCGGCCTCGGTGTGGTGGGTGATGAGCCAGGGCGCCAGCGTTCCGGCTCCCTCTCGCGCGACGATCGCCCGCAGCCTGCGCAGAGCCGGCCTGGTGGTCCCCGCCCCGCGCAAGCGGCCCAGGACGTCGTACAAGCGCTTCACCCGCAGCGCGGCCAACGAGCTGTGGCAGATCGACGGCTTCAATGGCGCCTGGAGGACCGTCTGGTGACCGTCTACCAGGTCGTTGACGACTGCTCGCGGGTCATCACCGCCCTGAGGGCCTGCTGGGGCGGTGAGAGCGTGGCAGGCGCCCGCACGGTCCTTGAGGAGGCCTTCGCCGCCTGGGGGCGTCCGGCGGCGATCCTGTCGGACAACGCACTGGCGTTCAACACCAGCCGTATCACTGGACCGGGAGCCACCGAGAAGTGGCTGGCATCCCTGAGGGTGCGTCCCATCAGCGGGCGGGTGGGCCACCCCTCAGACCCAGGGCAAGGTCGAGCGCTCCCACCAGCCGGCAGCCGCCTGGCTGCGCGCCCACCCGGCCAGCACCCTTGAGGAGCTCAACGCCGAGCTGGACCGCTTCACCAGCTACTACAACACCGAGCGCCAGCACCAGGGCCACGGCATCGCACTGACCCCGCTGAGGGTATGGGCGCAGACCCCCAGGGCGCTGGCCAGCCCAGCCCCCATCGACCTGGAGCGCCTCCCCAGCCGGCGGCGGCTCCCATCAGCCTGCCCGACCCCACCGACCCGACCGGCTCGGATAGTGCCGTGGACCGCGCCCGACGCACCGTGATGTCCAACGGGTGCGTGTCCTACAAGGACCGTGCACTGTCACTGGGCCAGACCATGCGCGGCATCGAGGTCACCCTGATCGAGTACCCCACGCGCCTGGACCTCTACGACCCCGACGGACGCCGCTTCGTGTCCCTGCCCTGGCCCCAACCCACCCAGAGGCAGCAAGGCAACCGCTCCACCATCGACACCAAGAAACCGCCCTACAGACTCATCCCACTACCACCCCGACGCCCCCGAACGTCTCACAGGTCATAACCCCCACCGGTGTCTCAGAAGTCATGACACCCAAACGTCTCAGATGTCATGACACCCAAATGTCTCAGAAGTGAGGAGACAGCACAGTACCCTTTACCCCTCGAACGCGCGGGCTAAGGTACGACCGCGACGTCGACGACCGGGGAGAAGCGGGGCTCAGGACTCGGGCTTGATGGGCGACGAGGGCGATGCCGACCATATCCTTCTCGTAGCGTTTGAAGGTGCCGGACATCTCCTGGACGCGCCGGCGCAGAGCCTTGTCGGCGGCGACGTTGCGGGCGATCCGCAGGAAGCCGCCCAGTCCCTCATCGCGGATGTTGCGGCCAACCTTGAGCAGGGCCATGGGGGCGGTGTCGACCCAGTCGACGACGAGTCCGGCGTCCTCCATGAGCTCCTTCCAAGCGGCCGCGGTCATGGGGCGGGCGTTGACGTGGATGGAGCGGGCCAGATCGCGGCGCAGCTGGGTGTAGTAGTCCTCGTCGATGTCGTCGGGAGTGACGCCGAGCTCGTGGATGGCGTAGCGACCGCCGGGGCGCAGGACGCGGGCGGCCTCGGCAACGATGGCCGCCTTGCCCTTGTCCCCCTGCATGGTGAGCATAGCCTCCCCGACGACGACATCGGCGCTGGCCTCGTCCAGGCCGGTGTCGGCCGCCTCGCCCTGGCGGACGGTGCCCAGGTCCCCGACGACGGCGGCCACGCGCCGGGCGGCGTCGGGGTCGCGGTCGATGGCGGTGTAGGAGGCGGGGTGGTCCTTGATGATCTCGGCGGCGGTGCGCCCCAGGCCCGGGGCGAGCTCGACGACGTCGGCACCGGTCAGACCGGCGTGGTTGAGCATGGCGGCGGACGGGGCGGCGCCGCCGGGGCGCAGGACGCGCTTGCCGGCGCGGGCCAGGACCCAGTGGCCGGGAGCGGAGGCGATGGGACGGTCGGCATGGGGCAGAGGCAGGTCGGCAGAGGCGGTGGAGTCAGCGGGCTTCTTGCTCATAAGGCAAGCCTAACCTCTTCGCAGTGGAGGTCGATAGGACGTCGCGCGGGGCAGGGCAGTCGAATCTGCGGCGGATGCTCGCGCATGCTGCCGACAAGGTTTCAGCGGAAGTACGGAGACTTCTCGCTACGCTGGCCACTCTATGAGCCAAGGAGGACTCCCGCGGAGCTCACGAACCTCTTCGCCGACTATGCCGAGAGCCACGCCTGGACGAAGAATCCCGAACCACCCATACCCAAGTTGCGGACCGGCCGCCACGGCCGACCGGCGCCCGCCGATGACATGATCCTCAACATCACCCCCGACCTCAGACCGCGCGAGACGGAACCATTGAATAACTACGTCAACGTTCGCATGTGGTACCTATTGAACTCTCGTGCGGGAGCGTTGGCAAAACGTTAACGAAAGACCAACAAACATCTGGATGCATACAGCCCCCAACAAGGCTGATGAATGTCAGCACGGGAATCCACGCCACCCTGTCCTCGATTTTATACAATCGTGACATGACTACGGCAGTCCCACACCCCAGTACCAACCCCGCAGAGCACACCGAACCACCCCCGCGCCCATCTTGACGAAAATTGCTGACAACAATCGGATGCAGCACACTCGCAGTAGGCCTTACTATCGGGGGTGGCCTTACCTGGGCATATGGCCCAGGAGGCCCCCTGTCATATGAGGCGAGACGACTGAGGGCCCTCAAGAATGACCCGATGGGAAAAAAGAAAATCCTCGGCCACGAGGCTATTCAGACCAACGACTCCCCGCTCCCAAAATGGTTTGAATATAAGTATCCAGGACTTCGCCTGAGACGGTGGTTCAGAGACGACAACACAGATCCAAAAGAACTCAAGAATCAGTTTACTGAGTACGCTGAACATCACGGATGGGAGAATGATCCAGGGCCAACCACCCCAGCCTCATGGGTTGGAAGACATGGAGGTACGCGACCCATTGATGACATGTTTCTCGCAGTATATCTTTCCTCTGACGACCCCACCACCCCACCCAATGCAGGCAACAATAGCATCGTCATACTACTATGCTATGTCTAGATACCTAAATTGACTCTTCGTGTTTGAGGGCGTGTAAATGGGGCTTATCGTGGGGTTGAGGTGGTTGGTTCAGCTGGTCTTTGAGGCGTCCGGTATGGACGAGACTGCGGATGGTGTAGTGGGTGAGGCTGCGAAATCCCAGGCGATGCCGCGTAGGTTCCGTTGATCGCCTCGATGGGGGGGGCGCTGGAGGCGCTGCAAGGGGCGGTCAAAGTGGGTCAGGACGGCCTGAGTGTCGGCAAGTGGACCAGCCCTGGTGCGCAGGGTGCGGCTGGCCTGGTAGAGCCGGCCCCGGTCCCGCCGGCACGTGATCGCTCGTTAGGTGCGGCGGCGGCACTGATTGAGTTTACTAACAGCAGGGAACACGACGGGGAAGGGGTCTATGACTGCCCAAGCCTTGGGAGCTCCTCGCCGGCGGCGCTCTTGAACCCGATGAAAACGCCCATCACCATCACCTCAATGAAAAATCGAGAAGAACACCGACAAACATCGGTGCACAAATCTATGCAGCCCCGTTCGCGAACATTATAAAATAGCAACATGACTACGACAGTCCCAGAACCCCACACCCCTACGCCAGAAACCACGGCCCCACCCTCACGTCTATCTCGCCGCCAGATATTGACTCGCATCGGCTGCGGGACTCTTGTTGGAGGTCTGGCCGTAGGAGGTGGACTGACCTGGGCCTTTGGTCCGGGAGGCCCCCTGTCATATGAGGCGAGACAACTGAGGGCCCTCAAGAATGACCCCATGGGAGCCAAGACCATCCTCGGCCTCACCGCCGTCCGCACAGAAGAGTCCGAGCTCCCCGGATGGACAACCTGGAAATACCCAGGAGTTCATCTCAACCGATGGTTCCAAGATCCATCAAAACCCTCAGAGCAACTCAGAAACGAATTCATCAACTACGCCGAAGCCCACGGATGGGAAAAAGAGAGCAGATTCGGCTCGCCCACATCATGGTTCGCACGAAACTCCCACCGCGACTCGAACGACTACATGGAGTTAGCCATCGGACTGAGCCAACCCAACTCCACAGCAAAGAATGCAGTCCTTGTAGTTCTTGACTACGATTAGCGACACACACTGAGATAATCGTACTCCCTCATCAGCAGATCGAAGAAAAAAGTCGGAATCCCAGAGTTCGGTAACCTAGCGACACCGAATAAAGCAGTGGACGTCGCTTTCGTTATCGACTCAACCGGATCAATGAAATATAATGTCGACGCAGTGCGATCTCGAGTAAAAACGATCGCCGACGAGACTAAGAAACAGACGCCTTCTTATCGTTTTTCACTCGTCGACTACAAGGACCACCCGGATTTCAATCCCAACAATTACCTTGCCAGAACGGACGTAGATTTTACAAGCGACATGTCCAAGATTGAAAACGGATTAGGGAACCTGAGTTACGAAGGGGTAACCTTTTCAACACCAACGCCAGCGTCTACAGCGGCGTCATGCAGGCTGTTAATATGAAATGGCGCAACGGGGTCAAGAAGATCGTCGTTGTCATCGGTGACGCGCCTCCACGCGACCCCGAGCCGGGCACCGGTTACACCGCCGCCTCCGTCGCTAAGGCCGCCTACGACGTCGACCCGGTCAGTGTCTACGGTATTGACACCGGACAGCTCAACTCCACCAGCTTCCAGACGCTGGTCACCTCCAGCACAGGCACCACCGCCAATGCTTCCTCTCCTGACCAGGTCAGCGACCTCGTCAACAAAGCCATCAGCAGCGAGCTCAACAAGTCCTTCGCCTGGATCCAGGGTCCCTATGTCGCCAAGGTCGGAGATCCTGTCGATATCGATGCCGCAGCCTCCCACGCAGTCTCTGGCTCCCTGACCTCCTATGAGTGGGACTTCAACGGTGACGGCGTCTACGACGAAACCGGAACCTCCCCACGCATCACCCATACTTTCAGCGAGGAGTTCAGCGGCGTCATCGGGCTGCGCGTCACCCAGTCAGACGGGCAGACCGCCGTCGCCACCACCCAGGTCGATATCACCGATGACGGAGACAACACGCCACGCGACCAGGACAACTGCCCCCTGACGTCAGTAACTGGGGGTCAGACCGACTACGACAACGACAGAGTCGGAGATGAGTGCGACCCCGACCCCAGCTTCCCACCCAGGACAAGCCCGGTGTCTGCGTCGTCGGCGAGAACTGCCCACCGACAGCGGGACTCCCAGCGCCCAAGCGACACCCGCACCGAGTGGAGGCTCGACACCCACTCCTGCCGTCGCTCCAGCACCCACCAAGGCGCCCACGGCAGCTCCGACAACTACTGCTTCAAAGCGCCCCCTCCCCAACACAGGGACCAACGCGAGCAGGTTGATAGCCCTGGCGATCCTCGGGCTGCTCGCCGGCGCAGCAGTTCTCCACTACCACCGCAAGGTCACCTCATAACCGGTGATATCCGGGCATGACCCGGCTCGCCGATCACAGCGTTGGGGCCGTTCCTCTCCCGGAGCGGCCCCAACGCATGTCACGCTACGGTGTTCACATGGATCAGCTCATCACTCCCGCCATCCGGTGCAACGGCAACGCCGATGAGGCGGCCCGGTTCTACGCCGACGTCTTCCGCGAGGGCTCCGTCGTCGAGCAGGTGCCCGGCTACGCGTCCACAGTCAGCATCCACGGCTTCCGTATCTCGCTCATCAGCGGCGGGGACCAGTACGCCCCGAACCCGTCGATCAGCTGCATCCTGAACTTCGACCCGCTCCTGTTCGGCGGCGAGGACCGGGCCCGGCCTACCTCGATGAGGCCTACGAGCAGACCCTCTCGGGCCGGCGGCGTGCTCCATGGAACTGGCGAGTACCCTTCTCGCCGCGCTACGCCTGGGTCCGTGACCGCTTCGGCATGACCTGGCGACTCATGCTCACCGACCCGGCCGGCGAGCCGCGCCCCTTCATCCTGCCCGCCTTCATGTTCGGCGGCACCAACCACGCCAACGCCGAGGAGGCCACCGAGGCCTGGATCGCCCTGTTCGACGACGCTCGCCGCGGGGCCCTGTACCGCTATGAGGAGGGCGGGCCGATGGAGGCGGGCACGGTGATGTTCACTGACTTCAGCGCTGCGCGGCACCTGGATGACGGCCAGGGACTCGGGGCCTCCCAGGACCCTCACCTTCACTCCCGGGGTCTCCATGATCGTCTCCTGCCGGGACCAGGAGGAGATCGACCGCTACTGGGCGGGACTGTCGGCCGTGCCCGAGGCCGAGCGCTGCGGCTGGTGCGTCGACCGCTGGGGCGTGTCCTGGCAGGTCGTCCCCCACAACATCGCCGAGCTCATGGCCGACGCCGCCACGCGCGAGAAGCTCCTGAACATGGGCAAGATCAACCTGGCCGGCCTGTAGGCCTCCGCGCTCACCACACCCGTTACGATGATGCCCAGGCAGGTATTTCGTATTACACTTGTCGTATGGAAACCATTGATGGCGTACCAGTCACCGACGAGATGATCCAGGAGTGGGCTGACGAAGCGGAACGTGGGTACGACGTCGAAGTGCTGAAGAAGCGAGGACGCCGGCCTATCGGGGATGGTGCGGCGCGGGTCGTCCCAGTCCGCATGGACGACAGTCTGGTGGCCGCGGTCGACCAGCGCGCTGAGGAGGACGGCACCAGCCGCTCCGAGATCATTCGCTCGGCCGTACGAGCCTTCGTCGCGTGAAAGTCCACAACTATGCGCTCAAGCATGGCATCAGTGCTGCTGACCAGGGGCGCCCACCTCACCTCTGCAACAGGCATCCCGATTCGATGGAGCGCTAGGCAGCCCTTCGTGATGCCGTCGAGTACTGTCCGGCGGTGGCCTTCATATCGACCGGGGATCCCCTGTTCATCCTCGATGACAGCCGCCCGGTCTATGAGCGACTGGTGGCTCACCACAAGCGGCTGATCGACGACGTACTTTTCGCATCGGGGACATAGCCGCTCAAAGCCACCGCGGGCGGACCTCAGTGGTTTTGGAGGAAGAACGCCACGCAGTGGTTTGAGGAGAACCTCGCCGGGAAAGTACGTCCCCGACCCGCGCCGCCCGGCCATGAGCAACCGGCCATGGCCGACCGGCGTGGCCCGTGAGCCTCAGAGCCTCGTGATTCAGACCCTGGTGACGCGGTCGAGGCTGGGGACGCCGGCGCGGGTGGCCGGGTACGGCCGTCGTCGTGCTGTGCGGTGCATGGCACACGTAGTGGCGCTCGGTGGAGCCGCTCGTAGAACCTGTCGGGGCCGCCCGATGCGCTGGCAGGGGTCGGCGATCATCTCGCGGTACTGGGCGATCCAGCCGGCAGGCGCCCGAAGGGCGAACAGGGGCGTGAACATCTTCGTGGGGAAGCCCATCGCCTGGTAGATGAGGCCGGTGTAGAAGTCGACGTTCGGGTAGAGGCTGCGCGAGACGAAGTACTCGTCGCGCAGCGCCGTCTCCTCAGGCTCCATCGGCGATCTCGAGCCTTGCGGTCGCCGTCGTCGGAGCCCAGGCGGGTCAGGACGTCGTGGGCGGTCTCCCTTTGACGATGGCGCGCGCGGGTCGTAGTTCTTGTAGACCCGGTGGCCGAAGCCCATGAGCCGCACGCCGTCCTCCTTGTCCTTGACCTTGCGGACGAACTCGGCCGTGCTCATCCCCGAGCTCTGGATCGTGTCCAGCATCCGCAGGACCGCCTCGTTGGCACCGCCGTGCAGCGGCCCGGACAGGGCGCCCACGCCCGCGGCCACGGAGGCGTACATGTTGGCGTCGGCCGAACCCACGAGGCGCACCGTGGAGGTCGAGCAGTTCTGCTCATGGTCGGCGTGCAGGATGAGGAGCATGTCCAGGGCCCGCACCACGGCCGGGTCAATGTCGTAGGACTGGAAGGGCATCCCGAAGGTCAGGCGGATGAAGTCCTCGACGTAGGAGCGCTGCGGGTCGGGTAGAGCAGCGGCAGGCCGATGGCGCGCCGGGCGATGTAGCTGATCATCGTGGGCATCTTGGCCAGCAGCAGCACGGTGGCGTAGCTCGCGCTCGTAGGGGTCAGTGCGGGTCGAGGGTGTCCTCGTAGTAGGTGGCCAGGCCCGCGATCCCCGCCTGGAGGATCGCCATCGGCGGCCTGAGGAGGGAAGGAGGTGAAGAAGCCGCGGAAGTCCTCGTGCAGGAGCCGGTGGCGCGAGATACGCCGCTCCATGCGCGCGAAGGACTCGCGGTCGGGCAGACTCGCCGTTGATGAGGAGGTAGGCGACCTCCAGGAAGGTCGAGGACTTGGCCAGCCTCGATCGGGTAGCCGCGGTAGCGCAGGATCCCGGCCGCGCCGTCGATGTAGGTGATCTGCGAGGTGCACGACGCCGTATTGGTGAAGCCCGGGTCGAGCGTCACCACGCCGGTGGAGCCCAGCAGCTTGGACACACCCAGGCCGTCGGCGCCGTCGGTCGCCGGGGTGCGCGGCAGCTCGAGGTTGGTGCCGTCAACGGCCAGCAGGCCAGGACCGCCGACGGCGCTGGGCCGACTCTGCTCGGGCTGCTCGGCCGCGGGGGTGGTGGGAGTGCTCGTCATCATGCCTCCTGAGGCTCGGGGCCGCACGCATCGCGACGGCGAGACCTGGGCCCACGGGGTTCCGGCGGGCCCAGCGACCACTGTACGGGGTGCGCCGTCACGGCGTCGTTTCATCGGCTGATCTCGAGCCACCGGATCAGCCGACCTCCTCAGCCCGCCGAGGGCAGCAGCTGGACGCCACCCAGGGCTTGATAAACTTATCAAGCCCGGCGGCGGCTGATAAGTTTATCAAGACGCTGGTCAGCGGCTGATTCGGCCGGCTGTTCCAGTCTCAGCCGGCGAAGAGGGCGGCGGCCTCGGGCGAGCGCAGGCGTGCGGCGGCGGCGGCCACTCGCGCGTCGGTGTCGGTCAGGCTCATGCGCACCCGCCCGGCCCCGGCCTCGCCGTAGAAGTCGCCGGGGGCCACGACGATCCCGAGCTCGGCGAAGGCCCCCACGAGCTCGTAGGCGCTCATCGACTCAGGCCCCCGGAGCCACAGGTACAGGCCGGCCACGGAGGCCGGGTCGTTGACGAGCCCGGCGGCGGCGGTCGCCTCGACGAGAACCTCGCGGCGCTCCCGGTAGACCTCCTTCTGCACCTCCATGTGCGCCTCGTCGCCAAGGGCGGCCACGAGGGCCGCCTGCACCGGAGTCGGCATGAGCATGCCGGTGTGCTTGCGCACCTCGGTGACGGCACCCACGAGCCGCGTGTCGCCGGCGAGGAAGGCCGCCCGGTAGCCGGCCAGGTTGGACTGCTTGGACAGGGAGTACAGGGCGAGCAGGCCGCTTCGGCCCTCGGCTCCCCCGACCCGGGGCTCCAGGAGGCTCGGGATCGGCTGGGTGTCCCACGGCGCCTCCCAGCCGAGCTCGGCGTAGCACTCGTCGGAGATGACGACGGCGCCCCGCGCCCGGGCCCAGGCGACGATCCGGGCCATCTGCTCGACGCTCAGGACGTGCCCGTCGGGGTTGCCGGGGCTGTTGAGCCGAGACGACGGCCACGGGCGCGTCCTCGGCGATGCCCCAGGTGGCGGGTCGGCGTCAGTGTCCACCGGACGGGGTGGCCCCACAAGGCGGGCGCCGACGTCGGTAGGTGGGGTAGGCGGCTCGCGGGTGCAGGACGAGGTCGCCGGGCGCACCCCCAGGTGCAGCGGCAGGAGGGCCACGGACTCCTTGGAGCCGATGGTGGGGATGACCTCGTCATCAGCCACGCCGGCCACGCCCCGACGTCGTTCCATCCACTCGGTGATGGCGGCACGTACCACGGGGCGCCGACCGCCGTCGGGTAGCCGGGGGCGCGTCGCCAAGAACAGGGCGTTGCGGGCGATCTCGGGGTGGGGTCGACGGGCGTGCCCACCGCGAGGTCAACGACGCCGTCCGGGTGCTGGGCGGCCCTGCCCCGGTAGGGGGTCAGCGAGTCCCAGGGGAAGTCGGGCAGGGCGAGTCGGCGGGCAGGTGGAGGCTGGGGAGGGTCTCAGGTGTCGCGCTGGTGGTCACGGGCCCTGATTCTTCCTCACGGCCGGGGCGTTCTCCCCCGGCCCGTCAGGCTCAGTAGCCGTTGGCCTCTTTCCACCCTCGTTCTGCGGGGGCAGGGGCGGCGATCATGGGGTCGTCGTGGTCCAGCGCGCCCGGTCCTCTGGGCGCCGCCGGGCGAGCGGAGTCCCTGGAGCTCGAAGAAGTCGATGTTGGCGCGGGTAGTCCTCCCACCTCGGGAACATCGTCCTCGTAGAAGATCGCCTCGGTGGGGCAGACGAGCTCGCAGGCGCCGCAGTCGACGCACTCGTCGGCGCTTGATGTAGAGGCTGCGTTCACCTTCGTAGATGCAGTCGACGGGACACTCGTCGACGCAGGCACGGTCCCTTGATCGACGCAGGGCTGGGCAATGACGTACGTCATAGCAGCAGTGTCCTTTCTTCTCAGGGGAATCCTCCCGCGCGGGTGAGCGGGGTCGGGCCAAGTATGGTCCCCCAGTGCCCGTCGGCCCAAGAGGTGAGAGAGTGGCCGTCAGCACGCCGAAAACTCAGGGTTGCCATACCGCTATTACGTCACTGCCGGAGCGCGAATGTCACAGGTAACACCGACGTCGGAGCGCCGAGGAAGGCCGTCAGAAATCCATGGCGCTCACATCAACCCCGCACCGGCACCGCATGCAGACAGGGCCGCAGGCTGCCTGCATGCCCTCCCCGGCTCTCAGGAGCAGACGATGTCGTTTTCGGCGGCGTACTGGGTGGTAGGACATCGTCGGGCAGGATCTTGCCGTTGCACTCTGCCGTACCAACATGCAACCCAGCCAGTTCCTCCGCAGCACTCAGTCGCATTCAGTAGTTCAATGCCACCTCGACATAGACGAGGAGAAGGATGAGCACACTCAGCCCTCCCCACACCGCTACACCGATGAGCCACCCTTTAAGGAACTCTCGGTTGTAGGAGTTCGTCACTACCCCGAGGTTCCGCGCCATACTGTTCCCCATCATCATGGGGATCAAGCCGAACAAACCGAAGAAGAAGCTGATCCAGAAGGTTGTTCGCGTTGACGGCAGCATCGCTGCCGCACGAGCGGAGACATCCAGATCACCCGAGGGCACGTCCATCAATGGTGTCGTATCACCACCAACACCTTGAGCAGCCGCTGATTCGGACAGTGACGAACCAATAGGGACCGCCATATACATGCGCCCATCTGCACCGAGTATCTCCCGTCCCTGAGCATAAACACTTGGGACGGCCGCAGGCATCCCCACTGGAACGACGGCGGGGGCATGACCTACCGGAACGTCACCGGGGCTCCAGGTACCGGAGAACCACTGGCGAACAGGCCGGGACCACACCATCGCCATTGAGCTGAGGACAATCAGATCGCCAATATAAATCTGATGCTCAACCACAGACTCCGCCGTGAACACCAACGCCTGAAGCACAGTCAGAGTAACGAAGGCGGCATAGTAGCGCCTTCGGTTCGACACGACAACAACCCCAACCCCAAGAACAAGCTCCGCGAACCTAATAACGTATGTGAAAAGAGGCTCCTCCAACGTCCCCTGAAAAACACTTTCCAGCCCCCAACCAGGAAGTCCCATCACCCCATAAGTGGCACGAAAAAAGAAGAGCACAGAGACGATTATCAGTATGATCGATACACCTCGAGAAAATGCTACTCCAAGCAACTTAAGGCGAACCCCTGTCGGATCTCCTAGAGTCGACAGAATTAAAGCGGCAACAACCGGAAACAGAGCCACAGCCACCACAAAGACGCCTGAAGAGGGTCATCCAGAAACGATACACTATATGCTGCAGCAGGCACCAAGGAAGCCACTATCCCCGCCTGATCCCGCCTTCTCACATACATGACCACTGCGACAATATTCACCCACACAGGAGCAAACAAAAGTCTTTCAGGCAACTACCACAGAAGTAAATCCCAACCCACGGAAAAGATGTGCGAAAAACCACGAGTCGGAATGATCGTCACGCTGACGATCAACGAGACTATCAGAAGCGCAACAACTGCAATGTCCAGGCCAGAGAACCTGTTCGAATCGGGTGCACTCGTCAGCGCCGCCCCGGCGCGTCGTTCCTTACGTGGGGGCGCCGGCGGCACATTGTCGGGCTGCGAGGGCAAGGAGGAGTCACTCATGGAGTGAGTATCACCCCCAGGTCGCCCGATCGACTAGTCAGTAAGCAGCAATGGGGGTAGCAGCATCGTCCAACACCGGACAAGACGCCTCGCACTCTCCTCGGGATGCCACCCCAGGCGCTGCACCCCGGCAGAGGGCTGCAGGCTGCCGGGGCGCCCCGTCTCAGGAGCAGACGATGTCGTTGTCGGCGGCGTACTGGGTGGTGAGCACGTCGTCGGGCAGGGCCTTGCCGTCGTGCTTGCGGGTGCGGGTGACGGTGATGTCGAAGCCGGGGTTGCCACCCGAGTAGGGCTCGCAGCCGGGGCCGGACTTGCGCTCGGTGGACACCGGGCGGAAGTTGAACCGGTCCGAGGAGGTGATCGACACGTCGTAGTACTTCGTGGACCACATCCGCACGTGGATCTGCTCGCCGTCCAGCCAGGCCTGGACCAACACTGCGTGGGACGTGGAGTTCGTGAACTTCACGTCGAGCTTGCCGGTCCACAAGGTGGCCTCGCGTCCGGCCGGGTAGCGGTCGAAGTAGTACTGGTGGGCGTGGTGCTCGGTGTCGTCCATACCGGCCTCGAAGCCGGCGTTGAAGACGGTGGTGGCCACCTGGCTCAGCCCACCGCCCAGGGAGTCGACATGCTGCCCGTTGGAGATGACTCCGGCGTCGGCGAAGCCGTGCTCAGTAGTCGACTCGCCGAGGGTCTTCTCCAGGAGAAGACCTCGCCGGGCTTTGACGACGGTGCCGTTGACGAGCTCGGCCCCGCGGGTGAGGTTCTGGGTGCGCGGCGCGTCCCCGGCGTTGTACGGGGTGGCGAACTCTCCGATCGCCTCGCTGATACCCCACTCGTTCTGCGGCGTCTTCACCGTCGGCTCGGACACGACCATCGGCAGGGTCACGGTCCGGCCGGCGACGTCGGTGGCGGAGGTGCCGGCCTTGAGCAGGCTCGCGGACAGGGCGGCGGTGTCGATGGTCTTCCCCTGAGCGGCGGGGACGTACTGGGGACGCGCGCGGGGGCACCGGTGGCGGAGCCGTCGATCTTCCAGGTCGCGTTCTGGCGGGGGTCTCGACCTGGCCGACCCTGGCGACGATGGCGTCGCGCAGCGCGGTCGGGTCGAAGGTGGCGCTCAAGGTGCCGCCTTCGGAGGAGATCTTCAGCATCTCAGCGGTGTCCTGCGGGGAGAAGGCCGCGGCCGCACCAGGGTTCTTGCTCTGCGCGCCGGCGCCGGCCGTGTTCACGGTCAGTCCGCTGGAGAGCAGCGGCGTGAGGGTGCCGTCAACGAACTCGGAGGCCTCCTCGTCGGTGATGGCGGGGGTCGCGGTGCCCTCGGCCATGGCGGATGGTCTTTCCCAGGGGCCAGGTGCCGCCGATCTCGCTGGAGAGGCCTCGACGTCGAGTCCGATGCCGTCGCTCGCGGGCGTGGTGACCGGCTTGGTGCCATCCAGGGTCACGGTCGCCGAGACCGCACCATTGGCCATCGTGTCGACCCGGTCCTCCAGGGCGCCGCGCAGCGCGGTGGAATCGACCCGGATGACGGCGTCAGTGTGCTGGCCGCCGAGGCGCTGAGCCAGGGTGAGGGGATTGAGGGTGAATCGGTGAGCTTCTTGACCGAGGCGTCGGTGTCGACCGAGATTCCCGACTTGGCGGGCACGAGCTCGGAGCTTCCCTGCCCGACGGTGAGGGTGACGGGCTGGGGGTGATCGCCGACTCCCTGCCGATGCGCTCGTGGGCCTTCTTGGGGCTCAGGCCGGAGACATCGACGCCGGAGACGGTGGTGCCAGAGGCGATGTGCTGGGTGGTCCACCAGGCGATGCCGCCCCAGGCCAGCAGCAGGGCCGCAGCCCCGGCGGCGCAGGCAGCGGGGATGAGGCGCCGACGGCGCGAGGAGCCCGACCCGACTGCTGCGCTGTTGGTCTTCTTCGCAACGTTCTGGGCCTTGGCGGGCTTGTGCGTCGTCGCGGCCGCGGCCAGGGTCAGGGACGGCTGTGGGGGCGGCGTTGTCCCCCACCAGATCGGCATCGCCCTTAGTGGGCTCAGCGGCTCGGGCGGCGTCGACGGCGGGCGTGGACTGCTCGGGCGCCGAGGGTGACGCCCCGGACAGGCTCTTCGGTGTGATTGACGGCGGCATGTCGCCGGAATCGGGGCTCCATGCGGTGCCCCGCCGGGTCTCTGCAGACGCATCGGCGCCGGCCGACTCATAGGGCGAGAGGGCCTCAGCAGGGGTGGCCGCCTCGTCGACGACGCGCATCGATGCCGGCGTCGCCAACGGTTCGGCGGCTTCAGTGGCGGGAGCCTTCTCCTCAGGCTGCTCGACGGCGGCCGGAGCCTCCTCAGACTCCTCGGAGTGCCCGACGGACTCAGCCGGCTCAACAGGCACAGCGGACTCGGCAGGCGCAGCAGGCTGGGCCGCCTCGGCCACCTGAGCGGGCTTCACGGCCTCGACTGTCCCGGCGGGCTCCCCCTCCTGGGCTTCGGCGCTGGTCTCCTCAGCCGCCTCGACCGATTCAGCAGTCTCCACCGGCTCGTCCTGGGACTCGCCATCGAGGTTGAGAGTCGGGGTGCCATCGGTGTCCCCGCCCTCAGCGGAGTCGCCCCTCGGCCGTCCCATCCTCGAGCCGCTCGACGGCCAGAGTCTCCGCAGCCTCCCTCAGCCCGCTCGATGGACTCGGCCGGCTCGGCCACCTCCGCGGGCTTCACGGCCTCGACAGCCCCAGCGGTCTCCTGCGGCTCGTGGGCCTCGGCGCCGGGCTCCTCGTCCGGATCATCCTGGGACTCGTCATCGAGGTTGAGGGTCGGCGTGTCGTCGGCGTGCTCGCCCTCGGCGGAGTCGCCATCGGCAGCCCTGTCCTCAGGCTGCTCGGCGGCCAGGTCTCCGCGCCCCCGGACTCCTCGGCCTGCTCGACGGACTCAACAACTGCGACAGGCGCGGCGGGCTCGACGGCGTCGGCTGCGGCCTCGGGGGCGGCAGGCTTCTCCCCGCGGTTGACGGACTGGCTCATGGGCGGCGGTTCCTCTCAGGCCTCGGCACGACGACGGCGGGCGTTCTCGCGGAAACGCTCCTGGGAGTTGAGGATGACCTTGCGGATGCGCACGGCCTCCGGGTGACCTCGACGCACCTCGTCGTCGGCGGCGAACTCGAGGGCTTCCTCCAGGGTGAGGCGGCGCGGCGGCACAAGGGCCTCGAAGGTGTCCGCGGTCGAGGAGCGCATGTTGGTCTGCTGCTTCTCACGGACCACGTTGACGTCCATGTCCTCGCCGCGGGGGTTCTCCCCCACGACCTGACCCTCGTAGGTCTCCTGGGTGGGCTCGACGAAGAAGCCCGCCGCGGTCCTGCAGGCGGATGAGCGCGTAGCGGTCACGGCCCCGGCGCGGTCGGAGACGAGGGAGCCGGTGGTGCGCGAGACGATCTTGCCGGCCCAGGGGCGTAGCCCTCGGCGATGGAGGAGGCGATGCCGGTGCCGCGGGTCTCGGTGAGGAACTGCGTGCGGAAGCCGATGAGGCCGCGGGCCGGCACGAGGAACTCCATGCGGATCCAGCCGGTGCCGTGGTTGGTCATGGTCTCCATCTGCCTTGCGGGCGGCCATGAGCTGGGTGACGGCGCCCAGGTACTCCTCGGGGACGTCGATGGTCATGCGCCTCGATGGGCTCGTGGCGCTTGCCGTCAATGGTGCGGGTGACCACCTGGGGCTTGCCGACGGTCACCGAATCCCTCACGGCGCATCTGCTCCACGAGGATCGCCAGCGCCAGCTCGCCGCGCCCCTGGACCTCCCAGGCGTCGGGCCGGGTGGTGGGCAGGACCCGCAGGGACACGTTGCCGATGAGCTCGCGGTCCAGGCGGTCCTTGACCTGGCGGGCGGTGACCTTCGCGCCCTTGGTGCGCCCGGCCATCGGGGGAGGTGTTGATGCCGATGGTCACGGCGATGGCCGGGTCGTCCACGGTGATGAGCGGCAGGGGCGGGGGTCCTCGGGGTCCACAGAGACTCGCCGATGGTGATGTCCTCGATCCCGGCGACGGCGACGATGTCGCCGGCGTGCGCCTCAGCGGGCTTGCGATCCAGGCCCTCGGTGACGAGGAGCTCGGAGACGCGGGCGGAGGCCAGTGAGCCGTCGTGGCGGGCCCAGGCCACCGTCTGCCCCTTGCGCAGGGTGCCGTTGTGGATGCGCAACAGCGCCAGGCGCCCCAGGAAGGGTGAGGCGTCCAGGTTGGTGACGTGGGCCGCAGGGGGCGCCTCCTCGTAGAGGGGCCGAGGATCCGTTCGATGATGGTGCGGAAGAGAGGCTCGAGGTTCTCATTGGCCGGCAGGCTCGCCGTCGGCGGGACCTCGGTGTCGGCGCGGCGGGCCTTGGCGGAGGCGTGATGACGGGCGTCCAGGACGGCGTCGAGGTCGATGTCGGGAGTGCCTCGTCGGCCAGGTCGCTGGCCAGGGACAGCAGCAGGTCAGTGGACTCGGAGACGACCTCGTCGAGCCGGGAGTCGGGGGCGGTCCGCACCTTGTTGACCACGAGGATGACCGCAGGTTCGCGGCCAGGGCCTGCGCAGCACGAAGCGGGTCTGGGGCAGGGGTCCCTCGGGAGGCGTCGACGAGGAGGACGACGCCGTCGACCATGGACAGCTCGGCGCTCGACCTCGCCGCCGAAGTCGGCGTGGCCGGGGGTGTCGATGACGTTGATGACGATGCCCTCGGGGCAGCCGGCGTCCGCGGCGGAGGGGCCCGAGTAGTGGACCGCCGTGTTCTTGGCGAGGATCGTGATGCCCTTCTCGCGCTCCGGCTCGCCGGAGTCCATGACGCGCTCACCGGTGGTCTCCTCGGTGGCCCGTCTCGAAGGCCCCCGCCTCCCAAAGCATGGCGTCGACAAGAGTGGTCTTGCCGTGGTCGACGTGGGCGACAATGGCGACGTTGCGCAGATCCTGGCGCACGGTCATAGGGGGCACTTCTTCCGGTGGGAGGACGCCGCGGGCCAGGCACCGCTCAGGCACCGACCACAGGGCACGAAACAGAGAAAGACTAGAGGACGCCGGTCGCGACCTGCCATGGCCGGGCCAACACCCGCCATGTGCCGCCCCTCACCTCGACCATTCAGGAGCCGACGGAATCAACCGCCGGGTGGGACTGCGAGCACGAGCCGCCGGTCATTCCACAGCCGGCTCGACTTGCTCCACCTCCGGGGAGACAGCGCACGCCCACAGACACCCGAGCAGCACCAATACGCATACCCCGGCGGTCGTCAGCACACCCGCGCCCTGGCCCAGCCACACCGCAAGGGCAGGAACAGCCACATAGCCCAGCGGCGCGACGCCATCCCCGGCGAGGTAGTCCAAGGCGAACACAGAGGGCAGTGCGTCACGCTCAACTCGAGACTGAAGAAACGTCTCCCAAGCCACACTCGTCGCCGCAATCACGGCACTTGACACGAAGAGAGACACCGCGACCAGCCAAAGAGGCGCACCGAGCACCACACTGACCGGAACCGGAACGAAGCTGAGAAGCGCAACCAGGCACAGCACTGGGCGCGACAAGCGGGATGGCAGACGAACCAAGGACCCCACGATCCCACCGACGGCAAACAAGGACTCACTGACTCCGATGAACCATAACGCCCGATAATCATCGCGCAGCATCACCGGGTATATCGTCATGTAACTCCCCACACAGTAAAGTGCACACCCCGGAGCCGACCAGCACAACGAGAACACCTCGGGAACGTGCAGCGGCCCGCAGGCTCCCGCTTCAGCGCGGTCACGCGATCCGCACCACCCGTTCTGCGCCCCTTCGGCAGGCGGCTCTGCGACAGCAGGGCACACGAGCATCAGCAGGGATACCAGCCACCAAGCATCTGAAACACCTCGCCATGACTGCACCAGCGCAATAACTCCAGGGCCGGCGACCGCGCACAGGCCAGCGACGACAGCCCTGGCAGAATTCATCCGATCCAGCAGGTCCGGCCGCACCAGGTCTGCGACATAGGACCCCATCGTTGGATACATGATCGATGCGACAAACTCCAAGGCGAACGACACAGTGACGTACACGCCGAGACCAACCGAGCCAGCACGACTCAGTATCGCGATCCCACCACAGATGACGATCCATGCGGCCGCCGCTCACCGAACATGGTCTTGGGGCTGACGTGGACCAGCATCTGCGGAGCCAACAAAGCGCCCAAGATGCCCGGCAGCGCACCCACGCCGAGAACCAGCCCGACGCCGGAGGCACTGTAACCCTCCGACGCGACAGCTATCGCCAGCAATACGGGAACCGCCGAATTCGCCAGGACATACAGGCCTCGCGACACAAGAAACTCAACGACGTATTCCTCCGCCATCAGCTTCATTCAGCTACCCTTCCCGCCGTACTCCCAGTACGTGTTCGTCCGTCTCACGGCTGTTCACCGAGTACACCAAGGCGCCGATAGGGCGGGTCACTCAGGAGCACAGTCGCGGCCCGCGAGGCGCGACGGCGAGCAGTCCGGCGGCGGCGACGACCGGGCGGTTGAGGCTGCTGGTCACGCCGGCGACCTCGCCGGGCGCCGTCTCGTCCGCGGCCCGAGCGGGAAGGCTGCGCACCTGCTCGGCGTAGGCCTCGATGAGGGACCCGGCGTCACCGGTGTCGAGGTTGGTGCGGTGAGCTCCTTCCCCCACCAGGTACTCCGGGCGCACCGCCGGGGCCGGCTCGGCGGCCCGCAGGCCGTCGCGCCGCTCCTGCTGCTCGCGCAGTTCCTGGCGGCGTCGGAAGGACTCGGCCATGCCGCCGCGGCGGGGAGCGGCCGAGGCCCGCACCTCGACGTCGTCGCGGGTGACGACCGACAGCCCCCAGCGGGTGCGGCACAGCTCGACCTCGCCCCAGTCCAGCACGTGGGTGCGCCGGGGCGTTGCCGGATGGTGAGGGCCCTGCGGGTCAGGGGTGATCTGCAGGGGCCCACCACAGCAGCCAGGTGAGGAAGGTGAGCAGCCCCCGCCCAGGCCAGGGTGCGCAGCCCGTGGGCGGCGCCGTCGGCCAGGCCGATCAGTCAGGACATCCCGCCGCAGGCCAGGCCGATGAGGGCGGTGCCGAGGCGAGCCGGCAGGGAGCGGATGACGACGGTCGGCATGACAGGGGGCACAGTGGTGGTCACGGTGGTGGGCACGTCTTCTTGCACCGGGCGCATCATGCCGCACCGGCTCTCGTCCGTCGTCATCCGCTCCGAGTTGAGGGCACCGGCTCAGGCTCTTGACGTAGCCGATGCGCTCGGGCCGGAAGGCCAGCCCCTGGGCGCCGAAGTTGCGCAGCGTCTTGGGCACGGCGGTCGGGCTGCATGCGCTGGTAGATCGGGATGTTGAAGACCGTTCTCCCCACAGAATCTTGTCGAGGGATCGTTGGCGAGCCTTTGTTGCGCTCGGCTCCATCGGGGTCGAGCCGATCTTGGCGACGTACTGGTCGACCTCGGAACGGACAGTCCGGTGTAGTTCGACTGGCTGGTCGAGGCGCTAGTGCTGGCCCACGTTGGCCAGGGGTACTGGGTTTTTCTCGGTGGTGAAGGCCGTCAGCGCGTAGTTCTTCTTGTTGATGTACCCAGGAAGCACTTGTCGATCTCGACGGTGGAGACACTGAGCTGATGCCGACCTCGCCCATTTGCTTCTGGAGAGGTTGGCCTCGTCTGCGTCAGCCACCGGGGCGTTCGGAGGGGATGGTCATCACCGAGCTCGAGCTCGTGCCGTCCTTGGCGCGCACGCCGTCGGAGCGCCACCCAGCCGGCGCCGTCGAGCGCTCTTGGCGGCCTCGACGTCGTGTCCCCAGCCCGGTGGGTTGTCCTCGGTAGCCCTCCTGGACGGGCAGGAAGAAGCGGCTGCCCAAGAGGTCTTCTTGGCGTCCACAGCGGGCTCCCGCCAGGTCGGAGGTCGCAGATGGCCTCGCGGTTGCAGGCCGGTGATGGCCTGGCGCACGGCCTTGTCCGCTAGCCCGGAGGAGGCGTTGAACATGATGTGACGCCACTGCAGGCCGGTGTTCTGGCGGACCTCGGCGTCGTCACGGCCGCTGGCCTGCTGGTAGACGTCCGCGGAGAAGATGTGGTCCAGGACGTCGATCTCTCCTTGTTGGCGAAGCCTCGCCCAAGGCCGAGTCGTCCAGGACGATGCAGGGGTGACGGTCTCAAAACTTGGGGTGGCGCCCCACCACTTGTCGTTGCGCTCCAGGGTGATGACCTGCTGACTCGTCGTAGCCCTTGATCTTGAAGGCCGGCGAAGTAGTCGTTATTGAACTGGTAGCGCCGGCCATCGACTCGTTGAAGGTCTTGGCATCGGCCATGAGAACCCTGGGGTGACGCCGGCCGGGGCATTGGACCAGTCGGTCAGACCGAGTTGAAGGTGACCTTGGCGGTCTGCTTGTCCACGATCTCGACCTCTCGACCGTCGATTCCCTCAACGGTGGCCCAGGGTAGGCGGAGTCCATGACGTGGTCGAAACACCGATGTCCTCAGGTCCCCTCGCCATTGCAGGTGTCCACGGTCCGTCCAGTTCGTAGGGGTAACGAGGCCCATGGTGGCGCACAGCTCGTCAAGAGGTTGATGACGCCGGCCTGGATGGACACGTCCAGTGCGGAGACCGCTCGTCGAGGACCGAGGAGGCTGGGTTCGAGGGGCCAGGGCGCCCGGCGATGCCGATGCGCTGACGCTGGCCGCCGGAGAAGTTGCGCGGGTAGCGGTTGGCGTGGCCCGCTCAGGCCCGACGAACTCGACGGAACCCTCGATGCGCGGCCCGATGTCCGCCTTCGCCAGCCCGTTGGCCCGCAGCGGCTCGGCGATGATGTCGAAGATCGGCAGGCGCGGGTCCAGGGGAGGCCATGGGGTCCTGGAAGACGATCTGCAGGTCGCGGCGCACCTGAGACGCTGGGCCCGCCCCAGGTCGGCCGTGTCCTGCTCCAGGACCACGATCGGCCCTCCTGGGGCGCTCTGGAGGGAGAGGACCTCCATGAGGGTGGTGGTCTTGCCGCATCCGGACTCGCCGACCAGGGCCAGGGTCTCGCCCCGGCGGACATCGAAGGAGACGCCGTCGACGGCGTGGACGGTGCCCACGCGTCTCTTTGAAGACGGCGCCCTTCGAGCGGGGGAACTCCTTGACGAGGTCGGTGACGCGCAGGACCTCCGGGGCGCTCGGCGTGCGGCAGGCTCATGGTCTCGGGGTCTTGAGAGCCGGCACGGGGTAGATGTGGGAGTAGTCAGCTGGTCCCGCTCGATCTCGTCGCGGCGGCGGCAGGCCGAGTACTGGGCGCCGGAGCGGGCCTCCTGGCCGTCGGTCCCGTCGCGCTCCACGAGGGTGAGCTCCGGCTCCTCCTGGGCGCACTCGGCCTGGGGCCATGGGGCAGCAGGGGATGAAGGGCGCACCCTCGGGCAGGCTCGAGCAGGGAGGGCGGGTTGCCTCCAGGGTGGCTAGGGCCGAGTCCTTGCGCGCGTCCAGACGGGGCAGAGAGCCGAGCAGGCCGATCGTGTAGGGCATGCGCGAGCGGTGAAGATGTCGTCGACGTCGCCGGTCTCCGATGCGCCCGGCGTACATGACGGCCACCCGGTCCGCCATAGCCGGCCACGACCCCAGGTCGTGGGTAATCATGATGACGCCGGCACCGGTCTCCTTCTGGGCGGTGCGCAGCACGTCGAGGATCTGGGCCTGGATGGTGACGTCGAGGGGCCGTGGTGGGCTCGTCGGCGATGATGAGATCGGGGTCGTTGGCGATCGCGATGGCGATGACGGCCCGCTGGCGCATGCCGCCGGAGAACTCGTGGGGGTAGGCCCTTGGCACGCACCTGCGGGTTGGGGATGCCCACCAGGTCGAGCAGGCTCGACGGCGCGCTTGTGGGCGTCCGCCTCGCTCATGCCGGGCTGGTGGATCCGCAGGGCCTCGACGATCTGGGCGCTCACCGTGTACACGGGGGTCAGGGCGCTGAGCGGGTCCTGGAAGACCATGGCGATCTGGGAGCCGCGGATGCGGGACATGTAGCCGTCGGGCCGCCCCAGCAGCTCGGTGCCGTGGAGGCGCACCGAGCCGGTGACCTCGGCGGACTCGTCGAGCAGTCCCGCATGACCGCCGTCGAGGTGACGGACTTGCCCGAGCGGACTCGCCGACCAGGGCCAGCACCTCACCGCGGGCGACGGACAGGTTGACTCCGCGCACGGCGTTGACGCGCCCTGTCCTCGGGAGGGAAGGAGACCTTCAGGTCGGAGACCTCCAGCAGCGGGGCGGTGCTGGTGGGGTCCAGCAGCGCGTCGTCGCCTCTGCGGGCGTCGACGGCGGGCACGTCCGCGGCACTCTTCGTGGCCTCGGCGGACGTGCGGGTGCTGCTCGTGGGGCTCATGCCTGCCTCCTGACTTGGACGAGGGATCGATGGCATCGCGCAGACCGTCACCCACTGACGTTGACGCACAGGAGCATGAGGACGAGCACGGCGGCGGGGCCAGGAAGATCCAGGGTAGGGTGGTCGCGGAGCGCTGCCCCTCGGCGATGAGGTGCCCAGGGAGGTGTTGGGCGACTGGACCCCGAAACCGAAGTAGGACAGCGTCGTCTCGCTGATGACGGCGTAGGCACGTTGATGGTGGCGTCCACGATGAGCAGGGGAGGCGATGTTGGGCAGGGATGTGCCGGGCGATGATGACGGGACTGGGCACGTTCATGAAGCGGGCGGCATTGACGTACTCAGGTTCTTCACGCTCAGGGTCAGGGAGCGCACCACACGGGCCGTGAGCATCCAGCCCGAATCCGGCCAGCAGGATGATGAACAGCGCGATGGAGCCCTTGGCGGCTCCGGCCCGCTGGGAGAGGATCGCGATGATGAGGAAGGAGGGAACTACCAGGAGCAGGTCGGTGGCCCACAGGGCGATCTTCTCCCACCAGCCGCCGAAGTAGGCGGCCGAGGACCCGATGACGGCGGCGACGCCCGTCTGGAGCAGGGCGACGAAGACGCCGATCATCATGGACTTGCGGGTGCCCTCCACGACCATCGCGTAGACGTCGCGGCCGCCCTGGGTGGTGCCGAACCAGTGATCGGCACTGGGGGCCTGCAGGAAGGCGGAGGAGTCGACGTCGGTGAAGGTCCAGTGGGTCGCGGTGTCGCCGAGGAGCGCGAAGAGCACCATGAGCAGGAAGCCGATCGCGCCGACGGCAGCGCCTTGTTGCGCCAGAAGCGCCGAGTGATGATCTGCCTGCGGGTCAGACGCCGGGAGTCCCTGGGGGTCTCCTTGGTGATGTCACCCAGGTCCTCGGGGCTCAGCGGGGCCTCCCCGCCCTGCTCGACGGCGGCGTAGCCGCCCACCGTCATCTGCTTGCCGGATGGAGGCCATACCGTTGGGTTCAGCATTGCGCCATGGGTCAGCCTGCCACCCTCACTCTCGGGTCGACGATCGCCACGAAGACATCGGACAGGAGCGCGCCGGTGAGGGTGCACAGCCCGGAGAAGGCGACGACGGCCGTCACCCCGTTGATGTCCATACCGGAGATCGCGCTGATGGAGTACTCGCCCATGCCGGTGCCGCCGTAGACCCGCTCGGTGATGGCGGCACCGGTGAACAGGGTGGCCAGGGCGAAGGCGAAGTAGGTGGCCATGGGGGATGAGCGCAGTGCGCAGCGCGTGGCAGGGTCAGCGCCTTGCGCTTGATGAGGCCCTTGGCGCGGGCGGTGCGCACGTAGTCGGCGCCCAGGGTGTCGAGCATGAGGTTGCGCTGGAAGCGGGAGTAGGAGGCGATACCGCCCAGCGACATCGACAGGGTGGGGAAGCAGCAGGTGCTGGAGGCGACCGAGGGCGCCCTCCCCTCACCGGTGAACTCGAAGATCCGGAAGCCGGAGCGCGGTTGATCTGGACGGCCAGGACCTGCAGGAGGATCGCGATGACCATGGCGGGGTGGAGATGATGATCATGGAGATCAGGGAGATCGCGCGGTCGGAGAAGCGGTACTGGCGCGTGGCGGTCCAGGCCCCCAGGGCCACTCCCCCGACCATGCCGATGGCTGCGCCCAGGAAGACCAGCCGCACCGAGACGAAGATCTTGGTGCCGATGAGGGTGTTGATGAGACTCACCCTTGGGGTGCGCCCCCAGTCCCAGTGGAGGAGCACGTTGCGCAGCCAGGTGACGTAGCGGTCCCACACGGGCAGGTCGTGACTGATGTTGTACTTCACGAGGTTGGCGTGAATGGCGTCCCAGTTGAGGGAGGGATCCTGACGGTTCCACAGGGCCGAGGGATCCAGGGAGGCCGAGGCCAGCAAATAGGCCAACGACGTGGCGATGAACAGCAGGACCGCGTAGTTCGCGATCCGGCGCGCCAGGTACGGGAGCATGCGTTCTCCTCCTTCGGACAACCCACCGGTGCGTGGAACACCGGCCCGTGGCACGAGCACCTGACTGTCGTGAAGGTGACACCGTGTACGAACGAATGAACGGGGTCACAATACCTGTCGAGCGAAACGCAACGGATACATTTCCAGCATTCAGGAAATGCCCACATGGTCGATATCGGAGGGGAAAGAAAACGCGGCGGCGGATTGACGTCCACCGCCGCGTCGTCAGACCTCCATCCTCAGCTCTCGGATCTCGAGGGACCCTCATCGCCGTAGAGATCGATTCCGGCTCCGGGGACGGCCCGGATGAGCTCGCGGGTGTAGTCCTGGCGCGGGTTGGCGAAGAGCTCGTCGTCGCCGGACTCCACGATGCGCCCGTGCTCCATGACGACGACGTCGTCGGCGATCTGGCGCACGACGGCCAGGTCGTGGGTGATGAACAGGTAGGTCAGCTCCAGCTCGGCCTGCAGGTCGGACAGCAGGCGCAGGATCTGGGCCTGGACCAGCACGTCCAGGGCGGAGACCGCCTCGTCAAGGACGACGATCTGCGGCTTGAGGGCCAGGGCGCGGGCGATGGCGACGCGCTGGCGCTGACCGCCGGAGAGCTCGTGAGGGTAGCGGCGCATGACCGAGCGCGGCAGGGAGACCATATCGAGCAGACTCGGCGACGCGCGCCTCGCGCTCCTTGGCGGTGCCGATCCCGTGGACCCGCAGCGGCTCCTCGACGACGCGGAAGATCGAGTACATCGGGTCCAGGGAGCCGTAGGGGTTCTGGAAGACCGGCTGCATGATGCGCCGCAGGGCGAAGAGCTCCTTGGGCCCCAGGGTGGACAGGTCCACCCGTCGTGGGAACACCTTGCCGGGAGGTGGGGTCGATGAGGTTCAGGATGATGTTGGCGACCGTGGACTTGCGAGCCGGACTCACCGACGAGCGCCGTCGTCGTGCCCTTGCGGATACCGGGCGGACGTCGTCGACGGCGGTGAGGGATCTTGTCCTTGCCCTGGCGCCGCGCACCTCGAAGACCTTGGTGAGGTGCTCACGCGGAGGATCTCCTCGGTGGCGCTCGATCCCAGGCTGGCGCCCAGGAGCTCGTCGTCGGTGACCTGGATGCCGCGGGCGTGGGCGGACTCGATGCGCCGGGAGGCCAGGGAGGGGCGGCCTTGACCAGGGCGCTGGGTGTAGGGGGTGACGGGGTCCTGGAGCACCTCGAGGCTGGGGCCGGACTCGACGACCCGGCCGCGGTGCATGACGACGATGTGTTCGGCCCTCTCGGCAGCCAGCCCCAGGTCGTGGGTGATGAAGAGCATCGCGGTGCCCAGCTCGCGCACGAGGGTCTGGAGGTGGTCGAGGATGCGTCGCTGGACGGTGACGTCCAGGGCGCTGGTGGGCTCATCGGCGATGAGCAGGTCGGGGCGAGCGGCCAGGCCGATGGCGATGAGGGCGCGCTGGCGCATGCCGCCGGAGAACTCGTGGGGGTACTGCTTGGCCCGCCGGGAGGCTCGGGCAGGCCGGCCTGCTCCAGTAGGGAGGGCCACCTGCTCGTCGACGTCGATGCGCCCGCCGGCCGAGGGGGCCGCCTTCTGGGCGCGGTCGGCGTGTTCGGCCATGAGGTGGGCGAGGCGGTCGTCGGCGACGCCGGCCAGCCCGTTGGCCCGCAGCGCCTCCTTGACCTGGAAGCCGATGGACCACACGGGGTTGAGGTTGGACATGGGGTCCTGGGGCACCAGCCCGATGGAGGAGCCGCGCAGGGCGGTGAGCTCCTGGGTGCCCAGGTGGGTGATGTCGCGGCCCTGGAAGCGGATCGTGCCGCCGGTGACCCGACCGGTTCCGGGCAGCAGCCCGATGACGGCGTGGGCCAGGGTGGACTTGCCCGAGCCCGACTCCCCACGATGGCCACGGACTGGCCGGGGTAGAGGTCAGGTTCGCCTTGCGCACGGCCGGGACGAGGCCCGGTCGAGGAGCGGAAGGCGACCTCCAGGTCGCTGATCTCCAGGAGGGGGTCGCTCTCGGCCTTCCAGGAGGCCGCAGGGGGCGAAGGTCTTGTCGGAGGCGCCTGAGGCGGTGGATGCGTTGGAGGGTGTCACTTGCGGGCCTTCGGGTCCAGGGCGTCGCGGACGACGTCGCCGAGCATGATGAAGCCGAGCACGGTCAGGGCCAGTGCTCCGGAGGGGAAGAGCAGGACGCTGGGGTGGCTGTTGAGGGCGTCCTTGGCGGCCGCGATGTCCGCACCCCAGGAGACGACCGAGGAGGGCAGGCCGATGCCCAGGAAGCTCAAGGTGGCCTCCGAGACGATGAAGACGCCGAGCTCGACGGTGGCGGTCACGATGATGGGGGCGGCGGCGTTGGGCATGACGTGGCGCAGCAGCATGGCCATGCGTCCCGAGCCCAGCGCCCGCGAGGCCGTCACGTAGTCCTCGTTCTTGACGCTCATCACCGAGCCTCGCGTGATGCGGGCGATCTGGGGCCAGCCGAACAGGGCCAGGACCAGGGATGACGGTGAGGATCGAGCGGTCGTTGCGGAACATCTGCATGACGACGATGGCCGCCAGGACGAAGGGCACGGCGAAGAAGATGTCGGTGACGCGCGAGAGCAGCGCGTCGAAGAACCCGCCGAAGAACCCGCCAGGGCCCCGACGGCCGAGCCGACGAGAACCACGACGAGGGTGGTGAAGATGCCCACGCTCACCGAGGCCCGGGCGCCGTGGACGGTGCGGGCGAAGATGTCGCAGCCCTGGATGTCGAATCCGAAGGGGTGGCCCCAGGAGGGCCCCTGGTAGGAGTTGACCAGCGTGCAGTAGCCGGGGTCGCGCGGGGCGATGAGCCCGGGGACCAGGGAGAAGGCACGGCCACGGCGATGAGCACCGAGGCCGCCCAGAAGATGGGTCGACGGCGCAGCTGCCTCCAGGCGTCGACCCAGACGGAGGCGGGGCGGACTCGTCGGCGACGGCGTCGACGGCGCCCAGGCCGATCTCGTCGTCGGCGATGACGAAGCGCTCCTGGCCCGGACGGGTAGTGGGGGACGTGGTGTTCTCAGGCATAGCGGATCCTCGGGTCCAGGGCGGCGTAGAGCAGGTCCACCAGGAGGTTGGAGATGATGAAGACGAGCACGAGCACGGTGGTGAAGGACACGACCATGGGGCCGTCGCCGCGGATGATGGCGGAGTAGAGGGTGCCTCCCACTCCCTTGATGTTGAAGATGCCCTCGGTGACGATGGCGCCTCCCATGAGGGCCCCCAGGTCCGCACCCAGGAAGGTGACGACGGGGACCAGGAGTTGCGCAGGACGTGGACGATCATGACGCGGGCCCCGCTCAGGCCCTTGGCCCGGGCGGTGCGCACATGGTCGGCGGTGAGGTTCTCGGCCACCTCGGTACGGGTCAGGCGCAGCACGTAGGCGAAGGAGACGGCGCCCAGCACCATGGCGGGCATGAGGAGCTCGGTGAAGCCGGGGCTCTCGCCGGCGGTCACGGGCAGCCATCCCAGGCGGACCCCGACGATGAACTGCAGGACGAAGCCGATGACGAAGGTGGGCACGGCGATGACCACCAGGGAGAAAGCACCAGGACGGTGGCGTCAGAACCAGCCGCCCTTCCTCACCCCGGCGATGAGGCCCGAGGCCGATGCCGCGATGGCCTCGAGGCCAGGGCCATGAGGGAGAGCTTTGATGGTGATCGGGTAGGCCCGCACCAGCACGTCGAGGACGGACTCGGTCCCCGCAGCGACCGCCCAGGTCCAGGGTGAACAGTCCCTTGAGGTAGAGCAGGTACTGGACGATGAAGGGCTTGTCGAGGTGGTGACTGCCTTGATCTGGTCGATCACCTCGGGGCTGAGCGACGCTGTCCCCGAGCGCGGCGATCGGGTCGCCCGGAAGGGCGAAGACCATGGCGTAGATGAGCAGCGTGGCACCGAAGAACACCGGGACCATCTGCAGCAGCCTGCGTGCGACGTAGCGAAGCATGTCTCCTTCTTCCTCCCGATCAGAACGTGGAGATGGCCTCGGCCCGCGCCCACAGGCGTCTGGCCTCGTCCGGGTCGTAAGTGAGGACCTCATTGCCCGGGACATCCGGCGTCCAGCCCACAACGGTGGGAGCGGTGAAGTCCTTGGCGGGCGTGCGGGTGCCGTACAGAGCTCTGTCGCAGATGAGCCTGCGGTCGATGGCCCGGCAGATGGCGGCGCGGCGGGCGCGCCTCCTCGTCCATCTTCCAGTGCTCGTGGGTGACATCGATGGCGAGTCCCTGGAAGTATGCGGCTGGCTTGTTGATGGCACGCTCGCCCAGCTGCTTCTGGAAGATGGGCAGGAAGGAGTCGGGGACTCCGTCGGCGATGTCGATGGCATCGGCGAGCAGATCGTTGTAGACCGAGTCATAGCTCGTGTACAGCCTGAAGGTGATGCCCTTGTTCGCCACGGTGCGCCCGCCGGCGTAGGCGGGGTTGGGCTCAGGACCATCCGGCTGTCGTGGTCCCAGGAGACGAGCCGGTAGGGGCCGTTGCCCACGGGCTTGTTGCCGTAGGCCTTGATGTCCTTGAAGGCGAGGTCCGGCATCGGATAGTAGGCGTAGTGCCCCAGGCTGATCTTGAAGTCCGACGCCAGGGGCGTTCGAGCTCGACTGTGAAGGTGAGGTCATTGACCTTGGTCAACCCGGTCAGGCTCAGGTCCTCGTCGTAGGAGAAGCCCTTGATCCGCTCGAAGAAGGAGGAGCCGAGCTGGGCGTTGGACAGCAGGGCGCCGAACTTCCAAGCCTTGATGAAGGAGTCGGCGGTCACCGGACTGCCGTCGGAGAAGGTCCAGCCCGGTTTGAGAGTGATCGTGTAGTGCTGGTTGTCCGTGGTCTCAATGGAAGAGGCCACCTCGTTGATGACGTTACCGTCCTTGTCGTAGCGGATCAGACCGGCATAGATCAGGTCGAGGACCCGCCCACCACCGAACTCGTTGGTGTTGGTGGGCAGCAGCGAGTTCTGGGGCTCGGTGTTGTTGGCCAGGATGACGCCGCCGTTGGCGCTGGAGCGGGCCTCCTCGTAGACCGGGACGGCCCTCCAGTCGAAGTCGACGTTGGACGCGTTGCGGGAGTAGCCGCCGACGCCGTTCTGGTACCACAGCGGAATGCCGGGCAGGTCGGCGAAGAGCTGGGACTGGGCCTGGCGGAAGTAGCCGTAGGCGGTCTCGGGGTCAGTGGCCGCCGCCGCCTGGGCCAGGAGATCGTCGAAGGTCTTCGAGGAGTACTGGGAGTCGTTGGCGCTGGCGCCGGTCTGGAAGGTGGCATTGAGGAAGTTCTCGAGGGACGGATAGTCGGCCGCCCAGCCGCTGCGGAAAGCGCCCAGAAGGGTGTGCTTGGTGATGGCCGAGCGCATCTCGGAGAACTGGGCCACCGGCAGGGGCTCCATGGTGATGCCCAGGACGTTGGACACCGAGTGGCACACGGCCTCGGCCCAGGTCTTGTGGGGGCCATCGGGTTGTAGGCCAGGGTCAGCCTGCCGCTGCCGCTGCCCAGCCCGCCTCCTTCCGAGCTCGATCCGCGTGAGCATCCTGAGACCAGGAGCAGGCCGAAGGCGGCCGCGCCGAGCCCGAAGCCACGGCGCGACACTGTCAGGGCGTTGTTCATGCGACCTCCATGGGGCATGGAACTGACTGAGACTCGTCACTGGGACAGAGGGTTACCGGCGCACTGAGGATGCTCAGGCGCCGCCATCAGAGCGGGCACACTACGCCCGCCATGGAAACAGGGACCGACACGTGGAACGCGCGTCAAACCGTGAGAAACCGGTGGTCTCAGGCGTTCCAGGCCTGGGCGAGCAGCTCGTAGGAGCGGCGCCGCAGGGCCGGGTCGTGGGCGTAGGTGACCACGAGGATCTCGTCGAGGTCCCACCGGGCAGCCTGCTCACGCAGGCGGGCGGCGACGTCGTCGGCCGTGCCCACGAAGGACAGGGACATGGCCGCCTCGACGGCTCCCTCCCGGCCGGGCGCGTAGGCGCGCCAGGCCTCGGGGTCCTGGCTGGGCGGGTCCAGCGGCCCGGGCCGGTTGCCGACGATGCGGGCAGCGGCGGCCATGGCGGTGCTGAACAGCAGGCGGGCCTCCTCCTGGCTGGGGGCCACCATGACGTTGACGGCGGCTGCGACCCGGGGGACATCCGGCGCGTACTGAGGGCCGGGAGCGTCTTCGGTACGAGACTCCAGGACGGAGCGGTAGGTCGCGATCGCCGCCTCGGCCTGAACCGGGGCGAAGTGCGAGGCCACAGCGAAGGGCAGTCCGAGCCGGCCGGCCGCGGGCGCCGTTGACCGAGGAGCCGAGCACCCACACGGTCAGGGTGGGTGCCCTCCCCGGGATGGCCCGCACGCGGGGGCCGCCGGGCTCAGGGGCGTGGAGGGCGTCGTCGGGATTGCCGGGGCGCCCAGGAGGAGGGGAGCCGGGGACCCGTTCTGGCACGGGCTCGTCACCGAGGTAGGCGAGGGATCTCCAGGATCTCCTCGGCGAAACGGCCCGGTTCGGAAGCCCCGCCGGCGCAGTGCAGCGGCCGTGCGCCGGTCAGTGCCCGGGGCCCGTCAGTCCCAGATCGACCCGGCCGGGATAGAGGGTGGCCAGGGTTCCGATCTGCTCGGCGACGACAGGCGGGGCGTGGTTGGGCAGCATGATCCCGCCGGAGGCGACACCCAGGCACTCGGTGGCGGGCCAGGACCTGACCCATGAGGGACGATGGTCGCCGAGGACAGGGTAGGTGGTGGAGCCGTGGTGCTCGGCCAACCAGTAGCGCTCGTAGCCGGCGGCGTCGGCGGCTCGAGCCAGGGCGATCATGTCGGTGAGGGCGTCGGTGCGGCTGCATCCGGCGCTGACGAGGGACCATGTCCATGACGGACAGGGACAGGGTGCGGCCCGCCTTTCAGGCTGACTCATACGGGCACTCTAACCCCGCCGAGCCGCTCCGAAGCGGGCCCTCAGGCCCGTGTGCCCCGCCGAGCGCAGGCCCGGCAGGGCACACGAGAGTCCGACCCGCGTCGTCGGGCGGTCAGCGAAAGCGGCTGCGCGCGGGGAGCAGGCCGGTGGCGACCACGGACTTGAGGATGTCTCCCGCGATGAAGGGCACCAGGCCCAGGCTCAGGGCAGTGCTCAGCTGGCAGCCGGTGGCGACCTTCAGCCAGATGAGGCCCGGGATGTAGACCGAGGCCGAGGCCAGCAGCATGAGGGCGACGCCGGTGGCGACCAGATGCCATGGAGCCGGGTGGCGCGACCACACGGTGGCGGCGCGTCCGGCGATGAGGGCGATGAGGACGTAATCCGACGACGTAACCGAAGGTCACGATGGCGCCGCCTTTCAGTCGTGCAGGACCGGGGCCCCAACAGCGGCCAGGGCACCGAGGAGCAGCGCGGACAGGGCGCCACGGCGCGAGCCGAGCACGGCGCCGACACCCAGGGCCGCGAAGGTACCCATGGTGATCGGAACGGGAGTGAAGGGCAGGGGGATCGTGATCTGGCCGATGAGGGTCAGGGGCGAGGTTCCGGCCAGGACCAGCCCGGCGTCGCGAACGCGGGCGAGCGCGGGACTGTGGGCGAGGCTGCCGGCGGTTGACGTGGAGGAGAGTTTGGTGACCATGACTCCACCCTACGGGGATCGCAGAGTTGACGAACGACCGGTTCCCACCGAAGAGCCACCGCGCAACTTGTAGGTTTCCTACAAGAATTACCCGGGTATCCGCCTGAGACTCCGTGATTACCCGTCGGTTCTCACAGTTCAGGCAGGTGTCCGTCGATCCAGGTGAGGATGTCGCCGGTGACCTGGTCCCGATTGGTCTCGTTGAGCAGCTCGTGGCGCCCGCCCGGATAGAGGATGACGCAGACCTCCGCACGCCGGCGCGGCGGTAGAGGGTGGCGGAGCGCTGGACGCCCCCGCCCCATGGCGCCGACCGGGTCCCGGTCACCGGAGGCCAGGAGCATGGGCAGCCTGCAGGCACGGCGGCGGCGTGGGCGCGCCGTGACGGCCCTTCCTCCGGCAACGAGGTCGCGGAAGAAGCGCGGTGCACACGAATCCGCACCAGGGGGTCGGCGACGAGCAGTCGACCTCGTGAACGTCCCGGCTGATCCAGTCGGCCTCGGTGCGGTTAGGGGCGAAGTGGCGCTGGTAGGGGCCGAAGGCGAGCGCGTTGAGCAGCCGAGAGGGGTGTCGCGGGCCCGCGCAGCCGGGACTCCCCGGCACAGACCGCGGCGGCGGGACGGGTCAGCGCACCAGTTCCCTGAGCCGGTCCCCAGCAGGATGAGGCCGGCCAGCTCACCGCCGCGGCGCGCGGCCAGGTCGCGGGCAGGAAGGAGCTAGGAGTGCCCATGAGGAAGACCGAACATCGGGCCAGGCCCGCCGGGCCGCGTCCAGCACGCGTGCATGTCGGCCACGACCCTCTCCCAGCCGCCCTTCTCGGCGACGAATCGAAAGCCGCCCGGGGCAGGTGGCCCCGTAGCCGCGGTGGTCGCCGGCCAGGACCGCATAGCCCTCCTCCACAGCGGAGGCGGCGAGCGGGCGTAGCGCGAGGCGTGCTCGGCCATGCCGTGGGCGATGACGATGACGCCCCGAGGGCGGGCCGCGCCGGGTACCTGTGGGCGCGTCGCAGCCGAGGTGGGCGCTGGGGCGCCCGCCTCGGGGGCGTCGGCCACCAGGAGGGAGCCGTCGATGAGCCACTCGGGGAGCCAGATGTGCACGACCAGACGCGTTCCGTCGTCGGCTGTGAGCCGAGTAAGGCTGGTCTGCATCGGGTCCTCCTCAGGCAGCGTCGTCAATCGACGTCAATGGGGCGTCGGTCGGGCTCGGGTCGGCATCGGTCATCATTGATCGTGTCGACGGCTGACGGTCGGCAGTGACGTCGGGTCCGCGGGCGGGGTCCGAGATCTCCCGTCACCCCAGGACGAATCCTAGTTGTCCGACGTCGAGCCGGCAGCGTTACCGCCGAGGTGATTCTCAGATGCCCCGACGGGCACATGGCGGAACTGCCACAGACGGCCACTGATGACTGACTGCACCGGAGCATCGCCTACATTCCTGATGGTTTCATGAGTCCCTGTCCCCCGTATCCCGACCGTTCTCCTCATATCCTCCGCCAGTCCGGCTCCGCTCCGGCACCTGGGCTACGGTGGTCGCCAGGCCGCCACTCCTTCACCTCGTTCCCGCCGCCTACGTTCACCTTCTGCGTCCCGATCCGGGTGCCGTGGAACGGGACGCCGGGGCGGCGAGCACGGCGACCCAGGTGCTCCTCCAGCTGCGGCAGAACACTGGCTACATGGACGGGCACTGGGCCTGCGGCGCCTCGACGTCGAGGGCCGCCGAGAGCGTCTGGAGGCGGCTCTGCGCGAGACCGACGAGGGCCTGGGAATCGACGTCGAGGTGAAGGGACCTTGACGCGTGACGGCGATGCACCGCACCAATGACCTGGGCGGCGCGGCTCTGGGCAGCGCATCGACCTATTCTTCACGCTGCGGACCTGGGCGGGCGCCGAGCGTGCGTGAGCCGGCCAAGAACGAGGGGCCTGCGCTGGTTCTGCCTGACCGACCTGCCCGAGGCGGTCCCGCCGCACGAGCGCCACGTCCTGGACCTGCTGGCCGCCTCCCTCGACGGCGGGAAGCCGGTGCCCCCGATCATCACCTTCGGCTTCGATGAGGGCCAGGACATCGCTGCCACGGCGTCGCCCTGCCGCACCGAGCTCAGGCTCGCCAGAAAGGCCCTCGATGGCGGGCAGCTCACGGCGGGCCTGGGCCAAGCTGCCTCGAAGGCGGTGACGATGCGGTCGTGGCGCAACTCGCCGTTGGCGATGGGCATGCGCTCGGGCCGGAAGAGGTAGACGCGCCCCTGGCTGCGCAGGCGCTCCGCTCTCGACGGTGCGGTTGTAGTTCTCGGGTCGGTCGATGACGGCCTGGACCAGGGCCGGGTAGCGGGGTAGAGCCGCTGGAGAATCTCGATCTCGTGGCGACGCATGAGCGGCTTGCGGTAGCCCTCGGGCGGGTCATGACCACGAGCTCGCTTTGTCGTAGCCGTCGGCGCGGGCGGCGTCGATGGCGAAAGCCGCCGAGTGGGTCCGACGGCGCCGTCCACGTAGGGGCGCCGTCGACCTCGACCATGGGCATGAGCACCGGCATCGACGACGACGCCCGGCCCGCACCAGCAGGTCGCCCATGGTGGGCATGTCCTCCAGGCTGCAGTAGACCTCCTCACCGGTGTCGCAGCGGAAGGCACCCAGACGCACCGTGGTGGGTGAGGCGCGAAGGTCTCCCAGTCGAAGGGGATGGACTCGTCGGGCGCGGAGGTGTGCAGGGTAGATGTCTCGGGTTGAAGTAGCCCTGCCGGTCACGAAAGCTGCCCCAGCCGCCGGCCTGGGGGTCGGTGGTCAGCCCCAGGTAGGCCTCACGGGTGCGCCAGGTGTCCCGGGAGACGAAGTTGCAGGTGTTGGTGCAGCCCGCCGAGATGCCCCCGACCCAGGGGAAGGAGAGTCCGGCCTCCAGCATGACGCGCACGAGGCCGGCCGTGTAGGCCCCGCGCATGCCGCCGCTCTCGAAGACGAGGGCGACGTCGTCGGGTCCGTGGGTGATGGGAGCGGGCCGGTGACGAGGGTCGGTGACGGGGACGGGACGCGAGATCACGCCCGGGAGCCTATGGGTTCCATGGCGCCATCGCACGGGTGATTCCCGCCCCATGTCGGCCGAGCGGTCGGGAGAGTAGCGTGAGGCCGCATGGCACCTCGAGCGCTGCTGCATTCTGAGCCCATGACCATGCGCGGGCTGACCGCCCGCAACCGCCTGTGGCTGCCGCCGATGTGCATGTACTCGGTTGAGGCGCAGGACGGCGTCGTCACCGACTGGCACGTGACCCACTACGCCAGCCGTGCGGTGGGCGGTTTCGGCACGGTCATCGTGGAGGCCACGGCAGTCACCTCCGAGGGGCGCCTGTCCCCCAACGACCTGGGGCTGTGGTCGGATGAGCAGGTCGCCGGCCAGCGCCGCTTGGTGGAGGCGATCCACGCCGGCGGGGCCCTGGCTGGCATCCAGATCGGGCACGGCGGACGCAAGTCGGGGACCCCTCCGTGGCGCCCCAAGGTGGAGGTGCGCGCACCGGCACCCTGGAGGGCTGGGGCTGCTGGCTCAGCGCGATCCCCTTCCCCAGCACGCGGTTCCCACCGAGTCTGGACGAGGCCGGGATCAGTCGGATCGTGGAGGCCTTCGCGGCGGCCGCGCGACGCGCCGTCGAGGCCGGCTACGACGTCGTCGAGATCCACGGAGCCCACGGCTACCTCATCCACGAGTTCCGCTCCGCCCTGTCCAACCAGCGCACCGACTCCTACGGCGGAAGCGTGGAGAACCGGCAGCGCTTCCCGCTTGAGGTGGTGCGGGCCGTGCGCGAGGCCATCGGGTCGCAGACGGTGCTCGACATCCGCCTGTCGGCCTCGGACTGGGCCGAGGGCGGCGTCACGGGGAGGAGACCGCCGCTTTCAGCCGCGAGCTGGTGGAAGCCGGCGTCGACGTCCTGCACATCTCCAGCGGCGGGAACGTCCCGACCGCGGTGCCGGTGGGGCCCGGCTACCAGCTGCCGCTGGCCGAGCAGGTCAAGCGGGCCGTGGCCGGCAGCGACGTCCCGGTGGTGGGCGTGGGCCTCATCGAGGAGGCGGCCCAGGCCGAGCAGGCGCTCATCTCCGGACAGGCCGACGCGATCGCCGTGGGCCGAGCGGCTCTGCGCGACCCCTACCTGCCGCTGCGCTGGGCGGCCGACCTGGGGGTGCGCTCTTGGGAGGAGGCCCCCTGGCCCATCCAGTACTGGCGCGGCACCTGGAGCTGAGCGGGACTCCGTCCGCCCTCCACCAGTACTATCTCCTGGGAAGTCACCAGTCGCATGCGACGTATCCATCTCCTGGAGTAGATCCTGGGCAGCAGCCATTCGACGGCACCCAGTGCGCAAAGGCACCGCGGAGACGTGTACTCCCTCGCAGTGCCCGTGCCGCGATCTTCTTGACGTCGTGGCCAACAAGTGGTCCGCGCTGGCCATCGGCGCACTGGCCGAGGGATCGTTGCGCTTCGGGGAGCTGCAACGCCGCCTTCAAGGAATCTCGCCGAAGGTACTGACCGCTACGCTGCGCCGGCTGGAGGACCACGGACTCGTGCATCGAGAGGTGATCCCAGAGGTTCCTCTTCACGTGGAGTACTCCTGACGGAGGTCGGCCGGAGCGCCGTCGAACCGGTATTCGCGCTTCGAGAATGGGCCGAGTCCCGATACGCGCATGCCCTGACTCACACGAGGTCGACCCCGTAGGTCGCGTGTCGACGTGAAGGCGATTCCCAGGGCTATGCCCCGGGGAATCGCCACCGCGCACAGTTCGTCGGGAACGCACCTCAGCCCTCGACATCGGACTCCGAGGGTGCTGCGAGCCCTACGGCGCACCCACGAGTCCCGGAGCATCTGGACGTCGTCACAGCCGACTCACGAGCACCCCACTATCTTCTTGATAGTAGAGGTCGTTGCGGGTAACCACTTTCTTCTGACTACGGTCGATGCTCGTTGACGGTGCACTTCCGTCGAACCTGGCACAAGCCGATGAGCAAGGAGCTATCGATGCCCTCAAGCAGCCCTGACACCCAACGCACCATGACCGCTGTCGTCACTCGATCCGGAGGCTCGGTGGACATCCCGGATGCCCTGGTCGATGCCACCGTCCCCTGCCCCGGCGGCTCCCACTGGCCACGACATCCTCGTGGAGGTCAAGGCACTGTCCGTCAACCCCGTTGACGTCAAAGTGCGCGCCGCCCTCAACCACACCGGCGGCGAGGAACGCATCCTGGGATGGGATGCAGCGGGGACGGTCATCGCGGTCGGCGAGCAGACCACCCTCTTCCAGCCCGGCGATGACGTCTACTACGCCGGAGCACTGGAGCGTCCCGGCTCCTACGGACAGCTGCAGCTCGTGACGAACGCATCGTCGGACCGAAGCCGAGCTCTCGTTGGACTACGCAGTGCGGCGGCATCTGCCCTGACCTCCCTCACCGCGTGGGAGGCTCTTTTCGACAAAGCTCCACCTGAGCAGGGACTCCACAGGCACGATCCTCGTCCTGGGAGCCGCAGGAGGGTGGGCTCCATGGTGATCCAGCTGACCGAGGCCCTCACCGATGTCTCCGTCATCGCCGCTGCTCACGCGAGGAGTCCCGTGACTGGGTCCGGTCGCTGGGTGCCGACGCAGTGTTGGACCACTTCGCCGAGGACCTCGCACAGCAGATCCTCGCCATCGCACCGGACGGCGTCGACTACGTCTTCACCCCGCAGAGCCGAGGGCGCGTGCCGCTGCTGACCACAGTGGTTCGTCCTTTCGGGGAGATCGTCGCCATCGACGACGAGCGAGACCTGGACCTGTACGCGCTCAAGGACAAGGCCATCTCATGGCACTGGGAGTTCATGTTCGCCCGCCCCAGGCACGGCTACGATCTCGATCACCCAGCACCACATCCTTCCACCGTCGCCGAGGCTCATCGACAGCGGAAGAATCCGTGGCACTGCGTCCCAGACGCTCACGCCTCGCAATGCTGCGCAGATACGGGCAGCTCACCGCCTCATCGAGAGCGGGCGCGCAGTGGGGAAGATCGTCGTGACCGACGCCGGCTGAGTCGACCGGATCGGGACCGAAGCGGGCCCCGATCGCCGGACGCGACGGGCTATCCGACGGCGTCGGTAGAGCCAGCGGCCCGGCGCGGCGCGGTGAAGCGGGAGCGCTCGCGCAGGGCGTCGTCCACCACTCCCCCGCGCCCGTCGCCGCTGCGGTAGGTGGCGGTGAACTCCACGATGCCGGTCTCGTCGTCCGCCCCGCCGTCGACGGTCTCGTGGATGGTCAGTCCCGTCCACCGGGTCCCGGGGTGGCAGTAGGGCCCCTCGGGGCGGGTGCGCGGGTGCCAGGTGCGGAAGAGGTAGTCCTCGTCGCCGACGACGAAGGCCGTGTAGCGCGAACGCATAAGGGCCTGGGCGGTGGGCGCCGGGGCGCCGTCGTGGAGCGGCTCGCAGCACTGGGCGTAGGTGCGCCCGCTGCCGCAGGGGCAGGGGTCGGCGCCGTGCACGCCGGCGGCGCGGATCGGCGAGTCCGACCGGTCCCCGCGGCCGGCTCGCTTCCCCACCACGCTCAGGCCCCCTGCCAGTAGGCGTGCAGGGCCTGGGCGAGCCAGGGGCCGTCTTTGACGCCGCCCATTTCGCGGGCCGAGTGCATGCTGAGCAAGGGCACGCCGACGTCGACCGTGGTGATGCCGAGGCGGGTGGCGGTGATGGGGCCGATGAGTGGACCCGCAGGGCACGGCGTTGTTGGACGAAGTTCTGGCTGGGCACGCCGGCCGCGGCACAGGCCCGCGCCCAGATCGCGGCGCCCGCGGCGTCGGTGGCGTAGCGCTGCTGGGCGTTGATCTTGAGCAGGGGTCCGTGGTTGATGAGCGGCTGGACGGCCGGGTCGTGCAGGTGGGCGTAGGCGGGGTGGACGGAGTGCCCGGCGTCGGCGCTCACGCAGGTCGAACGGGCCAGGAGGCCTCGAGGCCGTCACCGCTGACGCCCAGGACCGGGCCAGGCGCCGCAGGAGCGTCTCGAGGAAGGGGCCGCCCGCCCCGGAGCGCGTGTCCGAGCCGACCTCCTCGTGGTCGAAGGCGACCAGGATGACGGGCTCAGCGGGCTCGGGTCCCGGCGGCCGCGAGCGACTCGAGGGCGACCAGCCCGGCGTGGACGGAGGAGAGGTTGTCCAGGCGGGAGGGCAGGAACTCGCCGTCGCGGCCGAAGCGGGCGGGCGCCTGGGTGGGGTAGGTCAGGACGTCGTGGCCGGCGAGCTCGGCCGGGATCGATGCCGGCGATCTCGCACAGGTGGGTCTCCGACGGCGTCGGGGGCGGCGTCGGGTCCGGCCAGCGACCACAGGGGCAGCAGGTGGGTCTGGCGGTCCGGTGGAGGGTGTCGTTGACGCTGCGGTCCAGGTGCGGGGCGATCTGGGCCACGCGGGCGATGGGGCCGGTGCGCACGAGGTGGACGGCGCCGTCGCGGGTGGTCAGGCGTCCGGCCAGGGCCCGCTCGCGGTCGAGGAAGGAGGGCGAGCAGGGGCCGCCGTGAGACCTCGGCGTTGATGAGCTGCCAGCCGGAGCGGACGAGGGCGGCGGCGGGCTTCGAGCTTCGAGGGGCCGGGGAGTCGGTGTGGGGCGCCGACGATGCGCAGGCCCACCCCGGGTTGAGTGTCTCGGGCAGCGCCCAGGCGGCGATGGCGCCGTCGCGGATGACGTAGCCGCGCCGCGGCGACTCTCCTCCCAGGTGATGGTCTCGTCGGCACGGGTGAAGCCGGCCTCCTCGCGGGCGGCGGCGACCTCGGCGGCGGCGTGGTAGGAGCTGGGTGAGGCGGGTGACGAAGTCGATGAGAGAGTCGGTGTAGGCGTCGTCGTCGCGCAGGATCGCGGCAGCGTCACGGGTGCGTGCTCGGCTGGAGCGCTGGCGGCATCAGTCATGGCCCCAGTCTTCCACCGGTGCGCCCCACGCCCCGACCGACCTCCCAAGAAATCCCACCGCGAGGTAGGGCAGAATCGGGTGTGAGCATCTCTCAGCCGGTCATCCCGCCCGCCTCGTCCACACCCGTGCGCGCCGTCCTGCTCGATGCCGACGGCGTCTCTGCAGCTCATCGGCACCCCGTGGGGTCGAGGCGCTCACCCGCGGCGGCGGCGCCCGCTTCGCCCAGGCCATGATCGATGGTGAGACCGACGCCCTGGCAGGTCGGAGACCCTCACCGAGCCTGCTGGAGCGGGTGGTGAAGGACCTGGGGCTGGGCTGCGCGCATCGGACCTGTTGGAGATGTGGCACCGGGCCACGCCGACCCTGTGGCCTGCCAGCTGGTGAGGGACCTGCGCGAGGCGGGTTACACCACCGTCCCAGCCACCAATCAGCAGTGGGAGCGTCGGGCCTGGATGCGCGAGCAGCTGGGCTATGACGGCCTGTGCGACATCGACGGCTACTCCTGCACGCTGGGGGTGGCCAAGCCGGATGCCGCCTACTTCCACCGGCTGCTGGAGCTGGCGGGGTGGAGGCGGACCAGGCCCTGTTCGTCGATGACAGCGCCACTCAACATCGCCGCCGCCACGAGGTGGGCTTGCACTATCACCACCGGCCGACGCCGGCGGCGAGCTCTGCGCCGAGGTCGCCCAGGCCCTGACGCCGGCCGCCTCTGCGCCGCACAGGATGAGCCGGCGGGCCGTTGTCTTCCCTTTCGGAACTTGCCCAACCGGCGCGGTCGGGAAGACTCTGACAGGAGCGTTCACGGGAAGGACACCTCATGGCAGGAACCGCGACGGACGACCGGCCCCCGGGACCACGACCGCTGAAGAGCTGCGTCCACCGTCGAGGTCCTCCCGCCTCGACCACGCCGCGCCCCGGAGGTCTTCCTGCGCCTCATCGGCGATCCACTCCGTCCTGCCGGGCTTCGTGCGCCGTCGGCTGCCGGTGACCTTCATCGGCTACACGCGATCATCAACGGCTCCGCCTTCTTCCTGGACATCACCTGCCTGTGGGTGTTCTACAACCTACCTTCACTGGTTCTATCCCGGTGCGGTCACGGTCAGCTATCGCGCTAGCGTCTACTCTTCCTGCTCAACCGGTGGCTGAACTGCCCAGGCCCACGGGCACGTCGTCCAGCAGGGGCGGGCTACATGGCCGGGGTCGTCAGCCAGTACGTCATCTTCATCCTGGGGCTGTCCTCACTGCTGCACTGGTTCGGGGGTCAACGCCGAGCTGGCGCGCGTCATCTCGGCCTGCTGCGAGGCATCTACTCTACGTGTTCATCCGGCTGTGGGTGTTCCGCGGGGGTGCCGGGAGCCCGAGGAAGCAGTCAGTAGGTAGCCGATCGGGGACGTCCTTCTTCGACGAGGACTGCGTTGTCCTCCAGATGACTGGGGTCCGGCCCGGTCGTCTGGAGAGGACAAGCACGTTCTGCGGACACGCCATGATTCGATTCAGGGCGCTCACTGGCTCCCCGAGACGCGCTGCCCGCAGAGTCGCGCGACCGGCCGCCCTGGCGGGCGATGGCGGCTGATGGAGGATGTCCTGGCGGCCTCGCCGGTGCTGCGCGAAGGGACACACTCAGGTGCCGCGCCCTCACCAGGAGGCGCGGAGTCGTCTCGGTGGGGCCGTCGAGCTCGGTGAGCACGGCGTCGGTGACGCTGACAGGCCGGGTGGTGGTCTCCCATGCTCCCGGCTGGGCACGACGACGCGCACCCGGTATCCGTCGTCGGCCCAGGCCCGCCTCATGGCGGGGCCTGGCGCTGCCTCCCAGGCCAGCTGGGCGGCGTGGCCGCACTGGGCGGCCAGCGCGCCCGGGTCATCTCGTGCAGGGGTCACCTCGATCGTCACGAGGGCCCCGGTGGAAGCCGACGCCGCCGTGAGCGCGATCCGCTCGGCCGCGGCGGGTCCTGGCGACGCGCGCGGTGATCTCGGCGGGCGGCGGGGCAGCTCGTCACCGGGCGGGAGTGGTGCCCTCCACCTGGGTCTTGGCCAGGGCCCCGGGCAGGGGCGCACCGGCCCAGGGCACGAAGGCGCGGGCGGCCGCCTGCCCCAGCCAGCCGGGCCGTCCTGGGTGACAGTGACGCCGTCGATGTCCTGGACCTCCTCCCAGCGCTTGCCCGCGGGCCCGACGCACGAGCTTGCGGATGCGCCCGTCGCGCCAGTGGTCGACAGCCCGGGTTCCACGGCCGCCGCGGCGGCGGGTGAGGCCAGGAGGAGGACGACGGCGCGCGCGGCCGCCTCGGCGATCGTCCTCCGGGCGGGTGGACCTGTCGTAGCGCACGGCGATGCATACCCCAGGGGCACGGTGTGGTCGGGTTCCCGGACAGGGAGGGCAGGGGCTGCGAGGACAGGAACGGCGAAGACGGCGGGCGGAGTGCGGCACGGGCGGGGAGCCTGCAGTCGCGATCGACGGCGTCAGGTCCCGCCGGATCCCCCACCTCCTGCAGGGGCTGCTGCGCGACAGCGCCGTTCGAGGGAAGCGATCAACCGCACCTTTTTCCCACCCGACGGCCGATACGCCAGGGGCGAAAGATCCTCCTGGGGCGGGAGATGAATCCAGCGGCGAGTCGTTTAAGTTGCCGTCATGCCACCACATGTTCCATCCACCGGCCCCGGCTCCCTTGGCCGACGCCGCCGCCGTACCGACCTCCACCACGGATGTTCAACTGGCGACGACCGTTCCACGGCATCAGGGCATCCGCAGGCTGCGTCACCCCGCCGGGATCCACGCTCCTGGTCGCGACCAGCATGGCGACTGCACTGGCCTACCTGGCGTGGATCGCCCTGGTGATCTGGCTGGTCGCCGTGCCTGAGACCCACCGGCCTGGGGGCTCGGGTTCGCGACTTCTTCCTCAGCCAGGCGGGCGGCGGCGCGCGGTTCCTCCTGCTGGTGCCCCTCATCCCGATCATCCTGTGGGTGGCGCGCGCAATGACGTACGCCAGGCTCCGCGCGACCGCGGTCCAGATGAGTCCACCCAGTTCCCGGAGGGCTTCGGATGGCTGGTCGAGGGCGGCCCGGCAGTTCGGCCGCCCTGGTCCCCGATGCCCTGCGTGACGATGGGCAGCGGCCAGATCAACGCCGCAGCCGGCCACGGCTACCGGCGCTTTCGTGGTCGTCACTCCGACTAGTTCGAGATCGGGGCAGGGTCCGCGACCCTGAGGCGCTGCGCTTCGTGATCGGGCACGAGGTCAGGCACCTCGCCGCAGGGTCACATCTCCATGCTGCGTCTGCTGTTTCGTCACCCTCGGCCTCAACGTCCCGCTGGTGGGCAAAGCTGGTTCGGGCCCAGGAGTACTACGGCGGACAACCACGGCTACGCCTACGCGCCTGCGGCGTGCCCGGGGTCGTGGGGGTGCTCTCCGGCGGCAAGTACCTGGGGGCCGAGGTCAACACCCACGCCCCTGGCGGATCGCGCCACGCGGGAGAAGGACTGTGGCTCCACACGACCGTCTGGCGGTCCACGCGCAGTCATCACCTGGCGTGCCCACGCCCTGCGCGACCGCAGCCCGCCCGGGGCGGATCATGATCCGTCCCGCCGGAGTCCACGGCGTGGTTCCCGCCGTCGGCTCCAGCGGCAGACAGGGCCGTCCGGTTCGTGGCCGACGCCGGAGCAGATGCTCGCGGTGCTGGACTCCACCTCCTCGGCCGTGCCCGGCGAGGAGCAGTTCGGTCGCTTCACCCGGTGTGGTCTACGAGGGTCCCTCGCGATGAGCTGCGCTGGGCCTCCCCGTTCCCGTGCCCGTTCCGGTGGGCAGCCGCGTCTGTCGGACAGGCGCGCCTTCGCACCCCCGAGCGCGGCCCGGTCCGTCGGGCCGCAGCAACCAGCCCCTACGGGTGCAGCTCACCGGCAGCCCTGTGCGCAGGATCCCGACACAGCTGCGATCAGCTCGCCGTGCGGGCGACGCGCCAGCTGAGGCAGCCGGGGCTCACGACTAGCCTCGATCGGCTCCGGACCGAGCGTCCGTGACTAGAGCCCGGTCGGGCGAGGGGCGAGCCCCAATTCAGCTCGGGGGCGACAGCTCCGGCCGCCGTCGTGAAGGGTCCAGGGCCTCCCCCAGCTCCGCGAAGTTGTCGGCGACCTGAGTGGCTTGGCAGCGGGCGGCGAGGTCGTCGAGCTCGGCCAGGCGACGCCCCACGGACTCGACCACGCCGGAGGCGGCACTGGAGAGCTCTGCGGCCGTGGCGGGCAGCTCCGGGTCGCTCGACGCGGCCGAACCGGTCCACAGCATGAGGGGCGGGTTCGGGATCGTCATCATGCGGCTGGCCTCGCCGATGTGGCGACCGCCTGGGCTGCGAGGGCGCGGTGGGCCTGAGCCTGACGCTCCATCTCGGCGATGCCCTCACGCAACGACTCGATGAGGTCGGGGATGGCCTGCGCCGAGTACTGCGGGTCTCCGACGCCGTCGATGAGCTCGACGGTGAACAGGGAGGTGATGGTGGTGTGCAGACGGGCCAGGGCGATGCGGAAGCGGGTGCGGGCGCCGTTGGTGTCGAGCTGGGCCAGGGGTGTCGACGAGCCTCGCCACGAGGCTGACCAGAGCCCTGCATCTGGGGTCCACAGGTCCAGCAGGTCGGCCAGGGGTTTGACCCGGGGGTCGGAGCGGTCCAGGGCGGAGATATGCGCGGACGCTCAGGCGAGGGTCCTCCAGGGTTCGGGTCAGTCCCTTCCCCGCGGCGCTTGAGGGAGGCGGAGAGCCTCGGCGAGCTGCTGCTGACCGGACATCCACGAGTCGAGCCCGGCGGCGATCCTGGTGACCGAGTCGAGCATGACGCGCAGGTCCCCGGTGGCGTCTGGGGCGCACCGGGATGCCGTCGGAGAGCTCCTCCCGACGCGCCACCTCCGCCGGCAGGGGCCCGTGTTCTGGAACTCCTCGTGGGAGGACAGGCCCGCTCGGCGCCAGCTTCTCGGCGATGCGGTTCAGCCCTCCTCGGCCGCCGCCCGGCGGTTGGCCCCGGCGCATGGATGGCCTCATCCTCGACGGCGCGGGCGTCGCTGTAGATGGCGCAGGCGGTGTCGAACAGGTCGGAGCACACACCGGACGGGTGCGCACCGAGAGGTAGCCGCCGTCGGACGGTGGGGGTGACGGTGGCGAAGACGTCGTACTCACTGCCGTCGGCGGCGAGGTTGCACGTGAGGCGGCGAAGGGGCTGCCGGCTTTGAGGGTGTCCCACATGGCCTTGAAGGCGCCACCGGGCATCTCCGGGTGGCGGATGATGTTGTGCGGGGCGCCGGAGGCTCATCACGCCGATGGCGCGAGAGCTCGATGAAGACGTTGTTCAGTGGCGGATGACACCACGCGCGTCTGTGGTGGAGAAGAAGAGCTGGTCGACACCCACCTCATGAGACGGCTCCGGTGACCTGCGGCGCAGGCAGCTGCTCCGGAGATCGGGGCCGGCGGTATCCGGCGCCCTGGGCCGGACAACCACCACCTTCCACCCGTTGATTGACGGTTGGACGGCTGAACAATACACCGCATTTCCGGGACAACACCTGAGAGGAATCAACGCAGAAAGGATTACCTATACGTTTTAAAATACGCAGAAATTAACGTCATTTGCTCTTGAAGAAAGAGCGTATCCAGCCTCGGAAAAACAGAAACAAATTCTGCAACTGGATTCCCAGACTACTCTCAGGTACATTGAAGTGCTCCCACAGGAGCAGTGGGTTACATAGTGACCGCCGCCGGACGGAACTGGTCGCGAGGGTTGGGGAGCCCAATGACCGATCGGTTTTCGAGGGCCGCCCGAGTTGATAGAGAGCTCGGCGTGAGCCACTCTGGCGAAGGAGGTTGAGTCCCCTCTGGAATATGGGATCCAGAGGGCGATGCCACCCTCAACGACAGGGGCCTGTGGGGCTCGGAGAGTCCGAGACCCACAGGCCACATCGATCATTCATCGACATCATTGCGTCGGTTTCGTCTCCCCACACTGTCCCGCTCTATCGAATAAGGCGGGGAAGCAGACGGACACCGATCTGCCATGACGACGAGCTCCACCAAGGGTCTGAGTCACCACCGCAATCGGCTGCCATCCCCATGGAATCGGGCAGCGCCAGAGCCAGCAGCAGAACCACCAGCGAGTTACAGGTGGTCCCGGAGAGGCGAGCCAGGCGCTCCTGACGTCCCTGGTGAGCCATGCGCCCGGCGACGTCTCCCACAGCCGGCATCACCAGAGCGAAAGTCACGAAGAGCGGGAACACCGGGCGACGACGTCGGGCCGGGAGGCGACGTGGGGAACCTGGGAGGCGACGACGAGCACCAGGGTCGCCATCATGAGGCGGAACCATGCAGCGCCGTCGTCGCTGAAGCAGAGCCGGGCGGCGGACCGGACCCGGGTGCGGCGCGCCGCGTGAGGATCGATAGCCCCATGGGCAGTGCGATCATGGGGGACGAGGCCTGCGCGAAGGGTCGCCAGCTGATACCACCGCCCTGAGCCCCAGGGTGAGCCGGCGGCGAGGGCCAGCCACAGTGGCAGGACGAGGGGCCTGGAGGAGCATGAGGCACCGGAGATGCCGCCGGGATGCGCGACCATGCGCCGCCGGCCCAGACGGGTGAAGACCATGACGTAGTCGACGCAGGGGCGCCAGGAGCACCAGGAGGGTGCCGACCAGCAGCCCGGCTCATCGGCGACCAGTCGGGACAGAGGGCAGGACCACCGCCGGCACCACCAGGAAGTTGATCACCAGAAGCGCCGTCATGAACCGGGCGTCGGCGAGGCGGCCCGCAGGCGATGGAAGGGGACACCGAGAAGGTCGCGTACAGCAGCGTGACCAGCACCGGGAGATCAGCCGCCTCCAGAGGCTGCTGGCTGCGGGGCAGTCAGCCCCAGGACGGCGCCGGCCAGAGCGCACCCAGGTACAGGACCACCTGGTGGTGCTCCATCCACGCGACCACCGAGGGCCTGATCGCCTGCGCCCTCCATGACGGAACCGTATCGCGACCGGACGGGACGGCGACCGCTGCCGGAGGTCTACACCTCCAGGGAATAGCCCGTCACCGGTCCGGCGGTGTTGGGCTGCCAACCCAGTGCCGGGGCGACGTGCTCGGCGAAGGCCTGCAGGATGTGGAGGTTGAAGTCGACGCCGAGCTGGCTGGGGATGGTGAGCATGAGGGTGTCGGCGGCATGGGAGCGCCTCGTCCGGGCGAGCTGCTCGACGAGGACGTCGGGCTCGGCGGCGCCGGGTGCGCCCGAAGGTCGACTACAGGCCGTCGATGATGCCGATCTGGTCGTGGGGTCCTCGCCGCGCAGCCTCGAAGGAACTCCGGTCGACCTCGGAGACGATCGGGAAGATGGGCGCGGAGACGCTCACGCGCGGGGTCAGTCGTGGCCGGCCTCCTTCCACGCCTCGCGGTAGCGGCGGATCTGCTCAGCCTGAAGGTGGGAGAAGCCTCCCCAGTGGCCTCGGTCAGGAGGGTCGAGCTCATGAGGTTCAGGCCCTGGCGAGCGGTCCACTCTGCGGTCTCCCGAGAGCCGGCACCCCACCACAGGCGGCGGTCCACGCCGGGGGCGTGCGGTTCGATGCGCAGACGGGAGCTCGCGCCGGGTGCCATGCCGCCGCTGGTGTCGAGGTCCGCCTGCGGGACGCCCCGGACGGCGTCGAGGAACTGGGCGGTGTGGGCGTGGGCGACGTCAGCTCCGCGCGGGTCGACGCCGCCGGTGTATCGAGGTCTCCCAGCCGCGCGGGCCTGCTCCGGCGAGCCGCGGGAGATGCCGATGGCGATGCGCTGGTCGGTGAGCAGGTCGAGGGCGGCGACCTCCTCGGCCAGGTAGAGCGGGTTCTCGTAGCGCATGTCTGAGTTATGGCGTTGGACGGAACACCTATTGCTTGCGGGCACGCGCAGCCCGCAGTCCGTTGGCGATGACGACGACTTCGGCGACCTCGTGCACGAGGACGACCGCTGCCAGGCCGAGCACGCCGGTGATCGCCAGCGGCAGCGGCACAGTGATGATCGCCGAGGACGGCACGATGTTCTGGTTGATGATCCTGCCGCCGCGGCGGGCGTGGCGCAGAGCCTGCGGGATGAGGCCGAGGTCGTGGCCGGTGAAGGCGACGTCGGCGGACTCGATCGCGGCGTCGGAGCCGGTCGCGCCCATCGCGATGCCCACGGTCGCCCCGGCCAGGGCGGGCGCGTCGTTGATGCCGTCGCCGATCATCGCGGTCGGCGACGTCTCCGAGAACCCGGCGACGATGCGAGCCTTGTCCTCGGGACGCAGCTCGGCGTGCACGTCGCCGATCCCGCCAGCTTCGCCAGCGCAGCGGCGGTGCGGGAGTTGTCGCCGGTGAGCATGCTCACCTCGACGCCCTGGTCGCGCAGGGTCCGCACGACCTCAGGAGACCTCGGGGCGCAGCTCGTCGCGGACGCCGATCGCCCCGGCCAGGAAGCCGTCGACGGTGACGAGCACGCAGGTCTGCCCCTCGGCCTCAGGTCCTCGACCCGGGCCTTGAGCGGACCGGCGTCGATCCAGCGCGGACTGCCACCGCCACCCCTGCGGCCGTCGACCAGGCCACCGATGCCGTGCCCGGCCTCCTCGGCCACGTCCTGCGCGGCGGGGTTCCCCGGCCCGCGGCGGCGATGGCGGCGGCGAGTGGGTGCGTCGAGTGCTGCTCCACGGCGGCAGCCCGGCAAGCACCTGCGCATCGTCGAACCCATGGGCGGCGACGATGGTGGTTACCTCGGGCCGGTTGCGGGTCAGAGTGCCGGTCTTGTCACGGCCGAGGTGCCGGATGCCGCCGAGGCGCTCGAGCGGCCCCGCTCTTGATGACGACGCCGAACGGTCGCCGCGCCGATCGCGGAGACCACGGTGACAGGCACCGCGATCGCCAGCGCGCGGGGGCTGGCCGCGACGAGGACGACCAGGGCGCGGGTGATCCAGGTCTCCGGGTCGCCGAGCGAGGGACCCGAGCACGCCGACGAGGGACGGCGAGGACCATCACGCCGGGCACCAGCGGGCGGGCGATCCGGTCAGCGATCCGGGCTCGGTCGCCCTTCTCGGCCTGGGCCTGCTCTACCAGCTCCACGATCGTGGTCAGCGAGTTGTCGGTGCCCGCGGCGGTCGCCTCGACCTCCAGCACGCCGGCGCTGTTGATCGCGCCCGCCGACACCGCTTCTCCGGGCGCGACCTCGACCAGGATCGATTCACCGGTGATCGCCGAAGTGTCCAGGCTCGACCGGCCTGAGCGGATCCAGCCCATCGGTCGCGACCCGCTCGCCAGGGCGGACCAGCAGCACGTCGCCGACGGCGTCTCCCTGGCCGGGACCGGGGCGGAGGTCCCGTCGCGCAGCACGGTCGCGGTCTCCGGCACGAGCTTCAGCAGCGCGCGCAGCCGCCGCGGGCGCGGTCCATCGCCTTGTCCTCCAGGGCCTCGGCGATCGAGTAGAGGAACGCCAGCGCGGCCGCCTCCTCGACGTAGCCGAGGATCACCGCGCCCACGGCGCTGATCGTCATCAACGGCGCGATCCGAGCTTGCGCTTCACAACGAGATTCCGGATCGCACCGGGCACGAACGTGTACGCGCCCAGCAGCAGGCCCGCGGAACGCGACCAGCGCCGCGATGTGCAGCCCCGACCACTCCAGCGCCAGGGCCGGTGCCGAACGCGACGCCGGAGAGGATCAGCACGACCAGGCCAGGGATCACGCCACCACGGGCGCTCTGCCTCCTCTGCCTCGTCCGCGGGGCTGGTCGTCAGCTCGTCGCAGCCGCGGGCGGCGCTCACGAGGCGTCCCCGAACTGCTCGCGGCGCAGCGGCCCGGCACCGAGCAGGCCGGGTCGATGCACAGCGCGCTCTCGTCCACGGCGAGGGTCACATCGACCAGTGCCGTCAGCGCCGCGGCCAGGTGCGGGTCGGCGATCTCGTAGCGAGTCTGGCGGCCCTCGGGCTCGGCGACCACGATCCGCAGTCGCGCAGGCAGGTCAGGTGGTTGGACACGTTCGGGCGGGTCAGCCCCAGCTCGCGCGAGAGCACCGCAGGGTGGCTCGGGCTGTCGAGCAGGGACATCAGGATGCGGGAGCGCGTCGGGTCGGCCATGGCCCGGCCGAGCCGGTTCATGACGTCAGACGCGAAGCAATGGTCAGCATGCACTGAACTATACGGCAGCCGCTGACCCTGTGTCCAGTTGTCGCGGCTGCGCCGCACGCTGCGCGCGCTTGCCCTCGTGAGGCGTGATCACCTCTTGCGCCAGCAGGGGCCACTTCGGCATCCGCGGCCTTCCAGGTCTCCACAGGGACCCGCAACCCAGCGGACGGACGCGAAGAGCCCGTAGCCGGCCCCGGCGAGGCCAGCGCCGACCACGAGCCACCGGCCGATGCCGAGCCACACGCTCCCGTCCACGTCCAGCGCCCACTGAGACACCCGTGATGGGCCCGGCGATGCCCATCCAGAGACCGGCGACGACCACGGCACCGGCAGGAGACGAGGGCACATCGCGGCGGCGGACCAGAGCTGTCGCGCCTCCAGCTTCGCCGTCGCGGCGATGATCCGCTCCGCCGCGCGTTCGAGGCGTCGAGGGCTCGCGGTCATCGTGGCCGAAGCCTCCCCGGCGACCTGCTCGACAGCCTTCTCGACCCGTTCCTCGAGTGCGCTTCTCGATCCGCTGGACCGCGCCGCCGACCTGGCTCACGAGCTTCTGGTTCGCTGTGACCTGCGCCTTCAGACCCTCAATCGCCGAGGCCAGCCCTAGCCGCGCGATTCTTCTGCGCCTCCGCGACCAAGCTCCGCGACGCGGCGTTCAAAAAGCTCTCGCCGTTGAGACTCTGCGCGAACTCGCCGAGCGTGCTCGCGATCTCGTTCTGCCTGCTCTCGATACTCGCGATCCTCGCGGGACACGTCACTGGAGGCGAGGAGGTCGACGCCGGGGCCGTGATCCGCTCCAGCCGCCTCGTCGTCTCCTCGTCCGCATGACCTTCACGAACCCCGCGGCTTCTTCTGCTGTTCGGTCAGCGTGGCGATCCTCGTGTTCTGCGCCTCGACGGCGGCGAGGATCGAGGTCAACAACTCCATCGTCTCCGGACTGCCGAGGCTGCTGCTGCGACTGCTCGGGCTCGTTCTGCTGCTTCAGCCTGTCGAGCGCTGCGCTCATGTTCCTTCTCCTTCTGCTGCTGGGTAGTCGAGAGAACGCCTGCGCGCCCTCCGGGGGTGAAGTCCGCCGAGAGGGCGCTCGCGCGCTACGGCGCTCGGCGCGGCGGACTCGCCGCGGCGATCCTCGATGTAGAGCGTCCAGGTCTCTTGCCCGGCGCGCTTGCCCTTCTTGCTGACGGGGCTGTGCAGCCGCATCCGCGGCACCCTGCTCCCCGTCATCGCCGAGCCGCTGGTTCTGCTCCTCGATCACCGAGACCAGACCAGGCCTTGTCCACCGCCCGGGGATCGGCCAGCGCCGCGCTCATCCGGTCGCCCATCTCGCGGTCGAGCGATCCCTCGGCGAAGTCCTCGCGGCGCAGCTCCCAGTCCTTCGAGTGCGTGCTCCAGCCGTCACGACCGAGGCCCGTGTTCTCGCATCAGCTGGTCGTTCGCCGACTGGACGCCCCGCTGATTCCCGGCCTTGCGGTCGTGGGAACGTGCGATAGTCCGAGGCGCCTTCCCGTCCGGTTGTTGTGGTTGATGACCAAGATGTGGTTGTGCGGCTTCTTGCCCGCCCATCCACATGACTGACTACGAGGCAGTCGGAATCCGGGTGCATCTTCTTCGCGAGCTGATAACCGAGATCGTTCACCCGCTGCACGTCCTCCGGACTCTTCGGGTCGAACTCCTCGTCGCTGAACGACTGGCGGTAATGCACCGCCTCGACCTCGCGCGTCGTGTTCTGCGTGAGCGACCGAGCGCGCGCCGAGAACGCGCCGGGGCCTCCCGGCACATCGCACGTGATCGCGATGCCCCGCTCGTCCTCCTTGCCACGGATATAGCGCTCCGTGTCGGCGGCGCTGGCGCTCGCGCTGTAGTGCGTGGTGCTCATGGGGCCGCCCGATCCCCGAGCAGGGCGCGGACCTCGCGCAGCAACTCGATCAGCTCGGGCACCTCCGCCGACAGCGCCACTGACTCACCAGCCCGCGCCCGGCGGTCGAGGTCGTTGACGTTGATCGCCAGCGGGCGAATCTGCGCGGCCAGCTCGCGAGCATCCGCCGACGCCTGCACCCGCGCCTCGACCCCGAGCAGGTGCGCGGCCACGGCGGCGTCAACTCCCTCGCTCCGAGAGGCGTGGAGGCATCCCGGACGACGGTCCGCACCCACGTGCTCGGAGCCAGCCCGAGCCCGCTTCGCACGAGTGCGAAGCGCCGCGAGCATCTCCTCTCGAAGTCGGTATCGAGCTCGCGCGGCTTCCCGACGACGCTTCGCGCCGCCGTGACTCTGACGCACAGCCTCCGCATCAGCCCGACCGGTGTTCACCTGGGAGTCGGTCTGCTGCTCCACCTGTACGCCAGAGTGGCAAGCGGTAGCCGTGTCGGACATTTCGCTGGCGCTCATGTCCTCCCCGGCTGCTTGCGAGGGGCCTCCGGCCCCCTCGACTCCCTGGAAGAGCGCATCGCGTTCGGTGCTCATGCGGCACCTCCGATCGCGCCAGCGGCCGTCAGAGCTCCGCACCGCGACCGCCAGCAGCTCAGCAACCGCGCCCCTCAGCGTCATGTTCCGCCGAGGTCTCCGGACCGTGGGTCAGTTCCGCGACCCGACGTTCTGGTGATACGCGTTGCCGTACATGCCGGGCGTGTGTGCGGCGGTCAGGGATGCTGCACTGGTGCCACTCGTCGGGGCTCGATCTTCCCAATGTGCTGCACGGGTAACGATTGATGTCGTCGGCGCGATAGACCTTCACGACCGAGGGCCAAGCGGCGGATGAACTGGTCCAACGCCTCGTCCACGTTGCCCTTCTGGCGGGCGTAGTAGAAGAACTCGACAGGCTCGATCGTCGCCGTGATGACGATAAGGCGCGGGCCACCTCGCCCTTGTTCTTGTACCGAGCCTTCGCAGGCGAGGCGTTGTACGGATCAAGCAGCAGCCAGTCGTTCGCATCCATCGCCGAGGCCCGCAGATCGTCCAGCAGCAGCACCTCCTCGCCTCGCCAGTCATCAAGCGGGTTCCCCGTCGCGGCCCGGTAGACCTGCCACCGCTCGCCGTGCGCGTTCGCCGCGTTGATCGCCTCGGTGATGAAGTCCGTGGCGAACCGGGTCTTGCCGATCCAGCATCCCCATGGACAGAACACCACGTGCGTCGAGAACTCACCGGCGCGGAGCTTCGCCGCCGCCCGGTATGCGCAGCGCTGGCCGTGAGCCGACAGCGCGTCGTCGATCTCCCGCTGATGCCGCGAGTAGATGTCGAACAGCTCGTCCGTGAGCATGATCTGATCCGCGTGAACTCGCCCTGGAGCACGCGCTCGCGTATGTCCTCGAAGTTCTCGGCGACGACCTTCTTCTTCACGTGCGCGCGCCTTGAGCCAGGTCTCCCGACGCTGGGCGTCGATCCCGAGGTAGTCAGGCCCCGCACCGTAGCGACCTCCGAAGGCGCGTATTGGTGCTTGTCCGCGTACTTCACGTGCGTCAGATACGACAGCATGTTGTCGTGAGGCGTACCGCCCGCGGCCCGGCTTCTCGACGTACTGGGGCTCGACGCCGATGCCGAACGCGAGCCGATCCAGCGGTGCGCTCTTCGCACGGCTGGCGAACTTGATGACCGCGTGCAGGTGATCGGGCTTCGGCTCGATCACCAGAGCCTTCTCCGTGTCGCTCCAGACCTCGCGCTCGTCCTTGTCATGCACGATGCCGTAGGCCTCGACGACCTCGCAGCCGGTGGCCTCGAGCCGCGCTGCACCACGTAGGCGAGGATCGCCTCGGCTCCCTGCTGGAGCAGCGCGGCCCCGTTCGGGTCCTCGGCAGCCCAGGTCAGTACGACGGATCAGGTACTGCGTGAGCCCGATGCTCGTCAGGTTGTTCTCCTGCTTAGCCACGGCGACCACCCCCGCCGCGGACAGCGCGGAGGGCCTCAGAGAGAGTGCGGCGCCTAAATGACCCCCTATTGACCCCCAAATGAGACCCAAAATGATCCCACGAGGCCACGCGACGGAGCGCGGGCGTCGGCGACGGCGACGGCGATCTCGACGGACTCCTCCAGCACGGAGCGGAGCACGCCGAGGTCGTAGAGACGTGCCTCGGACTCGGCGAGGGAGGGGTCGCCCTGTCGCCAGCGGAAGCCGTTCACGTGGTCGAAGGCGGCGGAGTTGGCGCTCATCGGTGACCACCGCCCATCACGGCGGCGACCGCGGCGCGCTGTCGCGGGGTCAGGGGGCGTGCGAGGCCAGGCGTTCACCGGCCAGACGACCAGCAGCACGAGCGGCGGCGATGACGGGATCGAGGCCGTCTGCCTGCGGAGAAGGAGTGGAGCCCTGATCGAGGCCAGGGCGGTCGAGCGCGGATGCGCGGGGAACGTCGATAACGACAGACATCGGAAGTCCTCAGACACGAGTATCTTCCGGTTCCCCGCCACAGTAATTGGGCTGTTTGACCGGCTACTCATCCAGGGAGCAGAACCCGCGCTTCTAAGTCGCGGCGGTGGGATCTTCTTGTCTGCAACCATTCTCCACGAGGTCGACTCACCATTGCAATGACAGAGTCGACTCATGGAGTCAGTCGCGACGCGGCTCTATCCGAATCAGGTCGGGGTCGAATTTCACGTGACCGGGCGTGATGGGCTCGATGGTCACCGTCACCAGCTCGTCCACGAGCATCCGGCGGCGGTCCACGTCCAACACCTTCCACTTCGCCTCGACCACCTCGCGGCGCTCCGCGGTGCCGACCGGCTCCTCGACGTCCGCGAGCAGCCTCGCCGCCGCCGACACCGAACGGTCGAGCAGCTCCGCGTCGATCTCGTCGATGCGGGCCTTCACGTCGTTGATCGCTGCCGTTATCTCCAGGACCGGCTGATGGATGTCACGCAGCAGCGGGCTCAGCTCCTTCACCCGATCGACCAGGGCGTTCCGCTCCGTCAGCAGCTCCTCGCGATCCGGCCCATCGTCCTCCTGTGGCATCACGAGGTCGTGCACGACCACCGGGGCCTGATCGCCTGCGCCCTCCATGACGGAACCGTATCGCGACCAGACGGGACGGTGACCGCTGCCGGAGGTCTACACCTCCAGGGAGTAGCCCGTCACCGGTCCGGCGGTGTTGGGCTGCCAACCCAGTGCCGGGGCGACATGCTCTGCGAAGGCCTGCAGGATGTGGAGGTTGAAGTCGACGCCGAGCTGGCTGGGAATGGTGAGCATGAGGGTGTCGGCGGCATGGAGCGCCTCGTCGCGGGCGAGCTCGCTCGACGAGGACGTCGGGCTCGGCGGCGTAGGGTGCGCCCGAAGGTCGACTGCGAGCCGTCGATGATGCCGATCTGGTCGTGGGAGTCCTCGCCGCGCAGCTCGAAGAACTTCCGGTCGACCTCGAGACGATCGAGGGAAGATGGAGCGTGAGACGCTCACGCGCGGGGTCCAGTCGTGGCCGGCCTCCTTCCACGCCTCGCGGTAGCGGCGGATCTGCTCGGCCTGAAGGTGGGAGAGCCCTCGCCAGTGGCCTCGGTCAGGAGGGTCGAGCCTCATGAGGTTCAGGCCCTGGCGGGCGGTCACTCTGCGGTCTCCCCGCGAGCCGGCGCCCCACCACAGGCGGCGGTCCACGCCGGGGCGTGCGGCTCGATGCGCAGGCGGGAGCCGGCGCCGGGCGTGCCATGCCGCCGCTGGTGTCGAGGTCCGCCTGCGGGACGCCCCGGACGGCGTCGAGGAACTGGGCGGTGTGGGCGTGGGCGACGTCGGCTCCGCGCGGGATCGACGCCGCCGGTGTAGCCGAAGGTCTCCCAGCCGCGCAGGCCTGCTCCGGCGAGCCGCGGGAGATGCCGATGGCGATGCGCTGGTCGGTGAGCAGGGTCGAGGCAGCGACCTCCTCAGCCAGGTAGAGCGGGTTCTCATAGCGCATGTCGATGACGCCGGTGCCGACCTCGATGCGCTTGGTGCGGGCACCGGCCGCGGAGAGCAGCGGGATGGGAGCCGCGGCCTGGCGGGCGTAGTGGTGGACGCGCCAGTAGGCGCCGTTGACGCCGATCTCGTCAGCGCCGACGGCGATCTCGACGGCGTCCTTGAGCGCCTGGCCGGCGTCGGGGTCGCCAGGGCCGCGACCGTGTCCGTAGTGTCCGAAGCTGAGGAACCCGAATGCTTTCATGCAGCTTTCAACTACAGGTGCCGACGAATCATTCCGGCCGCCCGCGCGAGCCGCGTCACCCCACCGCAGACGCCGGGCGTCGTCGGCTCATGAGCGGGGCCGCGTCGACACGCCCGGAACGCCCAGCCAGCGGGGAACAGCCTCCTGGTAGTCGAGGTAGTCCTGCCCGAACCTCGCCTCCAGGGCCGCCTCCTCGGCCGGGAATCTGGTAGCGGTCGATGAGCCAGGCGAAACCGATCAGAGGGATCACCGCGGACGGGCTCCTGCGCGCGATCGCGTGCGAGAGCAGCACTCCCGTCAGGCCCAGGTACATGGGGTTGCGCGTCAGCCGGTTGGGGCCGTCCACGACGAGGTGCTGCGCACGCTCGACCCTGACCGGGTCGACCGTGGTGCGGTGCCGAAGAAAGTTGCCCGCGCTTCCGGCGAGCAGACACAGTGAGCCCCCAGCAACGGGAGCGGCCGCCGCCATCGATGACGGCGTCACTGACCGACCACGAGTCATGGTGTGCTGCGCCAGCCCCGCCATCGCCAGCAGCACTGCCGGAGGCGGTCGCCTGAAGATCCGTTCCATCACCAGGCCATCCTCTCACCTAATGAGCCCCACCCTGACAGGGAACCGACTCAGCCGACACGAGCACATGGGGCCTGTGGCCTCGGCGAGGAAGGACACAGACCCCTCCGCCCCACTAACCCTCCCCTGACATATTACCAGACTTGGTAATATAATGGTGTCATGTCACTGTCCTCATCAGCCTTCTGGATTCTCACCTCACTCGCCAACGGGCGCCGGCACGGCTACCAGATCCTGCGGGAGACGGCGCTGCTGTCCGACGGCGCAGCCCGCCTGAAGCCCACCACTCTGTACGCGACCCTCGAGCGCCTGGAGAGCAAGGACCTCATCCATTCCGACGGCCAGGAGGTCGTTGACGGCAGAGCCCGGCGCTACTACCGCATCACCGAGACCGGCATCGACCTGCTGACCGCTGAGACGCGGGCACTGGAGCGTTCCGTGAGAGCCGCTCGGGCTAGCCTGAGCGCCGCGCGCCCCCGGCCGCACACCGCGCGTTGGGGGGTGGCCTGAGATGGTGGAAGAGCAGTACTACCGACGTCTCCTGCGCTGGTATCCGAGGAGCTGGCGGGCGTACCACGGCGAGGCCCTGCTGGGCATCATGCTCGACGAGGCCGAGGCACTGGGGCGCAGCCGCCCCACGGTCGGACAGCGTTGGTCGGCCTTCCTCCACGGGACGGGGAACCGGCTGGGCGCGCGGGCGGCCCTGTGGTGCGCAGCGATCGGCCTCGTACTGAGCCTGGTGAGTCTCGTGCTCTTCCTCGTCGCGATCTCCGCAGAGGGACAGGGCGAGGACACGATCTTCAGCTGGGCCTACCCGGTCGTGACCACCCTTCCCGGGGGCGTCGTCGTGGCCGGATATCTAGGACTGGCGCGCGAGCGCGGACTGCTGCCAGCGCCTCACGTCTTCATCGGCGCCGTGGTGGCGGCACTGACGTGTGCGGTGGGCACGGTCTCGAACATCGCGTGGGTGATCGCCTTCGAGGCCGCCGACGCCCATGCCACCGTCCCGCTCCTGGGGCGCCTCAGCAAGCCTCTGATGGCGACCCACGGCATCATGGGAGCTCTCACCGTGGCGGTCATCATCGACGGCGCGCTGAGCATCAGGACCCGGATGCGCGCAGTGCCGCGTGCCGCGCTCGCCACCTTGACGGGGATTCCCGCAGTAGTGGCATTCCCCGTGGTGGGGATGGTTCCAGTCTCGACCTTCGGCGCCTCCGTCGTTCTCCTCATCCTGTACCGCACTGTTCTCCGGCAGCAGGGAGACCAGCAACGAGCCGCGCGATCGGCGGCATCATCAGCGTCACGGATAACCACCCCCTCCCTTCACACGGACGTTCGGGAGTATCCGGGGCCACTGACCCCTCCGGAGGAGAACCGGACACTCAGCAGCCTTCCTGACCCCTATCCTCGGGATGCTCTCGATGACGAAGCACTCCCCATGAGCCACCGCGTCGGGGCCCGACTCGGCCGCAGAACGGCTCTGTGGTGCGGCGTGCTGGCGGTTGCGACCTGCATCGGCTCGGTGGCCGTCATACTCGCCGCCGACTACCTACCGGGACGACAGGCGGACTCCCCGTTCTTCATCAGGGAGCACTGCAGGGTGTGGCCGCGTGGTTCCTGATGGTCGGTGTCATCAGCCTTCTGCGTGAGCGGGCCGCCGTGAGTCCACAGCACGCCGCATATGCCGCGCTCTTCCTGACGCTTGCCCTGATGGCCGCCGCCGCCATTGCCGCACTGAGCATGGTCGACACGGCCACTGACAGTTCGGGCAGCCAGAACCACTGGATGTACCGGACCTTATTGGTCCTCGTCATCACCGCCTGGGGCTCGGGAGCCGCGGCCGTGGGCTCCCTCTTCGACGGCCTGTCCGCCTGTCGGAGGATGGAGCCCGGACTGCGTGGCGTCGCCGGGTTCCTCATCGGGGTCACTGACCTATCCCCTGCTCTGGGGATCTGCCCTGTTGCTGACGGAGGCCAGCTTCCCCGCCGCGATCGGACTGATCATCGTCGGCGCCACCAGCAAGCCCGCACCCGCCCCGTACTCGGCGGCTCCACCGACCACGCCCCGCTCGCGCCCCAGAGCGGCACACCCGCTATCAGGGCGCAGAATCACGTGGATACGGCTCCTGGCGGCGAGCGCCGTCGTGCTCGGAGTGGGTGCCATCGCCTGGGCGATCCCGGACCGGGCGGCTGGTTCCGCGAGCGCGTGCCTCACCTTCATCCTCGTGCTGACTGCGCTCGCGCTGTGGGCCTCGGGGAGGTTCCCCTCCTCGGCCGTGAGCACGTGGGGATCGGCGACCCTGGCCTGGGCGTCCATGCTCGCTTTGGCAGTGAGGGCGTGGTGGCCATCGCTGGGTAAGGCGTTCGCGCTCTCAGAGGTCTCCGTTCTGTGCGGCGGGTGCGGCGCTCGCCTGGGCAGTATTCACGTGGCTCCCCAGGCGGAGGATCCTGCGAGTCCTGGCGGGCGTGGGCGCCGGCTTGTCCTACGCGCTCGCCATGGCACTGTCTCTGGTCCTCCTCAAGGACTACTTCCTCTTCGCCTTCGTGCCCATGCTGGCTCCCGTCTATGGCCTCATCATTCTGCGTCGGCCGCCGACTCCGGCGCCGCCGGCTCCTGCGATGAGTCCGTATCCTGCGGCGCCGTCGGTTCGCTGACCTCAGTCTCAGCCGCACCCTCGGCCTCGGCGACCTGCTCCATCGCGGTCTTCTGGGACAGGGGCACCTCGGGCAGGAAGACGGCGACGACGGAGGTCGCGACGAACAGCGGGATCATCCAGCCGAAGATCGGCAGGAGGGCGTCGGCGTAGGAGCCGGCCACGGCGTCGTGCAGGGCGGCGGGCAGCTTGTTGACCAGGGCGGGCGTGAGCGAGGAGGTGTCGGCGTCCTTGAACTGGGTCAGCGCCCCCAGGACGGCCGGGTCCGCACTGCGGGCCAGCGCCCCGATCCGATCAGTGAGGTTGGAGGTCAGACCGGAGGAGAAGGCCGCGCCGATGAGCGAGGCCCCCAGGGAGACACCGACCTCGCGGAAGAAGTTGTTGCCACTGGTGGCCGTGCCCAGGTGCTTGGCCGGCAGCGCATTCTGCACCACGGTGACCAGGAGCTGGAAGAACAGCCCGATGCCCGCTCCCATGAGGAAGGTGGCCGCGGAGATCTGCCAGACGGGCGACGTCGTCGACAGGCGGGAGAGCCAGAAGGAGGCGCCGGCGGCGACCAGGGGCCCCGCGACCGGGTAGATCTTGTAGCGGTCGGTGCGCGAGACGAGCACGCCGGAGAGGATCGAGGAGAGGAGCATCCCGATGGTGATCGGCACCAGGAGCAGGCCGGAGGTGGTGGCCGAGTAGCCGTAGACCATCTGGAGGTAGGTGGGCAGGTAGCTCAGCACGCCGATCATGCCGCCCATCGCGAGCATGCCGACGAGCGTGGAGACGATGAAGGTGCGGCTGGTGAGGATCGTCCAGGGCAGGATGGGGTCGACGGCGCGCGTCTCGACGAAGCCGAACAGCCCCCAGCAGACCAGTCCGACGACGCCCAGGCCGATGATGACCGGGCTGGTCCACGCGTACTGGTTGCCGCCCCAGGTGGCCATGAGGACGATGGCGACCGCACCGGCGTTCATGAATCCGAGCCCCCACCAGTCGATGGGGCTGGTCAGGCGGCTGCTGGGCAGGCGCAGCACCAGAGCGATGGCGATGAAGGCGAGGACGCCCAGCGGTAGGTTGATCCAGAAGGTCCAGCGCCAGGAGACGGAGTCGGTGAGCCAGCCGCCGATGATGGGCCCCAGGATGGAGGCGACGCCGAACATGGCTCCCATGGGGGCCATGTAGGTGCCGCGCACGCGCGGCGGGATGAGGTCGCCGGTGATCGCCTGGGAGGAGATCATGAGGCCGCCGCCGCCCAGCCCCTGGATGAAGCGGTAGATGATGAGCTGGGTCATGGAGTCGGCGGTGCCGCACAGGGCCGAGCCGATCAGGAACAGGGCGATGGCCACCAGGAAGAGGTTCTTGCGGCCCACGAGGTCGCCGAGCTTGCCGTAGACCGGCATGGCCACGGTGATGGCCAGGGTGTAGGCGGTCAGGATCCAGGCCATGTGGGCGGCGCCGCCGAGGTCGCCCACGATGGTGGGCAGGGCCGTGCCGACAATCGTCTGGTCCATGGCGGACAGGAACATGACCACCAGGAGCGAGGCGTAGACCGCCCAGAAGCGGCGGTCGGGGTGGAAGTCCGCCCCCGGTTCGTGGAGGGCTGAGCCGGCGGAGGCCGGCGTCGAGGTGCGTTGAGTCATGAGTGTGGCCTTGTCGATTGAGGGCGAGGAATGGAAGGTCGCTTCAGTGAGCCGGTGAGAAGGATTTGGAGAGCCGCATGCGCGACTATCCCGGCGAGCCCGACGGCGTCGAGTCACCGGGAGCTGTGGAGGCTGATGCCTGGGATCGGGGTGGGGCGACGACCTCGGAGATCGCCTCGGCCATCGCGCGGACGGCGTCGACCAATCGGGCCTGGGAGCACTGGCCTGAGGCCTCGGAGACCCCGGGAGTCCTGGAGGCTTCGGGGACCTCCGGGCGCACTGCCGCCTCACGGCGTTCCTCCCAGGGGTGGGAGCGTCCGCACCACAGGTCCAGAGAGCTGCGCTGGATGGCCATGGCCAGGGCGACGACGGCACGGGGGCGCGGGTCGTCGGGCTCGGCCCCCAGCCGGCGAGCGGCGGCCTCCGCCAAGGACTGGGCGACGATCCGCAGCCGCTCGTGGACGGCACGCTCCACCTCCGGGTTGTCCCGCACGATCTCCGGGAAGGACAGGAGCCAGCCGCGCTCGGACTCGACGGACTCGGCACCGGAGGCCAGCAGGACGCCAAGGTCCTCCAGGAGGCTTCCGGAGCCGTTGACGAAGGCCTCGACGACCGAGGGCGCCGGGGGCTCCAGGCCGACGACGAGGAGGTCGGCCTTGGAGGAGAAGTGGTTGAAGACGGTGCGCCGGGAGACTCCGGCGAGGGCGGCGACATCATCGACTGTCATCGCGGCGTAGCCGCGTTCCCGGGTCAGGGTGAGCGCGGCGGCGCGGATGGCGGCACGGGTGCGTTGCGCCTGGGTGGCGCGCAAGTCGGTTCCGGTCACACGCCTCATCCTGCACTCAGTGCAGCTTTGCACTCAATGCAGAGACACGCGAGGTTCCTCACGAAGGCAGCGCCTTGTGCGACCCACCCCACCAGCGACCGCAAACCGGCCACCAACGTTGCACAAGCAAGCCATTCGTGACACCTTAAGACTTAAGGTGTCACCAAAAACTCAGACATGACACGTTAAGGAGGATAGGTGGGGCAGTGGATCATTGGTCACTGGGATAACCCGCACAGCAGCGGACTGAGCCGTCGTGACCGCCGCTCAGGCGAGTACCGGGCTTACGTGCCGAACCCACTCAGCGGCTCCAGCCTGAGACTCAGTCCTGACATCGAGGCACTGGCGGCCCAGGCCGAGCAACGAGTGCGCACGCTCACCATCTCTCCCGCCATGACCGCCGTCTCGAGGTTTCTCCTACGCAGCGAGGCGATCGCCTCATCGCGGATCGAGGGGATCGCACCGTCGGCTCACAAGGTCGCGCTGGCAGAGCTCGGCCAGTATGAGGAGGTCAAGGGGCTCAGCGCTCAGGCACGCACCGTCGCCAACAATGTGACACTTGTTCGCGCAGCCGTGGAGGAGCTGAATGACACGGCGCCGGTGGACGTTGAGCGGCTACTGGCTCTGCATCGCAGCCTCCTACCCGACTCACCGGGCATCATGGAATCCGAACGGTTCAGAACTGGCTGGGAGGATCCTCGTATCACCCCATTGAGGCGGACTTCGTGCCACCTCCACCGGAGCTGGTTCCTGGTCTGGTCGAGGACCTGTTGCGGTACCTCAACGGAGCCACGCATGCTCCACTCATTCAGGCGGCACTCGTCCACGCACAGTTCGAGACGATTCACCCGTTCACGGACGGTAACGGCCGCGTGGGCCGGGCACTCATCCACACGGCACTGACTCGCCGGGGGCTGCTTCCCGGCATGGTGCTGCCGACGAGCCTGGTCCTGTCGACGCTGAGTCATCGGTATGTCGAGGCGCTCTCCGCTTATCGGGGAGAGGACGCCGCTGATAAGACTGAAACCTCGCCCGGTCAACAGGCGTGGATCACCTTCTTCCTTGAAGCGGTTATGCTGGCCTGCGACCAGGCGGAGCAGATCTCCTCCGAGCTCGACGACGTGCGCTCCGACTGGGCAACCGCGCTTGAGGCATGGGCCAGCCGGGAGAGCACCGGTCGCCGCCCGCGCAGCGACTCGGCGACATCACGCATTCTTGAGGGACTGCCCGCCACTCCAGTCCTGACCATCTCCACGGCGTCGCAGATCTACGGGGTCTCGCGCACTGCGGCGACGCGAGGACTTGAGACGCTCCGGGCTGCTGGGATCCTCACGACGGAGTCGATCGGCGCAGAGCGCCGCGCGTACACGGCCCGCGCAGTGCTGGACACCATCACCTGGGCCGAGCGCCGTCTGGCCAGCACACGCTTCGACACCAGAGTTTCCGCGCCGGCGCGTGCAGTTCCCGCACGGCCCGCGCCGCGTTAAGCGGCTCGCGCGGGGCCGCCTTCAGGAGTGGAGGCGCGCCTCGTAGGCGGCGATCTCGCCGACCTTGGGGCCGTAGCTGCTGGTGGGGTCGTGGCGCAGGTCGAGCCAGATGTCGACGAGCGCCCAGGCGGCTGGGGCCGCGATGACGTTCTGCCCCATGCACAGGATCTGGGCGTCGTAGTTCTCCACCGAGCCGCGCACGGTGAGCAGGTCGTGCGCGGTCGCCGCGCGCACCCCGGGGACCTTGTTGGCCGCGATGGCGGTTCCCACGCCGGTGCCGCAGATGAGAACACCGCGGTCGGCCCGCCCCTCGGCGACCGCTCTGGGCGACCTGGAAGGAGACCTCCGGGTAGGTGACGTCCGGAGCAGACAGGTCGACGACGTCGCTCACGCGCGCGTCCCCGGCCAGTCGCTCCTCAAGAGCGTCCTTCAGAAGGACTCCATTGCCCGGGGCACCGATGGCGATTCGCATGCGCCCAGTCTCTCAGGCCTCGTCACGGAAGGCGAGTATGCCCCGGTCAATGAGTCAGCAGGGTTCCCCTGAGACGGCAAAATCGGCGATGACCTCATAGAGAGCCCGACCCTGCCTCATCTGAGCGAAGCCCTCGAGTACCTGTGCAGGAAGGGCTGAGGGATCGGCGGCGTAGGAGGACAGGTCGAAGTTCACCCTGATCTGGGAGACGCGGGGACTCCAGGTGTGTGCGGCGCAGGGGTCGGCGACCCGGAAGGGCATGGGGGCCGCGTCGATTCCTCGATCCCGGACGGCCTGCTCGCTCATCGCGACCATCTCCGGGGACTCGGAGTCGTAGACCAGACGGCCGCCGGGAAAGCGGTGGGACATCGCGTTGACGAGGTCTCGAACTGAGCTGGTCTCCAGGAAGTAGAAGACCCCGGAGGCCACGGCAATCAGTCCGCCGCTGGCGTCGACCTCATCCATCCAGCGATGATCGGTTAAGGAGAAGGGGAGCTCCCGCTCTCGCTCATGGGGCTCGACCCAGGTGCGTCGGGACTCGAGAACGTCGGGGAAGTCCAGGTTGTAGATCAGCGCCCGACCGTTGTCGACCTCGTCAACGAGACGATCCAGTCCGCAGCCGAGATCGACGACGGCGGCTTCGGGGTGGGTGTCCAGGTAGCGCCGGATCTCCGTCACGGCGGCAAGGTGGCGCAAGGCGTAGATGGCGGCGGGCATCTCGCCCATATCCATGTCCTCGACGCCAGGGCGGAAGGCGGAGACCATCGAGACCAGACGCTCGGACCAGGAGTCCTGAAAGCAGCTCGGCCAGCTTCGCGCAGCTGAGCCCGCCCCAGAAGCGGGAAGAAGAGAGTCTCCTGAACCCCTGCGCCGATCATGGTCTCATCCTAGGAGACGGCACCACCGATGTCGATACTGACAATCACATTCTATTCTCCTTCATAGGGAGGCCTCGCTGGTGAAGGCCTGACTCGTGACAGCTTGGTGGGTTTTTGGTGACTCGGCGTGAGTTTTCGTTGGTATTGCGGTGTTGGGGGTCTGGTGGTGGGGCACTAAAAGCCCGTATGGTGGGCTGGTGTGAGCCCGTTTGTGCGCAAGGTTAAGACAGCCTCGGGGGCCACGGCCGTTCAGATCGTGTCCAAGGACCATGGTGTGCGCCGGATCGTGGAGCACCTGGGGTCAGCCCACGACGAGACGGAGCTGGAGGTCCTGCTGGAGGCCGGTCGGCAGAAGATCGCCGCCTGGCAGGGGCAGGGGCTGCTGGACTTGGAGTCCCTGGAGCTGGCACCGGGACGCACCGGCCTGGCTACTACCACGGTGGAGTCCAAGCACTCGAGGTTGTTGTGGGAGGTCCTGCACGGCGCCTACAGGCGTCTGGGGCTGGGTGAGGCGGTCGGGGGTGATCGGGCCTTTGAGCAGATGGTTCTGGCGCGTCTGGTCGAGCCGTCCTCCAAGGCCCAGGTGCCCCGGGTGCTGGGTGATCTGGGCCTGGAGTCGGTCAGCGTGCGGACCTTGTTCCGCTCCCTGGCCCGTGCTCAGGAGCGGGGCTACCGCGAGAGCCTCTCAAACGCCTTGTTCGAGCACGTCACCGCCAGTGGGGGTCTGGCCCTGTGCCTGTACGACGTCACCACGCTCTATTTCGAGGCCGAGCGTGAGGACGACCTGCGGCGGGTGGGTTACTCCAAAGAGCGGAGGGTCGATCCTCAGGTCATTGTCGGCCTGCTGGTCGACCGCCGTGGTTTTCCTCTGAGAATCGGGTGCTGGGAAGGAAGTAAGGCCGAGACCACCACGATCATCCCGGTGGTGGAGGCCTTCCAGGCCGCTCACGGTATTGAGGAGCTCGTCATCGTCGCCGATGCCGGCATGCTCTCAGCGACCAACCTGGCGGCCCTGGATGACGCCCGGTTGCGGTTCATTGTCGGGGCCCGCCAGGTCCGCGCCCCAGGGGATCTTGAGGCCCACTTCCACTGGGCCGGTGACGCCTTCACCGATGGGCAGCTCATTGACACCATCACCCCCAGGAGGGGCTCGCAGAGCGAGCGGGACGTCAGCAAGCGTCGTGAGCCCGTCTGGGACCCGGACACTCACCCGGGGTCGTGGCGGGCGGTGTGGGCCTACTCCAAGAAGCGCGCCGCCAGGGACACTCGGACCCTGACCGCTCAGGCCAACCGGGCCCGGGCCGTCGTCGCCGGTGAGAAGCGTCCCAAGGGCACCAGGTTCGTCACCACCCACGCCGGTGACGCCACCCTGGATGAGGCGTCCCTGGCCCGGGCCAGGTCGCTGGTGGGGCTCAAGGGGTATGTCACCAACATTCCCGCGCATCTGATGGGCGCCGGTGAGGTGGTCTCCTCGTATCACGAGCTGTGGCACGTCGAGCAGTCTTTCGCCGATGAGTAAGCACGACCTGAGAGCCCGCCCCGTCTTCCACCACCAGCGCGATGCCATCGAGGCGCACCTGACCGTGGTCATGGCCGCCCTGGCCGTCGCCCGGCACCTCCAGGACACCACCGGGATCAGCATCAAACGCATCATCCGTACCCTCAAGCCCCTCCAGGACGTCACCATCAACCTCAACGGTCATAAGATCACTGCCCAACCCCAAATCCCCCCAACCGCAGCCAGCATCCTCAAATCCCTACAGTCCCCAGGGCACTAAGGTGTCACGAGTCAGGAAGGACCTCGACGAGTCGGGAGGCGAAGGACTCCGCAGCCGACAGGAGGCGGGGACCACGCACCAGCATGGTGACATCGCAGCCCAGGGCGGACATCTACGTGGCGGCCTCGGCCTTGTTGCCCTCGAGGCCCGGCCCGCAGAGGGAACCCTGCCTCGTCGGTGAGCAGCCCTACCGTGATCTGCGGCTCCAGGCGTCTTTCCTCGACAAGCCCGGCTCGCGAAAAGCCGTCGGCCTTGTCGGTCCCGGTAGTACAGGGTCGTACGCGTCGAACAGGACCAGCGAGGCCCGGCCGATGCGGGCGTACCCGGCCAGCAGGCGTGACAGGGTTCCCAGGGTGAAGTCCCTCAGCGGCGTAGCTGGGCAGATGACGCTTGACTGTCGCGTAGGACACCGGGTGACAGGCCCGCCTCGGTAAGGACCCTCAACGAGTCCCTGCTTGCTGGTCGGCTCAATCAGTCTGGCGGTAACGAGCTGGCGGAAGACCTCGTCAGCACCATCGAGTCTCGTCCAGCCCCACCGCCTTCCAAGCCGTCTCCAGGGCCTCCAGGAGCACTCCCATCCGGTTGGAGGCGATAGGTGCCACGCACCCCGCCCCAGCCGGTTCCTGCGGCGCAGATCCTGCGTCGTTCGTCACTGTTCAGGCCCGGCAGGTCGAAGCTGAGCTGGCCGGCGTTGAGCCGTTGCCTGGCGACCTCCTTGAGCACCGCCAGCTCAGCGTCATCATGGGCCGAGCCAATGTGCTCGATGCTGCGCGCCCTTTCCGGGAGAAGCGCACGATCTGCACCGCACGGGCCCCGACGCCGTCCTGACCGTGCGAACGTACGGACTCATACCCCCACGTTAGTGCGCACCCCAACCCACGCAACCCCACAATCCCAGCAACAACCAGCCCCCAGGCAACCCAACCACCCACAATGAGCCAAGTCAGGTAAGACGCTCGATGCTCTCATCAAGAGAGCCGCCGGCGACCAGGCATGGGTTCGCGCTACTAGGGACCGGATGAGGGACGTGCAAGCGACCGGACTGGCCCCACGGATCGTCATCTTTCGGCCCCGAAGCGCAGCACTGTCCACTCCTGCCCGAAGGTAACGCCCTCCACACCCAGAGCACGAGAGTAGAAGTCGACGCCTGCATTAACGAAAGACCACCAGCATGAGATGGTCGATACTGATCGTACGCAGCCAATTTGCCTCTCGATCATTCCAGAGAACGCTCAGCACCTGCAACCAAACCTCAGTTCCGTCTCTCATCTAGCATCAGAACCCGATCAAGTCTATCTCTTACCGTCGATTCAATGTTGCTGTCATTGGTTCTCAGTACAAGCATGTCAGCGCCGTAGATACCAATTATCTGCGCTTTCAGCTCATCTCGCACCTGCTGCTCAGGGCTGTCTTCATGAAATCTTGTCCCATTGACCTCAACCGCAAGCAGCATTCGCCTACTTACCTTGTGATATACAGCAAAATCGATGGCCGACACAGAACGGGCAAACTCCCTCTGCTGCTCGTTCAACCTGTCAAAGTTGGGGAGCAAGTCACGAAGCCTCACTTGCGAAACCACCTCCAGAAGCCCATAAGTAGGCTCAGCAAGAATATCATTCAGAAGAGTCCACACGATGTTCTCGGACTTGTACCTACTATCTCCATGAACCCGCGAAGCAAATTCGTTAAGTCGTTCAGAGTATTCTTTATAGAGGAGATCAAATACCGAGAGCACCCCACTCTCAGTCACTTGACTTGGATTCTGAAACCTAACGTAGTCGATGAGCGCTTTAATTATCTTGCTTCGAGGAGCCTCATCATGATTGGTTACCAGAATAAACTTCTCCTTAGCTCGAGAAACAGCTACATTGATCATTCTCGGATCGTCGACGAACCTCAACTTCATATGACCAAGACGAGATTCGTCGACAACTGTACTGAGAATCATCGCCTTAGCCCCGCGTCCTTGAAATTTATGTATCGTCTCACTCAGAGAGCTCATCTCAGGGAAGTCAGCCGTGCTGTAAATGGCCTCTCCGAGCCTGTCCGCCTGGAGCCTGTAGGGAGTTGTGATACCTAACATATAATCGCTTCCCGATTCTTCACCTCTGAGCATCTCCCTAAAATCCACACCGTCAACGGTACCGCCCATGAGCTCCTCAACAACATCGATCTCACGTTGACTGTACGTGCCTTTAGTAAGGGCTCGACGCAAAGTTCGCATGTGGTTTCCTGGAGCCGTCTTGCGAACCATTAAGGCAGGCCATTGATCGTCAGATTTTCTAGACTTCATGGAAATCAACTCGCCGTCATAGAACATCTTATTACAGAACTCGATGATCTCAGGCATGCAGCGGTAGTGTTCATGCAGCATTGTTCGAGGCAGCTCTTGACCATAGAGCTCGGTGACGGACGAGAGAATGGAGTGCGCAGTAACGTCGTACGCAGGAAGCGGTGAGGAGATCGACGCCGATTCCAAATTTTTATCGAAAATCGGTCCAAGCTGCTTAAGATCCCCGACCACCACAACATTTCTTGCCTTACTCATCGCCAAAGCAGCAGCATGTAGATTTGTCTGAGTGGCCTCGTCAATAATCACCCAATCTAAAAGATGGCCTTCCGACAGATTACGCCGAATCGAGTGACAGGTCGTAAGAACCACTGGGTACTCGGACAAGAACTCCGGCGTGTGCTTCCAGATCGGTTTATTATCTTCATCAAATACGAGGCGTGCACTATTCGCGTAACGTTGCCACAGCGCTAGATCTAGAAGCGCACAAGAACTCTCTTGGTATTTTTCCCTGATTTCCTCGGAACTGCTATCGCCAACCTCAGCATGCCAACGTCGCTCTTTCTGTTTCAGCTCTTCGATCCGCTTAGAATAAAAGGCTCTTTCTAGACTAAGGATAATATTAGCATCTCTCGTATCCAGATCTTTCGTTCTACCGTACTTGAAGTATCTGCGGATTCGAGGAAAAAGTCCCATGATGCCTTCAGGAAGATACGGACGCACAGTAGTTTCAGCCAGATAGTCGAGAATACGCCCAGAGCTCTTGCGCAGCAGAGGCAGCTCACTCAAATCAGGAAAGACGACACCGTCGGCTCGGCGCTCCAGATGAGCAGCTTCCAAAGAGTATTCCTCTATCTTATTACTCACCTTTGCAAGTTCTCGACAGGAGTTCCATACCCTATGCAACTGTTCATCTATTTGCTCAAGATTATCCGCCGCCTGCCCTCCAGCGGACCGCACGGCATCATTCACAGACACCCGGTTCAACCATCGAACGATACTGCTTGCTCGCGCCCCTTGATCTGCCAGGAAGGAGGTGACGTATTCCTTTTTACCCATGCGCGCTGCCACGAATCCATATCCCGCCTCATCAAGCTTGTCTTTGACGTTCTCAACAGCAGCGTTACCAAAAGACACAACTCCAACCGTAGCCCCGGGAATCATGAGAATATTGGCGATGATATTGAGAATAGTCTCTGTTTTTCCAGTCCCAGGAGGGCCATCAATAACACTAACCCGGTGGGAGAGTGCTCTCTCTACCGCAACCTTCTGATCTGCGTTGCTCTGAAACGGTAAAATAATTGGCAACCGAATTTCTGACGTTCGTGAATTTGATCCCTCCATGTACGCAGACAACACACTGTCAGGATGAACAAACTTTAATCGACTCAAATGCCGGACGAGTCGGATCATCGCCATCCAGCATGAATGCAGTTTCTTTCCAGTACTTAAAAACGTCAGCACCATCTCCCGTGGACACGGAGGACACTAGCAGTGTGAGGTCGTCGGGACGATACAGGCGACTTTTCCCTATCACCTTGTTATCGCGATAGAATCGAACAACTGAATACGATCCGTCGTATACATCAGTGAAAGTCGCAATTGTAAGTGGGGGATACCACACCTCTCCTTTCACCTTAAGCAGCTCGTTAGATTTGAGAGAGCGAAAACCTGAAACATTCTCGAGAAGACGTGCCCTTGGATGTCGATATGGAAATGACTGGCCGCCGTTCTTAAATTGAACTCTTACAATGCCATTGTCAGGATTGACCCACTCAATGGAATCTGTTCGATCGCATAGTGCACCCGTGTTGCTGTCGGGAATCAATACACGAATTTTAGTGCCGTCGATCATGTCTCTCTCCCAAGACGAGTTACGGGACGTCTTCACGTTAGCCGCAGCAGAAGTCTTGCAGAGCGTTCTTGGCAACTGATTAGAAAGTTTGAATACGTACACAAACCTGAACAAGTATGTTTTGTAGGAATCACTACTTTCCTGATCGCGATCCTCCCGTGAAGTCACTTCTTCGAGACTCCGAGGCGCCAGCTTCGCAAACATCATTCTTCATTCAATTATTGAAGTACGTACGAAGGACCTCGCCCGGGAGGGACTCGATGAGTCGCAGCCAGATCTCACTGGCGGTGGGGTACGCGGGCACGGCGTGACGCAGCCGATGGACGGGGACGCCCGCAGTGATGGCAATGGTGGCGGCGTGGATGAGCTCACCCACACCGGGACCGACGAAGGTGGCCCCCAGCACGGCCCCCGTCTGCCGGTCGACGACGAGCTTGGCCTCACCGTGGGCATCGTCGCGCAGGAGGGCAGCTCCAGCAGCCGAGGTGTAACCGACCTGGGCGGTGACGACGTCGCGGTCGAGGGCCCGAGCCCTCTGCTCGGTCAGGCCGCTGGAGGCGAGCTGGGGATCGGTGAAGACGACTTGCGGGACCGGGATGCTCTCGGGCACTGGTTCGGACTCGCAGCCCGCCGCAAGGGCGGCGATCCTCTCCCCTACGACGCGCGCCCGGTACTTGCCTATGTGGGTCAACTGGGCCTCACCACTGGCGTCGCCGACGGCGTAGAGCCAGTCGGGCAAGCGACCGGCCAGGACGTCGTCGGGCTCCAGGCCGACGGTCTCCAGCCCTATGCCGGTCAGTAGAGGGGCGACGGCCGGTGGCGACCAGAATCTCATCGGCCTCGATGGTTCGACCGGCGCAGGTGACCGTGACAGAGCCGCCATGGATACGACCGAGCCCGGTGTCACTGGCCTGGGACCGCTCGGCGGCAGTCACCCGCGCATCCGTCATGACGGTGACACCGCGGGCAGTGAGAGCCTCCTCGATGAGTCGGGAGGCGAAGGACTCCGCAGCCGACAGGAGGCGGGGACCACGCACCAGCATGGTGACATCGCAGCCCAGGGCGGACATCCACGTGGCGGCCTCGCAGGCGACGACCCCGCCACCGACGACGATGAGATGCTGCGGGATCTCCTGCACGCCGGTGGCGTCACGCGAGTCCCAGGCCTCAAGGCCTTGGAACGCAGCAGGCATGACGGGCTGCGCGCCAGTGGCGAGAACGACAGCGCGGCGGGCACGAAGGACCCGCTCCCCCTCAGCGGTTCTCACGGCGACGCGCCGTTCGCCGTCGAGGCGAGCCCATCCGCGAACGACGTCGAGGCCGGCACCCTCGGCCCAGCGCACCTGACCAGCGTCGTTGTAGCGGGAAACCCACTCGTCACGACGCTTGAGCAGATCGAGCACGGACAGTTCGGCCGGGCGCAGGCCGCTGAGGTTGGCGGACGCCGCCGCGACCTCGATAGGCACGAGGAACGCCTTGCTGGGCATGCAGGCGTAGTAGGAGCACTCGCCGCCCAGGAGCTCGCCCTCAACGAGGACCGCGGTCAGGTCGGTGCCCTTGATGGCGTACTGGGCGACGTTCTCCCCCGCCGGCCCGCCACCGATCACGACGACATCGTAGGTGCTGGTCTGCTGAGGTACCGACTCGTTGCTCATGCCAACGATGCTGCCACGCATCTCGGCCGGCTGTCCAAACGATGCGCGGCTTGTCGAGCCTCAGGCCACCCGCAGCGGAGTGATGGCATCGATCTGCATCGAAAGACGGTCCTCCGCCACGTCAAGGTCGTACTGGGTCTGCAGGTTCAGCCAGAACTGCGCGGATACCCCGAGTACTTGCCGAGCCCTCAGCGCCGTATCCGCGGTCACTGCAGGCTCGGTAGAGCGGGCCCCATCCCTGGCTCAGGAGGTCAGAAGGTCGTAGGCGGTGATGTCGCAGACGCCCAGGAGCCATCCTTCCTCTCCCCGGCCCCCAGCCTCACTGGCCCCAGCCGCCCGGCACCCCGCCTCACTTCGACAGAAACTTCAGAAAAGACGCGGCTCCGGGTCGTTTCTGAAGTTTTGCAGTTGATGATGAGGATTCCGTCGCGACGCCCCTCTCGGCGAGCGGTGCCATCATGGGGGGTGAACACAGTGACTGCACACGCCGCCAGGGGCCTGAGGGAGCCGGCATGAGACGCGCACTGCCCGCCGCGGGGCTCCTCGGCGCCGGGATCGTCATCTCACGGCGCGGCGCGGGCCCCTCAGCCTTCGCCGAGCCCGCACCGCAGCCCGCGCGCGACTGCTCGCCCACCGGTGCGGAGGATGACGCTCAGTCACGGGGACATCGCCTACATCGACTGTAGGCCGCAGACCTCCAGGGAGACGCCGGCTCCGGCTGCGAGACGATCCTGTCGGTTCACGGGCTGTACGGCGGGGGTGGAGATCAGGTGGTGTTTGCACCGTTGATGATGTCGTTGAGTTTCTCAGTTGAGGGTCTGTCCGTTCAAGACGATGCGGGGTCGGCGGTTGAGGCGGTCCTGGATGGCTGGACCTGGGTGTCGGTGACATCGGTGAAGCTGGTGCCTTTGGGGAGGTACTCGCGGATCAGGCGGTTGGTGTTCTCGTTGGTGGGGCGCTGCCAGGGGGCTGTGGGGTCGGCGAAGTAGACCGGGATGTCGGTGGCGGCGGTGAAGTCAGCGTGCCGGGCCATCTCGCTTCCCTGGTCCCAGGTGATCGAGGCCCTTACGGCTCAGGGCAGGTCAGCGACCATGGTCTGCAAGGCGGTGGTGACGGTCTGGGAGTCGTGGCCCGGCGCCCAGGCGGTGTATGAGCACGAAGCGGCTGGTGCGCTCCACCAGGGTGATCAGGGCGCTGCGCCCGCCGGCGCTCGATGACCAGGTCGCCCTCCCAGTGACCCGGCACGGCCCGGTCGGCGGCCTGGGGCGGGCGCACACTGATCTGGGCCCCTCGAGTCCAGGGACGCCTGGATCTGCGGGGCAGGCCGGCCAGCGGTGAGCAGGGGCAGGCGCCGGGTGCGTCGAGCGCAGGGCCTTGTCCACCCGCAGCTGCTGGCGCAGGCTCCCGGCGCCCTGGACGTAGAGGGCCTGGTAGATCTGTTCATGGGATATGCGCATGGACTCATTGTCAGGGGTGGGCCCAGCGCAGGCGCGCGCTGATCTGGCGGGGCTGGCCCCGTCCTCGAGCAGGGCCACCACCTCGGCACGCAGGACTCGATCGGCGTCCAGCCTCCTGGTCTTGGGGCGGGCCAGGCGCTCCTGGGCCGCCGCCGAGGCTCCTGGGCCCGGTAGACCCCGTCCGGGCCGGTGTTGCGGGCGATCTCCCGCCAGACGGTCTGACGGCACCGTCCCGAAAGCGGGCGATGGCCCCGGCCGACTCCCCGCGGGCCCCGACCCTGAGCGATCAGGACCCGCTCGGCGTCGCTGACGCTGCCCGCGCCCGACCCGCCCGGCGCAGGCCGACGCCGACCAGTCCTCACGCCCCCGCCGCCCCCGACGAGCGTCTTGATGAGCGTCCTGATGCTGTTGCTGCGTCCTCCACGGCCTGAGTCGTGCCAGTACCGCCTGGCGGTATCCCGGGTCACCCGGCCTCGGCTCCCGCCAGGTCAGGGACGCTCCGGCCAGGACGGCCTGGACGACCTTGGCGCGTCTGGCCTGGTCAGCCTCGAGCGTGCCGCCCTTGGAGCCGCGCACCAGCTCCACCCCGCCGCCTGGCACCACCGGCTCACCGTCCCACGCCGGTACCCCCAGAACCCGCCCCACCGCCGAAGCCGACTCACCAGCCACCACGCGCCACCGCATCACGACGCACATCCTGACCAACTGCAGTCCCAGACACTGAAACACCCCTCCCACGAGCGGTGCATCCACCACCAGACCCCACCGGGTGACCAGGCCCTCGGCAATGTCGGGAGCCTGTCCGAGCACTGCCTGGTCCTCGCGCCGTCGCGCTTCGGCTACCCGGCAGTGCCGTACGGGTGATGGCTCGCCGGCTGCCCAGGCCGCCGTCTTCACCGAGATGCTCGACCGTCTGGGGATCGAACGGGTGTTCGTCCTGGGAGCGTCGGCCGGTGGGACCCCTGCTATCCGCCTCGCCCTGGACCACCCGAGGCGCGTCGCAGGGGCTCGTTCTCTTAAGCTCGGCCGCGCCTTGGCCGTGCCGGCCCGCGACGCCGCCCGGTCGCATGGGGCCGCCGGCGATCATGAACCATGACTGGATCATGTGGTTGCTCTCGCCATTCTTCGGCCCGCCCTGGCAGGACCCCCGGACCATCCACGGCGTGCTCCCCTGTCCGAGCGCAGGACGGGGGCGGACATCGACGCCTCGATCACTAACCGGGACATGGCGGTGCACTTCGAGGACTATCCGATCGAGGGCTCAAGCCGCCCGTCCTGCTCTTGCACGCCCGGGACGACCGAATAGCGCCCTTCACTCCCCGGCGGGCGCACGTGCAGTTCTCCATGCACCAGTACCCGGACCTGACGACGTCGATCTTCCCCGCCGGCGGTCACCTCCCATCACCGGCCACGGCCGCCAGTCGAGGAGGCGATCCTCCGCTTCATCGGCCAGCACACGGCTGACACCGGTCGCCTCGGCGGCAACAGGACCTCACGTCGCCCGCCCCTCGCGCCGCCCGCCCCTCACTTCGACAGAAACTTCAGAAAAGACGCGGCTCCGGGTCGTTTGCGAGAGTTCTTGTCAGTGAGTGAAATTCAGTCTTGGTGCCCCTTCAGCGAGCGGTGGAATCATGGGGGCGTGAACGCAACGACCGAGCACGCCCGGTGGGCGCCTGGGACCGGACTTCCTGGGCCCGGGCTTCGAGCCCGCACCCTGGGAGCTGCTGCCCGACGACGAGGGACGACGGCGCCGTCGCCACCCTGGTGCGCCACCTGCCGGCCCTCGACCCCGGCGCCTGCGGGCACCCCACCACCCCCACCTTCATCTACCTCTACCTGCACGGCTGGAACGACTACTTCTTCCAGACCCACCTGGCCCGCGGATCTCCCGCCTGGGCGGGGCCTTCTACGCCCTGGACCTGCGCCGCTACGGCCGCTCCTGGCGCGAGGGCCAGATGCTGGGCTGGTGCACTTCCTGGCCGAGTACGACGGGGACCTGGGGCTGGCCCTGTCCGCCATCCGCGCCGACCAGGGCTGGGAGACCGAGCTCGTCCTGTCCGGTCACTCCACGGGCGGGCTCGTCGCCTCCTGTGGGCCGACCGCCACCCGGAGCCCTGCGCGCCCTGGTCCTGAACTCCGCCTGGCTCTCGCTCCAGGGATCGAGCTCGTGCGCACCGTCGGCGACCCGGTCCTGCGCACCCTGGCGCTGCGCGACCCGCGCATGTCGATCCTCGACGGCTGGGTCGACCCGGCTCGCGTCTTCTCCATCACCGACGGCTGGCTCCCCGAGCGCGACGGCGAGCTGCCCGACCCTCCTGGGCCGACGCCCCTACGTGACCGGCTGGGACATCAACCCCGCCTGGTCGATCAAGCCTCCGCACCCGTGCGCGTCGGCTGGCTCAGGCCGTCGTGGAGGCCACAACCGCGTCGCCCAGGGCCTGGACATCCGCTGTCCGGTGCTGTCGCCATGGGCGCGGCCTCCACCCGGCTCGGAGTGACGTGGACGCCGGAGTCACGCAGCGCGGACACGATCATCGACGCCAACGCCACCGCCCGCCGCGCCGTCATGCTCGGCAAGCTGGTGACCATCGCCCGCTTCCCGGAGGGGTCCACGACCTCACCCTGTCCGAGCCTCCCGTGCGCGGCAGGTCTTCCGCCATGCGCCGCTGGATGGCCGCCTACGTGTTGCGCTGAGCCCTGCCCGACAGACGGCTCAGGCCAGCCCGTTGCGGTAGGCCCACACGACGGCCTGGACCCGGTCGCGGGCGCCGATCTTGGGCAGGATCCGTGTCAGGTGCGACTTGACCGTGCTGGTCTCGACGAAGAGCTCGGCGGCGATCTCCGCATTCGACATGCCGCCGGCCAGGAGCTGGACAACCTCGCGCTCCCGCTCGGTGAGCACCCCGAGCGCCTCCCGGTTCTCGATGCGGCCCTGGCGGCGGGCGAACTCGGCGATCACCCGCCGGGTGACGCTCTGGTCCACCAGGCCGTAGCCGGAGGCCAGGCGGCGCACGGCGTCGACCAGCTCCTCGGGCTCGCAGTCCTTGAGGATGAAGCCGTCCGCCCCGGCCTCCAGCGCGCCGAAGACGTCGGCGTCCATGTCGAAGGTGGTGACGACCAGGACCGAGGGGGCGCCACCCTCCCGCTCGGCGACGATCTGGCGTGTGGCCGTCAGGCCGTCCCCCTCGGACATGCGCAGGTCCATGCACACGACGTCAGGCCGGGTGGCCCGCACCACGCGCACCGCCTCCCTGCCGCCGGAGGCCTCTCCCACTACGGTGATGTCCTCGTTCTCCTCCAGGAGGATGCGGAAGCCGGCGCGGATCACCGCCTGGTCGTCCACCAGTACCACCCTGATCACGCGTCCTCCTCCTGTACCAGCGGCAGGGACCAACCATGCCCGCCAGCCGCCGCCGTCCACCGGACCGGCCTGGAGCGAGCCGCCGACGGCGTCCGTCCGCTCCGCATGACCGTCAGGCCGGTGCCGCCGCCACCGGGGTCGGTCGAGGCCGGTAATGCCGAGCCGTTGAGAACAGTCAGCTCGAGAGAGTCCTCGGTCCTCCTCAACTCCACCGTGATCGGGGCTCCGGGAGCGTGCTGCAGGGAGCGTTGCTGATCGCCTGCTGCGTCACCCGGAAGACGGCGGTCTCAGCCCGCTGGGACAGGACCGGCATGCCAGTGGAGGCGCCGGTGGATGCACCGTCGGAGGCACTGCTGATGGCCATTTCGGCTGGCTCGTCGCCCGCAGAGCACAACAGCAGTCCACCGTCGAGCAGCTCGATGTCGATGCCGAGCGCCCGTGTGGATGCGACGAGATCGGGGAGGTCACGCAGCCCAGGTGAGGGTTCATCGGCATCCTCGTCACTGCGCAGCAGCCCCACCCACGGGCGGAGCCCGGAAAGGGTCTCCTTGGCCTGCCGGCGCAGCTGCTGAGCCGCCTCCCTGGCCGTCTGAGGGTCGCAGTCGATCAGTCGCTCGAGCGCGGCCGCCTGCCGACGATCCCGGCCAGGGTGGTGGGCGGCGACGTCGTGCAGCTCGCCGGCCAGTCTCGCGGCGCTCCTGGATGAGGGCCACCTCAGCTGCCGTCCGTGCTCGCGCCTGAGGGAGCTTCTGACAGGGAGTGCTCGTACCTGCGGCTGCTGGCCAGTGCCACCCACCCAGCATCGGCAGCAGGAAGGCCGCCAGTGTCACTAGTGCTCTCGTCACAGCCAACTGCCACTTCTCAGGCGGGCTTGACCAGATGTCGACCGCCGAGTAGGCCAGTGACAGTGCGGTCAGGAGAGGCGCCGTCCGGCGCAGAGGAAACCGCATCCCCATGCCGAAGGACACGACGAGCTGGCCGTAGCCGCTGGCGGCGTAGCCTGCGGGAAGCAGCAACACCGTCGCCACCTCCGCCGACCAGACCAGCGCCTGGCAGAGCAGGGGCGACTGCGCCACAGCACGAGCGCCAGTCCCTCGGCCGCAAGCGGAACAGCCGTTGCGGCGAACCACGGCCACGAGCCAGCCGGCATCGAGGTGCTCGCGAGAAGCACCACGGTTGGCTGAACCACCGCGAAAGCGAGGGCCAGCAATACGTCGTTGCGGCGGATCGGGAGCGCGTTGGCGGGAACGGACAGGCTCATGGCTGCATTGTCATCGACGGACACTGACCTCAAAGTCCCTCGGTCACATCCCGAGCCTGGGTACCAGGGCGTTGCCGGCCCAGGCCCACCAGGCCAGCGCCACCAGCGCCGCCAGGAGAACGGCCGACATGGTGACTCGCCGCCACCCCGCCCGACGCCTCAGGGCGATGACCAAGTCAGCCACCGCCGGGATGGTGGCCACCACCCCAGGGCCTGCAGCACCTGGGCACATCGTGCTACCGGGATCAGCCAGGTGAAGGAACCGTCGATAATAGTCGATGAATTGGCCACAAGAACAACGAGCAGCAGGGTCCAGGTGAGCTGGGCGGCCAGCGCCAGGGCCCCGCCGCCTCGAGCCACCCGGGTCAGCCACGGCAACGGAGCACCGATCTCCCGGCCCCGTTTGAGGACCCGACGGCGTCGCAGCGCCCCGACCGGCCAGGCCACCGTCACCACCAGCAGCAGGACCAGGCAGACACCAAAGACAGGCACGAGCGCCTGCTGAACCGGCGTCATGGGGAGCAGGGTCAGCGCCGGCCCCTGGCTCAAGCTGACAACCTTGCCGTCCTTGACCTGAGCGGCAATGGCGCCGGCACCGTCGACCTGCCGCCAGACCCAGGGCTCGACCTCGACATACTGAGTCTTGCCGTTCTTGAGTCCCCCGTCGCCCGTGTGCTCGATCGTGACCGGGGAGAATGCGGGCATCCAGGCGGACAGGAAGGTGGTCCAGGGGACCTGCTGGGCACGTAGGGAGCCGGCGACCTGACGGGCGCGCTCGGAGGAGTCCTTGCTTCCGGAGGCCTTGACGGCATCTCCGGGGAAGTAGCGGTCGGCAAAGCCCTGAGCCAGGTCCTCCCGCAGAGTTCTCGACGACTCGTTGCCGTCACCGTTGTAGGAGATGAAGATGCCGGTCTTCTCCTCGGGGTAGAGCTCGAACTTGGAGTGCCACCCCTGGTTGTCTCCGCCGTGCTCCACAATGCGCCGGCCGTGACGGGTGAGCTCAAGTAGCCCAGACCCATCTCCCCGGCCTTGGCACGGTTACTGAGCCGTTCCTCCCCAGCCCAGGGGACCACATCTGCTCCCAGGTCTCCTCACGCAACAGCTTGGGCGACCGGCTCAGCTGAGCGTTCATGAAGGCCGCGAAGTCCGGCGCCGAGACGGTCAGCGAGCCGGCCGGGAAGTCACCCATGAGCTCAAAGGCGACCTCCTCACCCGTGGAGGTGTAGCCCGGACCCAGCAAGTCGGCCATATCCTTGGGCAGGGGCTGCTCGTAGGTGGAGGTGGTCATGCCCGCCGGCTCCAGGACGTGCTCACGCACATAGGCCTCAAAAGGCTGACCACTGACCCGTTGCACGATGTAACCGGCCAGCGCCATGCCGTAGTTGGAGTAGCCCGGGGTAGTACCCGGCGCGAAGACCTGAGCCGGCGGATCGTTCTTGACAGTAGGCCTCCAAGTCCGTTCCCAGGGGTGAGGCTGATCTGCGCCTCGAAACCCTCCGAGTGGGTCAGCAGATGACGCAGAGTCAGGGGCTCATCGAAGCGCCGCTCGATCTCGAAGTCGAGGTAGGCACTGATATCCGTATCAAGATCCAGCTTGCCCTGCTCCACCAGCTGCATCGCCGCGATGGAGGTTGGGATCTTGGAGATCGAGGCCACCGGAACAAGGACTTCTGCGGGTCCACCGCCACCGGATCACCGCCCGAGGCGCCGGTGTCGGCCCAGCCGTAACCGCGGGTGGTCACCACCTGCCCGTCCTTGACCACCGACACTACAGCACCCGGAATATCCCCGTTCTTCAAGGCATCGGGCAGCTTCCCGTCCAACCAGGCATTGACATCCTCAGCCGTCAGCTGATGCTCACCAGACGGAGGCTCACGCGGCGGCAGACCGGCCGACGACGACGTCGAGCCACAAGCGGTCAGCAGGGACAGCGAGGCCAACAAAGCTACCACGACCAGGGCCATGGCCCTGCGCGTCACGTTGCGCGTCGTATGGAGCGTCGCGTTCATGTTCATCTCCCCGGCCCGCGTGGTCGGGAAAGCCGCGAGCCGCCTCCAGCCTCGCGGCATCAGGCGGCTCTCCTCTACGGGCGCAGGATGTCAGGGGTTTACGACCCTACGACGTAAGGGACTCGACCGCACGGATGAGCCGACCGGACAGTCAGGCTCAGGGGCAGGGGGATTTCAGAGGCCGCTGTCGGCCAGGTTGTCGCGCAGGTCACCCAGGTGGGCGCCGTGCACCCCTACGCGCCACACGCGCCAGCCGTCGGCGTCGGTGACGTTCTGGGCGGCGTTGGCGGCTGATGTCGGGTCGGTGAAGGAGCGGCCGTCGGACAGGGTGATGACTCCCTCCACCGACAGGATCGCCTCGTGGTAGATGCCTCGGCGCAGCCGCTGCCAGATGAGCTGGGTCGGCTTGCCGAGCGAGGCCGCCACGGCCGCCAGCTCAGCGGTCTCCTGGACCAGGAGGGACTTCGAGGGTCCCGCCCAGCGCCTCGGCCACCGGGTCGAGCGCGTCGGCCGACCCGCGCAGTGGTTCCCAGGACACGAGCGGCACCGCGCCGGTGGGCGCCTCCGTGCAGGTCTTGTTGGGAGCCACGGTGGACCAGGCCTCCGCGGCCCGGACAGAGCCCCCGGCGGTCTCGAGGCTCCTGGCTCCTCTGCGGGCGAGGTCGCGGCGTGCGAGGTGGGCGATGCCGAGGCGCGTCCTGCGCAGACGGGGGCTGAGCCGCCCGCGAGCGCCGTCCCATACGGGTAGCGGGGGTCGCCCTCGCCCTGGGCATCAGTCGCCCCGAGTCGCCTGCCAAGGCATGAGGGGTGGCTGCGCCACCGGGTGCCGCGGCGGCGAGCGGAGCGTCGGAAGGCACTGAGCCGGCCGACGCCACCGAGCCGCTCCCCGGACAGGCCTCTCCGCCGAGGGATGTCGACGCCTCCGGCCAGGGCGGCGACTGCCCGCTCCCTCGGCGCCGGTGCCACTGGTGTCATCGGAGGAGCCGGAGTGACGGCCAGGCCGGCGGCGCGAGCAGGGCTCGCCACCCGGAGCGAGGGGCGGCGGGGAACCGTCATGGTGTCCCCACCGAGAATGCCGGCCAGGTCCCGTCCGACATGGCCGGCGCTACCGGCACTGCTGGCGACGTCGTGGTCGCCGGTGTCGTGGTCAGAGTCGCCGGGACCGTCAGCAGGGGCCGGATGCGGCAGGGAGTCTGAGAAGCGCCGACGGAGGCCTCCGGGCCTGGCTCAGAGCGGCCCTCCGCGGCCTCATGGTCGGCCTCGGCGACGCGGGAGGCACCGGCCGCGGTGTCGTCGTCGGCACCCGTGGCCGGGTTCTCCCGCGGCAACGACGACGTGGGGTCGCCGGCGGGGCCGTCGGCGACGCCCCTCACCCGGTTCGGGGCGCGCCTCCCCGGCAGGCGGAGTTCCGCCCGCCTCGCCCTGGGTCCTCGGGCCGGGCCCCAGCCCCACCCTGAGCGGACAGCGCATGCACCTGGGGCTGCTCGGCGGTCACGGCCACCGGCTCGAGACAGCTCCGGAGAGCGCATCGGCGGCACCTGTCGCGGCGAAGGCTCCGGCCGGAATGGCGGCGCCGTCGTCACCGGCGCCCTCGCCGTCGGGCGCGTGCGCCGGCTCGGGGGACATGACGATCTCGATGGGGCCGGTGACCGGGCTCATGTGCTCGGCCTGCTCAGCGGCATCGATGGCACGCGAGCTGGCGGCGGGGCAGTGCCTGCCGGACCGGCGGAACCGGCCAGGGCCGGGCAGCGCACGGGCCACGAGCAGCGCCCTCGGCGGCCACGTCCATCCCGGAGATCTTCTCCACCACGACGATGCGGGACTCGTCCACGATGCGCACATCCACCTCGTGGATCTCCAGCCCGAGGGAGGCCAGCACTCCCAGCCCCGACGACGTCGGGCCCAGGGAGGCACTCAGGATCGTCAGCCGCGGTCCGGCCTCGACCTGGGCGGGCATCGCCTCGCGGAACTCGTTCCAGTCCTCGCTGAAGGCCCCCAGCCCGCCCGCGTACCTGCTGGCGATCTCGCGGCGACCAGCGGTGGCGGCCTGGGTCAGACGCGACATGGCGGCCAGCAGTCCCGCGGAGTCGACGCTCTCCAGGACCTCGACGACGACGACCCTGCCCGGTGGCGTCCAGGGCGGTCAGGCTCGCTCCGGCGTCGAGCCTCCTCCACGACAGGGGAAGAGCGGACGGCGCAGGACGTCGACGATCTGTCGCTGAATGGCGACCAGGCTGCGGGACAGGGTGATGGCGTCAGCGGAGCGACCCAGGCGCACGGGCAGGAGGTGGTTGCCGTCGAGCTCGTACATGGCCATGGATGGGCCGCCTTTCCTCGTCGTCCTGCTCGCGATGGCCCCCAGCACAGGTGGACAGCGCATGGCCGGCTCACAGTCGAGTCACCCACGAACACAGTGCCCAGCCATCCTGTCACGACCGCTCAGTACACGGCAGACTATCTCATGACAGCAACAATGAGTGGGCCGTCGCCCCATCACATCGGCCCGCACACAGTGAGAAAACCGCGGGAGCACGGCCAGATCAAGGTTATCTCCTCGAGTTGTCCCGATCCTTGAGAGACCGGTCTCATGGTTGCCTCCACCTCGAGGTGGATGAGGACGCCCGGGCAAGTGGATAAGAATGTCGGCTGACCGGCTCCCGCCGGGGAGCCCTTCCACCCCTCTCGCATCACCAGCCTCCCATCACCTACCGTCTGAGGAGCGTTCATGCCGTCGGTCTCGTCCACCACGACTCCACCGGACGCACCCGAGATCGCGCCCTCCCCGGCGTCCTCCTCCACCCCATCACCGTCATCCTCGTCGCCGGCCCCCGCGCCGCAGCCCTCGCATCTGAGCGCCTACGCACGTCGAGCCTGGCGGGCCACACGCACCTGGCTGGCCCCGGCACCGGCCGCGACCACCTGCGCCGCACTGACCCTCATCATCGGCATCGTCCTCCTGCCCTGGGGGCCTCAGGGACAGATCGCCCTGTCCGCCTACATCCACCAGCCCCAACGGGTGTGGACCCTGCTGACCGCCTGGGCCGTCCCCGGCCACCTGCTGCCAGTGACCGGCAGCCTCATGCTGCTGTCCATCGGCGTGCTGCTGGAGCGGCTCCTGGGCACGCGACGGTGGCTGGCCACCGCCGCCGTCTCCTCCGCAGGGGATCGTCCTGGCCCAGGCGCTCTACCCCTCATCGGCCGCGTGTGGGACGCCCGGTCCCCCTACTCATTCACGCCCTGATCCAGGGCATCAGCCTGCCCACCGCCGGCCTGGTGGCGGCCTCCACCAGCGTCATGCGCCTGTCCTGCGGCGGCGCACGCGCCTGGCGATGTTCGCCGTCCTCATCGTCTCGGCTGCCGTGACCGGAACCGTGGGAGCTCTGGCCCGCCTGGGAGCCGGCATCATCGCCCTCATCTGTGGGCGTCGTCCTGAACGTGGGCAGCAGTCGGTCCCTCCCAAGAGCTGCCCCGGCGCGTGGAGCGCGAGCTCGTGGCCTTCCTGGTGGCCTGCTGGGCCGTGAGCTGCGCCCTGGCGGTGGTGAGCAACGCCGCCGGCCCCTGGCCGATGCCCGCTACGGCCTGACCCCCGCCATCCTTCCCAAGGACGCCGTCATCTACCCCGTCGAGCAGCTCCTGATGTGCATGCCGGCGCTCCTGCAGCTGGTCCTGGCTGACGGACTGCGCCGTGGACGCCGCTCAGCGGCCCACGGCACCATCGCCCTCCAGATGTTCCTGGGGCGTGCGCGGCCCTGTTCGCCCTGGTGGAGAAGATCGGTGAGCAGCTGCCCGAGTCCGCTCCCACCACCACGGCCCGGCTCCTGCACAGCTGGCTGCGCTCGGGGCACCTGCTGGTGCCCCTGCTGCTCAACATCGTGGTCATCAGTCTCGTCGTGTGGAAAAGAAGCCGCTTCACCCTGGTGTCGTGCCCCGGCGTCATCCGCCGCGCCGTCGTCGCCTGGGTCCTGACCTCGTCGGTGGGGCGGTCCTGACCGTCGTCGGGGGCCTGCCTCATGTCCCAGGACTTCTCCCCTACGCGACCTGGTCCGCCCCTGCTGAGACCTACGTGTCCTACCCTGCTGCCCATCAGCACCGGCATCATGGGCCTGATCGTCGAGCCCATGACCCCTTGGCCTACCTGCTCACCGCCTGGGTGCCGGTCCTGGTGTGGCTCCTGACGATCCTGTGGGTGTGGCTGGCCCAGTCCGCTCCCGCCCGCACCCAGGGTCTCCGACCGTGAGGAACTCATCGACCTGGTGCGCAGCCGAGGCGCCGGGACCCTGGGGTGGATGCTCACCTGGGAGGGCAACGAGGCCTGGGTCAACGAGGCGGGCACAGCCGGCTTCTCCCTACCGGCCCAACCGCGACGTCGCCCTGACGGTCGGGGATCCCGCCGCCGATGACGCCGATGTGGACCAGGCGGTGCGCGACTGCCGACTTCGCCACCGACGCCGGACTCATCCCGGCCCTCTACTCGGTGCACGCCCCGGCGATGGAGGCCGCCCGGGCCATGGGCTGGACGATCCTGCAGGTGGCCGAGGAGGCCGTCCTGACCTGCCGGACCTGGCCTTCCGCGGCAAGGCCTACCAGGACGTGCGCACCGCCCTCAACCACGCCAAGAAGGAGGGCATCGAGGCGGTATGGACCACCTTCCGCGACTGCCCGGCCGGTCAGCGGGACCAGATCCGGGCCATCTCCCAGGCCTGGGCCAGTGACAAGCCGCTGCCGGAGATGGGGTTCACCCTGGGCGGCCTGGGCCGAGCTCGACGACGCCGAGACGCGCCGCTGCTGGTCGTCGACGCCGACGGCACCGTCCAGGCGTCACCTCCTGGCTGCCGGTCTACCGCGACGGGCGCGTCATCGGCCTGACCCTGGACTTCATGCGACGCCGTGAGGACGGTTTCCGCCCCGTCATGGAGTACCTCATCGGGCGCGCCGCTCAGGACGCCCAGGCCGAGGGCCTGAGATCCTGTCCCTGTCCGGAGCGCCGCTGACCCGCTCCGCCCCGGCCGACGGCGGCGCCTCCTCACCCTTCGACCCGCTCCTGAACTCTGTTGGCCTCCGTGCTGGAGCCGGCCTACGGCTTCGGCTCCCTGCACGCCTACAAGCGCAAGTTCAAGCCGCGCGCGGTGCCCATGTACCTGGCGGTTCCCGACCTGGTGGACCTGCCCACGGTGGGGATCGCCATCGCCCGGGCCTACCTGCCCGACCTCAAACCTCCCAGACGGCGCGCTTCGCCCACGTGCTCATGAACCGCGACTGACCGCCGGCTCCACACCCAGGTCCCCGCCCGGCCCTCGGCCCATGCACTGCAGACGCCGGGGCCGGCCGGCTCACCCCCTCGGGTTGAGTCGGCCGGCCCCTGAGCGGTGCAGCCCGATCAGTACGTCCTGGGCCTACTCGGGTCTAGTCGGCCTTGTCCTCGACGGCCGCACGCCCGGCCTCCAGGCGGGCCACCGGCACCCGGAAGGGGCGAGCAGGGAGACGTAGTCCAGGCCCACCCGGTGGAAGAAGCCGATGGACTCGGGTCGCCGCCGTGCTCGCCGCACACGCCCATCTTCATCGTCGGCTTGGTGGAGCGACCGCCCTCGACGCCCAGGCGCACCATGGCGCCCACGCCGTCGGCGTCGATGGTCTCGAAGGGCGAGACCCCGAAGATGCCGTCGTCGATGTAGCGGCCCACGAAGGATCCCTCGACGTCGTCGCGCGAGAAGCCCCAGGTGGTCTGGGTCAGGTCGTTGGTGCCGAAGGAAGAAGTCGGCCTCCTCGGCGACGTGGGCGGCGGTGACGACGCGCGCGGCAGCCTCGATCATGCAGCCCACCGGGAAGTCAGAGCGCGTAGCCGGAGGCCTGGGAGACCTCCTGCAGCACGTGCTCCACGCGCTCGCGCGCCAGCTGGAGCTCACGCACCGACCCGACGAGCGGGATCGCGATCTCGGGGTGCGGGTCGCCGCCGCGTCCCTGAGGGCGCTCGACAGCGGCCTCGGCGATGGCGCGCACCTGGAGCTCGATGAGGCCCGGCATGGTCAGCAGCAGGCGGACCCCGCGCAGGCCGAGCATCGGGTTGGACTCGTGGTTCTTGCGCACCACGGCCAGGAGCTCCTCGTCGGCCGGGTCCAGCTCGCCGCGCTCGCGGTCCAGGGCCACCTTGACGCTCAGCTCGGTCAGGTCCGGCAGGAACTCGTGCAGCGGCGGGTCGATGAGGCGCACCGTCATGGGCTTGCCGTTCATTGTCTCGAACATCTGATGAAGTCGCCCTTCTGCGGCGGCAGGAGGGCGGCCAGGGCGGCCTCGCGCTCGGCGGCGGAAGAGGCCAGGATGAGGTTCTGGACGAACTGCTTGCGCTCACCGAGGAACATGTGCTCGGTGCGGCACAGGCCCACGCCCTGGGCGCCGCGGTGAATGGCGTGGCGGGCGTCATCGGGGGTGTCGGCGTTGGCGCGCACCTCGAGGCGGCGGACCCCATCGGCGTGGCGCATGAGGCGGTCCACGGCAGTGACGAGCTCGCGGGTGTCCTCGTCTCCGGCCGCCTCGAGCGCCTCGTCCAGGCCGCGGCGCAGGTAGGTCATGACCGGGGAGTCGACGACGCCACCTCGCCGAGGAAGACCTCGCCGGTGGTGCCGTCGATGGCGATGATGTCCTCACTGGTGAAGACATCATCGCGCCCCGCGACGCGAAGGGTCTTGGCGGCGGCGTCGACCTCGAGGGCCTCGGCGCCGCACACGCAGGTCTTGCCCATTCCGCGGGCGACGACGGCGGCGTGGCTGGTCTTGCCGCCGCGGGCCGTGAGCACGCCGGCGGCCGCGACCATGCCGGGCAGGTCGTCGGGGTTGGTCTCGCGGCGCACGAGGATGACGGATCGCCCTTCTCGGCGCGGGTGACGGCCTCGTCGTTGTCGAAGACGATGTAGCCCACGGCGGCGCCCGGGGAGGCGGGCATGGCGCGGGTGAGCAGGTCGCGGCTGGAGTCGTCGTCGAACTGGGGGAACATCAGCTGGGTGAGCTGCTCGCCGGAGACGCGCGTGAGGGCCTCGTCCATGGTGATGAGCTTCTCGTCGACGAGCTGGGTGGCCACACGGAAGGCGGCCGCGGCGGTGCGCTTGCCCACGCGGGTCTGGAGCATCCACAGCTTGCCGCGCTCGATGGTGAACTCGATGTCGCACAGGTCGCGGTAGTGGGTCTCCAGGCGGCGCATGATGGAGCGCAGCTCGTCGTAGGAGGCCTTGTCCAGGCGCTCGAGGTCGGCAGGGACGGGGTGTTGCGGATACCGGCGACGACGTCCTCGCCCTGGGCGTTGACCAGGTAGTCGCCGTAGACGCCGGTGCGCCCGGTGGAGGGGTCGCGGGTGAAGCACACGCCGGTGCCGGAGGTCTCCCCCATGTTGCCGAACACCATGGTGCACACGTTGACCGCGGTGCCCAGGTCGTGCGGGATCTTCTCGCGGCGGCGGTAGATGTGGGCGCTCGGGTGTTCCAGGAGCGGAAGACGGCCTCCGTGGCCATGTCCAGCTGGGAGCGGGGTCCTGCGGGAAGTCGATGCCCGCGTGCTCCTTGACGATGGCCTTGTACTCCTCGACCAGCTCCTGGAGGGCGTCCACGGGAGCTCATAGTCCATGGAGACTCTGCGTCCTTCTTGGCGTCCAGGGCGTCGGAGAAGTGGTCGCCGTCGATGTCCAGGACGGTCTTGCCGAACATCTGGATGAGGCGGCGGTAGGAGTCCCAGGCGAAGCGCTCGTCGGAACTGGCGGCGGCCAGGCCCTTGACGGAGACGTCGTTGAGGCCGATGTTGAGGACGGTCTCCATCATGCCGGGCATGGAGAACTTGGCTCCGCTTCGCACCGAGACGAGCAGGGGTCCTCGGCGATGCCGAGCTCGCGTCCCAGCTCCTCCTCCACGCCGCGCAGAGCGGCGGTGACCTGGACTGAGAGCTCCTCGGGACCTCGCCGCCGGCCAGGTAGGCGCGGCAGGCGTCGGTGGTGATGGTGAAGCCGGGGGAACGGGGAGATCCAGCCGGGTCATCTCCGCCAGATTTCGCTCCCTGCCTCCAGGAGATCCTTCTGGTCCTGTCACCCTCGCTGAAGCGGTACACGTACTTGGGCATCCTTGCCTCTTTCGGTTCTTGTGGAACTAGGGACTCCGTGCACGCGCAGGCGCACACGAAGCACTCATGTGACTTCGGTCCCATGTTGCAGGTGACTCATCCAGCCGCGAACAGGGGCTGCGCCGGGCCGGCTCCGGGGCTTAAGGGCGCAGCGCCAGCAGGCCGGTGTGTCCCGGCAGGGGTGATGCGGGTGGACAGGGGACTCACCGTCGGGCGTCCCGGAGCGGGTCGGGGCAGGGGCCACCCGGGCAGACGCAGCGCCACCATGCGCCCAGCCCGGCCCCACGTATCACAGGAGTTACGACAACTGCCTCAAAAACGGGTTCTTCGTGTCGTGGGATGAGGGTTGTGGGGCTTTCCTCGTCGGGGTCTCGGGGTACGTGGTCGCACGCGATCCCACCCGGTCGTACGGTGAAAACCGCGTGGTCATGGCTCAGCGCACGCGGTCGTACGTAAACCGCGCGGTCGTACCTTGGGCCCCTCAGGTACGACCGCGCGCCGCAGGGTACGACCACGCGACGCCGAGTATGACCGCGCAGGACCCGAGACGCCGAACCACCGGCACCCGCTCACCCCGACCACGCCCTCACACGAAGAACCTCAAAACATGAGCGGATGCCCGCCACACTTCCGCGTGGCGGGCATCCGCCGCCGGTCCGATCGCGCAGGATCCGACGCGTGCGTCCGACGTCTATCCGGCGACTAGGAACGACGACGAGGACGTCGCACTTCGACTTGCGGAGCACCTGGACGGAGACGGCTCCGAAGATGCGGCCGAACAGCGAATCGACGCCTTTGGATCCGACGATGACGAGGTCCGCCTCGGTCTCCAAAGGTGACGAGGGTGACGGCATCGACCGCCATGCCCTCGACGACGACGCCCTGGGCGAGGGGCGACGCCGCGCTCAACGGCGGTATCACGCGCCTTCTCGACGACGGCGTAGGCCTGATCCTCGGTGAGCCCGACCCGCACATCGGCGACGGTGGCGGACCTCGTTGATGCGAGCCTTGTCCCGCGCCGAGACGGGGTCGAAGCCGGCGACGAGGAGAAGAGCGGCGTCGCACAGGCGAGCCATCTCGCAGGCGCGATCGATGACGTGGGTGTTCGTCTCGACATCGCCGACTCCGGCGACAATGGTGGTATAGGTCACGGATGACATCCTTTCGTGGGGCGCGGTCAGGCCACGGCAGTCCCAGTGGCGGACGACGGCGGCAGGCGCACCCGCGGGTCCGCGTCTCTGACGGTGTCGATCCACTCGATGAGCAGACCGGCGATGATGAGGAAGACTGCGACGAAGAGCATGGCGTTGACCGGGTGATCGCCGAGCAGGTGCTTGTAAATGGGACCGAAGGTGAGGGTCTGGATGAACTGGGGGATGACGATCATCATATTGATAACGCCCATGTAGACGCCTCGGCGCTCCTTGCGGATCATCTCAATGGCCATGATGTAGGGTACGCCCGTAATAGAGCCCAGGCCACACCAATGCCGATCATGGGCAGGGTAGAGGACCGCGGTGTGGCCGGGGCTGCCGATGCGGGTGAGCAGGACCAGGCAGACGGCGGCGAGGCACAGCGCCGCGGTGTGGACGTGCTTGGGGCCGATGCGGTTGGCCAGTCGCGCCAGGAAGAGGGCGACGACCGTGCAGGAGACGTAGTAGACGACCATGAGCCCGGTGGCGAAGCCGGAGGCGTTGTTGAAGGCCCTCGGTCTTGGCGTACCCGGGTCGGACAGGGTTCACGCCGAAGTAGGTGACGGCGCACATGAGGCCCAGGTACTGCCAGAAGACGTTCATGGCGTACCACTGGAAGAGGAAGACCAGGGCCATCTTCTTCAGGCCGCGGGGCATCTCGACGATGGCGACGCCGATGTCCTTGACGAAGCCGAAGGGGCCCTCCTCCCGCTTCTGCGCTCGAGCTCGACCAAGCTCCTCCGGCGTGGGCGGCAGCTCCTTGTGGAGAGCACCGAGATGAGCACCGAGCCGATGGAGCACACCGAGCCCACCATGAAGGCGCCGAAGACCCAGTAGGGATGCCGGCGGTGGTGCGCCCGCCAGGGTCTTCTCCAGAACGACGAGGGTCCCGGCGGCCAGGGGCCGAGCCGGCGCCGATGGACAGGGACTGGGCGAGAAGCCCTTGGCGAGCTGCTTGGAGGGCAGGAGGTCGCCGATGAAGGCCCGGTAGGGGCTCCACGGCCGTGTTGTTCGAGGCGTCCAGCAGCCACAGGCACAGCACCGCCATCCACACGGCGGTGACGAAGGGCATGAGGAACAGGAACACGGAGCAGCCGACGGCCCCGATCAGGAAGAAGGGCCCACGGCGTCCACTTCTCGCTCCAGGTCCGGTCCGAGAGCGCCCCGATGAGCGGTTGGATGAGCAGGCCGGTGACGGGTCCGGCCAGATTGAGGATGGGGATCTCGTCAGCGGGAAGCCCCCGAGGAACTGGTAGATGGGCGACATGGCGTTCTGCTGCATGCCGAAGGAGTACTGGATGCCGAAGAATCCGACGTTCATCAGCAGGGATCTGAGCAGTGCTCATCGTAGGCTTGTGCGCGATGTCCGCCGCGCTATTCTGGGGAAGTCTGTGCCATAGGTCATCCTCGTCCTGGGTCCTGTGGAACTCTGTCGACGCCGCCTGAGACGGACGCCGCACTTCCCGCCCGAGAGAACGCTGTACGGGACGGCGGGGATCTCAGGAAGTCAAGCAGGTCAACTGATCCACCCAACATGACCAACGTTTGACAGGTCTTTAGTCCATTATCGGATCTCGCACGAGCCGGACCGGTCATGACTCAGGCACGCAGGGCAATCATCCCACGATGCGCGCTGAGGCGCACCTCCAGAGCCAGCGTCTCACCGTCCGGGGTCCCCGGTGGGCCCCGGTGACCTGAGGCCCGCCGGGAGACGCACGGTGCCGCCTCCCTCCTCGCCGAGCTGCGACGGCGGCTCACCTGCCTCGAACTCCCCGGCACCCAGGCGCCTGAGGTCCTCCGCCCGTCCCAGCGGGCGCCCCAGGTCGGCGTCGAGGCGGGAACCAGGGAGTGCGCAGAGAGTCGTCGTGACCGGTAGCCGGTGAGGCGCCTCCCTCCCGAAGACCCAGAAGGCCGCCAGCCCATGAGGCCGGGGACGTCGGGCACCGGACATGGAGCCGCCGCCCCGCCGTCGGGCGTGCGCACGATGGACAGGCCCGGCCCGCGCAGCTCGTGAATCTGGGCCAGGCCGTGGCCTCGATCGAAGAGGTGATGATCCCCAGCCCAGCCAGCACTCGTCGAAGCCACGCAGGCCGATGGCGCCCCAGCGGCCGGGTTCCCGGCGGGCCTCGGCCACGTTGGGGACGAGGGATCTTGCCGACGCCGTTGAGGCCGGGCACCGAGCCTGGTCCACGAAGATGTTCAGCCTGGCGCGCAGGGGCGGCGGTGTCGGCGATTCCGTCCAGGGGAGGTCCAGGCCGTCAGTAGTCGTCGAAGACGTCGTTGTCCGCCATGATGCCGTCGAAGGCGGTCTCGGCGGTGGCCCGGCAGACCTCCTCCACCCAGCGGGCGCGGTAGTCGGGGTCCCACACGCGGGCCTGGAAGTGCCCGGGGTAGGTGCTCCATTCGACCAGGTCGCCGTTGTCGCGCTTGGCGAGCCAGCCGCGGCGGCGGGCCTCGCGGTAGGACAGCCCCGAGGCGCGCATGGAGTCCGGCTCGAAGTCCCGCGTGGAGGACAGGCACCGGTAGGCCAGGACAGTCATGTCCGGTCGCGCCTCCTTGAGGCGGGCGGCGGCCTCGGTCTCCCAGGGCTGGAGAATCGCCGCCCGGTAGTGGGCGATCGCGAGTCCAGCTCCCGGGCTCAGAGCAGGTTGCCGTCGGATCCAGGCCCGACGCCGCCAGCTGCTCCCTCATGCTCCTCCTCGGTCGGCGCGGGGCCATCGGCCTGCTCACCGGCGCCGCCCTGACGGTAGATCTTGTTGTAGGAGGCGCTGACCCTTGACCAGGTCGTAGGCCGCCTCCACCTCGGCCGCGGGCGTTGAGGCTCGGACGCTCGTAGAGATCGACGTCGCTGATGACCTCCTGGACCCTTGTCCGCCATGACGGTGGGGTCGCCGGGCCGATGATGATGCCGCAGGGGTCCCAGGTCTGTCCGTCGTCGGTGACGATCATGTCCTCGACGACTGAGCGCACGGCGCCGACGTCGGTGCTCACCGTGGGGATGCTGGCCCCCATGGTCTCAGGGAGACGACCGGCGGAGGCCCTCGTTGTAGGCTGGGCAGGACGAACAGGTCGAACTCGGGCAGGAGCTCACGGACCTTGACGGTCCCGCGGATGGTGATGACGCTCTCCAGGCCCTGCTCGACGATGCGGGGTGAGGCACTGCTCGAAGTAGGAGGGCGTGTGCTCGGTGGGCCCACACACGTCCAGGTGGATGTTCAGGCCCCGGTCCACCATGAGGCGCACCGAGTCGATCATGTCCAGCAGCCCCTTGATGGGTACGACGCGGGCGATGTACACCAGCTTCCTGCACAGGTGCTTGTCCGCGCTCCTCTTGATCTCCTCGATGGCGGCCAGGCGGCGGCGTAGGAGGCGTCGAACTCCCTGGTGACGATGCCGTTGGGATGACGATGGCGCGCCCGGCGTCGCCGCCGAGCTCACTGGCCCTCGGTGATGGCCCGCGGCAGAGGTAGGTGGAGGCGTGAGGCGTAGGCGTAGCACAGACGCCCCATCTCCAGCCACCAGGCCATCCACATGCGCTCGCGCCCAGTGACGTCGAAGGTGCGGTAGTCGGTGAGCCTGATGTTGAGGTCCAGCCTGCGTTCCAGGAGGGTGCTGACGGTGTCGCGCACGTAGAGGTTATAGCTCGGTCAGCAGCACCTGGGTGCCGTGTCGCGGGCGGCGTCGACGCCGAGCAGCATGGCGTAGCCGGTGGTGGGCGTGGTAGACCTGGGCGCGGGACCGGTCGCCAGGACCGCGTAGGCCAGGGAGAAGAAGTCGCGCAGACACCAGAAGACGTCGGTCATCGACATCCCCAGGTCCGGCATCATGTCGTGGTAGGCCTCCATGAACTCGCGCGTGCCCAGGATCGCCCAGACCGGGTAGCGGCGTGAGGCGCTCAGGCCCTCGCTGATGATGTCCCACAGCGGCTCGGTCTGGCCGTCCTGGGCCAGGGCGAGCATGGCGCCCAGGATGCGCCGGGACAGCTCGCGGCGCTGGCGGCGGTTCGCTGCGCAGGTCGCGTGGGCGGGCGCGCAGGAAGTCCTCCTGGTGCCTCCATGGACAGGGTAGAGGACCCTCACCCAGGCGACATTGTCCGGCATGCCGTAGAGGGTCCTGAGCGGCGAGCGGGAGTCCCAGGTGATGTGGATGATCCCGAAGGTGAGGTCCGGTTTGCCGGGCTGATGATGTCGTGGACCACCGCGGAGACCCCACCCTGTGAGGTAGGGTGGTGGACCCATGACGATGGCGACGTCGACGTCAGCGCGACACGCCGTCTCCGGGGACGCCGTCGTGGCAGCCCAGGGCACCGGCCCCAGGCTCCGGCTGCTCGGAGAGCTGAAGCAGTCTGGCCGCACCGGCGGGGGCCTCGTCGTCGGTCTCTCCCCGGCGACCTGCTGGGACAGGGGACCGGTGCGGCGGCGTGAGAGGCGGCTGAGGCCACGGACTCCCAGGCGATGGCCGTGGGGCGGGGGCCGCGCAGGGTGCGCTGCGCTCCGGGTCGGTCCGGCTCCTGCGGATCGACTCGGCGTGCCGAGGGCTCGCCGCACCGGGGGTGCGGACCGTGCCGGGGCGGCGGCGGTGGCATCGGGGGCCGGCGAGGCGGCGGAGCGGGGTGCGGCCGGCTCCACCGGCGATGACGCGGAGGCGGCCGACGCAGCCGAGCTCACGGCACCGGAAGATCGGGGAGTCCAGGACGTCGGGGCCCCCGAGGAGGATGGCTCCGCCTTGGGACGCGAGCTGACCACGCCGTAGCTGGCGGGGGCCGGGGCCTCGGACGACGCCGAAGATCGGGCGAGGGCAGGAACCTCCGGAGTGGAGGCCGACTCACCGCCGGCGGCGTGGCGGGGCAGGATGGTGGACGATCCGGCGGAGGGGTGGCGGCTGAGGGGCCGTTCGAGGGCGCTGGCCCCACCGGTGGTGACGACGACGCTGCAGCCATCGGGGCCGACCTTGACCCTGGGACCGTTCCTCCTGACCACGGTCACCGATGCCGGGCGCGTCGTCGGGGCTGGGCATCGGGGCGGTAGCCACCGGCCGGTGCCGAGTAGCGCAGCGGAAGGCTCTCCAGGCGGGCGCGGAAAGGAGGATGACGAGCCCACCAGGACATGGCCTTTCCCCCAGAAGTAGGAGTACCCGGGCGCGGCCCACCGCTTGCGGTGAGAGCAGCAGCCCCAGCGCACACAGCACCAGGTCGACGCCGCCAGCGGCAGGTAGGCGTCGGCACCGGCCAGCTTCAGCAGCAGGGCGCGCGGCGATCACCACGTGGATGCCGGACAGGAGCAGGGCAGTGGTCGAGTCACCGATGTGGCTCGATCTCGAGCTCAGAAGCGTCAGCACCGTGAACAGGGTCGAGGAGAGGCACACCCGAGGACCAGCGTGAACCTGCTCTCAGGGACATGAGCGCCATGGAGCAGACGACGATGATGACACCGGCGGCCCTGACGACGCAGGCACGAATGAGGCTGGCGTCCAGCAGCCGACGCAGCGTGCGCCCTGGTCGCGCAGGCTGGCCATGCCCTCACGCTTGAGGAACCGTCTGAAACAGTGCGATCTCGTGTTGACCCTGCGGCGCGGGTGACCGCGAAGCAGTAGCAGTGGGCGACGACGGCGGCTGGAGGCACAGGTAGACCAGCGCCACGTCGAAGTCGCGACCGCGCCCAGGAAGAGGAAGAACTTGTCCGACCACAGCACTCCCCCAGGATCGCACCCCGGAGCATGTCCTGCACGAGGATGCCGGGTGCGCGACCCCACGGGGCCGCAGGATCCTGCCCAGGAGCGCCCCATGGACAGGAGCTGACTGAGGGCTCCCAGCAGCGGGGGCAGGTACCACCAGGTGGGCTCGGCGACGAGTGCGACGGCGTAGCAGAGCCAACCCACCGACCACAGGCGGCGTCGCCCGGCGACGTCGGCGACGATGAGCGACTGACGAAGACGACGTGCGGAGGAGCAGAGCGGTATGGACGCCCAGGACATGCGGGTTCCAGCCGGTCACGGCGGCCACGACGAGGATCTCCAGCGCCGTGGGCACGAGCGCCCACACAGGACAGTGCCGGCCAGATGGAGCAGTATCGCTCAGCACCGCCTGCGGACCGGCGGCCGATGGAGCCACCCAGGAGCCGGTAGACGGGGGTGCTGATGATCTGGCTGAGCCACGGCACCGCCACCGACACACCTCAGGACGATGACCGGCAGACCGCCGCTCACCGTGCTGGGCCGCCATCTTCGGGGAGACGACGGGGAAGCTCAGGCCCAGCAGGATCGCCGGGGACATCTCCCAGGAGCATCGCCGCGCCCCAGTGCCAGCGGGGCACCCGAGCGATGCCACCGCGCTTGAGCGCCCGGGTGGGCGGCGCCGTGATCAGCCCCAGACCGATGAGGACCGTGACGACCAGAGCGCCGATGGTGACCTCCACAGGCCAGCCGATCCAGGACAGCACCGCCGTCACCACGCCGACGACCCCCAGGTCGCAGCAGCGTTAGCGGTCCGCAGTCGCGGAAAACGATGCTGGTGGAAATGTCGCGGTTCGTATCTGATTGGGTCATGCGGGAGTAGCGGCACCAAGAATGTGTGAGCACGCACGGGCGATCTGAGTCGACGCCAGGCGCCGTGGTCGAGGAGCGCCACGGCAGCCTGAATGAGGGCGGACAGGTACGGACAGTGAGGACGAGTAGGGCGAAGACGGTTGAGACAGCCCCGCGCAGTGCGGGGTGACGACACCGACCGGCCATGTCCGAGGGACGACTTTCGACGGATCGTCACTCCACTGTATCCGGCGGAGGACAGACATAGAGACACCCAAGCCAAACACTCTCAGAACATTCTCCATTTCTGCCCAGATTTTATTCATTTTCGTTTCCGCTTCGCCGCAGCACAAGCCTCAGAGCCCGTACATATTCACAAGTCCGAACTACGTTCCTGCAAAAGTGCTGCACCCAAGATAATGGCCACTACCTGGAAAAATGAAGCAGATGCAATGCGGCCCCACACATCCCCTGTGATTCACACAGCACCCTTGCAGGCCGAGGCCCCCACCGCGTAGTGGGATGATGGGCCGCAACCCCACTGCTGCGGCCCATCGTATGGAAACTGATGATCTGGCGCCGGTGCGACACCCGCACCCCGGTGGACTCGGCGAGGTCCAGTGAGCCCCAGTGAGGTCAGCGTCCGGGCTCGGCGGCCGGTGAGGCGCCGCCGTCACGACTGATCGGCGTCGAGGATGCGCAGTGGACTGGAGGCCCTCCACCGCCGCCGGCTGCGCATCCTCGGCCTCGCGCGCGGCGACCCTCCGCCTCACCCCTGCCCCAGGGCTCGCCACGGAAGATGAACTCACCCAGGATGACTCGCCCTCGGCGTCGACGACGACCTTCCGCCCCGCTCGATCTCCCGAAGAGGATCTTCTCGCCCAGGAGCGTCCTCGATGTCGCGGCTGGATGGCACGGCGCAGCGGACGGGCGCCGAGCACCGTCGGCGCGGCTCGGCCAGGGAGGTCCTGGCGGCCTCGGTCCAGCTCGATGGTCATCTGCTGCTCGGCCAGGCGCTTGTCGAGCCGCACGATCATGAGGTCGACGATCTGGCGCACCTCCTCCTTGGTCAGCTGCGGGAAGACGATGAGGTCGTCGACGCGGTTGAGGAACTCGGGCCGGAACTGCTGCTGAGCCACGGTTGACGTGGGCGCCTCATCTCTCGTAGTCCATGGCACTGGATCCTGGTGGACTCGAAGCCGGTAGCACCGACTTTCTCGATGTCCTTGGAAACTGAGGTTGGTGGTCATGATGATGACGGTGTTCTTGAAGTCCACCACGGGCCCTGGGCGTCGGAGATGCCCGTCCTCCAGGATCTGCAGCAGCGAGTTGAAGATATCCGGGTGGGCCTTCTCGACCTCGTCGAACAGGACCACGGAGAAGGGCCGGCGGCGCACCTTCTCGGTGAGCTGGCCGCCCTCGTCGTAGCCGACGTAGCCGGGAGGGGCGCCGAAGAGGCGCGAGACCGTGCCTTCTGGCGAACTCGGACATGTCGAGCTGGATGAGGGCGTCTCGTCGTCGAACAGGAACCCGCAGGCCTTGGCCAGCTCCGGTCTTTCCTCGACGCCGGTGGGACCGGCGAAGATGAAGGAGCCACCGGGGCGCTTGGGGTCCTTCGAGGCCGGCGCGGGTGCAGGGGATCGACTAGACAGGGGCCTCGATGGCCTTGTTCTGGCCGATGATGCGCTTGTGAGCTCGGCCTCCATGTTGAGGGAGCTGGCGGACTCAGTGCTCGGTCAGCTTGACCACCGGGATGCCCGGTGGACATGGCCCAGGACCTCGGCGATGAGCGCCTCGTCGACCTCGGCGACCTGGTCGAGGTCGCCGGACTCAGCCTTCTCCTGGCGCGCGCTCGTCGGCCAGACGCCGCTCGTCGTCGCGCAGGGAGGCGGCGCGCTCGAAGTCCTGGTCGTCGATGACGTGACCTTCCCGCCTGACCTGGGCGATCTGCTCGTCGATCTCGCGCAGCTCGGGCGGAGCCGTCGTGGCGGATGCAGCAGCGGGCACCGGCCTCGTCGACCAGGTCGATGGCCTTGTCCGGCAGGAAGCGGTCGTTGATGAAGCGGTCGGCGAGCTTGGCGGCCTCGATGGCCTCGTCGGTGATGACGATGCGGGTGGAAGGCCTCGTAGCGGTCGCGCAGGCCGGTGAGAATCCCTGATGGTCTCGATGCTGGCTGGTCGACGGTCACTCGGCTGGAAGCGGCTCCAGAGCGGCGTCCTTCTCGATCTTGCGGTACTCGTCCAGGGTGGTGGCTGATGGTGGAGCTCACCGCGAGCCGTAGCATGGGCTTTGAGGATGGAGCGGCGTCGACGGCCCCGCGGCGCCTGCACCCGACGAGTGTGGATCTGTCGATGAACAGGACGATGTCACCGCGGGTGCGCACCTCCCTTGAGGACCTTCTTGAGGCGCTCCTCGAAGTCGCCGCGGTAGCGCGAGGCCCGGGCCACGAGCGAGCCCGCGTCCAGTGGAGCAGAGCTGCCCGTCACGCAGGGGTCTCGGGGACGTCGCCGTGACGATGGCCTGGCTCAGGCCCCTCGACGACGGCGGTCTTGCCACGCCCGGCTCCCCCGATGAGGACGGGGTTTGTTCTGGTGCGCCGAGAGGACCCTGCATGACCCTCCATCTCCTTCTTGCGGCCGATGACCGGGTCCAGCTTGCCTCACGGGCGGCGGCGGTGAGGTGAGGCCGAACTGGTCCAGGATGGCGTTGCCTGGGCGTCCTCCTTGAGGGGCCACCGGCACTGACGGTCTCCTTGCCCGTGCCGGAGAGCATCTGCGCATGACGGTCTGGCGCACGCCGGACAGGTCCTCGCAGGCTGGGCTCAGACCTGGGCGGCCATGCCTCGCCTGCGCAGCAGGCCCGAGCAGCAGGTGCCCGGGTGCCGATATGGGCTGTGGCCGAGCTGGAGGCCTCGCGCACGGAGAGCTCAGACCTTCCTGCCGCGCGGCGGAAAGGGATGCGCGGTGGGGCGGACTGCCCTCGCCGATGATCTCGATGACCTGGCTGCGCACGGCGTCCAGAGATGTCCATCGACTCCAGCGCCTTGACGGCCACCGCCCTCGTGAATGAGGCCGAGGAGGAGTGCTCAGTGCCGATGTGGTTAGGAGTTCCAGAGCCCGCGCCTCGTCCTGCGCGAGCACGACGACGCGGCGGGGCACGGTCGGCAAAGCGTTCAAACATCAGTAATTCCTCCTCGGCACGTGCTCCGTGCGGGACCGCCGTCCGGTGGTGGCGAGGATGTCGACGGCCGCGGGAGATGGCGCTGAGAGCACGTGCTGACAAAGGCTAACCAGCCGGATGCATTGGCCATGCCCCTGTTCGCGGTAGGCGTGAGTAGGCCTTGAGCCGGGTCGACTCAGCCCTGGTTCGCTTGCACAGGCCCAGTCCCTGCCTCGCGGCCAGCCTCCATCGGTCACGGTCGTCGGGCAGGTCTCGCGTTCTCGCTTTGCCCTGAACGCGAGGCCCAAGGTACGACCGCGACGGCAGAGACGGCATGGGTGCACCCAAGAGGCGCAGGACGAACTGCCTCACGAATTCTGCCGCACGATTCGTATCTGCCCATCACAATGGGGGCCATGCCTCCCGTGACTTCTCCCGCCGACGCCGGTCGCGACAACACGGCATCGACTGACCCCATCGACACGTCCACCGGCCAGGCCTCTGACACCGAAGCGCGGGAGACCGGGCGAGGGGCGGCCGGTATCACGCAACGTCTCCTGCACGTCCTGCCGGCGATGAGAACCGGGGCGCTGCTCAGTGTCATCGCGCCGTCGTGCCTTTCTTCGCCTGGCGGAAGCGGCGTCTACACCTTCACCTGGGAGCACGCCTCCCGCCGTGATCGCAGCATTCTGGTTCATGACCATTATTCTCCGCCCCCTGCCCTCGCGGTTCCGCGACCCAGCCCACGGCTCCCGCATCACCGTCATACGCACGGCGGTCGCCGTCCTGGCGATGAGTGGGATCGCAGTGTTCGCCGCTGGATGACATGGGAGTGCCTGTCGACGTGGTCCTCCGTGCTCTCCCACACCGGGAATCAACGCCGTGGAACTCGTCGCCATCGCCGTGGAACGGCGGGACTGGCGCTCCTGGAGCATCACCGACATTCTTATTCGCACGATCCGGGCCGCCGTACTGCCTCCGGAACTCTACCGGCGGAAATGGTGGACTACGCCTCCGGCGGTCCAGAAGGCCGGTTCAGCAAGCCGAGGGCCCACGACGTCGGACGCTCGCACGCGCCGCTCTGGTGCTGGCCCCCTCCACCGTCCTTACCGGGGCCGCCATCCTTCCCCTGAGCCGACCCAAGAGGGTGATCCCAGAAGCCGGCTCCGCCATCAGCTGCCAGAGAACCTTCCCTGCTCTACTCCCCACCTCCCTGGCCGGCAAGCCCGCCTGGGTCAAGGGCATATCGACAACGTCCTCGACATCGTGGCGGGAGTCGCCGGCCCCGTCGTCCACACAGCCGATGGCGTCATGGGCCTCAAGCCCACGGACGGCAGTGTCCTGTGGAGCTACGAGCGCCCGGCTCAACGTACACTTGAGACTTTTCGATCGCCTCCCCGACTTTCATCGGCGACAGATTCCATCGGACGCTGACTGTCAGCCCCAACCATCGTTACGTCGCCTTCGCCTGGCCGGCCCAGAGCAGACAGGAGACGTACGAGACATCGACCAGCCGGCAATCACAATCGTCTTGGACACCGTCACCGGACGGGTGGCTATTGACCATTTCATCCGATGGTGGCGCCCTTCAGATCACCGGACTCCGCCATCATGGACGGAAGCAAGATCTACACCCATCAACAGCGAGCGCACCGAGACGTGGGACTTTTGATGAACATGGCCGACCCCTCCAGTCAGGGGAACGACCTACTCGGGGAACAGCGGGACATCTCGACCTTCATCGTCAACGCCGACGCCGACCGCGAAAGGCGGTCAAGGGCGACCGCAAAGCTGCACTGTACGGCCGCCCTATCCCTTGTTTCACAGGACGATCCAGAGCAGGTCCACACTCTCCCCCGATCGGCGCTGATGACAGAGTATCCGGATGCCATCTGCATCGATGGCTGGACGGTGGTCTATCGAGACGGAGCCCCGACGAACGCCAACGGATCCTTCCATCAGGGCTGGGAGATGCAAGCCGTCACCCTGGACTCCCTAGTCTCCGAAGAAGGCTCTCAGCAGCAAAGACATGACCTGGGGAGAAGTGCGGGCATCAACGACACTGCATCAATAACCACAGGAAAGATCGTCACGCTTCCAGGAACACCCTCATCGTCGGCGCGAAAACCCTCACAGAACACTCTTTCGGTTCCTGGGAGGAACCTCAGTACGGTCTCAGCAATCTTCGACCCCTCAACACAGAAGCTCCTACCCATGGACCAGCCCTCAGGACTCATCCGAGCGGTTGGGGTATCACCTAGCGAGCACACCCACAGCCTCGAGGCAAGAGTGCGAGTCGCCCCCATGGGCCACGGAGAGGAGGTCTCCTTCCCCATCTCACCGGGGAGCATTTTCCACCCACCGGGATCAGATGAATACAACCCCGACATGAAGGATATCGCCATCGCGCTCGACGATTCCTCGGAGGTGTCCGCGCTTCACGCCCCAGGCGCCAACATCATCATCCTCAACCCCACGGCGCAGCCAACGACCACCCCACACCTATCGCCTTTTCGGCCTCACGGAGGGTGCAACAACATGAGAATCACCGAACATCGGCACATAAGGGGCAGTCGTTACTCACAACGTCCCCGATGTCGCTTCACCGCACTGGTAGCGCTCGCCCTCACGCTGTCCTCCCTGACTGCATGCCGCCCCACGGACGGCACCCCGGACGACTCCGGAAAGCCAGTGCTCAGCCCCATGAGCGCCGAGGAGGCGAGGGCAATCAAGATCGACGACAGCCGCCCAGGAGCCGTCTCTCCCCTGCCGACCAGGAGCGGCCCCCTCCATCTCGACATCACCTGCGACATAGACGCCCCTTCAGCGCTGGTGAAGCATGACAACCAGGGCGATATCGTCTGGGCCAAGAAAACCACTCCCAGGATTTCTGGCGTGTGCACGAGCGAGACCATGACTCCCCAAAGCGCAGCAGTTCGCCTCCTCTTCACCTCAACCAGTGGTTATGCAGTTGTCAGCCCGGATACTCACTACGCCTCCTTCATTCTCCTCCTCCAACGCGACGAGCGATAACAGGCTTCCGGGCGACAAGAGGACGAGGGACTTCACCATCGCAGACCAGCGTGCCTACGTCGTCGTCATCGAGACCGAGACCGGAAAGACTGTCCGCACTGAGGAGGTCAAGGGGCTGATCCTGGGCCAGGTGCTCACCAATGACACCCTGGCTGTGGAGACCTCCCAGAGCTACTACCCCGGCGGGGATGGTCACGGCACCATCACCACGTACGCCCTGGACAAGCCGACGGCCAAGGCTGCCACGATCGCCACGGATAAGTGGCTCGTCGGGGCCACCCAGGACTCTCTGCTGCTGGCACCGTCCAACATGAGCAAGGGCGTTACGGCACTCAGCCTCTCACCCGCCTGAGCGAGAGCGGCGACGTCGTCGGAACAATCGCTGGCGTGACCGGCGTCTACCGGGGCGGATGGGTCGAACGCGTCAGGGACGCCGGCACACCGCCCCCGAAGGACAGCGCCTCGGGCCCTCCTCGGGCCGTCCCCACTGAGCTGGTCCACCTTGACTCCGGCGTCACCACCGACGTGGCGGGACTCAAGGTGGAGGAGGTCGCGTTGCCGACTGCTGCAGGGCTCCTCGTTTCCCGGGAGACCACCACCGGTGAGGGCCAGAACCGCGAGACCACCTCCACCCCGCAGTTCTGGCTCAGCGCCGCCGACGACGGCCACCGCCACACCGAGAACCTCGAGCAGTTCTCCACCAAGTAACGCCCGACCGCCCGCAACAAAGGACCCCACGCCATGCCGCCTACCGCCGAGTCCCCATCCGGTGCTGACACCGGCGCCGCCGCAGAGCCCCCTGCTCGTCAGCACCGTCGCGGATGGTCCAAGCGCCTCACCAGCATCCTGAGCGCGCTTCGGGTCGGTTTCCTGCTCGCATCGGCCACGGCCGTCGGGCTGTACTTCCTGTGGGGTATTGGCCTGTCCCACCTGTTCACTGCGCTGCGCAAGCTTTGCCAGTATCCGGTTCTCATCGCCGTCGGGCTCTGGGTCGCCTGCGCCGCCATCTGCACCAAGAGCTTCAGTGAGTGGGCGGAGCAGAACGTCGGCACCCCCAAGCCGCCGAAGATCCCCCTTATCCTCATGCCGGCCGGCATCGCGGGCTGTGCGGGCTACGCCGTCTGGCGGATCATCCTGCTGTGGCGAGAGGTCCTGGACGCAGGCTTTCATGTCGGTGAGCTGCTGGCCGTGGCCCTCGGTCTGGCCACCGCCGGGTTGTTGGCGACATGCGACGCCGTTCTCCGGGGGATCCGAGCATGTCGCCCTCGTGAATCAGTCCCCGACAATCCAGGCCGTGGCCGGCGCCGTTGGGTTCAGGGCGCTCAGGCCGGTGGCACTCAGCCGGCGCGCGGTTGCCACCACAGGCGCTCTGATCCTTCTGCCATCTGTTGTCCTGACGGGCATTGCTGCGGTCCCGCACTACCGCTGGACCACTCCCGTGCACCACACGGCCGCGGCGCCCATCAGCGACTCGCAGCTGCCGTCGGCCCCCGCCTCTCTCGGCTCTCAAGCCGCCTGGAGCAAGGACGTCGACGGGATGCTCGACGTCGTCTAGGGGCGCCGCCGGCCCCGTGGTCCTGACCACCACCGGCCTCATGGGGCTCCAACCCGAAGGACGGATCCGTTCGCTGGACGTACCAGCGTGATGGCGCGGTGTACTCCGCACTGGTTTCGGATCTGGCCACGCAATCCTTGAGCGACACCTACCTCATCACCAGCCCCGACCACCGCCATATCGCCCCTGCGTCTGAGAGGCCCAGGTTTCGTCATCAATGGCGGGCAGCAGCACCACGGCAGAGTCTGACCGGGGAGACGTGCAGCCGTACGTCTCTTTGGTGCTCGACTCGGTCACCGGCAAGGTGACTCACGAGCGCGTCAGCGCAGGAGGGGCGTTCCAGCTCACGGACAGCGCCCTTCTCGATGACACAACCGTCTACTCGCTGGACGACGACGCCGAGCTCTGGGACTTCCGGAGCGCCGGGATTCAGGTGCCGGACCTCGGACCAGGCGCCTATATCGGTACGGCCGGACATGCGTCCTTTCTCATCGAGAGTGGCAAGGACAGGCAGCTGTCCCTCATTCCACAGGCACACCCGGACCAGATCACTCCAGCTCCCAACCTGCTCGAGAACCATGTAGGACGGGTGGTGGTCATTGATGGATGGGTCGCCTATTTCGACAACGATGCGTGGTCACGGGCCACCACCATGACTGAGACCGGCCATGCCTACGCGGCGAGCCTCGACGGCCTGGCCGGCGTGCCAGGTGCCGACACCCAGACCTACGACCTGGGCGTCACGCTGGGCGTTAATGCCCTGGCGTCCTATGCATCAGGAACACTGGCGATGCTGCCATCGAGCCCACCACCCAACACCGCCGACAGGTTTCCTGACTTCAGAGAGTTCTGGGACGGAGTGCCGTCGGTCGGGCAGGTCTTCGACCCGCACAGCAAGGCAGTGAAACCCGCTCGAGAGTCGGCAGGAATCTCTGGTATCGCCGTCGGCATCGCCTCCCCGGCAACAGAGAGGAAACCCGGAGGTCAGATCACCGCCCGCACCCCCGACGGCCACTCCGCGTCCCTTCCCATCGCCCCTGGGACGACTTTCTACGCGCCAGGTACCGGCGACTCCTCCAACTCTCAGCTCAACGACTTGGCAGTCGCGCACGCCGGCGGCACCTACCTGTCGGCAGTAAACACCCCTGGCGTCACACTCGTCACTCTGAACGCCGCACCTCCAGGAAATGGGGCATCACGATACGTCAGGATCTACGGCATCACGGGAGGGCAATAATGGGCAAGCACCCTCGCAACGCACTCACTTTCATACCTCCTGTCGGCGCCACACCACACACGTTCTTCATCGCACTGTGCGCCATCGCCGTCACCCTGACACTTTCCTTGGGCGCCTGCACCCCTCGCAGCTCGCACCCCACTCACGAGTCTCTCGCGATCACCTCGCGCACCCTGAAGAACGTCGATGAGCTCGATACGCCATCCACCCCCACCAACGGCGGGACGCATGTTTCAACAGCCCTGAAAGACAACATCCTCACGGTTGCGAGCATCAACTCCACAGAGCACACACCTCAATGGGCTCTCGACATCAGCCTGACCAACGCCTCTGACAGCAGCATCTCGTGGCCGAGCTATTCAGACCACGATCTGACAGGGGCGACTGATGTCGACAGCTGTCGGCGCGCCTCGTCGTGAGCCCCAATGGAACTCACGTCTCCCTCGCGTTACAGGTGACTCGAAGCAGGGAGGACGAGCCACAGCTCACCGACCAGTCGAGCACCGTGGAACTGGCCTCACAGCAACGCGGTTACGTCGTCGTTCTCGATGCCAGAACCGGGAGGACCATCTCACCGGAGGTCTCTCGGCTTTCATCCTGACGCAGGCCTCACCAACGATCACCTCGTCGTCGAGACCGCTCGCGCCTACTTTCCCGCCGGGGAGGCAAAGGCGCCATCACCGCCTTCCCACCTAATGGAACCTCCTCCCCACCACGACTCCCACTCGATCAGTGGCTCGTGGGAGCCGGCCAGGACTCACTGCTCCTGTCACCGCAACCGCTGTACTACGACATGTGCAGTAGTCCTGCGGCCCCTTCACCCTGACGCGCACTCAGCACCGGCGGCCAGAAGCTCGGCACCATCACACATGCAGACAGGGTCTACCGTGGCGGCTGGGTCGAGAAGGTACAAGAGCCCGCCCCGGACGGCGAGGCGGCTGCGCAGGCAGACGGGAGGTAGTCGACGTCGACACCGGTGCCGCCACCGACCTCAACGGCGACCAGGCCGAGGAGACAGGGCTGCCCACCGGTCCAGGGCTCCTCATGACAAGGAGAACCGATCCCGACAAGCAAAGCTCACCATCGGTGCCGGTCTCCTGGCTCAGCGCAGCCGACGACGGCCACCGCCACACCGAGAACCTCGAGCAGTTCACCACGCAAAGTAACACCAACCGGCCCGCACCAAAGGACCCCAACGCCATGCCGCCCGCCACCGACGTCGAGACACCCATCGACGACTCCCCTGCTTCCGGCCGCAGCACCGACCAGGCCGATGCGGCCTCAACCGTCGCAGACGCCGCCATCGGCGCATCATCGCAGCCCCGAAGTCGCTGCGTTTTGGCTGCTTCCTCGGCATGGTGGCCGCTGCCGCCCTCTGCGTCATCTGCGGCAGCGGGATCGCCAGGTGCTGCTCAAGCTCCCCTGCTGTCCTGGAAGGGGCTGGCGCTGACCGTGTTCCTGTGGGCGTGCGGAGTCGTCCTCTGGCCCGAGCCGCGCCATGACAGCCACAGCACGCGCAACAGGGTCCTGACCGCGGCCCGCTCAGCGCTCATGCTCCTACCCGCCGTCCTGGTCCCGGCCGCTGCCGTGTACGCAGTCCTCCCGATCGTCAGTCTCTGGAGGTTCGTGTTCTCCACCTACGCGGTCAACCTCGGCGAGGCCCTGGCCTACTCCATGGGGATCACCGCCTTCGCTCTCTTGCTGTCCACAGACATTCTTCTGCGGGCCTCGCGCGCTCTGTTCGAGCCCTATGCCGAGAAATCGCTGTACGAACCCAACCCGATCTCGGCGCGGATACACGACCTGCGCGATCAGCTGCGGCGACCGTGGCGCTCCTCCCTCCAGACCCTGGGGCCTCGCGCCCCTGCTCGCCCTCGTTCCCGTCGTGGCGCTCGTACCTCCTTCGCCGTTCCCCTACCGCGGCCACCCGACGGCGTCCGCCCGGCCCACCATCACCCAGGCCACGGGCCCGTCGGTGAACGCCGACCAGCTGCCTGCATACCCCACGGCTTCGCCTCGCAGGAGACGTGGACCCAGAACCTGCGAGCGGACAGGGACGTGATCGCGGGAGCCGCCGGCCCCATCATTCTCACGTCCGATGGAGTCACCGGGCTCGACCCTCGTGACGGCTCGAACCGCTGGAGCTACCAGCGCAAGGGCTCAACAGCGGGAAAAGTCATCCGCAGTCCCGACGGCCGCTACCTGGCGTTGAGATTCGATGATCCGGTCGTCTACACATCCTTGACCAACACTGACGGAGAGCTCGTACTCGACACCAAAGGCCACCGTCGTCCTGACACCATCACCGGAGCCACGGTCTTCGACTGGCACGGCGACACTCCCCTCCAGCTGACCGACTCAGCGGTCCTCTACAGCACCACCGCCTACTCGCTGAAGGACCGGTCGACCATGTGGGACCTTCGAAAGCTCACCGTTGACGGCGCCTCAGGAGCCGAATCCGCTCAGGCCGCATACGCCGGCGCAGCCGGGCACTCGGCCTTCGTCCTCAGTCTCCCCTCGGGGGACCACGACGTCGTCGTATCCCAGAAGGATCCCACCACCACGCATGAGCTTCCTGACCTCACCCCACAGTCATCCTCACCGACCACCGGCGGGTCCGACGTCGACCACAGCCCCGTCGTCATCGACGGCTGGTGGTCATTGACAAGCCCGGCGGGAAACAGGTCAAGCCTGCATGGTCCGAGAAGGGCCTACAGGATAGGGAGGTCCAAGCTGTCAGCCTCGACGGTCTGGCCGGTGTCCCCGGAGCAGAAACTCGGGCCTACGACCTCGGCATGACCTCCAAGGTCAACTCGGTCGCCTCCAGAAATCGCAGATCCTCGTGACCCTCCCACCCTCCCAGCGGAGAAACCAGAGAATGACGTCGACTCGGACCTTCACCTGTGGGAGGGCCTCCGGCACTGTCGGCTCCAGTCTTCAACCCTCGGACCATGGCGGTGACGACGGCATCACAGACGCCGGGACTCCGCCGCCTCCGTCGGCATCACCCAGGCCGCAGAGGGTGAAGCCGTCGAGGGACGGATCACCATCAAGCCCGCGGACGGGTCATCGGGCGTATCAATCCCCCTGGCGCCGGGGACAACATTCGCTCCGCCGGGAGACACGCTCTACAACCCTCAGCTCAAGGATCTGGCACTGGCCGACGTGAAGCCGGAAAAGAATCTAGTGAGCGCCATCAGTACTCCCAGCGCCACCATCATCATGGTTCGGACAGGCACACGGTACTCCGGCACCTCTCGCATCTACGCCGTGGGAGAGAAGCCCGATGATGCACCGCACAAAGCACGCAACAAAGCACACGACAAAGCCCGCCGCGATTCCCGTGACGCCCCGCCACCGCACCGGTTCGACGGCGAACCGCACCGCCCGCGCCCTCGTGGCAGCGCTCCTGATCTCACTACCACTGTCCGGCTGCGGCTCCTCAACCCCGAAGACAGCATCGACCACGCCGTCGGCGGGAGTCTCCGTCACCCGCTCAGTGCACATCAGGTGGAGTCCGAGCGGAACCACTTCGACATCATGGACGTTGGCGACCTGCCCACCCGCTATGGGACCGTCAGGGTGAACAACTCGCAGGTCGCATCCGGTGCCAAGTCGGAACGCGCAGGAGTCATCACCAGCTACAAACCGGGCAGCACGGGGTACAAACCGGATATCAAGGGCCTGCAGTGGGCCAGCCGCGTCGAACCCGCGGTGTTCGATCACGAGTACGAGTCCAGCAGTGATGACTGGGCAGACCACCCAGAAGAACACGTTCCGTCTCTCGAACAGGGAATCCTCCGGCGTGGGTGTCGTCGGTCCCGACGGGCAGCACATCTCGCTCATTCTCCAACCGCACCGGACGGCTCGCGACGACGACTTCTCGGCCCAGCGCACCTACGTCGTCGTCCTCAGCGCCGAGACGGGGAAGCTCGAAGGCTCGGTGGAGATCTCCGGGCTGATCCTGGGGCGGGTCCTCACCAATGACAGCCTGGCCATCCAGACCGCCCAGAACTACTACCCGGGGCCGAGGGTCAGGGGAGTCATCTCCGTCTACCCGCTGAGCAATCTCGAGGCGAAACCATCGACCATCCCCGAGTGACCACTGGCTCATCGGCGCCTCCCGAGACTCACTCCTCCCGTCCCCGTACTCCCCCACCGCCAGCAACGACTGGAGCACCCGGCCCGCCCGTTCACGGTGACCCAGATGGGTACCGATGGCACAGTGCGAGAACCATCACCGGTGTCAACCGGCTCTACCCACGGCGGATGGCTTCAACGCTGGCGATCCTGCCGCCGCTGCCACACTCGCTACCAGCACCGCTGAAAGGACGATGACCAGACGCGAGCCGCTTGGAACGCCTTGCCAACCCAGATCGTCGACCTGAACCCGGGAAGCACGCACGACCTCATGGGAGGAAAAGGCCGAATCGGTCCGCGTCCCCACCGGCCCCTGGCCTGCTCATCAGCCAGAAGGCCACCGACGGCAACGGCAACACCCAGCAGTTCTGGCTCAGCGCCGCCGACGACGGCCACCCCCACACCGAGAACCTCGAGCAGTTCACCAGCAAGTAGCGGCACGGAAGACAGCACAATGACCGATGAGCACGGTGACCAGTCACAGGACGCCGAGTCCTCTATACCCGCCGCCACCGCCGAGTCCGCGGAGACCGAAGAAGCCGCTCAGCCCGCTGGGTCCTCAGAGCGCCCGGAGTCGGCTGAGTCGTCGGGGCCAGGCACCGAAGACGCCCCAAAGGCCTCCGAAACCCCGGACGGATCGGCGCCACCTCCTCCGCGACGCGTCCTCACGATCCTGCGGGTTCTGCGGGCCCTGCGCCTCGGCTGGCTCCTGGCGGTCGGGGCAATGGCCGTGCTGTTCCTCGCTTACCAGAGTGGGCTGAGGGATCCCGGTCACACGATGAAGGCGGCCGGGGGCTTCGTCGGCGGCCTGGCCGCGCTCATATGGATCGCCGGCTACTTCAAGTGGAGAGAGACCGCGCGTTTTACCTTAAAGAGCTATCCCAGCTCACCGCGAGCGCTTGTTAAGAAAACGGTGCTCTTCCAACCGCTGTGTCTCCTGATGTTCCCGGGAGGCTTCGCCATCGTCATTCTTCGCCTATGGCACGCCCAGCTGCGCAGCACCTCGGTCAGTATCAACCAGCTGCTCACCCTGGCGGTTGGGGTGCTGGGCCTGGGGCTGCTGGCAGCTACCGATCTCCTGGTTCGTGCCACCCGGGCCACCTATGTCCCGCCGCCGCAGAAGCAGCGCCTGAGGGCGCGGTTGGGAGGCCTGCGGAGGATTCGGCTGCCCCGACCCTCGTGGAGCTCCGTCCTCGGCGCGGTCGTTCTCATCGTTATTCCACCGCTCGCCTTCGGGGCAGCGGCCACGGTCCCACACCTGGTCGCGAGCCGGGTCACGCAGTCGACCGCTGCGAGTGTCGACACCTCTGCGCTTCCGGCACTGCCCCGGTCCTTCGCCTCGACGGCGGCCTGGTCGCAGGACATCCACAACCTGGCGGAGGTGGTGGCCGGGTGCTGCCAGGCCGGTCGTCCTGAGCGGCGACGGCGTCGTCGGCCTCAATCCCGCCGACGGCTCGACCCGATGGGCCTATCCGCGCAAGCATGCGCGCTTCATCCGCTGCTACCCGAGCCCGGACCGCCGTCACCTCGTGGTGACCCTCGATGCCACCGACGGCGAGGAGCCAGAGGGTATGAGCGTCGAGCCTTTGGTGGTGGTCCTCGATACGGTGACCGGGCGCGTCACCTACGAGGGCTTCATGCAGGAAGGCGTCCTCCAGCTCACTGACTCCGTCCTGCTCAACGGCTCCACCGGTTACTCGCTCACCGACGGCTCCCGACTGTGGTCCATCGACAATGAGGAGGTCACCACGGGACCTGACATCCGGCCCTACTCGGGCACGGCAGGTCACTCCACCTTCCTCCTCGGGGGCATACCGCGCAGTCCCGAGGGAGAACCAGACTGGCGCGGACCGTATGCGACCTACACACTCATGGCGGACGCTTCCCCCGCCATGCGCCGGGAGAGCGCCCCACTGGTCACCAACGGTTGGGGCAAGCCGGACATCAACGACGGATGGGTGGCCGCCTTCACGCAGACTCCCACGCCGATCGATTTCCAGACCTCCCCCACGGGCTGGGCGGCACAGGCCGTCAACCTTGACGCCATGGCCGGCGTCGCCGGTGCCGACGCCACCACCGACCTGGGCCTGACCTCCGGAACCAACAGCGCAGCCTCCCGCGCCACGGGTACGCTGACGACTCTTCCTCGACGGGCAAAGGGCGATTCGGTACGCGATGCGCCGCAGTCCCCCAAGTACTTCGAGGGCAACACAGGCGTCGCCGCGATCTTCGACCCGCAGACCCGGACCGTCTCCCACTCCGCTCAGGAGGCCGGGGTCCAGTCCTACGCTGTCCTCGCCCGCGCCGAGTCCGGTGGTGGCGGCGTCCTGAGCGTCAGCAGCGGGGAGCGCACCCCGACGACGGTGGACGTGCCCGCAGGGTCCACCTACTACCCGCCCGGGACTCGGCACGTGTGGACCATCGATGATCCGTCGCTGTCGTCGAATCCGCTGCTCACCACCCTGAGCACGCCGGGAACGACCCTCGTCATCATGGCCACCGGCCCGGACAAGGGCTCCCACTCCTTCCGCATCTTCGGCATCTCAGGAGCCTCGTCATGACCATTGCACGCCCTCACCTCCGTCGCCGGCGCCTCATCGGCTCGGCCCTGGCTGCGGCTGTCCTGTCTCGCCGGGGACTCACTGAGCGCCTGCAGCCCGAGCCCCTCGCAGCTGCAGCAGTGGAGACCACCGCCCTGAGCGCCACGCAGGTCAAGGAGCGCATCTCGAAGACTCCCACCAGCACTGACTACCGCTCCACACCCATCGGCGAGGACTTCCTCCACGTCTCCGCACCGGAACTGACGGAGAAGGAGAAGGCACAACGCGACCGACAGGACCGGTCGAGGGGCGAACAGCTCCATCGTCGCCAGGTACCGCGGCTCGGACGGCTCGGTGCTGTGGGCGTGAGATCACGCCGGCCGTTGTCGACTGGCTCGACGACGACGGCAGCTCTGCCCAGGACGTTGCCCACGACCTCCTCGCCTGGCGACCGGCCGGCTACGCCGTCGTCAGCCCCGATGGCCGCTATGTCTCCCTCGTCCTGCGTCCGCCGCAGATGAGGCCCGTGATTCACGACTCGTACGAAGACCGCAACCCGCTCGACGTCGCCGCTCAGCGCACCCACGTCCTCGTCCTCGATGCCGCCACCGGGGAGACGGTCCGCACTGCGGAGGTCTCGGGGCTCGTCCTGGGACAGGTGCTGACCAACGAGGACCTGGCCGTGGAGACCGCCAAGACCTACTACCCGGGCGGGGACGGAAACAGGGACGGTCACCGTCTACTCCTGACCGACACGTCCGCCGCTCCGGCATCGCTTCGCCACCGACCAGTGGCTCATCGGGATCGACGACGGTGCCCTGCTCCTGTCCCCTCAATCGCTGGCCGCCGAACGGCGCGACGAGATGCCGGTGACGCTCACGCGTCGATGCCGGGGGCGAAAGCTCGGCACCATTGAAGGCGTCACCGCGCCCGACCTGAAGCACTGGGAGCGACCGAAGCAGCACCAGTAGCCCAGCCCTCTGGAGCGCTATTTCCCTTGTCCGTTCAACCGGGCAACTACCGCGCAAACACCGGACATAGTCACGGATGGGTCACCACAATAGTGTCCATGCCCACCGCGCCCGACGCCGACGACAACGGCACCGATCTCCTGACCCTGCCACCTCAGCGAGGAGACCGCCAGCTCGCTCAATACGGGCGAGAACGAGACAGTCCCGCCGCGACGTCGCCGGCGCCGACCACGCCCAGCCACCGACAGCAAAGATGAGGCCGAGGGCGAGTCCTTCCCACCGCGCGGCACCCTCACCCTGCGCGCCCTGCGCTGGGGCGGACTCATCGGCGCCATCGCGCTCGCAGCAATCGCACTGTTGTTGCGCCGAGAGCTCAAGGATCCCAGCAGCCTCGTACCTGACGAGGTCTTCACCTTGACAGGCTGCATGGTCTTCGGAGGGCTGCTGGTCTGGCCGTTCCTCAACTTCAGGGATAAGAAGAACCCCGTCCTGGTGACGATCATGATCACGGTCGCATGGCGCCTGGGGATGACAGCTGCGGCATTTCTGACTCTGGCGTGGTGGAGTACCTACCAGGAGACCCGGGGTTCTCCGTCCTGTTCCTCCTGGTCCTGGCTGGAGTAGCGCTCTCAGCCACGCTTTTCCTGAGCGTCGGACCGCTCCTGCACTATCTGCGCATGCGCACCACCGCGGTAGGTAGCAGCGATCCCGATGACCCAAGCCGCTGGGCTCCCTCAGCGCAAGACGGGCGAGAAAACCGACAAAGGACTCCCCGCTACGAGAGCATTCGGATACCTCGCCGTACCCGCGCCTGCCTCGCTGCCCTCATCATTGCGCCTGCGCTGACGCTCGGCTCCGCACTCGTTGGAACATGGGCACTGGTCAACCCGGTCCACCATGTCATCGCCAAGGCCCCCGCCAATACCTCGCTGACGCCGCCCACATCGCTGGCACCAGCGGCCACGTGGACCAACGAGATCTCCTCCACCGAGCTGACCACCGTCGCGGGCGCCGGAGGCCCCATCCTCCTCACCGACGACGGCATCCTGGCACTGAGCTCCAAGGACGGCAGCGTCCTGTGGAGCTACGAGCGCAAGCACGCCACATTCACCCTCAACAGCTACTCCGACAGCCCTGGACTCATCACCAGCCCTGACGGCAGGTACGTGGCCACCCGAATCCAGCTGCCCGCATTCGTCGCCTCTCCTCAAGAGGGCCAAGCCACTATCACCCTGGTGTTCGACGCTCTGACCGGTAGGATCGTCTTCGAACGCCAGAGCACCGACAGCCACCTTCAGCTGACCGACTCCGCCGTCCTCGACGACGACACCGCCTTCTCCCTAGCCGACGGGGCCAAGATGTGGACTCTCCCGGGGACCTCCAGCGTGTTCTACTCCGGCCCGGCCGGACATGCCTCCTTCATCCTGACGTCTTCCGAGGATCCTTCCTCCGGGGACGCACCTACCAGCGTGTACAGATCAACGGTAACCACCACGGTCTTTCCTCAGAACGACCCCACCGCCGAGGTCGAGGTTCCGAACATCCTGTCAGAACTGCCGTCTGATCCGAATGCACTCGACAACTATTTCAGTGCTTTCATCAACGGATGGGCTGCACGCTACACCGGCGAGACCGATGCGTCAGGACACCCTGTGGCTGAGGTGATCAGCCTGGACGCACTGGCCAAGGTCGACGGCGCCGACACCACAACCTTCCCACTAGGGGCGACCTCGGGGACCAATACGGAGGCATCGTATCTTTCAGGCAGCATCGTCACCTATCCCGCCATCAGTCGGGACGCGAGTCTCCCCTACTCCCCAAAAGACTCGCGAGCCGCAACAGTCTTCGATCCGGTCACCCGCACGGTCACCCCCGCATCCCAGGATCAGGTCTCGCCAGTGCGCGCACCGGAATCGTTGAGGTACTGGCCGACGACGGCTCATCCTCCGCAGCACTTGCCATTCAGCCTGGCGACGGCTCATCGGGAACAACTATTCCCATCACACCAGGTTCCACATATCAGCCAACTCAGAGGCTGACCAACAAGGACAATGCGCCAACCCAGCCGATACTTACTCGGGGCGTCAGTCCCACAAGCCGCTCAAAAGCCATCAGGACACCTGGCGCTGTTATCGCCATTCTCAAGGCAACCGACATAGGTTACAGACACTGCAGTGTTGGACCACAGAATAACAGACAGAGATGCCGCAGCACCTATCGAATCTTCGGCGTCGCAGGAGGCCAGGAATGAGAGCCACACACCTTCTGAGCCCCCGTACATCCTCTACTCTCCGGCGACTGTCGGCACTCTCCGCAGCCGTGATGCTCGCGCTCACCATGGGTTCATGCAGCATAGGGGAGAGTAACGACGATCCAGACATCTCCTCCCTCACCACACAGGAAGCAGATGCTGCCGCGCCGCAAAATTCGAGGAGCATCATGGACAACGATCCCTTGTCATCCGCCGAAGGCACCGTCAGCATGGTCACATCACACGAGAACGGTGAGAAAGGTGCCGCCGGCGGCGACCTGACAACGACCGTGGTGAGTCGAGAACGTTCCACTGATACGCTCCAGTGGGCGGTCTCCATCAAGCCCGCAGTCGCCAGCCAAACAAGGCTCGAGAACACCAACAACGCTCAAAGTGCAATGAGCGAGAACATGGACCATTCGTCGACGGGAAGCGCCGTCGTCAGTCCTGACGGGCGGTACCTGTCGCTGTTCCTTCTTCCCGCCGAGCAGCAGTCGGGAGAGACGGTAGCCGATCAGCACACATATCATCGTCCTTGACACCAAGACCGGCAAAACCGTCAGGGACGCCACGGTCTCCGGGGTCGTCCTGGGAGCAGGCCCTCACAACAGCGCCCTCGCCGGTGAGACCGCCCAGAACTACTTCCCGGCCGGCTCCGGGAAGGGAACCATCACCACCTTCTCCCTGACAGACACAAGCGCTCAGCCCTCCTCCTTCCCCCACCGACAAGTGGCTGGTAGGCGCCACCTGGGAGAACCTCGTACTCGCACCCAACCTCCTCCCCGGACGACTGCTTCGACACGTGCTCGATGACGACCGTCTCCCTCATCAACACCGATGGGGAGCGCGGCTGGGAACATCTCCAGAGTTGCTGCCGTCCACCCCGGCGGATGGATCCACCGGGCCGCAGACCCGAAGTCAGGTGAGCAGCAACTCGTCAATCCCAGTATCAAGAAGACAATCGACATCACGGGAAAGAACACCTTCGAACGCGGTGTACCGACCGGCCCCGGACTGCTCGTCGAACAGGACGTTCCCAACGGGAAGGGCTCAACGGAGTCAAGCCCGTCTTCTGGCTCAGCTCGACCGATGACGGCCACCCGCACACCGAGAACCTCGAGCAGTTCGAGAACAACTGACATCACCACGATCCACGTACCATCATGGAATCCACATCTTCTCAGCCAACCTCGCTCTCACCGTCCGAAGCCGAGGAGACCGCCGGCACCGACACCGAGGTGTCTCCGGCGCACCTCGATCACGACGATGCCGTGCTCAGCGATCACCCACGCCTACTGGCATGCATGCGCGCCTGCTCGCCGGCAGCGTCATCGCCTTGATCGTGGCGGTCGCTCTGTTCTTCGCCTGGAACAGCGGCATCAAAGGCGTGGGTCGGATAGCGGTCGCCCAGTCATGGAAACGATGCGCACCGCTACTGGTGCTGTGGATCGTCGGCGCATCCGTATGGCCCACGCCTTACTACCGTGCTGCCGGGAGGAGCAGGCTCCTGACCGCTGCCATCACAGCCCTCAAGCTGCTGCCCGTGGCCGCAGTCGCAGCATGCACCGTCTACGCCTGCCTTCCGGTCCTGCAGCTGTGGCGGGAGACGTCCGCGACCTTCGGTGTCCGTCTTGGCGAGCTCCTGGCGTTCACAATGGGTATCGCGGCATGCGGGTTGATCGTGATGGCGCATATCGGGCTCTGGGCGGTCCGTTCGATCGACCTCCCGCCGAGGGAGACGCACAGCGGCGAGTTGTCCCCGACGAGCTGGATCTCTGGTTCAGCCGCCCTCGGGGCACTGGGTTAAAAGCAGAGGCGGCTCCGCGCCCTTCAAAGCCACCCCTTCCGCCGCTTCAGCACGGCTGCCATCGCAGTCCTGCCCGCAATCGGCCTTGTGGCCGGCTTCGGCGTCCCCTACTTCACGTTGAGAAGCACGCACGCCAATACCCCCACGATCACGCAGACCACGGCACCCGCGATCGATTCCGCCCAGCTCCCCACCTACCCCACATCCTTCGGAGCACGGAAGGCGTGGGTGAAGGATGTCGACGGCTTCCTCGACATCGCCGGCGGCGCCGCGGGCCCCATCCTCCTCACCAAGGACACGGTCACCGGAATCAACCCCGCTGACGGCTCGGCGCGATGGCAGTACCGCCGTGCCGGCGCCGAGTTCCGCATCTGGTCACTCAAGAAGGATCCTGTCGCGTCGGGTAAGCAGGGTCTTATCACCAGCCCGAACGGGCGATACGTGGCAGTGGTCGCCATAGACCCCATCACCTACACATCCATGAGCTCGGAATGGCCAGAACTCGAAGGCGAGTCCCCGGTCACGACCTTAGTGTTCGACGCCGTCACCGGGAAGATCGTTGTGGAGCACCCCCGCAAGGCCGGAGACTACGACGACACATTTCAGGTCAGCGATTCAGCTCTTCTTGACGGCACCGTCGCCTACTCCCTGAGTGACGGCTCACGGATGTGGGATCTCAAAGACTTCAAGCTGGATTATACCTTTTTACCCCCAGTAGCCAACGAGTATGCTGGCACAGCGGGCCACTCCAGTTTCATTCTCGGGTATGACGGCGGCCGTGACTCTCTGGGAGTCATCTCTCAGGCCAACCCCTCACATCCCAGGAGAGTCAAAGGAACTCTTCACGAGCAGGAACGGGGAGATGTTGTCACCGCCCGGGGGTGGATCGGCGTCTACGACGACCGCGCCCCGCAGGGCCATCTAGACGAGGAGGCGAAAGCTCGCCGCGCGCACGCGGTCAACCTGGACGCCCTCAGTGAGGCACCTGAGGCAGACGCCCGCACTTTCGACCTGGGAACAACACTGGGGATCAACGTCTCAGCATCGCTCTCCACCAGCACAATCTCCGTCTTCCCGGCGACGACGCCGGACGGACAACCCACCGAGCTCAGTAACCTTGAAGACTCTTCGACGTGGGAGGGTTCGAGCAGAGTCGGAACGGTCTTCAGTCCTGCGACCATGACGGTCGCACCACTCGATCAGTCTCCGCACTATGTTACGGCAGTGGGGATCACGGCAATGAGCCTTGAAAGCGGCACACCCGCAACACAGAAATCCCAAGACGGCCGCTATATCACAACCACAGGAGACGGCCGCATCACCATCAAAACAGGAGACGGGAATATCACCGCAGTCTCCGACGTCAAACCAGGTTCCACCTACTATTCCCCACGATCGAGCGAATATAATTTCGCGCTGGATGACATCTCATCTCACTGGGAATCTCGCAAAGAGATATCCGTATTGAGCACTCCAGGAGTCACTATCGCCATTCTCAACAATTCACCAGAATATCTTCGATCTTCACAGACCTTTCGGCTCTACGGCATCCCAGGATGAGCACACATGACCACACAAGCATCTCATTCCATGAGCGACCGGGAGACGAGGTCCCGGAGTACGCCTCCTGACGCTGCTACTGCTGCTTTCACTCATGGTGACCGCCTGCCGCTCCAACTCACGTGCGTCTTCCTCGAGCACGGCGCCACCCATGTCACCAACGTCTCTCACAGCAGAACAGATGAAGGAATGCCAAGACGAAGCGCTCGATTGGATAAGCGACCCGGAATCTGAAGATCCTTCCTACCTTCCCGCGCAGGGAGCGGATATATGTGTCATCCAGTCATTCAATGCCGCGGACCAGGAATCGACACTCATCGCACGGTACGAGGACTCCAGCAAGGAGCCCCGGTGGGCGATTTCCCTGACGCCGAGAATTGCGGCCTACGGACTTGACGAGAACGACACGGGTGCTCAGCCGGCGCAGGAGCTGGCCGGAGACGTCCTCAGATCCCGTACTGCAGGCTATGCAACCGTGAGCCCGAACGGGAAGTACCTCTCCTGGTACTGCGTCCACCGGAGGTTGCCAGCGACAGCCCCCGCCACGTCCGGCAGACACCTGCTGTGCCCGCCGAGCAGCGGACGACCGTTGTCGTTTTTGACGCGAGCTCAGGGAAAGCCGGTGCGCACGGCGGAGGTCTCCGGGCTGGTCCTGGGGCAGGCCCTCACCAGCGAGTCACTCGCCGTCGAGACCGCTGACGCCTACTATCCCGCCGGCGCGGGCGAGGGCCGCATCAGCGTCTTCTCACTGACGGAACCGTCCGCACCTCCGACGTCCTTCACCACCGGCCTGTGGCTCGCAGGCTCCGGAAAGAGCTCGCTTCTGCTGTCCTCACAGCCTGCCCACTCCCACGACACCGCGACGACCTCCACGGTGACGCAGGTCGATCTTCACGGCAAGCACCTGGCCACCTTCACCAATTCCAGCGAGATCCTTCTCGGCGGGTGGGTCAGGCGGTGCACCTATCTTCCTGGTGAGGATCGAATCCGCTGGGAGGTCGTCGACACCAACTCGGGAACGGTCTACAACGAGGACACCGATAGCGCCGTGGCGCGACGAGTCCCCACTGGGCCGGGGCTCCTCATCAGCCAGGTTGTCATCGACGACAAGGGATACCGGGAGTCAGGCACACCACGCTTTTGGCTCAGTGCCGCCGACGACGGTCACCGCCACACCGAGAACCTCGAGCAGTTCAAGAACAACTGAGGCGCAGACCAGGACACCTCAACCGGAGGCACCGGGAGCAACCGAAGCAGCACCAGTGGTCCGACCCGCTGGAAGGCCCCTTCCCTTGTCCGTTCAACCGGGTGAATACGGCGCAAACACCAGACATCGTCACGGATGGGTCACCACAATAGGCTCATGCCTCCCACGCCCGACGCCGACGAGAACAGCACCGATCAGCCCCGCATCGATCCCGGCACCCAGCCAGGCGACACCGCCTCCAACGGCGCGCCCTCGACGGAGCCAGACGCGGGGGAGGCCGAGGGCCGTCCTGGACGCGATGACGCTGAGGCCGACCAGGTCACAACCGACAACAGCGAAAACGAGGCCGACAGCGAGCCCTTCCCACCACGCGGCGTCCTTGCACCCTGCGCGCCCTGCGCTGGGGCGGAGTGTTAGCGATGTTTGCCTCGTCGACTATCGCAAAATTACTGAGTTCGACCTACAAGATCGACATCGACGTCCTTCACATAAAATCAGTGCGACCTTTCTCCGACTTGGAAGTACAGGCTACCGTCGCAATTTTCGCACTACAGCTCCTCTTATGGTCCTTCGCCGCCGTCGCCAATCAGTTGAGACGGACGGCAACAATTATCACAGTCGGCCTCATTGCACTACTTGGTGCCACGACGGCAGGCATCAATATTCACCACTGGATGACAGCATACGAGCGATCAGGAATCTCCATCCCCATTTTCCTGTGCCACGCAGCAGAGACCCTCGGCTTCACAACACTCATCTGCACGAGCGTCATCCTGCATCGCGTACGAACCCTACTTTCCATGCACCCTAGGCAGCTCAGCAATCCGGCCCGCTGGCGCAAGCTGTATCTCCCGGCACGTCCTCAGCCAGGCGAGAGCAGCGTCAAGGTAACCAAGCAAGCATCATTAAAACTCCAACCGCTCACGAAGATAAAACTTGCTGCCATATCACTCACACCAATCTTCGCACTCTCATTGCTGACATCAACGGCACACTATTTCGTGACACCTTTGATACACAGCACCTCTGCCGCACCTCACAAGACAGCACCCATCGCAACAACAATCAACACCAAAACGAGTTGGGTCAAAGATATGGTGGGAGTCGAACACGTCATCGCCGGTTCGGCAGGACCTATTGTGATAAACAGCGAGGGGATCACAGCACTGGAGCCGACCCACGGCAGCACCCTATGGACATACGGAGCAACCCTTAACACACTATATGCCTTTACAAGCCCCAACAGAGACTACCTCGCTCTCAGGGCAAGAATCCCAGATGATCTAGGCATCAATTCTGATGAATACTTGTCTGCATCCGACCCACCAGAGACGACACTGGTATTTGACACTCGAACAGGCACTCCCGTCATAAGGCACATGAGCCACGGCGGCACCTTACAGCTCACAGATTCCGCCCTTCTCGACGGGGATACCGCATACTCTTTGAAGGACGGAAGGAAGTTGTGGAGCGACAGCGACTCCATTGATCTACCACGTTCATGGGGGCAGCCGGCCACAGTACCTTCATTGTCTCAACCTTCGAACAAGACAATGAGGACACAGATGAAGAAAAATGGACAGGAACCTCAAGCATCGCTGTGGCTCCCGACACCAACCCGTCCACACGCACCCGCATCGACAACCTCCTCATTGATCCGATGGTCGTCGATAACTTACGGTCGCGAAGCCACAGCGATGACATGGGAGCAAATCCGGTCATCATTTCTGGATGGGTCGCCCAGTTCACCAATCAGAGCGACGAGAACGGGAACCCCACTGCACACGCTATCAACATCGATCAGGCCTCTAAGGGCGATTCCAGCAACATGGACAGAATTCCTCTTGGCGCAGCGTCAGGTATTAACGAAGTCGCCTCCACCGCATCTCAAACTTTGTCGACATACCCTTACTACGGTTCCGACAAGTCCATATATGACGTCATGGCGGCTTGGCACACTCCACGCGTCGCCACAGTATTCACGCCCACGAACAGGACGCCCACACCTGACCGAACACTACCCAGGCCTAGCCTCTGCGTATGCAGGAACCGCGTCCCGTTCAGTCGACGGATCTGTTACAGCAACAATCACTTTACGCCCTTCAGACGGCTCGCCGGAACTTGCTATTCAGTCAGAGGCAACACTATTGACACCAGTCCACTCAGTCTCTCAGAAGAAGAGCATCAATTCATCGCAGTCAAAGGCGACGAACAGAGACCTTACGTGAAGTTCACGAGCACTCCAGGAATCACCGTTATCGCCCTGAACACTAGCGGCCCTAATAGCAGCTCCTCCGTCTATCGACTTTACGGAGTCACAGAGAGGAACGCATGACATCCCCACACACTGCCGAATCTCGCTCACCCATGGAACAGGAACTACGTAGAGACGTCAGGGCATTCACCGCTCTAGCGCTTGCGATCGCAATTATGCTGACAACCAGCACCTGCCATTACCATCGCTCTTTGGATTCCGACATTGGACTTACTGTCACATCACTGGACCTCTCGAAAGCTGAGGAGATGGATTCTTCCGAAAATCCTCCCGACCTCTCCGTGCGAAATAACTCCATCGCCGCAAACGGACACTACATTAGTGGAGTAAGCCAACATACAGACGAGGCCACCGGAGCTGAACCTCCTTCGATCTCTGTATTTGGAAGGAGATCCTCAGATAAGGCCCTGGTATGGGCCACACGAATTACGGCAAACGACTTCACATCGTCTCTCACTGAAGAGAGTAACGCAAGCTCTTCAAGCGACCGTTCGTCGACCATTGAGACCACCAATCTTCTCAACCCCTGGACTTTGAGCCCCAACGGGAAGTATGTAGCATTCGAACTCAATAGTTCATCCAAGTCAGTCACATACTTCGCGGTGGTCGACACCTCCACCGGAGAAGTTGTCCAGACAACCCATGTCACTCGAAGAATCATTGGTGTGGCACTCACTGAAACACATCTTGCTGTCGAAACATCTGACCAGCCGTTCCCCGGAGAGGACGGACACGCCACATTAACAATTCTTTCTTTATCGCAACAGGACTCACCTCAACCACTCTACCCACGACGCAGTGGATTATTGGCTCCAGCCACGGGTCGTTCCTCATGACCGACAGCCTGTGGAATGGTTCCTGCATGGAAAAACAGCTGTCCCCCCAGAACAGTGAGTCGCATAGACGGCCAAGGCCGCATGATCGACACCGTCACTGGAGTCACCTACACCTACTCCGGCGGCTGGATAATGCGATATTCTGACCCGACCTCTGCATCATCGTTATTTAATCAGTCCCACGGCCGTATCGATCAGCAAGAACGTGATACTGCACGCACTCAATTGGCAGGAATTCGGCGGGAACTCGTGGATCCCGATTCAGGTCAACACACCGACATCACAGATCTCCTGATGAAAGAAGTCGGCCTCCCCACAGGGCCAGGTCTCCTTGCGCTCAAGCGGGTTCCCTCAGAGGACGGCAACGCCAAGTACGCCCCTGTTTTTTGGCTCAGCTCGACCGATGACGGCCACCCCCACACCGAGAACCTCGAACAGTTCACGGACGACTGAGGCGGGACGGCGGCCCGTGTCCTCACCCCTCCCCTGAGGCTCACATGCCTCTGCAGCCGCTGCAAGCCGCCTCGGCTCTCTCGCCTCGCTCGTCGGGCCGCGCTTATCCGAAGTGCTGCTCGACTGCGGCGATGTCCCCGTAGGAGACCTGCGCCCCCACTGAGGTCGTCGCGAAGGCGGAGACGGCCGAGGCCGCACCTGCCGCCTCCTTGAGCCCGGCGCCTGCGGCGAGCGCCGCCAGCAGCGTGCCCAGGAAGGAGTCGCCGGCACCGGTCGTGTCCACGACGTCGGCCGGGAAGGGATCGACCGGGGTGATCTCCTCCCCTCAATCACCATCGACCCGCGGCCCCCAGAGTCACCACCGCGGAGGGGATCCCCATGGCGGCCAGTCTCCTTGCGCAATCGCCCCAGTCCGTGGCGTCGTCGGTCTGCTCGCGCTCCGGCTCGGCCGCAGTGTCGCTCGTACCCGGTTTCAGCATGTCGGCGAGCTCATGCTCGTTGACGACCAGGACGTCAATGGCCTCCAGGAGCCCGGCGGACAGGACGGGGTGGAACGGAGAGTTGTTGAAGACCACGCGGGTGCCGGCATCGTGGGCGATACGGGCCGCGGCCTCGACCGCGTCAGGGGCTGACCTCCATGCACAGCCCCAGCACGCGGGCGCCGCGGATGACGTCCTGGTGCCGCTGCGCCGTCGAGACGTCCACCCTCCCGTTCGCACCGGGAGACACCACGATGGTGTTGTCCCCCGCGAGTCCACGGTGATGATGGCGGTGCCGGTAGCCACGTCTTCGCGCTGAACCGCGGAGGTGTCCACGCCGGCGCGCTGGAGGACTCGATGAGCAGATCGCCGTGACCGTCCCCTCCGACGGCCCCGATCATCCTCGACGTGAGCGCCGAGAAGACCGGCCTGAACCGCCTGGTTCGCCGACTTGCCTCCCGGCAGGATCACCAGGTCCTCCCCACTGATCGTCTCACCGGGCCTGGGAAAGCGCTCCGTTCGGACCGTCAGGTCAGCATTGAGGGACCCGAAGACGGCGACCTCGCCGGATACGTCACCCAGGACAGCTGCACACCAGCTCCATGTCCGGTTCCTCTCTGTGCTGCAGCACGGACACGTCCCATCACACCACACCTCAGCGTGAGGCAGCACTCCTGCCGGTCCTGACTGCCGGCCGGCGCAGGCTCGTGCGGCGGGCCGCCGCCTGGCAGGCCTCCACCAGGACGTCGATGGCCAGCGGGCGGGGCTGCTCGGCGCGGGTGACCACCTCGACGCGCCGCTGCTCGCGGGCAAGCGGCCGCACCTGAACCCCCTCGTGCCGGTAGGCGCTCAGCGCCATCCCGGGTAGCAGGGCCGCCCCACCCCGGCGGCGACGAGCGCCTGCACAGCCACGTAGTCGTCGGAGGCGTAGGGCGGTCTCGGGTGTGAAGCCGTTGGCCCGCCCCACGGCGATGAGCTCCTCGTGGCAGCGCGCGCGGCCGGTCACCCACCGGCACTGGGCGCCGTCGGCGATGCGCGTGATGCCGCCGGGGTGGGCGACGGGTGAGAGGACGTCGTCGAGCAGGTGCTCGGCCTGGAGGCCCTCGCCGGCGTCGTCGTCGATGTAGGAGAAGGACAGGGCCGCGTCCACCCGCCCACGCCGCAGCGCGTCGAGAGCCTCGGGCGGCTCGGCGTCGACGAGCTCGACCTCCAGGCCCGGGTACCGCCGGCCGACGACGTCGAGCACCCCCGGCACCAGGGAGGCCACCGCGGAGGGGAAGGCCGCCAGGCGCACGCGCCCCGCCTCCGCGCGGGCCATGGAGACGACCTCGCGCTCGGTGCGGTCCAGCAGGTCGAGGACCTCCTGGCCCCGGGCCGCCAGCGCCCGACCCTCCTCGGTGAGCCGCACACCGCGTCCGGCCCGCGTCAGCAGGACCGCACCGGTCGCCCGCGACAGGGCGGCGAGCTGGTGGGAGACGGTGGACTGGCTGAACCCCAGGGAGTCGGCGGCGGCCGAGACGGTGCCGAGGCGGGAGAGCTCCACGAGGGCCCGCAGCTGCTGCACATCGATCACGCCACCAAGTATGTCCTGCATCGATGGGTATCGGTCAAAACATTCATTGGACCGATACTCCGGCCGTCCGCATCATGAAGCCATGACCGCCACCGACACCCTGCCCCAGGCTCCCGCCACCATCCAGTCCGGCCTCGACTTCGACGCCGTCCTGCGCACCTACGAGGCCGTCTCGCGCGTCCTGCCCGAGACCCCCGCCTGGTCCTACCCGCTGCTCAACGCCGAGGCCGGGGTGGAGGTCACGGTCAAGCACGAGAACGTCCAGCCCACCGGCGCCTTCAAGGTCCGCGGCGGGGTGGCGCTCATGGCGGCGCTCAGCCCCGAGGAGCGGCGCCGCGGCGTCGTGACCGCCTCCACCGGCAACCACGCGCAGTCCCTGGCCTGGGCCGGCGCCCGCAGCGAGGTCCCTGTCACCGTCGTCGTCCCGGTGGGCGCGCCGGCCCGCAAGGTGGCCGCGGTGCGCGCGCTGGGCGCCCGGGTCGTCGTCGAGGGAGAGACGATGTGCGAGTCGCTGGCGCACGCCGAGGCCCTCTCGCTGACCGAGGGAATGCGCATGGTCTCCCCCGGGGACGAGCCGGCCATCGTCCTCGGGCACGCCACCGTCTACCTCGAGCTCTTCCGCCGCCACCCGGGCCTGGAGGCCGTCTACGCGCCGGTCGGCTCGGGCTCCGGGGCAGCCGGCGCCTGCCTCGTGCGCGACGCCCTGGCCCCCGGGTGCCGGGTCATCGGTGTCCAGTCCAGCGCCGCGCCGGCCGCGCACCACGCCTGGACCTCCGGGGAGCCGGCCACCGTCCACAGCCGCACGCGCGTGGCGGGGCTGGCCGTCGGGGCGAGCTTCACCCTCACCCAGTCGGCGCTGGGCCGCAGCCTCAACGACTTCATCCTGGTCGACGACGACGCGATCCAGGGCGCCGTCGGCCTCATGGCCACCCACGCCCACACCCTGGCCGAGGGCGCCGGGGCCGCGAGCCTGGCCGGGCTCATGGCCGACCCCACCCGCCAGGGACCCTGCGCGATCGTCTGCACCGGCGGCAACGCCGAGGACCACGAGCTCGCCGGCATCTCCGCCGCGGCCGGCTCCGCCATCGGCACCGACGCGACCCTCAGCCGCTGAAGCCGGCCGACCCATACCTGCCGGCCGGTTGGGGAATACTCCCGTTGAGCCGGGGCCGCCAGCCGAGTGACACTCGAGTGAGGGCCGGGGAAGCGCGGTCGGGCGCACACCCGGCCCTCCCCGCGCTCCGGCGGCGCCGATCCGCCTCCGCTTTCGAGGACGAGCCGAAGAGCTCATCGACCGCTCTGCCACCAGTCCAGGAGACCCGGGAAGCGCTCCCCACGAGAACAGCGGCGTCTAAGCCCTCCCACCCCACCACACACCGGACAATTCTCCCCGACAACGCCACACTCCACAGATTTCACGAGTGGGCACCGCACGAGGTGCCGAGCTACCTACACGGGCTCTCATCTTGATCCTCAACGAAAGCATTGACCTTAGGGGTGAGGCTTACATTACAGTCTGTTGAGTCGGTTTTATTCCCGTTTTGAGGCCTGGTCTGACATAATGACTTCCGTCATCAATGCTCTTGCGCGCGCACTCGACGCGTTCCCGAATCGTGTTGCCCTTCGTTTTCTCGACTATTCAGACGGAACCGTCACGGTTCGCAGCCACACCTACCGTCAGCTGTGGGACGAGATTGCAGTCGCTGCCGCCCACCTTCCCGGCACACCCGGCGACAGGGTGCTCCCCTCATCCCCGGAGATGATCGCCTCCTCATCCTCATCCTCGGCGCCATGTACCGGGGATGATTCCCATCCCTGTCCCCTTCCCCCATCACTCGAGGGTCCTGAGACCGAGCGCCTGCACCACATCATGACGGACTCCTCCCCACCGTCGTCATCGCCGACGACACCACTGCCACAAGCCTGGATCTGGCATCCCTCACCCCCTCCTCGCAGATCCTCTCCCCAGACAAGCTCACCGAGCCGACCGACGTCGACGAGCCCGTGCCCACAGGCCCCGACACCCCCGCCTTCCTGCAGTACACCTCCGGCTCCACCGGTCATCACAAGGGAGTCCTCAACGACCATCGGGCCCTCGCCTACCAGGCCGAGTTCGTCGCCAACGGCCTCGAGCCCGGGGAGCTGCTATCCATGGTCTCCTGGCTCCCCCTCCACCACGACATGGGCCTCATCCACTGCCTAGTGTCACCATCTCCGGCAACTCCTGGTACGAGACCGGGGAGGGCCCTCCGGACGGGACGAGCTGCGACATGGAGGAGGGGGAGATCCTATGACCTGCTTGGCGCTGTCCTCAGCACTCCACAACCCACTGCTGTACGCCGTTGGCCGGGTCCAGACCCCGACTGCAGTGGTCCTCGGGCTTCCACACGCCGGCGGGACCTGCCGCTTGTTCCTCGGCTGGGAGAGGCTCGTGCCTCACGATACCCAGCTTCTCGCACTGCGCTACCCGGGCAGGGAGGCTCGTCTCACCCATGCCCCCTTCCGCCGGATGGGCGACCTCGTTGAACAGATCCTCTCCGCGACCCTTTTCCTGGAGGACATGGATCTGTACCTCTTCGGCCATTCCATGGGTGCACTCGTCGGATACGCGGTGTGCCAGGAGATGAAGGCCCGGGGACGCTGTGCGCCCTCAGGTCTCGTCGTATCCTCAAGTCGGCCTCCCTGGGGCACGCCCGAGAGCGCCCCGGTCCGCACCCGGAGCGACGCCAGCCTGTGCGAGGAGCTCCTCGCCCTGGGCGGCACACCTCCAGAGGTCCTCAAGGACCCCGCCACAAGAGAACTCGTCCTGTCCTCGCTGCGGGCCGACTACGAGCTGCTCGAGACCTGGACGCCCATGGAAAGGGCCCATCGACTCCCCCATCCACGAGATCCACGGCGACGCGGATACCCTCACTGAAGACGACGTCGACGGTTGGAGACGCTCCACCACGAGCGATTTTCATTCACGGACCGTTCCCGGCGGGCACTTCTACCTCTCAGATTCCCCAACTCTCGCCATCCATTGTCTGACGGACCTCATCCGGTCCCGTCGCACCACCAACCACCAGTAGCACGAATGAAGAAGGGCACCACGCATGGACATCCGCATCGATTCGGTCAACAAGTCCTTCGGGCAGGGCGACGGTAAGATCGACGTCCTCAAGGACGTCTCCTGCACAATTGACGAGTCAGAGATATGCATGATCGTCGGTGCGAGCGGTTCTGGTAAATCGACTCTACTCAACTGCCTCGGCGGACTGGACCGGCCAGACTCCGGCACGATCCTGGTCGGGGATCGGGAGATCACCTCACTCAGCCGTAAGGATCTCGGCCGCTACCGCCGCGACCTCGTGGGCTTCGTCTTCCAGTTCTACAATCTCGTTCCGACCCTAACCGCCCGTGAAAACGTCGGCGTCTGCGAGTACCTGAGCGACGACCCCATGCCTCTGGACGATCTGCTCGCTGATCTTGGGCTGGCCGACCACCGCAACAAGTTCCCCTCCCAGCTCTCCGGCGGACAGCAGCAGCGCTGCGCCATCGCCCGCGCACTCATCAAACGTCCACGGCTGCTTCTGTGCGATGAGCCCACCGGGGCGCTCGACTACGAGACGAGCAAGGAGATGCTCTCCCTTCTTGAACGTATCAACCACGACCTGGGTACGACCATCGTCATCGTCACGCACAACCAGGTGCTCGCTGAGATGGCGCACCGCACCATCACCGTCCGCGATGGCCGTATCTCCGATGTCGAGGTCCGGGAAGACCCTGCGCTTGCCTCGAGCCTGACCTGGTGAGGGACGCACCATGAAAATGCTCAACATGCAACTCCTGCGCGATCTGCGCTCCCAGTGGTCGCGCTACCTCGCCTCCGCCCTGCTCATCCTCCTCGGCATCGTCGTGTCCGCAGGTATGGCCGCCGGCAACGGCTCCGCGCTGAACACTGCCAAGGATGCACAGGATACCGGCAACGTCGAGGGACGGATACCTCGAACTCACGGCCGAGTTGACCAATGATCAACTCACCTCATTGCGGAACAAGGGTTTGACCTTCGAGACGCGCCGGGTTCACCGACGTCCCGGCCGCCGACAACTCCACCGTTCGCGTCTATGAGAACCGCAGCACGATCGACCGCATCAACCTGGAGTCCGGGGCCCTGCCCACAGCGAACGATGAAATCGCACTCGAGCAGACTTACGCCAGGGCCCACAACCTCAAGGTCGGGGACACACTCGACCTCGACGGCACCAGACTCGCCATCACTGGTATCGGCTCCACCCCGGATTACGCGACTGTCGTCGCCCGCCCCACCGACACGGCTGCCGATCCCAACGAGTTCGGAACCGCCTTCACCGCCGCGAGCACCGTGGAGTCCCTCGCCAAACAGGGCAACACGCTGACCACCACCTACGTCTACCTCCTGGGCGACTCCGATATGGAGGCCACCGACATCGTCAGCGAGATCAGCAACGCCCTCAGGGACCACGCTGGCACCGCCCAGGTCTCCTCCTACCTCGAACACGACGACAACCCCCGCATCGTCACCGTCATCGATGACCAGACTGTCACCGTCCAGGCCGCTTACATCGCCGGATTCGTAGCGCTAGTCCTCATCGCCTACGTGCTCTCTGTCCTCACTGCCGACAATATTCGCCGCCAGTCACCCGTCATCGGCACCTTCTACGCACTCGGCATCACCAGGCGCGAACTCATCGCCCATTACATGCTCCTGCCGGTCATCCTGGCCGCAGTGTGCGCCGTCGCCGGTACGGTCGGAGGTTTCCTGGCTGCACCGGCCATGCAGAACGCGACGACCTACTACTCGATCCCGGCCCTCGGGTCAGTGGTCTCACCGGGCGTCATCGCCTATGGCATCCTCACACCGCTCATCACCGTAACTTTCGTCAGCTTCCTCGTCCTACGCAGGAAACTCGCCAAGAGCCGCTACAGCTGCTTCGCCGCGACACCGGCCAACGTCCGCCATCGAGGGCGACGCTCGAGTCCCTACCCTTCGCGTTCAGCTTCCGCCTGCGCTCCTTCATGCGCGCTTGGACCACTTATGTGCTCATGCTGCTCGGAGTCGTCCTGTCCCTCCTGCTCATGGTCTTCAGTTTCGGCATGCACGACTCCGTCGTGTCCTACGCCGACGACGTGCGCGAGGACATTGATTTCGAGGTCGTCTACGTCTTCGCGGCGAACCGCCCACGAGTCCGGACGGCGCCGAGACAGCGACGCTGAGGTCCGCCAAGCTCGTGGGCGCTGAAGGCGCTGGCGCCAGCCTGTCAGTCATTGGCATCGACAAGGACACCCAGTACTTCGACGTCGACCTGTCCGGCACCGACAGAGACCCACGTGCTCATCTCCAGGCCGTTTCCCTGAGGGTACGGCTACGAGGGTGGGCGATGAGTTCACCTCGATCCCATGGACACGGGACAACCGCAAGGTCGTCGTCGCCGGGGATTGTCGACTACCCGCAGATGGCAGTCTTCGGCGAGCATGAGGGACGTTAACTCCCTGCTCGGCCTCGACAGCGGCTCGTCCAACGCGATCGTGAGCGGCACCGTCAATGACGACCTCGATAATCAGGGCGCAGTCCGTCATCAGCCGGTCCGACATGATCACCTCGGTCAACACTTTTCACCCAAGCGATGCGCTCCCACGATCCTCGTCCTGTTCATCGCGTCAATCGGCCTGTTCATCATCGTCATGTTCCTCCCTTATGAGGGATGGTGGTTGACCGCGAGCAGTACTCGATCTCCCTCGTGAAGGCCCTCGGCTACGACGAGGCGGAAGTCGGTCACCTGTATCTGAGGCAGCTACGTCCTCCTCGTACTGCTCTCCCTCGCCGTCGGACTGCCGCTCTCCGTCGCCATCATGAGACCGACCTGGCAGTACATGATCTCGAGTCTGGCGACGGCCTTCCCATTCACCACGTCGTCCCGGTCCGTCATCCTCATCGTCGTCATCGTTCTCGCCACCCTACGGAGTCGTCAGATTCCTGTCCGGGCGGCACCTGCGCGGTGTCGATGTCACCGAGATCCTCAAGGATCGCGGTAGCAATCCATCGCTCACGTCCCCGCAGGCCACTTGCCTGCGGGGACAACGACGGCAGATCACGAGAATCCCGTCGCTCACGCCCCAGCACCCGGTCAGCGTGAATCGGGCCCCGACTCGCCATGAATCTCAGCGGTCAGAACACCGTCACCGAGTGCGACATCCGCGTCCTCGAAGCCGAGCCACGAACGCTCGCGCGGGTACCAGGCCTTGTACACCGACTCCTTGGCGCTGAACAGGGAGACGGTCCCGGGAGACGCCCCGACGGGCGGGAGCCCGCAACCGGCGCCGCTCCGCCGGGGAGGCGACGATGTCGATCACACCGTCCGGGAGCGGTTCGTCCGGCTCAGCATCAATGCCGATCGCATCCGCATCATGCGCGAAGGCGACGGCGGCGGCGCACAGACCGCGGCAGTGGGTCATCGAACCGACGATACCGTTGGGCCAGGACGGTTCTCCGGCCTCACCGGGAACGAGCGGGACGGGAGGGACACCGAGCCGGCCAAGCGCGAGGCGAGCACTGAGCACGCACAGTGACGAAGTCGGCGCGACGCGAGACAACCATGGAAGACGCCCGTTCCTCCTCCTCGAGAAAGAGGAACGTTGAGACCGACTCGGCTGTCCGCAACTGCGACCCCGGTGGGCAGGAGCCCGTCATAGGCGGTCAGTTGCTCGGACACATCCCCGCTCCTCCCCTCCTCATTCCTCTCCGGCTCCCTCTCTGCACTGCACAGGTTGGCCAGCACCGGGCGAACGCAGTAGCCTCGAGGCGGAGCGCCTCCTATCAAACCATCTCGGACAGAACGATCCGTACTGCGCGAGACGCCGGCGGTCCCAGGTCGAGGCCGGAGCCTCAAACCCGCCGCGGCTCGACACCTGCTGGAACGGCTCCAGCGAAAATATACGACCGTTGCGGCCAGTACCAGGATCCCGCCCACCCAGAAAGTGAGGGCATCCACGGCAACCAGGCGCCACCAGCCGTATCGTGAGAGCGGTTCCCCGCCAGGAGCCTCGGGATCGCCGGCGCCGAGCCGAGCCATCCGTAGGCCATGAGCAGGGATCCCGGAGACCCAGCCGAAGGCCAGGCGCATCCAGCGCGGCACCTGATGACGTCCGGGCGCAGCAGGGGCGAAAGCCGAAGACGACGAACCCCAGCTTCACCAGCCCGGGAGACGAAGACGACCACGACGAACCAGGTGGGCCGCTCCTGGAGCGAGCCGCAGGGCATCGCCCTGAAGGACCGTGTCGACCAGCCACGGGGAGCCCAGTGACCAGGACACGCTGACGCAGCCGAAAAGGCCCACCACAGCATCATGACGACGACCACCACCCGCGAGCGCCCCGTCATCTCAGCGCCTCCTCACATCACATCGGCCACGGCATCGCATCGTCGGCCTCCTTCGACCTAAGTCCTGTTGCGTATGTCCGGACGGCGCTGCGAGGCCCACCCGGAATCCAGATCGAAGAACGCACCCGCGCGCGTGATCATGCCTCTTTGTCGCCCCACAGCAGTCACCCCATCCATGGGCGGACCGACCGGCCGGCCCAGCTCAGCCGACGGCGTCGAGCACGGGGACAGGGCGTCTAGCAGCGGGTCAGGTCCTCCTCCCTCAGTGGCCGTCTCGAGCTCGCCGATCTGGATGCCGACGACTCTCGCCGCGGGCGAGGGACCTCGGCCGCCTGGCGCAGCTCGGCCAGGCTCAGGCCTCCGCCGACGAGGTAGTCGGTCGGCACGACACCAGGCTCCAGCACGTCGCAGTCGATGTGGGTATAGACGGGCCTGCCGTCCACCACCCGCCCGGAGCCGCTCAGCGAAGCCCTCCAGGCCCGACGAGGGGGATGCCGCACCCTCGATGAGATCGGCCTCGGGCGGGTCGATGTCGCACCCCGCCAGGACCACGTTGTCCGTGCCCAGCCCTGCGCCGAGTCCGGAGTCCCACAGCCCCAACGGTCCGGACAGGGCCAGGCCGCCGAGGTAGCCGCTCGGCGTGCTCTCCGGGAAGTTGAGGTCGGCGTGGGCGTCGAACCACACGACGAGCGCGTCCGGGCCGGTTGGCAGCAACGACGGGCAGGGTCGCTGGCGCCCCAGACAGCGGCTCAACGCGGTCACCGGTACGGCAGAGCCGGCCCACAGCACCTCGTAGTGAGCCGCGAGCGCCTCCAGTTCGTCGCGGGCGGCGTCGAGCTCGACCTGCCAACCCACGCTCAGCGCCGGGCGGGTGATCCGATGACGACGGGCTCGACGTCGTAGCGCCGCGCCAGGGCGGCGGCCAGGCGCGGTGAGGCCGCCATGGCTCGGTCGTTGTGGTCGCCGATCCTCCCGGCGACGTGGGTGACCACGACCCTCTCTTCTGGCCCCTGTGCTCATCTCCAGCTCCTCTCGTTGCGCGGGTTTCACGTTACCCGCAACGCTAGGGGACCGGCGGTGCCGTGCCTCAGCCACCGAGGAGGAGCCGTAGCCCCGCCTCCCGTCACGACTGTGGGCTGATGTCCGCACGCCAGTCGCCGACGTCGCGGTCGTACCACTTAGAGCTCGCGTTCGAGGGGTAGAGGTACGAACACGCGGACGCTTCACCCACTTTCGCAACAGGCCCTACTCGGCCTCGATCAGGATCGTCACCGGGCCGTCGGCCTCCATGTCGATCTTCATGTCGGCGCCGAAGCGGCCAGTGGCCACCTCAGGCCGCGTCCGCTGCAGGTCCTCGGCCACGGCCTCCACCAGGGGCTCGGCCACCTCGCCGGGGGCCGCCTTGTTCCAGGTGGGGCGCCGGCCCTTTACGGGTGTCGGCGTACAGGGGTGAACTGGGGAGACGACGAGCACGGGTGCTCCGGCGTCGGTCACTGAGAGCTCGTCCTCCAGGAGCCGCAGGTCCGCGATCTTGCAGGGCGACCGTAGCCCACCTGCGTGGGGCCGTCGTCGTGCGTGGCCCCCACGAGGACCATGAGGCCGGGCCGGGTGATCTCGCCGACCACCTCGCCGTCGACCCGGACAGCCCGCCCGGTTGACCCGCTGAATGACCGCGCGCATCAGCGACCAGCGCTCAGTCACGCGGTCCGCGCCCGCCGCGCCCCGGCCGACGCTGCGAGGCCCGCCCCGGGATACGGATCGAGGAACGCACCTTCACCGGCGCCAGCGCCTGCAGGGCGGGGCGCACGTCCACCAGGTAGACGGCACTGGCCACAACGCCCAGCAGGCCGAACATCGAGGCTGCGCCGAGGAGGCCGACAACCGCCGTACCCGCCGCGTTGACCACGTTCCAGAACCGCTTGGTGCTCTTGCCTGCCGCGGCGTAGTACTCCGCCGGCCGCATCAGGGAGTCGACCAGCGCCCAGATCCCCATGACGATGGAGACGGCCTGGGCGGCGATCCAGCTCCACCTGACCGCCTCGGAGAGAAAGAATGACACAGCATAGAGGACGCTCACGCGCCCCAGGCTACCGGTCGCCGGTCAACGATCCCAGTGAGACGGCCACGCCCAGCGAGAACAGTTGGTTCCTCATGCAGCAGCCGGCCCCGGAGCGCCCTGGACCGGACGCTCGACCGGACCTCTCAGAGCCGCAGGCCCTTGCGCAGTCCGGCGCCGGGGCGCTCGGACGGGCTGGCCTGGGCGCGCCCCTCGGGGGAGACCAGTACTTCCTGGGCGGCGTCGACCCGGCCGACGGGGACGGTCTCACCGGTGGTCTCGTCGACCTCGGTGACCTCCACGGTCAGCTGCTCGCCCGCAGGCACGGCGCGGCGCAGCAGGGGCCAGGGCGATGGGGCCGAGCTCGTGGTGGCGCGCCACAGAGGTCACAGCGCCCACGGTCCGCTCCCCATGCGCACGGTAGCCCCGGGTCGGGGCAGGTCGCCGACGAGGCCGTCGAGCTGAAGCACGGTGAGGCGGCGCGGGGGCCTACCCAGGTTGAGGGTGCGCGCGATCGTCTCCTGACCCGGGTAGCAGCCCTTCGTCAGGTGCACGGCCGTGCGCAGCCAGTCCAGCTCGTGGGGGATGGCGCGGGCGTCGGCCTCGCGGGCGTGGCGGGGTCGGCCGGCCTCAATGCGCAGGGCCTCCCAGGCCAGGGCGCCGGCCAGGCGCCGCCCCTCCCCGGCGGCGAGGAAGGCCTCCACCACAGCATTCACGCTCTGGGCGGGCACCAGGACGTGACCGCCCGGTACCCCTGGCCGGGATGCGGTCGGTCCTCTCCGACGTCGTAGCTCGTGCCGCCCTCGACGACGCCCGGCCACGGGTCGCGCCACAGGCCGATGAGCGAGCCCTGAGGCTCGGCGCCGGTCTGGGCGGCGTCGGCCTGGGAGGTGGCGCGGGCCTCGGGGTCGGTCGGCGAGTCCGGCGCCGTGTCACGCGCCGCCTGGGCCAGGGGCCTCGAGCCCTCCCCGAGGGCGCCCAGCGCCATGACGTCGGACCGCTCGGCCACCTCGACGCGCAGCATGAAGCGCATGGAGTCCAGGAATGTCGCCAGGTCCTCGCCGTTGCCGGCCTCCGTGACGAGCCAGAGCGTACGGCCGTCGTCGAGAGCCGCGAGCGCGTGGGTGATGTGTCCCTGGGCGTCGAGGGAGCAGTGTCTCCGCGCCACCGTCGCCGGGCTCCAGGGTGGTGAGCACCTGGCTGGACAGTGTGGTCAGCCAGCTCAGGCGGTCCGGGCCGGTGACGGTGACGACGTCGCGAGCCAGGGCGCAGGCCGCGCGCCCCTCGGCCAGGGCGGCCTGCTCGCGGCCGGGGTCGCCGAGGTGGGCGGGGACGGCCTGGTCGGGGTCGTCCGGGGCGGAGGCGACGGCGCCGGGGCTGGTCAGCAGTGGGGAGGGGCGCATCAGGCGGTCGGCTCGGCGTCGTCGGAGGCGGGTACGGAGGAGTCGAAGGAGCCCGCGGTCGGCTCAGCCGGGTCGAGGGGCTGAGCCGGGCTGGGCGGCGGGGTCGTCCACGTCGTCAACTCGGCCGAGGCGGCCGGGAGGCGTAGGTGGTCACCTCGCTCTGGCCGAAGGCGGCCATGTCCTGGGTCCACATGAGGGTCGCCCTGCCCACGGGCCCCAGACATGCGGGTCATCTCCTCCACCGGGACGGCCGTGCGGGCACGGCCCACGGCCTGGGTGCCGACCTGGGCGCGCGGCCCCTGGATCCAGCCCTCCCAGACGCCGACGTGACCGGCGGGGTCGGCCGAGACGAGCTCGAGCCGGGTGACGGGGATGAGCGGGCCGCCGGAGCTCTCAGCATCGGAGGGGGCATCGGTGGTCTCGGCGGTCTCGGTGGTCCCGGCACCGTCGGCGCCGTCAGGCTGCTCCTGGCCGACGGGCCGCCAGTGAAGCGGTCTCGGTGGACCAGATCTGAGCGGGGAGCCAGGAGGGAGGCGCCCTGGAGGCCGGGCATCTCGAAGTCGAGGTTCTTGGAGCGGGTGGCGTCGACCGTCCAGATGGTGGTGGTCTGGCGCAGGTAGGGGCCGCCGTCGTGGTCGAAGGTCATCTCCTGGTAGACGGCCTGCTCGGGCACGGTCTCGCCGTAGGTGAGGATGCCGTAGCCGCGCCAGGTGCCGGCCAGCCAGGCCAGCGGGTAGAGCTCGGGGGGCAGGTCGTCAGGAAGCGTGAATGCCATGCCCGCAGCCTACGACGTCACCCCTGCCCGCTTCACGCGCGCCGCCCGCCCGGGCCGTGCTCAGCCGGCGAGGAAACCGCCCAGGAGGCGGGCGATGGCGTAGACCGGCACGCCGACCGACAGGATCGGCACGAGCGCGGAGGCCACAGCCGCCCGCCCGCCGGGCACCCATCGGTGGGTCCACAGGACGCGGTTGCCGGTTGCCATGAGAACCCCCGCCACGAAGCCGACGGCCACGCAGGCCACGGCGCTTTGCAGCGCCGCTGTCGCACTGATGTGGGACAGGCCGAAGAAGCCGGCCGAGGCCAGCACGTAGCCGGCACCGCCGGCGAGCAGTGCCGGAACCGTGACGGTGAGGGCCTCCAGCATCCGGGCGCGCACGTTGAGGACGGTCAGGACGGCACCGACGAACAGCGCCAGACAGGTGGGTACGACGATGGCCGGATCGGCCAGGCCCGGCTCCAGGGCGCACCAGGCCGAGCCGGAGACCGCCACGAGGCAGCCGGCAACCGTTGCGGACAGGTCCTCGACCAGGTTGTGCCGGCCGTCGCGCCGCAGCATCTGGCCGACGAAGGCCACCAGGATCGAGAAGGCCAGTGACCAGGGCCGGCCACCCCATGTCTCCAGGGAGGTAGACACTGGCGGCCGACAGCCCACAGATCGTCATGACGACCGTGCCGCCCAGGTCGTGCCGGGCGCGCACGAGCGCAGGCCAGCCCCTGCGCGGCGGCCGGCACCAGGGCGGCCACGAGGGCCAGCCTCACCCAGCCGGGCGGCACCGAGCCGACCGCCAGCAGCAGAGGCACGACGCCCGCGAAGGCGAGCCGGGTCCAGGCCGGATCCACCAGGCCCGGCTCCTTGGGACGGTTGGAGGTGCGACGGGTGGCGTAGCCCAGGTCCTCAGCAAGGTCGGCAGTGTCACCCGAGTCCGCTGAGCGGGCCGTCGCCGGAGCACCGGAGGAACCGGTCGACTCACCGGCGGCGTCGGGGCCGGTCGAGCGCGCGGTGGGCTCCGAGCCGGTCGGCCTGGCCGAGGCGCCGGAGTCGTCCACGCCGATGACGCTGGCCCAGTCCGCCACGCCGCCGGCGGCCGTCGGAACGGCTGCGGCACGGGAGTCATCGCGGGAGGCACGAGAGGCTCCACGGGCGCGCGCAGCCGGCTGGGCTCGTCGGTGGTGGGTAGTCACAGCACGCATCGTCCCACACCCGGACGGCCGCAGCGCCCACTCCAGCATCCTCCTGGATGGTCAGTATCCGGTCGGTCATCGCCTCCGGAGATTTCGCCTGCGACGAGGTGTGGTTGACTTATCCCCGTCAGTATCGCCGCTGCGCCGCCTCGACCGCGCCGGCGAGTCCAGGTCGAGGGCCGTGGAAGGAGCAGCATGCGGATCATCATGTTCACTCGTGAGAGTGACGCCACTGACGTCCTGCCGGCGACCGCCTTCCTCGACTCCCAGGTGGAGTGCCTCCCCAATCCCCTCCTCCTACGCGGAGGTGGACAGCGCCGACGTCGTCATGATCGACGCCCGTGGGGACCTGACCCGCGCCCGCGCTCTGTGCCAGCTCTTCACCGGCCCCATGGACTGCCCGCCCATCATCCTCATCGTGGAGGAGGGGGGCGCCGCCGCGGTGCAGATCGACTGGGGCGCGGCCGACTTCGTCATGGCCGGCGCCAAGCCCGCCGAGCTGTCGGCCCGGTTGCGGCTGCTGCGCGCCCATGTCCCGGTCGTGGACGAGGTCGACGACGACCGCATCGACGTGGGCGATCTTGTCATTGACGTCACCGCCTACACGGCCCGACTGCGCGGCACGATCCTGGACCCTGACCTACAAGGAGTTCGAGCTGCTGAGAGTTCCTGGCCGCCAATCGGGGGCGGGTCCTGACGCGTGACGCGCTCCTGCACGAGGTGTGGGGCGAGGACTACATCGGTGGCTCGCGCACGGTGGACGTCCACATCCGTCGCCTGCGCGCCAAGCTGGGCACCGAGCACGACAACCTCATCGGCACGGTGCGCAACGTCGGCTACCGTCTGGACGCCCCCGAGGACGCCTGAGCGCACACCGGCCCCGGAGAAGACCGGGAAGGCCTGGACGGGCCAAGGAGGCCAGGCAGCCTCCCCCGACCGCCGGGCGGACTCACTGGGTGGACGCCGGGACGGCCGGGAGCCCGGACCTGTAGACTCGTGGGCGGCGTCGGGCCGTGACGGGCCCCGGGCTCCAACTCAAGCCGCCGCGAGGCGGCATTCGCGCCGACTGGCGCTCTCCGGCCCGACGTCCTCATTCCCTCCTCGCCCCTCAGCCGAAGCGGCCGGAGATGTAGTCCTCAGTGGCCTGCTGGCTGGGGGCGGAGAAGATCTTGTCGGTGGAGTCGTACTCGACGAGGTGGCCCGGCTTGCCGGTGGCCTCCAGGTTGAAGAAGCCGGTCATGTCGCTCACGCGGGAGGCCTGCTGCATGTTGTGGGTGACGATGACGATCGTGTAGTCCGTCTTGAGCTCGGAGATGAGGGTCCTCGATGGCGAGCGTGGAGATGGGGTCCAGGGGCGGGAGCAGGGCTCGTCCATGAGCAGGACGGCCGGCTTGACCGCGATGGCGCGGGCGATGCACAGGCGCTGCTGCTGGCCGCCGGACAGGCCCAGGCCGGGACGGTCCAGGCGGTCCCTAACCTCGTCCCACAGGTTGGCTCCGCGCAGGGGAGGCCTCCACCAGGTCGTCGGCGTCGGACTTCCTGATGCGGCGGTTGTTGAGGCGCACGCCGGCCAGGACGTTCTCGGCGATGGACATCGTGGGGAACGGGTTGGGTCGCTGGAAGACCATGCCGATGGCGCGGCGCACCTGGACGGCGTCGACGCCGGGGCCGTAGAGGTTGACGCCGTCGACGATGACCTGGCCCTCGACGCGGGCGCCGGGGATGGTCTCGTGCATGCGGTTGAGGGTGCGCAGGGAAGGTGGACTTCCCGCAGCCGGAGGGGCCGATGAGGGGCGGTGACGGACTTGGGCTCGATGACGACGTTGACGTCCTTCACGGCAGAAGCCGCCGTAGTAGATGTTCTCGCCGATGACGTCGATGCGCTTGGACACGTCGGTTCCTTTACCTGAGGGTGGACTGCTGAGGGCTCTGGGGCGCTGCGGGCGCTGCGGGCTGCGGCTCCGGTCGGGCTGGCGCCGGCCGCCCTTGGGGCTGAAGTACTTGGAGATGAGGCGGGCCACGAGGGCTTGAGCAGCATGACCAGGATGATGAGGGTCAGTGCCCCGGCCCAGGCCCGCTCCATGGCGGCGGCCTCCCCGCGGGAGTACTGGTCGTAGACGAGCACCGGCAGGGTGGACATGGAGCCGTCCAGCGGGTTGGTGTTGGTGCGGATCGTCAGGCCCACGGTGATGAGCAGCGGGGCGGTCTCACCGATGACGCGGGCGATGGCGATCATGACGGAGGTGGTGATGCCGGCCACCGCGGTGCGCAGCGACCTTGACGATGGTGAGCCACTTGGGCACGCCCAGCGCGTAGGAGGCCTCGCGCAGGTGGGAGGGGACGAGCTTGAGCATCTCCTCCACACCGCGGATGACCACCGGTGTCATGAGGACGCTCAGGGCCACGGCCCCGATGATGCCGGCCTGGTAGCGGGGGCCGGCCGCGATGAGGAAGATCGAGTAGGCGAACAGCCCGGCCACGATCGAGGGGATGCCGGTCATGACGTCGACGAGGAAGGTGATGGCCCGGGCGATCCAGCCGCCGTTGTACTCCACGAGGAAGACGGCGGTGAACAGCCCCAGGGGCACCGAGATGAGGGTGGCGATCCCGGTGATCTGGAGGGTGCCGACGATGCCGTGGTAGAAGCCGCCGTTGGAGGCGTCGGCGCCGCGCATGTTGGTGGTCAGGAAGTCGTAGCCGAAGCGGGCCGAGCCGCCGGACAGAACCATCCACACCAGGGAGACCAGCGGCACCATGACGACGGCGAAGGACAGGGTAGATGAGGAGCGTCACCAGGGTGTTGCGACCCCAGCGGTCGCCCTCACGCACCCAGGACACGGCGGTGGCGCCCACCACCCACACCAGGGCGGTCAGGGTGACGACGGCGGCGATGCTCCACCCGGCCAGCAGACCGATCCCGCCGACGACGACGAAGGCGGCTCCCAGCGCCGCCCAGATGAACCAGTCGGGCAGGCGGTACGAGGTCAGGGGCACGCCCTCAATGGTGGGAGGGTCGGCCAGCGGGTCGACAGGAGCGGCCGGGGCCTCGGCGGCCGCGAGCGCGGCCTTGAGGGACTTGGGCGCGGGGACACCGGTCTCTCCGGCTGAACCGGCCGCACCGGTGGCCGGGGCGGGGCGCGAGGCCGCGCTGCTGGAGGCGGCGCCGTCGGTGGGCTCGGGTGTGTTCGTGGGCGTCATGTCAGCTGGCTCCTGAGAACTCGGAGCGGCGCGCGATGATCCACCGCGCCAGGGAGTTGACCGCGAAAGTGATGATGAACAGGACCAGGCCGGTGGCGATGAGCACGTTGACGCTCAGGCCGTAGGCCTCGCGGAACTGCGAGGCGATGTTGGCGGCGATGGTCTGGTGCTGGCCGGCCTGGAGGACTCGGAGGTTCAGACCCATGCCGGGCGAGAGGATCATGAGGACGGCCATGGTCTCCCCAGGGCGCGTCCGAGCCCCAGCATGGAGGCGGAGATGATGCCGGAGCGGCCGAAGGGCAGGACGGCCTGGCGGATCATCTCGTAGCGGGTGGCGCCCAGGGGCCAGGGAGGCCTCCTCCCTGGAGCGTGGGCGTCTGGAGGAAGATCTCGCGAATGGTGGCGGTGATGATCGGCAGGATCATGACGGCCAGGACCAGGGAGGCGGTGGTGATGTTCTTGGCCGGGGCCGTGTAGTCGGCGAATAGCGGGATGAATCGAGGGTGCTCGCTCAGCCAGGTGTTGACGGGGGTCGAGCAGGGGCACCAGCCACAGGAAGCCCCACAGGCCGAAGACCACGGAGGGGATCGCGGCCAGCAGGTCCACCATGTAGCCCAGGGCCTGGGCCAGGCGGCGCGGGGCGAAGTGGGAGATGAACAGGGCCACCCCGATGCTCAGCGGCACCGCGACACCCAGGGCGATGGTCGAGGACAGCAGCGTGCCGAAGACGAGCGGGGCCACGTAGCCCCACAGGCCGCGGTCGCGCATGAAGGAGACCGACTCGAGGGTCTCGCGCGAGGCCGTCAAGGCGGGCAGCGCCTCCCGGATGAGGAAGGCGGCCACGAGGGCGAGGACCACCATGATGAGGGTGCCGGCGCCGAAGGACAGGCCGGTGAAGATCCGGTTGCCGGTCTGCCCGGGGGCCCTGCCGGGCTGGATGATGGCGTCGTCGGCGCTGCTGGAGGCGGTCGCGGCGCCCGCTGGGGGTGGCGACGACGGCGGTGCGGTGGTGCTGGCCACGGCTGCCCCTCCTCGGGGTGTCTGGGGCGGCGGCTGGGCGGGTGGGTGCTGGCTGGTCATGTGGTTCGGAGCGGCGTCGTGGTGGCCGGGCCGGGCGGCCTCAGGCGGCGATCTTGTCGATGGCGGCGTTGATCTTCTCGCGCATCTCGCGGGTGATGGGGGCGCAGCCGGTGGCCTTGGCGGAGGCGTCCTGCCCCCTAGTGGAGGCGGCGAAGCGCAGGTAGGCCTTGACGACGGCGGCGATCCGGGCGTCGTCGTAGCGCAGGCGGGCGGCGAGGGTAGGGAGACCAGGACGATGGGGTAGGCGCCGTTGGCGTCGTGACTGGGGTTGTAGAGCAGGCGGGCCTCGTCGGCCTCGGTGCCCAGGGTGGCGGCGTCGAGGGCGGCGGCTGCGGCCTTGGCGGGAGACGGGCACGTAGGCCCCGTGGCTGCCGACGGCGACGGTGCCCAGGGGTGGCGGGGACCTTGGAGGCGTCGGCGTATCCGATGGTGCCGGTGGCCGCGGAGACGGTCTGGATCATGCCTGCGGTGCCGTCACCGGACTGGCCGACCGCGCAGCGCTAGGTCTCCTCGGGCTCGTGGGGCCAGATCTTGGGGGCGACGGTGGCAGGTAGGGTGGTCAGGGCCTTCGTGGTGCCCGAGTCATCGGAGCGGCCCACGACGATGATCCGCTGGTCGGGCAGGGCGGCGCCGGGGTTGAGGGCGGCCAGGGCCGGGTCGTTCCAGCGGGTGATGGCCCCGGCCAGGACCTTGGCGAGGACCTCGCCGGTCATGTTGACGTGGGACTCCCCGGTGAAGCCGGGCAGGTTGTAGGCCACGGCGATCGGGGAGATGTAGAGGGGCAGCTCGACGGCGCCGCCGATCCTGCTGATCTCGTCGACGGTCATGGGGGATGTCGGTGCCGGCGAAGTCGATGGCGCCCTCGACGAGCTTGGTGCGCCCGGCCCCGGAGCCGCCGCCGGCGTAGTCGACGGTGGCGCGCAGGTTGGCGCCCATGAAGGTGTTCATCCGGGCGTCCTGCGCGTCGGACTGGGAGGTGGCGCCCGCGCCGCGGATCTGCCCCACCAGGTCGCTGGAGGCGTTGGGGTCGGCGGCGCCGGCGTCGCGCCCGCAGGCGGTCAGCGCGGTCAGGGTGGCCACGCTCAGGGCGCCCAGGGCGCCGCGACGGGTCAGGGGCACAGGCTCTCCTCGCTGAGTCAGAGGGGGCGGAGGTTCAGTCGGATACCGGGTGAGTGTCAGGCAACGATCACGATAAGCGCCCCGGATGAAGGTTCCGGGTGACCGGGGTAAACGGTTGGTAAACACTCCCTATGAGGAGCATCACCAGGCGGCTCCGCGCACCGGGCGGCGGTCCGGCTGACGGTCCGGCCGGCGCGGTCAGCGTCCCTCCGACAGGACGGGGCGCTGCTTCTCGATGGCGACGGCGCGGATCTTGCCGCGGGGGCGGCGGGCCATGTGGACCACGAGGATCTCGCCGGTCTTGAGCCAGGGGTCCCGGTCGGGCACGGAGCGCAGGAGCCTGCCGGGGGCGTACTGGGAGACGACCTCCATGATGGTGGGCAGGACGGGGCGGTGGGTGCACAGCGCCGTCGGCTCCTCGCGCACTCCCAGGACCTTCTTGACCACGGAGCGCACGCCCTTGGGGTTCTTCGCGTGGGCCATCTCGGTGAAGGCCCCGGCCATCTCCAGGGTCAGGCCCGCGGCCGTGGCGTAGGGGGCGACCGTGTCCACACAGCGCTTCCAGGGGCTGGTGAGGACGCAGCCCCACCCGTAGGGCGGCCAGGATCGGGACGAGGGCGCGGGCCCGGGTCTCGCCCTGGTCGTGGGTCAGGGGCGGGTGGCCTCGTCGGTCTCCTTGTCCCGCTCCTGGGGCGGTTCCACACGGAGCGCTTGACGGCGCGGCCGTGGCGCACGAGGACCAGGGTCCAGGTGTCGAGCTTGCCGTCCTCCCACAGGTCGACGAGCTCGCCGAGCAGGTCACGGTCGTAGGGGTAGGGTCAGGCGCTTGCGGGCCTGGCCCACGCGCAGCCACTCGACGGCGTCGATCTCCCTTGGCCGAGGCGGGTTCGACGGCGCAGCGGGCGGCGACGGCGGCCGAGGAGTCGGGGGCGACGCGGGCGGCCCAGTAGTGCACCTTCTTGCGGGAGCCGTCGGCGATCTTGTAGTGCACGCGGCTGAGGGGCTGGCCCAGGATCACCTGGACGCCGGTCTCCTCGGCGACCTCGCGCACAGCGCAGGTGCGCACGGACTCGCAGGGGTCGACCTTGCCCTTGGGGATGGACCAGTCGTCGTAGCGGGGACGGTGGACCAGGAGTACCTCGAGGTGCTTGCCGTTCTCGCGCCACACGAGGGCGCCTGCGGCCTTCACTGTCTCGCGCGAGCCGTTCTTCCTGCTGGACGGACTCATGGCACAGCCGTCTCAGTGCCGGCCCTTGACGCGCAGGCGCGCCCGCCATGAGGCTGTCCTGGATGTCCTCGAGGCGGTTGCCCTCGGCGTCGAGGAGGTGACGCTCCCAGGAGCCGTCGGGCTGGAGGTGCCAGGAGGCGACGTCGTCGGAGGCGCAGTGGGTGACCAGCCACTCGAGGTCCTCGACCATGGCGGGGTCGAGTGATGCGCACCAGGGCCTCGACGCGGCGGTCGAGGTTGCGGTGCATGAGGGTCGGCCGAGCCGATGAACAGCTTGGTCTGCCCGCCGCCGGCGAAGGCGTAGATGCGCGAGTGCTCAGGAAGCGCCCCAGGATCGAGCGCACGCGGATGTTCTCGCTGAGGGCCCTCGACGCCGGCGCGCAGGGCCGCAGATGCCGCGTACGACGATGTCGACCGGTACCCGGCGCGTGAGGCGCGGTAGAGGGCGTCGATGACGGTCTCGTCGACGATGGAGTTGACCTTGATGCGGATCCAGGCGGGCAGGCCGGCCTTACGGTTGGCGATCTCCTGCTCGATGTGCTTCACGAGCCCGTCGCGCAGGCCGCGGGGAGCCACGAGCAGGGCGGCGGAAGCGGGCGCGTGGGGCGTAGCCGGAGAGCTGGTTGAACAGGGTGGTCAGGTCCTGGGCCACGTCGCGGTCGCAGGTCAGCAGCCCCAGGTCCTCGTAGCCGCGGGCGGTCTTGGGGTGGTAGTTGCCGGTGCCGACGTGGCAGTAGCGGCGCAGGCCGTCGGACTCCTGGCGCACGACGAGCGGCAGCTTGCGGTGCGTCTTGAGGCCGACCATGCCGTAGACGACGTGGACGCCGGCGCGCTCGAGCTTGCGGGCCCAGGAGATGTTGGCCTCCTCGTCGAAGCGGGCCTTGATCTCCACGATGGCGACGACCTGCTTGCCGGCCTCGGCGGCCTCGATGAGGGCGTCCACGATCGGGGAGTCGCCGGAGGTGCGGTAGAGGGTCTGCTTGATGGCCAGGACCTTGGGGTCGGCGGCGGCCTGGGCCACGAACTCCTGGACGGAGGTGGAGAAGGAGTCGTAGGGGTGGTGCAGGGAGGACGTCGTGCTCGCGCATGGCGGCGAAGACGTCCGGCGCGGAGGAGGACTCGTAGGCGGCCAGGCCCGCGGCCGTCACCGGCACGAAGCGCGGGTACTTCAGGTCAGGGGGATGTCCAGGTCGTGGAGCTGGTTGAGGCAGGTCAGGTCCAGGGGCGCGGGGAGCTCGAAGACGTCGTCGCCCTTGAGGGCCCAGGGCGCGCACCAGGTAGCGGCGGGTGAAGGAGGAGATGGTGTCCTCCACCTCCAGGCGCACGCAGTCGCCGAAGCAGCGCCGCTCGAGCTCCTTCTCCATGGCCTTGAGGAGGTTCTCGGCGTCGTCCTCCTCAACCTCGAGGTCCTCGTTGCGGGTGACCCGGAAGAGGTGGTGCTCAGGATGTCCATGCCCGGGAAGAGGTGGTCGAGGTGCTGGCCGATGACGATCTCGATGGGGATGACGGCGCAGCCGGCGGCCTTGTCCGCGGCGTCGAGCTCTCGGCCGGGGACCTGGATGAGGCGCGGCAGGGGAGTCAGGGCACCTTGATGCGGGCGAAGTGCTCACTTGCCGCTGCGCGGTTGCGCAGGATAACGGCGAGGTTGAGGGACAGGCCCGAGATGTAGGGGAAGGGATGGGAGGGTCGACCGCCAGCGGGGTGAGGACCGGATAGATCTGGTGGCGGAAGTAGCGGGTCAGGCGCTCCTGCTGGTCGGAGTCGAGCTCGTCCCAGCCCAGGATCCTCACGTTGCGCTCGGCCAGGGCTGGGCGGATGTCCTCCTGGAAGAGGGCGGCCTGGCGGGCGGTGAGCTCCTTGGTGCGGCTGGTGACCTGGGCCAGGGACCTGGTGAGCGTCCAGGCCGGAGGCGCGCACCGGGGTGATGCCGGCCTTGATGCGGCGCATGAGGCCGGCGACGCGCACCATGTAGAACTCGTCCAGGTTGGAGGAGAAGATTGACAGGAACCAGGCGCGCTCCAGCAGGGGCAGGGTGCGGTCCTCGGCCTGCTCCAGGACGCGCTCGTTGAAGTCCAGCCAGGTCAGCTCCCGGTCGATGAAGCGGTTCGTGAAGGACTTCAGGGGCGGCAGGAGGTCCTCGGGGTCCACCTGGGCGGTGTCGGCGGAGGCGGCCGAGGCCGCGGCGTCGGCGGCGTCGGCGGGTCGGCGAGCTCAGCGAGGAGACCGAGGAGGCGGCGCTGGCGGGACTGACGGCGTGGCCCGAGCTGGTGGCGCTGCCGGGAGCGGACGGGCCCCGGTCCCCGGCGCCGTGGTCGACGGTGTCGCCAGGGCCTCGGCGGCCGAAGGGGCCGACTGCGAGCTGGCGGAGGTGATGGAGGAGGGGGCGATGGCGGGGGTCGCGGTGCCGATGGGGCCGGGGGCGGGGGACGCCTCGCCGTCGACGATGTCGTCGAAAGTCCTCGTCCTCGTACTGGGGGCCGGAGTCGTCGGCGAAGTCGCGCGGGTCGGCGACCTCGATGATGTGCTCCTCCTCGACCGTCTCCTCAGTGCCCTCGGGGTCGTCAGGGTCGGCCGAGATCGTCGAAGTCGTGCGGATCGGCTGATCCTCCCGGGGACGCTGCGCCGGTGGCGGACCCGCCGGGAAGCGGCTGCGGCGACCTCGGCGTCGGAGCCGGCGACCTCGGCGGAGACGGCCGGCTCGTCGGTGCTCAGCGGCCTCAGGCGACGCCGCGGACTGGGCGGCCTCAGCGGCCCTCAGCGTCGTCGGTCACCTGCTCGGGCTCCTGGGGGCTCGGGGTGACGCATCCACCCGCCCAGGAAGCGGGAGGCAGCGTGGGGCGGAGTGGGGCGCGTCGTTGGTCATGGCCACATGGTCCCACGTCCGAGCAGCCTTGTGGGGCGGTGATCCGCTCCAGTTCGGCCAATATGCGAGGTGCCGCAGCTCACGCCCGATCTTCGGGACTCGCGGCCGATAGGCGACCCCGCCACCTGAGACCGCGCCCCCGCTGCGCGCTCCCCCACGTCTCGTCCAACGAAGCGCGCATGATCTCGCCAATCGTGTCCAAATCGGAGACAGAGGAGCTTGCGCACTCTTGACGGCTTCAACAGATCCGCGGAATCATGCGGTTCTGATCTACCTTCACACACTCACTTCGGGCCTTTGTTTCCGATTTGGACATCCCGCGCCCGGATCGCGCCTGCGCAAGGTCCTCTCAGTCGAGGAGGCCGGCGGCGGCGCGGCGGGCGGCGTCGGTGAGCTCATCAGCAGTAGCCAGGAGAGCGGAGTCGCGGCGGGTGACGCGGTCGGCGAGCTCGTCGGCGTCGTCCTCGATCCACACGGGGTTGGAGCCGGCCGCCAGGGCGCGTAGGAATCCAGCGGTGGCGGTCAGCAGCGGGGCGATCTCGGTGACGGAGTCCTCGACACCGCCGGCCAGGACGACATCGAGACGCTCGCGCAGCTCGGCGGGAGCGGGCACGGGCGCGCCTCGCCGAGGGGCGGACTCGAGGCGGGCGTTCGTGGTGTCGTCGGCCTCGGTGAGGTCGATGACGGTGGCGTAGCGGCGGGTCGACGAGCTCGGGGTCGCGGCGGATCCACTCGCGCACGAGGAACAGGCGCCACAGGGTGCCGGGCAAGGTGGTGGCCGGGGAGTCGGCCCACAGCTCGGCGATGTCGTCGATGCCGTTGGTGGCGACCGCGGCGACGACGCCGGAGCGGGTGATGGGGTCGTCCTCGGTCTCGCTGCCGGGGAAGCCGCCGATGAGGGCCTGGGCAGCGCGGTGGGCGAGCTCGGAGGCGACGGCGGTGTCGGTGCTGCCCTCGATCTGTTCGGCGGCCTCGGGGTCGAGCCGGGCGGGACGGTGGAACTGGCGGGCCATGGGGACTCCTCACAAGGTGCGGACGCGCCGGCGACGACGCCGCACCATTGTCTCGCGGGGAACGTGGGCGCTCCCCATGGGTTCACTTCCGGCCGACGGCGGGGTTGGCGGAGGAAGGCCAAAGGCGCGCTGGCGGGCGACGAGACGGGCTCCTGGGCGACGTGGGGCGGGCACGGCCATCAGGATCGCGGCGGGCGACGGTGAGACCGGTTCGACACGGCGGTCGGTTGTCCGGCTATGCTGGCCCCTGCCGATGGCGTCTGGACTCTGCTTCCGGCCGTCGGCACGCCCCCTTAGCTCAGTTGGTCAGAGCTGCGGACTTTTAATCCGAAGGTCGTGGG